>Ga0366819_10009_pt1 | contig 128607 bp, 94 predicted proteins | sample TotcelFGM3001N15_FD_207091 | JGI IMG/M metagenome (GOLD analysis project Ga0366819, IMG submission 207091) | Enriched cells from coal bed in the Powder River Basin, Montana, United States - Total cells FGM rep3 HSBNCT.FGM.300.1.N15 ... | reverse complement strand
TTTTTTTCGATTTTTCGCACCAGCCACGAGACGCACTGCCACTGCAATCGCAATCAGTCTTTCCATGCACGTGTCCTTCCGGATTCCGTGACCACCCCGCGGCCACAGGCAAAGGGGTGGCCGGGGAGCTGTTGCCCGTCACACGTGTCGCTCACACGACCAGAGCAAGTTCGTCGCCCTGGAATCGATGCCACGCCAGGAACAGTTCTTTGCGAATCTGGCTGATCCGGCCCTTCGACATGCGGAACTTCTTGGCTGCGGTGCCGGTCGTTTCGCCGTTGGCCAGGAATGTGGCGATCTTCCGCAGGCGGCGTGGCAGAAGTTGGAGCCAGGTGGCGAAGTCAATCCGGGTGATCGCCGTTTCGGCAGGACCTGCGTGGCGATCCTCGACCAGGATCTCTTCCCAGGCGTGGGCTTCGGAATCGAACTGGTCCAACCGCTCGATCAGGAGCTTCTTTTTCTGCTGGCAGTACTCGCTCAGGACGTCGCAGCAATTCAACTTGCCGCCGACCTTTCGCCCGTCTTTTGTCTGGGCGACGCCGAACCTGGCCAACGTGCTGGGATAGGCCAATTCCGTTTTCTTCAACTCGACCAACCGGGCGTAGGCACAGCAGGCGTTGCACACCACTTCCTGAATGGCCTCTTCCCGGGCCTCGGCGTCCAATCGCCGGAAAGCGATCCTGGCGTGGGTTTGGATGGCCGGAATCATGGCCACGAAGGCGTCATGCCAGGCGGGCGGGGACTTCTTGCAGCGAATCGGCTTTGCTGATGTTTTCATGGGGGACGATCTCCAAGAAGTGAAACCGCCCCCGAGCGGGGGCGGCCATGTCGGGAAACACAGCCACCCCGGCAACACGCGGGGGTGCCTCGAACGCAATCCACGGATCACATCCCGCGACACGCGGCATGGGATGCACAACGGAAACGTCCCCAGGGCGGCCGAACAAGTTCGCCTCCTGGGGCTACTACGACTCCGAATGCTCTGTCGGCGGGTCTTGCTCGCCCGGCGGCGGCTTCTCCTCCTGTTGCCGCTGGTCACGCAGCCATCGCTTGGCCAGCAAGTGGGCGACACAATCCAGGAACGCCTGAAGCCGTCTCTGCAATCGGCGCGCAGAATCTTCGTTGGTTTGCTTGGGCATAAAGACACTCTCCAGTGTTAGAGGTCCCAGTCAGCGTGACTGGTCGAGTTGCAATTCGCCGGAAAACATGCCGTGGAACGAAGCGGCCGATCCGGCGAGGAAATGAAGGGGCGCGAACCTAACACCCCGCGCAAGTATTGTTCCGCGAATCCGGCGGAGATCTCGCCGACGCACTCGCCAAGCAAGCAATTTGCTTGTCGTAACCGTTGCAGATGTCCGGATCGTCGGTCGCCACGACCCTCTGGACCAGCTTGGCGATCGCAGCCTCCTTTTGTCGGACTTCAGCCTTCATTGGCGCCGTGTCTACCTGCGGCTTGTGCGCCTCCTCCTCCAGGAAGACATTGGCGTTCGTTACGACGGCATCAAACGCCGCGTCACTGAAGAAAGTATCACGAAGAAACCCCAACAGGCAGTCCTCGATGACGCGCGTGCTTTTGGATGACGAGAGGCGACAGCCGCAAGCACCTGTGGGGCCGTTCAGACAGAACATCTGCTTGTATTTCACCTTCGATCGGCAGAGCGTCAGCTCATTTCCGCAGTACTCGCAAATCAAGGTCCCGCTAAAAAGCGTCGTCGCACAGCGCTGGTTGCGGCTCTTGCGCCGACCAGTGAGCGGGCTCTTGCGTCTTGCTTCCGCGAGTTTCCGCCTGGCGGCCCGCCACAGGTCCAACGGTACAATCGCCAAATTGGGATCAAAAAAGACTTCCCATTCCAACCGCGGGTTTCGAACTTTGACCCATTTCCCGGATTCATGGTCGTATTCTCGGCGAGTCTGGTTCCAGATGAAAACGCCAATAGGCGCCGGACTCCAAAGCAATTGCTTGATCGCCAGAACGCTCCACCGGTCCGAACCGTCGACCTTGAGCTCGTTGAAGCGGCGGACGATCTTGTGCGGAGACCAGTTGTTCTTAACGTAAAGCTCATATGCCATCAACCGGTATTCTCGAGTCACCGGATCGATGCACGGCTCGTGACGAGGCCGACCATCGGGACGGCGCACGATGTTTCCGCTCGCGTCACGATGGATTCGGCGGGTGAAGCCTAACGACAGCTTGCCCAGGCAGATGCCTCGGCGAGCGGCTCCTCGCATTCCGCGTTTGCTCTTCTCCCGCAGACCCTTGATCCGAACCAACCGGACTGCGGAAAACTCAAGCTGCAAAACGACTTAGACGCAAATCCATGACCAGCAGAAACTTGGCGAAAACAGGGTGGCCCGAATCCCGTGCCCTCCGCTGACAATCGGTGACAAACGATGACTACCCCCTGCCCGCCCAGCGCCGGGCCGCTCCGGCGAGCGTCTTGCACGACCCGCAGGCCGGACGAAACCTGATCGACTTTGCCGAATTCCAGCAGCAGATGATGGCCGACTGCGAGTGCGACCTGGCGCAGGCGGCGCGGCGGGCTTCGGGCGGGCGGAAACTGGTCGTGTGTTCTAATCCTTGCAGGACGACTTGGCTGCTGGCCGAGTCCAGGCCAAAATGTACGTCTTTCTGACATCCTGGAATCTGTCGCCACAACAACGCCGCCAGTTGCTGACGGCCACCAGCGGCCGGTTGCGAGTCTGGTGCTATGCGCCGGGCTATCATCAAGAGGGCGAAACGTCCTTGGCCGCGATGCAGGAATTGACCGGATTCCGCGTCGCGTCCGTCAGCGGCCAAACGGCCTGGGCCGAACCGACGCCGTGCGGAAAACAATTCGGGTTGTCCATTCCCTTCGGCGTGAAACAGCCGGTCCTCCGTCCGGTTCCAAGCAGTGCCACACGCGCGGGGCCCTGCTTGCTTCGCGTGCGGCGTTCCTTTACGATGGTCCGCGGTGTTGGTTTCGCGAACTTGACTCTCGATGGCGAGGTGGATCATGGCGTGGCGACGAGTGTTCTGGTTTGCCGCAGCGGCGGCTTTGGTGAGCCTGACGGCGGATGCGCACATGCGGGCGGCCGAGGCGGACGCCGCCGCCAAGGCCGGGAAAGGAACCGCGGAGGCGATGGCGATCTCGCTGCAGAAATACGATCAAGTCGAAGTCCAGGAATTTCCCTGGGGCTGGATCCGCTGGCTGATGAATGACCAGCTGGATCCCGCCGCCGAAATGACGTTCGGCCTGGTCTACATCAAGCCCCATCAGACAAACCCGCTGCACATCCACCCCAACAGCGCCGAGTATCTGCACGTCATCGAGGGCTCGTGCGAGCACCGTATCGGCGACCGTTGGGTGACGGTCAAGGCCGGCGACACGCTTCGCATCCCGCTGGGCGTCAAACACAATGCGCGGACCAAGGATGAACCTTGCCGCGCGGTGATCGTGTATGACACGGGCAAGCGGCGGATGGAAGTGGTGCCGGAATAGATGCATGGCAGGGGACGCTACGAACGGGAACGGGTGCTGTTATGCTGTGGATGCGTTTCGCCGTGCTGGTGATTTTTTCCTTGGGTGCTCCCTTGTTGACCGCTGCTGAACCGCCTGCCGATGCGGCGCTGGAAGCGTTTTTCCAGCGGTACTTGGACGATACGTTCGCCCTGCGGCCGATGGACGCCACGCGACTGGGCGAGCATCGCTTCGACGATCGGCTGGACGACTTGTCCGCGGCGGCGCGCATGCGCTGGCGCGAACTGTACCGCCGCACGCTGGAACAACTGCCCTTGGCGGTGGACAAGCGGCACTTGTCGGCGGCGGGCCAGGTGGACTTTGAGATCCTGCAGCACGACTTGACCCGCGCCCTGTGGCTGGCCGAAAACACGTCGCCGTTCGAGCAGGATCCGCGGGTCTACAACGAGTACATCTCCGACAGCGTGTATCTGCTGCTGACGCAATCGACGTTGCCTCGCGAGACCAACGTCGCCAACGCGATGGCGCGGATGGCTCAGATTCCCGCGGTCGTGGCGGCCGCGCGGCAGAACCTGCAGAATCCGTCGCCGGTGGCCACCGAAACGGCCATCCGCCAGAATCGCGGCGCAATCGGTTTTTATCAGCAGGACCTGTTCGAAGCGGCCGGCGACACGCCCGCGCTGGATGCGCTTCGCGCAGCCGCCGTGCCCGTGGTCGCGTGCCTGCAGGAGTACCAGGAATTCCTGGAGCGGGACCTTCTGCCGCGAGCCCGCGGCGACTGGCAGCTGGGCCGCGAACGCTTCGCCCGAAAACTGGAACTGGAAGTCGACGCCGGCCTGTCCGCCGACCAGGTGCTGGCGGAAGCCGAGGCCGAATTCCGCCGCGTGGAACGCGATATGTACGTGATCGCGCGCCAGTTGTGGGGCCGTTACTACGCCGACCGGCCGCTGCCGCCGGATGACGAGACGGGCCGGCGGGAGACGATCGCCGAGGTGCTGCGCTCGGTCGGCCAAGAGCATGGGCCGCCGGAAACGTTGACCCAGGACGCGCGGGCCACAGTGGATCGCATCCGCGGATTCATTCGCGCGCGGAACATCGTGCGGCTGCCCGAGCCGGACCGCTGCCAGGTGATCGAAATGCCGGAATTCCAGCGCGGCAACTCGACCGCCTATTTGAACTCCGCTCCGCCGCTGGACCCGGCGGCGGGGAGCGTCTATGCCGTCAGCCCGCCGCCGCGGGATTGGGACCCGCAGCGCGTGAAGAGCTTGTTGGAAGAATACAACCGCCACATGCTGCAGATCCTCACGATCCACGAAGCGTATCCGGGCCATTACGTCCAGCTGGAATACGCCAATCGGATTCCGTCGCTGATCCGCCGCGTACTCGGCTCCGGCGTGTACATCGAAGGCTGGGCGGTGTACACCGAGCAGATGATGCTGGATCAAGGCTACGGCGAAGGCGATTTAGCGCTGCGGCTGACCCAGCTGAAGTTCTATCTGCGCGCCGTGGCCAACGCGATCCTGGATCATCGCATGCACGGCGGCCAAATGACGGACGACGAAGCGCTGACGTTTCTCACGCGCGGAGCGTTTCAGTCCGAGGGCGAAGCGAGGCTGAAGGTCATTCGAGCCAAGCAGAGTTCGTGTCAGCTATCGACCTATTTCGTCGGCCGCATGGCGATGTACCGTTTGCGGCAAGAGGTCCAGCGCGAACTGGGGGACGACTTTCGCTTGGACCGTTATCATGAGGCGATCCTGAACGTGGGCGCCGTGCCCGTCAAGTACCTGCCGCGGTTTGTCCGCGAAGCCCTGGACGGCAGCTCGCAACGTTGAGGTTTGCGCGCCGGGTCAAACCTGTGGCCTGTCACCGGAGAATCGTCAGATCTCGTGCCGCGGCGGACCGACGCGCTGCCGCAGCGCGGCTGCGGCGGCTGACAGGTACGGGATTTCCGAAGCCGCCAAAGACTGGGCCAAAGGTTCGGCGATGGCCGACAGATGGTCCTCGACCATCCGCTGTGCGGCAGCCGCGGTGACGGCGGCTTGTTCTTCGTCGCCGCGCGAGTGGGCGAAGGCTTCTTTCAGCCGCAGGTACGCGACGAAATCCGCCTGGACGGCCACGTGATCGGGCGGCTCGCCGTTGCCGGGTTGATAGGCGAACGCTTCGTACATGCCGCGCAGATCGACCAGGAACTGGCCGGACAACGTCGAACGGAGGTAGCTGATTTCGCGCGGCGGGGCCGGGCCGCCGGGGCCGAACGTGCTGTGGTACAGGCCCTCGCCGGCTTGCGTCAAGGCAGCGTCGGCGGCGGCCTGCAGCGGTTCGTCGGCGGATTCCCGCGCCAACGCCGTCAGCTCGTCTTGCCAACCGTCCCGGGGACAGGACAGCAGGAGCGCGATCAGCCGCCACTGGGCGGATTGGCGGAGGAGTTCCGCGACTTGCGGATCGGATTTCAACAGCGTCGCATCGGTCATGGCGTGCCCCGCATCGAGAGATTGATCCAGCCGGTGCGCATCTTGCGAGCCCCGACTTCGTGGAGAGCGCCGTTCCAGACGGCCAAAGCGATTTGAGACCCGGCCTCCGGCGACAATCCCGCGGGCAGCCGGCGAGTGATGACCACGGCCCAGCCGTCCGACGTGCGCCGGCCACAACCGCGGGAATCGGACGACGGGGCGGGGTGGATCGTGCCGGGACCTTCGGCGATCAAGTCCTGGACCGGCTGGTCGCGCGGACCGGCCATCCGGTTGCCCAACGCCATCGCCGGCGCATAGCGGGCAGCCATCTCGCGCTGGGCCGCGGGATCTTTTTTCAGTGCGGGAACCTGAAACGGGTAGTGGTCCACCGCGGCGTTCGGGTAGATGTCGCGAATCGAGTCGCCGCGGCCGTCGACGGTCGCTTGCCAAGCGGCCGTCCAGAAGGTCATCTCGACCGGGCGGCCCTTCTCGCCCATCTGCGGCGCCGGGATGGTGGGCTCGATCTTCGCGGGAAGCTGGACGGCGCAAGCGTCCGAGAAATGCGATGGATCGGCCATGTCATCGGGCGACGTGTCGGACCATTCCAGGCGAAAGGCAACGTCTTTGCCGTCGGTGACCGCGCGGACCCGCAACGTTTCCGTGGTGAGCTGCAGCGTCCGCGGCTCGACCAAATCCTGCGGGAGCAGGGCGGCGGTGAATTCGGCGGCGGTCATCCATCCGCTGTCCTCCGGATCGGACGGCAGCGCGGCCACGGAGACGATTTCCACGCCGGTCAGAGGCGGCGGAGGAACGGGCCGCCGACAGGCGGGGATCAAGAATGCCGCTGCAGCGACGGCTAGGATCGTGAGTCGTAAGGAGCGAGGCATCGGGAAAACTCCTTGATGAGTTTACGGGCAATTTACACGCGCGATCTGATGTTTCTCGTCGTACGCCGGCCGCACGTGGACCGGTTCCCGCAATGGGACGCGGAGGATCTCTTTCTCCTGTTCATCCAAGCCGATAATCCAATCGTCTTCCCGTTTCCAAATCGGGACCGTGCGCTCGGTCGAGCCGAACAGGCCCAGCAGGCCGGTGAGATCTTGATCGTCGGCCGCGGCGCGATACGTCCGCACGGCGGCTTCGGCGCCGGGACCGAACATCTGGTGCAGGAACGACGCCGGGGCGTGGATCGGTGGAATATAGTAGACGTTCGGTTCCAAGCCGAACTGCGGAAACAGGGGCAGCGCGACTTTGCGAATGTGGACCAGGTAATCCAATGGATTCTCCGGCCGCGCGGCCTCGGGCGTCGATAGGAACCCGGCCAAGCGGATTTTGCCGATGCAATTGACAAAGCATTGCGGCTGGAGGCTGTTCTCACCTTTGGGGTAACAAGCAATGCACTTTTCCGATGTCCCCGTCAGCGGATTGTAAAACACTTTCTTGTACGGACAGCCTTTGACGCATTCACGATAACCGCGGCAGCGGCCCTGATCGACCAGCACAATACCGTCTTCGGGCCGCTTGTAGATCGAACCGCGGGGGCACGAGGCCAGGCACGCCGGGTACGTGCAGTGATTGCAGATCCGCGCCAGGTAGAAGAACCAGGTCAGGTGCGGCACGTGCAGGTCCGCGCCGTTGTCGATCTGGCCGGCGCAATCGTCTTCGCCGACGTTCGGGTACGCATAGTCGCGTTCGTCCGGCAGCCAGCCCATGACGCGCTGGCCGGCTTCGGCCGACTCGAAGATCGTGCGACCCGAGTACTCGCCGCCCTGCCACTTTTGGGCGCCGAGCATCTGCAACAGCTTCAGATCCCAGCTGAGCGGATAAAACCCGTAGGGCTTCGATTCCACGTTGTTCCACAACATGTACTCCTGGCCTTTGCCCGAGGTCCACGTCGTCTTGCACGCCAGCGTACAGGTCTGGCAGGCGATGCACTTGTTGATGTCGAACACTGCGGCGAACTGTTTCTTTGGGCGGCTTTCGGGATACCAGTAGGACATGTCCCGCCCGATCTGCCAATTGTGAACGCGTGCCATGAGTTTATGTCTCCTTCCGATCGCCACCGGCGAGGAATTCGCCGGCAAGGTAGTTGATCATCTCTGCGGACTCGTATCCCGGCCGGATTCCCAAAGCGGCGGGCCGCCACAGCCCTTGGCCGTCCAGCCCGCCCGGTTCGGCTTTGGTAATCTTGACGATCGCCTCGCGCGGGGCGCCCGTCGGACAATGCACATCCGGCAAGAAGCCTTTGCCGATGGCTTGCCCGAACGTCGTCTTGCGCACCAGCGAATCGGTCATCCACGTCGGCTTCAGCCAGCCGCGCGTGGCAGACTGGTGCGAGCCGGAGCGGAACATGGCCTGGTAGCCGGTGCGTTCATTCTTGGCCAAGCCGTCCGCCCGTTGAGCCTGGCCGGCCCGCGAGCCCGGCGTGGTGCCGTACATATTGAACCACATCCGCGTCACGCCGCGCGGCGTGCCCGGATAGTAGCGGGCGCGGCACAGCAGGCGGGCGAAATCGTAGTCCTTCTTGTTCTCCTGCCAGCCGCGGAACGGCCGGTCCTCCGGATCGCCGTCGATCCACACGTAGTCGCCGTCCTCGATGCCCAACTCCCGGGCATCGTCCGGGTTGATGTCCACGTAGCCTTCGCTCACGAACGGGCTGCGCTTGTCCGCCCGGTGCAGATCGCCGAACGGCCCGAACAGCACCGCGATCATGTCCGTATCGATCGGCGTCGTATGGGCGCCGTGCCGGTACTTGGGCGTGTGAAATACGAAGCGATAGCCGTCGGCCGCCAGCGGGTGCGGCGAGACTTGGGTCTCGGCCCACGTCTTGACCACGTTGCGTCCGCAGCGGACGTCGCACCGCATGTCGTCCAAAGTCACGCCATACTCTTCGGGGCCGGCACAGCGGATCGCCTCGTGGGCCGGAGCGACGATCACGTTCGGTTCGTAGAACGTCGAATCCACCGGCTCGCGATGGACCGGCAGGTTCTCGCCCGCTTCGATGAACTCGTCCTCCTCGCGATAGAACTCCAGCCGTCCGCTCTTGGTGTACCACGGCCGCGAATCGGTCAGCTGTTCGTAGCCGACCGCTTTGGGCGTCGTGCGGCTGTTCATCAACACGGGTATGCCCGCCAGGGCTTTTTGCTCCAAATCCTCGATCCGGTAGCCCTTGGTGTTGGTCGAGAAGTCCAGCACGCGTTGCAGATAAGCCTCGGTGCGTTGTTCCCGCACGAATTGGAAGTAATCGTTCAGCCGCGAGTCGCCGGTCAATTCGGCCATCTTGGCGGCGACCAGCGCGATCACTTCCAGATCGCCGCGCGTATCAAAGATCCGCGGCAGCGGCGTTCGGGGGAAAATCGACAGGAACGGATTGGTGACCGAGGCGGTCATGTCGGGCGACTTCAGCTCGGACCAGGAATCGACGCCGAACACCACATCGGCCCATTCGCACGACGTGCTCCACCACCACTCGTTGACGCAGATCATCTCGATGCGGGGCAGCACGTTGATCACCGTATTATAGTGCCACTTGACGTTTCCAAGGATCGAATTCGCGTTGGCGAACCACATCGACTTGGTGGGCGTGGGGAAGTGCGACCGGCCGGTCAGCAGCCGGTTGCCGACCCGCAGCATATGGTCCTCGTGATTGTAGTAATGGGCCGATTCGGATCTCCAGTATTGCTTGGGCCGCGCGGGCTTCTCCGGGTCCAATTCGATGTCGAACGGGTTCTCGTTGATGTATTGCGGACAGCCGTTGAAGAGGGCCACGCGGTAGTTGCCGGCATAGGAGCCGACGTTGCCGCCGATCTTGCCGACGTTGCCGGTCAAGGCCGCCAGCAGGAAGATGTCCCGGTCCTTGTTGTCGTTGTTGAAGAACTGGTTGGGCCCCATGCCGACGGCAAACAGCGTGGTGCCCGGCTCCCGGGCCACGTGCCGAGCCAGCGCCTCGACCGCCGCCGCCGGCGCCCAAGTCAGCTGTTCGGTCGTCTGGGGATCGAAGTGCGCCGCATACTCGCGGACCAGATCGAACACCGGCCGGCAGCGGACTTTGCTGCCGTCGGCCAGCGTGACTTCGACCGAACCGTCCAGCAGCGGATCGGTGACTTCGGATTTCTCGCCGACTTGATCGCGGGTCAAGGCTCGCGGCTCGCCTGCGGCGCGGTCCCACCAGACAAAGTCGCCCCACTCGTCGCGGAGCGCGGTCGGGATCAGCATCTCGCGCTGCTGGGCGGCCGGGGGCTCCTTTTCATCCTGGCCCAGGACCCTGGTTTCGTTGCTCAATTCGGCCAGCTCCGACCCAAAGACCTCGGACGCCCGCAGGTGCTTCAAGGTGTCCAGCCGGACCAGCATCGGCAGGTCGGTCCAGCGGCGGACGTAATCGGCATCGTACAGCTTGTCGCGAAAGATCACGTTGGCCAGCCCCAGCGCCAGGGCGGGCGTCGTGCCCGGCCGGACCACGATGGCGTCGTCCGCCTTGCTGGAGGTGGCCGAGTATTCACAGGCAATGACCACAATGCGGGTGCCTTTCACGCGGGCTTCGGTCAGCCAGTGGGCGTCGGGCATCTTGGTCGTGATGAAGTTCATGCCCCACACGACGACGGTTTTGGCGTGCTCGAGCGCGCTCAAATCGAATTCGACCGTCTGCTGGCCGGTGACCATCGGGTGCCCCGGCGGCAGGTCGGTATGCCAGCTGTAGTTGTCGAACCCGCGGCCGCCCAGCGCCCGCTCGGGTCCGACCTTGCGAATCGCGTCATCCACCAGGGCCATCGCATTGGCGAAGCGGTACAGACCGAACACGCGCGTGATGCCCAACAGCGGCATGCCGCCGCGGAACTTCAAGACCTGGGTGCCGGCGCCTTGCGTCGCCTCGACCATCTCGGGCTCGTAATGCTGGGCGAGCAAACGCTTCTGGCCCGCGTCGCCGCTGTATGTTTCGGCGATATTTTTCAGCGCGGCGGCGGCGATCTTGGCCGCTTCGTCGTGCGGCATGCGGACCCATTCGTCGCGCGCCCGCTGGAAGAACTCTTTCGGCGGCGCCCCGTCGTCGCCGCGCGGAAAGCCCTGTTCGACCCACCGCTTGAACCCGGCCCGGACCATGCACTGCTGGACGCGGCGGTCGCCGTAGAATCGCCGCGTCAGGGCCAGCCCCTTCTGGCAAACCCGCGGATCCCAGCGGTGTGTCGCGCTGTTGCCCTCCAAGTCCGTCGCTTCGCCGTAACGCATCGTCGGTCCGATCCGCGTCACCACGCCTTGCCGCACATAAGCGTTCAGCAGGCAGTTGTGCGTATCGTTGGGAGCACAGCAGAAGGTGAACTTGGAATCGTATTTCCACAGGTCGCGGTAGACGCGTTCCCAGTCGCGTTCGGGATAGGAAGCCAGCGGATTGGTCACCGCCTCCAATCCCCAAGCTCGCGTCGCGGACGCGATCAGGGCGCCGAAGCCGGCCGCGCCGGCCGCCGCCAGGAAGTCGCGCCGCGTAAAGTCGTGCTGATGCATGATTGGTTCTCCCAGGTAGTCGGGCCACTCCGTGACCCGCGGCTCGGTCACGGAGTGACCGCGTTACTTTTTTCCCACGTCCGAATAAAAGCCACGATCGCTTCGATCTCCGCCTCGGACAAGGCTGGATTGGTCGTCGAGCCCTGGCGAAAGCTGGGCATCGGCGTGCCGCGCCGGCCGCGTCCGATCATCTCGACCAGGTAGTCGTCCGAAGCGGCCGCCAACAACGCCGGGTTGTTCAGCTGGATCGCCTGCGGGCCTTCGCCGTCGGCCCCGTGACAGCCGGCACAGTAGCGCGCGTACAGCGCCTGGCCCGCCGCGGCGTCCGCCTGGACCCAGCGCCGCTGGGGATGAATCGGCTCCGGCTCGGCGGCTCCGCTCTGCCGCCTCAGGAAATCGACGATCGCCGCGATTTCCTCCGGCCGCAGACCTCCGTCTTTCTCGCCCCACGCCGGCATCCGGCGTCCCGGCCGCCCGTGATGAATCGTGCGGGTGAGGAAATCGTCGCCGGCGGCGGCAAGGAAATCGGGATTGCTGACCGACGGAAACGGCAGCGTGTCCGGATACCGCCGGCCCTCGCCCGCCGCCCCATGACAGGCCGCGCAAAACGTCCCGAACAAGGTCTGGCCGTCGGTCGCGAATTCGCGTTCGTCGAACCGTTCGGCGCGGATCCGGTCCTTGGGCCAGAACGCCTCCGGGGAACCGGTCCGCCGCAACGACAGCAAATAGAACGTCAGCAGATCGACTTGCGTTTCGGTCAATCCCGGGTCGGGCATCAGCGAGCCCGGCACGATCTTGGCCGGGTCACGCAGATGCTCCGCGTGCCAGTTGGCCAAAGTGCGTTCGCCGGCCACGTGCGAAAAATCGACTTGGCCCGGATCTTTGTCGCCCGTCAGCGTCAGATCGGGGCCATCGTCGCCGCCCACCCCGCCGACCTTGTGACAGCCGCGGCAGCCGAGCGAATGAAACAGGGCCTTGGCTTCGACCAGGCGCGGAGCGCCGACGCGCGAAACCAGGTACTCGGCAATCGCCTCCCGATCCGCTTCGCCGATCGGTCCGAAGGACGTTTTCCACGGCCCGTCCGCCGCGGCTTGGCGCGCCCCCAGATGCTTCGCGTACCAGTCCGGGGCCAAGCCCGCCGCGCCGATCTGCGACAAATCGGGGCCTTCCATCCCGCTCGCGCCGTCCGGCCGCAACGTTCCACCTCGTCCGTCGATGCGGTGACAGGCGAGGCAATCGTAACGTTCCACCAGACTCTGGCCCCGCCGCAACTGGACTTGATTCGGCACGCGGATATGCGTGTGGCAACTGCCGCAGCCCGCATAAGCGTAGCGGGCGGGAATCATCGGTTGAGGCCAGAAATGAACGTCGCCGTGCGCGTCCGCCTTGTCCGTCGCGCGGCCTTGACCGCCGTGGCACACCGTACAACCGAAATCGCCCGGATCGTGGACGACGGGGGGGTGCGCCGCCGCCAGCGGGCTGCCGCCCAGGCCCTGCTCGCCCGGCGCCATCCCCACGTGGCACGTGACGCAACGATCCGTGACCTTCAGCTTGGGCACCACGATCTGCCGCAGCCGGACCTCGATCGGGCCGCTCTCGGCGCGGGTCGCTGCTTGGATCCGCCGCCAATCCTTGAGGAAGTTCTCCTGAACGGCGGCGGCGACCAGCAGGGCCAGCACGCCCAGGCTCGACCACAACAGTAGGTGTTTGTTCTTGTTCATGACGTTGCTGATGACTGGCTAGTGAAACTAATGACGCGGCCACTCCGCCGGCGACCAGAAAAAGTCCCAGTTCGGCCCGCGGAAATACGTGCCGATCACGGTCAATACGAGGAACCCGCACAGAAAACACGTGAACAATCCCAGCGCGCCCGCGCGGGCGGAATCGTATCGCTTGACCAGCCACAGCGAATACACGGCGTAAATGGCGACCAAAATCGTGCCCGGATTGACGGCCGTGATCACCAGTTGAGGAATGTCCGGATACCACTCCCGCAACCAGCCGAAGCGAATCACGAGCGTTTCCAACGCGATGGTCGAGACCAGACCGACGATCGCCGCCCGCCGAACCAGCGACGCCCCGCCCGGCCCGCCAAACCACTGGCCGGTCCCGGCTGTTTGTTCGCGATCCAAGAAGGGGATCAGCGCCAAGCCGATCACCACGATCGCCGGAATGCCGGTGCCGCCCATGAACGCCGAAAACGAAACCAGTTCCTGCAACCCGAGGAAATACCACGGCGCCTTGGCTGGATTCTCCGGCACGTCGGGATTGGCGAGTTCCTTCAGCGGCGCGTCCGAGACCATCGCCAGCGCCACGCATACCAGCACGGTCAGCATCAACACGCCCAATTCGGCGTAAAACAGATGCGGCATCGATGGCACGGTCTGCTCCGGCCCGCGTCCGACCGCCGGCGTCCGGCCGCGCACGACGGCCGCCAGGTGATAGGTCTTGGCCGGGGCCTCGGTAAAGACCGGATACGTATCCGCCGGCGGCGGTCCCAGCCGCTGGTCGGCGTCCGCCGGCCGCGTCATCCCACCGTCTTTGCGGATCCGCCAAAAGTGGACGGCCATCAGCACGATCAAGGCCAGCGGCAGGATCATCACGTGCAACAGGTAGAAGCGGATCAGCGCTTCGTCGCCGACCACGTCCGAACCCAGCAGCAACTGGCGCTGGAGCCCGCCCGGGTCGAAGATCTCGGTCAGGCCCAGGGCGTCGGTCACCTCGCGGGGCGATTGGGCGATGTTGGCTCCGATCGTGATCGCCCAGTAGGCCAGCTGGTCCCAGGGCAGCAAATAGCCGGTGAACGACAGGCCCAGGGTCAGCACGAACAGGGCCAAGCCGACCAGCCAGTTGAACTCGCGCGGCTTGCGGTACGAGGCGGTGTAGAACGTGCGGGCCATGTGCAGGATGACCGCCACCACCATCACGTTGGCGGACCAGCGATGGATATTGCGGATGAAACGGCCGGTGGGCACGACGAAGTGAATGTCCTTGATCGAGTCGTAGGCCACGTCGGGGTACGGCTTGTAATAGAACATCAGCAGCACGCCGGTCACCAGCGCGATCAGGAACGCGGCCGTGGCGGCGATGCCCAGGCCCATCGTCGTGCTCCAGCGGAGACTCCAGCGATGCGTTCGCACAAAATGCAGATGCAGGAACACGTTGCCGAATACGAACAGCGATCGCGTGCGGTCCGTGACCGGTGCTCCGCCGCGAAAGGCCGCCCGCCAGATGCGTGGCGGCGCGGACAACAAGTCCTCGGCGAACGTTCGCAAGGCCGATTTCTGAGGAGGAGATTCGTTCATGCCTTCACCTTGGTCCCCGCCGGCACGGTTTCGTCTTCGTCCACGACATAGCTCCCGCCGCTGAGCGTCACTTTGCGCCACGGCAGCGCGGTCGGAGCGGGCCCTTTGGTCACGGCCCCGTCCGGCGTGAACCGCGAACCGTGACAAGGACATTCGAAGCCTTCATGCGTGCTCTTGACGATACAGCCCAAGTGGGTGCAGAGCGTCGAGATCGCGTACACGCCGTCGTCGTCCTTGAACATCGCGACCGAGCGGCCCGGCGGAACAAAAGCCTGGCCCGCCGCCATCGCGTCCGGCAGGGTCACGCGAAATTTCTTGGACGGCGAAGACAATACGGCCGCTTTGGGCAGCCGCAACATGCCGAGCCCGGCGAATACCAGCGCCGCCCCCGCCGCCCAGAGCGACGCCAGTCCCAAAAAGTCCCGCCGCGGCACCGGCTCGGGATCGAGCCGCGATCCGGCCGGCGCGGCCGTCGTCGTTTTCGTCGTCGTTGTTGTTGTCATGCTGACCTCCAACTCGTCCAGCAAGTAACTCGTTCCATCGTGATCGCTTCCACCGGACAGCGCTGCTCGCACAGCGCACAGCGAATACAGCGGTCCTCGTCTTTGAGGATCGCCGAGTGATTCTCCAAGTCGTCCTCCCCGCCCAACCCGGCTCGGATCGCGGCATCCAAATCCGCGGCCGGCTCCAGGTCCGCCAGCGAGACGAGCTTCAAGCACTCTGTCGGACACACGTCGGCACAGCCCCCGCACAGCACGCAACGGTTGCCGTCGAAGACCGGCGTCACGCCGCAGTCCAGACAGCGGGACGCCTCGCGCATCGCCTCCGCGCGCCCATAGCCCAATTCCACCACCTGCGTCGGTTCCCGCAGCCGCTCCTCCGGCGGCGCCGTCGGCACGGGAACGCGGCGAATCGCTTCGTAACCCAGTTCGCGCTGGTAACGTTCCAGCGGCAGATGAGCCGTCACCGCCTCGCGGGAGATGCTTCGCCCCGTCAGGTGCTGGTAGACCGAACGGGCGGCCGCTTTGCCCGACGCCACCGCATCGATCAGCAGCCGCGTGCCGTGCGCCAAGTCGCCCGCCACGAACACGCCCGGCGCCGTGGTGGCCAGCGTCGCGGAATCCACCTTTGGCCAGCCGGGCCGGAACTGCTCGATGTCCGCGCCGCCGTCCGTCAAAAAGGCGAGGTCGGGAGCTTGGCCGACGGCCAACAGCACCGTGTCACAGGAGACGGTCTGCCGCACGTCGTCCTGGAAAATGGGCGAGAAACGGCGATTCTCGTCGTACACACGCTCGCACTTGCGAAACGTCACGCCCCGCACGGCGCCCGAGGCGTGGCGCAGGATCTCGACCGGCCCCCAGCCGTTCAACCGCGTAATCCCCTCTTCGTCGCCTTCGACGATCTCGAGCGTGTCGGCGGGCATCTCTTCCAGCGTCTCCAGCGATGCCAGGGATACTCGCCCGATGCCGGACATCCGCGCGACCGTGCGCGCCGTGTCGTAGGCGATCTGCCGCAGAACGGTGCGGGCCACGTCGTAAGCCACGTTGCCGCCGCCGATCACCACCACCTCGCGGCCGATGTCCAAGGCGGAGCCGGCGGCCGCCGCGGAGCCTCGCGCGGCAAGCTCCGGTTTGCCCCCTTGGTCGAACTGCCCCAGCGACACGGCCCGCAGCAGATCGATGCCGCCGTACACCCGCGGTCCGCGTTCGCCGGCCAGCCCCAGACTGCGCGACGATTTAGCGCCCACGGCGATAATCACGGCTGCATACTCGCGGCGAAGTTCCGCCAGGGATACGTCCCGGCCCACCGTCACGCCGCAGCGGATCTCGGCTCCCAACGCGCGAATCACGGCCACTTCGCGCGCGATCAGATCGCGGGGCAGTCGATACGCGGGCACGCCCAAGGCCAGCATGCCGGCGGGCACCGGCTCGGTCTCGAGAATCACCGGCCGCAGGCCCATCAAGGCCAGATCGTGGGCCGCCGCCAAACCGGCTGGCCCCGCACCGATGATCGCCACGCGCTGGCCGTCGGCGGGCTGGAACGTCCCGCTGACCGCGGCCCGCAGCAAGCCGGCCATTTCTTCCGCATCGGCCGAGACGTGAGGCACATAGGATTGCACCGCGTCCAGAACCTCGGCGCTGGGCCGCAACTCCGGCCCGGCTTGCTCGCACGCGAACCGCTTGAGGGCCCGGATCGAAATCGGACGGTCTTGGGCCACGAATCGGCCGTCGGCGTCCACCCGCGGCACCAAGCCCCGGCGGCAGGCCGCTTCGCACGGCGCCCCGCAGACTCGGCCGCAGATCGAAGCGAGTGGATTCGGGCCCCGTGCAATGAGATACGCTTCCTCGAACCGGCCCGCCGCAATCGCTCGCACATAGCCGCGGGCGTCGGTGTGGACCGGACACGCCACCTGACAAGAAATCAGGTTGCGGTGATACCCGTCGCCGGGCACGTCCACTCGCAGCCGTACGCTTTCCGCCATCCCGCGTCCTCCGTCCGCTACTCGACCCGTTTCGTACTCCGCCCCGTCTTTCCCACCGAATTTCTCAACGGAATCGCCTGTGGCGCGGGCTCCAGCCAGCACGGGATCCGCTTGTTCAGCATCCCGATCGGACGCGGATGCTGGACAAAGTCCGCCAGCGTCCATCGTGATAATACCCCGAGGATCGCATCCTGCAGTTCCGCGCACGCCTGATGAAAGGCGCACGTCTTGGCCAAGTCCGGCGCCTCGTCGCAAAAATCGCCCAGAATCGCCCCTTGACACGCCTCCACGATCGCCTGCATCGTGATCGATTCGAGCGGGCGGTGCAGGACCATCCCCCCCGCCACCCCGCGCTGAGCCTGGAGAATCCCCGCTTTGCCCAATTGTCGAGCCACCTTGGCCAGATACGTCGGCGACTCGCCCAACTGTTCGGCCAGCACGCGGGGCGATAGCGGCTCGCTCGTGCCAAGCTGCCCCAGATACGTGAGCAAACGGATCGCCGATCGCGAAGTCTTGGTAAGCATCACAATCCCGTATTGATCGACCTCAACGCAAACTACGACAAGTAGTATCCGAATTATCGCCTTATTGCTCGCCGCGTCAAGGGGGAGCGGATCAAAAAACTTACGATTCTGTCACTCCGCCTGTCTCGCCGCATCGAGCGGCGAGTCCCAGCACCAAGTCTGCCAGGCGAGCCACGTCATGCCGGGGCCAGAGGGGAGTCGCAACGTCGGGCCGGTCATCCGTCACCAGGGCGGCGATATCGTTGCGCTCGGCCGCCAGGCAGGGCGTGCCCACCGACGCCCGCCAGACCTCGACGTTGGTTCCTCCGCCGTCCAGATCGCCTTCGACCAGCACCAATTCACAATCGGCAAACAGCGGCGCCAGCCGCTGGTAGCAATCCATGCCGGGCTCGCGGCGCAGGAACACGCCCAAAGAATCATGAGTGAGGATGGCAGCCGGATTGCCGCCCGCCTGGCGATGGCGGTGCGAGTCCTTGCCCGGCGTATCCAATTCGTGGATGTGGCGGGAATGTTTGAACGTTCCCACGCGGATCCCGCGGCTGCACAATTCGCGGACCAGTTCCACGACCAGCGTCGTCTTGCCGTGGTTCTTGCGGCCTACAATGTGGATGCGATGCGGCATGGTACCAACGACTCCGCCTGTCCTACGAGTGTAAACCGGCTCTGCCTTCGTCGTATTAGCATACCGCGCTGGCGCTGTCAACGGTGCAAAGTCGAGTGGTTGTCGAATGGTCTTTCGGCCCGTACTAGACGGCGCGGCGGACAGCGGTTAAGTTGCATAGCAACCTGCCTTCAAGGAGCCATTGCCGATGTGCGCTACGACGACGCGAATCCGGTTGCCACTTCTATGGATCTGCCTGGTCGCTCTTGCGGGCGCCGGCTGGGGCGGTCCGGCCCGCGCCCAGTTCACGTTCCGGCATCGGTTGATCGATTCCGAGCTGCCCGGTTCGTCTTGGGGGCAGACCGCGATCGCGGACGTGGACGGCGACGGCGAGCTGGACTTCATCACGGGCCGCAGCCGCGGCGAGATCCTCTGGTACCGTCAGGAATCGCCGGATCGCTGGGCGCGTTGCACGTTGGGCAAGTCGTCGCCTTCGGACGTCGGCGGTATCGCCCTGGACGTGGACGGCGACGGACGAATCGATTTCGTCACCGGCGGAGCGTGGTATCGCAATCCAGGCAAGGCAGACGCCGAGCTTTTCGAGCGGATCGTGTTTGACGCCGACTTGGCCGGCGTCCACGATGTAGTTGCGGCCGACGTCGACGGCGACGGGCGCGCCGACATCCTTACCATGTCCGACAAGAACAACTTGCGCTGGTACCGCATCCCCGGCGATCCGCGCCGGCCGTGGCAGCGGCACGACATTGGGCCATCCGTTCACGCCGGGATCGGCGTCGGCGACGTGGACGGCGACGGGGACGTGGACGTAGTGCGATCGAATCTCTGGTTCGAGAATGCCGACGGCCGGGGAACCCGGTGGATCCCGCGGGAGAACATCCCGTTTGGCAATCCCGGCAAGCCGTTTCCGCTGGCCACGCATTGCGTAGTGCTGGACATGGACGGCGACGGCGACAGCGACCTGGTGATGACGGAGAATGAAATCAAAGGGGGCCGCATCGGCTGGCTGGAAAACGTCGACAGCCGAGGCGGCGCGTGGCGGCTGCACGAATTGCCTCGGGGGGATGAAGCGCTGCGCGGCGCGTATCATTCGCTGATCGTGGCCGACTTTGACAACGACGGGGACGCGGATATTTTCTCTTGCGAGATGGAAGGCATTCCCGGCGACCGGCCGCCTCGCTGGTTCTTGTGGGAGAACGCCGACGGCAAAGGCGGGAAGTTCGTCGAACACGTGGTTTTGGATACGAACCTCGGCGGACATCTGGCCGTGGCCGCCGACCTGGACGGCGACGGCGATCTGGACATCATCAGCAAACTTTGGCGTCCGCGCCCGGACAACGCCAACGGCGGCCGAAACCATGTGGACCTGCTGGAGAACTTGCGGAACGCTCGATCTTCGCCTTTACAGCAGCGGTCGAATTGCACACAATGAACGCGATCATCCAGGGCGACACGAGCGGCCTCCCACCTCACCGGGAGGTCGTTTCTTTTTATGTTGGGAGGAAAAGAACGTGACAGATTATGTTCCCATGACGCGGGAAGCGTACAATCGCCGCAAAGCGGAAGTCGATCGCCTGGAGCACGAAGAGATTCCGCTGATCGCCGAAAAGATCGCCCACGCGCGGTCCGAAGGCGATTTGAGCGAAAACGCGGAATACCACGCCCAGCGCGAGGCGATGGGCCTGTTGCAGGCCCGCATCAACCAGATGAAAAGCGAACTGGGCCGCGCTTCGATTGTCGATCCGGACAAGCTGCCCAAGGACCAGGTGGCCTTTGGCGCCACGGTCGTCGTCAAGGATCTGGATTACGACGACGAGGAAGAGTTCACCCTGGTCGGCAAAGGCGACGAGGACTACGACTCGGGCAAGTACCTGATCACCAGCCCCGTGGGCCAAGGCCTGCTCGGCAAGAAGGTCGGCGAGCAAGTGGAAATCGAGGTGCCCAAGGGGATGCTGCATTTTGAAATCCTGAGTATCCGTTACGACGGCTAGATGCATTCTGGGAGGAACGAACCATGCGGTATCAAATGTTCTTGGTCGGATTACTGGGCTTGGCCGGTCCCGCACACGCCGCGGACGAACTGCTGCTGGTCGATCAAGGCCGCAGCGATTATGTGATCTGCGTTCCCGCGGCGGCCACGCCCGTCGAGCAAACGGCCGCTCGCGAATTGCAGGAGCACTTGAGGGGCGTCACGGGCGCCGAGTTGCCGATCCGCTCGGAAGACGAAAGGGCTGCCGGCGCAAAACAGATCCTGGTGGGTTCGTGCCGCCGCACGCGCGAGTTGTTGCCGGACGCGGACGTGGAAGCGTTGGGCGACGACGGCATCATCATCCGCACGTCCGGCACGCAATTAGTGCTGACCGGCCAAGGTACGCGCGGGACGCTGTATGCCGTCTACACGTTCCTGGAAGACGTCGTCGGCTGCCGCTGGTGGACCGCGACGGAATCGTTTTTGCCGCAGACGCCCACGCTGCGGGTCGCGGCTCAGAACATCGCCTACGCCCCGCCGCTCGAATCTCGTGAAGCCTTCTATCGCGACGCCTTTCAACCGGTGTTCGCCGCCCGCTTGAAGCTGAACGGTCACCATCATCGCGTGTCCGACGAGTACGGCGGCCATCTGGCGTTCTGCGGATTTGTGCATACGTTCTATCCTCTGCTGCCGCCGGCCAAGTATTTTGCCGAGCATCCCGAATGGTACAGCGAGATCCGCGGCAAACGGACCACCGAACGCGCCCAGCTGTGCTTGACCAACGAAGCGATGCGGCAGGAGTTGGTCAAGAACGCCTTGGAGAATCTCCGGAAATCGCCGGGGGCGAAGTTCATTTCGATCAGCCAGAACGATTGGTACGGCCGCTGCGAGTGCCAGGACTGTTTGGCGGTCGAACAAGAGGAGGGCGCGCCGTCGGGTCCGCTGTTGCGGTTCGTCAACGCGGTGGCCGAGAAGATCGAGCAAGAGTTCCCGGACGTTCTGGTCGAAACGCTGGCCTATCAGTACACGCGGGAGCCGCCCCGGCTGGTCAAACCGCGCCGTAACGTCATCATTCGGCTGTGCTCGATCGAATGCTCGTTCGTCCAAGGGCTGGCCGACGGGCCGCAGAACGAAAAGTTCCGGCAGGACATCCAAGGCTGGAGCAAGATCGCGCCCCAATTGTTTGTTTGGGACTATGTGACGAACTTTAGCAACTACATCTTGCCGCATCCCAATCTGCGCGTGCTGGCGCCGAATATCCGGTTCTTCGTCGACAACCGCGTGATTGGATTATTTGAACAAGGAGACGCGGGAAGCTCCGTCGGCGATTTCGTGCGGATGCGAGCCTGGGTGATCGCCCGCTTGCTGTGGAATCCTCAGCAGGACGAGCAGGCTCTTTTTCGCGAGTTCCTGGACGGGTACTACGGTCCGGCCGCGCCGCATCTGGCGGCCTACTTGGATCTGATCCAAGATGCCGGCCAGCGCTCGGGCGTTTATCTGCGGTGTTTCATGACCGACACCTCCGGCTGGCTGAAGCTGGAGGATCTGAACCGAGCCACGCGGCTGTTCGAACAGGCCGCCCAAGCCGTGGCTGACGATCCGATCTTATCCCAACGTGTCCGCCGCGAGCGGTTGCCGCTGGATCATGCGTGGCTGCAGCGGTACGACGTGTTGAAGCGCGCGGCGAAACTGGCCGGCGCCGAGTTCCTCGGTCCGGCCGATCCGCAGGCGGCTGCCGACGACTTTATCCAGGTGTGCAAGCAATGGAAGGTCGGCCAGAACCGGGAGCAGCAGCGATTCGACGACTATGAACCGGCGTTGCGCAGCCGCTTCCGCCCGCCGGCGCCGCCTCCGGAGCAATGCCGAGGGCTGCCGGAAGACCGCTGGCTGGACCTGCAAGACAACCAGTTCAACTTGTCGAGCGAAGGCAATTGGGCACGGCTGGTGGACGATCCGCAGGCTTCCGACGGCCGGGCCGCTCGGATGCCGGGGGACCACTATGAATGGGCGCTTCAATTCCGCCTATCGGACGATTTCTCGTCCGACGATCGCTGGCATGTCTACGTGGCCGCCCGCGCCGAAGCACAGGCGTCCGACGGTCCGGCCATGACCATGGGAGTGTACGACACCCAAGGCAAACGCGGCCTCGCCCACCGCAGCGTCTCGGTACCGGAGGCCGCCGGAGCCGGCTATCGCGTGTTCGACCTGGGCGCGCACCGGTTGGGCGGAGGCATCTATATCTGGGCCGCGCCCCCGAAACGCCCCGGCGAAATCACCGCGGTGTACGTCGATCGCATCTTTCTCGTGCGGGAAGAAAAACGCGAGTAGCAGCCAGCGGAGACCTGTCGGCTGAGTTCCTTCCCCGCGTCTAAAGCCGGATCCTCTGTACGCGGTGGTTATAGGTATCCAGGATGTGGATCCGCTGCTGGGCGTCCATGACCAGCGCCCAGGGCTGGTGCAACTCGCCGGGCCGCCGTCCGTGGACACCCCAGGCTGCGACGAATTGCCCGTCCCGCGTGAATTTCTGGACGCGATGGTTGCCGAACTCGGCGACGTACACGTGCGGGCCGTCCAGCAGCAGATCGTATGGATAACGTAGTTCGCCCGGCTCAGTGCCTTGCCGGCCCCAGACCGCGACCAACGCGGCTTCGCTGCCCGTGGCGTCGAACACTTGAATCCGGTCGTTGCAGGCGTCGGCGACCCACACGTGGTCGCGTTCGTCGATGGCCAGCCCCTGGGGCCGGGCAAACCGGCTGGGCCCGTTGCCGTGCCCCCCCCACTGAAACAGAAACTTCCGCTCGGGCGAGAATTTCTGAATCCGATCGTACTCGCCGTACTCCGCGACGTAGTAATTGCCTTGCGAGTCCTGGGCACAATCGGTTACCAGCGTGAACTCGCCCGGCGCGAATCCGTACCGGCCGCCGATCGTTCGCTCGTCCAGCAACTGGCCCTCAGGCGTGTAGAACAGGACGCGAAAATAATGCGTATCGGCGACCATCAGATTGCCTTGCCGGTCGATCGACAGGCCCGTCGGCTTGCCGTTCTCGCTGTCCGGCGTCCGCCAGCCGCGCAGGTATTCGCCGTCCGCTGTGAACACTTGGATACGGCCGGTCATGTCGACCACGTACACTTGGTCACGATCGTCAATGGTCATGGCTCGCGGTTTCATCAGCCGTCCCGGCGAGAGTCCTTGCCGGCCCCAGACCAAATCGGGTTCACCCGGCGGCGAAGCCCGGCCGACACATCCCGAGCCGCAGGCCGACAGCAGGAGCGAACAGACGACCAGGCACGTCGCCATCGGCGTCTTGGCGGCGGCCAGCAGCGTTGGCGCAGCTTCCCGGCATCTGAGCGGCATCGCGGTTGAAACGGAAGACAAGGCAGGTTCTCGATTTCCCGGGTTTGACGCGGACCCCTCGCCGCGGCGCGGCAAGGCCCCTGAATGCCTCATGGTATGGGCGAGGTGCCCCGCGCGTCAATTTCGCCGCGTGCAAAAAGCACCAACGCGTGGTACAAACGCCCGCACGGCCGATTGACACGGACCGGCAGACGACTTAGAAGTAGACTCAGAAGAACCCCGCAACCTCGACAAGGAGCCCCCCGATGTCCGCCAACCAACTCGTCTCCACCGTCCACGGCAACACGCGCCGAGATTTCCTGAAAACCTCCGCCGCCGGTGCGGCAACGATCGCGGGCTTGACCGTAGCCCGCAGTGTCCATGCGGCGGGCGACGAGACGATCAAGGTCGGCATGATCGGCTGCGGCGGCCGTTGTACCGGAGCGGCGGCCGAAAGCCTGAGCGCCGGACCGTACGTGAAACTGGCGGCCATGTACGACGTGTTCGATGACCGGGTCCAGGGAAGGCGAAAGGTCCTACGGGATCGCTTTCCCGACCAAGTCCAGGTCGATGACGCCCACTGCTTCTCCGATTTTGAGGGCTACCAGAAGGTGATCGACAGCGTTGACGTGGTGCTGATCGCTTGCGCGTCGAAGTTCCATCCGATGTACGCCGAGGCGGCGATTAAGGCCGGCAAGCATGTATTTGTCGAGAAGCCGCACGCCATCGACCCGGTCGGCTGCCGCCGCATGCAAGCGGTTTGCGATCTGGCGAAGGAAAAGGGTTTGAGCATCGTGTCCGGGCTGCAGAGCCGTTTTCATGCCGGCTTTCAGGAGACGGTCAAGCGGATCCACGACGGGGCGATCGGCGACATCGTGTCGATGCAGTCCATGTTCCTGCGCGGTCCCTACCAGACGGTGGCGCGCAATGCGGCGTACACCGAGACGCAGTACCAGTTCAGCAACTGGTATCACTTTTGCTGGCTGTCCGGCGACGACGTGCCGCAATCCCTCGTCCACAACATGGACCGCGTCGCGTGGATCATGAAGGAGGAGATGCCCAAGTGGTGCTTCGGCCTCGCGGGCCGAAGCACGTCGTTCGGCGAAGTGTACGGCGACATGTTCGACCATCACACGGTCGTCTACGAATACGCCAGCGGCGCCCGCGTGTACGCCTTGTGCCAGACGCGCAACGGCTGTTACGGCAACAGTTCCGACATCGTGATGGGTACCAAGGGCGTATGTCATCTGGGCGCTTGCCGGATCGAAGGCGAGAACGCGTGGACGTTTCCCCGCGACCAGCACAACAATCCCTACGTGGCGGAACAGAAGGCCCTGATCGAATCGATTCGCAACGGCCAGCCGATCAACAGCGGCTACCACATGGCCAACAGCACCCTGTCCACGGTCATGGGCCAGATCGCCTGTTATTCGGGCAAGCCGACCAACTGGGACGACGTGGCCAAATCCGACTTCCAGTTCGGCCCCTCGCCCGACCAGGCGAGCTTCGACACGGCCCCGCCCGTCACGCCCGACGTCACCGGCAACTATCCGCTGCCCGTTCCGGGCGTGTGGAAGACCTGACGGTTAGCTCGTTCGTGGAAACGTCGACACGGATTGACACCCGATGAATTCTCGTGCCGTTCCGACTCGGCGATCTGCTCGAATCCGTTTGAATTGTTCTGCGAATACGGGACGTCGGGGTGTGTTTCAGTCAGCGGAACAACAACTGACCGATGATGACGCGCAATCGCGGTCTGGTCGACATTTTCCATCCATGGCCCCATCAAACCGGTCGATACGGATGCTCGTACGGGGGGCGGTAATCGCGTTTTAACAGCGCAGCGGCAGCGGGATTGTCGACGATCTGTTCGGCGGCTTCGTCCCAGCGGACGACCGAGTTGGACTCGTACGCGATCATGCCCAACTGGACGGTCGTCGTCGAGCGATGGGCCTCGTCGACCGTACACGCCGGTTGTTGGCGCGTGCGCACGCACTTCAAAAAGTCGGCCATGTGCGCCGTGCCGAGATCGCCGGCAACGGCATGCTCCTCTCGCTTGGCAGGCTGGTCCTTGGGGATGACCACCCAGCGCTGGTCGGCGGCAAACACCGTCGCTTCGTCGCCGTAGAACAAGATCCCGTTGTTGATCGACGGATCCCACTCGGCGGCTCCCCACAGCCGATGGCGCCACACGACCGGCAGCTGTTCGAACTCGAAGTGGACCGTCAACGCGTCCGGGGTGGTGATCTTGCCTTGCAGCTGGTACAGCCCGCCCGCGGCGGTGATCTGTTTGGGCGTCGCCAGCCCCAGCATCATCCGCGTGGCGTCGATGTTGTGGATGCCCCAGTCGACCAAATGCCCATGGCCGCTGGTCTTTTCCAGCCGCCAGTTCTTGTGGCCCACCTGAGGACTGTACGGGATATTCGGTCCGGGGCCGCACCACAGATCCCAATCCAGCGTCGCGGGCGGTTCTTGCGGCGTCGGGTCCAGCGTGCCGGCGCGATAGTGGATCTGCACGTCGGCCTGGACGATCCTCCCCGCTTTGCCCGCCTTGATGAATTCCGCCGCCTCGTGAAACGCCTTGCCTTGCCGCCGCTGAAACCCGACCGAGACGATGCGGTCGGCGTGCTTCTTGGCGGCTTCGACCATGGCGCGGCCTTCGCGCACGTCATACGCCAGCGGCTTCTCGGCGTACACGTCCACGCCGCGTTCCAGACAGGCGATCAGCTGCAGCGCGTGCCACTGCGGCGGCGAGCCGATGACCACCACATCCAAGCCGGCTTTTTCCAGCATGTCCGTGTACAGCTTGAACGTCTGCGGCTTTTTGCCTTGCAGCTTGTCGAGTTCGGCGACGCTTTGTTCCAAGTGCTTGCTGTCCACGTCAGAGATCGCAGTCACCTCGACGCCCCCGACCTTGAGCGCCGCCTTGGCGTCGACCATGCCGTACCAGCCGACGCCGATCACGCCCATTTTCAGCGGCTTTTCATCGGCCGGCTGCCCGCTATGCACGCGGCGCGCAAACGCGAGTGCTCCCGCCGCCATCGTGCCTTCCAAGAACGTCCGACGATTGGTTTTCATGACGCTTAACTCCTGTGATTGCCCATCAGGTGCCCGAGCACCAGCATTTCCAATTCTTCGTAATCGCGGGCCGCGGTCAACTGGGCAGCCGCGTCGTGGGGGAACGAGCGGACCTTTTCCACCAGCTGCAGGAAGATCGCTCGACTGTTGGACAAGTGCTTGCAAGCCATGTCCGCCTTCTGCGTCCGCATGGCTTTGACGTCCAGTCCCACGTAGCGGCCGGTGGCTGCGTAATCCGCTAATTCCAAAACCCGCACTTGGTTGAAAGCCACACGCAGATTGGCCGCGCCGAACGACTTGTCCTGATCGTACTTCAACCCGTTCTGGTCGTTCAGGTGGACGCTGAATAACTTTCCCGCCGACAGCGCAAAGGCCATTTCGTCCGAGGGGTCCAAGCCGGCCAGCAGGGCATGCGCCGTCTCGATCAAGCCACCGACTCGTTGAGGATCCGCCGTCTGGTGAGCGAAAGCCAGCGCATGGCCGATGGTCGGCAGGTACGCCATATCGGTCGGCTCGTTGGGTTTGGGTTCGATCGCGATTTCGATTTGGGAATCGTATTCCAACATCGCGTTGACGGCTTCCAACAGCCAGCGGTGGGCCTCGATCGCGTTCTTGGACTCGCGGATGTACGTGCCTTCGCGAGCCAGCCAGAGCACGATCAGCTTGGTGCCCAGAGCCTTGGCCACATCGATCGTCCGCTTGGCCCGTTCGACGGCCCATTTGCGGCACGCCGGATCGTTCGCCGTGAAGCCGCCGTCAATACCGCTGGGATGCTCCCACAGCCGTGGGGCGACGAATTCGGCGATCAGCCCCTCGCCCTGCAGCGTCTTCTTCATCGCCGCCGCCTCTTTGCGGATCGCGGCCGGGCTCAGCTTCTCCAAGTTCGGCACGGCGTCATCATCATGGAATTGGACGGCGTCGAAACCGAGCTTCTTGTACATCTTCAGTTTCTTGGCGAACGAGACCTTGGGCCGCACCGGCGGACCAAATGGATCGGAGCCCTCATGAATGTTCCAAGGACCAAATGAGAAACGATAGTCGCCAGCCATGGTCAAACTCTCCGTGTTGCAGTGTTTAGGAATGATGTTCGCGAGGCGGCGCCTCGCAACTGGTCTACGCACCATACGTCAGCGTTTCCAGACTGATCCGGTCAGGCTGGAAACCCTGACGTACTTCTGAACTTAAACGCCGGGCTCCAGTCCTGCCAGCCGTGCCGTTTGGGCAAAGTCGCGCAAGCCGGCCGTCGCACCGTAGCCGGTGACGCAGCAGGCGCCCGTCGCCGCCGCCAAGCGGCCGGCCTGTTCCGCAGGCATCCCGCGCAACAGTCCGGTCAGCAGGCCGGCATAGTAGGCGTCCCCGGCGCCGGTCGTGTCCACCACCGCCCCCGGCGCAGGAACGACGGAGATGTCGATGTACTGGCCCGCAGCCGGACTGAGCAAAGCGCCTTCGCTGCCGAGCTTCACGCCCAGCAAGCCCGGCGCGCCGCACGCCCGAAAGGCGTCGATGATCCGCCGCGGATTCTGCTCGCCCGTCTGATGTTCGGCTTCCGCCCGGCTCGGCACGTACACGTCCAAGTGCGGCAAGATCCGATCCAACGGCTGCATCGCCCCGCCACTGCCGGCCGCGTCCAGCGCCGTCTTGCAACCCGCCTGGCGGATCGCGGCCAGGATCTCCGGCAGATCCGGCTCCAGCCGCGGCATCAGCGAATAATAGCCGATCAGCGTCATGCGGCTGGCGGCGAAGACATCCAGGTTGTTCAGGAAATGGGCTTTGTCCATCAGCCGCGGCGCTCCGACACAGTGCGCGAAACTGCGCTCGCCGCTGGGGTCGATCAACACGGCAGTCGTACTGGTTGCGCCCGTCGGATGCGGCACCAGCCACTGCGTATCGACGCCCTCTTTTTCCAGGCTGGCGCGAATCACCGCCGCCCAATCGTCGTTGCCCGTATAGCTGAACGCAGCGGTCTGCATCCCGAGCCGAGCCATCGCGATGCCCGCGTTGGAGACGATGCCGCCGGTGGTAACCTCGATCGGCTGCGTCTCCAGCAGCTTGCCACCCCCGATCGGCACGTCCAGCGGGACTGGCCGGACGAGGATGTCCACCACGCAAGAACCGCACAGCACGCAATCAAAGGCTTTGTTCGTGTTCATGGCCGAATAGTGTAGCAAACGCCGTCAGCCCGGAACACCGGGGAAATCGATACAATCCAATGTTAGACGGGGAAGACGCGAAGTTTTGGCGTATGGAGACTCGGTTCACGTGTTAGTTCTTACGCTCTACGCAACCCGTCACGCGGATGCTATACTTGCTGGCTGTGCGATGTGTATGGCGAGTCCGTATCCTCCTTGATCGACATTCAACGAGCCGTGGTAGAGAAATCCCTGGACCGAAAACTGGCGCGGATTCTGGCCGACCGCTCCTGTCGAGACTTCATTCTGGCCGATGCCAAGGACGCAGACATGGCATTCGGCCTGTCGGCACCGGGCCGCAGTCCCGAGCATTACGCCCAAGAGGCCGGCTTCCGGACGCTGGACGAGTACCGCCAACTGGTGCGCGAGATCATTGCCCAGGGATTGGTCGATATCGTTCTGATGAGCGCCAGCAGCAACGAAGCCCTGACGATTCGTGAACGCTTGTTCGAAGCCAGCCATGTGACGCCGGCCGTGCGGGCCAACGACACGACCGACATCTGGCTGGCCGCCGGCAGCGGGCGATACACCGGCCAGCCCGCGCAGCCGTTCCGCACGGCGACGTTGAATCACATCATGTGCGGCAAGCTCGAATGTGCGCCCGACGAGCGGCGGTTGGGAGCCGACTTGGGGCTGTACTCGGTCACGTTCAACAACGACGTGGCGTTGGACCTGCGCACGCTCGAAGCCTACAACGCGTTCCGCTTGGAGGCCGAAGCAAAAGGGTTCCGGCATTTCCTCGAGGTCTTTGACCCGAACGCCTGCGGCGACCATCCGCCGGCGGACGTCGCCCAGTTTGTGAACGACCACATCGTGCGGACGCTGGCCGGGGTGACCAGCCGCGGGCGGCCGGTCTTTCTCAAAATTCCGTACCACGGCCCGGCCGCCATGGAAGCCCTGGTACGATACGACAGCTCGGTCGTCGTCGGCGTCTTGGGCGGTTCGGCCGGAACCTGCTTCGACGCGTTCCACATGCTGTGGGAAGCGAAAAAGTACGGCGCACGCGTGGCCCTGTACGGCCGCAAGATCAACCACTCCGAACACCAACTGACGTTCATTCGCTATCTGCGGCTGATCGCCGACGACGAGATCGAGCCCGCCGCCGCCGTCCGCGCTTACCACGCCGATCTGGCCAAGCTGGGTATCCGGCCGTATCGGACGTTGGACGAAGACCTGCAGCGCACGGACGGCGCCACCAGCTACGGCGGCACCAGCGGCAGCAGGAAGCCGATGTCTTCGCTCAATGGTTCCGCCGCCCGCGCGCCGTTCCAGCCCGCCGCCGATCCCGACTTCAGCAAGATGACCACGGCGGAAAAAGTCCAGTGGAACCTGGAACGGTGGAAGCGGATTATCGGGTAGCGCCGCCGCCGATCTTTGAAGTTGCCCGGTTCTGTGCAGCCATAGCCCCGCCGACCCCGCGTCGGTATCGTTTGCCGCTACTCTTTACGAGTCCGGCAACCTCCGCAGTACGAGACCACCAGCAGCACGATCGACCCGACCAGCGCTCCGGCACCAAGCGCGATGATTCCGGCAGGAGAGACCAAGGGCGGCCCCTCGTTCATGGTCGCCAGCAGGATGCCCCACACGAGAAAACCAGCGCCCGTCCCCATCCCGAGCACCGAAAGCAGCCGCCAGACCAAAGGGTTCCTTGCCCCCCAAATCAATAGGCCGATCAAGACGACGGTGACCACGGCGACCACGGCGAGGAGAGGGGAAACGATGAGAAACTCTGACAACATTTGCATCGTCCTTTCGGTATTCTGCTGACATTCAAAATGGCGATTTGGGATGCCGTGCAAACGGCTTTTCTCCGCCTTACTTTCTGCCGTCCGTGCCCGAGGGCGCGGCTCACTCCGCCGGCCCGATCCGCAAGTGACGGAACCAGACCTCTTCGCTGTGATTCTGCAGGCCCAAGTGTCCTGCGATTCGCCGCTGCAGAAGGTCCGGAGCCGTGTTCTCGTCCGCGATGATCACGTCGGTGCCGTTGTGGGTCACGCGGTAGCTCGTGCCGCGGCACTGGATCTCCAGCGTGTTCCACTGTCCCGCCGCGCGCGCCACGCGGGGGTCGGCTGGAACGATCGCATACAAGCTGCCGGTGAACTGGTACGGTTTCAAGTTTTTGTAACGGTCGGCCGCATCGTCCAGGATCTGCACTTCGATCCCAGAGCCCTCGCCATGATGATTGCCGTCCGCGGGCACGCGGAGATAGACGCCCGAGTTGCCGCCGGGCCGCAGCTTATATTCCAGCCGCAGGTTGAAATCGTCAAATTGCTCGCAACTTCGCAGCCACGGTCCCTTCTGGCCCGTGCACAGCAGCAAACCGTCTTCGACCTTCCAGCATCGAGCCGCGTCGCCTCCGCCGCCTTCCCAACCGCTCAAGTCCGTGTCGTTGGCCAGGCTGCGGAAGCCGAGTTCCGTGACGACGATGTCGCGGAACTCCAGCGGTTTCCCGCACGTCGCGTCGACGTACAAGCCGAGCCAGCCGCTGGCCTCCGCGATTTCGTCGAAGCTCCAGACAGCTTGCGCGTTGATTTCCAGCGAAGCCGTGCCACCGACGACACGCAGCCGCAACTCGTTCCATTGGCCGGGTTTGATCAGATCCGGCTTCCCGCTCGCGCCGGTGCCTTCCAAGTCTCCTTCCAGCCCTGGCCGCAGTTGAATCCGATACCGATCCGGCCAAACTTTGCCCGGCTCGGCCAACGGTGAACGGAAGCAAACGGCGCCGCGGGCTTCGGGCGAGTTCGCCCGCCATTTCAGTTCCAGCACAAAATCGGTCAACCGATGGTGAGCACGCAAGAATCCCGCCCCGCTGTTCAACGTCAGGACTCCTTCCTCCACCACGAATTCAGCGCCGTCGGCGATCCAGCGGTCCAGACTCGCGGCGTCCCGCAACGGAATACGGTACGAGACGGCCTCGTTATCGCCCGCGGCCGAGCCGGGAAACGCCAACAGCAGCAGAAGCAGGAATCGAAATCGCGACGGCATGGTAAAGTCTCTCGTTGTCTGAAGTATGTCAGTTTTGCATCGTTGTGCGGGAAACGCGCGCGCCGAACACGATTCGGCGGTTCGCGTCTGGGACGCTACGTATATTCTCCGCCGAATTGCTCGTGAGCCAGTTGCTGGATGTCCTTGATCTTCTCCGCCATTTCGGCGGGGCAGATCAGCGTGGCCTGGGCGGTGTGAACTACCACCAAGTTGTGGCAGCCGACCAGGGCCACCAAATGATCGGACTGGTCGGACGCAACCAGGCAATCGGCCGTCTCCAGCAGCAACGTGCGCGGCGCCGCCAGGGCATTGCCAGCGGCGTCCTTGGGACACGTTTCGGCAAAGGCCGGCCACGAGCCGATGTCCAGCCAGCGGAGCGGCATGGGAATGGCCGCGACCCGGACGGCCGGATCGCGCGAAGCCGGCTCCATCACGGCAAAATCGACGCTGATCTTCTTCAGCGCGGGGAAGATGCGTGCGAGCGTCGCATCGCGGTCGGGCGTGTTCCAGGCGGCGGCGATCTCGGTCAAGCCTCCCCAAACCGCCGGTTCGTAGCGGCGAATACAATCCAGCAGCGTGGCCGCCCGCCAGACAAACATCCCGCTGTTCCACAGATAATGATCGGCACCGGCCTGCAGGTACTGCTCGGCGACCGCCCGAGGCGGTTTTTCCCGAAACTGCTCGACGGTCCGTGCGGACCCGCACGCGGATCCAGCAAGCTGCAAATATCCAAAGCCGGTGGCCGGATAGGTCGGCGTGATTCCAAACGTCACCAAGGTGTTCGGCTCCCGTTCCACCACGGCGAAGCCTTCCGCCACGATCTGCTGAAATCGCTCGACCGGCTCGATCAAGTGATCGGCCGTGAAGACAGCGAATACAGCCTCCGCGTCCTGCGCGGCCAGCACGGCGGCGGTCAACCCCACCGCGTTCAGCGTGTCGCGTCCCACAGGCTCGCCCAGAAACCGTTCCCGCGCGAGTTCCGGCAAGGCGGACAGGATCGCAGCGCGATGCTGTTGCCCGGCGCAAACGTAACGCCGCTCGGGATCAACGAGCCCTTCGAGCCGCTCGAAGGCGACGGCCAGCAGGCTCTTGCCGCTGAGGAAAGGAATCAGTTGCTTGGGCTGCGCCCCGCGGCTCATCGGCCACAGCCGCGTGCCCGATCCGCCGGCCATAATTACGGCATAACGCATAGTGTTCATGGATTCCCATTCCAGGACGTTGGAGGCAGCTTGGCTGGCATTGTGACAGGGTGGCTACCGAGACATCTCCGGTGGCCACGCCTTCCCATCGTATCGCCTCGAAAGCCGAAGGGCACGAGGGGGGCGGGAGAAACGTAGGAATTCCACCCTCTTTCGTTGACGCCGCCAGCTGCACTAAGATAACGTTCGAACCGCGCTGCGTCTGGTTCAGCCCACTTCGGATCGCGGCGGTCCGGCCGCGTTTCCCTGCGGGGCGCGGATACATTTTCCCAACGGGAGGTGCTGAGATGAAGTTGATCGTACCGATCGCGTGCGTGTGGATTGCCGGCGTAAGTGCCGGCTTCGTGTCAGGCGCCGCCCCGGCGGCGGCTCCCACGGCGGATGGCTTTCGCCTCGCCGCATTCCGGACCGACGTGACCGTTCCGCTCGGCCACCGCTGTATGGGCGTATTGCCGCGAAAAGCGGAACGGATTGCCGATCCGCTGTATGCGATCGGATTCGTATTGCTGGGAGCGGACCGGCCGATTGTGGTGGCGTGTATCGACTGGTGCGAGATCCGCAACCGCGCTTACGATCAATGGCGGGACGCGCTGGCCGAAGCGGCCGGGACGGACCGCCAGCGTGTCTTGATCAGCAGCCTGCATCAGCACGACGCGCCGGTCGTGGACGGCGAGGCCGAGGAGCTGCTGGCGTCGGTCGGCTTGGCCGGCGAATTATTCGACGTGCGTTTCCACGAAGACGCCGTCCGGCGAACGGCGACGGCGCTGCGCGACAGTCTGCAGGACGCCCGCCGCGTGACGCATCTGGGCCTGGGACAAGCCCGGGTGGAACAAATCGCCTCGAACCGCCGCGTCGTGCATCCCGGCGGTCGCGTGGATTTCGATCGCTACAGCGCCAGCGGCGGCAACGAGTTTCACCGCCACGCCGACGACGGCTTGATCGATCCTTGGCTAAAGACACTCAGCTTCTGGGAGGGCGACGAACCGCTTTTGGCGTTGCACGTCTACGCCACGCATCCGATGAGCTACTACGGCCGTGGCGAGGTCAGTTCGGACTTTGTGGGCTTGGCCCGCGATCACCGGCAGCGCGACGATTTTCGCGTGACGCAGATCTACGGCACCGGGTGCAGCGGCGACATCACCGCAGGCAAGTATAACGACGGCTCGGTGGCCGCCCGCCTGGTTCTGGCCGACCGGCTTTACCAGGGAATGAAGACCGCTTGGCAAGCGACGCGGCGCACTCCGCTGGACCGTATCGACTTCCGCACAACGACGTTCGACTTGGAGTTTCACGAAGACGCGGAGTTCCAGACAGCGGCTTTGGAGCAAACGCTGCAAGATACGGGCGCCGGCGTAACAGCCCGCATCCTGGCCGCCATGGGGCTGGCCAGCCGTCGCCGCCAAGCTCGCGGCCAGGCCATCGACTTGCCGTGCGTTGATTTCGGGCCGGCACAATTGATTGTGCTGCCGGGTGAAGCGTTTGTGGGTTACCAGCTGATGGCCCAGCAACAGCGTCCGGATTCGTTCGTGGTCACGCTCGGATACGGCGAGTGCTGGACCGGTTACATCCCGACCGACGCTGCGTTCGCCGAGCGTTTCAACCACGACTGGCGGTGGGTCGGGCCAGGCGCAGAAGCGCGAATCCGCGCGGCGTTGGAACGAGTGCTCGCGCCTTGAAGCCGCTTGACGGCACCGCGTGAACGGAATCGCGCGAACGAAATCGCCGTTACGCGGACGGACCGAACAGGGCGTCTTCGATCGCCCGCCACAAGCGGAGCAAGCCGGCGAGCATGAGCAGGCAGAAGAACAGCACGGCTGGAATCAGCCAGCCCAGCGAAAAGATCGGCTTGGCTCGCTCTTCCCAAATCGGGTTCCACCACAACACCAACAGCGCCGTGGCGATGCACAGGTACGGACCGTAGGGGATGTCGCGGCGCCGCGTGACGAGCCACTGGACCACGGAGATCGCGACGGCGACAAACGGCGCCAGGAAGAAGACCAGCAACGTGGCTTGCCAACCGACGTACACGCCGATCATCGCCATCAGCGTCACGTCGCCGAATCCCATGGCTTCCTTTTGCAGACTGAAGCCGCCGATGATCCGCACGGCCCAAATCAGCCCGCCGCCGAACGCCAGGCCCACCAGCGACGTCAACAGCCCCCTCCAATGATCGCCGCCCCACAGCCAAACCGCCGCGATCCCCGCGGAACCGGCGAGGGCCAACAGCGGGTACAGCCGCCACAGCGGCCAGCGAAACATGCTCACGACCAGATACCGGACGCCTCGCACCCAGCCGCGCCGCAAGGTCGTCGTCTTGGGCCAAATGGCTAGGCACCAGCCGAGCAAGCAGGCCGCCCCGATCGCCAGGCCGGGCCATGCATCCAGCCACGCCGGCCACGCGTTCGGCGAGGTCAGCAACAGCGGTCCGACGCGGATCTGGCCCATCCCGGCCGGCTGGGCTATCCACGGCGCCGCGGCGGGGACGAGGGCAAAGAAAACCAGTCCCAGCAGCGCGCCGGGCACGGTGATGGCATCCGGAATCGTCTTTTCGTCAAAGTCGATGAACGTAGCCACCGCCATCAAGGCAAATAACATCACGTGTCCGGCGTATTGGGCATGCAGCGTCCACAGGTTGATAGCGCCGGCAGCCGCCTGCGGGATCAGGGCCGCCCGGTCGACTTCCCACCAGTACAACATGGCCAGTCCCGCCCCCACGGCAACTTCGATCAGCAACGGCCGCACCCAGAAGGCCCGGCCGTGCAGCGGCGCTTCCCGCCGCAGGCCGAGCCAGCCGAAGATGGGCAGCCGATCCATCCAGCGGCGCGGCGGCGCGCCGGCCGGAGGGGGCGACCAGGGACTGATGTCGCGGCTGCGCCATGCCAAGCCGTAAATGCCTCGGTTCAGCTGCCCGGCGAGGGCTGCGCCCAGAACGAAGATCAGCAAGTACCACAAAGAAATCACCGTTAAATCGCCGTTTCCTACCGTTACTCATTCCATTTGGCCGGTCCAATGGCTCGTTTCAACGCCGTCCGCATCAACTCGACGGGGCCCGGCTGGCCCGTAAAGTGTTCGCATTGCAGCGCGGCGTTGCGCACCGCGACTTCGATCCCGGTTACCACGCGGCATCCCACTTCGCGAGCCGTCTTGATCAGCAGGGTTTGTTCCGGATTGGAGACGGTTTCGATGACAATCATGCCGCGCCGCAGGTACTTGGCGTCCAGCGGCGATTCATCCACGTTGGGGTGCATTCCCAGCGGCGTGGCGTTGACGAGAATATCCGGCTCGATTTTCGTCCGCTCGTACCATTGCACCGTGCGGCAGCGGAGCTTATCCGCCAGGACCAGGGCCCGCTCGTGCGTTCGCGAGGCCAGCACGACATCGGCATCGCGGCGTTTCAGCGAGTGGGCGATGGCCTTGGAGATTCCCCCGGCCCCCAGGACCAGGGCGACGCGCCCGACCAGCGGCCGGCCGCGCTCCTCCTCGTGAAACACCGTGTCCATCCCCTCTTGAAACCCGCGGAAATCCGTGTTGTAGCCGACGACTTCGCGCCCTTCGAACAAGATCGTGTTCGCGGCTCCGATGTTTCGCACGATGCCGTCCGCTTTGCTCAAGTGCCGCAGCACGTCGTCCTTGTGCGGAATCTCGACCGCCAAGCCTCTGACTCCCAGCTCCGGACACTCGCGGATAAATTCGGCCAGTTCATCCCGCGGCACTCGGAAGGGCACGAATACCTTGTTCAGCCCGGCTTGGCCAAAGGCGACGTTGTGCAGCAGGGGGCTGACACTCTGCGCAACGGGATCGGCGATCACTCCGTACACTTCCGTATCCGGGCCGATGCTGTCGTACCGGTAGATCTCCCGCATCTGCGTGTAACCGACTTGGCCCGGCGCCAGCGAGCGCTCGGGATGGAATGAGGCATACGTGAACGGAGCCCCGAACTTGCCGCCTAGGATTCGCGTCGGGATGCCGATCTCGCCCATGCAAATTCCGATCGTCGGCACCTGGGCGTCCTTGACCAGCCGCAACATGCGAACATTGTCGCTGGGACGATGCGTCAAAGTGGCCAGCTTGACGATGTCCGGATCGAGCTTGCACATGCGCTGGTGGATCTCGTACAAGTCGTCCGGCGTGTCGCGGAAATTGTGATAGCTGATGATCCGCTTGGTCTTGCCGTAACGCGGGACGCCGCCCGCAATGTCTTCCTCCAAGTCGATGTAATCCGCCCCTTCCACAATCGCGGTACGCAGCACCATTTGACGGGCTTCTTCGTTGTTCGCCCACTGGCCCCCGTCCTGCTGGCGGCGGCACGTGATGATACAGGGACAGGGCCGGTCGGCCAGCAGGCGTTTTAGACTCAGCCGCGTGCGGATGTAGTCCACGCGCAGTTCCACGAGTTGGACGCCCTGCTCGGCCAAGTACCGGTGTTCGGCGATCGTGTGCTTGTGACGGCCGCGGCCAATACATACGCAAATCATGATCAGAGTTTCTTTCGTGCAAGGCGGTCGGTTGAATGCCTCGGTGGTCTTGAATCGCAGCGAGCGGTCTCCATTCTAGTTGCCTGGCGTCATTCTGGGATAGGTCTTTGATGGACGCTGCCACAAATTATTCGACCGGGCAGTGTTTGACAAGCCCGACCGCGAGATCGGCGGGGGCACCGCTTTCATGCTGGCCTCGTTCCTTTGCACTCCGGGAAGGTGGAACAACCCCAGAAATCGCCTTTTGCCGACTTGCGCCGACGCATGGGCTTGCCGCACTGCGGACAGTCCGGCGTCGGAGAGCGCTCCTTTTCCCGCGCCTCGATGCGTTTGGCCATGAGCCGCTCGTTAAAGCCGCCGGTCTCTTCGAAGGCTTTGCCTTGCGCCTCGATCTGCCCCTTCAGCATTTTCAGGGCGCGTCCGATGATGATGAGCATAGCGTTGGCCACCACGACGGCGTCGTCGGCATCGAGCCAGTGGGCGTATTTCTTGCGCTGTTCCAGCGCATGCTTCGCCGACTCGTGAACCATATCATCCGTGAACGACGCCGGATCGAGCGAAATGGCGTTGACGGCTTTCGCTTCAGGGGAATGGACCGACCACGGGAGTTGGTTCCGGTCGAGGATTAGGATCTCGTAGTCGCCGCGAAGTTCGCTGAGGCTCCCTCGCGCCACGTCCGTGAGCTTCATCTCGGTGTCCTTGGAGGTCGCGGAACGCTCCGAACCCTCAATGATATTTTGCCGCCCGCTGCGCGCGGCCTGGGTCATCTGGTCGTACTGCCGCCCCTTGGGGTCATAGAACTTCGATCCCGCCTCGCGGTGATCGAAGGTCAGAAAGCGGCGACAGAACCGCAACGTTTCGACCTGCACGATCGTGGCCAGCGTAAACGAGTGCAGGCGGCGGAAGCCCCCGCGTTTGTCGAATAATTCAGCCATAGCGGACGCCGTGCCGATGGGTGGACCGGATTGACCGTGTTGACGTTGTTGACAACATGCCCAGTCTGGCCCGGAGAGGCAATCGGGTCAATCTGGTCCCTCCCGTCAAGACGATTATTGTCCCCTCTTCGCCCGCTCAAGTTCGCTTGAAACGCTTGTCCAACTCGTCGCGGGTGAACACCAGGGCCGTGGGGCGGCCGTGGGGACAGTGATGGGTGTCCTGGTAACAGTGCCGCTGGGCCAGCAGGGACGTGATCTCGTCCGGCGTCAGCCGGTCGCCGGCCTTGATCGCGGCTTTGCAGGAGATCATGTGCAGCATCTCGTCCAGCAGATCGCGGCGCTGCGGGATGTTGCCGCCGGTCATCCATTGCTCGATAATCTGCCGCAAGACTTCGTGCGGATCGAAGTTGGCCAGCATCGCAGGATAGGTCGAGACCAGGATCGTGTCGCCGCCGAAAGGCTCGATTTCGATCCCGAGTTGGGCCAGAACTTCTTTGGCTTCCAACGCCGCGGCCGCTTCGGCGGGAGTCAGCGAAACCGGCTCGGGGACCAGCAGCCGCTGCTTTTCCAAATTGCCGGCCAGGACCTTTTCCCGCAGCTGTTCGTACAGAATCCGCTCGTGCAAGGCGTGCTGGTCGATGATCACCACGCCGTCTTCGTTCTCCGTGATCAGATACCGATTGTGGATCTGGATCCCCCCGTGCGCGACGGCGGGCGGCTGGCTTGCCGAAGGTCTTCCCATCGAATCCGCGGCGCTCGCAGTCGGAGCGGTTTCGTGCATGGGGCGCTGCGGGACTCCGGGCTGCGGCCCCGACACAGACGGCGGCCGGAACGACATGCCGAAATCCGGAAACGGCTTGAACTCCGCCGAGCGGCCCTCGACGCGTTCGCTGTCCAGCGGAAGCCGGCTCTGCCGGGCAGGGGCGTCCTCGGGCAGGGATCCCGAGGCTGGGGGCGACGCCGGCTTGCTCTCCAGCTGGCCCTGCGCCCACTGGACCAATTCGTCGCGGCGCTGGGCGGCGTGCGCCGGATCCAGTGCCCCCGCCGGATCGGCGTCGGCCGGGGCGGCCGCAGGTTTCAGCCGGGCCGTCAAATCGGTGCTGAGAAATTTCTGCCGCAAGGCGGACAATAATTGGCTGTAGATTCGCCCGCCGTCCTGGAAACGCACCTCCAGTTTCGTCGGATGCACGTTGACGTCGACCATCTCCGCGGGCATCTCCAGGCGGATGAAGGCGATCGGATATCGGCCGGACACCAGCAGGCCCCGATAAGCTTCACCCAAAGCGTGCTGTAGCGAACGATCGCGGATATGCCGCCCGTTCAAAAACAGGTACTGCATGCGGTTGTTGGCGCGACTGTAGTTGGGATCCGCCACGTAGCCCGTCAGGCGGATCTGCCCGTCGTCGCCGGCCACCGGAATGAGCGCCTGGCCGATCTCGCCGCCGAAGAACGTCAAGATGCGTTCCCGCCAGCTGTCGACGGCCGGCAAGTCGTACACAGCGCGATCGTTGTGCTGCAGCGTGAAATGGACCTGGGGGTGGACCAGCGCGATCCGGATGAATGCTTCGGTTACGTGTCCCAGTTCGGTCTGTGTGGCGCGGAGAAACTTGCGCCGCACAGGCGTGTTAAAAAACAGCTGCCGGACCTCGACGACCGAGCCCACCGGACAGCCGCATGGAACCACCGCGGCGGCCTGGCCGCCGCGGACTTCCAGTTGGGCTCCCGCCGCTTCGGCGCGCGGACGGCTGCGGAGCAGGAACTGGCTGATTTCGGCGATCGACGCCAAGGCTTCGCCGCGAAACCCCAAGGTGCGAACGTCGAACAAGTCGTCGGCGCCGACGATCTTGCTGGTCGCATGGCTGGCCACGGCCAGCAGCAGCTGGTCGGCCGCGATCCCACCGCCGTCGTCGGCCACCCGCACCAGTTCCGTACCGCCCTTTTCGATCGACACGTCGATCCGCCGCCCGCCGGCATCGACCGAGTTCTCCATCAACTCCTTGACGACGCTGGCCGGACGTTCGATCACCTCGCCGGCGGCGATCTTGTTGATCACGCTGGGAGACAGCAAGCGGATGTCGGCCATCGAATCCGTTCTCACTCCTGATACTTGTCCAGTTTTCGGTATAACGTCCGGGCGCCGATGCCCAAAATCCGGGCGGTCTCTTCCCGGTTTCCGTTGGTCAGCTTCAGCGTCTGCTCGATGGCCCAGCGTTCGATCTCCGACAGCGGCTGGCCGATCAAGCTCGAGGGCCCTTCGCCAAACGTGCCCTGCGGCTCCGGGACATCCTCCATCTCCGGCGGCAAATCGTCCACGTCCAGCAGGCCGTCGATGTCCAGCACGACCATCGTCTCGACCGCGTTGCGCAGCTGCCGGACGTTGCCGGGCCAATCGTAAGAAAACAATTTGCGGCTGACCGCGTGCGAAATGTTCTTCACCGGATTCCCATGCCGCTTGGCGAACTGTTTGCGGAAGTGATCCACCAGCGGCATGATGTCCTCGCGGCGCTCCCGCAAACTGGGCAATTGCACCGTGACGACTTTGATGCGGTAGTACAAGTCGCGGCGGAATTCGCCCTGGTCCACGGTTTCTTCCAGATTGCGGTTGGTCGCCGACACCAGCCGCACGTTCACCTTGATGGGCTTGTTGTCGCCGACCCGGGTGATTTGATGCTCTTCCAGGACGCGCAACAACTTGATCTGCGTGGACATCGGCATATCGCCGACTTCGTCCAGGAACAGCGTTCCGCCGTTGGCGTACTCGAATGCGCCGACGCGATCGGTGACGGCGTCGGTGAACGCGCCTTTGACGTGCCCGAACAGTTCGCTTTCCACCAGGTTCTCCGCCACCGCGCGGGCGTTCAACGGCACCATGCGTTTATTCTTGCGCGGGCTGTTTTGGTGGATCGCTTGGGCAATCAATTCTTTACCCGTCCCGCTTTCGCCCGTGATCAGTACGGTGGCATCCGTCGGCGCGATGCGTTTGAGGCGGTCAATCACGTTCTGCATCTTGTCGCTGGCGTAGATGATCCCCTCGAAACCGAACCGTTCGTCCAGCCGCTGCGTCAATTCGAAATTCTGGCGCCGCAGTCGCACCGCTTCCACGGCCCGCTCGAAAACCGCCCGCAGACGGTTCGACGAGATGGGTTTCTCCAGAAAGTTAAACGCCCCCTGCTGCATCGCCTCGACCGCTTTGGGGACCGAGGCGTGCCCCGTGACCATGATCACTTCGCATTCCGGCAGCAACTGCTTCGTGCGGGCGAGGATTTCCATGCCATCCACGTCGTTCATCACAAGATCGGTGACGACGATGTCGTAAATGTTGTCGTGGACTCGCTTTAGGCCTTCCGGTCCGGAAGTCGCCAAGTCGCAATTATAGCCGATTCGTTCGAGGATTTCCTCGACGGCCAGCGCATGGGCGCGGTCGTTGTCCACGATCAGCGTGCGAATCCCTGATTCACCGGTTGCGTTGTTCAAGGTGTCGGAGGATTTGTTCTCAGCCATGCCCCCGATGATACAACACCGAGCGGCAGCGGTACAGGACCGGACCGTCGAGAAGTTGATATCCGACGGCGAGGGTTGGAGCATTAACCCCTTACTCGGCGGCGGGGAGCTTGCGCGGCAGACTGGCCGACTCGATCGGCTCGTACCCCTGCTCGTCGGCGGGCGTGGATTCCCAAACCGTCGAGCGGCGGGAAGCGGTTTCGAGGCGGGTTGCAAGAGGAATATCGGGGGAGACCGCCGGCCAGCCCTGAGGTGACATTCCGGATTGAGCCGCCAACAATTCCGCGCGAAGCGCTTGCAGCATCTCGCGGGCCGCCCCCTGCGCTGGGTCGATCCGAAGAGATTGTTCCAGCAAGGCCGCCGCCGGTTGCGTCTGGTCCTTCAGCGCCAGCAGGCAAGCGGCATTGAACAGGGCCGTGGCCTCGGGGTGAACGCCTCGCAACACGTCGACCGCCTCCGAGACGCGCCTCGATTCGACCAGTGCCGCCGCTAGATTATTCCGGTATCGCACGTTCCGCGAGTCCAAATGAACGGCTTGGTCCAACGCTTCCAAGGCGGCTTCCGGATTTCCGTGGCGGGCGTGAAACAGACCGAGATCGTTCAATACGATCGTGTTTTCCGGAGCTAGCCCTCGCGCCTGCTGGTATCGCCGCAGGGCCTCGTCCGGCCGGCCTTGACGATCGCAGAAGCGGGCCATGGCGACGAGCGTATTCACGTTGTTCGGGTCCAATTCCAGGGCTTTCTCGTACTGCCGTGTGGCCTGGACAATCGCACCCTGATTCTCCGACAGCCGGGCGGCCTGGATGTACAATGCCGGAGTCAGTTGTTCTGGCCGGCTCGACAAATTCGAAGGATCGTTAGCCGGGATGACCTTGGGCTTGAGTTCAAAGGCGGACGCAACTTTGTCGCCGGCGGCCTTGAGCGTCTTGTGGACCGATTCGGTCGCGGACGTGAGCGGATCGGTCGCCGGCACGCCGCCGGGGGCGACGGAGAAATCGGGCGTCGCCGTCCGTTTCCGACCAAAAAAACGGTACGAACTGGAGGCCTGGCCCCAACCGCTCTGCCATGGCGGCGCGGAACTGCAGCCGGCGAAACCCAGCAGCGCGATGGCCAATACGATTCCGGCGGATCGCATGCGGTTGTTCATTTCGCGCCTCCGCGCGCTCGGCTTCACAGCCCCTGCCACGAGGCTATCGGCACGGCTAGTTGTTTCCGCCGTTCCCGCTGCCGGCTCCATTGCCGCTGGTGGAATCCTGATTCGAGCTGGTGTTGCCATAGCCGCTTTGGCCGGGCGAACCGCTGCTTGAACTGATGCGCATCTTCAGGGGGTTCGTAAACGTCGTGCGATACGCTTCGTCCACCTCGTACATGTACCACCCTTCTCCGCCTCGCGGAGCGATCTTCGTCGTCATGACGCTACACGGAGGCGCGTGAGGAGCGATTTGGGCGATGGTTCGATATACCGAGGCCAACCGCGCCGCAGTTTCTTCCTGGGTGGTCGCCTCCAGCACATAGACTTGGCGGCGATGAGGCGGAATTTGAGTGAGGACGTGATATAGCTTCGCCTGGCCGGCGACGGTCAATTCGTTGGAACTGGGATCGAACAGATAATCCGTGAAAGTGTTTTGGTTTTTCCAGCCGTTGTCAGCCATCTGCCGGAAAGGACCGCGGACCAATTCCCGGTCGTGATTTGCAAACGGCTCCGGCCAGACGTTCACGCGTTTGCGGTGCGACTCGACCTGGCTCCAGAACTTGTGCCACCGATTTTCAGTGACCGTGCCGCTTGTTACCACCGGCGGACCCATGTGCTCTTGGCCGACGACCGAAACGCCGACGCATAGCGTCAACAGCAACGTGCTCAGCGAATTCTTTGTCATGGTCATCGTACGATTCCGTAAATGCAAGGAATTCCCTATTATTATCATCGGCGGTAGCCTTGGTCCGGCTATGGCGTGGAGCCGAAAATCCGGAAGATCCGGATTGTTCCAATCGTACGGACTATGGCGCACCTGAGCGCACCGGTGGTTGGTTGGCCCCGATCGGAACCGCTCGGATGTGCCTGCTCCGTTACACGGCCCCGGGTCTGCGGCAGGCCGGCCGGGGCGCTCGATCTCCTTCTCGGAGCCGGAGAAAAATTTTCCAAATCCATCCTATTTTCGGGCCTGGTTTCCAGCGGCCATTGTAAGATCTGAGATCTGAGATCTAAAACTTGAAATCTGAGACCCGAGGTGCTTCCTGATGGCTTCCCGCACGGCATCACCGCTGCTCAGTCCCGAACTGCTCGCTCGGCTGGAGCATCTGGAACTGGTTACGCGCAAAGTCTTCCGCGGCCGGATGAAGGGCGAACGGCGCAGTCGGCGGCGGGGGCAGAGCGTCGAGTTTGCGGATTTTCGCAACTATGTCCCGGGTGACGACCTGCGGTTCATCGATTGGAACCTGTACGCCCGGTTGGAGAAGTTGTTCCTCAAGCTGTTTCTGGAGGAAGAGGACCTGCACTTCTATGCCTTGATCGACGCCAGCGCCTCGATGGATTTCGGCGATCCCAGCAAGCTCCATTTTGCGAAGCAATTGGCCGCCTCGCTGGGCTTCATCGGCCTGTGCCGCGCCGACCGAGTGAAGATCGAGGCGCTGGGCGCCAGCCGCGCGCAGCCGGGGCCTGTATTGCGGGGCCGGCAGAGCCTGTGGCAGATGCTGCAATACGTCGAGAGCCTCCAGCCGGGAATGAACGCGCCGTTGGCGGCAAGCGTCAAAGAGTTCTGCTTGCGGAACAGCGGCAAAGGGATCCTCGTCCTGATCAGCGACTTGATGGACAAGAGCGGCTACGAGTCCGCGCTGCGGTTCCTGCTGGCCCAGGACCTGGACGTCTACGTGATTCACGTCCTGTCGCCTGAAGAACTCGAACCGGATCTCCAAGGCGACTTGAAGCTGGTCGATTGCGAAGATCGAGACGTTGCTGAAATCACGGTCAGCCGGCCGTTGTTGGAGCGTTACCGCCGCACGCTGGCAGCTTTCGTCGACGGCGCACGCGAGTTCTGCACGCGCCGGGGCATGAACTATTTGATGACCAGCACCCGGACGCCCGTGGACCAATTGGTGTCCAACTATCTGCGGCAACGCGGGCTGACGAAGTGATTCGCCGGCGTCCGGGAACGATCAGAACTGGCTCCACAGATACTGGTTCGTGACCTCGTGATGAAAGCGGATCTCGGCGGTCTTGACGATGCCGCCCAATTCCCGCGGCGAACGGTGCGCGGCGGCCAGCTTACGGTCCACGAACCGCTCTTGAGGCCGCGGGCCCAACATCTGGGTCACAAAATGACTGGACTGAAACAGATCGATCGCTTCGTAGATATTCCCAGGCAGGAAATTGGCACGGGTCTTCCGCTGCTCGGAAGTCAGTTCCTCGGCCAACGGACCCTTCAGGCCGGTCCATAGCAACGCCTGGAAAGCCAGATAAGGATTCGCGTCCGGGGCGACGGCTCGCATTTCGATGCGCGCCGTATGCTCGTTGCCCAACGGAACGCGGACCATCGACGTGCGGTCGACGGCCGAAGCCTTGATTTGGTTCGGTGCCTCGAAGTGCGGATCCAAACGCCGATATGCATTGACGCTCGAATTGAGGATCAAGCAGATGTCGTTGGCGTTGCTCAGCAACCGATCGATGAAGTTCCAAGCCAGCGGGGACAGGCCGTCTTCGCCGCCGGGCAGATGAAATAGATTCTTGCCATTCTGCGCCAGAGACAGGTTGCAGTGCATGCCGCTGCCGTTGATGCCGCTGATCGGCTTGGGCAAAAAGCTGGCTGTCAATCCCATGTTCGCGGCAATCTGGCGAGCCGTCAGCTTGTACAACTGCAACTGGTCCGCCGCCAGCAGGGCGCCGCAGTATCGATAGTTCAATTCGAACTGGGAGGGGGCGACCTCGGGATGGTCCTTTTCGTTCTCAAACCCCAGCGCCCGCTGGGCCTCGGCCAAGCCGTCGATAAACAGCTTCAGGGCATCTTTGGGCAGCGAATTAAAATAACCGCCGCTGGAGACCAGTTTGAAGCCTTGCGGGGCCAAGTAGTTCTGTTCCGCATTGAGGCCCTCGAACAAGAATCCCTCGCACTCGACGGAGAGGTTTGCCTCGGTCCCGTCTCGCAGGATCAGTTCATCGGACAGCGCCTTCAGCTGGCCGCGCATGTCCGACGCGTAAGCGGCGCCGTCCCGATCTTTGATCAGGCCGAAGACCAGCACCTTGCCGGGCCCGAAAACATCCGAAGGCAGCCAACGGAAACTGCCCCAGTCGATTTCCAGACGCAGGTCGGATTCGCGGACCTGGGAAAAACCGCGGATGGACGAGCCGTCGAAGGTCAAATTGTCGAACGACGAAAGCAGGAAACGCTTGTCATAGTCCAGCATGTGAAAGCGGCCTTCCAAGTCGGAAAAGCAGACCGTCACGGCTTTCAATCGCTTCTCGTCGGCCAAGTAGCGGGTGTAGTGCTCCTGCAACTCGCCGGCGGACACCCGTTGCGCGACTTTATATTTCGCCTCCAGGTTCAGTTCTTCAAGCTTGTCGTAGGGAATTTCCAGAAAATGCTTGATCTCGGACGTCGGCATCGGAATTACTCGAAATTACTCGGGATGAAGGATTAAGGACGAAGGACGAATCAGGTCAGTTTCGCGGCGGGCGTTTCGCTGGTCAGTTCGGCGATCATGTCGCAGGTTGCGGCCTGGACGGCTTCCTGCCAGCGGGCGTCGCCGTATCGGTCGCGATACTCTTTTCGCGAATGGGCGAAGATGATCGCCCGCGAGCTGTTGACGATCGCGCCCAAACCATTGGGATCGAAGGCTCCGGCCACATCGCGAGCCGTGCCGCCTTGGGCTCCGTAGCCGGGCACCAGGAACCAGGCGTGTGGCATCAGGCTGCGCAGTTCCGGCAGCTGCTGGGGATATGTCGCCCCGGTCACGGCGCCCACCGCGCCATAAGCACCCTCTCCCTGGGTTTGCACCGCCAGGCTCTCGACCAGCGAGGCGACGTGTTGGTACAGCGGCCGCCCGTCGGCAATCAAATCCTGGAACAACTTGCCGCCGGGATTCGACGTTTTGACCAGCACGAACACGCCGGCGGATCGCTCCTGAGCCACTTGGACGAACGGTTCGAGGCTGTCGTCGCCCAGATAGGGGCTGACCGTCAAAGCGTCGGCGCCCCAGGGACTGACCGGCGGCGCCCCCAAGTAACCGCGGGCATAAGCCGTAGCTGTTGAACCGATGTCGTTCCGCTTGCCGTCCAACAGCACCAACAAGCCCCGATCGCGGGCATAACGGATGACGTCGGCCAAGGCCGCCATGCCGGCGGGCCCCAGTTCCTCAAAAAACGCAGCTTGCGGCTTGACGATCGGGACCAGCGAAGCCACCACGTCGATCACGCCGCAACAGAACATGCGGTAAGCCTCGGCCAGCGCCGGCAGGTCGAGTGGATGAACCTGCAAACTTTGCGGAAGACTGTCCGCGCGGGGATCCAGCCCCACTAATACCGGATTCCGGCAGCGGCGCACGGCGGTAATCAGGCGATCGGAAAAATCGGTCATCGGGCAAAGCTCCTATCGCAGCACCCCGTCGCAAATCTCGTGGGATTTCCGGCCTTAGCATCGTTCGAGAGAAGTTATTTCTCGAACAGTCCTTGGGACCTCCGTCGCCAAAGGAGTGGATCCTGCGGCGGTTCCGTCGGTCCTACGAGTCATCGGGCGAGTTATGTTCACAACTCCGCCCATAATAGCATCCGCCCGCTCTCGGCGTCAGTAGCCCTTGTTCCCCTCGCCGTCGGCGTGCTAAAGTCTAGGGGAACCGGGCAAGTTGTCTGCATCGTTCCTTTTTGTACGTTTGGAGCCGGCGAGTGTTCGATCCGCTTTTGGCCAATTCGATGGGACTGCTCTGGCACGCGGTCCCGATTATCCTTGCGATCAGCCTGGTATACGGAGCCACGCGGCACGAGTTGCTCAAACCCATCTTGTTGCATGCCTATCATACGGCCGTATGGATTGTCGGCTTTATGCTGGTCATCGCGGCGATCTTGGTCGCCGTTTCATGGTTTGTTTGAACTCGGCGGCTGTCCAGAAAACGGCGTCGTTGTTTTGTCGTAGAGTGGACTTTGAGTCCGCTACGGCGGGTGGATTCCGCCCTGCGACGGTCGTTTCTTGACAGCTCCTTACCGGAATCGGTTCGATCATGCGTCTTGCTGCTTCCCCTATCGTCCGGTTGTTTGTCTGGCTGCCCGTCTGGCTCCTCTCCGCCGTCTCGGCCGCGACGGGAGCCGAGCGCGATGCCATGGCCGAGCTTCGCGCTCGTACTCCGTCGTCCGCGGCCCAGCTGTCCCCGGCCCAGTTGGAGCGGCTGACGGCGGCGGCCGCTGACGTCGAACGCTGGGCCGCCGCTCAGCCGCTGCCGGCCGATTCGCCGGAACAGATCCTGGCTACCGTCCGGCGGCTGTTGGACGCCAAGCAGCAAGCATCGCGAGCGTTGGACCAGGTGTTCGCGCTGCGCGTCGTGCTTGCCGATTTGCCGGCCGGCGAGCGGCGTCATCAGCAGTTGCGGACTTACCTGCAAACCGCATCGCTGTTAATCGACTTGGCCGGCCGCCTGCATACCGCGGCCCGCGAGGCGATCGAGCTGGCGGCGTACCACTTGGATACCAAGCCCGAGCCGTTCCGCCGGCTGTTGGCGTTGCTCAGCGAACAACGCGCCACGGTCGGGGCGGAAGTCATGTCCTACATGCTGTTCGACCCGCCCGAGGAAAGCGGCGCCCCGCCGTACTCGACGCAAGAGAAGTACCAGGTGCTGAACCTGATCCTGGCTGCGCAGCATCACGATCTGCTGCCGTACGTGGCGTCCTTTGTGCGTCACGAGAAGAAGCCGTCGCTGGTGGTCATCGCCGCCGAGTTGATTCGCCGTCTGGGCTTGCCGCAAAAGCCGCCGCACGGCGGCGATGCGGCCGCGCCGCAACCGCCGATCTTGGCGGAAGAGTTGCACGAGATTCTGTCGCGGATCGAGCCAGCCGATTTGCCGGCCCACTTGCTCGACGTTCGCCGTGATTTGCTGAGCTGGCTCCAGCGGCGGATGGAACGCGGCATCGAGGACGAGAGCCTGCGATTGGGGCCGCTGGAACTCCGCCCGGGCGACTGGCTGCTGATGCGCAATCCCTCGCCTTACAACCTGTTCACCGACTTGTCGCCCGGCTTGTTCACGCACGTGGGCGTGGTAGCCGTCGAACGCGGCCAGGACGGTATCCGCCGGTTCGTGATCGTCGACCTGCCGGAACGCGGGGCAAGGATCCCGGCGACCAACGTCGAGACCTTTCTGTCTCGAACTTTGCACTACGTGTTCCTGCGCCATCCGGATGCCGCGGTGGGCGCGCTGCTGGGACAAGCCGCCGCGGACATGATCGGCAACGAATCGCAGTTCGATTTGCAGTTTGAAACCAGCCGCGTGGAGGCGCTTCGCGAGCAGCCGCTGCGAGGCGCATTGATCCACACCTACTGTGCCGGGTTCCTGCTCGCCTGTACCCTGCCTACGTCGCGACCGCGGGAAGAGTTTTTTCCGATTGCTGAGTCGGTGGCCGGGGGGAATATGGCGAGCAATTTGCAGCAACTGGGATTGTCGTTCGGCCAGGATTTCCTCTCGCCGACGGGGGCGTTGTTCTCGCCCCAATTGCAGATCGTGGGCCGCCGCGAACCGGTCTACGATCCGGGGCGGGAGGTTCAAGAGGCGATCTTCGATCATTTCGCCGAAGGCATGATCCGCAAGACCTTGCGGCCTTCGCCGGACGCGTTTCAGGCCTTGCGGCAAAAGCTGGCAGGGATGGCCAAGAACAGCCCGTGGCTGGCCGGCGCCCTGGCCCGGGCCGCCGACGTCAACGCTCGCATGGATCTCGAAGCGGCGGCCCGCACCGCCGCCGTGATCGAAACGCTGGACGAAATCGCCGAGGAGAACCTGAATGAGTTTGCGGCCGCCTACCGAGCCCTGTTGGCCGGACCGCCGGATGCGGAAGCCTCCGCCCAATTGCCGCCCGACCAAATCGCTCGCCTGCGGGACTACCAGCAGCAACATCCCGATTTGGCTCGGCAGCGAGCCGAAGACCGCCTGACGCCGCGCGAGTTGCGCGGCCGGCTGGTCCAATTCTACGCCAACCGCGGCCGGGAACAGATCGATACCCGCTTCTTCGCGGCGCCGCCGACACATGGAGCGCCGAAAGACTAACGTGGTTCCGAGTTCTTAGATCACGCCCCGCGCCTTCATCAGTTCAGCGGTCAGGATTGCTCCGCCCGCCGCGCCCCGCACCGTGTTGTGGTGCAAGCCGACGAAGCGGATGTCAAACACGTTGCACTTCCGCAAGCGGCCGACGCTGACGGCCATCCCTTTATCGGCGTCGCGGTCCTTCCGCGGCTGGGGACGATCCGCCTCGTCGCGGTAGACGATCGGCCGCTGGGGCGCCATGGGCAGGTCGAGTTCCTGAGGTGCGGCGCGGAACGTTTGCCAGATCCGGACGATTTCCTCCAGCGCGGGGGCGGCGCCGTCGAACTGGAGACTGACGCACGCAGTGTGACCATCTACGACCGCCACCCGGTTGCAATGGGCAGAGATCGCCAGCGACGAATCGCTCACAATCGTATCGCCTTCGACGCGGCCGAAGATCTTTAGCGGTTCGATCTCCGTCTTCTCCTCTTCGCCCTTGATCAGCGGGACGATGTTGTCTTGGATGTCCAACGACGCCACGCCGGGATGCCCCGCGCCCGACAGGGCTTGGAGGGTGGAGATGATCATCGTGCGCGGCTTGTGGCCCGCTTGCCACAGCGCCCACACGGGCGTCATGTAGCTCTGGATACTGCAGTTGGACTTGACGGCGATACAACCGGTGGTCCAACCGCGGGCTCGACGCTGGGCGGCGATCACATCCAGATGGCCGGGATTGATTTCCGGAATGACCATCGGCACGTCTGCCGTGGAACGGTGCGCCGAGTTGTTGGAAACGACCGGAAATCCGGCCGCGGCGTACGCCAGTTCGAGGGCGGTGACGGCTTTTTTGTCCAGCGCCACCGCAGAGAAGACCAGGTCGCACTTGCCCTGCGCCGCCGCCACGTCGCTGGCGTCACCGACGATCAGCTGCTGGACGGAATTTGGAATGTCGCCTTGCATGTGCCAGCGGCCCGCCACCGCCTGGGCATACGTCTTGCCGGCCGATTGAGGCGAAGCCGCAACGTAGCTGACGGCGAACCACGGATGGTTCGCCAGCAGCCGAAGATAGTTTTGGCCTACCATGCCGGTGGCCCCGATGACGCCGACGTTCATACGCTGTGCCATACATTTCCCTTTCTCATCGTTCGAGTCGAATTGTGCCTGGGCCCGACGTGCCGCACCAGCCAACAAAAAACCCGCTGTCGGGCTGCTCCGACAGCGGGTTTTTTTGTTTGGCCGGCCTTGGTCGTCTAGTCTGATTCATCCCCCGTCGGAGCGAGGAGCCGGGCCCGAACGCACGTCGTCGTGCGCTTCGTGGGTTTGCCCTTCTTCGTCGTTGCTCCAACGTAATTCTTCATAAGACGAAGTTTAGCGCATCGCCCGCCGTCCTGCAAGGGTGTTTTTCCGTTGCAGCAATTTTTTCGCGCGGCTTGAGTGACGGATTCTCACCGGCTGTCGAGCAGGTATCCAGCAACTGGTTCCCAAGCTCCACTTGGAAATCGAGTCAAGATCGGGGCACTGTTCAAGATGCGATTTAAGAAATCAGGCAGCCGCTCATCGTGATCATGTCGGCTTCGGGCGGAGCCAGGTCTTCGCCGAATTCCTCCCGCGACTCGCGGCCCATGTGGTATTCGGCGCCGGCAAAGTAGCCCACCCAGCCGTCGTCTGTACAGTCGATGAATTGTTTGGCCCGGTAGACGTGGATTTGCCATTCTTGGCGAACGGATAAGAATGTACCCTCCGTCGCCGAGACTGCAACTATCGGTTCTCTTATTCCGTTGCCCGCCCCTTGCCTGGCACGCGAAACGCTCGCAAATCGTATAACGCACAGCCTGGGAGCCCAGTGTCCAGAACCTGCTGCCCGAGGCGAGCATTCAAGAAAACGCGAAGGGATGTCCCCGCAGTCGCCTTGTACGATTCCGGGAAAACGACAGACTTACATTGTGGTTGCGAAAGAGGGACACACTCGGAACTGGCGGACCAACAGGACTCGAAATGGGGATAATGAAGATGCGTGGGAAAAAGACTCGCGGACAGGCGGAGACGGAAATCAGCGCGGCGATCATCAAGTTCGAAAAGGAATTCATGGGCCGCGGTCCGACCGAGACCAAGACGTACATCATCGAAGACTTGGTGCTCGTGCGACTGCGGGGAATCATGACGCCAGCGGAACAACAGCTCGTGCAAGCGGAAAACACGTCCCGAGGCCGTGAACTGATCAAACAGGTTCGCCACGAGTTGCTTGAACGGGGCCGACCGTTGCTGGAGGAGGTCATTCAGGACATCCTGCGGCGAAAGACGGTCAGCCTGCACACCGATCTGAGCACGTTCACGGGTGAGCGGGTGATCATCTTTACGTTGGACGCCGCTCCAGAGTTCTGAGTCGTGACCTGCCGCCGACGCCGAATTCATCTGCGCCAGCCTGCGGACCGTGACCAAGACAGCGGGGCCTTGGCGCAGAATTCCTTACTTGGTAAAGTAACTGCAATGCTGCCCTACTTGCAGAGGAACCGAGCTGTTCCTGGGCATGTGGAGAGGCAGAGAAGATGTTTTCAGGTTGCGCCAATCCTCCGGCAAGAGGTGTGGTCGAAACAAGAAAGCCGACACCGCTAAGTAGAGCGGTGGCGGCTTTTTGTTTGCGCAGCAAGCACTGCAGAGGGGGTTGATGGTAGTTAATAAGATGTTCTTTTTGTCGTGATAGCGGCTCGCTTTGGCGGCTTTCGGTCTTGATGACGGAAGTTTCAACTTGAATGCCGAGTACACCAACCATGCGAACGATCCAGCAAGCCCAGACCACTCCGTCCGTTGACCTTCCGATCCCGTGGCGAGACATGGTCTTGCCCATGGAAGTAGCCGATTTATTTCAGCACGCCAAGTCTTTGCGTTTGCCTGCCAATCGTGGGCCGAGCGTCGATCTGACGAAGCGAAGCCAGAGGTACTCCGAATCACCTGATAAGCCAATCGTGAGGTCAAGTCATGAGTAGTGAGCGAAACCGATACGCCGTGTTTCTCGATCGAGACGGAACCTTGATTGAAGATCGCGGACACCTGGCGAGCCCCTCGGAAGTCCACTTCCTCCCGGGCGCCATCGAAGCCCTGCGCCGGCTGCGCGAGGACTTTCTGTTCTTCCTCGTGACCAACCAGTCCGGCGTGGCCGAGGGAATCGTGACCCTGGAACAAGTGGAGCAGGTCAATGCCCATGTAGTGACGGCGTTGGCCGAGGCGGGGCTGACGATTACCGCCACGTACGTCTGTCCCCATCGCCGAGGCGACGGCTGTCATTGCATGAAACCCCATCCCTATTTCCTGCACCGAGCGGCCGAGGAGCATGGCGTTGACTTGCGGCGTTCGTTTGTTGTCGGCGATCATCCCCACGACGTCGAGCTTGCCAAGCGAGCCGGAGCCCAGGGGATCTACGTCTGTACCGGTCATGGGCTCAAACACCTTCCAGAGCTGCCTGCGAGGGATGTGGTCGTCCCCGACCTGCGGGCGGCGGCGGAGTGGGTTCTTTCCCGCTGGCCGCCGTATCGGATGCGACATGGCATCGGGCACGCAGCCGAAGTACTCCGCCGGGGTGGCGTGGTGGCCTTCCCGACCGAGACCGTGTACGGCCTCGGAGCCAACGCGTTCGACCGAGTTGCTTTGGAACGCGTCTTCGATATCAAGAGGCGGCCCCGATTCGACCCCCTCATTGTCCACGTCGCTGACGCGCGTCAAGCAAGCTGCCTGGTGAAGGACTTTCCCGCAGCAGCCCGGGAACTGGCACGGCGGTTCTGGCCGGGACCGCTCAGCATGGTGTTACCTAAGATCGACGAGATCCCCGACATCGTGACCGCGGGCCACAAGAGCGTGGCCATCCGGGTTCCCAATCATGCGATTGCGCTGAGCCTGCTCTGGGAGACCGGAGTCGCGGTGGCAGCCCCAAGTGCCAACCTCTTCGGCCGCCTCAGCCCGACAACGGCCAACGATGTGGCTGCACAACTTGGCGGGGATGTGGACATGATTCTGGACGGGGGACCGTGTTCGATCGGCGTCGAGTCCACCATTGTCTCTTTCTGTCACGAGCGCCCGACCTTGCTGCGTCCGGGTGGACTTCCTCTCGAGGAAATCGAAGCCGTCATCGGCCCCCTCGCATCTTTGGCGCCGACCGACGCCGCGCCGTTGTCGCCCGGGAGACTTCCCCGGCACTATGCACCACGCACGCCGCTCCTGCTGAATTCGGACGACAGCGCTCATCCCGGAACTGACCGCATCGGCCTGCTGTGCCTCAAGAAGCCCGCGGATGCGAGCCGTTTTGCCGCCCTGGAGGCCCTGTCCGAAACCGGGGACTTGCGCGAAGCGGCGGCAAATCTCTTTCCGGCCCTCCGCCGGCTCGACTCACAGAACCTAAATGCGATTGTTGCTTTCACTCCGCCAGAGTCAGGTTTCGGCCGGGCGATTGCCGATCGGCTGCGCAGAGCAAGCTGCTCCACGGACGGCGACTCTTGAACGGGACTTCAGGAAAGGACCACCGCTCATGAACGACAACACAGAGGTCATTCCCCTCGATGCGGACACGCTGGAAGTGAGGTATTACGACGCGGGCAGGCCCGGCATATACCGGTGTTGGAACCTCTCGCTGGACAGCGCGCGCGACATTGCCCGCTGGTGGACCGAAACGGGTTCCCGCGTCGGTGCATGCCGCCCGGCGTAATGCTGGCAACATCGTGCCTCCGTATGGAGCCGCGAACGGCGGCGAGGGAGCTACGATCGAGTTCGCGGTGGTGGTATTGGGCGTACAGCACATCATCATCTGTGGACACTCCCATTGCGGCGCAATGAAGGGGCTGCTTCATCCCGAAAGTCTCGTCGAGCAACAGCTTCGCATTGCGCAGGGACACCCCCTGGCATTCCGGCAGGAAGACATCCAGTATCGTGGGCATGCGCTCGAATGCCGCATCAATGCCGAAGACCCGGCCCGGGGTTTCCGGCCGTGTCCCGGTTTGATCGAAAGGTTTTCCGCGCCGAACAACGCGCGGTGCCGTGTGGATACGCACCTGTACGGCGGCTACCGCGTCCCGAGTCACTATGACTCGCTGATCGCCAAGGTCATCACGCATGGCAAAGATCGATCCACGGCGATCGGGCAAATGGACGTGATCCTGCGCACGATGCAAATCGAGGGCATTGCCACGACGGTACCCTTGCATCTCGCCTTGCTGGCCGATCCTGCCTTCCGCGACGGCAAAGTGCATACGCAGTTCGTCGAGAACGACTTCGTGCCAGCCTACCGTTCGTAGTTGCTGGGGGACGCGGACAACCTGAATCCGACACTTCTCGATGCCGCAACACGATGAGCCGTACGCAAATTGAAAACGGGGACGGGAGTCATTTTCGTGCATCACGATGAGGTTGCCTTTCTCGGTCGGCCTCGTGCGCGGCCACGCGACTCCAAGCCCAACTCGCGGACCAGCCGTTCACACCAGGCCTCGCTTCCGAAGGGTTGCCCCGCTGCAACGACGCCGCAGAGCCTCCAACTCCCCCTGAGTCTCCGCACGATTCACCCGGGCCCGCCTGTCGCGCGGACGTGGTAAACGCTGACTTCTACCGTGGCGGTGAGCTGGTGGCGGGTCAGACGTGGTCTGATGTGCTGAAGTCTGGTTCGAGAACCCGTTGCGACGCGTGCTTACTTGGCATCGGCGCCTGCGGCGCGCGCTCGGCGGCGATGTGCCTCGGCCAATTCGGCATGGTCCAACTGGTCGTACAACTCGGCTAACTGCCGGTGAATGCTCAGCCGGTTGGGAAACGCGCGGAGCGCAGTTTCCAATTCCGTGATCGCTGCCCGGTATTTGCCTTGCCGAGCCAGGATCATGCCGAGTGTATCGGAGATCTCGGGATGATCGGACAGCTTTTTCGCCGCCAACGCCAGTTCACAAGCTCGGTCCAGTTCGGGAGGATCGCGTTGGGCCAACGCCCACGCCAGGTTGTTCAACACGATCGGCATGTCGGGAGCCCGCTCGCATGCCAGCTCAAGATGCGTCTGGGCTCGCTCCCAGTCGCCTTGCCGCAACGCGCGGGTGCCGAGCACCAGATGCACGGTGGCCGGCGCCGTTCCGCTGGCCAAGGCCTCGTGAAGAGCCGTTTGCGCCATGTCGGCGCCCGCGTCGTCCCAGCTGCTCAAATCCGCGAGCAGCGTCAGGACGTGCGGATGCTGGGGAGCGTGCAGCAAGGCCCGATTCAGCAGCTCCAGCCGGGTTGCCAATCCCTCGGGCGTTTGTGCCGAAGTCAACGCGCACCACGCGAGGTAGACACCGGCCAGGGCTTGGTGCAGCGGCTCGGAATTCTCCTTCGCCAGGCCGGCCTGCAGGATCCGCTCCGCCTCGGCAAAGTTCTTCATCACCGCTTCGCTCTGCGCCCAGCTGACGCGGGCTTGCCACGCCGCCGGATCGAATTCCGCCGCGGTGCGGAAATGGGCCGACGCTTGCTTCGCCGCCTGCTGCGCTGCGGCAGAATCCCCCCGAGCCTGGTACAGGACCGCCAGGGGTAATTGCCATTCGGGCGACTGGCGCGCGGTTCGCTCCAGCAACGGCAAGGCGCCGTGCGCGTCTCCCCGGAACCAGAGCACCACGCCCAGCAGCGACGCCGCTTCCTCGTCGTTTCGGTTGCCCGCAAGAGCCTGGCGCAGATGGTGCTCGAGCACCGTTGCCGTCTGGGGCGTGAGCCGCGGTTGTTGGCGGAAAAGATCCTTGGCCAGCCATAGATGGGCGTCGGCGTAGCCGCCGGTATGTTCGGGAGCAAGGCTTCGCATCATCGATCGGGCGCGGGCTTCGTCGCCCTGCAAAAAAGCTGCCAATGCCGATCCATATCGTGTCGGCAGCGACCCATCTCGCAGTGCGGCCAGACGCCGAAAATACACTTCCGCGGCGGCTCTGTCACCGCGGGCCAAGGCCGCTTGCGCCACAGCCTGGTACTGGTCCACTCGCTCCTGCACGGGCGTCTGCCGGCCGAGCACCAGGAGCACCAGCGGAATTCCGCCCAGGACCAACCCCGGCAGGCTGGCGAACAACGATCCCCAGCAGCGGCTGTACAACCAGTCCAGCGCAAAAAACCACAAACAAGGGACCAGCCGCCCGATGCCCGGACCCACTCCCAGCGGGTCGTCCAGTTCCTCGGCGTCTAGCTTGCGATCCCTGTCGTCGTTCGTCATTGGGCTCACCTTCTGTGCCGCGTGCCGCGAACCGCCAACAGCCGCTGGCCGGCGGCCGCGAATAACCCGTGGATGGCATCCCGCTCCCCAGTTGATTCGCGATCCAGCGACCCGTGATCCAGCGGCGTCACGAACGCTTGAATCTGGAGAATATCCCCGGTGTCGGGCGAGAAACGGCGCCACCAGAGATTGTGAGTCACCCTGCTCTTGATTCGCTGCCAGGAGAATGTCGAGTAACCCGCCAATACTTCGCCCGTGGTGTGTTGGACGTTGCAGAACAGCAACAATCCCCGCTCGCCGGTCGGTTTGCTCAACTGGATCTCGAGGTACGGATCGAGCATCGGGTCGGCCGTCGATGCCACCTTCCATCTTTGTTGCTCGACAACCTGCCAGCCGGCTCCGACGTAACACCGGGTCAAATCATGCCAGCTGTGGAACGGGTAGTCGACGGAGATCAGGCACTCGAACCGACCAGACCGGTATCTCCACATGTGCCGGAATTTGCCCAGCGTTCGGCCGTGCTCTTCTGTGGCGTAGCTGGCCAGCGTCCAGCCGGCAAGGGTCGCAGGCAGATCCGCCGGTTGAAACAGGTCGGCCCGCGCCGGCACCTGTGTGGCATCCCGTTCGTCAATTAGCGACGGGACAACATTTTCCCACGCCGCCAGTTGCATGATCGCGACGGCGGCGAAGCCGCTCGCAAAGCAGCAGGAGACGCACCCGCCACCGAAGGCCGGACGGCGGCTTTCTTGCTCCGCCGCGGGAGCGACGCGGACGAACGCTCGATGCGCAGGCAACGGGCGGAAGCCCGCCAGCCAATTCCAAATGCGGGTCCACGGATTGTGGCCGAAGTTTCCAGCGAATTCGAGCTCGTCGGGATCGAACAGCCCGATAGGCCCGAGCAGAAAAGCCAACAGCTGGTCTGTCGAGATCACCATCCACAACCCGAAGGCAACGGTGCAGAAACCGAGTACTTCGTGCCGCCAGCCCGACGACCAGTCTAGACCGTACGCGGCTTGCGCCTCGGCGATGGCCACCACGCGGAGGACGTTTGCCAGAGCGGACCAAGCGAGACTGCTGATCAGCAGCAGTCCGGAGGCGAGGGGCGGGCGCCGGGCAGCCACCGCGAGCAAGGCCGCGGCGGCGAGGAGCACGAACGTGGAATTCACGCCGCTGCACGCCTCCTCCACCAACAGACGGTGGCCCGGCAAGACCAGCACGTTGCCGTCCATCAAGTGCCGCACGCCCCAGGCATCGAGGATCAGACTCGCCGCGCGGGACGTGAACGATTGGAGCCGTTGGATGAACAACAGATCCCAGCCCAGCGGCGGGGGAATCAAGAGCCACAACACGGCCCAGACCGGCAGCCAACTCCGCCCCGGCGCTCGCCCCTGCAGCCGGAAAAGCACGCCGGCCGCACCCAGCAGCGTGGCGACCGCGGCCAACCACGGCGAGGAAACCAGCACGCCGGCAACCAAGGTCAGCAGCCCGCCGCCCAGAAACACGACTCCCAGCCGCGAGGGGACGGCGGGCGGCGGCGTGCGCGGCCAACGTTGCCACAGCAAGATGCCGGCTCCGACGAGCAGCAGCGGAAAGAACTGATAATGCGGTTTAAGCCGCCAAAGATTGTACAGGTGCTCGGCGAACAGCGGCCCCGAACTGAGCAGGATCAGCGCCAAGAGCCACCACTGGCGCCGCCCGCCCTGATCCAAGTTTTCGGCTTCCATAAGCGAGACCATCCGCGTCTGGGAAACTCCCTGCAAGGCTTAGGCCGCAGGCTTCCGTCTCCGCCAGCCAAGCACCGTAGCGACGCCCAACAATACAAAGCTCAGAACCAAGCTGGAAGGTTCGGGCACCGCCGCGGTTGTGGGCGAGACGTCGGCCCAGGTGGCGCCCATCCGAAACTCGTCAAACATGACCGTGGTGCCGATTGTGGAAATTCGAATTCGATCGAAATCCATCGGGTTGGCCGTGGTGAGGGTAACAGACGCTCCGCCGGTCGGTGCCGAGCCGTTCCCAAGGCTGGAGAAATCCGGATCGAAATACAAGGTAAAAGTTGAAGTGCCGGATGTGATGTTCAGATGAACCGCGAAGAAGTGCGTGTTCGCATCGACTGCAGTGCTGACCGATGACCCGGCAAGGCCGGATGTCGCATCCTTGATGCCGTAGTAGCCGTCGGCCGCCCAACTCCCATCGATGTGACCGATGAATATTTTCCCTTTCGTAGCGGACCATAGCGAGAGCCCCTCGTCCGTGTTCTCGGTCGTTCCTTGCATCAAGAAACTCAGCCAGAGATTGCTCCCCGAGCCGCGACTGGCGCCCAAAGGACGAACCGCCCGAGACTCGAAGTTATTGGTAGCCTGTGCGTGATTTCCCTGACTGGCCAATGGCCCGTAGGTCAACGTGCCCGGCTGGATCGTCACGCTGCCGCTGGGCGACACGCCGCCCCAAGCGTCGCCACTGGGCCAAACTGCCGGCGGAAATCCCCCGCTGCTGGCCGTGCCGACGATGGGCCCTACCGCTTGGTTAAACGGGTCGTAGGCGATGATGTCCGCGACGGAGGTCCGCGGCGCGAGAATCCAGATTGCCGCTAGAATTGCCGCCGATCGCAACAGCGACGTCCGACTCGGCTGCTGGATCGGGTTTGCTCTCGCACAATCCACGCTTCCAACTGGCTGGATTTGAACCTTCACGAAAACGCCCTCCCAGGGGAGACCGGCGGTCGGTTTCGGTAAGCATGCCAAATATCGATCCAAGATAGCGACGCTTACAATCGCCAATATCCTACATCGTCCTCCCTGAGTTCGTCAATCTTCTGCACGGGCAATACTCCGCTCATGCTGCCGTTGACGCTCGAAGCGGCGAAAAGAAACACAATCGTCACACCCCGCGATCGGCAAAACATGGATTCACTCCGGTGCTGGACGCGGTTGGGTACTTCTGGCTGTCAAACCGGATTTCGCTGTGGCAGGCCCCGTGGGAGCCGCAACAATCCGTTGAGTCTTCTCGCCTGATTGGAACGGAGGGTCCAACTCGATTTGCACTCGCTTGGCATGGGGCAGCAACTTGCCCTTGGCATCAAAGTACTGGAAGTACGTCGAATGATACGGCGCGTTGGCATCCACCCACGTAACCAAGGTTTCCCACTCGTCGGCGCTCAACGCCACGTCGTTCCGATGGGCTTCGTCGTTTAAGAGCGAGAGCACGAGCCGGCTGCAGTGCGAGCCGAACTGTTTCGGTTGGGTGACATCGGGTCCGCTCATGTGATTGGACAGGCAGAGAAGACCGCCAGGGGTATAGATGCCCGCTTTGACCGCTTCATACAATCGGCCTTCGTCTGGCTCCAGGTTCGGGATCTCAGCGTATGCCTCCCGGTATCCCTCTCCCAGCGGAGTCGGCATGTCCTTCTTGATACCAAACAGGGACCGATAGGATTGCACAAAGCCATAGGGATCGCGCGTGTCCGTCAGTTCCAACCCCTTCGCCGGGTCTTTCTCGCCATGACAGCGGACACAATGCCGCGCCATGATGGGCTGGATCAGTTGCTCGTAGTCGAGAATGACCACATCGCCCCACGGCGGCGGCTTGGGCGTGGAGGGTTCCCGGCCCAGGGCCAGTCGCGCGCCGTGCGAGCTGAGCATTGGCACATGCTGCTTGGTCTCGTGGCAACCGACACAGCCCCGGACCTCCCCCGGCTTGAACTCGATGTGACTGCGCATCCGCCGGATTTCCATCATGTTCGCGTCTAACGCCTGGAAGTACACAGCCAGGCCGGTCGGCACCTTGAAATAGGCCGATCCGTCCTTCTCCACTGGCACCGTACCGATAACCCGGGTCGGCGACCATGACCAATAGCCAAAGTTCCGCGAGTGCTGGGTGCCCGGCGTCCAGCGTATGGGGCCCGTATTGTCGTTCTTGCCAAAGAACCATTGCAGCTGCTCGGAGATCCGCAGGTAGCGGACCGTCCCCGACTCAATACCCGGCATATCGCGATTCACGTCGTCCAAGTAACAGACCGCATGATTGGACTCGGGAGCCACGGTGGAGGGCGAACTCGGCGGCCTCGGGCGCCGGCGGACCGACATGGGACACAACACGTCCAGCGTGGGATCGCGATGGATCAACTCCTTGTTCCCCCAGACGTCGATGTAATAGGCCGCATAGTTCTTGCTCGTCCCGTGCTGGTAGCAGTAGGACACGAGAAAGCTCTTCTCCGACAACGGCCAGGGCGACCGATACAGTCCGCCGCGGTCGAATACGCCGCCCTCCAGCACGGTGGGAGAGGAACCGAGACCGCCTTCCAGCGGGCTGCACGAGGGCGTCACGTAGTGCAGGCCCTCGGGATTGTTAACGCCCAACGACGGATCCACCACGGCGACTGCGCCTTCCGGCGGCGAGTGATGGCCGCAGGCGATCACCACCAGCTTCTGACTGCCGGGAATCGAACGCGGCTCACGCACCGACTGGGGATCGTTGAAGTGGACTTTGAACAGACCGTCATTCATCGTTCCGTCGGGACGAATGGTCCACAATGCATGTGGCCATTGCCAGAATCGTTCCTGGTAATCCCAACGCATGTACCCGATCAGGCCGTTGTTCAGGCAATGCGGGTACCTGTCCACGTCCTTATTGTACGTCAATCGTTCAACGCCTTGGCCGTCCGCAGAGACACGGAAGAGATTGGGCAAGGCGAAGTCGCTGTAGGCCAGCGGCGCTGCCCCGCATTGCGACGCACCGCAACCGCGATCGGACGAGAAGACCACATCGCCATTGGGAAGATAGGCCGGCTCACGATCGCAATAGAGCTTGTCGTCGGTCAGCTGCCGGAGTCCCGTTCCGTCGAGCTTGATTTCGAACAGGTGCGTGGGCTCGCTGCCCTTTTCCCAAAAAACACTATCCTCGAATCCCACTACGTGATCCATGACTACCGCCCGTGGGCCGTTTCTCCAGGGCACGCTCCCCCAACTGTATTGCGTGTCGCCCCAATGCGGCTGACGCACAAAGGCGAACACCAGCCGGTCGGCATCCCACCACAGGTCCATGTCTTGCACGTGTCCAGGCCCCAGCTGGCCGGCAATCAGCGGCCGCACGGGATCCGTTGGCGCGGTGCCTGACTGGACAAAAATATCCCCGCCCGGCGACCGTTCCTTCGGACGGTCATGGTTCTGAACGAGACAGTCCGGATGATTTCCTTCCGACCTCGTCGGGACCTTGAAGAACACGACCTCGCGGAAATCCAGATCAGGACCGGCCAGCACTACTTCCCGAGCGGCCCGGCGGACTTCCAGCCAACATTTCCGGCTGGTGGCAAGATCCGTCGGGGCCTTCCCGCCCGCCAGACGCCCATGTGCATCCTTGAGCGTTTTCAATGCCTGCACCCCGCGGCGTCGCCGTTGCTCGCCGCTGCCAGCCTGGGCATACGACGCCATCTCTTCCGCGCGGGCCACGATATCTTGCGCCGAACGGGACAGATCCCGCACTGTCCGGTGGACACCCAACCTGAACGCTTGCAGAACGAAGTCGCAATCCAGGGACGTTTCGGGGCTGAGCGCAAGGCATTTCGCGATCCACTCCGGCGTCTCGTCTTGGGGCGGCAGGCCCGCCATGGCGTCGCGGACGGCGACAAGCGCCCAGGCGGCGATGCCCCGCACGAACGGGTCGTCGTGGGCCATCAGCGCGGTGCCCTTCTCGGCGAATCGCCGCCAGCCGGGTTCGTCCGTCAACGAGCGACCATCGACTCGTGCGGCGATCGCATACAGAAGCTCAGCGCTGACGGAAGCCGCCTCGACGGACTTCTCACCCGCCAAAGCATCGAGCACCGTCACCGCGTTTTCCGCCGACGCGGCAAGCGATTGACCCAGTTGTTCAAGCTCTGCTTCGGCATTCTGACTGCTGAAGGCGGCCAGGATCAGCGGCACCACGCCAGCTGCTCCCCGGCTTAGCAGAAGTTCCTGATATTTTCCTCGCAAGTCGGCGCCGGCTGCCTTCCGAGACGCGGCCAGCGCCGCGGCGGCCCGCAGCTCCGCGTGTGGTCGGGCAGCGTCTTCAACATAGGTGCCCGCGGCCGGCACAATCCGGATTTCATCCAAGCCGATGTAGTCGCCGAAGGCGTCGCGTGCGAAGTGCCGCATGCGGGCCAAAGCGACGTGCGTTACCCGTTGGTGGCCCTTCAAGTCGATCACATCGGTTGGCTCGATGGTATCGTCGGGTCCACGAGCGACCGGCGCTTTGTGAAACGTCTGTTTCGCTCGGATCAATTTCCAGCCGGCCGCCTGGAAGTCGAAGGCGTTTTGTCCGTTACGGGGAATTCGCACGTGGCTCTCCGCGGTGACGACATAGATATCGGCGGATGCGACGCCTCGGTCTGGCAAGCTGGCATTTTGCGATTCGTTGCCTCCGCACTCGAAGTAGTTCCAAAGCACCAGCTTCTCCAAGTCACAGCAGCCTTGCAGATCGAGCACGAGCCAGGTCGCGTCGTTTCCGCCCGCGCCCGCTTGGATCCACGTGTCGCCCAGCCGGGCTCCATGCCGGTCGCCGCGCAGGCCGGCCCCGTTGACCGCTGCGATCGCACCTCCGGCCGGCCCGTTCCAGGGGCGCGACTCGATGGGAGCCACGTAGCAGAACGCGCCCGTTTCGGCGCCGCAAGTTGCGACGGGAAGTGAGGCCAGGGGGCAGGCTGCCACCAACAAGAACAGATGGAACCAGCATCGAAGCATGATCGAACACTCCTTTCTCATCGCTTTCGGCGACCCACGCGGTCCCGTAAGGCCAAGTGCCGCTAGGGGCTTGGCATTCGAAGAGCGTAACACCTTGGCGACGGCAGGGCAACTGTTGCTTTCCATCGGCGCAAGACAGCTGTGCGGTGGCGTGGTGCTTGTGATCGTGTTACCATTCCCACAGGCTGGCAGCCTGTGGCATACGACTTGGTCACAGGCGGGCGGCCCGTACGACGAGGTGCAATTTATCCCCTGGGAGATCCGACCCGATGGCTCGCAAGATGTTGACCGCACTGGCGTGCGCCGCATGGCTGATCGCAGCGCATCCGCTGCCGGCTCAAGATGTGAAATACGAAAAGTACCAATTGCCCAACGGCCTGACGGTCATCCTGCACGAGGACCATCGGCTGCCTGTGGCCACGATCAATCTCTGGTACTACGTCGGCAGCAAGGATGAGACGACCGGACGGTCGGGATTCGCCCACCTGTTCGAACATCTGATGTTCATGGGTACCGAACGGGTCCCGGGCGGCGATTTCGATACGATTATGGAAGGCGGCGGCGGCTGGAACAATGCCACGACCTCGGAAGACCGCACGAACTATTTCTCCTACGGTCCGGCAAACCTGTTGAAGACCCTGCTGTGGCTCGATGCGGATCGCCTGCAAGACCTCGGCCGCAAGATGAACCAGGAAAAACTGGACAAGCAGCGCGAGGTGGTGAGGAACGAACGCCGCCAAAGCTACGAAAACCGGCCGTACGGATCGGCCGAGTTGCGGATCCCCGAGCTGATGTTTCCGTCGGGTCACCCCTACCATATCCCGGTGATCGGAACCCACCAAGACTTGGTCGCGGCGACGGTGGAGGACGTCAAGGATTTTTTCGCCCGATACTATGTGCCCTGCAATGCCTCGCTCGTCGTGGCGGGGGATTTCCAGCCGGCCGAGATCAAGCCGGCGATCGCCGCATTGTTCGGTACGCTGCCACGCGGTTCCGAGCCGCCCCGCCGCGACGCGCCGCCGATTAAGTTGGATCGCGTCATTCGGAACACATTGAGCGACGCGGTCCAGTTCGCCAAGGTCTATGTGGTTTACCACAGTCCGGCCGCGTTCCAGCCGGGCGACGCTGAAATGGACTTGATCGCCGCCACCCTGTCCGACGGCATCACGAGCCGCTTGTACCAGGCGCTGGTCTACGAGCAATCCTTGGCCAGCGCAGTCACCGCGCGTCAGGAATCGATGCTGCTCGGCTCGCTGTTCGCGATCGAAGCCACGGCCAAACCGGGGATCGAGTTGGATCGGCTCGAGCAGGTGATCGACGAAGTTCTGGCCACGTACCGTCAGGCGGGCCCCACACCGCAAGAACTCGAGCGGCACAAGGCGGGCATCGAGTTTGCCACGATCAACCGCTTGCAGTCGGTCACGGCCAAAGCGGATGCGTTGAACCAGTACGAGTTCTTTTTCGGCGAGCCGAATTCATTCCGCCGGGATCTGGATCGCTATCGCCGGGCAAGCGTCGCGGACGTGAAAGACTGGGCCGGGAAAGTGCTCACGCCGGAATCGCGACTGGTGCTCCGCGTGCTGCCGGAATTGGAGCCGGTCCAGCCTGACCCGCGCGACCAGCAGCCGACGGCGGGCTCGCCGGCGGCATTCAGCCCTCCGATCCCCCAGCAGTTTACACTTTCCAACGGCATCCCGGTCTACTTCTTCCCGCGCCGCGAGTTGCCGCTGGTCGAGTTGCGGGCGGTGTTCGACGGCGGCTCGATCCATGATCCGGCGGACAAGGCGGGGCTGGCCGCGCTGACCGCCGAGATGCTGGACGAAGGCGCAGGCTCACTCGGCGCCGTGGAATTCACCCAAGCGTTGGATCAACTGGGCGCCGCACTCGCGTTTCGCGCGTCCCGCGAGTACACCTTGGGCAGCTTGTCGGTGCTGCGGCGGAACTTGGAACCGGCGATCGGTTTGTTTGCCGACGCCGTGCGGGTCCCGGCATTTGCGCCGCAGGAATGGGAACGGGTTCAAGCGTTGGAAGTGGAATCCTTGCGCCGCAACTTGGACAATCCTTCGGCGGTCGCCGGCCTGGTCGGGATGCGTTCGTACTTTGGAGACGACCATCCCTACGGCCGCCCGACCGAAGGCACGCCGCAATCGGTGGCCGCCCTGATGCTGGACGACGTCCGAAACTTTCACCGACGAGCCTACACGCCGTCCGGCACGACGCTGCTGGTGGCGGGCGATCTCACGGCCGAGGAAGCGAAACGGGAATTAGAACGAACCTTGGGCACTTGGCCCGCGGCCGCGGCTGCGCTGGAGCCGATGAAATTGAGCCCGCCTCAGAACGCTTCGCTGCGCGTCGTCCTGGTGGACAAGCCCGAGTCGGTTCAAACGGTGATTCGTTTCTACCTGCCAGGCCCGGTTTACGCGGATCCCAACCGCATTCCCCTGACGCTGTTGAATACCATCCTCGGCGGGAGTTTCACCAGCCGGTTGAACCAGAACCTGCGGGAACGGCGCGGCTATACCTACGGCGCCGGTTCCCGCTACATCATGGACCCGCAAATCGGCTTTTTCCTCGCCTATGCCAATGTTCAGGCCGAGGTGACAGGCGACGCGATCAAGGAATTCCTCAACGAGTTCGCGTCGATCCGCAGCGGCGACGTTTCGGACGAGGAAGCGAGCAAGGCCAGCGCGAGTTTTCGAACGGATCTGCTGCAAGACTATGAGAACCTGGGAGCCGTCCTGCAAGCGGCCGTCCGCTTGCTGCGAAACGGGCGTTCCTTCGACGGTCCCGCGGCGGACTTGAAGGTCAGCGCCGTGGCCTCCCAAGAACTGAACACCTTGGCCAAGAACTCGCTGCCGCTGGAGCAAGGCGTCCTCGTCTTGGTCGGCGATCGGCAAACGATTCTCGCTCAACTCCAAGGGCTCGGCCTGCCCAAACCGATCGAATTGACGGCCGCGGGCGAGCCAAAGTAATCAACCTCACAGTTCGTAACCGAGGTTCGGCGCCAACCAGCGTTCGGCTTCCGCCAGCGTCAAACCCTTGCGGCGGGCGTAGTCTTCGACCTGATCGCGGGTGATCCGGTCCAGGGCAAAATAGCGGGCTTCGGGATGTGCAAAGTACAGCCCGCAAACGCTGGCGGCCGGCAACATGGCATAGCTCTCCGTCAAGCTGACGCCGGCGTGGCGTTCGGCTTGCAGCAGTTCAAACAGGGTGCGCTTTTCCGTGTGGTCCGGCTGGGAAGGATAGCCCGGCGCGGGCCGGATACCTCGATACCGCTCGGCGATCAAATCGCCCGGCGATAAGGACTCCTCGGCGCCGTAGCCCCAGTCGCGACGCGCCTGGGCGTGCAGGAATTCGGCGAACGCCTCGGCCAGCCGGTCCGCCAGCGCTTTGACCAAGATCGAGTTGTAATCGTCCAGCGCCGCCTCGTAGCGCCCGCACAACGCCTCGGCTCCGATCCCCGTCGTCACCACGAACGCTCCCACATAATCCTGCCGGCCGGACTCGAGCGGCGCGATGTAATCCGCCAACGCCCGGAAATAGTCCTGACCTTTGCGTTCCCATTGCTGGCGAAGCGTGTGGAGCCGCGCCCGCTCGTGCTGGCGTGTATCGTCGGAATAGATCACGATATCGTCGCCCGCCGCGGCCGCCGGCCAGAACCCGTATACCGCTTTGGCGGTCAGCCATCGGCCGCGGATGATGTCGTCCAGCATGCGCCGGGCGTTATCATACAATTCCCGCGCGGCCGGCCCGCTCTCGGGGTCGTCGAAGATCGCCGGAAAGCGGCCTTTCAGTTCCCAAGCCAGGAAGAACGGCGACCAGTCGATATATTCGACCAGTTGCTGCAAGGGAAACTCATCCAATGCGCGCGGCCCGGTGAACGACGGCCGATCGATCCGGACCGTGGCCCAGTCCGTGGGGAACCGCCGTCGGCAGGCTTCGGCGTAAGACACCAGCCGCACCTGCCGCTGGCGATACGAATCGACCAACTGCTGCTGCAGTTTAGCGTTCTCGCGCTCGATTTCCGGCCGCTGCACGGGACTCAACAACCGATCCACGACGCCCACGCTGCGCGAGGCGTCCAAGACATGGACGGTCGGGGACTGGTAGCCGGGCGCGATCCGGACCGCCGTGTGCTTGGCACTGGTCGTGGCACCGCCGATCAGCAGCGGCTGTTGAAAACCCTCGCGTTGCAGTTCTTTCGCCACATGCGCCATTTCATCCAGGCTGGGCGTGATCAAGCCGGACAAGCCGATCAAGTCGACGTGCTGCTCGCGGGCTACGCGCAGAATCTCCTCGGCAGGCGTCATGACACCCAAGTCGATGACCTCGTAGTTGTTGCAGCTCAGTACGACACCCACGATGTTCTTGCCGATATCGTGGACGTCGCCTTTGACGGTCGCCAGCAGGATGCGCCCGCGCGTGCGTTGTGAGCCCTCGCCGGCGGCAACTTTCTCCCGCTGCATGAACGGCTGCAAATAGGCGACCGCTTTCTTCATCACACGGGCACTCTTGACCACTTGCGGCAGGAACATTTTGCCGGCGGCGAACAGATCACCGATCTTGGACATGCCGGCCATCAGCGGCCCCTCGATGATGTGCAGGCTGCGCTCGTAGCTCTGGCGGGCCTCCTCGACGTCCTGTTCGATCAGCTTGTCGATGCCCTTGATCAAGGCGTGGATCAGCCGTTCCTCGACGGTGCCGGTGTGCCAGCTCAGATCGTCTTCCGCCGTCTTTTTGCCCTGCGACTTGACGGCTTCGGCAAATTCCACCAGCCGCTCGGTGGCGTCCGGGCGCCGGTTCAGCAGGACGTCTTCGACCCGTTCGAGCAACTCCGCGGGCACCTCCTCGTACACGGCCAGCTGGCCGGCGTTGACGATGCCCATGTCCAACCCGGCGCGGATCGCGTGGTACAGGAATGCGGCATGCATCGCTTCGCGGACCGCGTCGTTGCCGCGGAACGAAAACGAGACATTGCTGACACCGCCGGACACCTTGACGCCCGGACACTGCTGTTTCAAGATCCGTACCGCTTCCAGAAAGTCGATCGCATAGTTGTTGTGTTCTTCGATGCCCGTACCGACGGTCAGGATGTTGGGGTCGAAAATAATGTCCTCGGGCGGGAAGCCGATTCGTTCGGTTAATAATCCGTAAGCCCGGCGACAGATCCGCACTTTGTCCTCGGCACCGGTCGCCTGGCCTTGTTCGTCAAAGGCCATCACGACCACTGCCGCGCCGTAGCGGCGGATCAGGCGAGCCCGCCGCAGGAATTCGTCCTCGCCGTCCTTCAGGCTGATGCTGTTGACGATCGACTTGCCCTGGACGCACTTCAGCCCGGCTTCGATCACCGACCATTTCGAGCTGTCGATCATCACCGGCACGCGGCTGATGTCCGGTTCGGCGGCCATCAGGTTCAGCAGCCGCGTCATCGCCGCTTCGCCGTCCAACAGGTCCGCATCCATGTTGACGTCGATGACGCCGGCGCCGTTATCGACTTGTTCGCGAGCCACTTCGACCGCCAGATCGTAGCGTTCTTCCTGGATCAGCCGGGCGAATTTCCGCGAACCGGTGACGTTGGTCCGTTCGCCGATCATGAGGAAATTGGAATCCGGACGGATGGTCAGCGGTTCCTGCCCGCTGAGCCGCGTCAACCGCTCGAGCTCCGGGCGGCGCCGCGGCGGCCGGCCGCGGACCATATCCGCAAACGCGCGAATGTGCTCCGGCGTCGTGCCGCAGCAACCGCCCACGATGTTCAGCCAGCCGGCCTGGACGAACTCGCCCAGGACGGACGCCATCTGGGCGGGCGTCTGGTCGTAGCCGCCGAATTCGTTCGGCAGACCGGCGTTGGGGTGGCAACTGAGATAGGCCGGAGCGATGGCCGACAACTCCTCGACGTAGGGCCGCATCCGCTCTGGACCCAGCGCACAATTGATCCCGACGCTCAGCAGCGGAAAGTGCGAGATCGAATTCCACATCGCGGCGACCGTCTGGCCGGACAGCGTGCGGCCGCTGGCGTCCGGAATCGTGACCGAGACCATCACGGGCAGGCGGACCTGGTGCTGCTCGAAAAACGTGTCGATCGCGAACAGACAGGCTTTCAGGTTCAGCGTGTCGAAGGCCGTTTCCGGAAATAGGATGTCCACGCCGCCGGCGACCAACGCCGCCACTTGTTCGTAGTAAGACTCGACCAGCTGATCGAACGACGTAGCGCGAAATCCGGGATCTTCGACATGAGGGGAAATCGAAGCCGTCTTGCTCGTGGGGCCGATCGAGCCGGCGACGAACCGCGGCCGGTCGGGCTCGTGCGCGTTGAACTCGTCGGCCGCCGCCCGAGCGCAAGCCGCCGCCGCCAGATTCAGCTCGCGGACCAAATGTTGCAGCTGGAAATCCTCCATCGCGATCCGCGTGGCGCCGAACGTATTGGTCTCGATGATGTCCGCACCGGCTGCGAGATACTGGCGATGGATGTCCGTAATCAAGTCCGGGTGCGTCAGGCAGAGGATGTCGATGAAATTTTTCAGCGTCTTGGGATGCTCGGCAAATCGCCGCCCGCGGACGGCCGCTTCGTCCAATTGGAGCGTCTGGACTATCGTCCCCATCGCGCCGTCCAAGAGAAGAATCCGCTGCTCCAGCAGCTGTTGAAGGCGAGTGCCCGCATTCGGGTGGTGTGTCTCCATCATCAACAAGTCCAGGCTATCTATGTTCAAATGGTCTAACGGTGCAACGGACCGTATAGTATAGCGTTTTGCTTGCCGGTGCGCAATTGCCGTGGTCCTCGGCCTCGAGCTGTGTCATGGATGACTCGGCTCGATTTCTTTTGTACCCAGCGCCGGCGGCCTTGACGACGGAATAGAATGGATTTCTATTCACCGACATGTCGCCGCACCATTTCGAATCGCGGCGAGAACGAATCCCGGAGCAGAACCAGTACCTTTGAGCGAGACGGCTATGAACCCTCGAATAAGACACCTCGTCATTCTTTGTGCCGCAACATTTCTGCCTGCGTTGACTTCGGCGGTTGCGACTGCCGCCGATGCCGACGGCATTCTGGACCAGATCCGTGCTGCGATGGCACAGCGTGATCTGCCGGCGGCCAAGGCGAAGCTGGCAGAAGCGGCCACCATCCGCGATGGTGAGTCGTTTACCAAACAGCGCGAACGGCTGCAGCTGCTGTACGACTATCTGGCGGAATTTTGGAAATCCGTTGACGAGGGCGCGCGATCGCTGCAAGCGGTCGACGAACTGGTGATCGGCGACGTGCGGACGGCCGTCGTCGAGTACCAGCCCGGCTTGCTGATATTGCGCGTCAAGGGCGAAAATCGGCGGTATACCGTGAAGACGCTGCCCGCCAAGGTGGCGTTGACGCTGGCCGAGCGAGTCTTGAAGCCCGACGATCCGCAGAACAAAGTTTTTTTGGGCACGTTCCTGCTGATGGACGGCAAAGGCGATCGCGAACTGGCTCGCAAGTTGTGGAACGAGGCTCAGAAAGCCAACGTCGACGTGTCCGCACTGCTGCCGGAACTGGACAACGCGCCCGTGGCCAGCTTGCCGGTAGAAATTCCCCCCGTCACCGCCGTCATGCGCAAGCTTCTGGCGCCCGCCGGTTGGATTCTGCGCCGGCAGGTGGGAGAGCGTATCGTGCGGGATTTGCTCAAAGACAGCGCCCAGCAGACCGCCGCAGGACATCTGCAAGTCACCGTACCCAGCGATACCGGAGACGCCCAACTGGTCTACAGCCGCAAGATCACCGCTAATTTCGGCTGCCGCGTGATTCTGCAAGATATCGGCGACGGACAAGTGTTCGGACTGTTTGCAGCCGATTCGCTGGACGCCGGCTATCAAGTCCCACTGCCCAAAGGCTCGGTGATGGTCGAATTTGCTCGGCAAGGCGGCGTGTTTCAATGCCGCCTGAATCAGAAAGAAGTCCCCGTCGAGTCCCGCGGCGACGTGGCTCCGAACATGGTCGGCATGGTCGGTTTGACCATGCCCGCCGGCTCGAAATGCACGGTCGCTTGGTTTGAATGGCAGGCCCGGTAAGCAAGCTCGAAGCGAGAGGCCCTTGGATTCACCCCAGGGGCGGATTCGGGGTCGGGCGTTCAAAATTCAATTTTGGCCGATAGACAGTCCAACCATTGAACTGAGCCGTGGTCGGCCAAAATTGAATTTTGAACGCCCGCCCCCCTACGCGGATGATCAAAGCCCGCCGAGGTAAACTCGGTGGCCTCCGGCTGGACGGCAGACGCGCTATTTGCCCTTCTTGCGGCCCGAAGTCCGTCGCGGCTGCTTTTCGTCCTCGCCGTTGGACGAGCCGGCGACTCCGATGTCGATTACGGTCTCGTACGACTCGCCGGGCAAGATGAAGATCTTGCCGTCGCCCATGCGACCGGTGCGAGCCACCTCGACCACGCGTCGAACGATCTCTTCGACGCGCGAATCATCGACCCACATGGTGATTTCGACTTTGGGCAGAAAAGCCTGCGAGTACTCGGTTCGCCCGTATTCCTCTAAATAGCTCTTCTGCCGTCCGTAACCCTTCACTTCGCGAACGCTGAGCGCCTCCAAGGGGGCGCGTTTCAGCCCCTCGAGGACTTTCTCGGCCAGAAACGGCTTGATCACGGCGATGACTTGTTTCACGCAGCCACGACGCTCGAATGAGGAATGGTTAGCTTGTACCGAGCACATCCTAGTTGGTTTGGTCCGCGAAATCCAGCAGGCCGGGTTCGCGCCCAAGAGGCGGCGGTTTTTCGACCGCTTGCCGTCACGGGAGTCAAGGGACGACCGGCGGCACGTTGTCCTGTGCGTAGAATTTGGTGATATCAAGCCCTTCTCGCGACTCCTCTTCCAGCAGCTTGATCCGCTGTTCGAGACGCTCCAGTCGCCGCAGGATCAGCGGCACCTGTTCTCGCGTTTCATCGACCCGTTTGATGCGCGGCGCCGTCGGATATCCCAGGTGCCTTTGCAGGGCGGCGAACAAATACATGGGGTCTTTCTGGCGGTTGGCCCAAGCGATCTTGCCTTCCTTTTCCCCAAACAGCAGCGGTTTTTCGGGCGCCGGCGGGGGCGCGGATGCCCGCGTTCGGCGACGGAGGTATTCGGCGCTGCGAACATAGATCAGATCGGCGAATTCAACGATTCCGATCTGTCGCTGAACCGTCTGGATCCACTCTCGCCAAGCTTCGTCGTACATCGGATCCACGGAGATCGCATCCAGTCCGCGGTCGTAGCGCAGGCGATTGCGGCACAGAGTTTCGAACTGGTACATGAACAGCCCTTCGCGCGTTGGCCGTTCGGCCCGGTAGGCAGCTTCGTGCCGCAGCACCTCGATGGCCACCCGCATATCGAAACGGCCCCGGTCGTCTTCGGCCGCTTCGACCAAGTACGTCTGGAAGGCCGTGAAATAATGCGGCAGCCGCCGCATCGCGGTCGAAATCACGCCGCAATGCCGCAATTCGGCCAGCAAATAGTCGACCGCCATCGGCAATTTCGTGGTGGCAAGCAGCTCGTGGCGGATCTGCTCGAGCAAATCCTGCAGCGGAAAATTCTCGGGAAGCCGTTCGCTCAACATGCGAAACAAGTAGGCTTGTTCGACGTATTCTTCACGTTCGAGCATAACGCAATCCGAACATCAACAGGCACTTACGTCCACCGATACGCACCGAACCCCGAAACGTCGCGGCGGAGTTTAAGCGAAATGGCGACAGGACATAGCGGGAATCGGCCAAAACCTTATAATAGCCGGTATTCCCTTAATGGACAGCCTACCAATTATGAATGCCGAGAAGCTACCTGTGTCAGATCAGTTTTCCAGTGTGACCGCCGCCGTCGATGCGATCGCACGCGGTTCGGTGGTGATCGTTGTCGACGCGGAGGACCGCGAGAACGAAGGCGACTTCATCTGTGCCGCTGAAAAAGCGACTCCGGAAGCAGTCAACTTCATTCTTCGCGGCCGCGGCCAGTTTTGCGTGTCCGTGTTGCCGGACGTCTGCGAGCGGCTCGAAGTGTCGCCGGTCGTTGCGGCCAACACGTCACCGCTGAAAACCGGCTTTATGACGCCTCTGGATCACCGATCGGTCAAGACCGGCATCACCGCGCGCGAGCGGGCGCGGACCGTACGCGCGATCGTCGATCCCGACACGCGAGCCGCCGATTTCGTCCGTCCTGGACACGTCCATCCGTTGATGGCAAAAGAAGGCGGCGTGCTGCGGCGAGCCGGCCATACCGAGGCTGCCGTGGACTTGGCTCGAATGGCGGGCCTCACTCCGGCCGGCGTGGTGTGCGAGATCCTGGATGACGTAGGCGAGCGGGCGTCGCGCGAGAGCTTGGTGGAACTAGCCCGCGCGAACCACTTGGAAATCATCTCGATCGAACAGCTGATCGGGCATCGCCGCGTCACGGAGAAACTGGTCAGCCGATGTGCGGAAGCCAATCTGCCGACTCGGTTCGGCCATTTCCGCGTCCTCGTTTACGACGTGAAATATGAAACGCATCAGCCGATCGTGCTGATGATGGGTCAGCCGGAGCGTTTGGCGGCGCCGCTGGTGCGGATCCACTCCAGTTGTTTTACCGGCGATCTGTTGTGCTCGTTGCGTTGCGATTGCGGCGAGCAATTCCAGATGGCACTGGATATGATCAGCCGCGAAGGAGCAGGCGTGCTGGTCTATCTTCCGCAAGAAGGGCGCGGCATCGGCCTGGCTGAAAAAATCAAAGCCTACGCCCTGCAGGAACAGGGGCTGGACACCGTCGAGGCGAACGTCGCGCTGGGTTTTCAAGCCGACATCCGGGATTATGGCGTCGGCTTGCAGATCCTCAAGGACTTGGGCTTGCGAAAAGTCCGGCTGCTGACCAACAACCCCAAGAAGACGGACGCTTTTGTCTATGGCGGTTTCGACATCGAGGTGATCGATCAAGTCCCCATCCTGCCGCCAGCCAACGAGTACAACGCTTTCTACCTGGCCACCAAGCGGGATAAGATGGGGCATCATATGCCGGACGACTTGTGATTTATTAGGCCTGCACCCCAGAACAGACACACGGGATGTGCCTCGTCGCGACGTTGTTCGAACCAACCCCCGAGGAGCCCATGGCATGTCCTCGATGAACCGGCGGGATTTTCTCCAAGCTTCGAGTGTGGGCGATCCTGGGCGCGGCTGGCTGGGCGTCTTTCACAACGCCAGCGGGGCAAGCGGCCGAGTCGCCACAGCCGGGCGCCGGCGAAACGTATCGCCTGACCCGCGAGATCCCCGTCGATTCGGCGTATGATCTGGTGGTGGCCGGGGGCGGACCGGCGGGCACCGCCGCGGCGGTTTGCGCGGCGCGACGAGGGGCCAAAGTTCTCCTGTTGGAAGCCACCGGCTGCTTGGGCGGCATGGGCACCTCGGGCTTGGTCACGGCTTTCAACCCGATGGCCAATGGCGAGCGGATGCTGGTCGGCGGCTTGATGCGCGAGATCGTCACCACGATGCACACGCTCCTTAGCGCCCCGCCTCCCGCTCCGCCAATTCCTGGAGCATCTGCACCGCCTCGTCCACCAAGCGTTCCCCGGTGCCTGCCTCGGCATAGCTGTGAAAGCCGGTCCAAACCTGGTAACCGCCCAACGCGTGAGCCTCGCGGTCCGGCAGGTAGCCGATCCAATCGTTGGACAACTCGGCGATCATGGTGTGCGGCAGCGGCGAGCGCCGTTTGAGTTCCGCTCCCAGACTGGTGAAGAACTCGGCCGGAACACCGACGATGGCCACATCGCCGATGCGGATCGCTTGAATCCACGTGGTGCGCTGCTGACCTTGCAGCGGCGCAAGCTCCCGCCGCATGTTGCGAAAAACCTGGATCACGCCCGGCGCCCTGTCGCTGATCCGCTTGGTACAGTAATCCGTCACGGCGCGTTCCTCGGCGGCTTCATCGAACGAGCGCACGCGGAACGTGAAGGACCGCTTGACCGAGGCGAGGGTTTCGAGCGCCAGCGGCTGGGAGCGGCTCAGGCCGTCGCGCACCGCGGCTTCGATCCGCCGGGACGCTTCGAGAGGATCGGGTGCAAAGCGGTGCGTCGAACCGGAGGCGCCTTGCAGAAAGGCAAACACGCCGCCCAAATCGGCCTCCATTCGCTGGGCCGCCATGCCATAGAAGGCCGGCGAACGCACCCCGCCGGCCAGCCCGCCGATGGTGTGCGTGGAATGGCCGAACAGCACGGCCAGCAATTGGCCCGCGGGGCTTCGAAAAGCGAGCACGGGCAAGTCGGAATCGAACGGTCCTGTCGGCCGGATCACGTCGTCCCGCGGCCCAACCCAGTAAATCGTTCCGTCCGATAACAGCAGGCGGCTGTTCTGCCCGACGGTCTCTTCCTGGCCCAGGTGAAAGTGAAGCACGCCGTCCGCAAGTTTCGCGTTGGCCTCCTTGACGGCTTGAACGATGGCCCGCTGGACGCGGCGGCAAAATTCTTCGTCACGATCGTAGGCGTGGACACGGACCGTGCTTGGCGCGTGATGCGTGTGTGTGGCATGCACCAGCACGTGCGCCGCGGGAATTCCGCATTCGCGCTCGATCTCGGCTGCAACCGGATCCAGGAGATCTCGCGTCAGCATCAGCACATCGACGCTGACGATCGCCGCTTTGGCCGGACGTTTTTCGATGACCACGGCGGCCGCCCGCAGCATTCCCTCCTGTCCCTTGGCAAACCCAGGCTGGATGCTGCCGGCGATCGCCATCGAGTCGTCAGCCTGCAATTCCACCGCCGCTGCGCCGATGCGCAGCTCGGCAGCGGTAGTGTTGCCCAGCGATCCGAGGACCGGCAGCACGAAAATTCCGATCACAAATGGAATGTGGCTCGTTCGGTTCATGGCGTCACCTCGCTGGATCAGTTCGGCTGCAAATCCCCGCCTAGTCCTTGGCCACCTTGTAACACAGGATCGAATCGCCTTCGCGCAGATACAGCTTGCCGCCCACGACGACGGGGTGCGACCAGCTGGGCCGATCGCCGCTGCCGGGGATCTGGAACGAGCCGGTCTGCCGATAGCCTTCCGGCGACGCCTGGACCAGCGCCATTGCGCCGCTTTGCCAGCGGATGTACAGATGACCGTCCGCCGCGGTCATGCTGGCCGAACGGCGGCCGGGACCACGTTCCTTCCAGACGACTTTGCCCGTCATCAACTCCGCACAGAAAGGAATTCCCTGGTCGTCCGAGTCGCCATACAGATGATCGCCGACCAAGACGACATTGCCGTGCTTGTTGGCCAATTCGGTGTTCAGCGGATACACGACTTCGATCGAAACGGTTCCGTCGTTGCCGGGAATCTGCCGCAGCAAAGCGCCGCCCCGTTTGTAGCCCGCCGTAAAGAAGACTAAATCGCCCCGGATGATCGGCGTGGGGATCACGGCCGTCGTGCGATCGATCTCGTAGCTCCACATCAGCCGGCCGTCTTCCGCTCGCACGCCCAAGGCTCCGCCGGCGGTCGTGTTGACGTACACCCGCGTGCCGTTCACCTGGCTGATGACCACCGAGGCATGGCCCGCCCCGCGGTCGTTCGGCCGCGCGGCTTTCCAGATTTCCCCGCCGGTCTTCTTGTTCAAGGCGATCATCGTCGCGGAATCACCGCCGGGCGTGCAAATCAGCCGATCCCCGTCGATCAGCACCGACTCGCTGTATCCCCAGCCGTCGCCCTTCTTGCCGCCGAAGTCTCGTTCCATGTGCTTGCGCCAACGCTCGGCGCCCGAAGCCGATTCGAGGCAGATCAGTTCGCCGTGCGGTGTCAGGACGTACAACAATTCCCCGTCTACCGTCGGCGTCGAACGCGAACTCTGCCAATCCGGCTGGCCGCTGGCCCAAGGCCGGCCGAGTTTCGCCTTCCACACAAACGCGCCGTCGGCGAGATTGAAACACACGGCATACTCGTCCGCGTCCTCGGCGATCGACAGCCCGTCTCCCATCGTGTACAGCTTGTCGCCGACGATCGCCACGCTGGCATAGCCGCGGCCGGCCCCGCGCGCTTTCCAAACCAGGGGCGGGCCGTTTTCGGGCCACTCGGTCAACAGCCCCGTGTCCGGCGACACCCCGTTCCGCTCCGGGCCGCGGAATTGCGGCCACGCGCCGGACAAAGTGGCAAACTGGCCGAACGCCGCCGGCGACCATAACAGAAGACTCATCCACAGGGTGCTTCGCAGGGCCCGATGTAACATGCTTGTACTCCTCCGATGGACAAAACCAATCTTTCTCAGCTTCTCACGTCTCGATTCCGCGCGGCGGTCTCTGCGGCCTTTGCATTTCCATGAATGAGCCGCCTCCGCCGGCGTATTATGCGCATCGTATCCAGCTTCGCCAACCATGGCGCGCATGCCGATGGCAAATTTTGCGTGAACTAGACGGCTCCACCCTGGCTGTCCCGTCCGCCCCCGGCTCTCATTGGCTGTAACATACCGAACAGTATGTAATAGTGGTTTATGACTGATTTTCTTCAACTTTTTTCTCATTTTTCGTTGACAAATAGTATACCAATGGGTACTTTCTAAGCGTTGAAAAGGCTCGATTTTCCGAGCACATCCTGGTTCTGGGGTGTCGCTCGTCATCCATTCCCTGCGATGGTTGGAACGTCATGCCACGTGTCGCACCTGAGATGCCGGATCGTCTGGCACGATGTGCCTTTGAGATCTTTGCCGAGCGAGGATTTCGCGATGGATCGGTCGAGGACATTGCCGCTCGGGCGAGTGTGACCAAGGGCAGTTTCTACAGTCATTACCGCTCCAAGCAGCAGATCATCCTGGCGGCCTGTAATTACTATTACCGCACGTACCAACAGCGCGTCCACGCCCTACTGGCAAGAACGGACGATCCTCTGAAGCGGTTGCGGTGCGTTCTGGAATATGCGGTGCGTGCCTGCGTGATCGATCGCCAGACGCGCGTGTTTACCACGAAAATCTTTGCTTTGTCGTTGCAGGACGAAGCGGTTCGCGCCGGTTGGGCGCAGTTCTACGATACGGTCCGCCAGCAATATCTGGGCTTGGTCGGCGCCGCTGTTGCTGCCGGCCAATTGCAGTCGCCCCATCCCGCTGCCGCGGTCAATCTGATGTTGGCGGCGATCGAAGGGGTCAAGCTCCGCGCGGTCTTCGAGCCGCAAATTGCCGCTCCGGACGAGCGCGCCTCGATTGTCGAGGGACTGCTGGGAATTCTGGGAACGGTACCACAAACCGCCACGAGGTAACGCGATGACAATCGGCTTTCATACCGACGCCTTTAGTACGGCCAGGGCGGGCCGATGATCGAGCGTTCGCTGGCTTGGCTGCGGGCCACGCTGCTCGAACTGCAAATCCCCGAAGAGAGATGCTGACATCCCATGTTTGACGAAGGAGCTATGTGATGACGCGAGTCGAAATCGGAAACCCCCGTTCTCTGTCCCGGCGGCAATTCCTGCAGCGGTCCGGCGCGGCCGCAGCCGTGTTGGGCCCGGGCCTGTCCCTGGTCCGCACCGCGCATGCGGCGGGCGACGACGTGATTCGCGTCGGGCTGGTCGGCTGTGGCGGGCGCGGCACGGGCGCCGCGGCACAGGCCATGCACGCCGATCCCGGCGTGCGGTTGGTGGCGATGGCCGATGTGTTCGCCAACCGCGTGCAGAACAGCCGCAACGCGCTCAAGCAGCAGCGGCCCGAGCAAATGGCGGTCGACGACGATCACTGCTTTGCCGGATTGGACGCGTACAAGAAGGTGATCGAGGCATCCGACGTGGTGCTGATTGCCAACGCGGCCAAGTTTCATCCGGTCCAAATGGCGGCCGCCGTCGAGGCCGGCAAGCACGTGTTCGTCGAGAAGCCCCACGCCATCGACCCGGCCGGCATCCAACTGGCCGCCCGCGCTTGCGAACAGGCCCAACAGAAAGGGTTGGGTGTGTTATCGGGCCTGCACAGCCGATTCCAAACCAACATTCAGGAAACGGTCCAACGGATACGCGATGGTCAGATCGGCGAAATCGTGGCCATCGAAGAGAATTTTCTCCGCGGCCCGTACGGCAACACGCAACGCGCGCCGAACATGTCGGAACTCGAGAACCAGTACGCCAACCAATACCGCTTCTCGTGGCTCTGCGGCGACGATGTGACCCAGTCGCTGGTGCATAACCTGGACCGCGCCACGTGGGCCCTGGGCGAGACCCCGCCGGTGCGGTGTCATGGTCTGGGAGGCCGTTCGGGAGTGCAGACCTTGCTGGGCGACGTGTTCGATCACCATTCGGTTGTATACCACTACGCCAACGGGGTCCGCCTGTACGCCAACACCCGCACGACGTTGAATTGCTACGGCGAGTACTCCAGTGTTGTCATGGGCAGCAAGGGCATTGCCGGGCTGATGAACGGCCGGATCGACGGCGAGAACCCCTGGCGATTCGAAGGTCCGGTGCCCAACGCTCATCAGGCCGAGCAGACCGCATTCTTCAAGTCGTTGCGGGACGGGCGACCGCTGCACTGCGGCGATTACATGACCCGCAGCACGCTGGTGGCCATCATGGGACAGCTGTCCTGTTACAGCGGAAAGCAGATCACGTGGGAGCAAGCCGGCAAGTCGGAGTACTTCCTGCCGCCTGCGGTCGACCAATGCACGTGGGACATGGCCCCGCCCACGCAACCTGACGAAAACGGCGTCTATCCGGTCTGCGCGATGCCCGGTGTGACGGCCAACATTTGATTCGGGCCGGGCGGATGTTACCAGGGCCGAGTCCCTGGAGCCAACTGCCTTGCTCCGGGGTGCCCTGTTTCCGCACATTCCGCGTCGGCAGAAGGCAAGAGGGGGAGGCGACAGTTCCTGGGATTGGCGTTTCGATATTCCCGGCCGCTACAACAACCCGGCGACCAGCGAGTTGACTTGGACCCTCAAGCCGGGCGAGAATGTCGTCGAGCTGAATCTCTCGAACTGATAGGAATTTGGCAGCCCTGGCGGCACGATCGCCACCCTCCTACGTTCTTCGTCTCACCATTTTCGCCAGCCGCCCCCTCTCGTCCCGAGGAACGGAGGGGACATTCTGATTCAACCGCTAACCAGAACGTCCCCAGGATCAACTCGACGCGTCGGAAACTCTCTTCCAGGTTCCGACCGACTCGATGCAAGGGGACGCTCATGTTGCCGACGATTGGCCCGGCAGGGCAACCGGCCAGTGGTTGTTCCTGTCGTGATCGGCGACTTACAACGGGGATGCTCACTCCCGCGGCTGCGGAGGCCCATTGGCTGAGAGCTGAGCGTCCACACTCTGGTGACGCGCCACCACCCACGCCCGCAGGCTATCGAATTGTTCCGCCACGGCCTCGGGGCTGTTGCCGATTTGGTTGTTCGGATCGGCGAGCAACGCGTCGGTGAGCAGCACCTGAGCTCCATCGAGAAACTCTTGCAGGACATCCACGGCCAGCGGCCCGTTGATCAGTTCATCCATCACTTCATTATAGTGAACCCTGAAGGTGGGATGGTTCAGGATGACCTCCTGGTACGGGTGCTGGCCTACCGTGCCCTTTTTTCCGCCACCGGTTACCGTTCCATAGATGGAGCCGGTCGGTGTGCGAATCGCGGCATCCAAGTCCCACGGGAAGTATAGCCGCGGCACATGGTCGTCTTCGGTCGCACCGAAGTCCGCCCAGAAATAATTCTTGGCGTGGTTGAACAACTCGTCGGGATTCACCGCAAAGGCGTTCGCTGCCCCGAGTCGAAGCAGGGACTCCATGTTGATCCAGTAAGAAAGATCGGCCTCCAACGTCGAGTCATCCGGAGTCGGATTCTGCACCTTGCCCTTCTGCACGACTTGCTTCTGAAAGGGCGAGTAGTTGAGGGCCGAATACGCGGGGCTATCGGACTCGACGCCGGTCGAATCGAATGGCCACTCTTTTAGTTCAGGCAGTCCGATGTCGTCCTGCTTATAGAGCCACGAAACGCTTCTGCTCGTCCACAGGCCCCGGTTTTGTAGAAACCGCTTGTCGGGCAACTCCACGTTCACGTACACACCCTGCGGACGGACGTCGATTGTTCCATCCTCTCCGATGACATGCATCGTCAGCTTTGTCCACGCCGCCAAGCCCGGCTGATAGTCGGCACTTGCCGCCTGCCGATGCAGGAACCACGCTAAGCCCTCCGATACCACATTTTGGTCGTCGCCGTTCTCCAGACTCAGGCTTTTGATATTGCACCAGCGGGAACTCCCGGCGCCGATCTTCGCGTCCAACTTCACTCGATAGCTGATTTTCTCGCCGATCGGCGTGGCTGACTTGCGACGGATGAAAACCCGCCATGCGCCTGGATCGGGATCGATGTTATCCACCCAGAACACAGCCGGCACTTCGATGTCGAACGTCTCATCCGCCTGGATCGTCGCATAGTCTTCTGCCGAAAGTTCGACATTCAGACTCAGCAACGCCGCGGGGTCATAAACCTGCCACCACACAACGGGTGCTGGATAGACCGTTTCCGCCGGAGACTCCTCAGCATACGAGGGTACGGCATACAAACATAGAATGCCAGCGACGAGCCCCATCAAACCCGCCCTACGTCCAGACACCACCGTCATGGAATGGTTTCGATGCATTAAATACACAAGAACTCCTTTGGTTTGAGATTGTGAAATCCGATGACGACGATCATTCAAGCAGTTATCGTGCCAGTATCAACTGACAAGTGGAAAGAGGTCCGTAAATAACGTCTGACAAACAGTTTTTGCGGAAGGCGGCACGCTGTCGCGAAGGCTGGCAAGCTCCATAAAGCGCCTTGAATCAAGGCGCACCGGATCATTTCGCGCCCTGAGATCGCACGTTCATTCCGCGCCACTCGGTGGACGAGCGACCACCGAATCGCAACAAGCAAGATCTTTCCAGTTGTCCCCCAGTTCGCGCGAGGCTTGCATTGACTCAAGCTTGTTGAATCTTGCCGCCGGGGGCATCAGGACTTTTTGCCGGAACGGTTTTTCTGGGAGCGGTGGGGCACGATTGGCTCATTGCCTTTGGAAAAGACGAGCGGGCCTCACTTGTCCGTCGTTTGACCGCAATAACAATAAACGCAGACGAGCGGCAGTTTCCGTGGCGCAACGGAATCCGCATGCTGGTGAGGCCGAAACGTAGCGTTCGGCTGTGCGGCCGAGGACCGCCGCAATCCAGCGGATTGGAGCCTCGCATTTGCCAAGTCTGGCTTGGTTCGTCGCGAATTGAAGAACCATCACCAGCATTGGGAACTTTTGACAGGAGACGAAAACATGGTCGGCACCGAATGCTTTCATGTCGAGCAGTCCGGCGAGATCACCATCGTCCGTCTTGAGGACAGCCGATACTTCGACACCGACAAATACGCGCAGCTTCAGCAAGACCTGCTCGAATTTGTGGAATCTCAGCAGCCCACGGCGCTGCTCGTGGATCTTTCCAATCTCGTTTATCTATCGACGGCTCTGACCAACACCTTGCTGATAGCCCAGAGGCGTGTCCATGTCAACTATGGAACGATGAAGCTATTTGGCCTGCACGAAACCGTGCGGGAAGCGTTGCAGCATCTCAAGCTGATCGACACCGTGTTGGCGGTTTATCCTGACGAAACCGCCGCGAAAAACGCTGTGGATAGCCTGCTATAGCCGCGGCCAGTTTTCGGACGAGCGACTTCCTTTCACCGAGCGCCGTCCCATCGCTCCGGCAGCTGAAATCATCGGGATTGTCCCGACGTGGACTGCGGATAGAATTCGCCGACAGCGCTCAACCGCTGTCCCGTCCCGCGTGGAAGACCGGTGCGTCTGTCATCGACGCCGGTCGGGATGCGAGAGGATGAGGCTGCAGTTGGTACCGCCGAATCCGAAGGAATTGCTCATGGTCCAGGCCAATTCGGCCGGCCGCGTTTCGCGGACGACGGGAAGGTCGGCCACGGCGTTTTCGGGATTATCCAAGTTGATGCTCGGGGCCAAAAAGTTATCCTGCATCATGAGAATGCAAAAAATGGCTTCCAAGGCGCCCGCCGCCCCCAGCGCGTGGCCCGTCATGGACTTGGTGGAGGAAAACGGGGGAACCCGTGCGCCGAAAACGGAACGGATGGCTTCGACTTCCCGAAGGTCGCCGGCGGGCGTGGACGTGCCGTGGAGATTGACGTAATCGATCCTCTGACGATCGGCTCCGGCGTCGCGCAGCGCCAATTCCATGGCGGCGACGGCGCCCTTGCCGTCGGGAACGACCATGTCTTCCCCGTCCGATGTCGCCGCCGCCCCCTCGAGAATCGCCCAGACCTTCGCGCCCCGCGCGACGGCAATCCGCATGTCCTCCAGGACCAGCACCCCCGCACCGCCCGAGATCACGAACCCGTCACGGTCCTTGTCCAACGGGCGCGACGCGCGATGGGGCTGGTCGTTGTAGGCGCTGGACAAGGCGTTCATTCCATCGAACGCAGCAGCGCTGAAGACGTTCACGTCCTCCGCGCCACCGGCGAATACCCGGTCCTGCCGGCCGCTGCGGATCAGGTCCAGCCCCAGCATCAGGGCGTGAGCGGACGTGGAGCACGCCGAAGTGATGCCGTAGGAGTGCCCGCGAATCTGAAAGATGACGCCGGCATTGGCGGTCGCCGAAGATCCCATGATCAGCGGCACTTGGTAAGCTCCCACCTTGGAGCCTCCGCGTTTCTTTAATCGCTCGCTCAGGGCGACCGCATCCGGCACGCTCGCACCCGCCCCTGTACCGATAATGACGCCCGTTCGAGGATCCTGCACTTGCTCGTCGCTTAATGCCGCAAGCTGAACGGCGTCTCGCATCGCGGCGCAGCTGAGCAGTGCGGCATCGCACAGAAACCGCTCTTGCTTGCGATCGAACAAGTGCCGGAGTGATTCCGTTTCCACCTTTCCCGAAACCTGCGAGCGCAACCCGCAATCGGCCCACTGCGGCCGCTGGGAAATGATTCCTGATATTCCCGCCTGAAGGGCGGAAGAATTTGCCTGGGGTCCCCTTCCCAAGGGACTGATCAAGCCGAAACCGGTTACTGCAACGGTGGTTTGTGTCATGGATGGTAATTGCCAATCGGAGCAATAGTCGCCCTCGCACCGGCTCGCTGCCGACGCGGGTGAGGAGCGGTGCCAAAGCTCCCCAAGAACGCCTCGCGTGCAACTGCTCTGCCGATCCAACGGACGCATCTGCACGACCCGCGGCCGCATTGTAACACAGGTTTTCAGCCAGTAGGACGTCAGGCAACGTCAACAACGTCGAAAAAGGTGTTCATTTCCTGCCCCACATTTTCCTCCCAACACAGTACGTCGCTCGCGACGGCTGCAGCGAGCGGCTGCGGCTGCGGAACCGGCCGCTGGACAGTCCCGCTGTTTCTGATATTCTCAGGAGGGGGCGCCTTCGAGGTATTTTGCGCAGGACGATGCTGGAACCTGAACGATGCTGGAACCTGAACGCCAACAAAATGAAGCGTGCGAGATTCGCCGTCGGGCATCTCGTTTGCGGTACCGTGTCATCGTCGCCGCGGGGCTCGCTCTGTTGATTGCGTGTGGAGTCCGGACTTTTCTTCAGAGCCAAACGGAACCGGTCGACGCTCGTTTCGCTCCGCCTCCCGGCGGGCACGTCATGTACTTGCCCACACCCCAAGATGTGGTCGAGCGCATGCTGGAGTTGGCCGCGGTTTCCCAAGACGACTTGGTGTACGATCTCGGATGCGGCGACGGACGCGTGCTGGTGACCGCCGCCCGAACCTATGGCTGTCGATGCCGCGGCTACGATATCGATCCCCTGCGCGTTCGTGATTCGCTGCACAACGCACGTCAACAGGGCGTCGCCGCATTGGTCCAGGTCGAGCAGCGGGATATTTTCACGCTCGATTTGAAGGATGCCGACGTCATTTTCCTATATCTGCTGCCGGAGTTAAACGTTCGCTTGATTCCTCAGTTGAAGCAACTCAGGCCCGGGACGCGGATCGTATCGCACCTGTTCGATATGGCGGGCGTACCGCCGGATCGCGTGGTGCGGGTCGCTTCCTCGGAAGACAGTGGCGATCACCCGCTGTATCTCTGGACGGCGCCCTTGCAGGCCACGCAGGAATGAGGTTTTCATCAGCGAGCGTCCGGCGTTCGCTGCGGCGTCTGCGGCCGGGCATCCTTCGTGTTGTACGGAACGCTCCCGTGCGGACCAATTTCGTAGCCCCACGCGGCGATATACTCGCGGCCGGGGCGGAAATCGTCGCCGATCTTCCGCAGCTGGGCTTGCAGTTGGCCGTCCAGTTGCCGGACCAGCGCCGCGTACTGGGGCTTTGCGATCAAGTTGTCCAACTGATGAGGATCCTGCCGGTCGTCGAACAGCAACCAGGGTCCGTCGAGTCCGCGGACGTAGGTATAGCGGCGCGAGCGGACGGCCCGGTATTCTTTGGCGAATTCCCGCGCGACGAACGGCGCCACGTTCATGTACAGCGCGACGCGCTCGCCGTCCTCGCGTTTCTCGCGGACCAGGGACGACAGGTCGTCTCCCTCGATCGTGTCGGGGACCGCGACGCCGGCCAGCCCCAGCAGCGTCGGCAGAATGTCGGGCGTGGTCAGCGGCGTATCGACGACGCGCCCCTGATGGGCGTGCAGGGCGGGAAAACGCAACAACAAAGGAACGTGGGCCGATTCGCTCCATGGGACCTGCTTCATCGTCGGCGGGCAGCCGTGCGAGCCGAGCATTTCGCCGTGGTCGGAAGTAAACACGACGATCGTATTCTCGGCGAGGCCCGCCTCGTCGAGCGTCTGCAGCACGTCGCCGACGCACTGGTCCAGGGCCGTGCAGTGGGCATAGTAGCCCTGCGCTTCCTGCCGGGCTTTGGCTTCCATCGCCGGGGGGACATTGGGAGCCAGTTGAATGCTTGCCGGCGGATACAGCGCCTTGTAGTCATCCGGCGCGGTCCCGTGCGGGAAATGAGGGGTGCCGTAGGAGACCAGCAGCACGAACGGTCGGGGGCCACGGGCGCGCTCGCGGATGTATTGCTGGGCGTCCTTGGTCTGGGCAAAGGCGTCGTAGCCTTCCCAGAACCGGATCACGTCCGAGTCGCCCGTGTAGTAATGCGAGCGATGATAGGAATGGTCGCATTCGGCGGCCTTCCAGAAGTCCCAGCCCTGCCGCCGCTGCGGCGGGACGTACGCGCGGCGGCCGTGGCCGTCGAGATGCCACTTGCCGATGTACGCCGTCGCATAGCCGGCCGCCTGCAGCACCTCGGCGAAACACAGCTCGCCGTCCGGCAGATGAGCGTCGTTCAGGAACATGCCGGTCGACGTCGGATAGCGTCCCGTCATCAGCGCCGCGCGATAGGGCGTGCAGACCGGGCAGACGGAGACGACGTTGCGGAAATTCAAACTCGCCTTGGCCAGCCGGTCGAGATTCGGCGTCCGCACGTTCGGATCGCCGGCGTACCCCGTCGCCGACGCCCGCCACTGGTCCGCTAACAAGAACACGATGTTCGGCTTGCCCGACGCTGGGGCCGCGACGACGGACTGCAATCCGAGCGGCGGCAAGAGCAGCAGAAATCCCGCCAGGGCGAGCGGTGGAATACCAGCGTCCATGGCTCGAACCTTGTTTCCGATGATCCGGCAGCCAGCGTGCGCATGGCTCATGGCGTGTTCTCCAAAAAAGCGGAAATCACGGTTCGAATGATGGCTTCCAGATCGTAGCGGTTGCGGTGGCTGATGGTGCGATGCAATCGCGCTAGAACGGGGACGCGGCGGCGGACGTCTTCGAAATCGTCGTCGTAGGCTTCGGCATAGCTCTGGAACTGGACCCGCGAGAGCGAATTGGCCAGCCGGATCACGTGTTGGGCCAGTTCCAGGATCGAGACGGGCTGATCGCTGCCGATGTTGAACACGCGGCCCAGAGCGGCGTCGGTATCCATCAGTTCCAGCACGGCGGTCAGGACGTCGCTGACGTGGGCAAAGCAGCGGACCTGGTTGCCGTCGTCGTGGATGACCAGCGGCCGGCCAGCCAAGGCCGCTTCGACGAACCGCGGCAGCACCATGCCGTACGCCCCGCTCTGGCGAGGTCCTACGACGTTGAAGAAGCGGCCGATCACGACCGGCAACTGATACTCGCGCCAGCAGGCCAAGCCCAGGAACTCGTCGATCGCTTTGGATGCGCCGTAGGACCAGCGGGCCTTGGTCGTGGCGCCGAACACGAGGTCGTCGTCCTCCGTCCATTCCGGCTTGGGATTCTTGCCGTAGACCTCGCTGGTGCTGGCCAGGAAGATCTTCACCCGCTCGCCGCGGCCCCAGCGCTCGATCAAAGCGTCCAGCAGCAACTCCGTGGGATGGATGTTGCGTTCGATGGTCTCCATCGGCTGGCGGGCGATCAAGGCCACGCCGACGGCGGCCGCCAGGTGATAGACCTCGTCGACCTGGGCGGTAACGCGAGCCACCAGCTCGGCATCGCCGATGTCGCCGCGGACGTACTCCAGTCGCGGATGCTCGTGCACGGCCGCCAGGTTTTCGTAACGGCCCGTGGATTCGTCGTCGACCACGGTCACGTAGTCGCCTCGCCCCAGCAGGGTTTCGGTCAAGTGCGAGCCGATGAATCCGGCGCCGCCGGTTACCAAGATATGTTTCACCGATATGTTCTCCGTTTGCGGCAAGTGGGTCGCAAACCGCGTGTGCTTTTAGGCTTTCCCGCCCGATTGAATCCAGCCGGCCGGGAAAGGCCGGCGTACGTCAGTCCGTTAACTGGAACAGCCTCTTCAACGCGTCCAGCAGGCCGTGCGGAGGGCCGCTGTCCGCTTCGTCCCGCAGCGACTCCAGCGGCGGGTGCAGCAGCTTGTTCACCAGCCGGTCGAACGAGCAGACGATCTCGCAGCGGCTGCGGTCGTCCAATCCGCCCAGCTTGTTCAACAGTCGCCGCAGTTCTTCGGTCTTGACCTGGTCCGCCTGGGCCTTCAGCCGCCGGATGGTCGGACCGGTCGCGCGGTGGGCCAATTCGGCCATGAAGCGGGCGGTTTCGTCCTCGACAATCCGTTCCGCTTTCGGCCACTCCTTTTCGCGTTCCCGCCGGTTGGCGTCGCAGGCGGCCTTCAGGTCGTCGATCGAATACAAGTAGACGCCCAAGAAATCGCCGACCGCCGCCTCGATGTCTCGCGGCACGGCCAGATCGAGCATGAACAAGGGCCGCTGGTGCCGAGCATGATGGATCGGCACAAAGCTCTCGGCCGTCAGGATCGGTTCGGCGGCTCCGGTCGTCGAGATCACCAGATCGGCTTCCGCCAGCAAGCGGGACAAGTCGTCCCAAGGCCGAGCGACAGCCGCGATCTGCGCGGCCAGACGCTGCGCCCGCTCCCAGTGCCGGTTGATCACCGTGATCTCGCGCACGCCTTCGCCGATCAGGTAGCGAACCGTTTCCTCGCCCATCTCGCCGGCCCCGATCACCAGCACCCGCTTGTCCTCGAAACGCTCGAAAATCGCTTTCGCGAAATCGGCCACTGCGACGCTGGGGATGCTGACCCGCCGTTGGTTGATCGCCGTCTCGGTCGCGACCCGTTTGGCGACGCGCAGCGCCGCCTGAAACGCGGCGTTGGTCAGCGGTCCGGCGCTGTTGGTCAGGCGCGCCAACTCGTACGCTTCCTTGACCTGGGCCAGGATCTGCGCTTCCCCCACCACCATGCTGTCCAGGCTGGATGCGACCATGAACAGATGGCGAACGGCATCTTCACCCGTGTGCTCGAACAACGCATCAAAGATGTCCACCGTGTCCAGCCGGTGAAAACTCGCCAGGAACTCGACCAGCTGACGATGCGTCGGGCACAGGGCCGGGTCCTCGGCGGCCGTATAGACTTCCACCCGGTTGCACGTCGAAACCAACACCGACTCGGCGGCCGGAAAACGGCGGCGCAGATCGGCCAACGCCGTCGGAGTCTGATCGCCGGAGAACGCCAGACGCTCACGTACTTCCACGGGCGCAGTATGGTGGCTACAGCCGATCAGCTGGAACTTCATAACGTCCCCCCGCTCGACGGCCGATCGGCGGAGGCCGCTGAGAACGGCGCGACGGCTTCGGACTGGGGACTGGCATGGCGCGAAGGCGCCACCAGCACCATGGCCAACACCAGCGCGAGGAAAACGAAACTGGCCACCGTCAGATAAGCCACTTTGCGGCCCTGCTGGGCCGGTTTGTACGCCGCTTCGAAGATCAGCACCACGATCAGCCACAACAGCAGGATGCCTGACGTCCAAACCACGGGATCCGTCCAAGGCACGCGGCCCTGGCCTTGGAGGAGGTTCAGCACGACGCCGGCCAGCAAGCCCGCGGCCAGCAGCCACGACGAACCCCACAGGGCCCGCTGGGTGGCCTGCTGGAGCCACTCCAAGCTGGGCAGCTTCAGGCCGCGCGGCGGCGGCAGTTTTTTCTTCAGCCGAACCGACTGGATCAAGTACATCACCCCGGCGATGAACCCCAGCATCACGACGACCGATCCCAACATCAGCGCGATGCCGTGAACGATGCCCCAGACGTACAGCGCTCGATCGCGCGGAAACGGCTCGGCGTCTCGAAACATCGAGGCGACGGCGATCAGCACCAGCACCAGGGGCAACATGAACACCCCATAGGCAGCTTGGGGACGGCGCAGCGAGATGACCAGATAGACCACGGCCACTCCCCAGGCGACCAGCAGCAGCCAATCGAACCAGCTGGACAGGGGCGGCGCCTGGGTCGGAGCCGGGTTGGTACGCAGGCCGATATACACCGTCTGGGCAACGATGCCCGCTGCGGCAAACCCGAGCGTGCCCAGCAGCCTCGCCGGGGAGCGCAGAAACAGCCGGGACAATTCCAGCAGCAGCGCCGCCGCGTAGCTGGCGACGAAACACGACAGATGAACGTTGGTCAAGGAAAAGCCGGTCATGTGTGTGGAATGCCTTCGTCCCGGTAGCCGGTTATTCGCGGCGGATCGCGTGGTCTGCGATGCTCTTCATCTGAGCCAAGATATTGGGAAATTCGTCATAGTTCTGTTGATCGAGCACCGCGTGCGCTTGGGCCTGAAGGTCGGTCAATCGCGTTGCGGACTGGGCATAATACTCGCCGCCCACCGCCCGGGCGGCTTGCATCGCGTCATTGTAAATCTCTTCGAGAACTTCGACGCGAGGCCGGTCCCGGAGCAAATTTCGAACATACTTGATCTGCCAAGCCCGCGCTTCGGCCTGCGGTTTGGTAATCCGCGTATCGTCCGCCTCGCACAAATCATCCAATAGCGCTTCCAGCCGGTCGACATCTTCGATACAGGAAGCCGCCTGCCGGAAATAGGCAATCAACTCTTGCGTCAGATCGGATTCGCGCTCACGGTAAGGTTCAAGCGGTTCGGGAAGTTTATCAGCCATCGGAAACGTCTCCTTTGGGCGCGCCGGACCAGCGGCGGAAAGGACCGCGATAGGACAATTGTCGCAAGCACAAGGATTTTGACCTTTTAGCCGCTCGGATGCAAGCATCCAAACGGACCGCGGGCACGGATTTTGGCGGTTCAATCTACAAGAAGAGAAAAGGCCCGCCGGAAAGGCTTTCCGGCGGGCGGATCGAGTCAAGAAATCCTCGCCCGAAAATTTCTGATCTTATCCGCCGCCGTCAGCGGCAGGCGGTCCGCTCGTCGACGGTTCGGTCGCGAATGCTGATGGTCTTCTCGGCGGCCGGACGCGGATACCGTGGCATTTCGTCACCGCCGTTTTCGAGGGTTACACGAATCTGTTGTTCGCCTGCCGTCACGGGACGGGCGTGGAAACGCAAGGTTCTTGTTTCCCCACCTGCCAAGCGGCCAATGGCCCAGGTCAGCTGCCCCGGTGTCGTGGAGAACTGCACCTGCTGGTCCACCACCGTCAAACGCAGTCCGTCGCCGACCGCACAGGCCACCCGCACCGGCTCCACCGCCGCGCCCCCCGTGTTCGCCGCGCGGATCTCGAACAGGCCTTCGTCACCCAACGTGATTTCATCGGCCCCGGTGAGCGTGATTTCCACCGCCGGACGGCGCACCTGGACGCAGACCTCCGCCTCGGCCTCCGAGCCGTTGCGGTCCGAGGCAAAGAAACGAACGAGCAGCGCATCGGGGCGCCGAGCCGCGTCGCTCAAGGTGATTTCGCGGGACGCTCCAGGCGCCAAATCACCCACGGAAAACCGCCGCCGTGCCTGGGGCCGGTGGCCGGCGCCGACGACCTGCGGCTCGACCATCACCTGTTCAGCGAGGGCGTCGCCCGTGTTGCGGATCACCAGGCGGTAGCGGACGTGATCTCCCAATTCCGCCGCTTGCGGAGCTTGGCACGTCAACGATAATTGCGGCCGGCCGATGTGAATCAGCGCGCAGCTGGCGACGGAGAAATCGGCGACATTCTTCACCTCGATCGGTCCCGCCGCCCGCGGCAACAGTTCCAAATCGATCTGGCGGACGGCACCGGCCGGCAGATCACCCAATTCAAAATGCAGCACGCCTTGCTCCGCCGCCGAAGGTTCCGGATGCGACGCCACGAAGACGGCCTGCTCGGGCAACGTCGTCCGGATCCGCAATGCTCCGGCCGGCGAGGCGCCGGCGTTGCGGACCGCGAGGATCAACCGCATCGTACGGCCCACGCTGATTTGCGCCGGATGCGAGGTTTGTATCTGAATGATCGGCGGGCGATCCAAGCTGCGTTCCGGCTCCGCATTGTCAGATTGCGGCGCGAGCACCGCCGCCGGATGCGGTGCGGAACGCGTCGCCAGGAACCGTGTGTTCGGCCCAATCGGCGCGGGCGACGCGGCGGGCAGCGCCAGCGGCGGGGCGGTCGGCAACGGACTGGCCAACAACGTCAGGGGTTCGGCCGCCGGAGGCGGCAACCGCCGAAGTTCCGGCTGGGCAACCAGTCGCCGGACGGAACGTAGCACCGAACGAAATCCGGGCGGCGGGACGTCTTCGGCCGGCTCGTCGCAAGCGGGCTCCGGATGGATACCGCTGTGCAACGGATTCAATCCCGTTTCCGCAGCATCGGATAACATCGCATAGGACGAAACGGAACCTACGCTCGACAACACGATCACAATTGACACCATCGTCAAGGACATGTTTCCGAGACTCCCCCCTTGGATCACTCGCTCCCCGGACTCGACCATGGTTCCCTCCGCCGACGCTTGTTAGTTCGGCCGGCGAGTGAAAAATTCGGGAACAAAAAACGGCGTCCGGCTGCGGGCCGCTCAGAAAGGCTCCCGCACACGCGAGAGACAGCGGTCTTGTGGAATGATGCGGCTGGTTACAGCATGTCGGTTGTGAACGATGCGCCGAAGTTCCCAGACGCGTTGGGACCCGAAGCGAGAGCGATCGGTGAGCGCAGGGCGTATAACCGTTTCTCTCATGCCGCTTGGCTCAAGCAGGTCGAAAACCCGCTCCACGGCTTTTCTAAACCAAGCAGACGCCGTACGATTTCCCGCAAGCACCTGTCCCATCCCAACTCCGTGATTCAGGCAGACCCAGGAGAACGAACCACCATGACTTTGCCCCTGCTCGTGTCCCGTACCTTCGTTGCCGGCCGGCGCCCTGTCGCCAGACGCCTCGTCGTCGCGCCGCGGTTTTCTCTCGCGATCATCGTTTGCGGCATGATGTGCTCGCTTTTGCCGGCCGGCGAACCGGAGGTCGTTAACGTTTGGCCGGGCAAGCCGCCGGGCGAGACCAAGGATCTGCCGCCGGAGAGCAATACGACGAAGCCGGACGACAAGCCGGTGGGCAATCGGACGATCATCAAGCTGGGGAACGTCTCGACGCCGACTCTGGCGATCTACCGCCCGGCCAAGGAGGCCGACACCGGGGCGGCGGTGATCGTCTGCCCCGGCGGCGGCCATCACATCCTGGCCTACGATCACGAAGGGACCGAGGTCGCCGAGTGGCTCACGGGAATCGGAGTGACCGGCATCGTCCTCAAGTACCGCGTGCCGGCCCGCGACCCCGAGAAGCGCTGGCGGGCCGCCGTCCAGGATGCGCAGCGGGCGGTGAGCGTGGTGCGCTGCAAGGCCAGTCTCTGGGGCCTCGATCCGGCGCGGATCGGCATCCTGGGCTTCTCTGCCGGCGGCGAAACGGCCGGGCTGGCTGCGCTGCTGCACGCCCAGCGCCAATACGACCCCCTGGACGCCGTGGACCAGGTGCCCTGCCGTCCCGATTTTGCCGTGCTGATTTATCCCGCCTACTTCGACCGCAAAGACAAACCATGGGAATTGCGGACCGACATCCGCGTGGACGCGGCCACGCCGCCGATGTTCTTTGCCCACGCTTTCGACGACCGCGTACCGGTGGCCAACAGCGTGCTGCTGTTCATCGAACTGAAAAAGGCCGGCGTGGCGGCCGAACTGCACGCCTACGCCGCCGGCGGCCACGGCTTCGGGATGCGCAACACCGGCCAGCCCATCAACACGTGGCCGCAGCGCTGCGGCGAATGGATGAAGCCGCAGGGCTATCTCCAATGACCCCGTACTCGGACGGCCCAGGATGCAAGAACCGACACGATCTATACGGCTCTGGCGACTTCTCGCCGGTCACACGCGCGAGTTGAAGATGGAGGTCGATCTTTACCCGTTCTATGCCGGCGGCATCCTCAAGTGGTCCGTGGGCGATCCGTAGCGTCGACTTTGATCGTAACTCCGCCCCACGAGCCCGACGCGCAAGTTTTGAAGTTGCGCATTTCGACGGAACTCGGACGTACGTCACACGCTGCCGGTCGCTGTTCGACGGGGCAGGCGTGTTCCAGTTCGCGTTGCAGTCGCCGGATTCCGCCAGGTGTCTTGATGCGCTGGGCTAAGTATTGTAGCTCCGCCCGTTCGGTCTGCTGACGAATCGCTTGACAAAGGCCATGCGTGCGTTGTCGTTCCCACCAACGTTTTCCCTTTTTCGGCAGGTCGCGTCGCGCGAGCTGGCGTGCCCGATACCACTCCAGATAGAGGAACGTCAGCAGGGCCATCTGCACCCAACCCTGCACCCGATCGAACTTCCAGAAGCGGTACTGGTCCATGCCCACCCCGCCCCACGATTGAGCCTTGACGCACGGCGCGATGTTCCTGGCGGTATCAGGTGAACGTACTGGGGGAAACGGGGCTGCCTTTCCCGCTACCAGAACGCGTCCGGGTGGTCTTCGTGAATCCGGCTGACTTCTGCCCGCAGCTGGTCCATCGTGTCGAGTTCCGTGTAGAACATCGCGCTGGGGTCGATCTGCCGCTGCTCCAGAAACTCGATGTGCCGCCGGACCGGCGGCTGGGCCGCGATCCACGGCAACACGGCCAGCCACAGCACTAGGATGCCAGCCAGCGCGACGGCCAGCTGCAGCCAACCGCTGCGCCGCGAATCCGATCGGCGGAGTCCAGAACTCGTGATGTTATTGCTGCAGCACGTCGGCGGCATGAGGAAATACCTTTTCGAACATCAGCCACGCCATCAACAGCGTCAGGCACAGATTAAAGGTCTGTCCGACCACGTACAGAACGAGCGGTTTGCCGCCTTTGAGCTGCGAGGCCAATTCGCGAAAATTCGTTTCCAGCCCGATGCTGACAAACGCCAGGCAAAAGAACCAGTTCCGCAAGGTCGGGGTACTGTGCCCCAACACGGCGTCCACCAGCCGTTCGCCACCGGCCGATGACGTGGCCAGATAGGAAAACACCAGCGATGCCGCCACGAACCCCAAAATGAACTTGGGAAACCTGCGCCAGATCTCCATCGCGCTCGGCCGCGCATCGTGGGCCGACCGTTCGACGCGCGCCACCCAGTAAACGGAAACGCCAAAGGCCACCACACCGATCAGGATGTTCTGGATCATCTTGACCGTCGCGGCGACTTGCAACGCATCGTCGCCCAGGATCGCGCCCGCGGCGGCGACCGCCCCCGTCGAGTCAATCGTCCCGCCGAGCCACGCGCCGCCCAAGACGTTGCTGAGGCCCAGCGCGCGGATGACCACCGGCATGACGACCATCATGATCACGGTAAAGGTCAACGACAGGCCGATGGCCAGCGACAGTTCCGAGCGTTTGGCTTTACAGGCGGCCGCCGTGGCGATCGCCGCGGACACGCCGCAGACCGACATGTCGGCCGAGATCACGATGTTCAGCGTCGGCGAGGCCATCCGCAAGATCCGCTGCCCGAACCAGAACGTCGTGACCAGAACGATCGGCGTCACCACCCAGGACACAAACACGCCGGGCAGCCCCAGGGCCAACAGCCGGCCGAACAGTACCTCCGCGCCCAGCAACACAAGGCCCGTCTTGATATAGAACTCGGTGCAAGTCGCGGCGCGGATCCAGCGGGCGGTGCCGATCGTGTTGCTGATCAACAGGCCCGCCAGCAGGGCCCACAGCGCATATTCGAGGTTGTAGTACTTGATCACCGACTGGCCGGCCAGTACCAGCGCCGTCGTCGCGAGCGCGAACACGGCGCAGAAGCCGGCGGCGAACGGGACGAAGCGTCGGCCCATCATCCGCATGCCAAGCCCGAAAGCGACGAGCGTCAATACGAACGCGCCGCCCACGCCGCCCAGCACGTTCACGCCTTTGACCGTGAATGCGTCCCAGGGATTCGACGTCCAAGAGCCCGGCTTCGACAGCCAAGTTTTCAGCAACTCGCCGCCTTTCCCGCCCGACGCCAGCTCTTGCCCGACCAGGATCGTACAGATCGCCAGAAGGGTTCCGCCGATCCACACCGCCCACCAGTCTTCCGTCAGGTACAGCTGCCGCCAGCCAGGAGCGCCCGCTGAATAGGGTACCACGCGATCGTCGGAGCGAAGCGTCTTGTCTGCCATTCGCATTCTGCCTTTTACAAATCGTGAGCCAACTGTGTGGCGAACATTATAGGCTGGCCGAGGCGGGGATTTGGGGTCGGGCGTTCAAAATTCAATTTTGGCCGATAGAGAGTCCACCATCGAGCCGAGCCCTGGTCGGCCAAAATTGAATTTTGAACGCCCGACCCCCTAAACTAGCACGCTGAACCGCGACTATTTCCTCCGCAGCTTTTCATCCAACCACTGGTAAACCGCCGCACGAATTTCGTCGGGAAAATCGTGGCCCACGTCGGGTTCGCTGACGTGCAAGGCCGCGTCGGCCCCGCGCAGCCGATACACGTCCCGCGCACTGGCGACCGTTTTGCGGACACCGGCCACGGCAAAATTGGCGTCGTGCAGCGGCGCATTGACAAACACCGGCCGCGGGGCCATCGCGCCGAGAATCTCGTGGAAATCGAACGGCATGCGTTTGGGATCGCAGCCGTATTCGTCGCGGATCTTCGGCATGTAACGGTCGCTGGTCCAGCCCTTCAAGTCGCCGCCGTAGTAGTCCTCGAACGCATTGAACCCGCAACTGGTCACCACCGCCCGAATCCGCTGATCGAACGCCGCCGCGAACAGCGAATTGTGTCCGCCCAGCGAATGCCCGATGCAGCCGATCCGGTCGCGGTCGACGGCGGCCAGGGATTCCAGCAGGTCCAAGCCGCGGACGTGATTCCAGATGCCTTTCATCGTGCCGCTGACGTAGTGCGCGGCGTCGGTCTGGAAATCGTATGCGTACTCGCCAAAGCTGGGATAGTCCGGAACCAGGCAGACGTAGCCGCGTTGCGCCAATTCGTGGGCATAGAACCGCGTGGAGAGTCCATCGATTCCAACCAACTGGGATTTTCCCAACGGACTGGTCGGGTGCAGGCACAGCATGGCCGGAGCCGGGCCGCTCCGCCGCTTGGGCAGCAGCAGAAGTGCCGGCACGCGATCGCCCGGCTCAGCCGCATACGTGATCTTCTGCCGCACGTATTGGTCGGTCTCGGTCTGCTCCACGACCGCGATGTCCAGCGGAATTCGCCGGTCCGGTCCCGGCAGCGGCCCCATTACCCGCTGCATGTTCTCCAGGATATGCTGGCGGCGCAGCCCCCACTCCAAGGGCGATGTCACCGGCTGCAGCTGGTCCCGCGCGTCGCGATAGACGAGCAGCTGGCTCGGGTCCGGGTAGCTAGGCGGTGCGGCCGGCGCCGCTTCCTGCTCCGCCGCCGGCGCGGGCGCATCGTTCCGCAGATTCTCCAGCAGGAACAGTCCAGATCGCGCCGGCGCCAAGATATCAACGTCGCCGTCTCCGTCGATATCGACACACTTGGGGTCCAAGTCCATGCCGCAGCCGTCGCCGGCGGAAACGAGATGGCGGGTCCACGTTTTCGTGTCCGCATCGAAGCAATACCAATAGATCACCAGCGGGTCGTACTCGCCGGGGTCCTTGCCCTCATGGCCCAGGAAGCGTTTGCCGGCCACCAGATCCTGGCGTCCGTCGCCGTCGAGATCGGCCAGCATGATGGCGTGGGCTTGCGACCAGGACGTGTCGATTACATGCAGTGTCCACAAGCGTTCACCGTCGGCGTCTTGAGATTGCTCGCACCAGTATAATCCGACGTTGTGCCCGCGGCCCCAGATCAGGTCGCTGTCGCCGTCGCCGTCCACGTCGTGGACCAGGATCGGCACGCCGGCATCGCGGTGAAGCGAGAATTCGGCGTGCCAGGTCCAGCGCACTTGGCCGGATTCCAGCGAGGCTTGCGCCCAGCCGCGCGGGCCGACCAGATCGTTCCGTCCGTCTCCGTCGATGTCGCCGCACCCGATGCCGTGCCCGATCAGCTCGGCGGGTAACTCGTGCCGTTGCCAGCGCGGCGGGTCGCCGGCCGCCGCGCCGGGCAGCAGTTCGTACCAAGCGGCGAAATCCATGCCATTGGGCAGCACATCCGGCCGTCCATCGCCGTTCACGTCGGCCAACAGCCCTGTCTCGCTGGGGCCCGGCGTGTCAATCACGTGTTTCTGCCACACGCCCAGCGGATCCCGCGGCTGTTCGACCCAGTACAGCGAGCGGCTGCGATAATTGACGCTGATCAGATCGGTCAGGCCGTCGCCGTCGACGTCCAGCGGCAGGTTCGAGTAGTCGTCGTAGCGTCCGCGGATCCGTTCCACCTCCCTCGTGGGCCGCTTCGTCCAATGCGGCGCCTCGTACCAGAAGCCGCCGCAGACGAGATCCAGCCGGCCGTCGCGGTTGACGTCGATGGCGGCACAAGCCCCGAACTCGGATTCCCGGTTGATGGCATGACGCCGAAACGTAACCTTGTTCGCAGATCCCGGTTCGCTCGCGCGTCCCGGCAGTTCCGCGAACCAGATCAACGCCGGAATTACCGCCCAAGAAAGGAAGCCTCGCATGGTCAATTCTCCTTGTGTCTGTGGAGCAACTCGGCTCCATTAGATACGATGCGTTGATTCGTACAACCTGGGATCGGGCTTCCAGCGGACAGGAATATTCCTGGCAGGGATATTCCTGGCAGGAAGATGGCTGGCAGGAAGATTGAGGGCAGGACTATTTTTCAGCCCTCAATTTTTCTGCCAGCCGGCGCCGCGGATTGCGAATCGCTCGCGCCGCGGCTACGCTACTGCGCACGGTTGCTGCATCGGCAAGATCCCGCGTGTGCTTCCCTACCTCGAGATTCGGAGCTTGCGGCAAATGACCCATACATTTTTCAAGTTCGCGATCCTGTGGGCGATCTGTCTCGTTCCGGCCGCCGGCTACGGCGAGCCGCCGGCGTTGATCGTCGAGGCCGAAGAAGACGTCTATCGCTATGAACCGGCCAACAACGGCGCCGGGCCGATGTGGTCCGCCGGTTCGACGTGCCTGGTGCGGATCGGCGCACACGTATTTGCCAGCGGCTTGGAGACGCTCGCCCAGCATCAACCGCTGAACAATTGCCGCTGGCAGCTTTTCCAGGGTGGTGCCGACGGATGGAAACTGCTGCACGCCGACCCACAGGGGCGGACGCGCGAACCGTGTCCGATCGTGGGATTTCCCGACGGCCGCTTGTTCCTTTCGGCCAATCCCACGCTGACTGCGCCCGACAAGCATAACGGTCCGGCTCGGCCGGAAGTCCTGCAGTTCGACGCCTTGCGGCCGCGGGAACCGTATCATACGCTCGTCCCGCCGTGGGACGGCGAGCCGCCGTTTAACGAGCATTCGTACCGCAGCTTTGCGGCCGACGGCTCGCAAGGTGAATGGATCCTGCTCCAGAACATCGAGTATGCGCACGCCGAATGGTCTTTTCGAGATGCGAGCGAGCGGTGGGCGGCCCAAGGACGATTGATCTGGCCGTGGGGCGCGGAGTACGAGAAGCCGCAGCCGATTCGATTGTGTTATCCCAACGTCATGCTTCGGGACCGGGCCATCTACTTCTGCGGGGTCAGCGACATTATCGAACCGAATCCCGCTTGGCGAAAGTACAAGAAGGAATTGACCGGCCGGGATTGGGACTACGATTTCCGGCGGCTGTTTTTCACGTGGTCGGAGGACATTACCACGGGCAAGTTCCACGACTGGATCGAGATCGCCAGCCGTGAAGCGACGGGCGGCTGGATCTTTCCCTGCGATCTGTGGGCGGCGGCGGACGGAGGAGTGCATCTGCTGTGGACCGAGCGGGCGATCGACACGCGGCTGCGCGAGAAATTCTTTCCCGAAGCCAAGCAATCTCAAGCGCTGAACTACGCCCTGGTCCGGGACGGAGGTATCGTGATTCGCCGTTCGCTGATCCTGGCCGAGGAGGGCGGCGCGAGCTTGACCGCCGGTGCGGCCCGCTTCCACCTGACGCCCGATCTGCGTCTGTGGGTGATCTGCTACGTCAGCGGGGCGGATGCCGACGGCCGATCGGTTGCGGAGAACCGGCTGTTCGAAATGCTTCCCGACGGCACGGCAGGCGCGCCGGTCCGGGTGCCGTTCGACCGGCCGTTCACGTCGTTTTTCACCGCCACCGTCCGCGGCGGCTCGGCGCCGTCCGACATCTTGGATCTGCTGGGCGTCCGAGCCGGCGGCGGAAATGCGATCAGCTATGCGCGGATTCGGCTGCGGCCGGCAGCGACGGCACGTTAAGGACCGGCGAAGAAATGAGTATCGCCAAGATTGTAGTCGTCACGCTCCGCCGTGACGACAATGTCATCACGGCGGAGCGTGATGACCACTAAGGAGGAAGACGCTTGAAACTGATTCACCGTCCCAGCGGCGATCCGGCTCGGACCCAGCGGCTGGGCCCGTACGTGCTGGAATCGCTGATCGACGCCGACGAGGAATGCGCCGGCACCGCCTACCGCGTTCGCATCGCGCCGCACGAGCGGACCGGCATCAGTTACCACCGCGTGGCCGAGGAATACTATTACGTGCTCGCCGGCCACGGCGTGGCGATCCTGGACGGCCGCGAACATCCGCTGGCTCCCGGCGATTTCCTCCGGCTGCCCCCCGGCACGACGCACGGTTTCGTGACGGCGGACCAGCCGCTCGACCTGCTCGATATCCACACGCCCGGCAGCCGCCCGGATCGCGACGTGTATTTCGCCGACGGCGCCGTCCCCAACGGCTTTGGCAGGCCGATCGAGTAGCACCGAAAGCTGTCGCATCGCCACTGGGTGAGCCGAGATGCGCGGCTCAGTTCTTGGCGCGGCTTTCGCCCGCCTCAATCGATTCGTCCGAAACTTCGACGTCCTGTCCCCGGAGGTGTTTTTCAAAGAACGCCTTCACGCGCTGCAGGACTTCGTCGCCGCCGATCGCATGGCCGCCGCCCAGGAGCTTGACCAGCGTGACGTCCACGCCCGCCTTTTGCAACGCCGCGTAAAACATCTCGGCTTGTTGAAACGGAACCGTGCTGTCCGCCGTGCCGTGGACGAGCAGAAACGGCGGGTCGTCCGGAGAGACGTACGTGATCGGCGAGGCCTGTTTGGCGAGGTCTTGGCGGTCTTCGATGTTGCCGCCCAACAGCAGATCGACGGCCGACGGGGAGCGTCCGCTTTCGAATCGTTTGGAAGCCAGGAAATGCGCTGGGCCACAGAAGGGAACCACGCAATGCACACGACTCGATTGTCCCAGCGATCCGCAATTGCCTTCCAACTGTTCGACGTCGCCCGACGTGCCCAGCATGTTCACCAGGTGCCCGCCGGCCGAACTGCCCCAGACGCCGATGCGCTGCGGGTCGATCTGGTACTTGTCGGCGTTCGCTTTCAGCCAGCGGATGGCGGCCTTGCAGTCGTGGATTTGAGCCGGCCAAGTGGCTTCGCCGCTGAGGCGATACCCGACGCTCGCTCCGACGTAATGGCCCGTCGCGGCAAAGGGGACCACGCGGGCCACGCCGCCCGCCTTGTCGCCGCTGCGCCAGCCTCCGCCGTGAACGAACACGATCAGCGGCCGCGGATGATCGCTCTTTTCCTTGGGCAGGACCAAGTCCAGCTTCAGCGGCCGCGCGCCGGCGTCGCCGTAGACCACATCCCGTTCGATCGTCACACGGTCCAGGATGCCTCGGCGAAGCAACGCGGCGGGCGGGAGATCTGCGGGGCGTTTTCCGCCGACAACCGCCTTGCGAAAGTTTTCCCGCACCTGGGGCGGCACGTTGAGGCGGCCTTCGATCACGTCATGCACTATCGCGCGTCTTTCTTGCGGGCTCAGCTGTCCATCGCTGTCGGAATCGTATTTCTTCATCAGGTCTTCGCGACTTGAGTACGTTGTCGGCCGATCCGGCGAGCCCTCGGGCGGTTGCCCCAAGGCAGCGGCCGCAGGCACGAGCAGGAACAGGGCCACGGTCCACCGCCAACACGTCCGATTTATGGGCATCGCGTCTTCTCCTCGATTTAGGTCAGGGTGCCGAGAAATCTACGACATCTGAACCCCGGCCGCCGGAAAAAGTTTCGGAGAACGTCCGCCATCGTAACGCGCCGCTGCACAGGCGGCTACCCCAGTCAACTCTCCGCCCCCCCTGCGGCATCGTAAGGCCGAAGCGTCAGCGAGGACGAGTCGCGGATGGCAGCCCCATCCTGGCTGACGCCTTGACGAGACGCTAGTGCCTTGCCGCTCAAAGTGAGCGGTATTGCTTCTGGCCGTGGCTCCGGCGGACGATAGAATAGTTGCTGTGCGCGGCATCTCGGCCGCAGCGCCGTTTTTCTCCCAAGCTGTTCGTCCGTTCAACGTGAGCGGATCGCGATTTCGTCCTTGAGGAAGATTGCACAGGGTTGTAGCGATGACAAAATTCTTGGTGACCGGAGCCGCGGGCTTTATCGGATTTCACGTCAGCCGGCGGTTGTTAGATCGCGGCGACGAGGTCGTGGGCCTGGACAACGTGAATGACTACTATGACGTGAGGCTGAAGCACGCTCGGCTGGCCCAGCTGGAGGGCCAGGAACGATTCCGGTTTGTCAAAGCGGATTTAGCGGATCGCGCGGCCCTGCAACAGCTGTTCGAAACCGAGCGGCTCGAGGTGGTGATCCATCTGGCGGCTCAAGCCGGCGTGCGCTATTCGCTGGAAAACCCGCACGCTTACGTGGACAGCAACCTGGTCGGGTTCATCAACATCTTGGAAGGCTGCCGTCACCACGGCGTGCGGCACTTGGCCTATGCGTCTTCCAGTTCCGTGTACGGGGCGAACACGCACATGCCGTTCTCGGTCCACCACAACGTCGACCATCCGGTCAGCCTGTACGCGGCCACCAAGAAAGCCAACGAGTTGATGGCACACACGTACAGCCATCTGTACCGGCTGCCCACGACGGGCCTGCGGTTCTTCACGGTGTACGGGCCGTGGGGCCGGCCGGACATGGCCTTGTTCAAGTTTACCCAGGCGATTCTGGCGGGCCAGCCGATCGACGTGTATAACCACGGACGAATGCAACGCGACTTTACGTACATCGACGACATCGTCGAAGGCGTGGTGCGGGTGGCGGATCGCCGGGCGGAACCCAATCCGGCTTGGTCGGGCGATGCGCCGGACCCGGGCACCAGCTTGGCGCCCTACCGGATCTACAACATCGGCAACCATCAGCCGGTCGAGTTGATGTATTTTATCGAGACGTTGGAGAAGTGTTTGGGGCGGCAAGCCGAGAAGCGATTGCTGCCGATCCAAGCGGGCGATGTGCCGGCGACGTATGCCGACGTGGACGACTTGATACAGGACGTGGGATTCCAGCCGGCGACGCCGATCGCGGAAGGCATCGCCCGTTTCGTCGCCTGGTATCGGGAGTATTATGCTTGACAGAACCACGATGGACGGTGATCCCACGGCTTCGATCCAGCGCCACAACCAGCGGGTCTGGGACGAGCGGGCGCGCCGGGGGCAGGCTTACACCGAGCCGCTGACGGACGAGGAATTGTTCGATCCGGCGCGGCGTGCCGCCGCGCTGCATTGGCTGGGCGGCGACGTGCGCAGCCGGCGAGTATTATGCCTGGCGGCCGGCGGCGGCCGGCACGGCGTGCTGTACGCCTTGGCCGGCGCCCAGGTGACAGTGGTGGATATCAGCTCCGAGATGCTGGGCATCGACCGCGACGTGGCGGCGGCGCGCGGCGCGAGCGTACAGACCGTGCAAGCGTCGATGGACCACATGCCGATGTTCGCAATCGGCCAATTCGATTTCGTGGTCCAGCCGGTCAGCACGTGTTACGTGCCGGACATCGGCCGGGTCTATGCCGAAGTGGCCCGCGTCCTGGCCGGCGGCGGGATTTACATCAGTCAGCACAAGACGCCGACCAGTTTGCAGGCCGACACGCGTCCCTCGGCAAGCGGTTACGAGTTGATCGAGCCGTACTATCGCCAGGGCCCATTGCCCTCAGCGGCTGCCGGCTTGCTCCGCGAGTCGGGTGCCCTGGAGTACCTGCACCGCTGGGACGAACTGGTCGGCGGCCTGTGCCGCGCCGGGTTCGTGATCGAAGACATGGAGGAACCGCGGCACGCCGACCCGCAGGCCGCCGCGGGCACGCTTGCACATCGCAGTTGCTACATCGCACCGTACGTGCGGATCAAGGCGCGTCGCGTGGCGAACTCGACACGCGACGGTAAATCGAGAAGAGACATTGTACTTCCTTAACGGCTCGTGGTGTCTTTTCCGTTCGACCTTGTGTCGGCGGACGAATTCGGGAAAACTACAGTCTCACCGAGAGAATATCTCAGGAGAACCGTCATGCCTAGACAACCTCTCTCCGTCCCGACTCGACGGCCCGCCGCGGTGGCTCTGGTGCTCGCCGCCTTGACGTCCGCGGTGTCGGGCCAGCCGTCGCACGCCGATGGTCTCGCAACGCCGGAAACCCGCAGCTTGACCGTTTCGGAGGCGGAGTTGGTGCTTCGACGCGACTGGCTGTTTCAGGCCCAGGGCGAGCCGCTGGGGCCGCGGACCGCCCAGGAACTGCAGTGGGCCCGTGAGTTGGCCGCGCGGCTGGGCCGCCGCCAGCCCGCTCCGGACCTGGCCGCGGAACTGCGAGAACTGGACGCGTTGGAAGAACGTCTCGGCCAATTGCGTGATGCGCCGGCTTCTGCCACCGTGCCTGCGGCGGCCGATGCGGCGCCGAACTGGATCTGGTATCCCGAGGGCAACGCGACGCAAGACGTCCCGGCGGAGCCCCGATTCTTCCGCCGCCGGTTCGAACTGCCAGCGGAGGTGCGAGCGGCCGAGCTGCGCGTGGCCGCCGATGATGCCTGCGAAGTATTTCTCAACGGCCAATCGGTGGGTGCTCACCAGACGTGGCAGCGGACCGCCGTGTTCGCCGTCGAAGCCTTGCTGAAGGCCGGCGAAAACGTGCTCGCCGTGCAGGCGGAGAACCGGCCCGCGCCCAGTAAGAATCCTGCCGGTCTGATCGTTCGCCTGGCCGTGACGCTGGCGGACGGACGGCAACGAGTCGTCGTCTCGGACGGGGCTTGGCGCGCTGCGAAGGAATTGCAGCCTCAATGGGATCAACCCGCGTTCGCCGACAACGGCTGGACCCCGGCGGCGATTGCCGCACCCTTCGGCGGCGGCCCTTGGGGCAAGATCGCCGGCCTCGGTGCGGACGTGCAATCCGATCCGGTGGCGGCGTACGCCGGCGAATCGTCGGCGGTCCGGGAGATCTATTTCTCCGTGCGGCAAATCAAACGCCGCATCCTGTTCAAAAACCCGGTGCTCGATTTCACGCAGGTACTGTTCATCGACCAGCCCTTGCCGCAGGGCCCGATCAACCCCGAACACGAAGCGATCCATCGCATGGGTATCACCGCCGTTCCCGGAGGCCGGTTGTTGGTACTCGACGGCCTGCATCCCGGCGGCCGCGCGCGCCAGCTGGCGCCGGACCAGCCGGGCAGTTTCTGGCGGCCCGATCTCTCGTTCGACGGCCGCCGGGTGCTGTTTTGTTTCAAGCCGCACGACGAGCCCAGCTTTCATTTGTACGAGATGAACCTGGACGGCACAGGATTGCGGCAGCTGACCGCCAGCGAGTACGACGACGTCGATCCGATCTACCTGCCCGACGGCCACATTTTGTTCACGACGACCCGCGGCAACTCGTACGTCCGCTGCGGGCCGTTCATTTATTCGTACATTCTGGCCCGCTGCGACGCCGACGGCGGAAACGTGTATTTGATCAGCTACAACGGCGAACCGGATTTCGTACCCGCGCTGTTGAACGACGGCCGGGTGATCTATTCCCGCTGGGAATATACGGACAAACCGCTGTGGCGTCTGCAAAAGCTGTGGACGACCAACCAAGACGGCACCGGCACGGCGCATTTCTGGGGCAACCAGTCGGTGTGGCCGGATCATCTGTCGGAGCCGCGGCCGATCCCGGGCAGCCGCCGCGTGATGTTCTCCGGCGTGGGGCATCACGACTGGTGGTCGGGATCGATCGGGATCGTGGATCCGGACCAAGGCCGCGATTGGCCGCACGGCCTGACGAAGGTCACCGCCGATCTGCGCTGGCCGGAAGTCAGCCTGCCGCCGGAAGACCGACCGGAGTCGGCGGACTATCACGCCGCGGGCCGCTTTACCGGTTACAAGACGGCCTATCCGCTGAGCGAGCAGGACTTCTTGGTGTCGGCCCGCGGACTCGACAGCCGCTTTCGCCTGTACCTGATGGACGTGGAGGGCAATCGCGACTTGATCTACGAAGGCGTCCACAACGTCTGGCACGCGCTGCCCGTCAAACCGCGGCCGGCGCCGCCGCGGCAGCCGGACCGCGTGGTTTGGCCCGGTACGGGCCGGGACCGGCGGCCGGTCGAGCCGGGGGTGTTCTTCAGCGCCGACGTATGCCAAGGCGTTCACGACTTGCCGCGGGACCTGGTGCGATATCTGCGCGTCTTCCAGTTGGACTACAAGACCTACTCGACATGGAACAAGTCCTACCGCCACTCGGGCCCGGCAGTCTCGATCATCCAGGAAGAGGGCGTGAAGCGGATCCTGTCGGAGGTTCCGGTCCAGGCGGACGGTTCCGTGCATTTCCAGGCTCCGGCGGGCCGCGCGCTGTTCTTCCAGCTGTTGGACGCGGACCGCCGGTGCGTCCACACAATGCGAAGTTTCACGGGACTGATGCCGGGCGAACAACGGGGCTGTGTGGGCTGTCACGAGGGCCACAGCACGGCGCCGCCACGGCACAGCGGCTTGGCCTTGCAGCAGCCGCCCGCGGAATTGTCTCCGCCACCGTGGGGCGACGAGAGCATCAGCTTCGAGCGATTCGCACAACCGGTGCTGAATCGCTATTGTGTGGGGTGCCATCAGGGACAAGAGCCGGGTCCGGCGGAACCGAACCTGGCTTTGCGATCCGGGCACAACGTGTTCAAAGAGCCGTACCTGACGCTGGTTGGACCGGCCGGCTGGGGCAATCCGGTCGGCGGCGGACGGCCCGGGTATGGCATCGCCGGAGCGATCCCCGTCGAGAGTCAATACGGCCAGAACGATCCCAGCGCCTTGATGACGTTGCGGCCGCTGCAGGACCTGTCGTTTCGGAGCCGGCTGGTCGCGTTGGCGGCCGGTGGAGAGCACTATGGCGTCCGGGCGGATCCGTTGAGCCTGCATCGCCTGATCGCCTGGGTGGACGCCTGCTGTCCGTTTCTCGGGGAGGAAGAACTCCGTGCCCTGGGCGACCCGGACTTCCCCGGAATCGAGCAGCTGCCGATCCGTCCCCGCGTCGCGACGGCGCCGATCATCGAGCGGCCGTGACGGACGGAAAGGGCAAACCGGCGGCGAGTAGGGGACGGCTGCGTTCCGCCAGATGCGGTGAGGACCTGAGTACCGGTCATTTTTTTCCAAATTTCCCAATCGATAAATCGCGAGGAAGGTCGGGAGGCTGCATTCGCTTGCGGGGCCGGCGAATCTCGGTTATTGTACGAGCCCAAATAGCACACGCAGCCCGCCGAGTTTCGCGCAGACATGGGCTGCGCGGTACCCGGCCAACAAAACCTGTCGAACGAGAGGATTGGGATGGAATTCGCTCGGCCCATCATGTGGAATGTTCCGCGGGCAGCGGAAATCGCACTATACGTGCTCGTTCCGCTGGTGGCGGCGGCGTTTCTGGCGGGCGCGGTCTGGCGGGTGCGAAAATGGTTCCTCGGTCAAGCCGAACCGGGTACGCCAGCGCCGGGCCGGCAACTGGCATGGGCCCTGCAGCCGAAGCGGCTGGGGGAACTGGTCCAGACGGCTCTCTTTCAGAGGCGTCTGGCCCCAGACGGTTTTTCGCTGGTGATGCACCAGGCGATGTTCTGGGGGATGGTTTTCCTGGGCATCGGTACCGTGCTGGCCGCCATCGACCAGGACGTGAGCAGTCTGTTATACGGGCGGCAATTTCTCAGCGGCCGGTTCTATCTGCTGTTCGAATTTGTCTTGGACGTGTTCGGCGTCGTGCTGATTGTCGGCGTGGCGATGGCCGCTTGTCGGCGCTACGTCCTGCGACCGGCGCGATTGCAGGCCAAGCGGACCGTGATCAGTCTGTGGGATGGATTTCCGTTTCTCACGTTGCTGGGACTGATCGCAGTCACGGGCTTTCTGGTCGAAGGACTGCGAATCGCCGAAGGGTTTTCCATCGAGAACGAAGTGGCAGCCGCGGTGGCGGACCGCGCGTCGAAGCGGGACGTGATCGCGCGTTTGGACTTGCACGAGCGGTTGTACAAGGGGTCGCCGCGGCAAGCGGCGGAGTTGACTCGTATTGCCGACGGCGGCGCCGTGTTTCCCGCCGGGGCCGCGGCTCCCGTAGGCCACGCACTGGCGAACGCCTTTGCTTCGTTCCCGCTCGACTCCATTCGCCTGGCGCATCAACTGCTATGGTGGAACCACGCTTTGCTGGCATTCGGATTGATCGTCGGCATTCCGTTTACCAAGGCCTTTCACTTCATTTCGTCGCCGGCCAATTTGCTGTTTCGTCATCCGGAGCCGGCGGGCCGGCTGCCGGTCGTGATAGAAGCGGGCGTCCGCTCGGTGCGCGATTACACGTGGCGCCAGTTGCTGCAGGTGGATGCCTGTACGTGGTGCGGCAAGTGCCAGGACGTCTGTCCCGCTTACCAAGCCGGCCTTGGCCTGTCGCCTCGCGACTTTGTTCAAAGCGTCGGCGCCCGGTTGTTGCGGACCCGGCGAACGGATGATGATCGCTCGTTCGATCTGCATGGTGCGGTCATCCCGGCGGCCGAGCTTTGGGCGTGTTGCACCTGTCGCGCGTGCGAAGACGTGTGCCCCGTTCAAGTTCAGCATCCGCGGCTGATTATCGACATGCGCCGACACCTGGTCGATCAGGGACAAATCGACGAGGGGCTGCAAGCCGCGCTGACGAATGTCCAGCGGTACGGCAATTCGTTCGGCCAACCGGCCCGCAAGCGGACCGACTGGACGAAGGCGCTGGGCTTTCCCCTAAAAGATGCCCGCAGGGAGCAAGTCGATTACCTTTGGTTTGTCGGCGATTTTGCGTCCTATGACCCGCGGGCTCAGCGGGCGACGCAAGCGATTGCCAAGGTCCTGCAACGAGCCGGGGTAGACGTGGGGCTGCTGATGGAGACGGAGCAGAATTCCGGCAACGACATCCGGCGGATCGGCGAGGAAGGCCTGTTCGCGCTGCTCCGCGACAAGAACGGCGGCCAATTGACGCGAGCCAAGTTTCGGCGGGTCTTGACGAGCGATCCGCATGCCTTCAATACCCTGAAGAACGAGTACCGGGACTACGGGTACGGCGGAGCGCAGGAAGCGGGTGCGGCGCTGGCGGGCAAGGCGGTGGTGCATTATACGCAACTGTTGGACGAATTGATCCGTGCGGGCCGACTGCGGCCGGCTCGGCCGTTGAATCGGACCGTTACCTATCACGATCCGTGCTATCTAGGCCGTTACAACGGCGTCTACGACGCTCCGCGGCGGGTGTTGCAGGCGCTCGGCGCACACCTGACCGAAATGCCGCGGAACCGCCGCAACAGCTTCTGCTGCGGCGCGGGCGGGGGACGCCTGTGGATGCAGGACGCGCCGGGAATCGTCCAGCGGCCGGCGGAAAATCGGATCGAGGAAGCGCTCGCCTTGCCCGGAGTGCAATGCCTGGTCGTCGCCTGTCCCAAGGATCTGATGATGTTCCATGACGCGGTTCAAGGCAGGGGCGCGACGGAACGCCTGCGGGTTGCCGACATCGGCGAGCTGGTTTGCGAATCCCTCGATTGATTGGGGAGCGTCGAAGTCTAGTGCCTCGTCAAGACTTGATCTGGGGTGAGTGGCCTTCCTCGTAACCCGAAGCGTAAGCTTCGAAGTTGCGCATTCGGCGGTCCGGTCGTGTTTGGCCGAAGGCCTGCTCCCATCGTAGCCTGGGGCAACGCCCTAGGGACACGGTGTCGTCCGGCCTATTTGGCCGAAGGCGTTGCCCCAGGCTACGGTGAATGTGGCCTTCGGCCAGAATTCCGGCCCGCAAAATGCGCAACTTCAAAACTTGCGCGTCGGGCTAGTGTGCCAACTCATTTTTGACGCCCAAGCGGCAAAAAACCGTTTGGTGCTAGTGCCGCAAACTCCGTACTCGTCCTACGTGAGCGGATCAAGTCATGGCCCATCTTCGGCGGGAAGCTCACGTCGCGAAGCGGCGGCGGGGATCCAGATCCGGCCGTTCGATCCAAGGCGGCAAGACGGGCTGGTCGGCCAGTTCCCGATCGACGTGTTCGTAGTAGGCCAGCATCGTCAATTGCGCCGCGGCCTTCGGCTCGGAAATCGCAATCGTCCACGGATGCAATTGCAGGGCCGAAGCGGGAATCAGCGATGAGACGGGGCCTTCGATCATCTGGGCCCAAGCTTCCGCCTTGTTGGCGCCGTTGGCCAGGATCAAGCAGCAGCGGGCTTCGAGGATCGAACCGACGCCCATCGACAACGCGCGCCGCGGAACTTGCCGCTCGTCGTCGTCAAAGAACCGGGCGTTGTCGGCGATGGTCTGAGGATGCAGGGAGACGAGAGACGTGCGGCCGGCCAGCGACGAACCCGGCTCGCAAAAGGCGATATGCCCGTCGGCGCCGATTCCCAGAACCTGGAGATCGATCCCGCCGGCGCGGCGAATCTTCTCTTCGTACGCGACGCATTCCGCGGCCAGATCGTCCGCCATGCCGTCCAGCAAATGGGTCTGCCGTGGTCCGAGTCCTAAATCATCGAACAAGTTTTCCCGCATGAACTGGTGGTAGCTCTGCGGATGGCCGGCGGGCAGGCCTTCGTACTCGTCCAGGTTGAAGGTCGTGACCCGGCTGAAATCCAGGCCTTCGTCCCGCGCGATTTGAATCAACGCCCGGTACAGGCCGACCGGCGTCGAGCCGGTGGCCAGTCCCAACACGGCGTCGGGCTTCCGCCGCACGAGTTCCGCGACGATCCGCGCCCCCTGGTGCGACATCGCTTCGTAGTCATGCTCCACTTTCACCAACATCGCAGCCGCCTTTCCAATATGTTGTGCTAACCTACGCGGTAGCGCGGATGATTGGGATCGGGCTTCAAGCCGCGTTCGATGGCCACTTGGCTGTGCCCGGTATCGATCATGGCGACCGCGGGGAAGACGTACTTGGCGTCCTCGACGGGGCCGTACAACAGGAAATCGCCGCCGATCGCGACGGCCGACGCGCAGGCGGCAGCCACGCAGGCGTCCTTGGCTTCGCCGCCCAGTTTCTTCTTCAAGCCCTTCCAGGTGGCCACGGCATTGTGGACGCCGCCGCCCGCGGGCAAGCCGAATTCGTCCTTGATTTCAAACAACGCTTGGCAGGCCTGGCCGTAGGTCGCCAAGTCCAAGAAACACGTGTCGACCAGCAGCTTGCGAATGCCCGCTTGTTCCAGTCGGGGCAACAACTGCCGCACGCACTCGACCCGCCCCGCGGCGGTGAAATCCAGCAGATAGTACGTCAGCAGGATCGCGCTGGTAACGCCCGCGTCTTGGATCGCCTGCAGTTCGTCGTCCTGGGTCTCCGGCTGAACCGAGTTGTACACGACGCGGTCCGTCAAACCGGCTTCGGTGGCGTATTTCAAACCGGCCAATCGCACCTCGGTCGTCGTGCCGTCGATCAACAGCGGAGCCTTGCTGATTCGAGCGGCGAACTCCAGGTGCTTGCACATCGCCTCCGGCGAGTCGCCGACGACGTCCAGCATACAAGGATTGCCGGTCCGCTCGGACCATTCGTCCTGGCTGCGGATCACGCGCTCGGCACGTTCGGGATCGAATCCGCCTTGGTCGTCCTTCAGCAGCACGTTGTGCCCGTGATAGAAAACCGTGCCGATCAGCACGGCCGGGCGGACGCCGGGTTGTCCGCCGGCTTTGACGCCGCCGATGTCGAACGTCTGCTGCTCGGCGGAGAATTGCAGGAAGCCCTTGCTCATCTTCGATTTCCTTCCTTAGCCGGCTACCACCGGCAGGTGCGACAAGGCCATCGCGATCTCGTCGTCGGGGTACTCGTAGTCCTTTAACTGACCGGCCAGGTAAGCCGTATAGGCGCTCATATCGAAATGGCCGTGTCCGCACAGGTTAAACAGGATGGCCCGGCTGACGCCTTCTTCTTTGCAGCGATTCGCCTCGCGAATCACCGCCGCGATGGCATGGTTCGCTTCGGGCGCCGGCATGATGCCTTCGAGACTGGCGAACTCGACCCCCGCCGCAAAGCACTCGACTTGATGCACGGCGATGGCTTCGGTCAGCCCCAACTTCAGCAGATGACTCACCAACGGCGCCATGCCGTGGTATCGAAGTCCGCCCGTGTGGATCGCCGGCGGGATGAATTCGCTGCCCAGCGTGTGCATCTTCAGCAGGGGCGTCAGGTGTGCCGTATCGCCGAAGTCGTACGTGTAAGGACCGCGCGTCAGCGTGGGACACGCGGCAGGTTCCACCGCGACCACCCGCAGCTTGTCGTACCCTTCGCCGCGCAGTTTGGCGCCCACAAAGGGAAAGACGATGCCGCCAAAGTTCGACCCGCCGCCGGTGCAAGCGACGATGACGTCCGGCTGATCGCCGGCCATCGCCATCTGCTCCATGGCTTCCAAGCCGATCACGGATTGATGCATCAGCACATGATTCAGCACGCTGCCCAACGCATAGTTTGTGTCCTGGGACTTGGCCGCGACTTCGACCGCCTCGGAGATCGCGATGCCGAGCGAGCCGGGCGAATTGGGCTCCTTGGCCAGAATCGCGCGCCCGGCTTCCGTTTCCTCGCTGGGACTGGGCGTGACTTCCGCTCCGTAGGTCTGCATCAGCGCCTTGCGGTACGGCTTCTGGTCAAAGCTCACGCGAACCATGAAGACCTTGCATTCCAAGCCGAAATACGCACAGCCCATGGCCAGCGACGAACCCCATTGCCCGGCTCCGGTTTCCGTGGCCAGGCGTTTCACGCCGGCCAGCATGTTGTAGTAGGCTTGTGGCACGGCGGTGTTCGGTTTGTGCGATCCGGCGGGGCTGACGCCTTCGTACTTGTAATAGATCCGCGCGGGGGTGCCCAGCGCCTTTTCCAATCGCCGAGCCCGATGCAGGGGCGTCGGCCGCCATTGGCGATAAATCTGCCGCACCGGCTCGGGAATCTCAATCTCCCGCTCTAACGAAACTTCTTGCTCAATCAAGCTCATCGGGAAAATGGGCGCCAAGTCTTCCGGCCCAATGGGCTTGCCGGTCCCGGGATGAAGCACCGGCGGAGCAGGCTCGGGAAGATCGGCTTGGATGTTGTACCACGCGAGCGGAATTCGCTCTTCCGTCATGACGTACTTGATTTGGTCGCTCATCAGCAGCCTCCGAGGATTTGTAAGAAAGGGACAGCGTAAACGAGCGGTGGCCCGCTGTAAACATGGGAACCGACAATCGGAGCGGCAAATCCTGGGACGTGAAAGCAAGAGCAAACAATCGCCGTGCGGTGCTGCTTGTCTCGTACCAGTCGCAAATCCCATCCGTTTGATTGGCGCGCGGGAGGTATCCAATTATCGTCGTCTTCTTCGGCGCCGACATTGAGCGAAAAGCTGGGACACAATCGCTTCCCCTTCTGTATCAATGAAGACATGCATGCGTCGTCATTTTGATGACGAACTGCGGGACTTTAGCAAATCGCCTCAGATTCGCGTTATTCGCAAATAATTTCATTAACTAGAGTTGCGACGATTCTCTTAAAATTCGGCACATTCATTGCCTTTCAAGGGAGTAGCCCAAGCAGACGAAGGGCACTCAGGACCCAATTATTTTCACAGCTTTCAGCCAGAGGAGATGGATCATGCGTCAGGCAAGTTTCTTTTTGGCAGCGGCCGTACTCGTCGGCCTTGTGACCACCGTAGCGTCGGCCAATGAGCCGAATTCGCGGCACGGTTTTGATGGCCGAGCCGACGTTCAAACCGTCAGCCATCCCGGGAGGTACGACAGAGATCGCGGGCACGGCTACCATTCCGGGCACGGCTACCATCGCGGCCACGATTACCATTCCGGGCACAGCAGACACGGGTATTACCCGCGGCACCATTACAGCAGGCCGCCGGTTATCGTTTATCCGCGGTATCCGAGTTACCCGCCAGTGTACCGCAGTCCGCGCCACATCTGCGGTGCGCACTGCGGTCCGCATTGTGGCTACGCTTATCCGTCCAACAATCTCTACTATCGCGGAAACGGCTGGGGATTCTCGTTCGGTTTCTAGCCGTCGGTCGGCTTGAATAGACCCGACGTTCCGCAGCTGCATATCGTGTATGTTGCCTCGCGGGTGAACCTTCGGCCAAAAACGCCTGTTCGCATTTCTTCCTGGGGCGTTGCCCCAGGCTACGGTGAAGATGGCCTTCGGCCAAGATTCCGGTCCGCCCTTCCTGGCCTGGGTCGCTTGACCGCTTGGTCGGTGACGTTGGGGTTCGGGTATTCCTTCCGTCAACGCGCCCGGGGCCTCGGCCGGCCCCCGTGGTTGCCATTGCGCTACAATGGTAACATTGACGACTTCCGATGCTAGTTTCGTGTTTGGCGGAAAGGAACGTTGCTATGGCTTGGCATGCCCGCCTGGTGTTCACTGGTGTTCTGCTCGTGTTGCTCGGCTTGACGCTGCCTTGGCTGGCCGGGTGCGGATCGCGGTCCTCGTCTTCATCCTCCCCCGAGAAGCGGCAGTTCGTGACGCTCGGAACGGCGCCGGTCGGCGGTGCTTTTCGCCCGGTGGGCGACGCCCTCGCCTCGGTGTTGAATGAATTCAAGGGGGAAAACACCTGGCGGGTACAGTCCAAGGGTACCAAAGGCTCGCAACAGAACATCCGCGAGCTGGAATCGGGTGATATTCAGCTGGCCATGTCCAATTCAGCCATCACCTACTATGCGATCCGCGGCGAAAGCGGTTGGGACAAGCCGTACGAGATGCGCGCCGTCGTGACGCTGGCTCCGAACGTTGGATTATTCATTACCAAGCAGGGTTCAGGAATCCAAACGATCGCCGATCTAAAGAACAAACGCGTGGTCGTCGGCCCGTCGGGGGCGGGATTCGAGATGTTCTTGGGGCCCTTGATGACGGCGCACGGGGTGACGTACAGCAGCGAGACTCAAGACTTTAACCCCGTCAACGCGAGCTACTCGGACGCCGTGTCGCTGCTGGGCGACGGGGCGGCTGACGCGGCGTTCATGGGCGGCGCGATCCCGACTCCGGCGGTAACCCAAGCTTCCACGTCGTATGATCTGTTCTTTGTGCCGTATGACGAAGCGGTTCGCAAACGATTGATCCACGAATATCCGTTCTACGAGGAGATGACGATCCCTGCCAAGACGCGTGACGGCAAAGAGACCTATCGCGGCATGACCGAGGATTTCGTGGCCATGAACGTCGGCTCGATGCATCTGATCACCACCGCCGGCCAAGACGAAACGCTCGTCTACCAGATCACCAAGACGATTTGGGAAAACCGCGCGGAGATTGTCAAGCAGCACCGCGCGGCGCTGTCGATCAACGAGCGGAACGCCGCGCGCTTCACGGGCACGCCGTTCCATCCCGGCGCGATTCGCTTCTATCGGGAAATCGGCATCTGGAGCGAGACGGACGCCGGCTCGGCCGACGAGGCCGAAGCGTCCGCGGCGCCGCCCGCCGACTCGGCGCCGCCACCGGTCGAGCCCGATGCGCCGCCGGACAGCGCGAGCAACGCGTCGGAATCCTGAGCAGGCTACGCACGCGGGCGGGTGGACGGAGGTGTGTTGTGTCGAAGCGGACCGGCTCCCTGGTGGTCAGCAGCCTGAGCGTGGCGCTGTGCCTGTTCACCCTGCTGGCCGTCAATTACAACATCCTGCAACCGCAATCCTCGCTGGCCGTCTTCGTGATGTTCGGGATGGTGTTGTGCTTTCTGACCTACCCGGCGGCGAAATGGGTCCAACGCCCCGCGTGCGAATCGGCCGGCGACACCCGCGGCCGCTGGAGCCGCGAGCGCATCGTCTGGCTGGCCGATCGCATCGCCAGCGTGGGCTTGGCCGTGTTGACGGTGGTCTGCTTCACGTATGTCTTCGTCCAGACGGAGCCTTGGCCGCTGTTGAAGAACTATGTGTGGTCCGGCGGCCAGTCGCTCGGAAATCGCGCCGGGCAGGAGACGACGCTGGATTTCATCATCGGCGGACTCGGCTTGCTGCTGGTCCTGGAGGCGACGCGGCGCAGTATCGGCTGGATCGTGCCTCTCCTGTCGCTGGCCTTCGTGCTGCACGCCTGGTGGGCGCCCGATCTGCCCGATTGGCTGCTGCCGCATCAGGGGTTGAGCGTAACACAGATCATCGGTTCTACGTTCCTGCAGTCGTTGGGCGTGCTTGGCCCGGCAGCCAGCGTGATGTTCACCTACGTGTTCCTGTTCGTGTTGTTCGGGGCGTTTCTCGAGATGTCCGGCGCGACCCAGTTCATTATCGATTTCTCGCAGCGGGTGTTCGGCGCGACACCCGGCGGTCCGGCCAAGGTGTCGGTGGTGAGCAGCGGTTTGATGGGTTCGCTGTCGGGCAGCGCGGTCGCCAACGCGGTCACGACGGGCAGCTTTACGATCCCGATGATGCGCAGCGCCGGCTTTCCGGCTCACGTGGCGGCGGGGATCGAGGCCGCGTCCTCGTCCGGCGGCGCGCTGGTTCCTCCGGTGATGGGGGCCGGGGCATACATGATGCTCGAGTTCATCGAACGCGCCCCGGGCCGGCCGCAGGTGACGTTCTTGGAAATCGCCAAAGCGGCGCTGATCCCGGCAATCCTGTACTACTTCTCGCTGCTGATGATCGTGCATTTTTATTCGCAGCGCATCGGGGCGCGCGGCGTGGACGAAGTCGAGCGCAAGAAGCACCGCATCTGGGAGTTCGAAGGGCTGGTCTTCTTCAGTGCGCTCGGCGTGCTGGTCGGTCTGCTGGTGCTGGGTTTCTCGGCTTTCAAGGCGGTCACCGGATCGCTGGTCGTGATCCTGGTCCTGGCCGCCATGCGCCGGCGGCTGCAGTTGGAGGCCAGTGCGCGGGTGTTCGCCTTGAGCTGTTTTGCGCTGGTCGTCGTGCTGCACCAGTTGACGGGCCTGGTTGCCAAATCGCCGACGGTTGTGGGCAGCTGGTTCGAGCCGTTTGTGGCCACCTCCTGGCGGCATCCGCTGGGGGGCCAATTGACAGGCCGGCTGATCTTCGATTCGCTGCTCGGGTCGTCGATCGTCGGCATGATCGGGCTGTTGCTGTTCGCGCTGCTCAATCGCAGTTGGCGGCCGGGGATGCTGACGGCGATGACGCGTTCGGCCCAGAACGGCATCTCGCTGGTGGCGGCCAGCGCCTGTGTGGGCATTGTGATCGGCATCGTCCAAACGACGCCGATGGCCAACGATTTCGGCGAAGCGATCAAGAGCGTTGTGGAATCCAGCCTGCTGCTGGCCTTGATCGGCATCATGGTCTGTTCGCTGATCCTGGGCATGGGCGTGCCGTCGGTGGTCTGCTATTTGCTGATGGCCACGCTGATGGGATCGCTGTTGGGCGAGATGGGCGTCGATCCGCTGGCGGCCCACTTGTTCATTTTCTATTTCGGCATGATGTCGATGGTCACGCCGCCGGTTTCGTTGGCGGCTTATGCCACGGCGTCGATCGCCGGCGCCAACATCATGGCGGCGTCGACAGCGGCGTTCCGATTTGCCTTGGTCGGTTTCACCCTGCCGTACATGTTCATCTATCGGCCGGCCCTGTTGCTGATGGGCGAGAGCGGCCAGCCGTTTTCCCAAGGGGATCTGCCGGACCTGGTGTTCGCCTTGGTCGTGGCCGTGTTGGGCATCATCTCGCTGGCCGCCGGGCTGACCGGCTATTTGAAAACGAACCTGTCCGCGCCGCTGCGCGCGTTGGCATTCGTGGCGGCCCTGCTGATGCTGGTGCCGCGGCTGGAGCTTGCCGGCCGCGACTTCGGCCATCTGATCGACATCGGCGGCATCGCCTTGTTCACCGTGATCTTGATCGTGAATTGGCAACAAGCCCGCCGCCTGTCGTGTGGCACGGCTTACTCACACGCCGGAAAACCGCGCTCCTGATGATGTGCGCGCTGCCAGCGTGCAAATTCAGCCGTGCGCGTCAGCGCCGCGCGACGTCTACTTGGCCCCCCGGTCCGCAAACAGTTCCCGCACGCGTTCGGCACTGACCGCTTGCCGATAAATGCGGAAATCCCCGATCCGTCCTCGCCACGGCTTGTGGCCCGAGGGAATGGCGATGTCGCGTCCGGCGGCGTGCAGTCCGCCGGTCATCGTCGCCGGGATGACCTGGCGGCTGTCAAGGGCACCGTTCAGGTACCAGCGGACTTCGCGCCCGCGGCGATCGACGACGGCAACCAGGTGGGTCCAGGCATCGGTGACCAGCGGCGCATCGCTCGTCGCGCGGACGCTCCGGTCAAGGCCGCGGCCCGTGCCCAGCACCAACTCGGCTCGGCCGTTGTCCAGCAGATTAATCACCCACCAGTTCTCCGGAAAGGCTTCCTTGCCCAGCAAGCGGACGCCGTACCCCTCGACCTTGATCCATAGTGCCAGGGTGAAATCGTCGTTGCCGAAATGCAGGTGCGGCGCGTCGGGGATCACCGCGGCTCCGGGAACGCCTGCGGCCTCGAGGCATGTCCCGACATCATCCACGGTCCAGCTGCCGGAGACGGTCGCATCGTGCCCGCGGCCGGAGCTGTCGCGGGCTAACCGCCCGAGGCCTTCATCGAACCGCCAGCGGCCGACCAGCCCCGGCTCTGCGGCGGTTTCCAGCGGCGGCAATGCGGCGCGCCAAGCGGGCGGCGGCAACGGGCTGCATGGCCGGCCGGAGGCAGGGGACCACAGGCAGAGAACCTGGCCGTTTGCCAGTGTCAGGTACAGGTTTCCCGCGGCGGCGGCCATGCCATCCCAGACCGGCGGCGCGGGCAGCGGCAGTTCGGCCAGTACGCTGCCGTCGGCAGGCGAAATGGCCAACAACGTGGCATCGGCTTGGCCCGCCAGTGCGGCGGGAGAAGTCACGCCCGCGCCCTCGGGTCCGGCTACGAACAGGACTTGGTCGGTCTGCACCATGGCCCAAACCTGGATGGGGATCTGTTTCCACCAGCGGAATCGGACGGGGTGCTTGCCCGCCAGCGCCAACTTGCGGTACTCGATCGCCGTCAGGTCCAACGGCACGTCGCTGTGCTTGTCCGCCGCGAACAAGGCCCATTGTCCGCCCGGTTCGGTGTTCGTCCGGCCGTAATGGTTCTGCCCGAACCCGTAGATCGTGCCGGTATCTTCGACCAGAATCCGGCCGGTGGGGAACAACGTGCGGCTCAAACGCACATCGTAGAATGCGCCTTGATGAGGCGACGTGAACAAGGGAGCGTAGGTCCACGGCAGACGCGTCGTGGCGTCCGAGCTGAGAAAGCCGTCGGGACTGTGCAGATGCATGACGCGTTCGGACAACTCGGTGCCGGCCAAGTCGAACGCCTGGTGCCGCATGAACAGCCGCTGTCCGTCGCTGGACAAGATGTCGTTCAGGAAACCGTCCACGCCTTGCTCGTCCAGTCGCTGGGCACCATTCGCGTCCAGCGTGGAAACGGCGGTGTCGACGAGCTTTCGGCCGGTATGAGGATCCAGGCCAACCAGCCGAAGGCCGCCGTCCAGATAGGACGATCTGCCGGCCGCAAAATACGCGATCTTGTTGACGACCAGCACGCCGCCGCTGACGGGCCAAACCGACTCCAGTTGTCCGCGGGACACGATCAGCCGCTGGGCGGGGCTGGCGAGGAAACGCCATGCCAAGACTCCGTCGGTCGCTCGCAGCGCATGCACCGAGCCGTCGCGGCATCCGCACAGCACCACGCCGTCATGAACGGTGGGCGGGGAATCCACGCGACTGTCGAACGCATATTGCCAGAGGCGCTCGCCGGTGGTGGCGTCGAGCGCGTACAGCAGGTGATCCTCCGTCGAAGCGAGAAAGACGCGGTTATCGGCGATCACCGGGCCGGTGAGTTTGCCGCCCAGCGACGTTTGCCAGCCCAGGAGCAAGTCCGAGTCCACCTTGGTCCCGGCCCGTCCGGAACGCGCCGCGTCATGACGATACGTGGGCCAATCGTCCGGCCGCGGATCCGCCTCGTCGTCCGCCGTCTGGCCGAATGCCGGGCCGCGTTGCAGTCTCCGATCTTCCGGAATCCCGGCCTCACGCGCGGGCGGGGCGGACCGCATCGCGAGGAATCCGGAAAGCTTGGCGCGGATATAGCAAGCGCAGTCGTGCGGAGGAACGTACAACAGGCCGTTGGCCGGGAGGACACCGAAGTAGCAGCTGCCGCGCGTCCAGTGGTGCGCGGCCACTTCGCCGGTGTCCGTATCGAGAAACTCGATGCCGGCCCGGGCGGCGATCACCGTGCTGTCGACGACCTTCATCTGGTGGCACCGATGATGCTGGAAGCGAAAGTCGTATTTCCCTTTGACGCTCTTCTGAACGATCCCCGTGTGGCGATCGTAGGCGTTGTAATCGAGGTTGTCGTCCAAGGGACGCCACAGGTTCATTCCCGCGTCCGGTCCCCACAGACAGCCCTGGAATCCGAACAGATCGACGGGGACCGAATAGTTGGTCGCGGCGTAATCCGAGCGCCACAGCTGTCCGCCGTCCGCTGCCGAAACGACGTTCAACTGCCGGCCTCCCGCGAAGGCGACGACGTCGTCGTAGATGATCAACGTCGGAGCGAACTGGGGCGCCAGAACGATCGTCGCCGTCTCCGCTCCCGGACTGTCCGAATTGGACTGTTCCCGAAAAACCACGTTCTGTCCGGTGGGCGGCGACGTCCAGCGCGGCGTTCCGGTCCGCAGATCGAGGCTCTCGATGACCTTGCCGTCATGATAGACCACCTGGTTTCCATCGGCGGCCAGCGTCATCGGCAGAATCGCGGCGGCTTCATGCACCCAAAGCCGTTTCCCCGTATCGGAAGCGACGGCGACCAGCCGCATGTTCCGGCCCGAGCCGCGGCGGATATCGGCGGCGGTGTTCGGATTGACCAGCACCACCACAACGCGATCGGACAAGAGCAATTCCTCGGCCGGCTCGGTGTGCTCCAGCGTGCGGATCAGTTCGCCGGTCGCCGCGTCCAGCACGCTGACCGGCGCGAATTCGCCCAGCGTGGCGTAGACCGCGTCGCCGTGGGCGACCAACCGGCGATGCATTTGGACCGGACCGACCTTCTTGCCGCCTCGCGCTCCGCCCCAACTGGAAAGTTCGTGCCGCCACAACTGGATGCCGTTGAATGCATCGCGGGCGATCAAGGACCAAGTCTGCTCGCGCGAAACGAAGTGCGAATCGTCCAGGATGTAAAAGATCCGGCCGCCGGTCGAGACCAGGCCGCTGGTCTTCACGCCTCGATTCCAGCGCGGCAAAGCCTCCCACTGGAGAAACCGAGGCGGGCCGACATGCTGGTCTTTGCTGGCCGCGTTTCCGGTGGCGTCGTAACGCGAGTGCGTCCACTGGTCGACGTCGCCGGGCCAGGCTTTGCGGTGCGGCGTCAGCACGCCGTCTCGCTGAATCCATGCGATGCCCAGGGGAGCCAGGACGCGTTCGATTTCCTCCGCTGCCAGGTTCAGCTGTTCGTCCGGCACCAGCAGCATGTTGACCATGCCATCGGCATAGGGCAGCGCGGGGCCTTCCCACGACATGGCCGACACTTGGCCGTACAAACCCGCTTCGCGAATCCCGCGGCGCACCGCCTCAAGCCGGTCTGCGTCTTGCACCAATCCATGCACCAAGACATGGGGCGTCGTGGCCAAGTCCACCAACAGATCTGCGTCTTGGGATCCCGCCAGCACGATCAAGCCGCCGTGGAGCCGGCTGTCGGCGGTCTCGATTACTTGCAGCACAACTCGCGTTCGGCGAGCGCGAGCTACTTCGGCCGGTTCGCTGGCGGTCGCCTGGAGCCACGCCGGACAGACGGCGAGGCATGCTGCGACCAAACAGATGAAATAACCCACGTTGGGCCGCTGTCTTGCACACATTTCATCATGCCAGCGTTATATTTTGGAAAATTCGGAGTGGCACTCCGAATTTTCTAGGAAGCAGCGAAAGGCGCTTCGGGGGTCGGGCGTTCAAAATTCAATTTTGGCCGATCACGGCTCGACCCGATGGTTGAACTCTCTATCGGCCAAAATTGAATTTTGAACGCCCGACCCCAAATCCTCACGCGGTTTTGGCCTGCTTGGTCTTCTTGATCAGGTTCTGCAAGCGGGACTTTGTCCGCGCGGCCCTATTCGGGTGGACGATGCGGTGCGCGCCGGCTTGGTCCAGCTTTTTGGCGGCTTCCCGGTATTCCGTCTCGGCCTTCTCCACGTCGCCGGCAATGGCCGCGTCGCGGACTTTTCGGATTTGCGTTTTGACCGAAGACTTGACCATGCGATTCCGCTGTCGGCTGGCAACGTTTTGGCGTAGTCGTTTCTCTGCACTCTTGGTGGTAGGCATACGGCGGCTTTCTCTCCCTCGCTATTGTCCAATCATGAAATTCAGTCGGTACTGCTAATGGAATCCAAAAGTGTCGCTGATTTCTCCCAGTTTGTCCAGACGGGTCTGCGCATCACGGTAACCAGGCGCCATTTTGACCAATTCGGCCAAGTATCCGCGGGCGGTGTCGGTCAGCGTCATAGCCGTGGCCAGCACGCCCGCACGGTACAGGGCTCGTTTTCGGCAATCGGTCAGATTTTCGTCCCCGGAGGCCAATTGCGCCGCTTGCCGATAGCATTGCAGCGCTTTGGCAAAGAGGTGGTGGCGTTGCAGGACCTCGCCGATTTCCAGCGAAGCGGGCGCGCGGAGTTCCGGAAATTCGAGGCCGGCCTGCAGGAATTCCAAGGCGTCCCGATGGTTGCCGATTTGCTTTAACCTCAATCCCAGTTGAAACTTCAGGCGTTTATCCGCCGGGTGCCTAAAGACACGATTGCGAAACACATCCAGTTCCAACTGAAACGATTCTTCCCGAAGCTTGTTGACCAATGCTTCGGCTTCGGCGCTCTTATCCGCGACGGTCCGCTCCTCGGCCAGCTTGACTTTTTCCTTGGCCAGCAGCATGTTGATGTCTTCCAACCGCTCTACAACCCGAGGAGCCCGAGAGATCTCCAAAGCCCGCATCAGCGTGCGCTGGGCATCGTACGTCCGCCGTTCCGCAAGGTGTAACTCGGCCAATGCCAAGTAGTTCGTTTCGTCTTCCGGACGCTGTGCAATCTCCGACTCCAATTGCTGACGGGGCGTTAGCACCAGTTGACGAGGTGCCTTGGAGGGCACGCCCGAGGAGGGTGGCTGGCGGCCGGTTGGCTTGCCCGTCGACCCAGCCGAACGATCGTTCACGGCCTCTGCGGGCTCTTTTCCATTACCGTCGCCCGCGTCTCCAAGCCGGCTCTTCTTGAGCGTCATCGCCGGGATCATGCGGCTGGGTTCGGCGTCGTAGGGGTCCAACTCCTCCACTCGCCGCCAGCACAGGAGCGCCTCGTCGATTCGGCCGGCGCGAGCGAGCGACCGCGCCAGCACCTTGACTTCCTCAATTTTCGCGGGGATCGACAAATCTGCTGGGATCGTCAATGGCAGCGACGGGAACGAAGGCACTTTGTGGGTTGCCGTTCTTTCCGGCAATTTGTTTTCGGTTAGTGTTGCGTCCATGCCGAGATTGTACTTTATCGAGGCGGGACATGCCAAGTCTTGCAGAACTCGGTTCCAACAGTTTCAATCAAGGCATGTCACACAGCACCCCCCAGACTCCCGGCCGCGTTTTTTTTGTCGGCGCCGGTCCCGGCGATCCGAAGCTGATCACACTGCGCGGAATCGAATGTTTGCGGCAAGCCGACGTCGTCATCTACGACGATCTGGTGAACGCTCAGATTCTCCGCTACGTGCGCCGTGACGCCCAGTTGATCTGCCTGGGCAACCACGGGAAATCGCCAGGGATCAGCCAGGTCGAAGTGAATCTGCGGATCGTCGAGTTGGCGGGACAAGGCAAGACCGTCGTTCGCCTCAAGGGAGGGGACCCCGCGGTTTTTGCTCGATTCGCGGAGGAAGGCGAGACGCTAGCCGAGCGCGGGATTCCATTCGAGGTGGTGCCCGGAATCACGACGGCTTTGGCGGCTGCCAGCTACGCCGGGATTCCGATCACGCATCGGCATTATGCGTCGGCCGTGGCGTTGATCACCGCTCACGACGGTCCCGGTGCGGATGATCCTGCGTTGGACTACCAGGCCTTGGCGCGGTTTCCAGGCACACTCGCGTTCTACATGGGAGTCGCCAACGCCGAAGCCTGGACCGCCGCATTGATTTGCGCAGGCAAGCCGCCGGAGACTCCCTCTGCCATCGTCCGACGGTGCAGTTTTCCCGATCAAGTCTGCATTCGCTGCCGGCTGGACGAAGTCGCCGCGAAACTGGTTTCGCCGGTCAGGATGTCGCCGCCCGCGGTCGTGATCGTCGGGGCGGTCGCCGGACTGGGCGCCACGCTGGCCTGGTTCGACAAACGACCGCTGTTCGGCCGTAGCGTCCTGGTGACCCGGCCGGGCGATCAGTCTGGTCCGTTGGCCGACGCGTTGTCAGAGCTAGGCGCCGAGGTCCTGGTCCAGCCCGCCATTCGCATCTCGGAACCGCCGGACTGGCGGCCGGTCGACGGGGCGCTGGCGCGTCTGGGCGGCTATGATTGGCTGGTTTTCTCCAGTTCCAACGGCGTGGATTATCTCTTGAATCGGCTCCTGGCCAGCGGTTCGGACCTCCGCCGACTGGGCGGCGTCCGCTTGGCGGCCATTGGTCCCGGTACCGCCGACGCTTTGGCGGCCTTCCATTTGAAAGCCGATTTGATCCCCGCCGAATTTCGGGCGGAATCCTTGGCCGCCACGTTGGCAGCTGACGCCCCCGGAAAGCGATTCCTGCTGGCCCGCGCCAGTCGCGGCCGGGAGGTTCTGGCCGAGCAACTGCGCTCGGCCGGAGCTATTGTGGACCAGATCGTTGTTTACTCCAGTACTGATGTAGAGGTTGCCGACGAACGGGTATTGCAGCGGCTGGCAGCAGGCGAAATCCAGTGGGTAACCGTCACCAGCTCGGCGATCGCCCGGTCATTAACCGCTCTGTTTGGGCCGCACCTGCAAAAAACCCGATTGGCGAGCATTAGCCCCATCACGTCGGCCACGTTGCGCGAATTGGGCTGCGAGCCGGCGGTCGAAGCTCGGAGATATACCATCCCCGGAGTCGTCGAAGCCATCTTGCGAGACGGGTTGTAAATGGCGGGTATAGAAATGCGTGGGTTATAAATGGGGGGTGGGTTATAAATTGGGGGTTAAAATGAGGAGATGTAAGTGGAGGTGTAAAATCGGCTGCGGCGGTCTTCGCATCGTTTCTTCCTGTCCCATTTATAACCCCAAATTTATAACCCACTCCTTTTGCATTTTCTTATTTCCCCCGTACACTCCTGCCCATGACATTTCTCCCATTGCTCTCAAATAAACGAAAGAGCCCATTTTTCACCTGCTTTCAGCCCTTGCCGACTGGCCGCTCGTTGGGTAAACTTTTGGGTTTGCCAGACAAGCCAAGTGACAAGCCAAGTACAGTTCAGGACCTCGGATCATGAAAAAAGGCATTCATCCTAAGTACATGTTGACGCAAGTGACTTGTGGTTGTGGGAACAAGTTCCAAACGCGCAGCACCAAGAAAGAGTTGCGGGTCGACATCTGCAACGCCTGCCATCCCTTTTTTACCGGCAAGTTGAAGTACATTGACGCGGCCGGCCGGATCGAGAAATTCCAGAGCAAGTTTGCGGCGGGCGACTATGCCAGCCTCAAGCGTCCTGCCAAGAAAGCAGCCAAGCCGGCCTCGGCTACCTAGCTGCGCCTCGCCAGATTTTTCTTGCACGTTGTAGACATCGGTCGACAACGTGTTTTTATGCGCGGTCTTTTTTCTCGCGCCTCCGCGACATCCTCTTCCTTCTTCAGAACGTTTTCATCGTCAGCGTTGTTCTTATGCGCCACATGCTCGAAGAAAAACTTGCTCGGTTCGAAGAACTGGAGCATAAGATGTCGGATCCGCAGATCCAGACGGACTCCAGCCGGATGGCGGCCGCCGCGCGCGAGCACGGTTCGTTGAGCAAGCTGGCGATGAAGTACCGCCGCTTTAAGAAGCTGTGCAGCGAGATCGCCGATTGGACGGCGATGCTGGACAGCGGCGACGCCGACGAGCGCGAAATGGCCGAGGGCGAGTTGCCGCAACTGAGAGCCGCCCGCGAACAGCTGTGGGACGAGTTGCTGGAACTGACCGTCGGCGGCGAAGATGCCAACCGGACGCGGTGTGTGGTGGAAATCCGCGCCGGGACGGGGGGAGAAGAGGCGGCGTTGTTCGCCCGCGATCTGTACGAAATGTATCACAAGTTCGCGGAATCCAAGGGCTGGAAAATCGAAACGATGGAAGCCAGCCCGACGGACCTGGGCGGATTCAAGGACGTTCAATTGGCGTTCGAGGGCGAGGGCGTGTTCCGCGAACTGCAGTACGAAAGCGGCGGGCATCGCGTCCAACGCGTGCCGGAAACCGAAGCCAAAGGCCGCATCCACACCTCGGCGGCCACCGTCGCCGTGCTGCCCGAACCCGAGGACGTGGAAATCGACCTCAAGCCGGACGATTATCGGAAGGACATTTTTCATGCCAGCGGACCCGGCGGCCAGCACGTGAACAAGACCGCCTCGGCGATCCGGCTGACCCATTACGAAAGCGGGATCGTCGTGTCGATGCAGGATGAAAAGAGTCAGCACAAGAACCTGGCCAAGGCGATCCGCGTCCTGAAAACCCGGCTGTACGAGGCCAAACGCCAGCAGGAGCATGACAAGCGAGCCGAGGTCCGCCGCACGCTGGTCGGTTCCGGAGACCGCAGCCAGCGAATTCGCACTTATAACTTTCCGGAAAACCGCATCACCGATCATCGGATCAACCTGACGCTGTACAAACTCGATCAGATCCTGCAGGGCAATCTGCAACCGATTATCGATCAGCTGATCGAATTCGACCGCCGAGAAATCCGCGGCTCGCTGGGCCCCTTGGATTAACATCATGTCGGATACGAACGATTGGACCGTCGGACGCCTGCTGACTTGGACGACGGACTACCTGAAGCAGCACGGTGCGGCCAGCCCCCGGCTGGACGCCGAGGTGCTGCTGGCCGCCGCCCGGGGCTGCCAGCGGATCGAGCTGTACACGGCCTTTGACCAGATCGCCGACGAGGCCACGCGGACGGTGTTCCGTGATTTCGTGCGCCGTCGCGCGGCGGGCGAGCCGGTCGCTTATCTGGTCGGCCATCGCGAATTCTTCTCGCTGTCGTTTCAGGTCACCCGCGACGTACTGATCCCGCGTCCGGAAACCGAGCATCTGGTCGTCGAGTGCCTGGATCTGGTAAAGCTGCGGCCGACCGCCGCGGAACACGCCGAACTCGCCGACTCGGAAACCGGCGGTTCGCACCTGCCGGATGCGACGTCCCCGCGCCGCCAAGTCCATATCGCCGACGTAGGCACCGGCAGCGGTGCCATCGCCGTGAGCATCGCCAAGCACGCGCCCGATTGCCGTGTGACCGCGATCGACATCAGTCGACCGGCCCTGGAGCTGGCCCGCACCAACGCTGAACAGCATCAAGTCGCCGAGCAGATCGAATTCGTGCTGAGCGATCTGCTGGCCGAAATCCCGCCCGACGTGCGGTTCGACGTGATCGCCAGCAATCCGCCTTATGTCAGCCAACCGGAGTGGGAACAGCTATCGGCCGAGGTCAAAGACTTTGAACCGAAGTTGGCTTTGGTGGGCGGCCCGACCGGCAGCGAAATGATCGCCCGGCTGATTCCCCAGGCCGCCGAGCGTCTCCGCGGTGCGGGCTGGCTGCTGATGGAAATCAGTCCAATGACCGAAGCCGCGGTACGTCAGCAGCTGACGCAAGACGGCCGTTTTACGTCGATCCAAACCGTCA
>Ga0366819_10008_pt1 | contig 129711 bp, 110 predicted proteins | sample TotcelFGM3001N15_FD_207091 | JGI IMG/M metagenome (GOLD analysis project Ga0366819, IMG submission 207091) | Enriched cells from coal bed in the Powder River Basin, Montana, United States - Total cells FGM rep3 HSBNCT.FGM.300.1.N15 ... | reverse complement strand
CTTGTTGGCCTCGGTGGTGACGGCCGAGCCGGAATTGGCGTGGAAAGAAACGTCTCATTCGCTCGCGCTGATGCGCAACTCGCAGATCGTCTGGCAATTTAACTACAAGCCGGAAGAAGGCAAGCCCTACTTCCATCCGATCACGATCGGCGGCGGGGATCCCGTTACCGATCTGCGGCCGGCGGACCACTATTGGCACCGGGCGATCTGGTTCTCGTGGAAGAGCATCAACGGGCTCGTCTATTGGGAAGAAAATCCGCAGACAGGCAAATCCCCGGGCGAGACCGAGGTGATTACCGTCAAGGCTGCGCCGCGCGACGACCACTCGGCGCAGTTTGAACTGGTGCTCCACTATCATCCGCCGGGCCGGCCGGCCGTACTGACCGAACGGCGGTTGGTGACGGTCAGCGCCCCGACGGCTGCCGGCAGCTATCATATCGATTGGCTCAGTACGTTTACGGCGGGCGACGCCGACGTTTTGCTGGATCGGACGCCCATCGCCGGCGAGCCGAACGGCGTCAGCTGGGGCGGCTACGCGGGGCTGTCGTTGCGTCTGGCGCCGGAACTGCGTCCGTGGCAGTTTTCCGATAGCGAAGGGGCTGTCAAAGAAGTGACGAAACAGGCCCGCTGGATCGCTTTCAGCGGGCCGACCCAGGGCGGCGGGACGGCCGCCATCATCGTGCTCGATCATCCCCACAGTTTTCGGCACCCGACGCCGTGGTACCTGATCCAAGGCATGCCTTACTTCAGCCCGGCCGTCCTGTACCGCAGCCCGCATACTCTGCCCGCCAAAGGGAATCTGACGCTCAAATACCGGATAATCTTCCAAGCGGAGGCAGTCGATCGAGAGGCCGTGGAACGGGAATGGCAAGCCTTTGCGGCGGGACGATAGGGGCCGGGGCCGCTGCCCGCCAGCCCGTATGCCCCTGCCGACCGCGGGGCCTGAAAGACTCGTCGAGATAGCCGACGAGAGCATGTGGCGTCGCTCACTCAGCGCAGCTCGAATTCCGGCATCCGCAGCTTGGTCACGCGATCATCGTCGGCAAGGAAGGGCGGCAGGTCGCCATCATCGAAAACGGCCAGGAGCCGTCCCCGATCGAGGAGCATGGCGTGCTCCTCGGGCGTGGGCAGCCGATCGTAGGCCGGCAGGCCCGAGTAGAACATGACATCGACGAACTCCAGGGGCTTGACGTTCATCACCACGTGCTTGGGAGACAAGACCGCGCCAAGGCGGCGATAGACACGGCTGTTATGAATGCGGCGTTGACGATAGTCAGGGTCGTTGTAGATGAAGCCGCCACCCGAATGATAATAGGCCAGGGGGAACAACATCGCCGCGGCGTAACCGACCGTGGCGTTGGCGATCAGCACGCCCATGCGGAACAGCACCGGCACGAGCAAGGTGGTCATGAGCACCATCGGCAACCGCAACGTCCACTCGTGGATTCCCAGCACCGCGAAGCTCGCCGCGATCTGCCACAAAAACAACGGCTGCTTATGAAGCCACACGTGAATATCCCACCACTGCCGATGGTCGTAGGGCAGGACTGGGTCGGCCCGGAGCACCGGCTTGAAGGGATGATCGAGCATGTTCTTGGCGACGAGCGCGTGATATCGCTCGTCCCACTCATGCAGGAACGGATCCAGCGTGGCGGCGAACACATTGACAGCCAGCGCCGCGGCGACCAGCACCGCGACCGCCCAGGCCGTGCGGCCTCGCAGGAATATCACGGCGCTGGCCAGCACACCGGCAAAGGTGAGGCCGATCATCAGCCACTGTGTCGTTGTCATGCCTGTCGAATATGGCCTTGTTCGCGATGGCTGACCCGCAACCGGTCGGCGGTGCCGCCGGCCAACTGGTGATCGGCCAAATAAATGATCTTGTCGGTCACGCCGATCGCCGACGATGCATCGCCGGCGATGAAATGATCGCCGCCGCCGATCCCCAGCACCTCGTGCGGTTCGCTCGATTCGCCCTGAATTATGCGTGACCCCGTAGCGTCGGGTTATAGCCTCCGACGGTTCCAGCGTAGCAAGTGCGAGGTTCAGGTGAACAGTTCGGCCGTTTTGGAATGTCATCCAGCCCTCTAAAACTTAGCCCAACGATGACGGACCTTCCTATCCACCCTATTCTTCCTGATCGAACAATGAACTTGACCGCACGAGCAAATATCGCTAACGTTTCGCCCCCCGCGTAAGACTCCAGACAGCGGGATCGCCGACCGTTCGTCGGCCCGTTTTGGCAGGAAAAAGGTCATGCAGTTGCGCCCCATTTTGATCGGCTTGGTCGGCTTGGCCGCGTCGCTTTGCGCGATGACGGGCGCGGGTCAAGTATCGACGCCGGCTGGGCTGAAGGTCGACGAATCCGCCGGAGAGCGTCCCCTGATCGCCGAGATCGTCGACATGCGGCGGCAGCAGGCGGAAGCATCCCCGGAACTGGACGAAGCGACGAAGAAGCGGATCGCCGGCCTGTACATCCAGGCCACCGAAGCGTTGAAGGCCGCCGCGGAAGCGAGCGAGCGGACGAAGATGTTCCAGCGCGATGCGGAAAGCGTCCCCGAGCGACTGCACGAGCTCCAGTTGCAGATCGCCGCACACCGCGGCCTGAGTCCCGCCATTCCGGACACGACCGAGCCAGCGGATTTGGAGGGCGCACTGGCCCAGGCGGATCGCGTCCTGGCAGAGTTGAAGCAGGCTCAAGCCCGCGCGGAAAATGATCGCTTGTCGCGCGCCAATCGGCGCAAGGACGTTCGCAACCTGCTGTTTTCGGCTCCTCAACGGCTGCAGGAAGTCGACAAGCAGCTGGCATCTCCCACGCCGGCCGACGAACCGGCTCACGTAACCCTCGCTCGGCGCACCGAATTGCAGGCGCGGCGGCAGGTGATCGAGAGGGAGATTCCGGCGCACCAGAGCGAATTGGCCAAGTACGATGCCGAGGATGCGGTGGACTTGCTGCGGTTCGAGCAGGATTTGCAGGGCCAGGAATTGGCCTTTGCCGAGCGCCAGTTCAAGTTATTGGACGCCCGCGTCAAACAGACGCGGCAAGACGCGGCAAGCAAAGCGGTACGGCGGGCCGAAGAAGAGTCGATCCGAGCCCAGCCGCTGCTCAAAGATCATGCCGCGCGGAACATGGAACTGACGCACAGGGCACAAAGCCTGGCGCAGCTGATCGGCCAGACCGATCTCGCCCTGCGTGAGGCCGAATCCCAGTTGACCACGGTCCAGCAGGAGTTCAAACGGGCACAGGATCGCGAGGCGAGCGTCGGTTTGACCAAGACGGTCGGCGCCCAACTGCGCAAGCAAGAGACGTCGCTGCCGGACATCCGTAAGCTCCGCCGCGACCTCCGGCGACGGCAGCAAACGATTGAAGACATCCGGTACGAGCTGTTCGAATTGGAGGAAGAACGCAACGCCCTGGCCAAGCGCGACGCAATTGTCGCGGGCATTCTACGCGGTGCCCCACCGGGATTGACGTGGGCCGACCAGCAGGATCTGCAGACCGCGGCCGAACGGGTCTTGGAGCGAAAACGCGCCTACCTGGACGCCTTGATCCGCAGCCAGCAGATTTACTTTGACAAGCTGACGGAACTGGACACCACCGAGCTGCAGTTAGCCAATCTGACGCAGCAGTTCATCAGCTATATCCGGGAGCGCGTGCTATGGATTCGCACCGGCAAACCGCTGTCGGCGGACCTCTCGATCAGCGACAGCGACTTGTGGCTGATCCAGCCCGGCCAATGGCTGTCGCTTGGCAGTCAGCTGGGCAGCGAAATCCGTGCGGCTCCGAACCTGTTCGCGGCGGCCGTGTTGATTTTTTCCGGCATGCTGGCTATCCGCCGCCGCATGAGGCGGAAAATCCAGGATCTCGGCCAGCTGGCCGAACGGCGCAACTGTACGCATTTTCGCCTGACCATGCAGGCGGCGGCGCTCACCTTACTGATCAGCCTCCTGTGGCCGGCGGCGACCGCGTTTCTCTCTTGGCGTTTGGCGCCCACCCCCGACGGCACCGACTTGAGCAGCGCCGTTGCCGCTGCGCTGTGGGTCATGGCCGGAGCGTTCCTGCCGGTTGAGCTGTTGCGGCAGATCTGTCGACGTCAAGGCTTGGCCGAATCGCACTTCGGTTGGCCTATCTCGGCCGTGCGGACATTGCGCGTCAATCTGCGCCAGCTGATCAGTCTGGGGCTGCCGCTGGTGTTTGTGACCTCCGTGCTGCACGCCAGCAACCCGGACCAGGGATACGACGTCGTCAAGCGGATCGGCTTCATCCTGACCTGCATCCTGGCCGCCTTTTTTTTGTCCCGCGTGGTTCATCCGGCAACCGGAGTGTTCCAGGAATACGTCGCCTTTCATCAAAACGGCTGGCTCGACCGCTTGAAGTACGTGTGGTACTGGATGGGTGTGGCGTCTCCGCTGGCGCTGGCCGGAATCGCCTTCTGGGGCTATTACTACTCCGCGCGTCAGCTGACATGGTGCCTGCTGTCTACCATCTGGCTGGGCGTGTTGCTGGTGACCGTGCGGGCCTTGCTGTTGCGATTGTTGCTGGTCTATCGGCGGCACTTGAGCATCCGGCAGGCGCAAGAGCGGCGCGCTGCGGCGCAGGCGGCGGCCGCCCAAGGCACCGGGGCGGCGGCCGTGTCGCGGCCGGTGATTCCAGTCGAGGAAGAAGCCGTCGACCTGGCTCATCTCAGCAGCCAGACACAGCGGATCGTCACCACGGTGATCGTGGCTGCGGCGCTGATCGGCACCTGGGCCATCTGGGTGGACGTCGTGCCGGCGTTGAACGTCCTCGACCGTTGGCCGTTATGGACCACGGTCCAGCAGGTCACGGAAAGCGCAAGCGACGCGGCGGGCGCGACGGTCATGGTGACGCGTGATGTGATCCGGCAAGTTACCGTGGCCGATTTACTGCTGGTCACGGTCATCGGCGTGATTACGATGGTCGCCTTCCGCAACATTCCCGGCCTGTTAGAGATTGCCGTCTTGCAGCGGCTGCCTTTGGAAGCCTCGGCGCGCTATGCCGTGACGACGCTGGCCAGTTATGCCATCATCTTGGTCGGCGTGGTCTGGGCCGCCGGCACCATGGGATTGCGCTGGAACCAGATCCAGTGGCTGGCGACGGCCCTGACCTTCGGCCTCGCTTTCGGGCTGCAGGAGATTTTCGCCAACTTCGTGGCCGGCTTGATCATTCTGTTCGAGCGGCCGCTGCGCGTCGGCGACATTGTGACGGTGGACGATGTGACGGGCGTGGTATCGCGGGTCCGGATCCGGGCCACGACGATCACGAATTGGGACCGCAAGGAATTCGTGGTCCCCAACAAGGAATTCATCACCGGGAAACTGTTGAACTGGACCCTGTCGGACCAGATGAACCGGATTGTGATCAACGTCGGAATCGCTTACGGCTCGGACACGGAGAGTGCGCGAAACCTGCTGTTGAAGATCGCCAGAGAGCATCCCCTGTTGCTGGCCGACCCGGCACCGGCCGCGTGTTTCGAGGCCTTCGGCGACAGCTCGTTGAGTCTCGTCCTGCGGGCCTTTCTGCCCACGTTCGAAAACCGCTTGAACGTGATCCACGAACTGCACACGGCGATCCATCGGGAATTCACCTCCGCGGGCATCGAGATCCCCTTTCCGCAACGCGATCTCCACGTCCGTTCCATCGGCTCCGATTGCCGGCTGGGCGTCAGCCAGCCGCTGGTGCGAGACCAAACGCCGCAAGAGGAAGCCGATGCGGCATGAGCGAGTCGATTACGACTTGCTCTCCAGCAATTCATCCAGCGCGGCGGCCAGCGTGCTCTTGGGCTGGACGCCGACCAGACGCCGCACCAGCTTGCCATCCTGGAACAGCAGCAACGCGGGGATCGCCGAGACGCCCAGGTGCCGGGCGACGTCCGGATGCTCGTCGATGTCCAGTTTCGCCACGACCGCGCGGCCGCGGTACTCGGCAGCCAATTCGTCGATTACCGGGGCCAACTGGCGGCAGGGCCCGCACCAGCTGGCCCAGCAGTCCAACAGCACGGGACGGTCGGTGTCGAGCAGCGTTCGCAGGTAAGGATGGTCCGTCGGCGGCGGCAGCGCGCGCCCACAGCCGAGCAAAACCAGCAAGCACATGACGGCGGACCAACGAACTGCGTTCATGGCGGAATCCTCAAACGGCGTGATCGCCGCGATCGGGTACGTCAGCCTTTTCAGGCAGAACAGGTGCGCGAAAACGTGTGACATCGCAGCGACGATTTCCTGCCGCGCGTCTTTGCGACGATCACCGGCAACGGTATATTTCATGGACGGCGGGCTCAACCCCAGAACTCTCTTCGGTTGGGGCCCCGCCGAACAGAACCGCGTGAGGAGAACTCCGATGGCCGCGAGCAAACCGAACGAGTTATTATTAGAAGTCAGGGAGTTCCTGTCCAGCGGGCCGTTGCCGGGCGTGATGGGGGGAAAGAAGGTGACTTCGGCGACGGGCGAGGTCTTCACCACCCGCGATCCCGGAACCCGCCAGCCGCTGGCTGACGTCTGTGCGATGCAGGGCGAGGACGTGGATCGCGCGGTCCGCGCGGCGCAAGATGCGTTTCAAACGTCGGGGTGGGCCCAACTGTCGTCCGACGAGCGGGGCGTGTTGCTGCACCGCCTGGCGGACGCGGTCGAGCAACGCAAGAAAATCATCGCTCAAATCGAAGCTCTCGACTGCGGCAAAGTTTACGCCCAGGCGGAAGCCGACGTGCAGAACTTCGTCGATACCACCCGCTATTTCACGAACATGGCCTTGCACATCCAGCACCGCAGCCCCCTGGCCGTGGCTCGGCACGAAGCGTGGACGGTCCGCGCGGCGTGGGGACCGTGCGGATTCATTTTTCCTTGGAACTTTCCGATCCTGTTGGCCGGTTGGGGCATCGCGCCCGCGCTGGCGGCCGGCAACACGGTGGTGATCAAGCCCGCCGAGGACACGCCCTTGTCGACGATTTACCTGGGGCTGCTGGCCCGAGAAGTCGGCATCCCCGACGGCGTGATCAACGTTGTGCCAGGATTGGGCGAGGTGGCCGGCGCCGCGTTGGCGGCGCATCCCGGCTTGAAGCGGCTGTCGTTCACCGGTTCGCCGGAGGTAGGCCGGTTGGTGGCCGAGGCCTGCGGCCGAAACTTGGTGCCGGTGAAGCTGGAATTGGGCGGCAAGGGAGCGGCGATCGTGTTCGACGACGTCGATCTGCTGCAAACCGTCGAAAAACTGGCTCAAGCCATCACGTTTCACGCCGGCCAAGTCTGCTGCGACGCGACGCGATGGCTGATCCACCAGCCGATTTACGACCGGTTTGTGTCCGCTGCGGCAGAGCGTTTGCAGCAAGTCGCCGTGGGATATCAACTGGAGCGCAGGACGCAGATGGGGCCCGTGGTCAGCGACAAGCAACGGCAGCGGGTGTTGGGATATCTGCAGCGAGGCCAAGCGGAGGGCGCGGAGGTAATTCTGCCGGGCGGACCGGCGGAAGTCGCCGGCCGCGAGGGGTTCTACGTCAAGCCGGCCCTGCTGGCCGGTTCTTTGGACAATGTCGCGGCGCGGGAAGAAATCTTCGGCCCCGTGGCGTTTCTGACGCCGTTTGCCGACGAAGGCGAGGCGATCGACTTGGCCAATCGGACCGAGTACGGTTTGGCCAACAGCGTCTGGACCAGCGACTTGAACCGCGCCGGCCGCGTGGCCGAATCACTAGTGGCAGGCAACAGCTGGATCAACGCCCACAACTTGTTTCCGCTCGGCGTGCCTTATGGCGGCGTCAACAAGAGCGGCATGGGCGGCGGCGTCTTGTCCGTCCAAACGCTGTTCGATTATTGGCGAAGCACATCGGTCGTCCGGCCGTTGTGACCCGCGGAGTGCGAAGCGAGGCCGAGCGAAAATGGTGGGCGAATCCCCTCAAGACCAGCCCTGGCCGGAGCAAAGGGGGCAGTCGATACGCCTCCTGTAATGGTCCGTAGGATCGCGAACGGAATTCAATGTAGTCATCACGCTCCGCGTGATGTCATGTCGTCACGGCGGAGCGTGACGACTACCTTAGGGCGAATAGGACTTGAGGAACTGATACGCCTCGTTGCGGTGGTCGAAGTCCCAGTCCGTCAAGCCGACATTCAGCTTGATCTCCGTGTATGTATACTCTTCGAGCAGGATGGGGGGGTCGCCTTCCTTTGGCGGCCAATCATAGGCGGAATAGTGGATGGGCAGAACGAGTTCGTCGTCGATCAGGATCCGCGCTGTTTTGTACTGCAACTCCGATTGACGCGTCGTGTGCGCGACTTGAATCACCGTACAGGGCCGCCCATTGACTTTGGCGCCGCGAATCAACTTGGTTTGGCACCCATTGGCCATCAATTCGCGTTCGCCGTTCTCGATCAGACGGCGGGTCAGGTTGAGCATGCCGATTTCGGATATCGGATAGCGCGTATGCTGCATCGCCGCCGGACTGTCCGGCATCAGCGAGGTCGTGATGTGCGCAAAACGCGTGCCGCCATTGCGAACGATGATTCTTCCGTTGTTTCGGCCCTCGACATAGATCACTTCACGGCCTTTAACGCGGTCCGGATTGAGGAATCGCACATAAACGCTGAACGGCTCGACGACTTCGTCGCCCCGCTTCTGAGCATGGCGGATCTTGACGAACATCGTCTCGTGGTCGATCAGCCGTCCGTCCACCCGTTCGCGCCTTGTCAGCAAGCAGGTATAGTCTTGAATGCTTTCCTGCATCCGTTTCTGGGCGTCGTAAGCGATCCGTAGCGAGGCTCGCAACGGATCTTCTTCCGGCGGCAGCTCTTCCGCCGCCAGCGAAGCGCGACCCGTCAAGATCAACAGGACGAGGCAGCTGGAGAAAAATAGAGAACGGACCATAAATGGCAGCCAGAGCTTTCCGCCAGATTCTGCGTCGAGCAGAACGTCTGGAACAAAAGCCATAAGCGAAGCAGGGTTTCTTCCAACGGGGCCTTGTTTGTGAGGCTGGGCAATTATAGCTGTCAAATTGTAAACGAAAGCGATTGCCGCCGGGTTCCCCTGCTTTTTGGCTTACTGTCCATGCATTTTCGACTTGACCGCAACTATTGGGCAAGAGGCGCGCAAGAGGATGGAGCGGGAATTGGCATATCGCTTGCACTTCGATGCGCCGGATTTGACGGCGTGCCATTTTGGCAGGCACGTACCGCGTCAGCTAATGTGGCCTTAAGGGTGCTCTGCCTTTGATGAATTGGAATTGGAGAGACAAAATATGGCAAAGATGATTGCGTTCGATCAGGACGCCCGCGAAGCGATGAAGCGCGGCGTTTCTAAACTCGCAAAGGTAGTTCGCTCGACATTGGGTCCGGCCGGCCATAACGTTATCCTGCAGAAGAGTTTCGGCGCTCCCCTGGTGACCAAGGACGGGGTTACGGTGGCCAAGGAGATCGAACTGGAGGATCCGTACGAGAACATGGGCGCCCGCATGGTGCGGGAGGTCGCTTCAAAGACGAACGACGTGGCCGGCGACGGCACTACGTCTGCGACGGTCCTGGCTGATGCCATTTTCGCCGAAGGCTTGCGAGCCGTTGTGGCGGGCGTGAACCCGGTTTACCTGAAGAACGGCATCGAAAAGGCCGTGGACGACGTTTCGGCGCAACTCAAGGCGAAGAGCGTCAAAGTCAAGGACCGCAAAGAGATGGCTCAGGTAGCCGCCATCGCGGGCAACAACGACCCGGAGATCGGGGAGCTGGTCTCCGAGGCGATGGACCGGGTCGGCAAGGACGGCGTCGTGACGATCGAGGAAGGCAAAAGCATGCAGACCGAGGTCGAATGGGTCGAAGGAATGCAGTTTGACCGCGGCTATCTTTCGCCCTATTTTGTGAGCAGCCCGCAAACGATGGAATGCGTCTTGGAAGACGCCTATATCTTGATTCACGAAAAAAAGATTTCCAGCGTTCGCGAAATGGTTCCGCTGTTGGAAAAAGTCGCCCGGGCGGGCAAGCCGCTGCTGATCATCGCCGAGGATGTCGAAGGCGAAGCGTTGGCGACGCTGGTCGTCAATCGCCTTCGCGGCACGTTCAAGTGCTGTGCCGTCAAAGCGCCGGCGTACGGTGACCGGCGGAAATCCATGCTCGAAGACATCTCGCTTCTGACCGGCGGCAAGGCGATCTTCGATAATCTCGGAATCAAGCTCGAAGGCATGGACCTGGACATGCTGGGGCGCGCCAAGCGGGTGATCATCGACAAGGACAACACGACGATTGTCGAAGGTGCTGGAAAAGCGGAGGAGATCAAAGCCCGCATTGCCCAGATTGAGAACGAATACGAGAAATCGACCAGCGACTACGATCGCGAGAAGCTGCAGGAGCGGAAAGCGAAATTGACCGGTGGCGTGGCCAAGATCTCCATCGGCGGGGCAACCGAGGCTGAAGTCAAGGAAAAGAAACTGCGTTTCGAAGATGCGTTGAACGCGACCCGGGCCGCCGTTCAAGAGGGCGTTTCCACCGGTGGCGGTGTGGCTTTGTTACGCGCAGCGGCCGCTTGCAAGCCCCAGGACTTGAATGAAGACCAGCTGACGGGCTATCAGATCGTGCTTCGAGCCTGCCGCTCGCCCATTACTTGGATCGCCGAAAACGCCGGAAAAGACGGGTCGTTGATCTGCGAAAAAGTTGCCGCGGGCAAGGGGAACTTTGGCTATAACGCGGCCACCGATACCTTCGAGGACTTGGTTGGCGCCGGCGTGATCGATCCGACAAAAGTCGTTCGCACGGGTCTGCAAAACGCCGCGAGCGTGGCGACGTTGCTGCTGACCAGCGACGCCTTGATCACGGACAAGCCCAAAGACGACGACAAGTAGGAACGCCAAAGTCTTGCGGCCCCGTGCAAGTCGCCCGCGCGCGGGGCCCGGTTTCCATCCGCACGTCTCCACGTACATTACATAGCGTGCGCGGCACGCCAAAAAAGGCAGGCCGACAGCCGGCGCATCGTCCGGCTGCCGGCCGCCTTTTTTTCTTAGCGAGATCTCTGCGCAATTGGTGCGCAGCGCCACCTCGTGGAGCGATGGCCGCGGGGCCGAGCGGTGCGGGCATGAAGCTGTTCGGTTTGGTGCCTTCGGAAATGCCGTCTGACCACCCAGAAGGTCGCGAGGGAAGCAACGCCCCGCTGACAACACTCCGTCCTTGCCGAACAAATCTCCATCGTTCCGCCGACGCTCAATCGCAACGTTCGCCGCGGCTCCCACAGCCGCGGCCAACTTGCGGCAGCAACACCAGGGACATCATGTCCCTCGTGTGTGCAAAGATCATCGTAAATATGCTGCTCGGTTCTGATCGAAAAAGTCAGCCGAATCGCTACGGCTTGTGAGAAGCTCCCAGCTTACGACGATCTTAACGATTGTACCGCTCCGACTAGGTCAAGTGTTCGCGGCGGATGGCCAGCAGCGAGCTGAGAGCCGGCTTGGGCAGGCCCTGAGTATTGAATAGACCGCCATGGGCCAGGCGGTGTGAAGTCGAATCGAAGACTTGATTCCAAATCAGCGCTTGGACGGGCTGTTTGGCCAGCAAGGCGGGAAACAATTGATCCACCAAGCGTTTCTGCTCCTGCGGCGAGGGACCGCCGGAAAATGCCGACGGCAAAACCTCGCTGGGGTCCGTCGCCAAGCTGTCGGCGCCGGCGCCGCTGGGAATCGTGAGCATCGGAATCAGCGGCAAACCGAGTGAGGCCCACAGGTCGAGATGCTCCGTAACCTCCAGCACGTCGCGCGGGAGCGTGCCGCGCGGCCAGTAGCCATAATCGATCTCCAACCCGATGCCTGCGATTTCGATGTCGGCGCGCAGCAAGAAATCAACGAACTGGAACGGCGACATTGCCGCTTGGCGCAATGCGACGGATTCGCCCCACGGCTGGTCGACGCTGATAAAAACGGGCGTCCGCGGGTCTCGGCGACGAGCTATTTCGATCAAGCTCGCCGCGAGCCGGACGTTCTGTTCGTCGGACAGCCACGGGGCGGCCGTTGTGGCCGCCACCGCGTGCCAGAGATGAACTTGACCCCGATAACGATCCAGGACGGCCTCGACGAAATTGCGCGCGGCTTGGACCACCGCGGACAAGTCCACCGGCGAGGCGGCGACCCAATCCGGCAAACTGTCTCGGTCCAGGCGTATCACGGGGCCGCCGATAATCTTCACCCCATAGCGAAAGCACCATTGCACGTGCTTGTCATACCGTGTCCAATCCCAACGATTGGGCTCGGGCTGGATATCGCGCCAGCAAAAGGGTACGACCGCTGCGTTAAACGTAGCGCGAAACATGGGTTCGGCGTTGACGGGCATGGGGGCATTGCCCAGGTTTCCGGCCAACAGCGTCGTGAGAGACTCCGTTGCTTCGTGACGATATCGAAGCGCCTGACGGGCGTACTCCGCCCCCAGCAGCAGCATCGCATCCAGGCTCTGACGGATCGCGCTTTCGGCCGCCGCCTCCGCCGCCTGCCGGTCGTGTGGCAAAGTCGCGGCGCGGATATACGTCTGACACGCGGCATGGATTTGGGCGGCCAGCGTCTCCGGCAGCTGCAATCCGGCGTGCCTCCATGACTCGGCTTTCGAGCGCAAGCGGTTCATCGTTCCCCGAGCCAGCTCGACCACCAGATCATACGGCCGCTCACGTTCCATGAGCGTCGCCGTGCTCAGCAGCAGTTCGCCGTGGCCGTCCACCGGCCAAGGGATGTACACCTTGCCGGATTCGTCGATCCCGCGTTCCAGCCGCAACAGGCAGTCGCCCTCCCACGTTTTCCGGCAGAACGTCGGCAGGCTATCCAAACCCGCAACATAGATGCGGTCAACCGCACCGCGGGCAAGTTGCGCGAGCGGCGGGGTGAGGAGACGAAGAAAACCCATGCGCGCGGATTCCTTGCCAAATGGCGTTGCGAAACGGTCCCCGAAATCCGCCCGTACTGCCGAAGGACGGGCATTATCCGGTCGATACCGTCTCTTGCGGCAGGCCGGCAAATGCTATATTTAGCGTTTCGAGGTGAATTTTGCTAGCGTGGTTTCAGTAACGTAAGGAAGCATTGATGAGGGAATCCGTCACACAAACGAATTTGACGCTCGGGCCGGTCCGCCGCGGAAAAGTCCGGGACATCTACGATCTGGGCGACCGGCTGCTGATGATCAGCAGCGATCGAATCAGCGCGTTCGATTGGGTCCTGCCGACGCCGATCCCGGACAAAGGACGCGTCTTGACGCAGATCAGCGCATTCTGGTTCGATCTACTGCAGACGCCGAATCACGTGCTGTCGCTGGAGGTCGAGTCGCTCGGATTGTCCGAAGCCGACGCCGCCAGCCTGGCCGGACGCAGCATGATCGTCCGCAAATGCGACGTCGTGCCGATCGAGTGCGTCGTGCGCGGCTACTTGGAGGGGTCCGGCTGGAAAGAATATCAACAGACTCAAGCGGTCTGCGGCATTGCCCTGCCTGCGGGACTCCAGCAGGGTTCGCCGTTGGCCGAGCCGATCTTTACGCCGGCCACCAAGGAGGAGAGCGGGCACGACATCAATATTTCGTACGAGCAAATGGTGGAAATCGTCGGGTTGGATACGGCCGCGGAACTACGGCGGCGGAGCATCGACATCTACTGCCAGGGAGCGGATTACGCGCGCACGAAAGGCATCCTGATCGCCGACACGAAATTCGAGTGGGGACGCGTCGACGGCCAACTGATCTTGATCGACGAAGTGCTGACGCCCGACAGTTCCCGATTTTGGCCGGCCGACCAATACGAGCCGGGCCGCAGCCAGCCGTCCTTCGACAAACAGTTCGTCCGGGACTACCTGACCTCAACCGGCTGGGACAAGAACAGCGCCCCGCCGTCCCTGCCGGAAGAAATCGTGAACAAGACGCGCGAAATGTACATCGCGGCTTACGAACGGCTGACCGGCAAGATGTTCCAATGGAAGTAGACCCGGCAATCTTCCATTTCCGGTTCTATCTGGGCGCGCTGCCTGGTTGCAGTGCGAGCGGGCCGGCGAGACCCTCGTACACGCTGAATTCGGCCCACACCGGCAGATGATCGGACACCTCGAGCGCTTGTGCCATCGTCAAGCTGAATTCCTGCATCAGATCGAGCACGCCCCAGCGGCCGGTGAATTCGATGGTGTTCCGGCGATCGAACACGATGTTGTCGTAGGTTTTGGTCCCGCGGGTATTAGTCGGCACGCCGGAGACCGCCCAAGCGATCCCCGGCAGACGGCTCAAGTCGCCCATTTGATCTTCGTTGACGTTCAAATCGCCCAGCAGAATCACGTCGTCCTCGCCGGTTCCATTCTGCTGGACGCCGACGAAGACCCGGGCCAGGGCGTCCAGCTCGGTGGACGTCTCGTCCGGGTCGGTATGAATATTGACCAGGGTAAAGGTGAAAGCTTGACTCGGCGGCACGCCACGGGCCCGGAAACGCGCCGCTAATGGCTCGCGATGCAGCAGATCCTGCGGATCGGGAACCGTATAGATAGATCGTGGATCGACCTCGATCCGCGTCGTATCAAACACAAAGGCATATTGCTCTTTGCTGCTGGTTCGGCCAAGCCGCGGACCGACGACAACATCGTAGCTGACTCCCGTCGAATTGATCAGCGATACGAATTGCGGCATCACCGTGTCGTCGACCGACCGGATCTCTTGAATCGCCACCAAGTCGAAACGGCGGACGACTTCGGCCAGAACCTGCATGACGTAGGGTTTTTGCAGCTTCGAAATGCCGAACACTTGGATGTTGAACGTGGCAATTCGAATCGTCGGCTGGTATGAAGAAACGGGGGACAGCGGCGGTCGAGCCGGCGGTTCCATTGCGTTGCCGAGCATCGCTTCGGACGGTGTCCCGGCCTGGACCGCGGCGGGACCAACGGCGGCGTTTCCAGTGACGGCGGAAGCGTCCGCCGGCGCAAGGCTTTGGGCGGCCAGCCGCCGAATTACATCTTGAACCGAGCTGCTGCCGCCGGTTTCGGCCGCCCCATCCGAAGCGGCGACGACTCGCTCGCGAACCGCTTGCTTGACCTCGGCGGCCCGCTGCCGGTCGATGGCTACGCTGGGCCGCCCGTTGGACCACTGGAGCGTCAGGACGCCCGATCCAACCAGACCGGCCGCCAGGAGCACCAGCAGGATCGGAGTTCCCAACCGGCTTCTCAGCAGTTCCCGCAACGACAGGGGCAGACCCGCGGTGGCAACATACATCAAACCTCGATACGCCGATTTCTTTCGGGAGCGCGCCATCCTTGGCCTCCGTCGGCGATCCGCCGCGGTAGAAAAGAAAGAAAGGAAGTAGGCGGCGAGGCTTGTACCAGAAGAGCCGCCTCGCGACAAGCTCATTTCCGCCGCGCGCAGTGTGAGGGACGCAATGCTAGCCCTGGTTCTTGCTCAAGAGGATTCCGATGCCACAGGACTCAGGAACTGCCCGCGGTGACACCAGCACTCCGAGCCCGCCGCTTGGCTGACAATTCTAAAGTGTCGAGCGGAATCAGCGGCTTGCCAGACAGCCGTTCGCCGTCGGCGGGAGCTGCGCAGCCCGAACAAGAACCGCAACTGCCGGTGCGGCGGCCGGAGAGCAGCAGCCAGGTGCGGCGAACCAAATAGCCGGCGGCGGCGATCACCACGATCAGGGTGAGAAGTTGTTGTGTGTCCACCCGCGTCTCCCTCTGTAACGCAGCCGTCGGCCACACGGCTCGTTCGGCATGCATTCCCAAGTTGCCCCCACTCCTATCCCGCAAACCACATCCCCACCCGATACGTCACCAATGCGCCGACGTAAGCCAGACTCGTCATGTAGACGAACGTCAAGGCCGGCCACCGCCAGCTGTTCGTCTCGCGGTGCATCACGGCCAGCGTCGCCGCGCACTGGGCGCACAGCGCAAAGAAGACCATGATCGACAGGGCCACCGGCACATTGAACACGCGGCGCTGCGAGTCGGGCCAGGTCGCCGCCCGCAATGTCTCGCGGAGCGAAGCCGAAGCGGCATCGTGATCGCTGCCCAATTGGTAGATGACCCCCAGCGTGCCGATCACGACTTCGCGCGCGGGGAACGAGGCGATCACGGCACAACCGATGCGCCAATCCCAGCCCAGAGGCCGGACCAGCGGCGCGACGAACTTGCCGGCTCGCCCCAAGTAGCTGTGTTCGATGTACGCCGCCGCGACTTCGTTTGCCACCTGCTGTTCCAAGACCGCGCGGTCCCGGTCGCGCGCTTCTGCGCCCCCCCCGGCCCGCTCGCGACCCGCCGGCGACGGGTCTTGTGGAACGGCGAGGATCGGTTCGTCGAGCTGCCGATACGCGGCGGCGTAGCGGCTGCGGACGTCCTGTTCCACCTGCGGATCGCGCGGAAAATAGGCCGCGGCCCACACGATGATGGCCACCGCGACGATCAATGTGCCGGCCTGCCGCAGGAACGACCAGCCGGCCCCGGCGATACGCGAGCCTACATTCCGCAACGACGGCAATTGATAACCGGGAAGCTCCATCACAAACGAAGGCGTCTGACCGCGCAGCAAGGTCCGCCGCAGCACCCACGCCACGACGACGGCGGCGACGATCCCGGTCAAATACAAGCCGAACAACGTGATGCCCTGCAGCCGGATCCAGCCGCCGGCGTAGCGGGCGTCGGGGATGAACGCGGCGATCAGCAGCGAATAGACTTGAAGCCGCGCGCTGCAACTCATCAGCGGCGCAATCAGGATCGTCACCAGCCGGTCGCGGCGGTCCTCGATCGCCCGCGTGGCCATGATGCCGGGCACCGCACAGGCGAACGACGACAACAGCGGAATGAAAGACTTGCCGCTGAGACCGATTCGGACCATCACGCGATCCATCAGGTACGCCGCGCGGGCCATGTAACCGCACTCTTCCAGCAGCGAAATAAATGCGAACAGGATCAAGATTTGCGGCAGAAAAACCAGCACGCCGCCCACGCCCGCGATCACGCCGTCGACGACCAGCGACTGCAGCATGCCCGCCGGCATCGCCTCGGCGACGAGATTTCCCAGCGCACCAAAAGCGCGGTCCAGCCCGTCCATCAGCGGCGCGGCTCCGATGAAGATCGCTTGGAAGACAATCGCCATCAACAGCGCAAAGATCAGCGTGCCCCAAAACTTGTGCATCAGGACCGCGTCCAGGCGGTCGCTGTGCGTCGTGGGCCGCCGGTGCGTTTGCGTCACGACGCCGTCCAGCACGGATGCCACCCACTCGTAACGCGAAATCGCTTCTACCCCCGGCGTCGGGCAGCCGGCGGCGGACAGCCGGCTGCGAGCGGTGCGGATCGAAGCCAGTAGCGCGGGATCCGCCAGCGGGCTTTGCGCCTGCTCCAGATAGCCTCCGACGTCCAGCAGTAGACGTTCGGCCAGATAGCGGGGCAGCGGCGCCGCCGGGCCCCGGCCGGATTCCTGGACCAGCGCCGTCACTTCCCGGCGAAACGCCTCGGGAAACGGACTGGCCACCTGCGGCGCCCGGCCGCCGACCGCGGCGCTCAGGACCTGCTTGAGTTCCTCCAACCCCAACTGCCGGTGAGCCTGGGTCGCAACCAGCGGAACCCCCAAACGCTCGCCCAGCAATCTGACGTCCAGTCGCAGGCCGTGCTCGGTCGCCAAATCCGTCTTGTTCAAGGCGACGACCACCGGCTGGCCCAATTCGAGAACTTGGCTGACCAAGTACAGGTTCCGCTCCAGATTGCTGGCGTCGGCGATGCACAAGATGACATCCGGCGGTTTGCCGCCGCCGCCCAACAACAGATCGACGGCAACCATTTCGTCCGGCGAACGGGGAGCCAAGCTGTAGGTGCCGGGCAAGTCGATCACCTCAAAATCCCGCCCAAGAATCTCCATGCTGCCGGTGTGCTTTTCGACCGTCACACCCGGAAAATTGCCTACCCGCTGGCGCACGCCGCAGAGGCCATTGAACAACGTGGATTTACCCGTGTTGGGATTGCCCAGCAGCGCGATGGTGATCGGCTTGTTATCTTGGAGGGCAGACATGTTCCGAGCAGATCCACTCAAACGTCGCCGCCCGGCCTCACCAAAACTCCCAGCATCTCGCTGTGCCGAAAGCACAGCTTGCTGCCCGACGTGCGGATGATGCAAGGGCTTCCCGCCTGGACCATCTCGACCTTCGAACCCTGGCGCAGACCGAGTTCCTGAAGGCGATGAACCTGCTGTGGATCACCAACGACCTGATCGACTTCACCAATTTGTCCGGCTCGGAGGCACCGGAGCGGAATCAACTCAAACATGTTTGCAACCGCGTGGGACGATGGAGCGGGGAAGATAAATGAGATTAAATCTCACTATCATTCCCGTATCATATCTTTCTTCGGTCCGATTGGCAATGGCCGCTGAAAAAAAATCGGAGATCTCGCCTGACACGCACCCGTGGCCGACCGTCAACAAGTTTTCCCCGCCGCGAGCCCCACGGCCCGGATGGCGCCCCACCCGGTTTTTTCCGGGTCCGCAGGCGTTCATTCGCTTTGCCCCTGTTGCTAGCAAGCCGGCATGGTAAGTTAGGCTTGGTCGCGGACGGCCTGGATCGTCACGGACCTAGCCAAAGCCTCCCAGATTAAACTATTCGTCTGTTTCAGGTGAAAAGGAATCCCCAGTATGGAAATGACGAACACGCTTGTCAAAGATCGGCAGCACACAACCTCCGCGGCGGAGACCGCCGCTTCGGATGAGACTTCGCAGCCGTATGTGGGCCGCTGGAACCATTTGATCAGCACGACCAATTGGGAAAAGGGCCGGATCATCTCGCAGTGGCGCCAGGCTTTGATCGACGCGGATCGTCCGGCTCGCGAATACTCCGACGAAAGCTGGGCACGATTGGTCGGCGCGGTTACGGGCCAGCATGCCGGACGATTGCGGCGGGTCTACGAGCGATTTGGCGCGACATGTCAGGAATACGGCGGTTTGTATTGGAGCCACTTTCACGCCGCGCTGGATTGGGACGACGCGGAGATGTGGCTGGAAGGGGCGGTCCGGTCGAATTGGACGGTGTCGCAGATGCGCCGTCAGCGGTGGGAGGCGATGGGAGGCGTCGAATCCGAGCGGCCGCTGGACGAAGAGATTGTCGTCGCCGAAGTCGATGAAGACGTCGATTCTGCGCTGGGGCCCGAATCGGCTGCCAAGCGTGTGCCGGAACAGTGGACCGAAGTTCAGGGACCTCCAATTCCTGAAGGTGCGGACTTTGGTGACGAGGACGACGCGGGTGCCCGAGCCCGGTCCGGCGAAGCGGCGGAAGCGGCCGACGAGCCCGTTCCGCTCGTGCGGCCGTTTGAGAACCTGGCCGAACTGCCGGCCGATTTAGCGGATGCCTTCGAGGCGTTCAAGCTGGCTATCCTCCGGCACAAAGCCGAAGGCTGGCGCGAGATCTCGCTCGACGACGTCACCGGGGCGCTCGCCTCGCTGAAAGAATTGGCCTGGGCGCCTTCGTTCGACTAACCGCAGCACCGCACGTTTGCGGCCGCGGCACGGAATCTTCCTGTTGCCATGCCCGGGATACGAAGACGACCATCGCCACAGGACTACTTGCCGTTCTGCCCAGCCAGCACGCGCGAGCAGAGTTCCAGCTTTTTCCGCGCGTCTTCCAGGTCGCGGAGTTCGCGGGGGAAGTACGGTGCCAGACCTTTGTCCGTCACCGAGGCGGCCACGTCATCTACCTGTTTTTCGAGTGCTGAGAGCGTCTCCGCCGCAGTGACCGACTTCGCGGCGGCTTCCACCGACTTGAGCAGACTCTGCACCTGATTCTCATACCTCTCGCTGATCGCCTGCGCCCCCGCGGCGGCCGAGTCCTCTTCCTCGAAGCCGGGGGCAGCCAGCAGGTTGCGCTCGGTCTCGTTACCGCTGGAAAGCGACAGGTCATCGAACCATGCGGCGCCCTGTGGCTGGTGAAATTCCAGCAGCACCATGGCCGTCTTCACAGGGCGGGTAGGCTCCACGCGGATGCTCTTCTCCTGCCAGTCGTGGGTGCCGGGCGAGAAGAGCACGGTATGCACCTCGGGCCACTGGCCGTCCTGGTAGTCCAGGTAGAGATGCATGCAGTAGGTGTGGCCCTCGCGGGCGTCGAAGTGGCGCCGGCGCGCGGCCGGAGTGTCGAGGACGACCTCGTCGGAAGTGGCGACTTCTCGGCCCCTGCTGAAGGCTCGCAGCACGATGGGCTGGGGAGCGGTCTGGTTCAGCGAGACGAACTGCGCCGCGCCCTGGCGGTTGAAGTACTTCCACTGAGGCATTCGGGCGGTGTAGGTGCCGCCCACCACCGCCAGGCTGCCCCTGCCGGTGCGCGCCACGGTGGCGTCCCACTTCCCCGCCTGGCAGAACCGCGACCACGCCTTGCGCGGAAAGGCCGTGCCCAACTCGCGATCCAGCGCCCGTTGCGTCAGCTGCAGACGCAGGCTCTCCGCGGTGCGTGCCAGGATGCTCTTCACCACGGTGGACGCGCTGCCTAACTGGATCACGCTGGGGCCCTCGGGGGTCTTGAAGGTGAGGGCGCCTTCGCCGAGCTTCGCTTCCAACACGCGCCCGGCGAACTCGTCGAAGACCAGGGTGTCCGCTCGCACGCCTAGCTTCTGCGTGTCGCAGACCACTTCCTCTCCCTGGCCGGAGTCCACGAAGAGGTAAATGCCGTTGGAGATGTCACGCCCGTAGCGAGCGATGAGCGGTCCCGTCTCCGGCGAGCGCCCCGTGATGCGGTCGAGGCCGGCCTCGCTGCGTTTCACTTCCTCGACCCGGCCCTCGGCGTTGACCGCCACCCCGGCAGGCGCCATGCCGGTTTCGTCAGCTGGTGACGCGGCCGAAGCCAGCTTCGCGGCGGCGTCCTGCTGACGGCCGGCCAGCTGGATGGCGCGTGAGACCGGCACCAGCTTGCGCAGCACCCAGCGCTGGTGGTTGTACACGTCGGGCCGTGAGCAGTACCCCGAGTAGCTTGCCCCCGCGGCCGTGCCGCCGTTGGTGTAGCCGAAGAAGACGATTCCGTTGAAGAGTTTGCTCTTCAGGTAGGCCTCCAGCTCGCCTCCGGAGAGGTGCTGCATGGTGAACTCGCCCAGGATGCCGCGCAGGCCCGCCTCGCGTGCCCGGCGGGCGTAGTTGATGGAGAACGGGAAGCCCTCGTTGCCGAAGAAGTCGATGTAGGTGAGGTACTGGTCCGGGCAGCCGTTGGCGGCGATGCCAAGGCCGCGCGCGTTCAGGCGGCGCGCCAGCGCTTCCAGGAACTCCCGTGGCACTCGGCCGGCGTTGTCCAGGCCGATGCCGCCGCGGATGATGCCATCCCTGTCGAATCCCTGCATGTACTTGGCGATCACGGCCTTCACCAGGTCGTTCTCGGACGACAGATCCATGCTGCCGTAGACGTCGCCATAGGCTCCCTTGGGGTGATAACGGACGTTGGCGTACTTCGAGAGGCCCTTCACGCCATAAGCGCGCTCCATCCATGCGTCGAAAGCCAGCTTCGCGGCTTCGTCCTTCTCTGGCATCTGGCTGAAGTCATACCCGGAGCCCTTTAGCGAGGTTTCGACGATGCTATTCCAGTATCGAAAGACAGAGATGCCGAGCGATTTGATGGCCCGCGGGTCCTCGCCACCCCAGACGATCTCGTAGCCCATCTCGGTCACGTCCGCGATGTCGCGCGAGGGTGTGCCGAAGGTGATCCCGACGCCGCCGCGCCAACCCGAGAAGTCGCGCGCCGCCGATGCCGGTTCAGCCATAACCAAGCCGCCCATGCCGAGCAGCCACAACGATACCGCGATAGCCACCCGCAGCGGGAGCCCCCTCCCCGCCAAGAACCGGCCAGCGATTGCCGATACTGAAAACATACGCCTGTCCTTTCAATGCCGAGCCCTTAGATCACGAAACCATGCATGTCAGGCCGCCTGCGTGCTTGCCCGAAGTGCAAAAGCCACTGCCCACTGGGTCAGACAGATGCGGTCGCGTTCTCGGAATATCACCACATAAGCCATTGAGTGCTGGATTCGGTGGATCATTCTTGATTCTCGTGGGTTGGGCAGACCCGGTGGAACCTTCGGTTTGCACCGGACAGGCGCCAAATCACAAGCAATTCTATTGCTCGCGACCAATTCTGTCACCGCCGTCGCGAAAATGCTGATGCACAAGATGCAGGGTAGCAGCAAGGCCGTGAGAAGAATTCCATCCCGCATGTCTTCAGGGCTTGAATAATGCAGGAAGTAAAGCGGACCCAGGAGTACGCTCGCGCCGCCTGCCCCTGGCGTTACCTCGCGTAGCCATTCGAAGCGAAGCCATCCCAGGCACGCGGCCACGGCTGCGGTGAACAGCAGCAGCCGCCGAAGACTGTTGATACCATCTGGCAGTCGCTTCCATCACGCCTCCTAGATGTAATCTTCCAGACGCGGTTCTGAGAAACCTCGCCGCATCCGCCTGGTCACCGCCTTGGCGTCAAATGCTTCGGGATCAAACGGCCCGTTCCGTTCCAGCAATTCATCGTGCCATCGGTGTTTCGGATCAGCGATGGCCGCCCGGTACTCCTCGAAGCCATCGATGTCCCCGACCGCTTCGGGCGGGCAGGCCCGTGCGCCTTCTACGCACAGTGGGTTCTTTGACGTGCCGACGCACATGGACGTCGCCGGCCAATCCGTCCTCGTGCGGCCGTTCCAGCTGGTCGTCTGGGTGAGCATCCAAATCCGCGGTCGCCTGTCACCACGCTTTCCCGCGATTCTGGATACCGGCTTCTCGCTCAACTTTGCCATGCAAGAGGAGCATCTGCGTTCTTGGACCGACCTGTCTCCGGAATCCCTGCGCGTGATCGGGCGGTCTCGGATCAACCAGCACGAGTTGCGGCTGTATGAAGCCAGCGTCGTTGTTCACCCGAATGCCCCAGGTCAGCGAGACGTTTTTCGTGGCGGAGAGCCATACCAGCTGTCCCTTCGCGAAGGCATCATTGTCTATCCCCGCGGGAATCCCCTGGGGCCCCGGCTTCCCCTCTTGGGCTTGCGAGCCCTGGCGGAGAACAACCTCGAAACGGTAATCGACGGCCAGCGGCGCGAGTTGACGATCCGACGGAAGCGACGGCTGTTTCGCGGGTGGTGATTTCTGTGAATCCCGCTCCTGACTCGTGGCCGGAGGACGAATGGAAGGAAACCGGCTCAGGCGGAACCTGGCGATTCGTGGCACTCGGCGCAAGCCCCGCAATGTCCCGGCGGCGGCATCTGCTGGTCTGCTAAACTGCCGTCGTGCATTGTCTGCGATTTCTCGGCGAGACGGATGCCGACTTCCGGCGACGGGCCGAGCATGCCCTACGCGTCGCCAAGGCCCTCGTCGAGGCGTGCCTGGCGAATCGCTACGTCCAAGAGTTCATCGCCGATCCGGCGATGCCGGAATGGACCGCCGACAATGTCCGCATCAGCCCGACCGTGCGCGTCGAATACGAGCAAGGGATTTGCCATCGGCGATCTCGGCAGCTGCCTGTCAGCGACAGAATCCAAGTACTGGGGCGCCGGTCCGTGGGTGATGCCCCTGGAACCCGACGACGAATTCTTTCCGTACCGGGTGACGTACATCTACCGGCCGGACAGCTTGTACAACAGGCGTTTTGAGCAACGCCAGCGGCTCAAGGAATTGCTTGGCCGACGCTGGCGACCGCTGGTCGAAGCAGCGAAGCGCCGCACGAAGACCCTATTCATCGAAGGGCTGACCAAGGGGAGGCCGAAGCGATCCGCCGCGTTCTGAGCGTGTCGCCCGATCGATTTTGGCGGGCAGCCACGGGGCGCGAATTCCTGGGTCTGCCGCCGCGGTTGGTGCAGCAGGAATTCGAGTTCGAGGAGGACGGACCGTTCCGGTGACAACGGAATGCTTGCCCAGGGGGCGGCTGCGGACCGATGTGCGTGGAACGGGGGGCGAGGCGGCGCAGGCGGCCGAATTCGGAAAAAGCACGTCCTGGCGGCGAAAAGGCGAGAAAGGCGGTTGTCACAGAATGGGCTAGGGTATAGACTACTTGTAGCTGGGAACAAAATTCGGCTTCACGCCGTGTGACCTTCGCGGTCCTATATTCCCGGCTCTTTTTTTGCGCACTTCGCGACCGTCAGCGGATTTCGTTTGTGGTAGTACTCGCCGTACTCGTGATTCCTTGTGTCGTCCACGCCGTGGACAAGGCTGACTTTCTCCGCCACGTACTCCCAATACCGCTCTTCACCCCGTTCGTACAGCCGCTGCAGCGCCCAGAGAAAATAGTCCACTGCTTGCAGTCCGGCCATCTTGGCGGGCGTGGCCGGCCGGATCTCGATCGGAGCCGTGGACTCGACCTTGAACTTGTGCCGGAAATTCGCCCGGGCCTGTTCCAATGCCCGCCTCAGCGCTTCGGTGCGGCTGCGATTGCCCCGCTTGGAAAAGTAAACGGTGTACCCGGCATCTTTGTGCAAGCGGTCGCGGAATAGTCTGCTAATGCAGCGGTCGTAAAGCTGATCGGGGTGATACCGGTACTCCGGGTTGTGGGCGTGAAATCCGCGAACCTTCTGGGCAATGACCCGCTTGTCGCGCACCAGGGCAAAAAAACGCACGTCGTGCTGTACGAGCATGCGGAAGACTTCTCGGCGAACTTCGGGGCAGTCGTCTTTGGCATGAAAGGCAAACGCCGTTTTTCGCTGGCCCGGCTGCATGGACGGGACTTTTGACAGGTAGGGATCGGCGAGCAACTCGGCGCGAAGGCGACTCACGTCGTTTTCCAGTTGCTCGGGCTCGACAACGTCGAGCAAGCCAAGGATGAAGAAAACGGAGCAACCTTCCTGGCCGACGACGAGTTCTTTCCGATGGTTGAAAATGTTTCCGTCGCCCGCCTCGTCGACGAAGTAATGACGAATGACGCCTGTCTGCCCATCTGGGGCACCATCATCTTCATACGGCGGAGCAGTGTGGGCATCGTCCATGGGGCACCCTAAAAAACGTGTACGGTGGCAACAGCTGGGATTCTAGCTCGGAGTCAGTTGTTCGCCCAGCCGGTATCAAACGTCAGGCCGGCACTGCCAAAAAGCCCCGTATCCAGCGGACACGGGGCTCGATCTGAACGTCAGGCGCAGTGGCGGCAGCGATGGTGCTCGGCGGGCGTTTCCAGGACGGGCGAGACTTCGTGGGCGAACTCGCTGCCGTCGTCTTCGCCGCGGAGCGTACGTTGGACAAACGCAATGGCCTCGTCGAGGTCACACCACGAGAACGTGATGCTCTCGACCTGCCACGGGCGGCCCAACGGACCGGCTTTCTTGATCACGGCAAACTCCTGGGCGCCATCGGGCGACGTGGCGTCATTCAGCCACAAGTACCCGCCAAGCTCGAACGCCGTGCAACACGTCCATGTGGTGTCCGTCAGCTTACGGGCTAATTCCTCGGGCGAACCGACCGCCGTCACGCACCATACGCGGTCGTTATGGAACATGGGCGACGCCCTCCCTGGCCAACGCCAATGCGAACCGGCAGCCGGCCAACGCGATCTCGCGGTCCCAGTCGGGGCCCAGATCGCTGCCGGTAACGGCGCGCGGCGGAAAGCCGTTGGCCCGAAGCCAACGCAACAGGCCCTCGGCCAGGTCCTCCACGCGATCCCAATCCTGCTCGCCCAACGCAACGAGCAGGTCATCCCACGCAGTTTGCGGATCCATCACTCGCCTCCTTCGTCGTCGGTTTCGCCGAGCCCGGCGACCTGCAGATAATACGTCATGCAGCCATCGCCGAACGCGTCGGGCTCGACCAGGTAACTGTCCCCACACTCCAAGCACTCGACGGTCATCGTCGCGTCATCCGCGTCGATGATCTTCAGCTGTCCACCGCACTCGCGGCACGTCCCGTCTTTTCTTTCTACGAGCATCGGTCCCCTCCTATCGCTGTGGTGCCAATGAGCAAGGACACTCAGACAATCGCCCTGCCGAACAACGGCAGAACGCTCTCCAGCGTGCCGAACGGGGCGGCCGGTGCGCAAGGGACGATGACTTGCAACCAGCGCGAAATCGGTCGCGTTGTCAGAACAGGTGCAGTTGCGTAACGGGACCACTTGGTTGTGAGACGGGAGCCGTGGCGCTTGTTGCGGGCGAGGAACGAGCGGGTGCAACGGGCGCGGGCCGCTTGTCGGCCAGCTCGTCCGGGTGGGCGTAGCGAATGACGCCCCCGTGCATGTTGAAGCCCGTGCGGTAGGCAAGCTTCACCTCGCTGCTCAGGCTGTTGCCCCACAGCGCGAAGCCATACAGGTTGCGCAATGCCAGATTGATCGCCGTCATGCGGACGCATCGCAGGTCGATATCTTGGCCGATCAGTTCGCCGCCCTGACATTGTTCAGCGTACGCCAGCAGCATCCGACCGCTGCCCGAGCACGGATCGAACACCTTGGCATTCGGCGGCGCCTCGTCGACGCTCAGGGCCGCCATCAACTGGCAGATTTCCTCCGGCGTCAAAAACTGGCCCGCTTCGCCGTAGGTGATGCCGCCTTGAAACAAGTCGCCGAGAATGTCCCGGCGAGTCGCTTCCATCAGGTCTACCAAAGTCCCGAACGCCTGCGTCAGCGCGTCGATCCCCCGGCGACCCGGGTTTCCTCCGGTGTATCCTTTGCGAACGACAGCCAGGTATTCGTCCTCCATCTGCTGGCCCGAGAGAGCGGCCAAAGAGCAGGCGAGAAAATCCTCGAACGCTTGACCGCGGCTTAGGCCCGCTCGCTGGCCGGCTTCGTCGATCAGATCGCACAATCGCTGCGAGCCGTCGTAGTGGAATTGTTCACGGGGCATAGAAAACGGAATGTCACACCGTCAGGCAAACAGCCGCGGCTGCCGGGCAAGATGTCGGCGGTTGTCTGGAGGAGTCTCGTTCAGCATGGGGGCGGGCGTCGGATTGCCCTCAGCGGCAGTGGCCGGAGCCGGTTCCGCCTCTCGTCCCTGAACCGCTTCGTCGCGCAGTCGAGCTATGACGTCCGGTGGTACAGCATTGACCCGGTCGGCAAAGTCCGCGTCGGTCGGATCAAGCGGCAGACTGTGAATATGCAGCGGGGGCGGCATGCGATCGGGCAGATTGCGAAGCGTGTGGACCACGTCATCGCGGAATTCGTCGATGGCTCCGATCAGCGTGTCCATCGTCTCCTGGAGCCGCTGTATTTTCCCTTCGAGTTCACGGACGCAATCGTCGGTGATGCCTTCGCAAGAGCCCGCCGGGGCAGTGCGTTTAGCCATAAGATGTGGGGGAAAAGAAGGGGCGATGTCAGCGGTATCATCGGGTTCATCGGCTGGCGGAGCGGCACATTCTGGCGGGTCGGCGCCCGCATCGGCCAGCGCAGCGGACTCCAATCCCGCAGACAATTCGACGCCGGGCGTATCGCCGTACGTCTGGGCCGCCGCGTCTGGTGGCGGCAGTCGATTGTCGACGCGTCCAACTTGTCCATTGCCGCTGCTGATGGCCGTCAGAAGGTCGCGAACCGAGACGCCAGTCTGCTGGCTCGTCGCCATGATCTCCCGCATGATTGCCTGAAACAAGTGATGCGCAACACGCACGGAGTGATGGAGCAGCCGTGTGGTGCGCAGTTGGGTGGTGTTCTCCATCGTGGCCAAACTGGTCCGAACGACCCGAGGAGGCTGAATGACTTTTTCATGCGAGAATCGTGACCCTGAGACGCGAGCGTTCATGACCCGGTCCGGGACAGCCGTGCGCGAGCCGATCTCGCGCGCAACAATGCCGCTCTTCAATGTCGCGGCAGGTCGCCTATGGGCCACGAGCGTCATGCTCGAAATCTGTGAGAAGTTCTTTCTTCTGACTGCGGCCCACATCTTCGACAACTGGCCTTCTCACCCCATCCCAATTAACATCACTGGCGGCGTCAACGGTGGATCGATCTTCCCGATCGGCGAGGCAACTCTTCGTCGTTCGCCCACCAAGAACCCGAGCAATCGGCTGGTAGACGATGCATTAGACGTTTGCGTTTGCGACCTACCCAACGAGGCCGCCGCGCAAGTCAAGGCTGGGGGACGATTCCGTTTTCTTGAACTGAGTGAACTCGACCCGTGGGGTGACGAGGCGCTGCGAAGCTGGTATATCGTTTTCGGCTTTCCGGGCGAGTTGAACGAAAGGGAGGTTGCGCCGGGCGTGCTTGGATCGAACGCCTGTGCCTATTCGACTTTCATCTACGGCGGCGAGCGAGGACATATATCTTGGACTGATGAGGACCGAGGCGTCGGCATCCTGATGGATTACGGGCCGAACACAACCAAGAACGATGCTGGGCAGTTGGTGCGGGCGCCTGAGCCATACGGGATGAGCGGAGGAGGAATGTGGCGAGTCGCGGCATACGGCTGCGATCCGAACATGTGGGGATTGGCGGATCTGAAATTGATCGGTATTCAGAGCGCGGCATACACAAAAGAGCGAGTGCTACGCGGAACTCGAATCGAGCACCACCTGGGCATGATCTACCGTGGGCACGAAGACCTTCGACCAGCGATGGAGCTTGCTTTTGGCCAAATGGAGTGTCGGCGACGATTTTTGTAACCACTGAGAATCAGCACAATCCGGTGATCGGTCCGACATCCGAGGTCGATGTGACCGAAGCAGGTTGGCAGCCTTCGCTTCCGTGCGTCGATCGATTTCACCGACGCGAGATATCGCGTCCGGGCCAGTGCAGATATGCCGTTTAAAACAGTCGACATGTCGCCGTATGTGAGAACAGTATCCTCCAGACAACGCAACAGGCTGACAGACATGTACATTGGTCATATTGAGATTCAGAACTTTCGGAAACTTAAGTCCGTGCGGATCGACTTGAGCAACGAAACGACACTGCTCGTCGGAGCCAACAACAGCGGTAAGACGTCGGCAATGATTGCATTGCGACATTTTCTGACTGACCGAGGGTCGCTCACGACAAATGACTTTACGCTATCCAACTGGGCCACGGTCAATTTGATTGGGGTTCGGTGGCTGAGCCATCAAGAGGAGGAAACTCTCACCACGGCGACACTTGACGAGTGGGCGCCAATTCTTCCGTCGCTAGACGTCTGGCTGGCCGTTCGCGACGACGAGGTTCATCTCGTTCGGCACCTGATCCCCACCCTGGACTGGGCCGGTGGAGCGTTGGGAGTAAGGCTTCGCTTGGAACCTAAGAATCCTGCCCTACTCCAGACAGACTTTCTGTCGGCAATCGCCTCGGCAAAAGCGGCAAAATCCGGGGCGGCCAATACGGATGGAGAGAAGAGAGATTATACGCTTTCGCTTTGGCCTGGAAGTATGCTTGAGTTTTTGGAGCGAAAGCTGCGAACTCACTTCATCATTCGGGCGTACGTGCTCGATCCCGCTAAGCAGACGTCGCCAGTTAATGGAGTCGCGCACCCCCAAACGCTTGCTGCAGATGCAATTCCGTTGGAAGGCAATCCGCTTGATGGATTGGTTGTGATCCACGAGATACCAGCCCATCGCGGAATGGAAGACGCATGGGGTAAGGGGATTCGTGAGGGCGAGGGCCAACCGGTGCAGCGTGCGCGACTCAAGTTGTCAGAGCAGCTTCGTTCCTACTACTCGACGCACCTCGACCCGACAGAAGAGACCGAGCCGGCCGACATTGATGCGCTTCAGGCGATCGAAGATGCCCAGAAGGCGTTCGATAATCGGCTGACTGCGGGTTTCAAGGCTGCGATCGGTGAGTTAGAAGACCTTAACTACCCGGGGTTCGCCGATCCGAAGCTAACGATTTCCACGCGTGTACGTCCGCTCGATGGCCTAAACCATCAGTCCGCGGTGCGGTATGAGGTGGCTTGCAAGTCCGACGGCAAGTCTCCGCAAGATGCTTTGAAGCTCCCGGAGGACTATAACGGGCTCGGCTTTCAGAATCTGATCTCGATGGTTTTCAAGTTGATGAGCTTTCGGGATAGCTGGTTGAAGGTGGGAAAAGCCGGAAAGCAAATGGCGGAGGAGCCGAGCGACACCAGGGCGACGCATCCACCGCTACATCTGGTGCTTGTCGAGGAGCCTGAAGCACACCTGCACGTCCAGGTCCAACAAGTCTTCGTCAGGAAAGCCTATGCCGTGCTGCGGAATCATCCTGACATTCGAGACAGCGGTTCATTGCACACGCAGTTAGTCGTCAGCACGCATTCTAGTCATGTCGCCCACGAATGTCAGTTGGAATGCCTCCGCTATTTCCGGCGCGTCCGTCCTACTGCAACTGGCGAAGTACCGATTGCAACGGTAACCAATATGTCTGAGGTGTTTGGGCGGAACGATGAGACAGCGAGATTCGTAACTCGGTATCTCAAGTCGACGCATTGCGAGTTGTTCTTTGCCGATGCGGCGATCCTGATGGAAGGAGCGGCGGAACGCATGCTTGTTCCGCACTTCATTCAAAAGAAGTATCCGACGTTGAATCACCGATTCATTACGCAGCTAGAGATCAGTGGCAGTCACGCGCATCGCTTTCAGCCCTTGATCGAACGACTTGGTCTTTGCACGCTCGTTATTACCGACCTTGACGCTCGTGACGCCAAGGGCGGCAAGGCGGCGTCGCCCGTCCGAGGCGCCAATCAGGTGACAGGCAATCCGACACTGCTCCAGTGGCACCCGAAGAAAGAAAAAGTGGATGAATTGATTGCGATGACCGCCGCTGAGAAGCAAACGACTCTTCCCGACGGTCAGGGGTGCATGCGCATCGCTTTTCAGACGCCAGTAAAGGTTGTCGTTGTGCCTGGGGTTCCGGAGGAATGCTTGGCAACGACGTTTGAGGATGCACTTGTGCTGGCGAATCTAGAACTCTTCGCCGAAACGGAGGGCGTTGGAATGTTGAAGAAGGTCCGAGAGGCGATCGGCGCTGCGACGGATGCGACGTCGCTGCGCAGCGAGCTTTTCGAGATTGTCAGAAACGGCAGGAAGGCCGAGTTTGCGCTCGACTTGTTATGGGCCGACAAGCCTCTTCCGCCTGTCGATTCAATGATTCCTCCCGCCTATATCGCGGAGGGGTTGGAATGGCTTGAAAAACTACTTCAGCCGGAAGAAATCATTGTCGCAACGGACGAAGAGGTGACAACGACATGATGGAAGAGCTGCGAGCCGATCCCGCAATTGACGACCATGTCGCTGGCGAGGTTGTGAATAGCGTTCTGCAGGTTCCGCCGAAGAGCTTCTTCTTGTATGCGGGCGCCGGCGCGGGGAAGACACGCACGCTCGTCAGGGTGCTGACTGACCTGCAGAAAATGTGCGGCCGTCGAATGCGTCTGAAGAACCAGCAGATTGCAGTCATTACCTACACGAACGCCGCGTGTGACGAGATTGTTCAGCGACTGGGCCACGATAGGCTATTCGATGTGCGGACAATCCACAGTTTTTCATGGACCTTGATCGAGGGGTTCAACGCGGACATACGAACGTGGCTCAAGTCAAAACTGGCGTCAGAAATTGCGTCGTTGCACGAGGAACAGAGAAAGGGGCGGGCAGGGACTAAGGCGGCCGTAGAAAGAGAACGTAGCATCCTGTCCAAATCAGAACGATTAGGCCAGCTCGACCAGATTCGACAATTTACCTACAGCCCAGACGGAGCCAACCGCGAGCGGGATTCATTGAGTCATGCGGAAGTGATTGGCCTTACGTCAGACTTTCTGCGCGACAAATCGTTAATGCAGCGATTCCTGGTTTGCAGATATCCGATCCTGTTGGTCGATGAAAGCCAGGACACCAACAAGCATCTCGTTGACGCGCTGATGGAAGTCGAGCGAGCATATTCCGATCGATTCGCGATTGGCTTGATCGGCGATACGATGCAGCGGATCTACACCGACGGTCGAGCGGACCTGGCGGAAATCGTCCCTGAGGGTTGGGCCAAGCCGCGATTACAAATGAACCACCGTTCACCAGAGCGTGTGGTGCGGCTAATTAACACAATCCGTTCGGACGCAGACGCTGTCCGGCAGAAATGCCGGTCTGACGCCCCTGAGGGCATCGTGCGTCTGTTCGTATGCTCAGGAGAAGGAAAGGATGCCGAAGCTGTAGAGGCAAAGGTTCGGGCTAGAATGGCGGAAGTGACCGAGGACGAACGATGGAATAGCTTGCAGTCTGTTAAGACATTGCTGCTAGAACACCAGATGGCGGCGCGCCGCATGAAATTCTCGGATTTATTCGAGCCGCTGTACCGTAGCGACAGGTATAAAACGGGGCTTCTGAAAGGCAACTTGGGGCTGCTGACGTTCTTCACGGACCTAGTGCTACCGCTGGTCATCGCTGGTTCAGCAAGCAACGAGTTTACGGTCGCATCAATCCTGCGGAAAGACTCTCCACTTTTGAGGGAAGAGGCGTTCAGGGAAGCCGGCGGTAATCAACGAGAGTGTCTTCGCAATGCGAAGGCGGCGGTTGAAGAATTGCTTGCACTATGGTCAGAGGGCAAGCAGCCGGCGCTCGCACAGGTTCTCGAGTTGGTGGCTGCGAAGAAGATCTTTATTGTCCCGGATGCTCTGATTCCTTTCACGACGCCGACGCTCGGAGATGAGGGCGGAGACGAAGATGGCGACGCATCAGCAGATCTAGCGGCAATTCGAGCGTGTCTTCAGGCTCCTTTCGAGCAAGTGCAGGCGTATCATGGATATGTGGACGAGTCGGCCAGCTTCGATACGCATCACGGAGTGAAAGGGCGAGAGTTTGAGCGCGTACTCGTGGTCATCAATGACGCCGAGGCAAGAGGGTTTATGTACAATTATAGCAACTTGTTCAATGCGACGGCGGCCTCATCGAAGAGCAGGTCAACAGAAAGAGAATCATCGGAGGACCGTGTACGTCGGCTATTTTACGTTACTTGCAGTCGTAGCAAGAGAAGCCTTGCAGTGGTGGTATACTCGGAGAATCCTAATGCAGTGTGCGCCCACGCGCTCTCTAAGGGATGGTTCGTGGAGACGGAGATTGAGGCGCTTCGACTAGGGTGAGCGAGTCTATATCATGATCTCCGCCACGTTTTCCATGCTTCGGTCATATCGCCCGGCTCATTCAGGCATCCACCTGACACGCGCGTCGACCCTCACGACCGAAGCAGGAAACGCCGATCGGCCAACGTGCGTCGGTCCGACACACCGACGCAGGCAAACCGCTCAGTCAGGCCAAGTCAGAAAACGTTCCTTATGCGGTCTACGAGACTGGGAACGCCACGCCTCGGAAAATCCGCAGACAACCCGGTCCCAAAAAGCCGTCTCACATTTCAAAATCCCAAAAATCCGTGAGCGGGTCAGATTTTGGGACAGTCTTGCTATTTAGCGATTGTTTATATCCGATTGTCCGGCGAATGCAAGTTTTTTTCTTTCTCTCGATCCACTGTAACGGATAAAAGCACCGGAATAACTGAAAATGCCCGCCGAGTTTTTTAAAGTTAGGATCGGCCGGGGCAACAATACCCATCCCGGTTAACCGAAAAAGGGGCGCTGATACGTGAGTTATTTTCGAACCCGCATTCGGTCGGCGGCTGGGAGTTGCCGTTTCGTCAACTCATTCGCCCCTCAGGTCGGGGCCGCAAGACTTGGTGCGAGATTTCAACTGTTCTCCTTCGACCATCCGGTCGCCTGCAAACTGCCGCCGTACCACGCGGCGGATGATTTCGGCCCGCTCCGGATCGAACGCCTGGATACGCGGCGGTAGCGTCTGGAGCGAGAACGGATTGCTCGGCACGCCGTCGATCAGCAGCCGCGAATACGCAGTGTACTTCGGCAACCCTGAAAGATTCTCCGGCGTGATCTGCCCGCGATACTTGCCCAACTGCTGAGCGATCAGCTCGGCGTCGTCGCTGCCGACCTGGAACGCCACGATCGAGCCCACGTTGCCCCACACAGCATCGGCCGTCTCGTCGTTGAGCTGGGCCAGGTACTGATGGGCTACGATCAAAGACAGCCGGAACTTGCGGGCCTCCGACAGCACCGATGCGAAACTGCCTGTGGTGAAATTCTGGAACTCGTCCACGTACAGGAAAAAGTCCCGCCGCTCCGCCTCCGACATATCGGCCCGCGTCATGGCGGCCTGCTGGATGCTGGTCACCAAGAACGCGCCCAGCAGCGTCGCATTGTCCTCCCCGATCCGGCCCTTGCTCAGGTTCACGATCAGCACCTTGCCCTCGTCCATCACCTGCCGCAGGTCGAGCGACCGGCCGGGTTGGCTTACGATCGCCCGCATGTTCGTGTTCGTGAGGAACGGGCGGATCTTGTTCTGGATGGCCGCCACGGCCTCGGTCCGATAGTTGTCGCTCCACGACGCAAACTCGTGCATCCAGAAGCTCCGGACCACGTCGTCCCGAATGCTCGGCACCATGTGCTCGCGGTACGGCCGCTCGCCCAGCAGTCGCATGACAGACAACAGATTGCCGCCCTGCTCGACCGTGGCGAACACAGCATTGCGGAGCGTGTCCTCCAGCCGCGGCCCCCACGAATCGTGCAGCTTCTTGAACGCACTCACCACGCCGGAGGTCACCTGGTCGATGCGCGACGGGTCGCGGCTGGCCAACGGATTGAAGCCGACGACGCAATCGCGGCTGGCCGCATCGAACAGAATCACATCGTTCGTGCGGTGCGACGGGACAAGCCCCGCGATCGACTCGGCCAGGTCCCCGTGCGGATCGACCAGACACACCCCGCGGCCCGCCGCAATGTCCTCCGCCAGCATGTTCTGGATCAGCGTTGTCTTGCCCATGCCCGTCTTGCCCACGATGTACAGATGCCGACGACGGTCTTCCAACGCCAGCATCACCAGCCGCTGATCATCGCGGAACCGCACTCGGCCCAACGCGACCGTCCCCTCCTCCGTCGCCGGGCCGATCATGGCCGGCGGCTCCAACTCCGTGAACTCGCTGACCCGCATCCGCTCGGGAGCGGCCGTCGCCGTCGGCGGATGCCAGAGCGTGGCCAGCTCTTCATGCGACAACAGAAACGCCCGCGAGGTGCGACGGGCGCAATCCCCGCGCCGAATGCCGCCCCCGCGAAACATCGCCAACCGCGAGCGGGTGAATGCCCCCAGCGCCCCCACCATACTCCGCAGCCGTTCGGCCGCCTCCGCCCGCCGCTCCGGCGGCCCCTGCACAACCAGCCGCATCCGGCACCCGAACAAGTGCCCGCCGATCTTGTCGGCCGCCGCCTGGAGGTCTTCCTCCCGCTCATGCAGCCGGCTGGTCGAGGTATCCAGCAGGCTATGTCCCGGCGACTGGCTGCGAGCGGCAATCCGCCCCAGCAGCCACGCCACCGGCCGCCAGCGACCCCGCAAAACATGCCGGGCAAAGCAGGCCGCCAGATGATGATGCGTGCGGAAAAACGCGCGATCCAACAGCTTCACCGCCTCGCCCGCCGCGCGGCAGCGTCGGCGGGATGCCGGAACCGCCCGGATCTCCACCCGGCAGTGCAGCGAATCGTCCGGCCGCACCGCGCGCAGCAGACTGCTGACCGGATCGGCGAACGTGTGATTCTATAATCAGAACACGCGCGGCACGGCCAACGGCGGAGACAGCCGCACCCATCGGAGAGACCACAGCGGCTGGGCCGAAATCACGCCATCAGGGAGGGAACTGGAGAGGCAAGCTCTGGCCGTGTGCGGCCAAGTGCCGACGAACATGCCCAAATGGCGAATCTATGTGCCAGATTATTTCGAGTACATGTTCATCCGGCGTTCCAACAACACGCTGCTGACGGCGATGAAACTTCACAATGCTCTGACAGTGATCGCGGAATGCCCTTGGCCGAACACGGCTGGCCCGCGCCGCTGGGGAAACCACCCACGCGTTGGAGGCCGTAGTGCCCTCATTTATGGCGTCTATCGCGAGATCGCGGATTTTTACGGCCGCGCCGGAGCGGCCCGCGGCTATCGGGCCAAGGTGCCGCAACAGCAACCACCAGCGTCTTCCACAGGTCCATGACGCAAACCGCGCACCGCTTTCGTTTTTCACGAATCCGAACCGAAAAACATCGGGCTGAAAATCTTCCCAGACGACGGGCGTTTCACGAATCAGCCGAAACCTTTGGCACTCACAAAAACTGAACCAGCTGGGCTCAGATAAGCTGCCCCTTTCATTCTTTCCGAGTAGTCCGGAAAAGTTCATGCGCATGAACTTTTCTCGACCGCGCCGCAAGCGGTTGGAGTGAGCGAGCTTAGGCCCTGTTTTGCAAAATCGGGCCAGCCGCCAAGTAATTGGGGATATGGCCTCGTACTCTGCAATTGACCCACCAGAGGGTACTGCTTGGAAAGGAACGACGCGACGCCTTCGTGGGCCAGGTTACCTGAGCAAATACGGATCGATTTTGCTGAGCGTCAAAGGCCGAAACAATCGTTGCACTGACTGCGTCCCGGGCACCGGTTGCAGCGTCACGAAAAAGATTGGCTCCCTGACCGGCCAGCTTGCAGGTGTTATCTCAGGGAGAGGTTCATCGGTGATGTCCCGGGCTGGATCCACGACGTACCACAACGTCTGCCGCTCGCCGTGCCAAGTGATGATGCTCGGAGACGACGGGCCGGTCACATCGTCTGGCTGATCTGAAGATTCGCAAGCCACGCCGGTATTGTAGCACAGGAGTGCTGTCGGACTGCCACGTTGATGATGTCCCCGCCTCGGACAATTGCCGGCCGGGATTACGTCAACGCCAGTGATTCTTTCAACGCCAAATCGACCCGTTGCATCAGTGTGTCCGGGAAATGGCCGATGGTGCGCAGGATGTCGCCCTGGACGACGGTGAGGATGTTTTCGCAGGAAATAACGGACGTCTGCTTAAGACCGGATTGCCTAGCCTCGGGCGACTGAATGTCCACGAGAACCTGGGTTGATTCGGCGGCGCGCGATACGTTGGATGTGATGAAGACGAGGATCGTGTTCTTCATGCGGGCGTTGTTTCGGTCGTTTTGAACAACGAGCATGGGCCGCGTCTTGGCCCCCGTGCGACTGGCAAAGGGAGCCTGGAGTAGAACGACATCGCCGCGTTGGACCGTCATGACTGCCCCTGGGGAATGCCGTCCGCATCGTAGCCTTCCATACCGGGAGCATCCAGATCGTCTTGCACGGCGTCGGCGAAGGCCGGATAGAACGCCCGCGGATCCGGATCACTCGTGTCGTAGTCCGCTCCCTGCTGCAACTGTTCGTAGGTATCAAGCCGGACCAGCACGTATTGGGCATGCGTGAGCGGGTCTTCCACCTGGAGCGGCCGATCAGGCTGCCGGGCCAGTGCTTGCCGGAGTTCAGTACTGAGTTGCGGAGTCATGCAAATAGTATATCACAAAAGGTGCTTGTACGACGAGCCGGGGGGGCGTCATGGTGGCCGGAATCGCAGCAAGGACGACGGCGATACGGAGACGCGAACACGAAATTCACGGACAGTGCTTTTTCACCAATGTGGGGGCAATGCCAGCGAAGCAATTGCAGAAGAATTGCAGAAAACGAGTCGGCGATTCAATGGGCAATGAAGCGTAAGTCGTTTCCGTGAAAGCACTTAAATCAGTTTTGCACCCCCTGTTTTCGTTGCATCCTAAGTACAGCGGTTGTCCGCCAGAAACGGGCACGGTGTCCCGCATGCCACGAGCACGTAACGCCCCACATCGTCTTGCAGGCAACGGACAACCTCTTCCGGCAATTGCCCGGCGTAGTGGCGATCCGCGGCAACTAGCCGGGGCTCGCGCAGTACATCCAGCTCCTCGGCCTCGACGATCAGGTCAACGGCGATTTGCTTCCATCATCATCGGCCAATCGCGCAGAACATCCAGCTCCTCGGCCTCGACGATCAGGTGTCCTTTGCAGCACGCCGCGCACTGGTCGCACACAGCCATGACTCACCTGGAACGTTGCGGGAATCCCTCCAGAAAACGTCGCACATCTTCGCGGGTTGCGGAGCGACTGGAAAACGTCCGGATTACCGCTGGTTGCTCGGCTTCGGGAGCGGCTGGATCAACGACGTACCACAGCGTGTGCCGTTCACCATGACAAGTCACGACTGCCGGAGACGACGGGGCCGTCACTTTATCCGCCGGATCAAGATGCTCGCGTACCATGCGGCCACTGTACTACGAGATTGAAGAAGATCCATTCAATTGCCATCCTACTGCCACCGTGCCACTACTTTGCCACTACTTGGCACCCAAGAAACGAAAAAAGGACTCACGTCGATTTGACGTAAGTCCTTGTCCTGTAAGGTGCGGCCGAGAGGATTTGAACCTCCACTCCCTATTACGGGAACTAGGTCCTGAGCCTAGCGCGTCTGCCAGTTCCGCCACGGCCGCAACGAGCTTTGCCGCAGCCGGCCTGAGGTCCAGGCCGACCGCCAGTTGACGCTGTTATTTATAAGCACAGCGGGCTGGCATACACAAGGGGGTGCACGACAACATTCGGATCCTTTTGCAGATCGCATTCAAGCCCTGCCGCAGAAAACTCCGACAACAGTGCATAAAGTCTTTCTCGGTCTTTTTCGCCTCCAGCTTCCTTAACCGGTCTGTTGCCCTTTGACGGCCTAGGCAAACAGCTGTATTATATCGCTTATACGGATTTCTTGAGTGTCCTGTGCTTTGGGGCTCCCCCCCGAGAGGCGACGAGCCCGCAGCAATAGCGCGATCACCGCTGGACGGCGGCGGCTCATGGCCGAGCCACTGCACGGTCCGGTCTCTCCGGGTGCATCGCAAGCGACAGGTCCGCGAGCCAATCCAAGGGTAGATGGAGCGAAGCGTCAAGGGGAAAGCGTGCCACCGGTCCGCGACAGTTCCACTGCCGGAGGCCGGCGAATCACGATAATCATAACGTCCGATTGAGGAGATGCAGGTGAGCGAGCGCAAATGGGTAACGGTCGATGGTAACGAAGCGGCGGCTTACGTCGCCCACAAGACGAACGAAGTGATCGCGATCTATCCGATCACGCCTTCGTCGAATATGGGCGAGTTCTCCGACGAGTGGTCCTCGCAGGGCCGCAAGAACGTGTTCGGCGTGGTGCCGGACGTGATCGAGATGCAGAGCGAAGGCGGTGCGGCGGGCGCGTGTCATGGGGCGATCCAAGCGGGAGCCTTGACGACCACGTTCACGGCCTCCCAGGGCCTGCTGCTGATGATTCCCAACATGTTCAAGATCGCGGGCGAGTTGTCGCCGGCGGTATTCCATATCGCGGCTCGGGCGCTGGCCACGCACGCGCTGTCCATCTTTGGCGATCACAGCGACGTGATGTCGGTTCGAAGCACGGGCTGGGCCATGCTGGCGTCCAATTCGGTGAGCGAGGCCCACGACATGGCGCTGATCGCCCAAGCGGCGACGCTGAAGTCGCGGATTCCCTTCTTGCACTTCTTCGACGGCTTCCGCACGTCGCACGAGGTGAACAAGATGGAACTGCTGAGCGACGAAGACATCCTCGCGATGATCGACGAAGAGTTGATCCTGGCTCACCGCGAGCGGGCGATGACCCCGGATCGGCCCGTGCTGCGCGGCACGGCGCAAAACCCGGACGTGTTCTTCCAGGCCCGCGAAGCGTGCAATCCGTTCTACAACGCGACGCCGGGTATCGTCCAGGAGACGATGGACCGACTCGCCAAGCAGGTCGGCCGGCAGTACCACCTGTTCGACTACGTCGGCGCGGCGGACGCCGACCGCGTCGTCGTGCTGATGGGATCCGGCGCCGGGGCCGCCGAAGAGACGGTGCTGAAGTTGAACGGCATGGGCCAGAAGGTGGGCGTTCTCAAAGTGCGGCTGTTTCGGCCGTTCGACGTCAAGGCTTGTTTGGCCGCGATTCCCGCGTCGGTCAAAGGCATCGCCGTGCTCGATCGCACCAAGGAGCCGGGGGCGGCGGGCGAACCGCTGTACCAGGACATTCTGACGGCCTTGATGGAAGGCTGGGCGGAGCGCGCCGGCGCGGGCGCCAAGCTGCCGCTGGTCATCGGCGGCCGCTATGGTTTGTCGTCCAAGGAGTTTACGCCGGCGATGGTCAAAGCGGTGCTGGACGAGTTGAACGCGGCCAAGCCCAAGAACCATTTCACCGTCGGCATCGTCGACGATGTGACCCACACCAGTTTGAAGGTGGATTCCGAGTTTCACACCGACGAGCCGGACGTGCGTTGTTCGCTGTTCTACGGCCTGGGCGCCGACGGCACGGTGGGGGCCAACAAGAACTCGGTGAAGATCATCGGCGAAAACACGAACCTGTACGCTCAAGGCTATTTCGTGTACGACTCGAAGAAGGCCGGGGCGATCACGGTGTCGCACCTGCGGTTCAGTCCGCGGCCAATCAATTCGACCTACTTGATCGAACGGGCAAGCTTTGTGGCCTGCCACCAGTTCGTATTCCTGGAACGGGTCGACGTGCTGGACAAAGCCGAGGTCGGCGCGACGTTCCTCTTGAACAGTCCCTTCGGCCCGGATGAGGTCTGGGACCGGCTGCCGCAGGAAGTCCAGGAAACGATCATCCGGAAGAAGCTGAAGTTCTACGTGATCGACGGCTATGGCGTCGCCAAGGCCGCCGGCATGGGCGGCCGCGTGAACACGGTCATGCAGACCTGCTTTTTCGCCTTGGCCAACGTTTTGCCGCGCGAAGAAGCGATCGAGCAGATCAAATACGCGATCAAGAAGACGTATGGCAAGCGGGGCGAGGCGGTCGTCCAGAAGAACTTTGCGGCCGTGGATGCGTCGATTCAGAACCTGCACGAAGTCCAGTACCCGAACCGGGTCACCAGCACTTTCAAGCGGCTGCCGGCGGTCTGGGGCGATGTGCCCGATTTCGTCGAGCGGGTGACCGGGATGATCATCGCCGGCCAAGGCGACCTGCTGCCGGTCAGCGCCATGCCTGTGGACGGAACGTTTCCGACGGCCACGGCGAAATACGAGAAGCGCAGCATCGCGCTGGAGATCCCGATTTGGGATCCGAAGATCTGCATCCAATGCGGTTTGTGCGCGCTGGTCTGCCCGCACGCCGCGATCCGCTCCAAGGCGTATCCGCGCGAGGCGTTGAATGTCCGTCCGGAAACCTTTCAGGCGATGGACTACAAAGGCAAGGACCTGGAGGGTCACCTGTTCACGATCCAAGTCGCGCCGGACGATTGCACCGGCTGCGGCGTGTGCGTGGACGTCTGCCCGGCGAAGAGCAAGGAGGAGGTCAAGCACAAGGCCATCAACATGGAGCCCAAGCTGAACCACCTCAAGGCCGAGCAGGAGAACTATGACTATTTCCTCAAGATTACCGACTTGGACCGCAGCCTGGCCAAGGCAAATACGGTCAAGGGTTCGCAGCTGTTGGTGCCGCTGTTCGAGTACTCAGGCGCCTGTGCCGGCTGCGGCGAGACGCCGTACGTCAAGTTGATGAGCCAGTTGTTCGGCGACCGGCTGATCATCGGCAATGCGACCGGCTGCTCGTCGATTTATGGCGGCAATCTGCCGACCACGCCTTATACGACGAACGCGGACGGCTACGGTCCGACGTGGTCCAATTCGCTGTTCGAGGACAACGCGGAATTTGGGTTGGGTTTCCGGCTGGCGTTTGACGAGAAGCAAGCGCTGGCCGTGAATTTGTGCCGCGATTTGGCGTCCCAGATCGGCGATGATTTGGTCCGCGAACTGATCGCCAATGCGCCGCAGCAGTACACGGAAGACGAGATTCGGGCCCAGCGTGGGCGTGTCAAAGCGCTGCGCGAGCAGTTGGCCGGCGTCGATTCACCGCGCGCCCGCTTGCTGGCCGGGGTGGCCGAAGCCCTGGTTCGCAAGAGCGTGTGGATGCTGGGCGGCGACGGCTGGGCTTACGACATCGGCTTCGGCGGCCTGGATCACGTACTGGCCTCGGGCCGCGACGTGAACGTGCTGGTCATGGACACGGGCGTGTACTCGAATACGGGCGGCCAGGCGTCTAAAGCGACGCCTCGGGGTGCGGTGGCCAAGTTTGCGGCGGCCGGCAAGCCGAACCACAAGAAGGACTTGGGCATGATTGCCGCCTCGTACGGCAACGTGTACGTCGGTCAGATCGCGATGGGCGCCAACCCGGCGCAGACCATCAAGGTATTTCTGGAAGCGGAATCGTATCGCGGTCCGTCGCTGATCCTGGCCTACAGCCACTGCATCGCGCAGGGCATCGAGATGTCCACGGCGATGACCCATCAAAAGGACGTCGTCCGCTCCGGCTTCTGGCCGTTGTACCGCTACGATCCGCGACTGTCTCACAGCGGCGGCCGGCCGTTCCAATTGGACAGCCGCAAACCGACCATGTCGTTCAAGGAACTCGCCGCCAGCGAGGCCCGCTTCGCCATGCTCGCCCGGAGCAATCCGGCGGCGGCCGAGAAGCTGTTCGACCTGGCTCAGCGAGACATCGACGACCAGTGGCACTACTACGAGCAGCTGTCGGGCGTTCAACGTGAGGTCGCGGAACAAGCAGGCAAGAAAGAAGGAGTTCAATCGTGAGCGTTGATCTAAGCACTACCTATTTAGGGTTGAAATTGAAGAATCCGCTGGTCGCGTCGGCGAGTCCGTTGACCGGCAAACTCGATACCTTGCTGCAGTTGGAGGAAGCGGGGGCGTCCGCCGCCGTCTGGCCGTCGCTGTTCGAGGAGCAGATCGAGCACGAGCAGACGGAGATCGCCGAGCTGTACGACTACGGCGCGGAATCGTATGCCGAATCGCTCAGTTACATGCCCGCTCTGGACGATTACCGGCTCGGGCCGGGCGTCTATTTGGAGCAGCTGGAGGAGGCCAAGAAGCGGCTCTCGATCCCGCTGATCGGCAGCTTGAACGGGGCCTCCAAAGGCGGCTGGGTGCGGTATGCGAAAATGATCCAGGACGCCGGCGCGGACGCTCTGGAGCTGAACATCTACTTCATCCCGACCGACCCGGAGATGAGCGGCAGGGACGTCGAGGATCAGTACTTGGAACTGGTGGCCGCCGTCAAGGACTCGCTGTCCATCCCGCTGGCCGTCAAGATGGGGCCGTACTTCAGCAGCCTGCCGCGGTTTGCCACCCAGTTGGTCGAAGCGGGCGTCGAGGGCCTGGTTCTGTTTAACCGGTTCCTGGAACCCGACGTGGATCTGGAGGCGCTCGAGTTCCGGCCGACCTTGCAATTAAGTACGCGGAATGAATTGCGTTTGCCGCTCCGCTGGATCGCCATTCTCCGCGACCACCTCGACGCTTCGCTGGCCGCCACCAGCGGCGTCCACTTCACCGAGGACGTGATCAAGGCGCTGCTGGTCGGCGCCGACGCCGTGATGATCGCTTCGGTGCTGCTGCAGCGCGGTCCCAGCTATCTGAAGCAAATCCTGCAGGAGCTGGAAAGCTGGCTGGAGGAAAAGGAATACGAGTCCGTCGAGCAGCTGAAAGGCAGCATGAGCCGCATCCGCTGTTCGGATCCCAGCGAGCTGGAGCGGGCCAATTATATGAAAGCGTTGATCTCGTACACCGACAAAGTGTAGGCGATTCAAACGCGGAAGATAACGCGGGGGCGATTCGCTGCAGAGCGCGTGCCCCGGGCAGATGTGTCACGTGATGACGCGCACCGCCCCGCCGTTTTGCGGCGGGGCTGTTTTTTGGATTATTGGGATACGTGTAGAGGAAGAACCATGCGATACGCCCTGTCTCTTGCGACGCTCGTTTTGCTGGGCGGGATTTCGCTTCCCGCCGCTGAGCCGGAGATCTTGGTCGCCGACTTCGAGGGCGACGACTACGGCGATTGGACCGTGACCGGGGAAGCGTTCGGCCCCGGACCGGCCAGGGGCGCGTTGCCGGGCCAGATGGCCGTCAGCGGATTTGAGGGCCAAGGCTTGGTCAACACCTTTTTTCAAGGGGACGGAACCACGGGAACGCTGACTTCGCCGCCGCTGACCATCCAGCGTCGATTCATCAACTTCCTGATCGGCGGCGGGGGCTATGCCGGCCAGACCTGCATCGACCTGCTGGTAGACGGCACCGTCGTGCGGACGGCGACGGGGCCGAACACCCGTCCCGGCGGCAGCGAGGAACTTGCCTGGCATTCGTGGGACGTCGGCGATTTGGCCGGCAAGCAAGCCGTGATCCGGATCGTGGACCAGCGCACCGGCGGCTGGGGCCATATCAACGTCGATCACATCGTCCAGAGCGAGCGCAGCACGATGGTGCCGCCGGAGGATCTGGTGCGGTCGATCCTGCTGGAGAGCAATTACTTGAACCTGCCGGTCAAGAACGGCGCGCCCAAACGGCGGATGGAAATGCTGGTCGACGGCACGGCGGTGCGGGCGTTCGACATCGAACTGGCGCCCCAGGAACCGGATTGGTGGGCTCCCATCGACATTCGGCTGTTGCGGGGCAAGGAAGCGGTGCTGAAGGTCAACGCCCTGGCGTCTGGAAGCCTCGGACTGCGGATCGTCGATCAGTCCGACCAGCTCAAAGGCGCCCAGGCGCTGTACGACGAGCCGCTCCGGCCCCAGTTCCACTTCAGCCAGAAACGGGGCTGGAATAACGATCCCAACGGCATGGTCTACTATGACGGCGAATACCACCTGTACTTTCAACATAATCCTTACGGATGGGGATGGGCCAATATGCATTGGGGCCACGCCGTCAGCAAGGATCTGGTGCATTGGGAAGAGTTGCCGATCGCCTTATATCCTTGGACCCAGGCGGTCGCTCACTGCTTTTCGGGCAGTGCCGTCGTCGATGCGCAAAACACGGCCGGTTTTCAAGCGGGCGACGAACAGGTGATCGTGGCCGCCTTGACCGATACCGGCTGTGGCGAATCCCTCGCGTACAGCAACGATCGAGGCCGCACGTTTACGTATTACGAAGGCAACCCGGTGGTGAAGCACAAGGGCCGGGATCCGAAGATCATCTGGTACGAGCCGGGCGGGCATTGGGTGATGGCGGTGTATACCGAGCAGCACAATTCACGGGCGATTGCCTTTCATACCTCGCCGAACTTGAAGGATTGGGAGTATCAAAGCCGCTTGGACGGCTACTACGAGTGTCCGGAGATCTTTGAATTGCCGGTCGACGGCGACTCGGCGAATACGCGCTGGGTCGTGTTTGCCGCCGACGCCAAATACGCCGTCGGACGCTTCGACGGCAAGACCTTTACGCCGGAGCACGAAGGCAAGCATCAGGTTCACTGGGGGGCATATTACGCCTCGCAAACTTTTTCGGGAGCCCCCGACGGCCGCCGGATTCAAATCGGCTGGGGGCGGATCAACATGGACGGCATGCCATTCAACCAAATGATGACCTTCCCGTGCCAGTTGACGTTGCACCGCACGGCCGAGGGAATCCGCATGCGGGCGGCGCCCGTGCCGGAAATCGAATTGCTGCACCATCGCAAGCACCGCTTGAATCCGATGCAAGTCGAACCGGGGGCCTCGGTGTCGATGGCCACGTCCGGGCGGCTCTTCGACATTCGCGCGGAATTCGAGGTCGGCCAGGCGAGAGCTTTCGGCCTGCAAATCGGCGATACCAGGATCATGTACGATGCGGCCAAGGCGGACCTGATGGGCATGCCGCTGAAACCCGAGGCCGGCAAGATCCGTCTGCAGATCCTGGTCGACCGCCCCTCGTTGGAGATTTGCGGCAACGACGGCTGCGTCTACCAGACGCGTGCCTTTCGCAGTGCCAACGAGATCGACAGCATCCAGGTCTTTGCCGACGAAGCACCGGTCCAGGTCAACTTGCTGGAAGTTTACGAACTGAACTCGATCTGGTCGAAGTGAGGCGCCGGGGAGTCGGCCCGCGCCAAGGAGATGGCAGCGGCAACCGCCAGTTCGCGGTAAAATGCATGATGTTCACGGCGAGCCGGTTTTACACGGTGCTACTTGCTCCGGACATCCGGGAGGAATTGAATCATGCCAACCGATCCCCCTTCCAAATGTGAAGCCCTGCGGCTGGATCAGTTCCTAAAATTTCGCGGGATTGCGGATACGGGCGGACAGGCGAAGGTGTTGATTCAGAGTGGCGAAGTTCAGGTTAACGGCGAGGTGGAAACCCGGAGACGCCGCAAACTGGCTGCGGGCGATATCATCGAGATCGCGGGGATCGCTTACGCGCTGGAACGCGATGGGAGCGTTCCTTGAATCCACTCGACGTTCGAAGTTTGGCTTGCGAATCGACTCGCGACAACATCGGCGTCCCGATGCTATGACAGCCGACTCGCTCGGGGAGAGCTGACGTAACCCAGCGCCATTCCCGCCAGCAGGCCGCAGACATGAGCCAGATTCGCCATCGGCAACGCATCTCGAAACAGGCCGGACAAGCCGAGCGTCATCCAGCCGAGCAGAAAGGCGACGGTTCCAAAGCTCACATACAGCCCCGAGCCCGGATCGTAGACCGTCTTCAGCCATAGGTATCCCATCAACCCGTAGACGACGCCGGACATTCCCAGAAAAAACGGCCCCCCGCCGAGCGTGCCCCAAGACGATGGGGCTAACCCCTGGGCGGCGTTGGATGCCAGCGCAATCAACAGGATCATCGCCCCCAGCAACCCCGCTCCTTTGCGAGTCTCGATCGTCCGCGCAAAGATGTGGAACATGATCATATTGAACAGCAGATGCAGCAAATCACCGTGCAGGAAGATCGGCGTGATCAACCGCCACCATTGGCCTTGGCGAATATCGATCAGCCGGTCGGCGAGCCGCGTCTGGTCCCAGTTGTTCGCTCGCTGGTGGCGGATGTCGCAGAACATCAGGGCTCGCAGCGGAGCGCTGTCGGCTCGCCGGCCAAAGCCGGACATCACGAACAGGATGATACAGAGCCCGATGACGACGGCGGTCAGCGGCGCCGTTTGCAGTCCCGCTGATCCGCCGCGGGCGCTCATGGTCACGACGTTCTTGCGGGCGATCTCGCGGCGTTTGGCCTCCTCCTGCAAGACCGCATGCGCGGTGCGGACCGCGTCGTGATAACGCGGATCGTCAGGACTGCGCCGGAATTCCTCCAGCGCCTCGCGGGCCGGCGGCACCTGATCCTCGTCCCGAATCCAAATCGTCCACCAAGTCGTATCCGGCTCGGCGACGGACGAGATGCCTTGGGTGATCAGAAAGGCCGTGAACCGGTCGGCCTGGGCCTGTGTCTGTAAAGTGCCGATCTGTCGCATGATTACCGCTTGCTAATTCCCAGTTCGCATAATTGACCGGCTTCCAACAACCGCTGGGCCTGCTCGACCTCGGCGTAATACTCGCGCCGCGTCAGCCAGCTGCCGGCTTCTTCATCCAGGACGACAATCACGTCCCGGTGCAGCTGCAAAGCCGACGCCGTCACCTGAGCCGTGACGGGGCCCTCGAGCGCACTTCGCACCGCCGCTGCTTTGGCGGGGCCGGTAGCCAGCAGCAAACACCGCCGAGATTCCAAAATGGTGCCCACGCCCATCGTGATCGCCAGCCGGGGAACCTGGTCTTCGCTGCCAAAAAATCGCGCATTGTCGCGGATCGTCTCGCCGGTCAAGGTTTTCACGCGGGTGCGACTGCCCAGCGACGAACCGGGCTCGTTAAAAGCGATATGCCCATCGCTGCCGATCCCCAAGATTTGCAGATCGATGCCGCCCGCCGCCCGGATCATCTCCTCGTACCGCTCGCAACCGGCCTCGAAATCCAGCGTGAGACCGTCGGGCACGTGCGTCTTTTCAGCAATGAGGTTCACGTGCCGAAACAAGTTCTCCTGCATAAAATAGCGATAGCTCTGCGGATGATCCTCGGGCACGCCGACATACTCGTCCAAATTGAAGGTCGTGACCCGGGCAAAATCGAGTCCTTCGTCGCGATGCAGGCGAATCAGCTCTTGATAGGTGCCCAGCGGCGTTCCGCCCGTAGCCAGTCCGAGAACGCAAGCGGGCGTCTTGCGGACCAGATCTGCCACGAAGCGAGCCGCCCAAACTGCCACGTCGCCCGCTGTCTGTTCGATGACTACCCGCACTCAGTTTGCTCCTCTCGTCCCGCGCCGGCTCCTATCCAAGGGGCCCGGCCGCTCGTCCCAATCGAAGGCTTCCCCGCCGCCGGAGCAGCCATGCCAGCCCATGATATGTTATTCCGTCGCCATGTTTTAGCTCATCTCCCGCCAAAAACCAACGGGTGCAAACCCCAAACGGGATTCGTGACCCAGCATCGCAAACCGCCGACGCCGCATTTGGTGCTAGCGTGGCGGGCAGGATTCGTCTGGTGCCGATCGGGATCTTGTGGGTATAATCCGCCGCGGCTCGACAGCGGTCCAAAGCACTGCGGCACGCTACGGAAACGGAGTTCCCGACATGCGAACCATCGCGATCATCAATCAAAAGGGCGGCGTTGGAAAGACGACGACCGCTGTCAACTTGAGCGCGGCGCTGGCGGAACAAGGCCAGCGAGTCTGTCTGGTCGATCTGGATCCCCAGGCCCATGCGTCATTGCATTTGGGTACGGCGGTACGCGAAGATCACCGATCCGTGTACCAGGTCCTGACGGGCGACACCCGGCTGTCCGACGTGCGTCTGCAGATCGACGAACGACTCTGGCTGGTGCCGTCACACCTGGATTTGGCCGCCGCAGAATTGGAACTTGCCGGCGAAGTCGGCCGCGAATTGATCCTGCGAGACAAATTGCTGCTGGACGACGGTGATTTTGATTACCTGATCATCGACTGTCCGCCGTCTTTGGGCGTGCTGACGCTGAACGCGCTGACGGCGGTCAAGGAGATCTTTCTGCCGCTGCAACCGCACTTTTTGGCCCTGCACGGATTCGGCAAGCTGCTGCGCACCGTTGATATCGTCGCCCAGCGGCTGAATCCCGGCCTGCGGCTGTCCGGCGTCGTGCTCTGCATGTACGAATCGGGCACGCGGCTCGCGGCGGAAGTCACCTCGGACGTCCAGCAGTTCCTCGCCCAGCAGCGGTCGCCCAGCGCCGTCTGGACGGGAGCCAGAAGTTTTGGCACGCGGATCCGCCGCAACATCCGGCTGGCGGAAGCCCCGAGTTTCGGCCAGACGATCCTGCAGTATGCCCCGGATTCCAACGGAGCCAAGGACTATCGTCAGCTGGCGCGCGAAGTGCTCGGTCTGCCGTTGGACGACCAGTCCGCCCGGGCCGGACTCGTACTGGCGAACTCGACGGTCGAGACCGTCGAGGCGAGTTTGCTGTAGCGTTCACGCCCGCCACGGGCGCTCGCGTGTCTGTTCCCGCTGGACCACGCGGCCGACCAACTCGCTGTTCTGCTTGATGTGAAAGTCGAACATTCCCACGGCGATGAAGTCCGCGCCGCTCTTGAAGGCATAGGGAAATGCCTGCTTGGGATCGAACGCGCCGGCGGCGAGCACCTTGAATGCCAGCCACGGCTTGGTTACCGTCTGCATGAACGAAATCGTCTCCTCCGGGTTGATGCACCACATGTTGTCGTACCAGCCTTCGCCGCCGTCCAGCCAGATGAACTCCTTGCGCATCGCTTTGGGCGTGGCCGACGGATATTGGTCGCTGTGCAGCGTTTTGACGTAGAAATCGCACGGCACCTGATGCTGTTCGCACTCCATCGGCACGCGCAGCGAATGGCTGCCGACGCCCACCGGCAAATCGTGCCGCTTGGCCAATTCCACCGCCTTAGCCAACTGGCCGACCGCATCGGCTTGGATCAAGCGATCACCGGAGACGCCCCAGACGTACAGGGCGACGGCCCCGGAATCAACTTGCTTCTGAATATGGTCCTTCAACGACTGTTCGTCTTGTCCCAACGGCACTTGAATGTGCGGGATGAACTGCATGTGTCCGCCGAATTCGCGGTTATAGCGGGCCACAAAGTGCGCGCCGGTCTCGAATACCGTGTTGATCCCCTGGGATTCGGCCAATCGCAGCGTCTCCATCATCTTCTCTTCCGTGACGTAGGCCCGGAACAGCTGATTGACGTACTTCAAATCGCGGGCGTGCATGTAACCGGAAACCAGATTGCCGCCCAACAGCAGCCGGCTGATTTTGGCTTTGCCGATCATTCCGTACGGCACCGTTCCCGCGGCAGGCTCGCTGGTTGCAGGCCCGGCTGCCGCGCTCCCCCCGTCGGCTGCCTTCGCTCGGTCGCATCCCAGCACGCTGCCAGCGATCGCTCCCGCGACGCCTGTGGCCAACGATCCTTCCAAGAAATCACGACGACTGACACGTTGCGGCGGGGACATGGTGTTCTTTTCCTCTCCAACGAAATTCTGGCAAGCCGGGGGGCGCGGAACAAACCGCGGCCCCCAGGTCTCGCCATTGTTCTGAAATCTGCGGTCGGCAACGTAGCTCGGTCGGAGACGGGCCGTAAGGATCGGCAAGGAAATAACTATCGGATTTTCAATGAGGTCATCACGCTCCGCCGTGATGACATTGTCGTCACGGCGGAGCGTGACGACTACAATCTTGGCGACACTTATTTCTTCGCCGGTCTTAACAGCGTGCATAGCACTCTGTCGGTTCGTTGTCGGTGTCCTACAGTCAAGCGATTTTCCGGCTCCGCGTCAACGGCGCTTCCCGGATCTGCCGGCGAATTGGGATGATCGCTTACCGCATCGCTTCCACGGCGGCGCGGAGTTCTACAAGCGCCGCATCCGGACGCGAGGCGTCCAGTTCCAACATCGGACCGTTGCCGCGCTGAAACACCAGCCGCCGCAATTCCGCACGAACGGTCTCCCAGCGATCCGGTATCTGCGGAGCGTCCAACAGCACTAACAGCTTGGGTTTCACCGGCCGCAATAAAGCGCCGCCCGTTGTTCTCGGCCGGCCGGCGGAAATAACGTCTCTTTGGCATTCCGCGGCAAATTCGGCCCGCTGGCGCTGGTCGGGCCACAGCCGGCTGTAGGCCAGCGACTGGCCCATCCAGAAATCGCTGATCACCACCGGACCTTCGGCAGTCCAGTTCTGGCGTGCGAGCAGTTTCGCCCGCCGGCGCCATCGTGCTCGTTCGGCGCCAAGCGGTTGAGCCGGCGCGCTATCCGGCCCCGGCAGCCCGGCGTCGGAATCGGCGTCGGAATCGGCGATGAAGCGGCTTGCCGCCGCCGCGGCAACGTGCCGCGCCAAGTCGGTCTTTCCCACGCCTGGCACGCCCGTGACGGCCAAGTAATTCGGGGCGGAGTTCAGGTGGCCGAGCAGTTGGCCGATCGTCCAGCCGATCACGGGATGGATCAGATCGGCAGCCACTTCGGCGGCAGGTTCCAGCACGAACCGCCGAAAAGCCATGCGCGGATGTGGTAGTTCTAGCTCCGGCGTTCTCAGAACCAGATCGTCAAACAGCAACAAGTCCAAATCGACGCAGCGCGCGGCCCAGCGCTGGCGGCGTTGACGGCCGAGTTCCGCCTCGACGTCATGCAGCACGGCCAACATCTGCAGCGGCGACAAGGCCGTCTCGACCCGCGCCGCCGCATTGACAAATTCCGCTTGGCCCGCAGGTCCGCCGATGGGTGCCGTACTGAACCACCGGCTGCGCGTCTTGACCCATACTCCGGGCGTACGATCCAACAGCGCCAGCGCCTGCTGCAGATTGCCCAGCCGGTCGCCGAGATTCGCACCTAGCGCAATCAGCGTCGTCGTCATGAGGATGAGCCGGCACAGCCGAAGGCACAAAAAAACGGCGACAGCTTTTCTCCAGCGCTGCCGCCGTGCATTCCCTTGTCGAACTCCACCGCATTCATCACGGACGCAGGACGCCGCCATGCATCACCGGCCCGTGTCTCTAAAAACACCCCAGAGGGGACATCCCAGCCACGACCGAGGGCCGCCGAACGTCGGTTCCGTCTGTCGCCGCCCTCCAAGGAGCTTGTTTCCGTCTGGAGTTCAACAAGTCAGACATTGTGAGAACTATGAATGAAATGTCAAGCAAGATTAATGCGACTTTGCATTTTTATTTTCGGGCCTCGGTCCAGCCCGTGATTCTGCACTTTCGGCGCTCGCACTATCGCCCGTCACAGCTTGCCAGTCTGCCCGCTGGCATCGTAAGATGAGCGGAGTCCGATTCGGAACGACGATGGTTCGTGTCTTTTGCGCCCCCGGCGCGGGTGCGTCCTCGCGGAGCAACATGAAGATCAATCCCGTCAAAGAAAAATTGAAACGTGGCGAGCCGACGATCGGCACTTGGCTCTCGCTCGGTAATCTCTACGCGGCGCGGATCTTGGCGCGGATGGGCTGGGACTGGCTGACGCTGGACCTGGAGCATTCGCCGGTCGATCTCGAACAAGCGGCGGCGATCTTTGCCGCAGTCGCGGATGCAGGTTGTGTCCCGTTGGCTCGCGTGCCGGAAGGTAGTCATCCCTGGATCAAGCGCGTCCTGGATGCCGGCGCGATGGGGATCGTCGTGCCGATGGTCGACACGGTCGAGCAAGCGCAGGCGGCGATCGCGGCCGCGAAATACCCGCCGCAAGGCAATCGCAGCGCGGGCGGCGGCTGGCACGCCTTGAATTTCGCCGCCTCGCCCAGCGAGTACTACGCCGCCGCCAACGAGCAAATCCTGGTCGTGCTGCAGACGGAAAGCCCCCGTGGCGTGGAAAATGCAGACGCCATCTATCGCCTGAGCGGCTGCGACGCGATTTTCGTCGGCCCCTCAGACCTGCGATTCCAGATGCGTTCACCCGACGGCGCATTCCCGACGGCCGACGAACACGAGGCCCTGATCCAGCGTGTCATCGCGGTCGGCCGCCAAGTCGGCACGCCGACGGGAATTCATACGATCGACGTGCAAACCGCCCGCCTGCGCGCCGAACAAGGGATGCAGTTCCTGGCCGTCAGCAGCGACTTGCGGATGATGACGCAACAAGCGGAATCCGTCCTCGACGCCCTGCGACCCGGTCGCCAGCAGGCCGAAGTGGCACGGTACTAGCCCCGCGATGACCGATACCCGATAATAAAGAGGGAACTCTAATCTTGCCGCCGACAGCGAGGACGATCCGGTGTCTGAACCCGACCCGAACGCTCAACGACTGATCCCCTGTGGGGAAACGCCGTTGCAGGCAGCTCCGCCACCCGGGGCCGCCCCGCCACCCGGCCATCCCGAACAGCGGCTGGGCCCAGCCCCAGCGCTACCGGTTCCGGGCGGCTCGACATCCGTGGGCAACGCGGCCGAACGGCCTCTCGCCCCCGCTCCGCTGCCCGCTCGACCGATGTTTGCGGGTCGCCAAGTCCCCGCAGCTCCCGCCGTTCCCGGCGCCGCACTCTTGCGGCCCGGTCCGCAAGAGACGCCGTTACCCGGCGTGGCGGGCAGGCCGATCGGGCCGCGGCCCGAAGTTCCTCTGGCACGACCTGTCCAGGTGCCCAGATCGGCTGGAATGCCCGCCCCGGCCGTTCCCGTCCCCGCTCGTCCCGGCGCGGCGCCCGCCGTCGGCGTCTCGCCGCCGGTGCCGAATCCCCTGGCATCGCTCGGACCCGCTGGGACGGCCGGCCTTCCGCCGGCCGGAATCGTTCCTCAGCCGATGGCTTCAAGCCCGGCCAATCAATCCGCGCCACCCGATAATCCCGCGTGGTTCCAGCCGCCGCCCAATCCCCCGCCCGTACCGCCGCCGAGCGCCGGCGGCAGAACTCCCGAACCAGCCCCGCCGCGGCCCGTCGCCTGGACGCCGCATGCGCAACCCGGCCCCGTGGGATCGCGGGGCGCGGCCGCGCCGGGGGCGGGCGTCCTGCCGATTGCGGCCAAGACCAGTACCGCCAAGTCGCTCCGCCGCGAGTCCCGCGCGCGTGCGTCGGTGCTCGCGGGAACTTTCCTGCTCGTGGCCGCGACGGTTCTGATCGGCATGGTCGTCATCCTGCTCTTGTCACGATCCAATTGATCGCTCGCTTCTCCGCCATCTCCTCCCGCCGAGGCCGGACCCGCCTGAAGAATTGATTACACAAGTTTTACAAACCTTGTACCTCGCGGCGACACGCCTTGTCGTTGACATCGCTAAAATTCCAGTAGAGAAGCAGCCAACGAGCAGCTTGGAAACGGCCGTACAAAAAACCGCACAAGGTTTGATTTTATGAGTTCCGAATCGAATCTACTTCACCGCTCTGGTTCCGGTGCCGGCGTTACGACGCTGGCTCCCCCGAAGCCCGCCCCCTGCCGCCAACCCGAAGTCCCGTCCCTGAGTCACGCGCGGCACCGGGCGGACGGCATCGACTGGCCGATCGTCGCGTGGATCGCCATCGCTCACGCTGGCCTGCTGGCGGCGCCCTGGTTCTTCACCTGGAAGGCGGTGAGCCTGTTCGCAGTCCTGGCGTGGGTTACCGGCAGCCTCGGCGTATGCATGGGCTATCACCGTCACCTGACGCATGGCAGCTTCTGCACCTATAAGCCCGTTCGTTGGCTGCTGGCCTTGCTGGGCCAGCTTTCGGGCGAAGGTTCAGCCCTGGTGTGGGTGGCGAACCATCGCCAGCATCACTTGTTCAGCGACAAAGAAGGGGATCCGCACTCGCCGCGCGACGGCGTCTGGTGGGCTCACATGCTGTGGTTCATGCCCGCGCTGCCTCGCGACCAGCTGCGGGCGCACCTGCAACGCTACGCTCCCGACCTGTACAAAGACCGCGGGATGCGGTTCTTGCACGCGATGTTTCTCCCCACACACATCTTCTTGGGAGCAATCCTGTTGGCCGCCGGCTGGCTGGGTTGGGATTGGCACACCGGCATGTCGTTTCTGGTCTGGGGGTTATTCGTCCGGCTCGTATACGTCTTCCACGTCACGTGGTTTGTCAACTCGGCCACGCACATCTGGGGCTACCGGAACTACGAAACCAACGACAACAGCCGCAATCTGTGGTGGGTCGGCCTGCTGGCTTTTGGCGAAGGCTGGCATAACAACCATCACGCTTTCCAACGCATGGCCCGGCAAGGCCACAAATGGTGGGAGATCGACGCCACCTACTGGGCGATCCTCGTGCTGGAAAAACTGGGCCTTGCGTGGAACGTGGTCAAGGAGCCACCCCGCCGGCAGCGAGCCGATTAGGATCGGTGCCGCGGTTCCGAATCAGCTGCGGTCATCCGGCACGAAAAAGAACGCCCGGGCGGCAGGAGCGAGGCAGCACAAGGCGATCCGGCTGCCTTTGGTTCGCAGCTGTTTGCTGAAGACGACCAAGGCGTCGATAAACGCCTCGTTAAACAGCTCGACCCCTGAAAAGTCCACTAAGACTTTGTTGTCGATCCCCAGCATATCAGCGAGTTGGGCGAAGTCCTTGCGAAGACCGGAGACGGTTTCTTCGCCGAAATCCTCGGCCGCCGCGAATTGGATGTGGATCACCCCCGTTGCCTGCGAAACGGTCAGGTGCTCGAAGTTCCATGAATCCGCTACCGTGGATTCCGCGCCAGCTTTCCATGATTTCGGAGTCAGGGCTCGAATTGCCTCGTCGCAGGACTCGTAGATTTCGAAGATCCGATGCGGGATTTTTGCCATGGCGTCTTCCTTCGGGACGTCGAGTTACGGTCGGGCGTTGCGCAAAACCAGCGTGGTTTGCGCCGGCATGGTCTTTCTCAAAACCACGCTACGACGGCCATTCTACACGAAGCCCGGTGCGGCCGTCAGCCCCGGCGGCATGAGAATGGGGCGGCACTCGGGTTCCCCAGGGCCCGCTTCCGCGGGCAGACGCCCGAGCCTCTGCGCCGCCCGGCCGTTGTCGCGAAGCCGTCGTGGCTCTTGTCTCCTGAGAACGATTTGGCGATACTCTAGACAGGCCCGGCAGCAAAACGGTTACTTTTTTGGGGCTCCGTTTTGCCGAGCGAATCAAGCTCTGTTATCTCGAGAACCGCCTGATGGGGGAACATGCGATGGCCGAACTTGTAGCGACGGAAAAGAATGGCGTAACGATCATTGTTCTCACAACCCAACGGATCTGGACGGAAACGGAGGTCGCCAAGATCAGCGAGCGACTCGCCAACCTGGCGCATTCCGGTGGCGATAAGGTGCTGGTGGACTTTGGCAGTTTGCAGCAGATGTGCTCCGCGATGCTCGGCAAGTTCCTGGCTCTGAACAAGGAATGCGAGGCGCACAAGATCAAGCTCCGGCTGTGCAACATGGAGCCTCACATCAAGGAAGTCTTTACAACGACCGGACTTCACAAATTGCTCAAGATCCACGACACGCAAGAGGAGGCACTAGCCGCGTTCGCCAAGAAAGGTTGGCTTTGGTGACCTCTACTCTTGTCCGCGACCGTGCATCCGGACCGCCCGTGTCGACCTCGCCATGTCCGAAGACGATTGGCTCAGCCCGCTACGGGCCCAGCACCCCGAATCACAGGTACATCCCGATGAATCCGCCGCTCTGATCGGCGGCGGCCTGTAATTGTTCAATTCGCCGCCGGGTCTTTTCCAAGTCGCCCGCCTCGATGTACCGGTCGAACTCGACGCTGACGGATCGCAATACCGTCTCCCCCAGCCATTCGACGATCGGTTCCGATAACCAGCTGCAAGTTTCGCGCAACAGGCCGATGTCCAAGTCACAACGCACGGTGTGCAAATCTTCTTCGTCCGTCAGCACCGTTCCCTCGAAGCGGTACTGGATCGTGCCCACGTCTTCCCGGTTCGTCAGGTGGTACGTGCAACGGCCGTTATACAGGTAGAAACTGTTGAACTTGCCGTGCTTGTCGAGCGCCGCTTTAACCCGCTCGCAAAACGCTTCGAACTTTGGCGAAGCATCCAACGGAATATCCAGGCGGACGACGCTGCGCAGAGGCAGGCAATCAAAGGTAATTTCAACCCAGCGATTCATACGCCGCTCCGAAATTTGGAAAATCTGGGGTCGGGCGTTCAAGATTCAATTTTGGCCGACGGAACGTCTAGCGATGAGGATAAATCTTACTCGGCCAAAATTGAATTTTGAACGCCCGACCCCTTGGCGACCTCTTGACCTAGTTTCGTGCGACTTGGACCTCGGCCGCTGCCGGCGGTTTGAGCCAGCCCAGAGCGAGCCAGGCATCGTCGCATCCCAACTGTTGCAATTGAAGTTTGCCCATGCCTTTCCAACGTTCCGGCAGCACCAGCCCCTCGGACACAATCTCAGGCTTGAATAATCCGTCGAATTTTTTCTTCATAAAGGACTTCATCGCGATGTCCGAGGTGCTCAGCGACTGGCGGCCCACGAACTCGACTTGCACTTCCCCCTGCCGCACCAGCCGCGCTCGATCCGGCAGTTTCTCGATGGTATAGCTGGCGGATATTTCCAGCAGCTTTCGCACCTCTTGATCGCCTCGGCCGAACCGCTTCCCGCGGATCAGAATCTTTACCGTTTGGGCGTCGAACCGAGCTTCGATGGGCAACTCGGACGCAAACGTGATCGACCAGGGATCGCTTTCGTCGGTGACGGCTAATTCCTCCGGTACTTTGCCCGTCAAATCCTCGATCATCTTCGCCAGCCCTTCATCTGTCAGCGTGATGCCTCCCAGCACCGTCTGCGACAGATTTCCGACCAGCGACTCATGCATGCGAACCGCCAGATCGAACTTGCCGTTCAACGGAGGCGGCGTTGTCCCCGCCGCCAGTTGGTCGCGGCCGGCCTGCAGCATCGTGACCTGCATCGCCTCGTCGGTCGTGCGGAACCGGAGCACTTGTGGAAAGCCGCCGCGGCGCAATAATGGCAGACGGAATTTGTCGTTGAATGCGACGTTCGCGTCGCCCAGCAGATCGTGCGAACGGTCGTCGACACTGGCGGCGATCTTTCCGGCGGCGCGGCGGGAAGCGATCACTTCCGCTTGGGGCTTGGTCTGCTGAATCCGTCTCATCGCGATGTGCTTGATCAGATGCCCCGCTTCGACGTTGCCGATACGCGTCCGCGTGCTGCAACGCGCCGAGGCCGGGCGGTCGCTGATTCCCGTCTCGTCCAAGAGGAGACTTTTTTTCGCGGCGACGCTCGTAAAGCCTCGGCTAAACACCCGCACCGGCCCGTTGTACCCGATGCTGTCGGAGACCGTCGAACCGTTCAACAGGATGTCCATCGCGGCGTTGTTGTCGCTGGCGACGAGATTCAAAGTCACCGCCCCCGTCAGCCGAGCGTTGCCTCGGACGCGCGTCCCCAAAATGACTTCGTTCACGACCGCCCTCTCGTCGACGTTCTGGTCGATTCCCGCTTGCATGAGGGCTTCCGAGACTTCCAAAAACAAGTTTGGATGCGAATGACGGGAGCGAGCCGCCTCGATCAATTCGCGGGCCTGTCCAAAACGCTCCATCCAGCCCAGCATCTTGCCGATCGCGATGGCCTCGTCGGTGGTCGGCCGCTGATGATACGACGCCAGCCGCTCGGCGAGCGCATCCAAGTGATTTTCGTAGAACTTTCGAGCATCCGCGTTGGAAGCGAATACGGCCAAACTCACGTACTTGTCGAGCGTCTGGCGGACGGCGACGAATTCGCTCCGTTCCAAGCCCGGCACGTCCTGGTAGAACTGCTCGGAAATCGCCTGGAGACGCCGAGTGTCCGGCCGATCTGCCGCCGCGAGCGTCGTTTCCAACTGCGGCCAGTTCAACGACGCTTTCCAACGCGCCGCGTCTTCCGCCGTGGCGGCATCCAAGAACCTCGTCAGCTTGGCGACAGCCGCCGCCAACCGCTCCCGTTCCTGCTCGACCTCGGCTCCCGTCACCGTGACGAAACTCTTTTTGGCGGCGCGGGCCGCCTCCGGTAACTGCTCGGCTGGCCACGTCGGCAGTTCGGCAAGCCAGTTCGCCAGCGCCCCACGGACCGCTACGAATCGTTTACGATCCAAGCCTGCGACGTGGCGGCTCTCGTAGCGATCGAGGATTCCGCGGACCACGGTTCGGTCCGCCTGGGCGCCTTTGTCCAACTCGGCAGTCAATACATCCACCTTTAGAAACTGACGCCAGCCCGGGGCATGGGCATCGTTCCCCAACCAGCGATCGAGTTCTCGAAGCTTCTGTTTCAACACCTCGACCGGAGCCGCCTTATCCGCCGCCGGCACTGCTGGACCCGCGACCAAAACCAACACGATGATTCCAACGAAACCCCATGTCAAAACCCGCCCCATCGCATCACTCCTTTGCTCTGCAAAAGCACCCCGACCCGGTATCGGGCTTAGCTATTTATCGTATCCTCCCCAGGTCGTCCGCTTGGAAAACCTTATTCCTCCGGATAACCCCTCCCACACGGCGCATCCGGAAATCTCGGCGAACTACCCGCATTTTACCGACATGGCCTTTTTATGCCATGTCCAAATGGAAAAAACGGAAAATCTCCCCTTATCTCCATCAACGGCTGTATTCAGCGCGAGAAGTCATGAAGCCGCCACTCACTTCTTGCCCATCCGCCGCTTCTCCTGAAAAAAACGGCTCAACAGTTCGCCGCACGAATCGACCAGCACGCCCGGGACCAGTTCGGCGCGGTGGTTCAGTCTCGGATCACTTAATAAATGGTACAGCGACTGGACGGCGCCGGCTTTCGGATCGGTCGCTCCATAGACAAGCCGCGGAATTCTTGCCAGAACGATGGCCCCCGCGCACATGCAACAGGGTTCGAGCGTGACGTACAGCGTACAGTCTTCCAAACGCCAACTGTCCAGCGATGCTGCGGCTTGCGTGATCGCGATCATCTCGGCGTGCGCCGTGGGGTCGCGCAGTTGTTCGCGTTGGTTGTGCGCCGACGAGATCACTCGGTCGTTGTAGACGATGACCGCCCCGATCGGAACCTCGTCTTCCGCGAACGCCTGTTCCGCCTCCTGCAACGCCAAACGCATGAAGTGCTCGTGCATTTACCGCTCGCCCTCCTCCAGAGGCCGGTACTCGATGCCCCGCAGCGCCGCTTTCGTCTGCCAAGCCGCGATTCCCAGCGGCTTGGATAAATCGACTTCGGGTCGCGTGCTGATGCGGCGTCCGCGGATGTCCTGGTCAATCACCATCCGTTGGTCAATCCAACAGCGAATTCGTTCGGCTGTCACGCGAACGCGAAGCCGATACCATTTTCCGGCGTCGAGCTTCTCGTATTGCGTGGTTTCGTTTTCCGAAGCGTCGCGCCCGTCGATACAGGACAGGCCGACCAGCGCGCCGGCCCAGCCGCCGACGATCAAGCTGCAGTGCGATTCACCGACGGGAAAGGTCAACCCGCAGAAAAAGTCGATGCCGTCCACACGCATGGCTTCCAAGCGAATCTCATAACCCTGCTGTGGAAACGGTTGGGTATAGGCGATCCCTGTTAACGATTCGCCGAAATCCAGCACGATTCGTCGATCTTCGACGCGCACCCGCCCCTCGCCGCCGAAATTCGATGATTTCCAGTGTCCCAGATGATCGCCGTCGAACAACGATGTCCAAACCGGCGGCTTTGCCCCGGGCGATTCCGCCGCCCCGCCCGTTTTCACAGCACTCGTCCACAGGCAACTTGCCGCAAGCAGACACCAGGACGCACCCGCTGTGCGCGTATGCCAGTGGCGATCGAACTTGACAGACTCGCGAAAATACTGGAGAGTCGCTGGAATGCATCGCAATATTCGAGCAAAACGTGGCCGGCAAATCATGACAGCAGCTCCGAGGACGAAAACGTTGGCGCCGAACTTGACCGCTGTTGGTATAGCGTACTCGGAAAACCGTTTTGGATACATCCGGCAATTATGGAGAGCGGCTTCCGGCGTGTCCGATTTCGGCAGATTTCCCTTGATCGTCCACCGAGTCCAGCGTAGGGCCAGGATTAGCCGGTGAAAGACTTGCGACGACCTTTTTTGACATCGCGGACGAGGCGACTTGTGGCTGCAACCCTGGTCGTCTATTGGGCGGCATTGTGCGTCGGCACGCACCTGCCGGGCCACTTTATTGCTTCACCGGCGAGCATGTCCGACAAGTCGATCCACTTCTTGGCGTATGCCGTCCTCAGTTTCTTGCTAGCGATGCTAATGAATCTTATGGGGGTGCGAGGTTGGCGGGTCTGCTGGGAAGCGCTGCTCATCGCTGTTGTTTATGGCGCTGTCGACGAACTGGCACAGATTCCCATTCCCGGCCGGACGGCGGAACTCGGAGACTGGTTTGCCGACGTGACTGGAGCCCTGACGGGCGTGATCTGCTACTGGCTGACGATGGTTGCGGCGAGGGAACGGGTTTCTCGACGGTGGCTACAAAAAAAGCCGAGTCCGCCGTGACTCGGCTTTTGGCTTCACGCGGTGGGTCTACGGGTGCGGGGCGGGAGGGATTTGAGATCTCAAATTTCAAACGAAAAGATCCGGGGCTTGTGGCCTCGCATTTGTGCGTTAACCCTCCGGTCGGACGCACCGGCGGGGTGGAACGGCAAAAAAAGTTCATGCGGTCGGCGATCATTGGCGAGCTGGCCGCCAAGGTACTGAAGGTTGTCCGAGTCGTGGACCGCGGACCAGTCGACAGTTTCGATCACACCCGATTCGGCGAAGGTCGTATTGCGGACGGTGTTCCCACCGACCGACCGCAGCAGATCGAGGTGCGTTTCCAGCCCGCCGGGTGCCAAGTCGGGATGGTGAACAGGTGTGCTGATCGCTGCCGCCCAAGAGCAACGCGGGGTGGCCCTTGTACTGCCAGTAGCCAGGGTTGCCTACAGAAGGGCGGATGGGTTCGTCGGCAGGCACCGACCCGGGCGCTTGCTTGCCCTTTTCCCGTGACGCTACCTCCGTCTTCGGGCATGGCTGAGTAATACCACGGAGTTCCGCGAAACCTAAGAACGATTCGTGGGTTTAACTCATGGTTGCACTTTTTTCCTATTTCCCATTTCGAGGGGTTTCTTCGATGCAGCGAAAGCTCCCGCGCCTGGCCCTGGCCATTTTCGTGACCGTCGTGGTAGGCGTCTCCCAGTGCGCCTCGGCCGAGGTATCGACGCAAGATGCCAATCAAACTGCGGGGCACGCGAAAGCCCCGGTTGAACCCGTATACAGCGTGGTGAGTCCACTGGGTGATCCTACCGTAAAGTTGATCACGATGGTTCCTCGCCACGACACCCTGGATGGCAAGACGGTATGTATGGTATGGAATCATGCGTTCCAAGCCGATATTACCCTCCCCGCAATCGGAGAATCGCTGAAGGAGAAGTACCCCGATATCAAGATAATTCCCTACCCGGAAATCGACGCCGCGATCCAGGCGGCGAGTCGCGAGAATCCTTCGGCGGAAGAAGCTGCGATCCTGCAGGCTTTGTTAAAGGAAAAAGGCTGCGACGCACTGATCAGCGGAAACGGCGGGTGAGGGACCTGCACTCCCCGCGCGGTCCGCGCGGTCATACACGCTGAGAAATTGGGGATTCCCGGGGTCGTTGTGACCGCTCTGGGATTTGACGAGCAGGCGCGAACCGTGGGAGTGGATGAGGGTGTGCCCTCAGTCCAGGTCGCCGTCTACCCGGGGCCATTCGATCTTCACTCGGACGCTGAACTCCGGCAAAACAGCAAATCGGTCGTCGTCCCTCGAATCATCCAGGCGTTGACCAGGCCCATACACACGACAGATGCTGCTGTCGCGAGAACAAGGGACGCCATATTTACCGGTACGATCGATGAAGTCAATCGATACTACACCGACCTCAAGTGGAGCGATGGACTGGCTATTGTTCCGCCGACCGTTGAAAGAATCCAAAAGTTTCTGAAGTACACCGATTACGCGCCTGATGAGGAAATCGCTGTACTCCCGTCGGCGAACCTGCGGGCAACCCCGTGGAACATCGCGGCCAATGGAGTGATGGCTGGCTGCCGGCCTGAGCATCTACCCATATTGATCGCCTCGGTCAAGGCGATGGGCGACCCCGCGTTCCGGTTGTCGATGTCCGGCGGTAGCACCCATTCGTTCGTGCATTTCTATTTAGTGAACGGGCCGCTGGCCAGACAGCTTCAGATCGATCATGGCCAAGGCCTGATCGCTCACCCAACGAACCAAGTCATCGGCCGCGCCTTGAGTCTCGTCGAGAGGAACATTGCCGGTTTCCGGATCAAGGAAACCCAGATGGGCACCTTCGGCAAACCGCAATCCTGGGTCTTGGCGGAAGACGAACCGGCACTGGTGGGGATTGGATGGGATCCTTACCACGTGGAGAAAGGTTTCTCAAGAGATGCGAGCACGGTAGCTGCGGCCAACAGTACGATATGGGGGCAGAACCTCATTCCGGCAACATCCGATCCTGAGAAGATCATGCAGCTCATGGCCTATGGAGCTACCCGCGGCGAAATGTTCGCCAGCGGCATGATCGATTCGCGCAAGTACCTGCTGGTAACGCCGGGAGTTGCCGAGGTGCTCGCGGCCGGAGGGTATACGAAGACAGGCCTGATCGAGGATCTGAGGCGGAACTCGAGAAGGATCACTCATGAATGGGTCTTCTCGAAAGTCTTCGGCTCGTTCGGCAGGGTGCTGGGCTCCTTCGAAGATGAATTCGCAAGATCCATGAGGGCACCCGGTGCGGAGAAGGGAAAATTGCCGCTGTGGTATCCAAGATTCCCTGGATGGGAAGACATTGTGACGACCCCAGCCGTCACACGCGGGAGACTCCAGATCATCGTCTGTGGCGACCCGAATAGAAATAAGGTGCAGACGCTGGCTGGCGGCATGGGGGCGGCGATCGAAGAGATTCGACTGCCGGCAACTTGGGATGAGCTTATGGAAGAACTGGGATACCGACCTCTCCGTGAGTTCTTGATCAGCAACTAGATCGCAGGGTCAACCGTAGATTCGCTCGACGTGCTCCGGCAGCAGTTCGTTTTGGGCGCGGCCCGTCTTGAACTCGCGCGAGGCGTCCACAATCAGGACTTGCTTCTTCCGCTTCTTCATCTTGCGCTGACGAAACACCAAAATACAGGCGGCCAGCCCCGTGCCGTAAAACAGGTTCGGCCCGAGGCCGATGACGGCCTCCAGCACGTCCATGCCCAGGATCTTCTTGCGGATCGCACCTTCCTTGCCCATGCGGAACAGAGCCCCGTGCGGCAGGACTACGGCCATGCGTCCGGTGCCCGGCGCCATCGACTTGAGCATGTGCTGGACCCAGGCGAAGTCACCGCTCTTGGCCGGAGGCATGCCCGCGAAGTTGCGGCCGTAGGGGTCCTTCAGCCACACTTCCTCGCTCCACTTTTCCAGCGAGAACGGCGGATTGGCGATGACGCAATCGAAGACGGCCAGGTTGTCGCCGGAGAAGAATGCGGGGTTGCGCAGCGTGTCGCCACGAACGATCTGAAAGTCGGCGGCGCCGTGCAGGAACAGATTCATGCGGGCGATGGCCGAGGTGGTCAGGTTCTTTTCTTGCCCAAACAACTTCCCCCACAGCGTGCGGTCGTCACCGTGGCGTTCCCGAACGTGGTGAACCGCCTCCAACAGCATGCCGCCCGTGCCGCACGCCGGGTCGTAGATGCTCTCGCCTTCGCGTGGGTCCAGGATGTTGACCATCAACCGGACCACGGGCCGAGGCGTGTAAAACTCGCCCGCCTTCTTGTTGGTCAGGTCCGCAAACTTCTTGATCAGATACTCGTAGGACTGCCCCAGCACGTCGGACTGCGCAGCTTCGTTGCCCAATGAGAGGCGGGAGAAGTGGTCGATCAGATCCCGCAACAGGGCGTCGGACAAACGCTCCTTGTTCGTCCACTGGGCATCGCCGAAGATACCGTACAGCGTCTCCGGGTTCGCCTTCTCGATGCCACGCATGGCCTTCTGAAGAGCCTGTCCGACATTCGTCGATACGTCGCGGACGTCGGACCAATGGCAGCCCTCGGGGATCTGAAACCGGTAATTCTGCGGGAACAGGGCTAGACGAAACTTAGGACCTGCGATTTCCCGCGTAGCTGCAAGCCTTCGAGCGCTGTTTCCACGACTTGGCGGCTGTTTGAGCCGTCGAAGAACAGCAAGTCGATGTAGCTCTGGCGAAGCCCAAACGCGCCGCCCAGCGTTCTACCGCTTTCGCGCTTGGCCAAGGCGCCGCCAACGGCGTCTTCAATCTTGCCGCGTACGTCGGCCTGCTTGCCGTCGGGAAAGACCGAACTGTCGATGGCTAGGTACGCGAACTCCGCGCCCGTGCCTTGAAGCGGGTCTTCCTCCAACTTGCCCTCGTTGTGGAGGAATTCAGAGACCACTTCCGAAATGCAGGTCGAACCGACCAACGTATCGCCGCGTGCCGTGTCCGTTTGCTCCTTCAGTTCGTAGACAGAATATGCGCGCAGCGGCGGCAGCTTCTTCCATCGATAATAGTTGTTGATCTGCTGGATCTTATCGGGCAGCGCGGCCAGCGTGACCGTCCCTTGCCCGGCGGTGAACGGCTCGACCTTGATGTCGCCGAGCCAGGTTTCGGTCCCGAATTCGCCTAGCGCTTCGTCCAGTAGCAGGAATAGAATCTGGTGCTGATCATCCTCGGTTATCGACTCCCATGCCGGGTGCCACGCGATGATATCGATCAACTGTGCGTCCGCATTGACCTTCGGCTGGATCAGAAAGTGCTCGGCGTCCACCGATTCGTGTTCGCCCAAACGAATGGAGATCGCTTTGAGGTCCTCGGGGCTGCACGGCTGACGCGAGGCGTAGAACGTCCAGTGGGGAAGCTCCGTCGCTCGCGAAGGCCAGTATTCGGCCAACAACTGTTTGGCCACCACCCCTTCTCCCGACACCGTAAAGGAATGGCCGCCCTGCTCGCCGGGACCAAAGACCCAAGCCAGCCCCGGCAATGTGCGGTCCATGAAATCGCCGACTTCCTTGGCCAGCGACTCGCATTGTCCGCGTTCGATCGTTTGAAAGAACCGTTCTGCGACTTGGGGATACCACTGCCAGAACTCTGTCACGCGTTGCTTGAAGGATTTATCGGGACGCCTCTTGCCGAAACCGAAGACCATGATCAGATCCTCCTGGCTCTCTTGAAAAGCGGCCTTGCGGAGCTTTCCAGGTATTCAGGGTGCTCACGCCAGACGTTCTGTTGACAGGAAATGGGCTGTCCGACGACGGAACTGAGTCTACCGCAAGCAACGGCCAAATCAAGGGGGCGGAAGCGGCCCCTGCCGGATCGCGAAATGCGAAATGGGGCGCCCTGCTGCAACGCGGGGTGGGCGCGCGGGACGGGCAAAAAAATTGGGGGCAGAAAAATGAACTTCTTGGGGCGTGTTCCGTCCCGCCAAGTTCATGGGGAACCTCCGCTGTGTTTCATTTGTCTGGCCGAGCCCCCCACAAGATCCTCCACGCTGGATGGGTTATGCGGCGGGCGCGAAGCGAGTAGAATGACAGTGGTCGCATGCAGTGGGAATGCAGAGATTCGGGACCGCACTTGATTCGTAGGAGACGCCGTCATGCCCTCGCCGTTTCCCGGCATGAATCCGTATTTGGAACAAGACGATGCGTGGCACGATTTCCACGAGCGATTCATGCCGCTGGTTGCCGAATGGATTTCCGCACAAGTCGATCCGCATTACATCGTGAAGATCGACGAGCACGTGTTCATCCACGAATTTTCGGCCGAACAGCGGCGGTTCTTGGGGCGCGCGGACATTTCCGTCGCTCGCGATTTGTCTCGCCCCGATGCCGACCGCCAAACGGCTGTGGCGGTCCTGGACGCTCCGGCCGAAGGCTATGTGCCGGCCATTGATGTCGAACGGCTGTCCTTCGTGGAAATCCGCGACCGCCGCAACCGGCACCTGGTGACGGTGATCGAGTTGCTGAGCCCGGCCAACAAGCGGCCCGGCGGCGATCGCGACCAGTACCTGGCCAAACGCCAAGAGATCTTGGGCAGCACTGCCCACCTGATCGAAATCGATTTGCTGCGCGGCGGCCAGCGTCCCCCGCTGGAGGATCTGGCCGCCTGCGACTACTGCGTGATGGTCAGCCGCAGCGAACAGCGCCCGCGCGTGGGATTGTGGCCGCTGCAGCTGCGAGATCGGCTGCCCGTCGTCCCGATCCCGCTTCGGTGCCCGGACCCCGACGCCCGACTGGATCTGCAGGCCGTGCTGCACGACATCTACGACAAGGCACGTTACGAAACCTACGTCTACGACGGCTCGCCCGAACCGCCGCTGTCGCCGGACAGCGAAACCTGGGCTCGGCAATTCGTGCCGCGGCAGTCAAGGAATATTACCTGATCATTCCTTCGCCCACATTCGCTTGCCCCTTCGGACAGCCCTGCTGCGACGCTGCTGAGCCGTCACGGCCAAGCGTGACGACGGTGTTCCCTTTCGCGAAAGGCTCAAGAACCTCGCGTCGCTTTCACGTCGTCGAAGTCGGTCAGATGATAATTGATGCCGACGTAGTCCAGCGTCCGGCACAGAGACCGCAGGGCCACCCCAAAGCCGTCCGGGCCGCTGAAGCCGCCGAATTGCCCTCCGCCTTTGACATGCGGTTCCATGTCCAAGAAGACCCCGGGCACGCCGCGCTTCTTCAGTTTCTTTTCGAGCTTGGGAATCAAGTCGCGCAGGTCGCGCAGAATCGCTTCGTGCCCCGTGTCGCCGATGTCAGCCGGCACAAAATGCTTGAGAGCTTCCTCGTCGACATGATCGGTCTTCTTCGCCGCGTGCGGATGCCGATAGTCCTTGATGTGCAGCCAGCCCAAGCCTGGTTTCATCTCGCGATACTGCTGAAGGCACTCGTCCGCGGAATAGCCTTGCGTTGCGATGTTGGCGCCGTCAAAGATCAGCATCAGCGCCGGATGGTCTACTTGGCTATGGATCTCGGCCAGCAAACCGCCAGTGTGGCCGACGAGATTGGCCTCCAATTCCAAACCAAAAATCAAGTCATTCCGATGGCATGTCTCCGAGATCTTCCCCAATTGGTCTATGACTTGAGGCAAATGTTGCAGGGGATCCGTCCCTCGCGGGTGATAAAACGAAAAGCCGCGGATCAATTTCGTTTCAAACGCATGGGCCATCTCACATGCCTTTTGGACGTCCTGGTCCAGGTACTTCTTGAAAGGCACAAATCGGTTGTTCGTGCCGTCATCCACGTCCAGCAGTTTGACTTTCCCGATCGGCGAGCCGATCGATGATACGTTCAACCCGTACTCGTCCTCCAGATGCCGGATCTTGGCGATCTCGGTCTTGCTCAATTGCATCACATTCTTGATGCCTTGACCTGCATCGATGAACCGAACCGTGTAGTACTGCAGGCCCACCGCCGCAAAGGCCGAAAACTGCTGCTCAGCGGTTTTGTGGTTGGCGGCTTCATCGGCGAAACCGGACAGAATCACACTGGGATTTTCGGCCATAGAAGTCGTCCTTCACGGAAAGGTGGGGAAAACTGAAACTCACCGCTATTTTGCAGCTGATGGCTGAATTTTCAAGTAGCCCTATTTCTTTTCAGTTGCCGGATCGGCTCTAGCATGGTCGTCGGTAACTATCGACGTTGGTCTGGCCCTAGCGACGGATCCTTGATCTTTGGCATGGATATGTCAAGCCGAAAACCATGACGGTGGCAGCAAAACCGCTGCAACCCTCAAGATCCAGCTAAAGCCCCCGCCTTGAGAATGCCGAATTGGGATGTAGTCGTTTCTGCCCCCGGCACCTGTTCGGTAGCGAGGCCGCCATGATGAGGAAGCAGTTCGTTTGGGTCGCGACGCTAATGCTAGCTGGTTTAACCGGCTGCGCTATGTGCGACAACGCCGAAGATTTTGGTTATTCCGCATTCGGCGGCAAATGGCAACGCGACAATCCGTACAGCGGCCGGGTCGCTTCGGCGTTCGATTCGGCGGGAATGCAGGTATTCGAGTCGGGGATGCCCACCGAGGCGGGAATGCCGACGGAGATCATGGAAGAGGAGGAGGAAGAAGAGGTCATCGAGCCGCTGATGGAGATGCCTGAAACGGCGGAGACGGCGAAAACCGGGCCAGACGCAAAGTTCGAAACCAACAGGAAACCGGCGAATGAGACGCTCAAATCGCCCGTCGCGCCGGGTTCGTCGGCGACGAGCGCACCTCCTGCCGATGGCGCGGGACTGCTGCCGCCGTTGGAAATCGCGCCCTGAGGCCAGCGAGTGGCGAGCGGAAACGCCATCATTTCGCCGCCCTTTTTTCTCCTGCCGATGCCGTTGCCAGCAATAGCACGAAGTTCGCGTCTTGGGTACACTGGATCCCATGACAAGCCGACCATCGTTCGACGTCGTTCATCTTCACCGCGACGACAATATCTGCGTGGCCGTCCGGTCGTTGGAACGCGGCGTGACGATCGCGACGGGCGATCATGCGATCACACTTCGCGGACCGGTCAAGTTGGGGCACAAGCTTGCCATCGTGCCGATTTCTAAAGGCGCGCGGGTGATCAAGTATGGTCAGGCGATCGGGATAACGACCGAGGATGTCGAGCCGGGCGAGTGGGTTCATACCCACAACGTGAGCAACGGGGACTTGGAACTCGACTACGCCCCCGCGACGCAAGTTCCTCCCGCGCCGCCACCGATTATCGACCGCACGTTCCAGGGTTATCGCCGCGCCAACGGCCGAGCGGGCACGCGGAACTACATCGCCGTCATTTCGACCGTCAACTGTTCGGCGTCGGTTTGCAAGCTCGTCGCTCAACGGTTCGACCCTGCGCTGCTGAAGGATTATCCCAACGTGGACGGCGTGATCGCTTTGAAACACGCCGGCGGCTGCGGTATGGCTTATCGCGGACTGGCTCACGAGATGCTCAACCGAGTTTTGGCCGGGACCGCGCGACATCCCAACATCGGTGCGTATCTGCTGATCGGCTTGGGCTGCGAGCAAGGCGAGATGGACTACCTGTTGGACAGCCAACGGCTGGTGCAAATCGGCAGAATTCCGGGAACGCCGGGGCAGCCGCCCGTGTTTTCCCTGCAGGATTTTGGAGGCACGGTCAAGACGGTCGAAGCGGCGGTGCGGGCGGTGGCCGAGTTGCTGCCGTGGGCCGACGATGTCCGTCGCGAGCCGATTCCCGCCAGCGAACTGATCCTGGGCTTGGAGTGCGGCGGTTCGGACGGGAACTCCGGCATCACGGCTAATCCGGCCGTCGGAGTTGCCGCCGATCTGGTGGTGGCCTGTGGCGGCACGGCAATCCTCTCGGAAACGCCGGAGATTTGCGGAGCCGAGCACTTGCTGACTCGCCGGGCCGTCTCCCACGAGGTCGCCGACAAGCTGATCGAACGGGTCCGCTGGTGGCGCTGGTACACGGGGCTGTTCGGCGTCGAGGTCAACAACAACCCGTCGGTCGGCAACAAGGAAGGCGGCCTGACGACGATTGCGGAAAAATCGCTGGGGGCCGTGGCCAAAGGCGGCACGACGGTGCTGGTCGACGTGTACCAATACGCCGAGCCGGTGACGGCCAAGGGCTTCGTCTTCATGGATTCGCCGGGCTACGATCCGGCGAGCACGACCGGGATGGTCGCGGGCGGGGCGAACGTCGTGCTGTTCACGACGGGCCGCGGCAGCTGCTTCGGGTGCAAACCCGCCCCGTCGCTCAAGATCGCCACCAATACCCCGATGTACCAGCGGATGATCGATGATATGGACGTGGACGCGGGCGAAATCCTGTACGGCCGGAGTGTCGCGGACGTGGGCCGGGAGATCTTCGAGCGGGTGTTGGCGGTCGCCGGCGGCGAGAAAACCAAAAGTGAACTGCACGGCCTGGGCGATGAAGAATTCGTGCCGTGGACGGTTGGACCGGTATTGTGATGGGATGGCAGGAACGAAGCAACCCGAAGCGTCAGCGAGGCGATCGGGCATCGGATGCCTTCCTCGCTGACGCTTCCAGCTACCGGGAGTAGACCGGATCAAATGTCGGAGCAATCCTCCTCGAAAACGACGTTGGTCGTGTTGGCGACCTACAACGAAATGGCGAACTTGCCGGACTTGACGGAGGAAATCTTCCGGTACGCGCCGGACGTCCAGGTGCTGGTCGTCGACGACAACTCGCCCGACGGTACGGGTGATTGGTGCGACCGCCGGGCTGGCAGCGACCGCCGGTTTCACGTGCTGCATCGCCCCGGCAAGCTGGGATTGGGGACCGCGACGATCGCGGGCATGCGGTATGCCTTGGAACGCGACTATGCTTTCGTGCTGGTCATGGACGCGGACTTCAGCCACCATCCCCGCTACCTGCCGGACCTGCGGCGGGGGATGGAGCCTGCCGCCCCCCAGCGGCCGGTCGATGTCATGATCGGTTCTCGGTACGCGGCCGGGGGAGGCATCGAAGGCTGGCCTTGGCGGCGGCGCTGGGCCAGCCGAGCGGTGAACCGATACTTCGGCCGCTGGTTGCGATTGCCGGCCAGCGACATCAGCGGGGCGTTCCGCTGTTACCGGGCGTCCGTCCTGCAGCGGCTCGATTTCGATGCCGTCCGAGCCCGCGGTTACGCATTTGAGGAGGAGATCCTGTGGTGGCTGCAGCGGCATGGCGCTCGGTTCGGCGAAACGCCCATCGTGTTCGCCGATCGTCAGCGAGGCGTGTCGAAGGTTAATTTCCGCGAAGCGTGGTCGGCGTGTTGGAACATGTTCGTCCTCGGGCTTCGGGGCAGGTTTTTCCGCTCTTCCCCTGTCCGTCATCCCCCCGCGAAAACGCCATGATTCGTGTGCTCCAGGTCATCCCGTCGCTCGATCGCTGCGGGGCCGAGAAACAGTTGATGTTGCTGGCCGCCGGTCTGCCCCGGGATCGCTTTGACGTCCATGTGTGCGCGCTGACGCGCGGCGGCCCGCTGGAAGAGCCGCTGCACCGGGCGGGGATTCCGGTGACCGTCATCGGCAAATCGTGGAAGATCGATCCGCTGGCCTACGCACGGTTGCGGCGTCTGATCGTCCAGTTGCGGCCTGAGATTGTCCACACCTGGATCTTTGCCGCCAACGCCTACGGCCGCCAGGCGGCGCGGAGCGCGGGAGTCAAGCATTTGGTGGCCGGCGAGCGGTGTGTGGATTCCTGGAAGCAGTGGCACGAATTGGCCATCGACAAGTACTTGGCACGGCACACCCAGCGGATCGTCACCAATAGCAGCGGCGTGCGGGATTTTTACGCGGAGCACGGCCTGGCCGCCGAAAAGTTTGTGATTATCCCCAACGGCGTCGAGCCGGCGGCGCCGCAACTGTCGAAGCCGCGCGAGGAGTTGCTTGCCGAACTCGGCTTGCCGCCAACCGCCCGGCTGATCGCTGCCGTCAATCGCCTGTGGCCGCAAAAACGCGTCAAGGACCTGATCTGGGCGGCGGATCTGCTGAAGATCGTCAATTCCGATGCGCACTTGTTGATTGTCGGCGATGGCCCGCAGCGTTGGCGTTTGGAGCGATATCGCGACCAGTGCGAGATCCGGGATTGCGTTCATTTTCTGGGACGGCGCGACGACGTAACCAGTCTGCTGCCGCACTGCGAGTGCCTGTGGCTGGGCAGCGGATACGAAGGCCAGTCGAATGCCATCTTGGAAGCCATGTCCGCCGGCCTGCCGGTCATTGCGACCGACATTCCCGGCAATCGCGACTTGGTCGTGCCGGATCGGACCGGGCATCTGGTCCCCGTCGGGGACCGGGCGGCGTTCGCGCGCCGCACCAATGCCTTGCTGAACGATCCGGAACTCGCCCGCCGGCTGGGAGCCGCGGGCCGGCAACGCGTGCTGACCGAGTTCTCCGTCGAGAAGATGGTCGCTCGGCACGTGGAACTGTACGAGGAAATCGCCGGATGAGGCTCCCGCACCGCGCGTGACTTTCTGAAACCGAATTCCGCGGTTCGGAAACCCAAGAATCTCGCTGGCCGGACGACCACATGTCCACCCAGGTAGCGTCGGGGGCTCGGCCGCGTTATTTTCGGTATAGTCCTGCGAGCGCTAAACCGGTATAACTTGTGCCTTCTGCATTTCTCTCGTCGCGCATGGGGGCGGTGAGCGCCATCCTGACGTGGAACCATTCTCGACGTGTTGCGCAGTGTATCCGAATTTCAGCGGCCCGCAGCTGCGCCAGCGGTCCGACTTTGATCGGCGGACCAGATCGGGAGGCGATCGCGATGTTTCGCCACGTCCTTTGTGTCTATCCGTATCCTCGGACGAGTTGCTCGCTGACGTCTTTCCCGCCACTGGGGTTGGAATACGTCGCCGCGGCGCTGCGCCCGCATGCCGAACAGATCGAGGTCATCAATTTTCGGCATGAACGAACGCCCAGCACGCAGCCGTTTCTCCGGCCGGAAACGGACCTGGTGTGCTACTCCATCAATTGGCGATTGGGTCTGGAACTGATCCGCGACGACATCAACGCCTTGCCGCCGGGGGTGATGACAATCCTGGGCGGGCGGACGGCGACGGAGGATCCGCGGTACTGGCTGGAGGCGTGTCCGCACGTGAACGCCGTGGTCTGCGGCGACGGTGAACAAGCCATGGCCGAGATCGCCGCGGGGCGCGCCTGGTCGGAGGTCGCGGGCTTGAGCTACCGCGCGGACGACGGCCGCCTTGTGTTCAATCCGCCGCGGGCCAATGCGCCGCTGGACGACCAGTTGCTGCCCGCGCGCGACTTGCGCCGACAGCCGTACTATCTGACGAGCAAAGGGGTCAGTACCGGGATCAAGATAGACAAAGTCGCCGGCTCGCGCGGCTGTCCGTTCAACTGCAAGTTCTGCAGCTTCGCCGTCAATCCGTGGGGCGTGCGGCGGCCTTGGTCGCCGCGGTCGGCCGAATCCATTGTTCGGGAGATCGAGCAGACCGACGCCGACTTGATCTTCTTCGTAGACGACGTGTTCACGCATCAGCCGGACCGCGTGATTGAAATCTGCGATTTGCTGATCGCCAAGAAAATTCGCAAGCACTATATCGTCAACGCCCGCCTGGAAATCGCGAAACGGCCGGATGTCCTCCGCAAGATGGAGCAAGCCGGATTCCTCGCCCTGTTGATCGGGGTGGAATCGACGCAGAACGCGACACTCAAGTCGATGGGCAAAGGCTTCACCGTCGAACAGATCCGCCAGCGATTTGCCGTGCTCCGCCAGTTCCGCATTCTGCTCAACGCTTATTTCATCGTAGGGAACATCGGCGAAACCGAGGAGCAGATGCTCTCCGTGGCGGCATTCGCCCGGTCGCTGGGCGTGGACCTGATCCACGTGTCCCGGCTGCGCAGCGATCCGTATTCGGGGCTGAACGAGCTGGTCGCGCAAACCCCGGGCTATCACCTGGACGAACAAGACTTTGTCTACAGCGACGCCTGCTCGGCTCAACATATCGCCGACCTGCGCAAAACGATCGACCGCCAGTTCTACAGCCCGCGGCACGTGGCCGGCGTGGTGCTCAAGTTGCTGCGGATCCTGCATTGGCGCGTCTTGGCCCGCGGGGCGCTGACGATTCCCGCCTTCCTGACGCTGCTCGTCGCCAAGCAGACGGCCCGGAAGGTGCGCAAGTGGATGAGCACGTGCCGCCCGGAAAAACCTTCCGCTCCGGTGCCTCCGGCCGTACATGTGCCTGCCCAAGCGGGTTCCGGACAAACGGTGTTCTGACGAAGCAAAGCGCTGAAAATGCGTCTGTTCGCGTTCGTCACTGGGGGATCGGCAAATCCGCGGGCGCCGAGGTATCCGGCGATGCGGAGTTGGTTTCTTGGGTATTGGGCTTGTCTCGGCCGAGCATCTTGTTGATCTGTTCCCGCATGAAGGCCGCATAGGCGGGCTTGTCGCCGACCAACCCCCAGACTTCGTCGAGACTCTTCCACTGAACCATCTCGCCAGCTTGCATTTTGGCGAGGAGAACGACAGGCGCCATGATGTCGAATTTCTTTGCCAAATCGGCATTGGCGCCCTGCTCGTAGTTCAGCGTCTTCCAGATCACCTGTCCGGAATTCAGTTCGGCGGCGAAGTCCGCAAGAACGGCGCCGTGCGCCTGGGATTCGATATCACGGCAGGTGGGACAGCGGGTGTTGCCGTGGAAGTAGTAGACGAGCAACGCATCGGATTCGCTCTCGCTCACGGCCGAACTCGGCTGGTCCGCGGGCGCCGCGGCAGCGATTCCGCCTTGCTTGCGCAACGCTTCGAGTTCCTCGACAATTCGAATCAACTGGGGTTCGAGCCGTCCCGCCGTCTGGACGTCGAGCGTCCGAGCGATCAGCAACACCAACGTCGCCGAGAACAACGCGATCAAGCAGATGGCCAATGCGTTTTTCAGTTCCATGCCTGTGCTCCTCCAGCCGACTCAGACCACCAGTTTCTGAATTTCATCCGGGCCGGTCACTTTGCCGGCGATCTTCACTTCCCCATTGATCACCAAGCCCGGGATCTGCAAAAACACCGCATCGGGCCCGCCACGCCCGATGGCTGCGGGCATTCCACGCCAAAACGGCGGTCATTCGGAGAACAGTTCGTTCAATTCATCGACCTTGGCTTGATCGATCTTCAGCGGCGTGGTCCAGAAGTAGATCGTGTGGGAAATGCCGTCGCTGGACGTCAAGTTCTCCACCTTGTCGGCTTCGACGCCGCGCATGTCGAAATCATGGGAGACGATCCGCGAGCCGGGCTTGAGTTCCTTCAGCTGCGGGATCAGCCGCACGTTCAGTTGCGGCAGCAGATACAGCGTAACAACGCTGGCCGGCGTGAGGTCCAACTCGAAGATGTCGGCATTCTGGATCGTGACCAAGTCTGCGACGTCATTCTTGCTCACGTTCTCCCGGGATTCCTTGACCCGCTTGGGGTCGATGTCAAATCCGATGGCCTTGCAGCCGTGTTTCTTGGCGGCGGTGACCACAATTCGCCCATCGCCGCAGCCCAAATCGTACACGACGTCGTCCTTGGTCACCTGTGCCAGTTCGATCATCCTGTCGACAACCTCCTGTGGCGTTGGGACAAAGTGGACGTCCGGCGTGCGGACGATCTGCCCCGCTTCGCCGGTCTCCGGATCGGCTTCCAGCGGATCGACCATGACGCCGAACGGGTCATCCGCATCCGGATCATTCCCATCCGGAGTGTTTGCGGGAGCCGCGGAATCGTTCGGTTGCGGCTCGGCGGCCATCTCGGCGACACCGGCCTCGTCGGTGGGTGCCGTGGACTCCGCGGATTCGGCGATCGGATCCGGCGAGGCCACTTCCGCGGCCGACTGGCCGGGAGCCTCGGCAATCCGGCTGGAGTCCGGCTGCGGCTGTGAGCAGGACGCGAAGATCACGGTGAGGGCGGTAAACCACAACCAAAACGCGGACTTCGTGATTCGATACATGTTCGAGTTGCTCCTAAAGGTTCTGGATCCAGTGGAAACGAGAATGGTCACCTTTTAATATACAGCCAAACGTGGGTCGAGGGGGGCGTCAGCGATGCATGTCAGCGCTGCACGCGGCCGGTCACACTGCCACCGGCCAGGGCTTCGATCTCGGCCACGGACACATAGTTGAAGTCGCCTTGTATCGAGTGCTTCAGGCAGCTGGCCGCGACGGCAAAGCGGACGGCCTGCTGGGGTTTGCAATACGTCTCCGAGTTTAACGCAAAAATCAGTCCGGCGGCAAACGAATCGCCGGCCCCGACGCGATCGACGATGTCGCGGATTTCGTACGGGCAATAGTGGCCGCGTTCATCGAGCGGAGCCAGAAACGCCCGATCCGCGTCGGCGTCGAACAGCATCCCGCCCCAGTTGTTGTGATTGGCCGAAATGCTTTGCCGCAGGGTGATTGCCACGCGAGACACGCCGGGAAAACGGGCCACGATCTCGCGTGCCACTTTCTCGTAGGCCGCCGCGTTGATCGTGCCTCGCTCGACGTCCGTGCCCGCGGCATGAATCCCCAGCACGTCGGCTGCGTCCTCTTCGTTGGCGATCACCAGATCGACGTGCTGCAACACCTCGGACATGCACTCGCGGGCCAAGGCGTTCTTGTCCGTTCCAGGCCGCCAGTTCCAGAGTTTCTTGCGAAAGTTCAGATCGCAGGACACCGCCGCCCCCGCCTGCTTGGCGCGCCGCACCAGCTCCAGATTCGATCGGCAAGCGGCTTCGCTCAACGACGGCGTGATCCCCGTGACGTGCAGCCAATGCACGCCGGTCAAAGCCGCATCGAACGCGTATTCGTCCGGCTCGGCCAGGCTGACGGCCGAATCGGCGCGGTCGTACAGCACGGTTGAGCCGCGCTGGTTCGCGCCGGCCTCGACGAAGTACAAGCCCAGCCGGCCCGCCCCGCGCCACAGGATCTGATCGGTATCCACGCCCACGCCGCGGAGCGTCGCGACCAAGCTTTCGGCCACTGCGTGCCGCGGCAGCGCCGTCACGTAGCGCACGGCGTGTCCCAGCATCGCCAGCGACGCGCAGACGTTCGCCTCGCCGCCGCCCCACGTCACCTCGACTCGCCCGGGCACCGCCTGCCGCCACCGCAAGTGGCCCTCGGGCGCGATGCGCGCCATGATTTCGCCAAACGCCAGAAACATTTATCGCACCTCCGTCTTTGCTGCCATCAGGGAATGATTCCTCAGGCGTATCCCACTTACATATTCGTCAAGTCATCTTCGCCGGAGTGGCCGATCAGGGCATCGAGCGCCGCCGCCAACTCGGCTGCGTGATCCCGCGAATGAGCGTAGATCCGACAGATCCGCTGGCTGATCGGCAGCCGCTGAAACAGCTGGTTGGCGGTCAGAGGCCGAACCGAGTCGCGTGCCGAATCGTACAGAAAGTTCTGCCCGGCCGTCGGTCCGCGAGTATGCGGACGAAACAGGGTTCGGGCGATATCGATTCGCAACGGCAAGTCCGACAAGTCGGCCGGCAGCTGCTGACGGAGCTTGCGTTCGACGAACTCCACGTCGCTGAAGATACTGCTGCGTTCCGCATCGTCTTCGGCAAACTCCAGATTTCGCTGGCAGATCATCGTCCAGGGAATCTGCCGCTGCAAGAATTGCTGCCAAGCCGCTGCCAGCGTCTGTTTTTCCGCGTCCGCGTCCTGCGCCCAGCGCGCCACATCGACCAGCAGCGAAGCCTCGGTGAACTGCATATACTGCGGCAGCAGTTCGGCGGGATTGCCGGGAAACAGGTGCAATTTGCTCTGCGCAAACAGATCGGCCAGCGTCAGATCGATGGCCCGCACCGTGCGGTGAAAGTACACGGCGCGGAACAGGTGCGCTCGAGCTTCCATGAACCGCAGCAATGCGTCGATGCCCCGATCGTGAATGGTCAGTCCCGAAGCGCTGAAAAAAGTGTAATGCAGCAGCCGTTCCAAGTCGAAGGCCCGCTGGCTGTAGCCGGACATGTAGGCGTCGCGGAGGACGAAGTCCAAGTTATCGACCGTGTAAATGCCGCTCAGCAATGCTCGCAGAAACCGCAGCCACCGCTCCGGTTCGCCTTCGCTCGTCCCCTGCGGGCGAGCGATCAGCCACGCCACGTGGTCGGGGTTCAGCCGTTCGCCGGCCGACAGTTGGGTATTCGGGTTCCGCCGCAGGCCGCGCAGAAGACCGCTCAATTCCCGGCGAATGATCTGGGCGCCCAACGTTTCATGAGTTAGCCCGTACGAACGCAGAAAATGCTGATCGAAGAAATGGCCGAACGGCCCGTGTCCCACATCGTGCAGCAGTCCGGCCATCCGCAGCAAGGTCTCGACGTAACCGCGGCTGGGCACGTCGGGGCACGCCGTGCGGAGGCTGTCGTACAGCAACGCAACGGCTCGGCTTCCCATGTGCATCGCGCCGACGACGTGCTGGAATCGGGTATGTTCCGCCGTCGGATAGACATACCAAGCGGTCTGCAACTGGTGGATATACCGCAGCCGTTGGATCCAAGGATGATCGATGATTTGCCGTTCTGAGGTCTCGCCCGCGGCCAGGCGCGAGTCAGAGGTGAACGGAATATAACCGTGGATCGGATCGTGGCACAGGTTCTCGCGTTCGTAGGTTCGCATGTGCCGAATTATGAGGCCCCCGCAGCATCTCGTCCAGCGGGTTTGCCGAACGAAGGCAGAAAGTTATCGCATCGCGTGGCACTGCTTGGAACCGCGCCGGCTCAGGATGTGCAAACGGTTTTCCACGGTGCCACAGGGCGCCCGACACACAGGGCCGCCCGTATCCCATGTTCGCGGCCCGCGTTCCAGCGTACACTGCGGGGTATCCCTTAATCCAAGAACATGCGAGCGGCGGAACATGCCTTCCCGACCATTGACCCGAGATCAGATTGCGGCCTGGTACTTCGAACAGCTTCCTTTCCAGCCTTATCCGGTCCAGGAGGAAGCGCTGCTGGCTTGGTTCACCTCCGATCAAGGCGTGCTGGTCTGCGCGCCGACCGGGACCGGCAAGACGGTGATTGCCGAAGCGGCCCTGTTCGAAGCCCTCCACACCGGCAAACGGGCCTACTATACCACGCCGCTGATCGCCCTGACGGACCAGAAGTTCAACGAATTCCAGCGGCTGGCGGCACAATGGGGGTTTTATCCCGAGGACGTCGGTCTGGTCACGGGCAATCGCCGCGTCAATCCCGACGCGCCGATCCTGATCGTGGTGGCGGAAATCCTGCTGAACCGACTGCTGACCGCCGATTTCCCGTTCGAGGACGTGATCGCCGTGGTGATGGACGAGTTCCACAACTTCAACGACTTGGAACGCGGCATCGTGTGGGAGTTCGCCCTGGGATTGCTGCCCAAACACGTCCGCTTGCTGCTGCTGTCCGCCACCGTGGGCAACGCCCTCGAATTCGTGAACTGGCTGGATCGCGAGCATCAGCGGCGGCTCGAGTTGGTGCAAGGCGGAGATCGCCAAGTGGCGCTGACTTTCCAATGGGTCGGCGACATGCTGCTGAACGAACAGCTCGAGGCGATGGCCGAAGGCGACGAAGCGAGCCGCTTGACGCCGGCCCTGGTCTTCTGCTTCAACCGCGAACAGTGCTGGACGGTCGCCGAACAGATCAAGGGCAAGCGCCTGCTGGCGGACGGTCAGCAGGAACAGCTGGTCCGCGAACTGGAACGATACGATTGGTCCCAAGGCGCCGGCCCGAAATTGAAACAGATCCTAATCCGCGGCATTGGCGTGCATCACGCCGGTGTGCTGCCCAAGTACCGGCGGATCGTCGAGGACCTGTTCCAGCGCAAGCTGCTGACGATCTGCGTGTGTACCGAAACGCTGGCGGCCGGTGTGAATCTGCCCGCCCGCAGCGTCGTGCTGCCGAATTTGCTCAAAGGCCCGCCGGACGACAGGAAGCTGGTCGAGCCCAGTTCCGCACATCAGATGTTCGGCCGCGCCGGCCGGCCTCAGTTCGACACGCGGGGTTACGTGATCGCGCTGGCTCATGAGGACGACGTCCGCATTTCGCGATGGCGCGAAAAGTTCGACAAGATCCCCGAGAACACCAAAGACCCGGGGCTGCTCCGAGCGAAAAAGGATCTGAAGCGCAAGATGCCCAAACGTTCGCCCAACGAGCAGTATTGGACCGAGGGCCAGTTCCACAAACTGACCCAGGCGCCGCCCGGCCGTCTGCGGAGCCGCGGCCCGCTGCCGTGGCGGCTGTTGGCGTACATGCTGCAAGCCTCGCCCGAGGTGGACCGCGTGCGGGCCCTGGTCGCCAAGCGGCTGAGCGACGTCCGCCATCTGGAGTCCGGCCAGAAACAGCTGGAACAGATGCTGATGATCCTGTGGAAAGCCGGGTACGTCGAACTGGATCCGCCACCGCCGAAGCCGACGGACCCGAACAAGCAAGGCCAGGCGGCGAACGCCCCCGAAACGAAATCGCGCGGCGACGTGACACACGGGGATGCCATGCCCGGCCGCGGCACGGGAGGCATCTTTTCCTTGGGCGGCAAGCCCGCCAGTGCGGCCCTTCCAAGTCGAGCGGAGCAAACAGGCTCGGCTCGAAAAAGCCAGGCGGGGCAAGCCGGGCAAGCCGGTTCAGCTCCGAACGGCCCAGGTCCGGAAACGCCTGCCTACAGGCCCGTTCATGCGTATCCGACGTATACCATGGAGAAGCTCTTGCTGCTGCGCGGCATCAATCCGCTGTACGGCGTGTTCCTCGTCAACCAACTGGGCATCGCCGACCGTTGCGAGCGGATTCAAGCGATGGAAAGCGTCTTGGAAATTCCCCGTTCGATGCTGTTCCAGCTTCGCGTCCCGCCGCCGGACCAGTTGCCTTTGGGTCCGTTAGCCACCACGCGATTGGACGTTCAGCTGCTGCAACTGGGGCTGGCTTCGGCCGAGGAGCTTGGCGCGGCGGAGGAAGAGGAAGACGAGGCCGACCGCGATCGGCGGATCATGTTCCCCGACGAACGGGTGCGGATCTTGTCGCTGGGCGACAAGCTGCGACGGCTGTTCGACTACGACTTTCCCGGCGTCCGCGACATTAACACCACGTCGGTTTGGGCGGCTGGCGAATTGCTGGAGTTCGGCGGTGACTTTAACAAGTACGTCACCAGCAAAGCTTTGCAGAAGCAGGAGGGCATCGTCTTTCGCCACTGCCTGCGGCTGATTTTGCTGTGCCATGAGTTCACGCAATTCTGCCCGCCGGACGCCGACCCCAGTGAATGGCGGGAAGACCTGAAAGACATCGCCGAGCGGCTGGCCGAAGCCTGCCGCAAGGTCGATCCTGACAGCACCGACAAGGTCCTGGAAGAAGCCGCCACCAAGCTGGAACTGCCATAAGGCAAAATTCCGCGCTGGCGTCAATCGTTCCTTTCGACCTCGACGTCCACCTCCCCGGTGTCCCTCGATCGCTCCACTTCGATGCTCCGGTTGGGGGTTTCGATGTCGAGCACCTTCTCTTTCCGTTCACACCCGACAAACGCAACGCTCAGAAAAGCAATTGTCGCTACCGGCGCGCTCCGCCGGATCAAGTCTTGAAAAAAATGGCTCATCGTTGTCCTCTTTCCTTCCGGTGTCCCAATCTCTAAGCTGCGAGCGCAAAGCGGATCAGAGCATATACGACCGTTCAAAGTCATCAATCTGCCGCTCCGCCTCGTCCGCGGCAATCCCGTAGGATTCCTGCAATCGGCCGGCAAGTTGCTCGCGCTTTCCGTTGATGACATCCAGGTCGTCGTCGGTCAGCTTGCCCCACTTCTCCCTAACCTTTCCCTGGGCTTGTTTCCAATTTCCAGCAATGCGGTCCCAGTTCATGTTCTGTTCCTTTCTAAAGGCTTGCTAATTGTTTGAAAGACGCATCAGGTACAGAGCATTTCACGTGCCAGTCTTTCGAGGTAACTGCTGGCATGTTTTCCGCACATCCCAGCACCAAAATTGCGCCAGCAAAGCCGAGGAGCGGCTGCCGGGTCTTTGGATAGAGCTACCAGATTCCAGTCGCGCGGCAGCGCCGCAACCACGTCGAAAGCCTCTCGATCAACGACGGGCGAAGCGGACGGGCGGCCGAACTAGCGACCGACCGCCTGAAATCCACTCATAACGAAGCTCGGCTAATGAATCAGAAGGCGACATGGATCCCGCATTGCCAAGCCAAACCTTCGGCGCGCGATTTGCCTCAACAAACGCCGAAGAATACAACCCGCGCCAAAACCATGGTCTGGGGCGCAATACGTGCGTGGGCGAACGCTTGCCACGCACCATCGAAATGAGGAGATGATGATGACGGCGACGATGAAGGTAAAGTCCTTTTTGGCACTGCTGGTGATCGGGACGGGGATCGGAACGAGTGACCTTAGTTTCGCCGCCGAACGGCCTGGTGGCGTCCGGGTTGACGTTGGCCGCGGCGGCGTCCAGGTAGAAACGGGTCGTAGCGGTGTCCAAGTGGATGTAGGCCGCGGCGGCGTTCAAGTGGACGTGGGCGCCCGCGCCGCTCAAGCCGATGTACCCGTCGCCAAAGTCGGCGATTTGATCGGGCTGCGCGTGTACAACTCCGGCAAGGAAAAGCTCGGCAAAATCGAGGACCTGGTGATCAGCCCCTCCTCCGGAAAGATCCGCTATGCCGTGCTCTCGTTTGGCGGCTTTCTGGGCATCGGCGACAAATTGTTTGCCGTGCCGTGGGCTGATCTAAACCTCGTAACCAAAGGCGCCAACAGCGCGGGGACCGTGAAGGAGGACCATTACGTGTTGGACGTCAGTCAGGAGGCATTGAACAATGCGCCGGGCTTCGACAGGAACAACTGGCCGAATTTCGCCGACAGGACGTGGAGTGCGGACGTTGACAAATTCTACAGTGGCCAGCGGGCTCCGGCGGCTGTAAACGAACCGTGAACAGGGAACAGGGACGTGAACCGCGGACAAGGACGTGGACAAGGACGTGGACAAGGACGAGGACAGGAACGGATGTGCCTTTTGAACGATGACGAACTGACGGATACCAGATCGATAAACCTTATCGCAGGAGAACGATCGATGAAATTAAAAGATCTTCACTCGCTGTTTGTTCATGAACTCAAGGACCTTTACAGCGCCGAGAAGCAACTCGCCAGGGCGTTGCCGAAAATGGCGAAGGCGGCCACCAGCGAGGATCTGCGGCATGCCTTCGAGCAGCATCTGGAGGAAACCGAGACGCATATCGAACGCCTCGACGAAGTCTTCGAGACGCTGGAGGTTAGTCCCCGCGGGCCAAAGTGCGTGGCGATGGAGGGGCTGATCGAGGAGGGGAAAAAATTGCTTGAGGAAGAGGCTGAGCCCCACGTACTCGATGCGGCGTTGATCTGCGCGGCACAGCGCGTCGAGCATTACGAGATCGCAGGCTACGGCTGTGTCCGTGCCCTGGCCGAGCAACTCGGCATGACCGACTTGGCTGCGGAATTGCAGGAGACACTGGACGAGGAGAAGGAGACCAACGACAAGCTCACCCAGTTGGCGTTGGGCCACGTGAACGAAGAGGCGATGGCCGCTTCCGGTGACTGGTCATAAATCGGTCGCGGTGTTGGGACGATGGCCTCAGGCGGTGGCCTCATCGGCGACGCCTTCGAGGCCATCGTTCGGGAATCGCAGAACGATTAGCTGCTGCGGATCGCGGTGCTACTCGGTGTAGAAGCGGTGCACCGTTTTCTGGCAAAACGTCTCGCCGGGGCGGAGAATCGTGGTGGGAAAGTTGGCGTGGTTCGGCGAATCGGGATAGTGCTGGGTTTCCAGACAGAAGCCGTCGTATTGACGATAGTTGTTGTTCTCCGGTTTGCCGTCCAGGAAGTTGCCGCTGTAGAACTGCAGCGCGGGCTGGGTGGTGTGGATCTCCATCACGCGGCCGCTGGCTGGATCTTTGACTTTTGCCGCCAGTCGCACCCGGCCCGCTTCGCCTCGTAACACAAAGCAGTGGTCGTAGCCGACGGGGTCGGCTTTGATCTCGTCCAGGCGCGAGCCGATCTTTTCGGGCTTGGTAAAGTCCAGCGCCGTACCCGCCACGTCGGCCACTTTGCCCGTCGGGATCAATACGGCGTCAACCGGCAAGTACTTGTCTGCGGCGATCATCAACTCGTGGTTGCGAATTGTCCCCGAGCCGGCACCGGCTAGATTCCAATAGCAATGATTCGTCAGATTGACGGGCGTGGCGGCGTCCGTTTGCGCTGTGAATTCGACGGCCATCTCGTTTTCACTGGTCAGCGTATACACGGCCGTGACGTTCAGATTGCCGGGGTAGCCTTCCTCGCCATTTTTGCTGAGGTATGTGAATTTAATCCCCACGCCGGATTTCGCCTCGAATGGTTCGGCATTCCAGACCACCTTGTTGAAACCGACAGTGCCGCCATGCAAATGGTGCCGGCCGCCGTCGTTGGTGGCCAGCGTGTATTGCTTGCCGTCCAACGTGAACTTGCCGCCTGCGATACGGTTGCAGAAGCGGCCGACGGTGGCGCCAAAGTATGGGTTGGGACCGAGGAAACCGTCTAACGTCGAGAATCCCATGTTGACGTTCGCCCTCTTGCCCTCGCGGTCGGGAACTTCGAGCGCCACCACGATGGCGCCGAAATTGGTCATCTTCAGAACCGTTCCTTTGGCGTTGGTCAGCGTATACAAGTCGACTTGGACGCCGTCCGCGGTCTTTCCAAAAGGGCGCTTTTCAATGCTCATGGCGGGCTTCTTACTCTCCAAAGCATACGTGTCGTTGTTCTGGAAACCGACGGCAGCCAGAGCCAACAGGCAGCCGAGCCTGGGCAACATCGAATGGAAACACATTGCGTGCATTTGACGGTCCTCGGGGTTCGGGTTTGAGGCGTCTGGTGAAACAAACTCAATGCCAGCAGGCTATCCGCCGGCAAATCGCTTGTCAATTCGGCTTGTCGCCCCCTGTCTCTTCTCACCCGCTGCCCGCTTGCTGGCAGGTCAGCAAGATGGACAGCTATGACAGCTACGAGGATGTCGCCACGGCGATGCCCCGTTCGACGGCGATGCAGATGCGATCCAGTTCGTCCAAGCGGACCGCCAGGGGCGGCATGATCACGACGACGTTGCCCAGGGGCCGGAGCCAGACACCCTCCGCGAGTGCGTGGCCGCAAACCCGGTAGCCGCGTTTCTCGCACCACGGATACGGTTGCTTGGTTCGGCGGTCCTGCACCAGTTCGACGCCGGCCATCAAACCGCACTGCCGCACGTCGCCGACGTGGGGGTGTGCGGCCAGACGCGCCAAGTGCTCGGCCAGCCGGTTGATCTTGTCCGGCAAGCCGCAGAGCGTCCGTTCGTCGTCGAACACGTCCAGCGTCGCCAGGGCCACGGCGGCGGCCAGGGGATTGCCGGTGAACGTATGGCCGTGATAAAAGGTCCGGCCGTCGGCATAGCTGCCCAGAAACGCTCGCCAGATCTCGCCGGTCGCCACCGTGGCCGACATCGGCAGATAGCCGCCGGTCAGGCCTTTGCCCAAGCACAGCAGGTCGGGCACAACCTGCTCGTGCTCGCACGCAAACAGTTTGCCGGTTCGGCCGAAGCCCGTGGCCACTTCGTCGGCGATCAGCAGCACGCCATACCGTTGCGTTAATTCCCGCACGCCGCGCAAGAATCCAGGCGGATGCGTCACCATGCCGGCCGCCGCTTGAATCAACGGCTCGATGACCAGCGCCGCGATCTCGCCGTGCCGTTCGGCCAGTGTCGTTTCCAATAAGCTCAAGTAGTATTCGCACGCCGTGTCGCGGCTCACGTCCGGCGGCCGGCGATAACCGTCCGGCGCCGGCAAACGGACCACGTCAAACAGCAGCGGGCGAAACATCTCGTGAAACCTCGCCACCCCGCCGACGCTGACGCTGCCCAGCGTGTCGCCGTGGTACGCTTCACAGAACGCCAAGTACTTCGTCTTGGCGGGCCGAGGATCCGGACATTGCCGCCAGTACTGAAAGGCCATCTTCAAGGCGATTTCGATCGCCGACGATCCGTCGCTGGCGAAGAAGACGTGCTGCAGTCCGGCCGGAACAAGTTCTGTCAAACGTTTGGCCAGCCTGATCGTGGTCGGATTGGACAGGCCCAGCGAGGTGACATGAGCGACTTTGGACAATTGGTCGCGAATCGCCTGATCCAGTCGCGGATGCCCGTGCCCGTGGATATTGCACCACAGGTTGCTGACGCCGTCCAAGAATTCGCGGCCGTCGACGTCTACCAACGTACAGCCGTGAGCGCGTTCGATCAACAGCGGCTCGTATTCGGCCATCTGGGTAAACGCGTGCCAGACGGCCTCGCGATCCCAGCTTTCGAGCATTTCCGAGGCAGCCGTCATGCCCATTCCACCACAACCGGCTGGCCGACGCGAATCCCTAACATCAAGCTCGCGTTTTCGCCGACGATTTCCAGCTGCAGGGGTTCGGTCTCGCTCAAGATCGCCAGGAAGGTCATTTCCGGCTCGCCGTGATTTGGCGGAAACAGCCCTTGCGTGAAGTGCTCGTCGCACCGGATTCGAGTTCGTTCGTCGTGCGGCGCGGCGCGCAAATGGTGGGCCGTAAGGTCGGTCACCAAGCTGCCGTTCGCGGTCACGGAAACCACGCTGCCCTGAATTTTTCCCGCCACGAGAATACCTCCGTCTGACGCAAGGCGGCATTGTACGGTATTTCGCCGCGACCGCCAACGGGCAAGGCGGGCTGTTGATGCAACCCGCCGGAGGACAAGCACTTCCGCCCCCGCAGACGTTGCGTCGGTGGAGTTTAACTTGTCTTGACAGAGACACTTACACCCTCATCGGATTCGCCAAAATGGCGCTGTCCAAGTAGAATGCGGACCGCAGACCTTTTCTTTTCGACCGGCCGTGGCTGTCGTAAACCGGCGCACCTATAATGATCCCGTTCCGTTTTCCCAAGTCTCGTGACAACCATGACACCGGCAACCAATCTCGCTGTGGCGGCGGCTCTCTGTGTGGTCTTGGCCGTCTTTCTGCGTCCGCGACGCGGTTTGCTGTGGCGTTGGCTGCGCACGCGGCGGGCGACGGAGCGGGTGCGGATCGAGGATGCCTTAAAACATTTGTACGATCGCGAGTATGCGCGGGCTCCGGCGACGCTGGACAGTTTGGCCAGGGTCTTGGTAATCGGCCGCGACGAAGCGACTCGCTTGGCCGCTCGCCTGGAAGCCTTGGGCCTGCTGGTATCGGAACAGGACCAGCTGAGGCTGACTTCGGAAGGTTGCAGTTACGCCTTGCGGGTGATTCGCATCCATCGGCTGTTGGAGAGCTACTTGGCCGAGCGGACCGGGATCAGCGAGTCGGAATGGCACCTGCGTGCGGACCAGTTGGAGCATCGGGTGACGGCGGCCGAGGCGGAACGTCTGTCGGCTGAACTAGGAAATCCCAGTTATGACCCGCACGGCGATCCGATCCCGACCGCCAACGGCGCGATGCCTGCGCGGCGCGGCGTGCCGCTGCCCGCTTTGAAGACGGGAGCCATCGCGCGGATCATCCATGTCGAGGACGAGCCGGACGAGGTTTATGCCCAGCTGGTTGCGGCCCGCTTGTCGCCGGGCGTCGTGATCCGGGTGTTGGAGAGCGAGCCGGCGCGGATGCGGATCGAGGCAGAGTTGCAGGAGCACGTATTGCCGCCGGTCGTCGGGGCGAATTTGACCGTGGAGCCGATCGGCGACGTTGTCGAGCGGGTTCTGCCGGATCGCCGGCTGTCATCGCTGGCCGTCGGCCAACAAGCAACGGTGGTCGATATTTCCGCCGCCTGCCGCGGCGCGGAACGCCGCCGCCTGCTGGATCTGGGCGTCGTGCCGGGGACGATTATTCGAGCCGAATTGGTGAGTACCGCCGGCGATCCGATCGCCTATCGCATCCGCGGGGCGATGATCGCGCTGCGCAACGCGCAAGCGGACCTGATCCACGTCAAGATGCAATCGGGCCGCGCCCCGGGCGACGATAACGGCGACCGCGTGGGACAGGAGAGGATGCAAGCATGAACGAGCCCGGGGCCGCGTCTTCCCGCGAAGCGCCCTTGCACAACCGCCGCCAGTTGATCCGCATGGGCGTGAAGGTGTCCGCCTCCGATTATGTCGTTGCGTTGGCGGGCAATCCCAACGTCGGCAAGAGCACGGTTTTCAACAGCCTGACGGGGCTGCGCCAGCACACGGGAAACTGGCCCGGCAAGACCGTCACGCGGGCCGAGGGCGGGTTCGCGTTCGGCGGGCGGAGCTACAAGCTGGTCGATTTGCCAGGAACCTACTCGTTGCTGGCGACCAGCGCGGATGAAGAGGTGGCCCGCGATTTCTTGTTGTTCGGACGCCCCGATGTGACGGTCGTCGTCGTCGATGCCTGCCGGCTGGAGCGGAATTTGAATCTGGTGTTGCAGGTTTTGGAAATCACCGAACGGGTCGTGGTGTGTCTGAACCTGATGGACGAAGCCCAGCGGCGGGGGATCTTGGTGGACGCGGCGACCTTGGCGGGCGAATTGGGTGTGCCCGTGGCGCCGACGGCGGCGCGGCGAAACGAAGGCCTGGACGGGCTGTTGCGACAACTCGATGCGGTCGCCTCCGGCCAGGACATCTGCCATCCCCGCCGCGCGGCGGTGGTCGGTCTGCCGCTCCGGCGCGTCGTCGGCGACCTGTCCGAAACGGTCTCGGCGGCCTTTCCCAACTTGCCGAACGCCCGCTGGGTCGCCTTGAGATTGCTGGACAACGACGAGCGGATTATTCATGCCGTCTCGACCGGCGAATTGGGCGATTTGTCCGACGACAAGGTGGTGGAAACGGAACCGGCCGGCGGCCGGCCGAATGCTCTGCCGGACCAGTCCGCAGGCGAAGTCCTGGCCCGGGCGGACCAGTTGCGCTGGCAGGCCGGTCCCGACTTTCACCAGGCGCTGGCCGAAGGGATCTACGTGGCGTCGGCGTCGATCGCCGATCGGGTCGTGCGGCGGGACCAGACCCGGCGCGGCGCCGATTGGGACCACAAGCTGGATTGGCTGCTGACGAATCGCTGGACCGCCTATCCGATCATGATGCTGATGCTGGCCTTCGTACTGTGGCTGACCATCGCCGGCGCCAACGTCCCGTCGGCCATGCTGTTCGACCTGCTGCTGGGCAGCGGTCACCCGGCCCTCAAAGCGGCTGCGGCCGCCATCGGGTTGCCGTGGTGGCTGGACGGCCTGCTGATCGATGGATTCTACCTGGCGACCGCGTGGGTGATCAGCGTGATGTTGCCGCCGATGGCGATTTTCTTTCCCCTCTTCACCTTGCTGGAGGACTTCGGCTATCTGCCGCGCGTGGCATTCAATTTGGACCACACGTTCCGCCGCTGCGGCGCGCACGGCAAACAGGCGCTGACGATGTGCATGGGCTTCGGCTGCAATGCCGCCGGGGTCGTCGCGACGCGTGTGATCGACAGTCCGCGCGAGCGGCTGATCGCGATCCTGACCAACAACTTCTCGCTGTGCAACGGCCGCTGGCCCACCCAGATCCTGATCGCCACGATCTTCTTAGGCGCGCTCGTCCCGTCGTATTTGTCCGGCTTGGTCGCGACCGGAGCCGTGGCGGGAATCGCCTTGCTGGGCGTCGGCTGCATGTTCCTGGCCGCCTGGATCTTGTCCCGGACGGTGCTGCGCGGCGAGCCGTCGTCGTTTCATCTGGAGTTGCCGCCCTACCGTCCGCCGCGGGTGCTGCAGACGATGTATACCTCGCTGATCGACCGCACGATGTTCGTGCTGTGGCGGGCCGTGCTGTTCGCGTTGCCCGCGGGCGCCATCATCTGGCTGGTCGCGAACGTTCACATCGGTCCATCGTCCCTGGCCGAATGGGCGATCGATTTCCTGAACCCTGCCGGCCTGTTGATCGGCTTGAACGGAGTCATCCTGTTGGCCTACGTGGTGGCGATTCCCGCCAACGAAATCGTGATCCCCACCGTGTTGATGCTGACCGCGCTGGCCGCCGGGATGTCCGACGTCGGACAAGGAAGAGGCGTGATGTTCGAGGCCGACTCGGCCGGGGCGACGGCGGAGATCCTGCGCGCCGGCGGGTGGACGGTGTTGACCGGCCTGAGCCTGATGCTGTTCAGCCTGCTGCACAATCCATGTTCGACGACGATCTATACGATCTGGAAGGAAACGGGCAGCATCAAATGGACCGCCCTGGCGACGCTGATGCCGCTGGCGATGGGCGTGGCGGCGTGTTTCGTGCTCGCGCAAACGTGGCTGCTGATTGCCGGACAATAGACGCAACGGCTTTAGTTCGTTTCGCAGTTCGGCCACTTGCCGCTCCAAATCGTTCACTTTTCGTTCCAACTGTTTCCTTCCTTCACCGGGTTCTCCTCGACGTACCGGATGGCGTTCTCAATCGCCTGTTCGCTGTCCAGGTAGATTTTCCAGCGGCGGTCGGACCAGGGGGATCGCGGCCGCTGGCCGGGTTGGGCAAAGGCGGACAGGGGATCCAGGCCTTCCTTGCGCAGCTGTTTGGTCGCCTCGCCCTTGAGTAGATTGGCAATGTATTCGTGAAATATCGACGATCATCGTCCCGCGTCCAACAGCCGGGCCTTGGCTTCGCTCCATGGCGACACAGTCGCTCGCCCCTCTTCAAGGCGTCGCTTTCGGATTTCGCGTACCTCTCGATGCCAGTCCGGCGACCGAACATCACCAGACTTACTGCAAAGACTGTCCCACACACGTTCCAACAAGCAAACCTTTTCGGAAACCGATAGGTTGTCGAGCGGTATTTCGACGGACATGAGTCTTTCTCCGAGTCAATCGTGTCAGCCTGGCAGCCAAAACGACCATGTTCAATCGGCGGCGACAGATCGATCAACCAGACCGCGGGGCGCAATCGCCGCTCGATTGCAACGGATCGTCTGCACGGTTGTTCCGCGGTCGTCCGTCGGCGGAAAGCCATCGTCCGGCCGGCCGACGGTTATCATACCGCTGTGCAAGAGTGGCGGCAAGCATTTTTCTGTGTGTGTCCGAGCGCGGTGACGCCTTGGGGGAACCGGGTGACCGCTGGGACGAGTAAGATAACAAGGGGACGCAGCTCATGTCGAATTCCAGCAACTCCCAGCACGGCTCGAACTCCAGCGGCAGAGTTGTGCCACCAACATGGCCAAAACCTCACGCTGCATCCTCGAACTGCGTGATGCGGATCGCGCCGCCTGGCAGATGAGCGATGATCTCCAACTCGCCGCCCACAGCGGCAACGAGCCGTCGGTGGAGCGTGCTGATTTGCATGTCGTCCTGAGCTTCCAGCCGCGATAAGCTGGGCGGTGGTCAGCGGCTTCTGGTCCGTTGTTGTCTTCTGTCGTGGCATGCGTTCTCCTGTTTAACCGCGACCCAACGGGAAGCGCGGGAGTTGGCTGTCCAGGCTTCGGGGCCGGGTCGCTTGGATACGCGCTCCCCGTCGCTGGGTCGCGGTTAAACAATCCCGCCGTCACCCGAACCACCGATAGACGAACATGCCCACCAAGGCGGCCAGCAGGAGCGTGTCGAGCACATAGCCCCAGAGGGCCAGCGTGCGGTATCGCCCGTCTTCGCGCAACGCGGCCTCCATCCACTCGACCTCTTCCTGCTGTTCCGGCAACTTGTCGAAGACGCTCTTGATGAACGCCTGGCGGTCTTCGCTTTCCCCCGTGGCCGCAAAATAGACGCCGCCGAACAGGATCGGCTCCTGATCGGGATCCACTTCCGGATCGAAACCAAACCCGGCCGCGACGATCTTGGCCAGCCGCGACTGGACGTTGCGCCGCATATTGCACAACAGAGCGAACAGCTTGGTATTGCCCGGCTTGCTCAACGATCCGCGCTCCGCGAACAGAGCGTAAACCCAATCTTCAAAAGCGCTGCAGGCATGTACGCACACCGCCGTCAGACGCTGGTGGTTCGGCGGGTTCCACAGCGAAAAACCTTTGCCAAATCGCTGTCCCACGGCGCGCTCGCGGCCCACGCGCCGCAGCAGTTCGCGAAAACCGGCGTCCTCCTCCATCCCCACGACCAAGGCCGTCACCGGACAGCGGAGCATCAGCCCGGCGCGCAACGCATCCATGTCCCGCTTGACGCAACGCTCCAGTTCGATCGCCTCGCGCGGCCCGCGCAGGATTAGACCGTACGGCAGCCAGACGAGCAGGCCGTTGATGGGGCACAACGGCCGGCGGAGGCGGCGCAAGAGTTCGCAAACGTATTCCAAGCGGTCTCGTTGTTTCGCGGCGTCGGCGGGCGCCAGCGCGACGACTTTTCTTTCCGCGATCTGCGGCATGCGATCTCCGACGGCGGCGCCGAGCATCATCGTGCCGCGCACGTCGCTCTGCGGCGAGGGGCTCGAAGGAGTCGCCGCCGCGATCGGGCCCGAGCTGGCAACGGCCGAACCGGCTCCGCCCAACACGACGGTTCCGCGAATCGCGTCCCCGGCGGGCGCGGGCCTCGGCGCTGCGCCCCGAGGTCGCTCCTCGACCGGCACCGACCGCCCCAAGGCTGCCAGGTTGCTCAGGCAGCACGTGTTTGTCAGGACCACATACACGGCGTCCGCCGTGGCAAACCAGTGCAAGGCCGCAGGCCCTGGGGGAAACTCCCGAATTCGCAGATCCAGCCGCGCCGCCCCGAAGATCGCTTTCTCCTGGACTTCGCCCGCCGATCCCAGGATCAAAAAGATGGGGATCTGCGACACGTCCAGTCCGCAGCGCTGCAACTCGGCCAAACCGGCCCGCCACGCCTCGTCGATGTCGGGAAACCGCGAACTCGCCCCCGTCAGCCACAGCCGCAAGACCTGATACACGACCAAGGGGATGACCACCAGCAAGATCGCGATGGCCGTCACGCGGCCCGGATTCACCCAGTAGTTCCAGGATGCTCGGTTTTCCGTTTGATAGAACGCGACAGACGCCGTCACGACGCTGATCACCAGAAAGATCGCGACCAACATCGCGACCCGCGCCGGCAGGGAAATCGACAACATGCGCTTCGAGCCGGGCAGGCACGTGATCATCAGTTCGACGAGCACCCGCAACGGCCACGTCAGACTGTATAGGAGTCGCGAGATGATTGACTGCATAACGTCTCAAGCCTGTAATAGCACAGCGGCGAAAACGACGACTGACCAAACCCACGACACGCGCCGTACCGAATTCCTCGGCACGCGGACGCGCCGGACGGTCCGTCAATCCTGCATAAACCACATCCAAGCAAACATCAGGGCGAAGGCGGCCAGCACGACGCCGGCCAAGGCGGACCAGATCACTTGAAACGGGCCTTCCAACGGCGGCGCGCCTTGGCCGGGCACGACGGCCTCCGTGATCGGCGGCCGGCCCTGTCCCAGCTGGATCGCCATCGAGGTCTGCCGCGCCCAACTGTCCAAATCGGGCGGAAAACCGCGCGGCGCGGCCAGGACCGCGGCAGCTGCCGGATCGCGGTACAAGCCGCGAAAGCCCAATACGACGCACACGTAAAACACTTCCAAGGCGTCTTTCTTGCTCAACGTGGCGGCTTCCTTCGCTTTCACGTAGAACTGTTCGTGGCGCAGCCGGGTGTTGAACACTTCCACTTCTAACGCATTCTCTTTCCACCAGTTGCGGCCGTCCCATGGAGCCTCGATCAGCACGTCGTCGATCCACGCGACCATCGCATACTTGGCGAGCTGCCAGTCCTGACGCTGCCCCAGCTTGGCGTCCGCTTCGTCCAGCCAGCTGCGGACCCACACACGCTCGTCGCTGGGCACGGGATTCTCGTCCCGCTCGATCCGGTCGAGCAGACCGAGGACATACAGAAAGATGCGATCGACCACTTCGGCAAATTCGTTCGTCATGCGCGCCTCGGCACCGCAAAGAGGGCAAACTGCAAATCGGCTTGCCGATCGCCCAACGCGACGGCCAGCTTCCGTTCTCCTTGCAGCCGGTCGCGATTGGCGATCAGCGTGTCCTTCAGCCGCATGGCCAGCGTCTGGGTCTCCAGCACATCGTTCCAGGCCGCGTTCTGCCGGCTGACCTCGTAGTAGCTCCAGTCGCCCCGCGGCGGCAAAGCCCGAGGCGCTTGGGACAGCGGGGTCAAGTGCAAGCCTTCGGCGCCGTATTGGAACAGGGCATCCACCTGCCGCGCACTGCCCAGTTTCCAATCCAGGCCGCCGGGCGATAGCAACGCCAGGCATTCCTTGTCCGTCAGCCCGCCGCGCTGCACGCCCACAAACCACTGCCAGTCCGCGTGCAGCCACTTCGGCTCGAGCGTGACCCGCATCCCTTGGCTTTCGCCCACGAAGAACCGCTGTTCGTACTCGTAATCGCGAACCGTGTCCAACAGCAGTTCGAGCTGCGCTTTGACGTATGCGAAAATACGGCCGAGATCGTCGTGATCGTAGCGGGGAAGATCGGGCAGACGGCGCTCGGTGCCGAAGATCGCCAGCTGGCCTACCAATTGACACAACTCGACGTAAGCCGCCAGCGGATGAATGCCTTCGGCAAACGCCCACACGCCCATCGCACCGGAAGCTTGGTTCAACTCCGTCAACATCAGCAGCCGATCCAGATCGCCCGGCTCCTGACTCGCCAGACCGATCCCGCGGTTGAACACCTGCTCGGCCAGAACTTCGTTCTTTTTCCCCACCCGGTCGTAAATCGCCCGCACGATGCCCTCGCGCAAATGCGGCCAGGCGTCTACGGCCAGCAGCGGCGGAATGTACCGCAGGTCCAGCTCCGGCGCCGCTTCCTTCTCGCCGGCCCGCTGCACCTGGGCCACGGGCAACACTTCGTAGCCTTCCATTTCCTGAGTGCTCAACAACAACCGCGCGTTCAGCGTCCGAAATTCGATTTCCTGATCGTTGCCTCCCAAGCTTTCGTCCTGGACGGCTTGCTTCTGTTCGCCGAAGCGATGCATGCCGCGCGCAGTGAGCGGCCCCACGTTCTCCCGGCCCATCGCCAGTTTGGGGACTCCCAGATAAATGCGGACGGAGGTCTCCGTCGCGAAGGCGGCCCGCAGATCCAAGCGGTCGAGCTGCCGGCCGGCATCCAACGACAGCAACGTGCCGTCTCGCATCCGCGCCTCGCAAGCAAGGACTTGGAACTGGTAATTTCCAATCGCTTCCTCGCTGAATTCGAACCGCCGCAAGCCGTACTGATAGTGATGATCGTAGTGCTCCGAGGTGTGCAGGACTTCCGTCCAATATCGCTCGGCAGCTTGAAAATGCTGCGGCCGAAGGAACAGACCTTCGTACCAATGGACCGGCAGGTTTCGCATGAACGCATTCCTCTTGTCGCAAGGGCCCTCTTGTTCGCATGCCGGTCTCGTTCGAGAAACCGGTTTTCCCGAATCGTTGCTCGGATCGCTCCGAACCGCCCGCACTTCATCTTACTTGACACAGGACCGGGGTGAATAGCCCCGGCGGCCGAAGACGAGCCTGGCGGCCGGTCCGCATCGGGTGGCTGGGCGACATCGACGTCTTCCGCTTCGAGCCGACCACCGCCCGCTACGTGCGCCTGCACTGCACCACGCGGGCCGTAGCGTGGCAGGCGTACACCGTGTACAAATTGGGCGTGTACGAGGCGATTTCCGAGTGAGGCCGATCCATGCAGCTACATTCCTGTTTCCTTAACACTTCGATGAAGGAGGGTTTTCCGATGCGCTTTGCACTGACAATGGTGGCTCTGTCCGTGGCGTTGGTGTCGTTTGGGTTTGGGTTGACGGCGTCGGCAGCCGACAACGTCGCGCCCGAGGGGTTCACGGCCCTGTTCAACGGGAAGGACTTCGCCGGCTGGCAGGCCGCCCGCGGGGGAAAGCCGGAGTCGGACGAAGCTCGGGCGAAGTGGCAGCCGCACTGGAAGGTCGAGGACGGCGTGATCCAGTTCGACGGCCAGGGACCGGACCTGTGGACCAACGCCAAGTTCAAGGACTTCGTTCTCCTGGTCGATTGGCGTCTGCCGCGGCCGGGCGACAGCGGCATCTATCTGCGCGGCCAGGGCAAGAGCCAGGTGAACATCTGGTGCAACGCAATGGGTTCGGGCGAAGTCTGGGGCTACCGGACCGACCAGGCGCAGCCCGAGGAAGTCCGCGCGGCCTGCACGCCCCTGAAGAACGCCGATCGGCCCGTGGGTGAGTGGAACACCTTCAAGGTCACGATGAAGGGCGACCGGCTGAACGTGGAACTCAACGGGGAGTTGGTCATCCGCGATGCCCAGTTGCCGGGCGTGCCGCCGGAGGGCGAGATCGCCTTGCAGCGCCACGGCGACCCGGTCGAGTTCAAGAACATCTTCGTCAAGGAGCTTCCGGCCCAGTGAGTCAGCGCGGGATGGCACCGCCGCCCTCGAAGCCGGCATCGCCTTTACATGATCCGCCTTCGTTTTGACGCCTCGGGAGGTTTACCGAACCATGAAACGCAAGATCGCCGGCGGCAGTTCGTTAGATCGGCCACCGCCTGTGGTTGGCTTGATGCGCAACCGCGGCGTGGTGTGCATTTCGCTCGGCCTGTTGGCGCTGCTGGTCCTGGTCATCGGGTCCTCGGCGTTGGCCGTAAACGCGACGCCCAAGGCTCGACCAACGCCAGTCTTCAGCCCGAGAGAACAAGTTCGCTCGCAACGCGTTCCGCTCGACATCTGGTCAAGCTGCGCGACGATGTCTACACGGATGCACTGCTTGCCGAAGCGGAAGCCCACTTGCAGCGCGCGGCCGAACGAACGGCAGGCAGCCCTGGAAAACATGCTCGCCGGGTCGCTTTCCTGCCGGCCGGACTCGATTACACGCGGCACCTGCTGCTGGCGATTGCCGCCGGGCAACGTTATGCTGGGACCAAAGAGCAAGACACGGCGGCCCGCGACGAAGGCTGCGCGATTTGGAAATGCGATCGAGCAAATCGACGCCGAACACCCGCACGCGCTGTACCTGGGCGAAGGGAAGAACTAAAGTAACCCGAAGCGTGAGTTTTGAAGTTGCGCATTTTTGGGGCCGGAATTCTGGCCGAAGGCCATATTCACCGTAGCCTGGGGCAACGCCCTAGGGACACGGGCGAGCATCCGTTGTTTGGCCGAAGGCCATATTCACCGTGCTGCGTAGGGCAAGGTGAGTATGGCCTTCGGCCAAATAGGCCGGACGACACCGTGTCCCTAGGGCGTTGCCCCAGGCTACGATGGGAGCAGGCCTTCGGCCAAACACGGCCGGACCGCCGAATGCCGAGGGGATGCGGCAAACGGCACGTTCCTCGCTTACGCTTCGGGTCACAGTGGGTAAGCCAATTTCTTCCCCTCGCCCTGCGGGGCATTTAATCCAAGAGCAGCAACATCGACTTGCCGCTGGGCGAAGAGTAACAGATAGGACAAGGAGAAACGACGATGTGGCCTGATGCTTTCATAAGGGCTGCCGTGGTTCTGGCTGCCGCGGCGTTTTTGACATCAGGCGCCTATTCGGACGATGTGCGCATGGTCCGCTTGGCCGGTACGCCCGAGCAGATCGGCACGACCTGGGGCGAGATCAACAAGCAGGTCATTGGCCACGACCTCGAAGCGTCGTACTTGAAGCGAGCCAAGGAGGCGGGGATTTCGCGGGAAACTCTCATCGAGCGTTCGGCCGCCGCGCTGCGAATCATCGAGCAGATCGCCCCGCACTGGATTGAGGAAGCTCGTGCGGTGGCCCGCGCCGCCGACGTACCGGAAGACCTCTACCTGGCCTACCTGGACGGCGTGGTCCGCAGCCGCTTTCTGGGCGAAGATCCCGAGGAGTGTACTTCGTACGCCGTTTCCCGCGAGCACACACGCGGCGGCGCGATCCTGTTCCACAAGACGCGCGACAACCGCGATGTGCCGCAATCGGTCTACATCATGGAAAGCTCGATCGAGGGGATCCACAAGTTCATTGCCGTCTCGAACGCGACGGGGCCTCTGGGGTTTTCCATGATGGTCAACGAAAAAGGGCTCGCCGGCGCAGGCGACTATCCGCCCAACCGCAAAAAGGACTCGTCCACCCTCCGCCTCGAGCCGGCTCCCGACAAGTACCGGGGGATCATGTCCGGCACCATCATGCGGCACATCGCCGAGACCGCGTCCACCTGTGACGAGGCGCTGGCGATCGTCGAGCGGTGCGTCGACAACGGCTGGTACTCCGGCGGCAACGTCGGCGGCACCCATTGGCTGTTCGTCGATCGCGAAGGGACCATCCTCGAAGTGTGGAACAACTCGGGTCATGTCGCCTCGAAGGTCCACACGCAACAGGCGTACTTCAGCCGCTTGAACCATAGCCCCGCCGCACGGCGTCTGCGCGAGGCGGCCGAACCGGTCGACTTCGAATTGTTTCACGGCGTCTCGCGCGATCCGTCGATCTGCTTCGGCTCGTCGATTTCCGGCATGACCGTCGAAATCGATCCGGACGACCCCGGGCGGTTCACGACGGCTTGGATCGCGCTGCCCACGCATGCGGCCGCCTTCCCACTAATGATGGGCCAGAGCCGAACGCCACGATGTCTGGCCGATGGCTCGGCTTATGAATTGGGCAAAAAAAGCCCACGGAAACCCAAGGAGTGGCAAGCGATTGAGCAATCGATTCACGCCGGCAAGGAGCGGTTCAAGCAGGAACTGACCGCCAGCATCGAAGCCGGCAACCCCGAACCGGCACACGTCGAGATGATGGACCGATGGTCCCAACAACAGGCCCTGAACCTCATGAACGTGCTGAAGGAATAGGAACCCAATGAACCACATCGCGCTACAACCACGGATACCGATTTCGAACAATTCCAACCCCGGGGCCGCCGTGAGTTTCCTGTTGATCACAGCTGCGCTGTTGTGCGCACCACTGCCGGTCGCTGGGAGCGGCGGCGCGCCGGACAACCCGGGCAAAAGCAACAAGTTGCTGTTGGTTGAAAGCGGCGTCAGCCGGGCGCCGATCGTTGTCTTTGCCGACGCTCCGCCCATGACCCGCCGCGCCGCCGAGGAGCTGGCCGAGTACATCGAGAAGATCAGCGGCGCCAAACCCGAGATTCTCGAGGGCGAGCCCAATCCGAGCCCCGAACACGCCATCTGGGTGGGCTATCAGCCTGTTCTCGAAAAGCTGTTCCCGGACATCGGCTTCGATTTTCAGCATCCCGAGGAGATCCTGATCGCCGCCAACGAAAACCATCTGGTCATCGCGGGCCGCGACCGCTGGGATCGCGATCGCCTGGTGGTCGAGGGCATCGACGAGCAGATCGCCGGCAAACAGATGGAGTACGGCACGGTCAACGCGGTGTACACGTTCCTTCAAGAGCAACTCGGCATCCGCTGGCTTTGGCCGGGCGAGTTGGGTGAAGACGTGCCACGGCGAGCCACCATTTCGATCGCCCCGCTGGAGGTCCGTTACCATCCGCAGATCCGCGCCCGCGGCGGGCTGTTTAACTTTTCAGCGCTCGGCAATCGCGGCTACGGCCGCGCTCACGAGTGGACGCGGCGGCAGCGTTTGCAATTGGGTTCCTTGGAACTGCACGGTGGCCACGCCTTCACCGAGTGGTGGGAGCGGTTCCACGAAACGCATCGCGAGTACTTCGCGCTGCAGCCGGACGGCCAGCGGAGCGGCTTTCCCAACCCGCGGACGGTCAAGCTCTGCCAGTCGAACCCGGCCGTGTGGCAGCAGTGGCTGGCCGACGTCGAGAAGAAACTGGAAAAGGACCCGACGCTGCAAGTCTTCAGCGGTTCGCCCAACGATGGCTGGGCCAGCGGACATTGCACCTGCGAGAACTGCCGCGCGTGGGACCATCCCGATGGCGAGCCGCGGCAATTTCACTGGAAAAGCGAAAATGAAATTCATCCCGCCCTGTCCGATCGCGACGTGACGTTCGCCAACCGCTTGGCGGGTCTCTTGAAGGAACGCTATGCGGACAAGCAGTATTACGTGTCGATGATCGCCTATGGGCATTCCCGCCCTGCGCCGGTCCTAGCCGTCCCGGCCGAAAACGTGATCATGGTCAGCGTGGCGAACTTTTTTGGGCGGTCCGACGACGACGACCGCGGTTCGACACGGGGCACGACGCACCGCGAGCAGTTCGCGGCCTGGGGCAAAGTCGCCTCGCATCTGATGTGGCGGCCGAATACCGGCAGCCCGGCCGGTTGGCAGCAAGGCTTGCCCGACGTCTCCATGACGCAGTTGGCTGAGGACTTTCGCTTTGTGGCCGACAACCACTGTATCGGCCTGTTTGTCGACAGCGTCTGGGAACACTGGGCTACGCAGGGCCCGCAGTATTATCTGATGGCGCAGCTCGCCTGGAATCCGCGGATCGAAGACCGGGCGGTGCTGGACGATTACTACCGCCGTGCCTTCGGTCCGGCGGCCGAGCACGTGAAGGCGTACTTCACCGTCTTCGAGACAGCCCGGCAAGCGCACGTCGCCGAGCATGGCGGCCGCGAGGGGCTGTCCAAGTTCACGGAGTTGTACACGACCGATTTGCTGAACCGAGCCAAACGCGAGTTGGACCGGGCCGTGGCGGACGTGGCTGCAGGGCCGGAACTCTACCGCCGCCGTGTGGAGTCCGTCGGGGCTGGGTTCGACTACACGCATCGGATGGTCGAAAACATCCATTTCATGGAACACTACTGGTCCCGGCCCGACGAGCAAATCGCGAAGAAGGTTCTCGCCAACTGGGAAGCGATCCAGAAGATCCTCGACGCTCATCCGTATGCTCTCAATCCGGGTCCGCTTCGTCCCACCACGCCGCGCATGGCCGGGCTTCATCCCGATTACCCGGCCCGCAAATGGAAACCGCAGCCGAAATCCGAGCGGCCGGAAGAAGGCCGATGGGGACAGAGGCACATTACGTGCGGAAGAACGCGCTGTATTTTGCGATAATTGGACTTATCTCCGATCGACGCCAGCAAAACACTGGATTTGAAATCGCCGAACCAAGGGCCATGGGCAGTGCTGGTTCTAGCCCGATAGAATCGGCGACTCGTCAACAGGAGACAAGCCAAGGCGTGCGAGAAACGACCGCGCGCTCGCTGGTCAACGGCCGCGTGACCTAGCCGGGCGCCAAGGCCGAGGGGCTGATGATGAACGTGCGAATGGTCAACGCGACCTTCGAGGATCCTACCATAAATTCACAGGGAATCGTGACGAAGAGAATCCAAGTGAGCGAATATCGTCTTTATTTCGAAGAGGCAAAACAATGAAAAATATTCTGTCCGTGACGGCGTTCGCGTTCGCTCTCCTCCCTGCGATTGTCATCGCCTCTGGCGCCGATGAACAGCGACCCAACATCGTGCTGATCCTGGTGGACGACCTCGGCTGGGCGGATCTGGGCGTCCACGGGAGCGAGGCGGGCCTGACGCCGAACATCGACCGCCTGGCCTCGCAGGGCACGCGGCTGACGCAGTTCTACGCCACCCCGGTGTGCGCCACCACGCGCGCCGCCCTGCTGACCGGGCGCTATCCGTTCCGGCAATGGATGGATTGGCGTTCGGAGGATTTCGGCAAGCCGGATTACCTGGAGCTGCTCGGGATGAAGCTGGCCCACCTTCCCGACGGCACACCCACGCGCCGCGTCATGGGATTGGACACGAACGAGCGCACATTGGCCGAGGCGTTGAAGCAAGCCGGCTACGGCACGGCACTGCTGGGCAAGTGGCATCTCGGTGAATGGCTGCCCGAACATCTGCCCATGGGACAGGGCTTCGATCATCAATACGGCCATTACGGCTGGGGCATCGACTACAACAACTATTCAATTCCCCACAACGCGCCGGCCGTGTTCGCCGTGTATGACTGGCACCGCAACCAGCAGCCCGTCTTCGAGCAGGGTTACACGACGGACCTAATCGCCAACGAAGCCGTGCGGCTGTTGGGCGAGCGGCCGGAAGGCAAGCCGTTTTTCCACTTCATCGCCTTCAACGCGATCCACGGACCACTGGAGGAAATCCCGCGGCACCGCGATAAACTCGACAAACGCTCCGCAGCGATCAAATGCCTGGACGAAGCGGTCGGGCGGATTCTGGGCGCCATCGACCAGCACGGGTTGACCGACGACACGCTCGTCATCTTTGCCAATGACAACGGCGGGTTGACGGAAGAAGTGAACCGGCCCTGGCGCGGCACAAAGAACACAACGTATGAGGGCGGCATCCGTGTCCCCTTGATCCTCTGCTGGCCCGGCAGGATCGCGGCCGGGGCCACAAACGACGCGCTGGTCAGCGTCGTCGACATGTACCCCACTCTTGTCGCGCTCGCCGGCGGTTCCCTGAACCAGGAATTGCCGCTCGACGGCCTCGACATGCACGGAGTGATTTTCCACAACCAGTCCAGCCCACGGAACGAACTGGTCATCGAAGTCGCGGGCAGCGTGCGTTTGCCCACGTTGCGCCGCGGCGACTTCAAACTGGTCGGTGACGGCACGCGGAATCGAGGGAAACGTTCTCGGGGCTATTGCAATCCCACCGCCATTAACGGGAGAATGGTTTCGCATTGTTTTCTCCTCGAAGAGACTCTGGGGTTTACCATTGCTCGAAGACCTACGAGACCAAGTGTGCCAAGCCAATGTGGATTTGGCGGCGTGCGGGCTGGTGACGCTGACGTGGGGCAACGTCAGCGGGATCAACGCCGATCGCGATCGCGTGGTGATCAAGCCCAGCGGTGTGCCGTACCAGCGGCTGCGGCCGGCGGAGATGGTCGTCGTCGACTTCGACGGCCGCGTGCTCGAGGGGGACCTGCGTCCCTCGTCGGACACGCCGACGCACGTGCTGCTGTACCGGTATTTTGCGGGCATCGGGGGAATTACCCACACGCACAGCCGCCATGCGACCATGTTCGCCCAAGCGCGGCGTGAGATTCCGTGCTTGGGGACGACGCACGCGGATCATTTCTTCGGCCCGGTTCCCGTGACTCGGATACTGACGGACGACGAAGTCGCTGCCAATTACGAAGAGAATACGGGCTCGGTCATCCTCGAGCGGTTTGCCGAACTGGATCCGCAGGCGATGCCGGCGGTGCTGGTGGCCGGCCACGCGCCGTTCACATGGGGCCAGGATGCGGCGGATTCCTTAAAAAACGCGATTGCGCTCGAAGCGGTCGCCGAGATGGCTTGGGGCACGCGGCTGCTGAACCCCCAGGCACCGCGGCTGGAACATTATGTATTAAACAAACATTACCAACGCAAACACGGGCCGCACGCATACTACGGGCAGTAAACGGAGCAACTTGATGACTATCGACCTGAAATCGTTCGAAGTCTGGTTCGTCACCGGCAGCCAGCATCTGTACGGCGACGCGACATTGAAACAGGTCGCCGAGCATTCCCAAATCATCGCTCGGGCGCTGTCCGACTCGGCCGAGATTCCGGTCCGCGTCGTATTCAAGCCCGTCTTGACCACGCCGCAGGCGATTACCGATATCTGCTTGGAAGCGAATCAGGACAAGGCTTGCATCGGGCTCGTCGCCTGGATGCATACGTTCTCGCCCGCCAAGATGTGGATCGCCGGGTTGCGGACGCTGCGCAAGCCGCTGGCGCACTTGCACACGCAATTCAACCGCGACATCCCCTGGGCGACGATCGACATGGACTTCATGAACCTGAACCAGTCGGCGCACGGTTGCCGCGAGTTCGGCTTTCTCTGCAGCCGGATGCGATTGGCGCGCAAGGTCGTCGTCGGGCATTGGCAGGACCCCGAGGTGCTGGAGCGGCTGGGCGTCTGGGCGCGGGCGGCATGCGCCTGGCACGATGCGCAGGGCGCCAAGATCGCCCGCTTGGGCGACAATATGCGCGAGGTGGCGGTGACGGAAGGCGACAAGGTCGAAGCGCAAATCCGGCTGGGCTATTCGGTCAACGGCTACGGCATGGGAGATATCGCGGGGAGCATTCAGGCCGCAACCGATGCCGACATCGACCGGCTGATGGACGAGTACGACGCGGACTACGATGTCGCGCCGTTGCTGCGCGCCGGCGGCAATGCTCGCCCGGCGTTGCGCGAAGCGGCGCGGATCGAAACCGGCCTCCGGGCCTTTCTCCAAGCGGGCAACTTCAAGGCGTTCACCGATACGTTCGAGAACCTGCACGGCCTGCGCCAGCTGCCGGGCTTGGCCGTCCAGCGGCTGATGGCCGCCGGCTATGGGTTCGGAGCCGAAGGCGATTGGAAAACGGCGGCGCTGGTACGGGCTATGAAAGTCATGGCGGCCGGCCTGCCGGGCGGTACGTCGTTCATGGAGGACTACACGTACCACCTGGACCCCGCCGGCATGAAAGTCCTGGGCGCCCACATGCTGGAAATCTGCTCGTCGATCGCCGCCGGCAGGCCGTCGCTGGAAATCCATCCGCTGGGCATTGGCGGCAAGGAGGATCCTGTCCGCCTGGTGTTCGACGCGGCCGCCGGGCTTGCGCTCAACGCCTCGCTCCTGGACTTGGGCAATCGCTTTCGCCTGGTGGTCAACGAAGTGGACGTGGTGCCGCCGGTCCAGCCGTTGCCCAAGCTGCCGGTGGCGCGGGCCCTGTGGGTTCCACGGCCGAACTTGAAAATCGCGGCCGCCGCGTGGATCTTGGCGGGCGGCGCGCATCATACAGGTTTCAGCCAAGCGCTGTCCGCCGAGCACTTGGAAGACTTTGCCGACATGGCCGGCATCGAATTCCTGCGGATCGACAGCGATACGAAGCTGTCGGGATTCAAGAACGAACTGCGCTGGAACGAAGCGTATTACCTGCTGGCGGGCGGCTTCTGATGACGACCATGATCCCCGCCGCCCGCTTGTACGGGCCTGAAGATCTCCGTGTCGAAGACGTGCCGCATCCCGGCGAGCCGCCGCCGGGACAGGTGCTGTTGCGCGTCGAGGTTGTGGGCATCTGTGGATCGGACCTGCACACGTATCGGCACGCGCGAATCGGAGACACCGCGCTGGCCGCTCCCCTGATCCTGGGTCACGAATTCGCGGGAATCGTCGAGCACGTGGGCGCCGATTGTCGGGACGGTCACGGGCATGCCCTGTCGCCCGGCGTCCGCGTCGCGGTCGATCCGGCGCAGCCCTGCGGCCGGTGCGAATGGTGCCTGCGAGGCGATCCGAACTTGTGCCCGCAGATCGTGTTTTGCGGACTGTTTCCGCATCAGGGAGCCATGCGTCCGTGGATGCACGTGCCCGCGGCAACGTGTTTCCCGGTGCCCGGCGGGATGGACGCGACGACCGCCATGATGCTGGAACCGCTGGGCGTGGCCATCCACTCGTTGGACTTGGCCAAAATTCGGCTGAGCGAAAGCGTTGCCGTGATCGGTGCCGGACCGATCGGTTTGTGCTTGCTTCGCCTGGCCGCGGCGGCCGGCGCGGGAGCGATCTTTGCCGCCGATCGCTTGCCGTGGCGAGTTCGGTTAGCGGCGGATTTCGGGCCCGCGACGGCGTTCTGCACGCCGGACACGGATTTCGTCCGAGCCGTGCTGGATGCTACGGGCGGCCGGGGTGTCGACGTGGCCTTCGAGGCGGCCTCGGGGGGCGCGGCGTTGCAGCAGGCGGCGGACATTCTCGCGCCCGGAGGCCGGCTGATCGCCGTCGGAATCGACGAGGACGACCGGTTCGTGCTGCGGCATTCGACCTTGCGCCGCAAGGGGCTGACGATCCGCATGGTGCGCCGCATGAAGCACAGCTATGCCCGCGCGATGCATTTGGCCGAACATGGCCAAATCGACTTGCGTGCCTTGGTCTCGCACCACTATCCTTTGGAGCAAGCGCCCGAGGCCTTTGCCGCCAACGCCGCGTACCGCGAGGGCGTGGTCAAGGTGGCCGTGGATTGCCACGGCTGATGCGCCCGGGGCAATGACGAACGCTTTCCGGCGCACACCACTTTCCCAGGAGACCTTCCATGTACAACCGCCGTCGTTTTCTCGCCACCGCCGCCGGCGCGGTGGCCGGATTTCAAATCGTTCCGCGCCGCCTCGTGGCGGGCGCCGACCTGCCGCCGCCCAGCGAGCGGCTGAATATCGCCGGCATCGGCGTCGGCGGCCAAGGCGGCGGGGTGCTGCGGCAGCTGGCCGAGTTGGGGCAGAACGTTGTCGCCCTGTGCGATGTGGACAGCAAGTACGCGGCGCGCGCCTTTCAGACCTATCCACAAGCGGAGACGTTCCAGGACTATCGCATCCTGCTGGACCGCCGCCGCGATGTCGACGCCGTCGTGATCGCCACGCCGGACCACATGCACGCTCCGGTGACCGTAGCGGCGCTGCGGGCCGGCAAGCACGTGTACGTGGAAAAGCCGATGGCCCACAGCATCGAGGAGACTCGCGTCATGACGCGTCTGGCGCGCGAAACCGGCTTGGTGACCCAGGTCGGCAATGCGGGTCACGCGGGCGAAGGCTTGCGGCTGACGCGCGAGTGGATTCAAGCCGGCTTGATCGGTGCGGTTCGCGAAGTGCATTGTTGGAGCGACCGGCCCGGCACGTTTTGGAAACAGAACCTCGAGCGTCCGACCGACACCCCGCCCGTGCCGGACACGCTGGACTGGAACCTGTGGCTGGGCGGCGCTCCGGAGCGGCCGTATCATCCCGTGTACTGTCCGCGAGCCTGGCGCGGCTGGTTCGATTTCGGCACCGGCGCAATGGGCGACATGGCGGTCCACAACATGGACCCGGCATTCTACGCCCTGGACCTGGATCTGCCCCTGATGGCCGAGGCTCAGACCAGCCAGCCGCTGATGAAGGAATCCTATCCGGCCTGGTCGATCATCACCTATCATTTCGCCGCGCGAGGCGATCGGCCGGCGGTCAAAGTCATCTGGTACGACGGCGGCAAGTTGCCCCCGCGTCCCGCCGAATTGGAATCGCATCGCCAACTGGCGGACAACGGAATCTACTTTACTGGCGAGCGCGGCACGATCCTGGGCGGCGGGTGGTCGGGCACACCACGGCTGATCCCGGAAAGTCGCATGAAAGAAGCCCAATTGCCGCCTAAAACCATTCCTCGCTCGATCGGCCATCACGCCGAGTGGATCCAGGCCTGCAAGGAGCGCAAGCCGGAGGGGGCCCAGGCCGGATTCGACTACTCCGGACCCTACACCGAAGCTCTCTTGGTGGGCAATCTCGCGTTGCAGCTGCAGAAGCCTATCCAGTGGGACGCGGCCGCGATGCGCGCGAGCAATGCGCCGGAGGCGGAGCCGCTGATCCGCAAAAAGTATCGCGCGGGCTTCGGCATTGACGCGTAATTCGGAGGCTGTCTGCTGTCAGACTTTTCCTGACCGTCGCGTCGCTCACCCGCGCGGCGGCACAGTTTAACAAGTGCAGAAATCCCGGCCTGGATTCTTTGCTCGGCCACGTTCCGGCGGGTATGTACTTACAGTTGCAGTTGACATGGGTGAACGAGGGGAAAAGGGAAGTAACGAACGGCGGACTTGTGAAACGGGAGGGCTGACATGCAAACTCCACCGGAGATCGAACGCTGAGGAGCGGAAGGAGAAACGCTCCTCCAACGACGCGGGAACCGCCGCGGTGCAGGACGCGAGCAACGCGGCAAAAAGGATGGGGTGTCGGTAGTCTCTCACAGCAAGAGGAGGTTTTTGTCGAGGCGTTTTGGGTTGGTCGATTTCCAGTTTTTCTCTTTGCGTTACGACAGCAGACGAAAACAGTGTCGCCGCCAAGTACGGCGGCGGCGAAACGGCCAAGACAGATGGCTTTCGGATGTCGGCTCGATCTAAAGACCACGATGCATGACTCGTGCCCAGCCGCCGGCTGCCACCCGCCATGCGCGTCACGCCCGGCAGGGCATTTACAGACCGGACCGAAAACGACCTGTCGCAACCTGCGGTTCTATTCTCCCACGGACACGTTCAAGACCCTCTTCGCCAGACTGGCGTCGAGGGTCTTTTCTTTTGGTTGCTCACTTCCGCCGCAACGTAAAACTCACGTAATGCAGGCCGGATTCGTCATCGGTCAGCAGGCTGCCGCCGGGGGCCAGATAGCGGGCCAGGACGGAAAACGGCGGCAGGGGATGGTCCTGGAGGGCGCTGTTGACGCCGCGCAACAGTTGATTGCTCTCGGCGCGTTGGGCCAGCCGCTGGCGGGTCGTGTCGGCGGTGGCGATGTCGTACCACAGCCGCAAGGCCTCTTCGGGACGGTCGAACGCGATCAGGCCCGGCCGATCGCCGCCGGGCTGTCGGCGAATCTTGCTGGAGATCAGGCGGAATTCGAGTTGATCCGCCAGGGACTGCGAGGCGTCCCCCTTAGCCGCGATCGCCTGCTTCAGCAAATCCGTGCTGTCGCTCAGCAGTAAGTAGTCGTCCACGATGGCCACGGCCGGATCGGGTTGGCGAAGCGCCGGACCTCGGCGCTGCTTTTCCGGAGACGGATTCCCCACCGGCGCGCGGAAATAGGTCACGCCCGCGAACGAGTCCCGGCTCATCTGCGGCCCCGCTTTGGCGATCAGCGTGTCCAAGGTCTTTTGAAACGCCTTGGCATCCTTCAGCTTGATGCCCACCAGATTCGCTCGGCTGTTGATCCGCGCCGGCCGGACCATGGCGTTGACCAGCGTCACGCGGCCGGCGGTGGCGTCGATCACGTCCTTGCGGAAATCGATCTGAAAACGGTCCGCCAGATCGCGCTCGAAACTGTCGGCCAGCGCTCCTTCGCCTCGGATACTGTCGTACAGCGTCGCGAATTTGGAGTAGGTTTTGGCCAAATCCCAATTGACGGTCACATAGCTGGCTGCGTCCGCCGGCACCCATGCTTCGGGCGTCGTGTCGCCCGGCTGGAGCGCCAACAACTCCAAGACGCCCGCGCGGGGGTTGTCGAGCAGCAAATGCAGGTGCGTCAGGGCGTCGAATTCCCCCGTCGCAAATGTCACGCTGCCGCCCGCGCCGCGAATGCCATTCAATCCCAAAGCGGGAAACAGCGCGAGGGTCACCTGCGCGCCGACGTTGCCTTGCGAAAGACGGCTGAACAGCGTGATCGGATTGACGAACAGCTCGGCCTGCGGTGGCTGATCGTCCGTGCCGACGCAGCGCCGCATGACCGCGGCAAAGTCGGGATTGTCCGCCAACGTCCGCCCGCCGCCGGCCCCGTCCCAAGCTGCCAGCATCCCTTTGGCGACGTCTAGATTGCTGGTGACCAGCACCGTTTCGCCGCGGACGACGAAGACCAACTGCCGATCCGGGCCGCCTGCGCGATCATAAACGGTGACGCGCGTGTCGCCCAGCGTCTCTTCTTTTCGCGGGGAGCCGCCGGCCTCGATCCTTTGCCCGACGCGGTCCAGCAGCTTTTCGACCATCGGAACTCGCGAGCCGACATCGACCAGGAATACGATTGCCGGGCGGTCTTGCGGCGGGGCGACCACGGCCAGGCACATCTCGCCTTGCGGAATCGACAGCAGGTCGTCCAGCGACGCGCCGATCTCGGCCTCCACCCGCTGGAACGCCTCGATCACCGAACCGTACAACTGCGATACCAGAGGTTTCATGGCCGGATCCTGCCCGATCCGGCCGATCGCCGTCTCTTGGAACTTGGCAACCGTCTCCACCGTATCGGGCAATCGCAGATACAGGACCGTGTTGTCCGGCAGCAAGCGGTCCGCATTGGGGCGCTCCGCGGACTCGCCAAAGGCAGGGATCAATAGAGCCGTAGCGGCAACGAAGATGGCCGGAATACGGGAAGCCCAGATGCGGAAAACGATCATTCTCTCGACTCCTTGTTACCAACGGGGATCTGTAGCGGGATGATTTCGTCACGTGTCTGGCGCCCGCCACAGGTAATACCTTCGTAGCAGCGCTCAAGTTTTCACAACCACACAGAATACGAAGACTTTAGGGCTGAGATAATAGCTGCTGGTTTGGGCGAATATTCGCTGATAACTCGTAATTCTTGGATAATTTTGATAAAATGCCGTATCGGCAAGGGGCTGTTCGAGCCTGATGAATGCAGAAGAAGAGGAGTCAGCATTATGACCCGCAATTGGCAGCGCATTGCGACGGCGGCTTTGGTCGTGGGTTTGTTCCTACTGGTGCCGCGTTGCGCGCAGGCGCAGCCGAGCCCAAACAGTCAGAGCGGGCAGACCGGCCAGGCCACGCAGAACGGGAGGATGGATGGGGTCGGCCAGATCTCCGGCGATGAACGGTTTTTGCGCGAGAACCGTGATCCGGGGCAATTGGTCGGCGGCAGCGTCCAAGGGGTCGGCAATCTGCGCGGGCAGACGGACGCGGGCGGCCAAGCGACCAGTGGGATGTCCAACGATCCAAACGCCAGATTCAACGCCATGAACCAATTTGGTGGGGCCAACAGCGCCGCCAGGTTCAACGACATGAACCAATTCGGCGGCGCCAACAGCGCCGCCATGTTCAACGCGATGTCCCGTCAGCGTCAGCAATTGCGCGTGCCGTTGCGGCTGGGCCCCAACGGCGTTTCGTCTTCGGCGGCGATCCCTGCGGTTGCTAGCGGTCCCAATCTGCGCGTCCAGAAGCATCTGGCACGAATTCCGCAGCTGAAGAACTCGGGTCCGTTGGCCGTGGAGATGGAGGGCCGAGTTGCGGTGCTGCGCGGTGAAGTGTCGTCCCAACACGAACGGGACTTAGTGGCGCGGCTTGTACTCTTGGAGCCGGGAATCGCGGACGTGCGAAATGAGTTACAGGTGGCGGCGCTTCCCCCGTCGCCGTAGGCGCCGTGTCTGGTTCCGATGGAACGTCGGGCATGTGGGCAGCCAAGCCACTGCGATTGCCGCCGTCCGGAGTTTCCAACTGGGCCCCCGGGGCTGCCGCGGAGTTGGCGACCAATCGCCGTGCCATCGTCATCGGCAACGGGATCGTGGTCGAGCGCGGCCGCGTGAGGTTTTGCATATCCGGCTCAAACGTATGCGTCTGCTGCCAGCTGTCCCGCCGCAGGTCGGCCCTCGTTTGGGGCTGGTCGTAGGCCACGGGCCGAACCGTCTGTGGTTCGTGCGAAGATAGGGGCGTGAAGTATCCCTTGCGCGCGGGTTGCGGATTCTCCGGCGCTTTGCCGGGCAGGACGTTGATCGACTGTTCGCCCATCACCACATGGCCACCGGTCGACGTGAACACGGGCAGCAGGGTGATCGCCTTGCGGATGCCGCCGACTTGATCCCAAGGAATCCAAACGCTGTACGAAGCGCCCAATTCGGTCTCGGAATAATGCGAAGTGAATTGTTCCGGGGTGAAGCCAAACCGGCGGCTGGGCGCCTTGGCCGGCGTGCCGTCCGGCGACTCGTCGTAAGCATACACGATCAATTGGCCTTCGACCGGAACCGCCTTGTCTTTGGCGTTATAGAAGTATAGGCGGCCGCCGAAACCGCGCGTCGGCACTTGACCCGGCTGATTGTACATGGCGTCCGACCAGATCGAGATCAGCCGCACCGGTGTCTCGAACTCACTCGCCTTGAGCTTCTCGTCACTGCGCGTCCAGGACAGCTTGTCGGAAATCGTCGATGCGCCGCCGAAGTCCATGGCCTGACAGCCGGCTAACAAGGTTACAGCAAAGACGGGCAACCAACATCGCGATTTCATGAGTGTCATCCTTGACCTCGAAACTTCAAATGGTTCAGACCCGGTCGAGCAGCCCGGCATCCACCAGTTAAAACTGGTGGCAGACAGGGAGTCGGCTGAAGCCGACTGATTCGGACACGATTCCTCAGCCGTCTCAAACCGGTTCGCCGAGCACTCTTCTCAGCCGGCTTTAGCCAGCTCCCCGTCTGCCACCAGCTTCAGCTGGTGGTAGACGGATGTTCAACATCCTCCAAGAGCCGGCTTCAGCCGGACTTCTCGTCATGTCTTCAGACAATTTCCCCAGCAATGTCTTCAAGCAATGTAAGCAATGTCATGTTTTCACATTCTCGGAGGGTGAATTCTCGTCATCCTCTTCATCCTCGTCGCACCTCTCCAGCCGATCTTCTGTCTTGCCGTGCGCATCGTGGTCTTTTTGCGAGGCGATGTATCGTAGCACGAAAGGCAGGTTCTTCCGACCGAAGCTGACCACACCATAGCCGCGCTGCCATTGGAGGATCTGGGAACTTTCGTGCTGATTTGTGTCGTGCGAACTTCCGCCCTTGACTCCCTTGACCAGTTCGCTGATGGTGACATGCGGCTCGATGTTCACCGCCAAATGGATATGCGTCTCGGTGCCGCCAATTCCATGGAAATAAACTCCCTTGGTCTGCTTGCAGCGATCGCTGATAAAGCGATGGACTGTCGGTGCCAATTCGGCGGTCAACACAGTTTGGTCATCCTTGACATGCCAATTGAAATGGAGGTAGATCTCGTGATACACATGACTGGACATGGTTGAAACCTCCTATCGAGAAGCCCGGCTAAAGCCGGCTAACATTAAAATCCCTTGGCCCATTAACCACCAGTTAAAACTGGTGGCAGACAGGGAGTCGGCTGAAGCCGACTGATTCGGACAGGATTCTCCAGACCACAGCAGGATTCTCCGGCCGGATCGTTTCGAACATGCTAATCAACCCTTGTTCTCGCCGGCCAAAAACCGGCTCGCCGAGCAGTTCTTCTCAGCCGGCTTCAGCCGACTCCCTGTCTGCCACCAGCTTCAGCTGGTGGTAGTCGGATGTTCAAGACACTCCACAGCCGGCTTCAGCCGGACTTCTCGTCATGTCTTCAGACATTCTGGCCTACGGCGCCTGCGGCAGGCGGCGAGCTGGGGCATACGGCTCGTTCGTCATCGGCATGGCGTTTGGCGCCGGCCCCGCGGGCGGGGCCGGTGGCCCTTGGTTCGCGCCTTGATAGTCCAGCATTGCGCCGGGAAAGCCACCCGCGGGCGGCGGGCCGTAGAAGCCCGCGTTGGCGATCGGTTGGGCCGGCATGGGCCCCGGCGTCACGTGCGATGCGTCGCGAGGTGCCGCCGGCTCTAATTCCCGGCTTCGCCCCAAGTTGGTGTGTCCCGGGGGCGGCAGTCCAGAAGTCGAGTTCTCGTCGATCACCGGCATCGGCGGCGGAATAAGTTCCGCCCCCGTCGGGTTCGCGTCCGGGAAGATCATTGGCACCTCGGTCTCACAGTCGCACCAAGCCCCCTCTCGGGCTCCCAGCCCCACACAGCCGTACAACGCCATCACATCGGTCAAGCACCAGCTCATGCGTTCCGATTCCGCCATGCGGATCCGGTCGATATCATCATCACCGCGGATGATGTGCGGCGTCAGAACGATCAACAGTTCCCGCCGCCTCTCGACGTCCTGGGTGAATTTGAACAAGTGGCCCAAGACCGGGATTCCCGACAGAAAGGGAATGCCCCGGACGTCCGTACTCTTGGTGGTTTCGATCAGGCCCGCGAATACGACCGTCTGGCCGCTGCGCGCGCTGACGGTGGTGCTGGCACTCACGTTGTTGATGTTTTGAATGTCATTTCCGTTAATGGTCACGAACGTCTGGTCTAAGCGGGACCGCTCCGCGTCGATCTCCATGATCACTAATCCATCCGGCGTCACCCGCGGCGTCACGCCCAGAACGAGTCCCACCTGCACCTCGTTGATGCTTTGTTGTGTCGTATTGACGTTCTGAGAGATTTCACCGGGACGGGCCGTGACTTGGCCGACGTTGATGTTGGCCGGCTGGCTGTCGAGTGTCGTCACGGTGGGACGGCTCAAGATCTGGGCTCGACCTTCCTGTTCCAACGCGCGGATGAGCGCCGAGACCGCTTCGCTGCTGGCGGACAGGACCAGCCCGCCGTAGCCCAGCGTGGGACTGAACCGGCCCAAGCCGAAGGAACTCAAGCCTTGGCCGAGCAGGTTGGCGGGATTACCCGGCGTCGTATCGCCGAGCGGTTTGTTGTTGAAGTTGAACCCCGGCCGTCCGCCCCACGAGTTCGGCAGGATATTTCCCGTCGAGTAGGTGCGATCGTACAGCAGGGAGTCCTGCAGCCCGAATTCGGTGCCGAACTCGAGGTTATGGTCCAACGCCACTTCCGCGATCAATACGTCGATCTTGATCAGCGGCGGGCGGCGGTCGAGCGATTCGACGACGTGTTTCACCTCGTCGAACAGCTCTGGAGCGGCGCTGATGATGATCGTGTTGCTGATGGTTTCCGGGACGACGATCACCCGGCGGTTCCACTGGATGTCCGGGCTTTCCGGCGAGATCTGCAGCTGTTGCTGGAACAGCGTTGTGCGCTGCTGGATCCAGCTGGTCAAGGCGGTGGCGACCGTGTCGGCCCGTGTGTTGGCCAGCCAGTAGACCATCGTCTTGTGTTCCCGCAAGCTCTGTTCATCCAGGCGGAACAGGATGGCTTCGACCACGCCCAAGTCGCCCTCGGAACCGGTGGCGATGATGCTGTTGGTCCGCTGGTCCACGCCGAAGCGGACGGGCACCAGGGCGCTTTCTCCGCTGGCGGCCCCGGACTGCATCCCGGCCGCCAGGAAAGGACTCAGCGTGCCTTGGCCGAACAGCGCGGTCGCCGCTTGCGTGGTGGTCTGCTGGCCCAACAGTTGGTTCAACATGCTGACCAGTGCACGGGCATCGCCGTTGACGATCGTAAAGACCTTGATCTGCGCCTGGGCGTTGGGCAGCGAATCCAATTCCTTGATCAGGGCCTCGATCAGACTCATGCTCTTGGACGGCGCCGTGACGACCAGCGCGTTGCTGTTGGTATCCACCGTGACCCGGACGTCCGCCAACAGGCCCGACTCGATCGCTTTGCCGCCTTCCGCGTCCACGGTCATGAACGTCAGGATCGCGGATCGCAGCCGCGACCGCTCCTCCTGCTGGCCGAACGTCTGGCCGCCGCCAAAGGTCCCGGTGCGCGTGGCGCCCAACGGCACGCGGCTGCCGATCAGCTGCCAGTTCAGCGCATCCTGCAGCACGGGCCCCACGTCGGTGGCCAGCGCGTTCTTGAGCCGGAAGATCTTTAGTTCGTTGGCCGAGGCCGACGTTTCGACGTCCAATTCGGCGACCATCCGCCGCACTTCCTCCATGTCCGTCGGGCTGGCTTGCACGATCAGCGTATTGGTACGGTAGTCGCTGACCACGTTGACGCGGGTTCCCAGGGCCGGGCGGGACGTTCCAGACGCGGCTTGCGCGCCCAGCTGTTGCGTCTGGCCCAAGCGGTCCACAAAAAATGCCTGCAGGGTCGCTTGCGCGTCGGCGGCCGAAATGTGCTTGAGCGGGAACAGCTGGAATTGCGTTTCCGGTTTGGTCGGCTGGTCCAGCTTTTCGATCAGGCTCTTGACCGTCTCCACGCTCTCGGGCCGGCCGATCATCAGCAGTGCGTTCGGCTTGACCAGCGCTCGGATCGTAACCCGGCCCTGCCGCGGCGAGAGGATTTCGTTGTAAATGGTGCTTACCAAATCCGCCAGGACTTGGCTCCCGACATGGTGCAAGTGCAGGATTTCGATCGACGGCTGGGTCTCGGCGCTGAAGGTTTCGATTTCCGAGATGATCTTCCGCACGCGATCGACGTCCCGTTTGTTGCCGCGGATCACGATCACGTCCAGGCCTTCCAGGAATTCGATTTGCACCGGCCCGATCAGACCGCCGCCTTCTTCGCCAGCGAGCACCGTAGGGCTTTCGCCCGCGGCCGGCGTTGAGCCGTTCGGCGATTCTTTGGCCGGGGCCGCGGGGGCGGCGGGCGCCGCCGGCGCGCTCGCGCCGGCCGGATCTTCCTGTTGGACGATCGTCGAGGCGAGCCGGGTTGCCGGGTTGCCGTTCGCGACACCGCCGGTTTCCAGCAAGGCGACGGCGCGTTGGATTTTCCGCGGATCGGCCCGGTTCAGCGGGATCAGGTCGGTTTGTTGTCCGCCGGCGCCCGGCGAGCGGTCCAGCGTCCGGACGACTCGCTGCCACAGGGAAACGGAATCGGGCGAGCCGAGGAAGGACACGGAATCGCGGCGGCGATCGAGTTGAAGAACCGGCTGCAGACCCGCATCGGTGCTCAGGCTCAGCACCGCGACATCGCCGTCGTTGGTTGCGGTGCGGGACAGCCGCGCGCCCCAGAGGCGGGTCAAACCGTCTTCGAGGTCGCGGGACGAAACGTGCTGCAGCGTGACCGTGCGCGACGCAGCCGCGGCGGGGCCGACGACCGTCGCCGCTTCGGCGGCTGCCGCCGGGCGAAGCGTCTGGGCGATCTGCCGCTGGATCTCTTCGGGGGCGACGACCAGTAGTTGCGAGCTGCGCGAATCGGCGGCGATTCGTGCGCCTGTCTGTGGCGGAAATTTCCGGCGCATTTCTTCCAGCGTCTCGGCCAGCTTGGATTCATCGACCGGATAGTTGCGAACGATGGCCGAGGCGGCCGATTTGGCGCCGGCCGGCCGCGAAGCGACCGGCTGGTCTAAGGCTTCGATCAGCTGGCCGGCCAAGCGCTGCGTCGCGTCACCGCCTTGGACCAGAATGCGATTTCCCTTGGGATCGGCAACGACTTCGTACCGTGTACCCTCGCCCGAGAGCATGCTGTCCAGTTGGGGGACGACTTCGCCGGCCGGCGCATGTCGCAGACGGTACGCCTGGAAGCCGGGAGGGGTGGTGTCTTGGGCGGACAACAGCCAGGCAAATCCCACCAGCAGTGCCGTCATCCCACACAGCGGAGCGAAGCGGCGAACAAAAAGCAGTCGGGTTTGTGCTGTCATGGCCAAGGAGTCCTCAGCGGCCGCCGCGATCGCCGTTTTGGCAGTCCACGAGACTGCAAGCTGTGCAATTCGCGAGACGCGGCCGTAAAATCCGCACATCCAGAAAAATCGGCACAACTTGCCAAGTTCGTGAATCGAACTTGCCAGCAATGACGGGAAAATCGCGAGGCTTGTCGAGCGCGGCTGCCGCGCGACGATCGGGACGCGTCCTGTGGCGGGTTTGGTGCGTTCGCAGCGGAGAAATGCCTCACGATCAGGGCAGAACGCGGCAAAAAGACGCAAGTTTACGCCGATTCGGCCTTTCTCCAATAGGTTGCATTCGCTAATATCCCCCGGCCTTTTCAAGGCCAGGGCACTCGTCACAAGGCAGGCCGATCCGGCCGGCCCATGGCAGGCTGTGATTCGTGGACGGTGAAACGTTGTTTCGTGAAGAGGAGACTCCTCGATGAAGATGGTGTTCAGCAGAAGGATTCGTTTGGTCATTTTGACGGCTTCCATCGTCATGCTGCCGTTGCAGCAATTGCTGGCAGCCAACCCGCAGGCGATGGGGCACGCCGGGCTATCGTCTGCCGCTTCGTCCGGGGAGATTCGGGACGTGGCGTTGCAGGCGGGCGGCGCTCTGATGGGGCAAGTGGTTGACCTCCAAGGCAATCCCTGTCAAGTTGCGGTGCGCGTTGTGCGGGCCAGCGACCAGGCACCTTTGAGCGTTGTGCAGACGGACGCCCAAGGCCGATTCGCCGTCAACGGATTGAAGGGCGGCGTCTATCGCGTCGAAACGCCAGCCGGGGCGGCCATCTACCGGCTGTGGGCTCCGAACACGGCTCCCCCCTCGGCAACGGCGTCCGCGCTGGTCGTTCACGGCGACTCCACGGTTCGGGGCAATTTGGGCAGCATCGGCTGGTTCGGCTGGACGCTGATCGGCTTGGGAGTCGCCGCGGCCATCGCAATTCCCTTGATCCTGGACGATGACGACGCCAGTTGAACATGCGATAGCAGTTGGATGACCAGAGGTATTGCGACGAGGTGACTGGTTGTCGAGGTTCGGTTGCTGAGGGAAAAGCCATGAGAAAACAGCTGCGTTTTTGCCGAGGGGTCGCGGTCAGCCTCGCCTGTGTGGCATGGTTGCTGCCCGTGCGTGAAGTTGCCGCCGTACCGCCGGCGCCGGGCGCGTCGGGCGGCATAATCGACGTTCGGCTCGACCAGCGGGGGGCGGTGTGCGGCCGGTTGCTGGATGTCGCCGGCCGGCCGCTGGCGGATCGGCCGGTGGTCCTTCAACCCACCGAGGGCGAAAGCCGCGCCGCCCAGTCCGATGCCGCCGGCGATTTCGTGCTGCCGCGCATCAGCGCAGGCGTCCACCGGCTGACCGCGGCAGGCCAGACGGTGAACTGCCGAGTTTGGACGCACGCGGCCGCTCCGCCGTCGGCCACCGACCAGCTGACGGTGGTCGCCGGAGATTCGATCGTCCGCGGCCAGCAGCCGTTCAGCTGCATTTTCACGAATCCCTTGTTCATCGGTCTGGTGATTGCGGCGGCAATTGCGATTCCCATCGCGGTCCATAATTCGCAGAACGACCGTCCGCCCGGCAGTTGACCCTCGACTGACGCGGCGTTTCTCCCTTCCGTTGTTCCTTCCCCTGCGAGCCGATGTCGTTATTCAGGTCAGCCGGATTCCGTTTCCTGATTTCATCGCCGGGCGCTGCCTGTCGAGCGGTGCTGCTGATCGCGGCGTTGATCGGATGTGGCGGCTGTCAGAGCGCCAACTATCAAGCCGCCAAACTGCCGCCGGAAGTCGCGGCAGGCCGTGTCGAAGGCGCGCGGAAAGTCGATCTGTCCAGCCTGGCCCGGACGTCCGTGCGGAGCGAGGCGATCTATCCGGGAGACGTGCTGGAAATCACAATCGCCACGGGCCTGGAGGAAAAAAGCCCGGAACGCTGGCCGCTGCGAGTTTCCGATGCCGGCGAGGTGGGCGTGCCGCTGGTGGGCATCGTGCACGTGGCCGGGCTGCTGCTGCCGGACGCCGAACAGGCGATCCGGCACGAGTGCATCAATCGCCGCTTGTACCGCGATCCGCAGATTTCCGTCCTGCTGCGGAACCGCAAAACCGTCCGCGTCAGCGTGGTGGGCGCCGTGGCCAAGCCGGGCACGTACGAGTTGCCCGCGGTCAACTGTGATTTGCTGGCCGCCTTGATCGCTGCCGGGGGCCTGACGCCGGAAGCCTCGACGATCGTGGAAATCCGCAACATGCCGGATGCGGGCGCTTCGTACGCCGCCGCCGATCCCCGCCGCACCGTGGCTCAAACCGGCTCCGTGCGGATCGACTTGATCGCCGCCGGGCACGGCCTGAATCCCGATTATCGGATCGACGACGGCTCGGTGATCATGGTCCGCGAACAGGAACCGAAAACGATCCAGGTAATCGGTTTGGTTCGCAAGGCCGACCAGTTGACAATTCCGCCCGACAAGGAAGTCCGCTTGCTGGACGCGATTGCGATGGCCGGCGGCCTGACGACGGAATTGGCGGACAAAGTGCACGTGATCCGCAACTTGGAAGAATCCGACCAGCCGATCGTGATTCAAGCGTCGATGCGCGAAGCCAAACGCGGCGGCACGGCAAACCTGCGGCTGGCGCCCGGCGATGTCGTCAGCGTCGAAGAGACTCCGTTGACATTCACCGTCTCGACGATCCAGAACTTTATTCGTTTCGGTTTCTCGGCAGCCATTCCCGGGCTGTGATCCGAGAAGCGGCCCAGACAGCAAATCATGACCCACGAACATCCAGTCTCAGCCGAAGAAGTGGCCCCGCCGTCGTCGGCGGACAGTATCCTGGCGGTCATGCGGTTCTTCCGCGTCGTCTGGCACCGGCGGACGTATGTCGTCAGCGCGCTGGTCGTCGCCGGCCTGCTGGGCGCGCTGTATTACTTCACCGCCAACCGGATCTATCAAGCCACGGCCCAGTTGCTGATCCTGCAATCCGGCCAGGAAATGCTCTCGCCCGCCATGGGCGGCGCCACGAATCGCGAAGCCTTGATCCCGACCTACGAACGGCTGTTCAGCAGCACCGTGGTGCTCGAAGGTGCGATCCAGGAATTGCTTAAATCGCCTCCCCAGATGCGCGTCGATTTTGCCGGCGTGCCGCGGGAAAAATGGGCGGAAGGGCTGCGAAACCGATTGACGGCCAGCGCCGTCCGACGCACGAACGTGATCGAAGTCAGTTACCGGTCGCGGGAACCCAAAGCGGCTGAAGCCGTCGTGCATGCGGTCGTCCAGTCGTATCTGGCGTTTATGGAGCGGAATCACAAAAACGTCTCTGCCGAAATCGTCCAGATCCTGGAAAAGGAACGTACCGAGATCTCCCAGCAACTGGACCGCCGGCAACACGACATGCTCACCGTCCAGAAAAAAGTCCGCGATCTGGGCATCTCCGGCAAGCAGGACGTCGTTCACCCGGCCGTGCAGCGCGTCATGCGGCTGAACGAAGCATTGGTCAAAGTCCAGCAGAATCGCCTGCAGCTGGAAGCCTCGCTGGCCGCAATCCGCAACGCCGTTCGCGAAGGGGCCGATCTCCGCCAGCATCTGAATGAACTCGAGCCTCTGATCGGGCGCGAGATGATGCTCAGCGGCATGGGACTGAATACCAAGGATGCCGAAATGCGGTCGAACATCGAGCGCAAGGTGATGGAAGACCAGGCCAAACTCCAGACGCTGCTGAAACATTACGGCGACGCGCATCCGAAGGTCCTCGAAGTGGCACAGTCTATCCGCGGCGCGGAGGAGTACCTGCGGAACTACCAATCCTTGGCGGACCAACGTCTATCGGGCCTGGACGACCAACGGCTCCGACCCATGCTGGTCTCGATGGTCGAGGAGCGTTTGGCCGGCCTGTGGCAGCACGAAAGCAAATTGAGCCGCCAGTATGCCCAGGCGGAAGAGGAAGCGGTTCAGCTGAACGACCGCATGGCCGAGCTGCGGATGGTCGAACACGATTTGACGCGCCTCCGCAACCTGCACGACGGCCTGCTGGCCCGCATCAACAACATCGACATCGGCAAGGATCAATCGGACTTGCGGGTGGCCGTGGTCAGCGAGCCCAAGTCGTCAGGCTTGCCCGTGTCGCCTCGTCTTTCCCTGGTCGGCATGCTGTGCCTGCTGGGCGGACTAGGCGTCGGCGTGGCGCTGGTGTATGTGCTGGACGTGCTGGACGACCGCTTCCGCTCGCCCGAGGAATTGCAGGAACAGCTGCGCGTGCCCGTGTTGGCCATGATCCGCCAGCTGTCATTGGCCAAGACCGCGGGCCTGGAGGCGATCCAGGTGCACGTGGCTCCGGAATCCGTCGAAAGCGAAGCGTTCCGGACGTTGCGAACGACCTTGGCGTTCTCGGGACAGGACATGGAGCGGATCGCGATCACCAGCACCGAACCGGGCGACGGCAAGACCACCGTCATTTCGAATCTGGCCGTCTCGTATGCCCACGCCGGCAAACGCACCCTGCTGATCGATTGCGACCTGCGGCGGCCCGGCTTGACAAAGCTGTTCGAGCTGCGCGGTTCGGGCGGCGTGTCGGAAATCCTCCGCGACAATGAAGAAATCGCCGCGATGTGCGAAGCGCGGGTGCAAGCGACCGGGATCGAGGGCTTGGACATTCTGCCCTGCGGCCCCAAACCGTCGAACCCGGCCGAACTGATCGGCGGCTCGCGTTTGTCCGATCTGCTGGCGTGGGCCGAGTCGCACTACGATCAGATCCTGGTCGATTGCCCGCCGATCATGGCCGCCAGCGACGCGGCCGTCGTGGGCCGGTTGACCGACAGCCTGATCCTGGTCGTCCAGCCCGAAAAGAACCACCGCCGCTTGGTCTTGCGGGCCGTGAACGGCTTGGCCGCAATCGGCGTCCAAGTCGGCGGGATCGTGGCCAATCGCATCAATTCGGACAAGGGAACAGGCTACTATGGCTACGGCGGCTACGGATACGGTTATGGTTCCGGCTACGGATATGCAGAGAACGCGTCCGGCGAAGACGGCGACATGTCGGAAGCGGCTGCGGAATCGCTGAACCTGGCCGCTGATGCGCGTGAATCGCAAGCAAGCCCCGCCGGCGCGTCAAGCCAGGCTCACCGCCACCGGGTCAAGCCCCGCCGCGCCGCGTAAAGCCGGGCGGGAGACGCCGTTGCGCATCGTCCGTCGCCGCGGTCGGTGCCAACAACGGGCCGGCGATCTCTGCGTTTCTAGAGCTTCCCGCATGAAACGCAGAGGGAGATTGCGAGGGTTCTGAAATCTCAAATCTCAAATCTGAAATCTCAAATCTGAAATCTCAGATTTCAAATTTCAAATTTCAAATCCCCGCCCGCCCTTCCGGGCGAGAATCCCCACGGACGCTAGGAACGCCGGACCGCCGACAGCCAGCAGCGTCACGGAGAAGGGATCCCAAGTTAGCTCTAACGTGCTCGCATCCTGAAACATGGTCGCAGTCACGGCAGCGGCGTTGTTGACCGCGTGGCAGAGAATCGCCGGCCAGATCGACGCTGCGCGCCACGCGATCGTGCCGAGCCACAGGCCCAACGGAATGACGCCCAGCACGTGCACGGGATCGAGATGTGCCACCGAAAACACCAGCGCGCTAAAGCCCACGGCCAACAGAGGAGGCCAACAGCGCAATAGCCGGCTTTGCAGATAGCCTCGAAATAACAGCTCTTCCACAAATCCCGGAACGACCGCCACCAAGGCGATCAATCCCAACGGGAAATCGCGAACGTGCGTCCGCATCATCGCTTCGACCATCTTCAGCTGGTCGCTCATGTCGTCGACCAGCAGCGACAGCACATGCGAGGACAAAACGCCGATGATCGGTGTGCCCAACATCAACACGATCCAACTCCACCACGGCAGCCTGCCCCGGCCCAAATCAAGACGCCCCGTCAGCGACTGGGGCGACAGCCAGGCGGCTCCGAGCGCCGCACCCAAGAAAACCAACTGGCCCGGCACGATGATGACGAACAGACCGAATCGCGTCTGGGCAAAGTCTTCCAGCCAGGTTTCCATCCCCGGATTGCCTCGCAGAAATGCCGTCCCGTCAGACACCAGCATTGCGGCCGCCAAGACGATCCCGCCCACGATAGCGGCGACAGGAATCGCCAGGATGCCGACCAGCAGCGCCGTCCAAGCCCGCGGTTTGGCTGCCGGCCCGCCGGCCAATTCCGCCGCGATCACCTCTTCAGCCGGCGCCGGACAGGCATACGCGGAGTCAACCGTCGCCACCGGAGGCCCGGCGGCCGTTGCGGACTCGTCCCGGCGCATGTCTGGTTTCTCGTCCGCCGTGCGCAAGGTGAAGTCCTTGTCGGTTTGCGGGGGCGAATCCGAGGACGCCGGATCGCCGTCGGTGGAATCTTCGTTGATTGTCATGGGCCCAGCTTACCAAGTGGCATGGTACGAGCGGAATCCTGCAGCGAGAAAAATGCGGCCAAAGCCAGCGCGGCGGTTTCCACGCGCAGAATCCGCGGCCCCAGGCTGACACGCTGCCAATCCGCCGCGGCTGCCAATTCATCCTCGGTGAAACCGCCCTCCGGTCCGACGGCCAGCCAGACATCGCGCGTCGGGTCCGGCGCGGGCAACCCAGCTAGCGGTACGGCGCCTGGTCCGAAATCCGCCAGCAGACGGCTGGCCGTGCCGTCCGCTTGCCGGCAGTATCGGTCCCACGGCAAGGGCGCCGCAATTTGCAGCAGCAGGTTTCGGCCGCACTGTTTCGAGGCTTCGATCACGTACCGGCCGAGCCGAGCGACGGCCGCCGCACCGGGCTCGGCGACACCGCGCCGCGCGATCAGAGGAACGAGGCGCGACACGCCCAATTCAACAGCTTTTTCGACCAGCCAGCGTTGCCGCTCGCCTTTGGGCAGCGCGATCCCCAGCGTGATCGAGACGGCGGTTTCGCGGCACACCTCATGGCGAGCTAGCACCGCCAGATCGACGGCCGCTCGTGCCAGCCCGGTGATCCGCGCGGAGAATTCGGCACCGCTGCCGTCGAACAGCGTCACCGCGTCACCGACTTGCGCGCGGAGCACGCGGATCAAGTGCTCCGCCTCCGGCCCGCTCAGCTGCGCGGTATCGCGGAGAATGAGACGGTCGCTAAAGAATCTTCGGTCCATTCGGGCATCCCGCCGTTTTTTGTGGAAGTCTGACGCCGATTCTACCGATTAGCACAGCGATACGGAACCAGCCGCCCCACGCGCGCCAGAAGGATGCTTCCTTATGCCTCGTGATCACCGCCGACTGCCGTCGCCATGTGGCAGCGCCAGCCATGCGCCTGTGTTCTGTCCCAGCCCGACCCATCAGGAGGCGCTGGCCCGGCTGCATTTTCTGGTCGCCGAACGACGTTCCTTGGGCATTCTGACCGGCGGGGACGGCAGCGGCAAATCGCTCGTGCTAGCAACCTTCCTGGACGAGTTGCCTTCGGCGCAGCGGCCCGCGTGTCTGGTCAATCTATGGGGCTTGGAGCCCCGCGATCTGTTGCGGGAATTGGCCGCCGGTTTGTATGCCCAGCCGCGAACCGGCGATGACGTATCGTCGCTGTGGCAGCGCATCGGCGAGCGGCTCCGCGCCAACCAGTTGATCCGTCTGCGGACCGTTGTCTTGCTGGATGATGCCGATGAAGCGTCCCACGAAGTGCTGATCTTTGTGTTGCGGTTGCTCAAGTCACAACCCGGCGGGCTGACGTTGGTCTTGGCCGCGGACCCTGGGCGGCTGACGCGATTGGGCGGCGACTTGCTCCAGCTGTCACAGCTGCACATCCAATTGGAGCCCTGGGAGAGGGACGACGTCAAAGAGTACCTGCAGTCGAATCTGGCGCGCGCCGGCGGCGGTCTGCAGGGCTTCGACGATGCCGCCGTCGAACGCTTGTACGACTTGTCCAATGGGGTGCCGCGGTGGGTCGCACATCTGGCCGAACTCACCTGGCTGGCGGCCGCCGGCGGCTGTCGCGACTTCATCGACGCGGAAACGGTGGAATCGGCGTACCAAATGTTGAGCGACTCGTATCACGCCGCGTCGGCCGGATAGCAGCCCGCGGATCCGCGCGGCTACGTCCCCTTGCCCGCTTCCGCCATGCCGCGGAGGATGCTGTCCTTGACCGCCGCCACATCCACGTCGGTGGCAACCGCCAGATTGGATCGTGGGGGAGCGAGGCGCCGACGATCGAAAACAGTGGCTCCCTTGGTCAGTTCCCCGCTGGTTTCCACGTCGCCGCTCAACTCCTCCGTCTCGAATAATTCGGGGTGCAAGGCGGCCGTCAGCGCCACCACATCTTGCAGGTAGATCCTTTCCAAGCCCAAATGCTGCCGGTAGGCGCGGAACGCAAACGGGATTAGGTGCCGCAGCAAGTAGCCGGCCCGTGTCGTCTCGCTGGGCAGCTGTTCGATGATCTCCAGCGTCAGTTTCACCTGGTCCGTGACGTCCAGCGGGATCACCGTCTTGGTAGCCGCCGAGCGAAATACGGCGCGGGCGGCGACCGGGTCGTGAAACATGTTGAATTCTGCAGCCGGCGTCGCATTGCCGATGCCGCCGAGGCTGCCGCCGGAAATGATGACCTGATCGACGCTGAGGGCCAGTTCCGGATCGCGCTGAAAGGCTCGGGCCAGATTGGTCAACGGACCCAGGCACAGGATCGTGACCTGCCCGGGAGCCGTCCGGACTTCGTCGCAAATGATCTTTTCCGAGGGATGCTGATGGTGCAACTGGGCGGCGGGCAAATCGAGGCCGCCCAAGCCGTTGTCGCCGTGCAACCGCCGCAGATCCGGCGCCGGCGTCCCTTCGGACGGCGAGGCCGTTCCCACGCGAGGATAGCGCGGCGGATCCAGATGGTCGAGCAGCACTTGAACGTTCAAGCTGGCCTGTTTCGCCGATACGTTGCCTTCGGCGGCCGTGACGGCCAGCACCTCCAGCCGGGGATCGAACAGGGCCAAGCACAGCGCGACCGCATCGTCGATGCCCGGGTCGCAGTCGATGATCAGCTTTTTCGCCATCGCCAGATTGCCGCCTTTCCCAGATGCGAATCCCGTCACGTAGCCGCATGTCTCCGAAACGCGACTGTCGGTCTCGGAGAGACCAAGCCACGTGAATTACACCGTGGGCTGCCCTGCCGCCCGACTCGGTCCCGTATTCTAGAGCAGCCCGAGGGCCAAAACAAGCAGCATGCCGGCCGCGTCCGGCATTTCGGGAGGACCGCGACGACGATGACGATTCTGCAGAGGCGGTCTCGCAGCGCAGTTGACCGTGACCGAACCAGACGTACACTTGGGGTTATTGGAAGGTCCCCGTTCCGCGACAGTCCGTCCGGGACGCGGTCCTTTGCTTCCCGAACGACAGGCGACTCCTATGTACGAGCAATTCGGCCCTGGGGTCCAGGGCGCTGCGGTCGAATTCCGGTTGTTCTTCCCGGACCGGTCGGCGGATCCGCTGCAGTACACCAAGGGCGGCTTGCCGAGGATTAAGAAGATCCAGGTCGTCGGCGACTTCCAAGCCCAGCTCGGCTCCCGGAATTGGGATGTGGATAGCGCGCCTCAGCTGGTGTTGGAGCCGCACCCGCAGGGCTTGCTGTACCGGTATCGAATTCCGGAACTGCCCGAGGCTTTTTATCAATTCAAATACTTCGTGACGTTCGAGAACCAAACCACGCGCTGGTGCACCGACCCCTGCACCCGATACGCCGCCACGAAGCACGAAAATGCGGGCTTCGTGATCGGCGGTGATCGCCAGCCGGTGCGGGAGATCGCCCATCGCCTGCCGTTGAAGGACTTGGTCATCTACGAACTGATGATCGAAGACTTTACGTCCGGCTATCGTCAGGATCGGGCCCCCCTGGATGCCGTCTGGGACAAACTGGACTACCTGCAGGAGTTGGGCGTGAATGCGATCGAATTCACGCCGTGGACCGCCTGGCGCGGCGGCGAGTTCAGCTGGGGTTACGATCCGTTCTTGTTTTTTTCCATCGAGAATCACTACGTCGCGTCTGCGGCGGAACCGCTGGACCGTTTGGTTCGCTTGCAACGGTTGGTCGACGAACTGCACCGCCGCGGTATGCACGCGATCATGGACGGCGTGTTCAATCACGTCAGCACCGGACTGAATCCGGATACGGGGTTTCCCTATCATTGGTTATACCAAAACCCCGACGAATCGCCATACACGGGCGGTTTTGCCAAAGGCGGTTCGTTCGAGGATCTGGCGTACAGCAACGGCTGCACGCAGCAGTTCGTGCTGGATGTCTGCAAGTACTGGCTGGACACGCTCAAACTGGACGGCGTCCGCTTTGACTATACCACCGGCTTCTACCAGCCCGGCGACAACTCCCAGGGCGTCCCCCGCTTGATCTCCGATTTGCGGAGCCACTTGGTCTCCCAAGGGCGGCACAATGTGTCGCTGATCATCGAGCACCTTACGGACGACTCGTATGCAGCCATCCAGGACACCAATCAAATCGATGCCGACGGCTGCTGGTATGATCGTTTCCTGCTGGACGTGCCGCGGTACGCGGCGGCCGGTCGCGTGACGCCGTCGCTGATCCGCGTGCTCGATACCAACCGTGGTCTGGCGGCCGGAAAGTCCCCGGTCATCTATATCGAGAACCATGACCATTCCACGGTCGTGAACCGGATGGGCGGCCGCGAACAATGGTGGCGGGCCCAGCCGGCGCTGATCGCCTTGCTCACCGCGCCCGGCGCCGTGCTGCTGCACAACGGCCAGGAATTCGGCGAGGACTACCAATTGCCCGACAGCGGCCGAGAACGCGTGATCCCGCGGCCGCTGCGTTGGGAGTGTGCCGACGACGAGAGTGGCGGCCGGCTGCGGATGTTGTGCCGCCAGCTGATCCGTTTGCGGCACGAATGCCCCGCGCTGCGTTCCCCAAACTTCTATCCCCGGTCGTACGACGAGAAAGCCACTCACTTCAACCAACAGGGCTTCGGAATTGACGAGGACAAAGACGTGGCGATCTATCATCGCTGGGGAAGCGATGCCCCCGGCTCCATGGAACGTTTTATCATTGTGCTGAACTTCTCAGCCTTCGAGCAACTGGTGGACGTCCCTTTTTCGATCAACGGCCTGTGGGAGGAACGGCTCAGCGGCACGAAAGTAGCCGTCCGCGATTTTCGTGTCGAGAATTGTCGCGTCTATCCTCACTGGGGATGTGTTTTTCATCGAAAAGATTAGACCGTGGCCGTGGAACGTATGCTCGCCACCCGCGTCGTCCGTTCTCCGCCTCACTCGCCGATGATCTTGATCAACACGCGTTTCGGCCGCCGGCCGTCGAACTCGCCGTAGAAGATCTGCTCCCACGGACCGAAATCCAGTTTGCCTTCCGTGATCGCCACGACGACCTCGCGCCCCATGATCTGGCGTTTTTGGTGCGCGTCGGCGTTATCTTCGCCCGTGCGGTTATGTTGGTAACGCTGGGGCGAGGCGTCGAACGGGGCCAGTTGTTCGAGCCAGCGCTTGTAGTCTTCGTGCAAGCCCGGTTCGTCGTCGTTGATGAAAACCGAAGCCGTGATGTGCATGGCGTTGACCAGTACCAGGCCATCGCTTACGCCGCTCTGCGCGACCGCAGTCTCAACCTGCGACGTGATGTTCACAAAAGCCATCCGTGCGGGAACGTTCAACGTCAAGCACTGGCGAAACGATTTCATCGGAGGGCGGCCTTTCATGGTGGACTTGGCTGCCGAGATGATTGGCAGCATCGGCTGTCGAGCGTCTTTTCCGGATGCTGCCGCGCCCGATGCCCCGTCATACGTATTCATCCATGATCGGCCAAAAAACCGAAAGCAACCGAGCGGAAGATTTGTAAATTTGATATAATTACGTAGGACGCTGAATACGCAAAAGAGGAGTTGGCAGATGTTGATTCCACGGCACATCGACCTGCACTGGGAGCTTCTGAGATGGCTGGCCATCCTCTCGCTGGCGGTCGCGACGGCCATGGCATTTGCCCGGCACGTCGGCGGAGAATTCGCATGGTGGTGATCCGCCATCGGCCGGGACGAATCTCAGTGCGCCATATCTTGAATGCATCTAAGCCGCGTCGCGGTAGCGGTTTGTGCGGCGCTCGCCGTACGCCGGGGGCGGAGTTGCCGCGGTGGGTGGATGCTCCAGCAAGAACAGTTCGACCGCTTGGCGAACGTGGGCCGCATGCGCCAGGTGCGCCGGCAAGCCAAAGAGGGCCGCGCATCGCCCGAGCACGTGCAGATACGCGCGCGGATGTTTCCAATCCCGCAGCACGGCGCCCAAAATCGTTCCGGGATGCGTGATCAGCGACGCCAACCAGCCTTGTGCTGCCGCATGGCGCCAGAAGACGCGTTCGGCACGTTGGCCGGAACAGAAGGACTCCGCGTGGCATGCCATCGCGACCGCTGACCGCACGACACAGGCGGGTTCCAACACGGAACGATAGCCGAGCGATTGAAGCGACAGGGCGAAATCGGCATCCGTCCAAGTGCCGTCCAGTTGCTCGCAAAACCCGCCTATCGCTTCCCAAATCCAGCGACGATAGAACCCGGCGGAGAAAGCCGGACCGAGGATCGGCCGCTGGAACAGCCGCCGGCAGTCGGAGACCCGCCGCCCGGCCGCGTGGAGCAGACGCCGGCCGCCCCGCGTATATCGCAACCCAGCTGCCACAACCAAGTTCGGATCGCCCGCATCGACCGTCAGCGGAGCGACCGCGCCGACTTGCAGATCCTCAAACGGCTTCAAAGCGATTTCTGTCCAGCAATTCCAGGCGAGAACGCCTGGCTGGATCACATGCAGGATCTCGCCCCGCGCGGCCCTGCATCCGGCGTTCACCATGCCAACGGGACCCGCGTTGTTGGCCGCTCGGACGAAGCACACTTCGCCCCTCAATTCATACGGATCAGCGTACTCCTGAGAGTGGACGACGATCACTTCGGACTCGATCGGCCGGTGTTGCAGGACCGATACGAGCGTGTCTTCGAACACTTCGTCGTCCGCGCACAACGGAATTATGATAGACAACCGGCACACAGGTCACCTTCCTTGCCTCTCTACCCGTCTTTAATTCGACCGATGTGCGGCGGAAAGTTAATACGAACGTTAGAAACCGGCTGGCGTTTTCGATGGATTCAGGCAAGCGAGGCGCGCAAAAAAGCGTCCTGCGGCGACGCCGCAGGACGCTTTCCTATATGGGAAAATGCGATATTTCCGCCAACGTTAGTTGCGGCTCAACGAGCCGTACTCACCTTGGTAAACCGGTTTCTTGTCGCCAGCTCGGCGAACGGCCTCTTGACTCACCCGCCCCGCAACCGTCAACTCTTGGGGCGAAAAGAACTTTTCGGTGTAGCCGTTACTCAATTTGACGCGGTCTTTCGCCGCAAGCTCGTCCCAGCTGAGGCCGTTCCCCAAGTGCCAAGTCGCTGCCTGAGCTACGTTTTGGGCCAATTCTCCGCGGCCAAGCATCTTGCACACCTCGATCACGCGCTGGTCCTGAGTAAACGATTCGATCGGGCGAA
>Ga0366819_10005_pt1 | contig 136647 bp, 91 predicted proteins | sample TotcelFGM3001N15_FD_207091 | JGI IMG/M metagenome (GOLD analysis project Ga0366819, IMG submission 207091) | Enriched cells from coal bed in the Powder River Basin, Montana, United States - Total cells FGM rep3 HSBNCT.FGM.300.1.N15 ... | reverse complement strand
TCGGCACGCTCAGCGCGATCGACCCCGACGGGCCGTCCAGCGTTGGCTACAGCCTGGTCTCGGGCACGGGCGACGCCGACAACGACTCCTTCACGATCGACGCCGGCAACAACCTGCGCACCACAGCGCGGTTCGACTACCAGGCGAAGAACTCCTACTCGATTCGCGTGCGGGCAACGGACCAGGGGGGGCTGTGGTACGAGAAGCCCTTGACGATTTCCGTGACGGCCACGGGACTTCTGGCACTGAACTGGAGCACCTTTCTGGGCGCGGCCGGCGCAGACACCAGCTACGCGGTGGCGATCGACGAAGACGGCTACGTGTACGTCGCGGGAGGCACCGAATCGGCGGCCTTTCCCACCACCGCCGGCGCCTTCCAGACCGCGCCGGGCGGCGGCAGCGACGCGTTCGTCGCCAAGTTCACGCCCGGCGGCAACAACCTGGTGTATTGCACGCTGCTGGGCGGCTCGGGCAGCGATACGGCGTATGCCATCGCCGTGGACTCCGGCGGCAACGTGCTGGTGGTCGGGCACACAGGCTCCACGAATTTCCCCACCACGAGCGGCGCGTACGATCAGAGCTACAACGGCGGCGGCGACGGCTTTGTCGCCAAGCTGGCGCCGGACGGCGCGAGCCTCATCTACTCGACGTTTCTCGGTTCGGGGGTGCACGAGCATCTCCGTTGCGTGGAGGTCGACTCCAGCGGCAATGCTTACGTGGCCGGCTTTATCACCGGCAACGGAGCCTACCCCACGACGGCGGGCGCCTACGACACCAGCTACAACGGCGGATATGACCTCGTCGTCACCAAGCTCAACGCGACGGGCAGCGCCTTGGTCTACTCGACCTTTCTGGGCGGGGCGACCGATGAAACCATCGAGGCCATCGCCCTGGACGATGCCGGCTGCGTGTATGGGACCGGGCTTTCTTGGGGCGGCTTCCCCACAACGTCTGGCTCGTTCCAGCCGACGATTGGATCTCCCTGGAGCGACCACGACGGCATCCTGTTCAAGCTGAATGCCAGCGGCACGGCCCTGGTCTATTCCACTTATCTGGGCGGCGGGGGCTACGACGACCCGTACGATCTCGCCGTGGATTCGGCGGGCAATGCCTACGTGGTCGGCCGCACCTTGTCGGCCAATTTCCCGACGACCGCTGGCGCTTACGACCGCACGTATGGCGGCGGCGAGGACGGCTTCCTGACGAAGATGAACCCGGCCGGCAGCGCCCTGGTCTACTCGACCTACCTGGGCACCGGCGGGTCCGAACAGATTTTCGGCGTCCGAGTCGATTCCAGCGGTTACGTGTGGGTGGCCGGCTGGACCAACTCGAGCCTCTTCCCGACAACCGCGGGCGCCTACGACACCAGCCACAATGGCGGGCGCGACGCCTTCCTTACCCAGTTCAACGCCGACGGCACCGCACTGGCCTACTCGACTTTCCTGGGCGGGTCGGGGGACGAAGGCGCCAGCGCGCTGGCGGTCGACGGCAACGGAGGCGTGTGCGTGATCGGCTACACCGCCTCGGCCGGATACCCGGCAACGGCCGGCGCCTATGACAACAGCCACAACGGCGGCAACGACGTCTTCGCCACAAAATTTGCGGGCGAGCTTCCCAGCCCCGCGCCCACGGCGATCGATCTGCTGCCCGGCAGCGACACCGGCTCAAGCGACGGCGACGACCTGACCCGGCGGGACAACAGCGATGGTGATAAGACCCTCCAGTTCTTGGTCAGCGGGACGATCGCCGGGGCTACGGTCATTCTCTACGACTCGGCCGACCATGTGCTCGGATTCGCCGTGGCGGCCGGGGAGACAAGCCTGATCACCACCAACGGCAGTGTGGATCTGGCGGACGGCCCCCAGGCGATCGCCGCGCGCCAAGCCGAGCCCGGCAGGCTCGAGTCGGCGGCGGCAACGCTGACGATCACCATCGACACGGTCGCGCCCGACACGCTGATCGACAGCGGCCCCGCGGAGATCAGCAACAGTGCCACGGCCACCTTCACCTTCCACGCCAGCGAAGCGGGCTGCACTGTGGAATACCGACTGGACGGCGGAACCTTCTCTTCCGCGTCGAGCCCCCTGGTGCTGTCCGATTTGGCCCTGGGCAACCATACCCTGGAGCTGCAGGCCAAGGACTCGGCCGGCAACCTGGACCCGTCGGCGGCCGTCTACACTTGGAGAGTCAACGCGGCGCCGACCGATCTGGCCCTGTCGCCGGCCTCGATTGCCGAGGACGAGCCCTCCGGCACGGTGGTCGGCAGCCTCTGGAGCGCCGATCCGGACGCCGGCGAGACCTTCACCTACACGCTGGTCTCGGGCGCGGGCAGCGACGACAACGGCTCGTTCACGATCGTCGGCAACCAACTCCAGACGGCCGCTGACTTCGACTACGAGACCAAGTCGAGCTATTCCGTCCGCGTGCGCACCACCGACCAAGGCGGCCTCTGGTGCGAAGAGGCCTTCACGATTACGGTGGGCGATGTCAACGAGACGCCCAGCAACCTCACGCTGGCGCCGAGTTCGGTGGCGGAGAACCAGCCGGCGGGCACGGTCATCGGCACGCTTGCTACCACGGACCCGGATGCGGGCGACAACTTCACCTACACGTTGGTCTCGGGCACCGGCAGCACGGACAACGGCTCGTTTGCCATCGTTGGCAACCAGGTGACGACGGCAGACGTGTTCGACTACGAAGCGAAGAGCAGCTACACCGTTCGAGTGCGGACGACCGACCAGGGCGGGCTGTGGTTCGAGAAGGCATTCACGATTACGGTGAGGGCGCTGGCGGTCAGCGTAGATCCCCGGGAGACGTCCGATCCTTCACCCGCTCTGACCGGGACGGTGAGCGACCCGGCGACGACCATTCGCATCGTATTGGGCGGCACTGCCAACGTTTACACCGCCACGAACAACGGAGACGGTACCTGGACTCTGCCGGGCGGCGTGATCGCTCCGCCCCTGGCCGTGGGCGTTTACGACGTCCAAGTGACGGCCACGGATCCCGTAGGGAGTTGGACCACCGATTTGACGACCGACGAATTGGTCATCGTTCCCGAGGTGTTGACCTACCATCTGCCGCCGGGCAACGGCCCCGATGAAATCACGTTGCGGCGGAACGGGGCACGGCTGGAGATCTTCGATCATGCCACCAACGCGGTGGCCGTCAGTTTGCCACTGGGTGAACTGCGGCGGGTCGAGATCGTCGGCGCTGACGACGAGAGCGATCGGATTCACATCGATTTCGCCCAGGGTGGCTTCTTCACGGTCCGCGAGGCAATTCACGTATCCGGCGGAACCAGTGGACAGGACGAGTTGCAGGTGACCGGTGACGGCATCATCTCGGCACGACTGTGGTCCCACAGTGAAATCGTTGGACAAGGAATCCTCACCGCGGTCCGTCATGCCGACGAAGTGGCGATCCACTTTACCGGATTCCAGCAGCGCGGCATCCTGACAGTATCGGACGTCGTGTTCGAGAACGCTTTGCCGATCGGCGCCGATGTGTTAACGCTCGGCACCCCGGCCCTCGTCGCGTTGAGTTCCGAGACGACGTTGACCGACGGATTGTTGGATGCTCGCGGAGGCGTCGCCTTGGGACCGGCCTGTCGCCTGATCGGGCAGGGGACCGTGCTCGGGCGGTTTGCCGGCCAAGAGGGCTCGACGATCGCGGCGACCGGCGACTTGACTCTGGGCGACAGCAGCTATTTGGACGGATTCTTCCACGATGGGGTGCTGTCGGTCAATCACCATGTGGTCACGATTCACGACGGCGATCAGGCGGTCTTGGGTTTATTGACCGAACTTGGCGACGTGCTGGGGTCTGGCACGTTGAACGCCGTCAACGGATCGATTCTGCTCGTCGGGCGGAGCTTGCGGGGCGAGGGCGTGATCCGCGGCGATTTCGAGAACCAGGGCAATGTGGTCGGCGAGGGGTCGGACTCGGAAGCCGTCTTGGAATTCACGGGCCGGGTTACCGGGGGCGGGGATTTCGCTGGCAACATTCTCTTCTCCGGCACGTATTCTCAGGGCAACAGTCCGGCGGGGATCGATTTCCACGGGAACATGCAGCTGGCCGCGTCGGCGACGCTGGTGGTCAAGATCGGCGGGACGGTTGCCGGCAGCGAGTTCGACCAAGTGCGGATTGCCGGTACGGCGCGGCTGGGCGGCGCACTGGAGGTCACCATGCGGGATCTGCAGAACGGCTACCAGCCGCGCGTACTGGATCGCTTTGCCGCCCTGCAGTTCGCGGGGGCGACGGGCGAATTCGCGGCGTTCGAAGGTCTGGAACTGGGGAACGGACTGCGCTTCGAGCCGGTGTTGGAGTCCGATAGTTTTGAACTGGTCGTGATTCCGGCCAGCTGGCAGAACTACCGCAATCGGTTTGATGTCGACGACAACGGCCGAGTGTCGCCGCTGGACGTGCTCCGGCTGATCAACGAGATCAACCGCGGCGATGCACGGGTGTTACCGACAATCTCCAGCAAGGGTGAGATGCCGCCGAACTACTGGGACGTGAACGGCGACGGCCATCTGACGGCTGGCGACGTCCTGGCGGTGATCCGTTACATCAACGGGGCGTTGCTCGGAGCCGTTGTCGGTGGCGAAGGCGAGCAGGCGGCGTTGCGATCCGGCGAGATTCCGTCGGCGGCAGGCAACGCCTGGCCTGTGTCCGAGTTTGTCGCCATAGCCGGGTCTTCCGTAGGTCGTTCCCCCGCGATGTCTTGGCGCGAGCCTCTGCGTTGTGTGAGCCAGCATGTGCTGGCCGTATCCTCCGACGCGATGGGGCAGCGGCTGCGGGGCAACGCCCACTTCGAGACGAACGGCAGTGGTACGACGTCGGGCGGTTACTGGCGCGATGAATCTCGTGCAAGCAGTCAGATTCGGGCAATCCGCGAGGATGACGAATGGTCGTGCCTCGAAGCTGCACTATCCGAAATCGCGGAGGAGATCGCGGAGAGCTGGAAGGCAAACAATGAAGACCGCGGCAGTGAAACCGACAAGTGAAAACCGCGGCTGGCTAAACCTGGCCGCCGCGGACAGTTGGGCTGGAGTTCCTTTCTTGAATAGCGTGGACGAGCTTGCTCGATGGGACGACGATTCTGCACTAGGAGCACGAGCACGAAAAACAAAAATCGCTTATCACTTTTCCAGCAGCGACTGTTCTCGCGGGGCGGCCTCTGCCCGCTGCTCCCGTTCGGCCATGCGGTTCCGCCGCGCCAATCGGCCGAATGCGATGAAGCCGAACAGCAGCCAGAACACGGTCACGGCAGCGGTGATGCCCAGGACGGTGCGGGCTCCCAGGGCCAGGATCAATCCGATCGAGGCGCCCGTGAATAATCCGCCGCCGACGATCGGCTCGAAGAGCATCTGCTTGTAACCAAAGCTCTCCAGCGCCCCGGATTTGTTTGTTGGGTCGGAAACCCGCATCAGCAGCAAGCCGGTGACGGTCACACCCATGGATTGGCCAAAGTCGCCGATACTCCGCTCGAACCACGCCGTGGGAATCATCCGGGGCGCAATCACGATCACGACGAATAGGTTCCAGGCGGCTCCCGCGAAGGCGAGTAACAGGAACGGCACGAAGTTGTCGCCGATCGCCCGCAGCGACAGCGTGCCCAACGCCGCGACGATCGTATAGTCCAGCGCCGCACCGCTGATGCGACTCATCAGCCGGTAACTGATCAAGTGGCTCTTGCCCAACCGGTCGAAAACGATCTGGATCAGAACGCCGCCGATCATCGCCATCGGAAACAGGGGCACATGGGTGAACACGCGCGTCGCGTTGCCTTGAGCGTCCGGCGCGCCCCAAGTCGCGGCCTCGATCCCGCGCAGAGCGGCCAGGATCAGCCAGCCGATACCGATCGCTACGGCCACGAGTCCCAGGTGCAGGGACAGCGGATCGGTGGGTTGGCTTTCCCGCTCCTTGTCGCGGATCAGTTCGCGGATTTCTGCCTCCGTGATGTCCTCGGAGTACAGCTTGACGTCGGCCAGCGATCCGGCGTCCGCGCCGGGCTGAATCACGCCGCGGCGGACGGCGATGTTGATCAGGATCGTCCCGAGCAGCACCCCGCCGACCAAGCCCACCGTCGCCAGGCCCAAGGCGAGGTCTTGGCCGGCGGGCCAGCCGGCCTCGTGAAACGCTTGGCCCATGCCCGCCGCGGTCCCGTGCCCGCCTTCGAATGCGATCTCGATCAAGGCGCCGGCGATTTCCGGCAGGCCGAACACAGGCGTCAGCACCAGGATCGCCAGCAGTAAACCGACCACATACTGGCCCCACGCCATCGTCTGTCCAAAGCAGACCTGCGGCCCGGCGGTGTACCAGATCTTCTTCAATCCCGGAATCGGTTTGCCCATCAGCAAGGCGGCAAAGACGACGCTGATCAGCAGCCCCGGCAGGGAACTCCAAATCGCCGGCGTCTGGGCTGGAAACAACCCGTGCTGCAGCCAAGTGCCCTCGCCCGCCAACCGCAAGGCGGCGGCGCCGAGAACCTGGGGGCCCAGCAGCAGCGCCAAACCGCCGGCGATCAGCGAACTCGGCAGAAACAGCGCACGCAACCATTGCACGTTCTGCCGGATCAAGCGGCTGACAACCAGCAGGATCCCCAAGATGACCGCCGCCCAGAAGGCATCTTGCATGGACATGACCAGCGTGTCCTTTCGTGTTCCGCGCCACGACGGGCTCTTCTCACCGCGGCAGGAACTCTTTCACGTCCCGTCCGTCCAGGATCCACGTCAGGTTAAAGCGGGCCATCGTCGCGCCGCTGCTCTCGAACAGCAGATAGATCCAGCCCTCGCTCGGGGTTCCCGGGCGCCCAGCGTCCAGCGACGAGTAGGCGAAACTGCCTTCGGTCACCAGGCGTTTGAGCGGCCAGGTCTTGCCGCCGTCGAAACTCGCCCAGACCATGCCCCGCTGGCGGCCCTCCGCGGAATCGATATTGCTGAAAATCAAAATGTCATGATCCTTGACCGGCAGCCGGACCAGCCCGGCCATCAAGCCATAATCCCGGTTCTGATCGCCGTCGGGAAGCTCGTCGCTGACCGATAGATCCTGCCACGTCGCACCGCCATCCATGCTCCATGCGATATGCCGCCGCCGCGGGTTCAGGCCGTCCGTCGAAAGGTGCCGGCGCGAATTGTAATAGATTCGCCCGTCGAAAAGCTCCGCCAGCGTTGCCTCGCCCGTCCCCATCGCCGGAAATGGAGCGCTGGTCCGCCACGTCGTGCCGCGGTCGTCGCTGTAGATGGCGTTGGTGTAATGGTCGGGCCACGCGGCGCGCTGATTTCCGCCCGCGTACGAACGTGTGGGCCTCAGCAGCCGCCCGGCATGCGGGCCGTGCCGCAACGTGATCCCGTGCTCGTTCATATGCATCGAAGGCACGTTGCCCTTGGCGTCGGGAGCGATCGTCACGTCTTCCGCGGTCCACGTCCGGCCTTGATCCCTGCTGCGATACACGGTCAGCGGAGCCGGCGGGTGTCCGCCTTCGACAAAGACCAGGATCTCGCCCGTCCGTTCGTCCACCACCGCGCCGCCGCCTTGAAACCCGGGATCGGCGACGATGATCTCCGGCCCCCAGGTGGCGCCCCCATCCTCGCTGCGGCGCACTTTGTAGCTCTTGTTCCCCCACGTCGCCAGGATCGTTCCGTCGAGCGCCACGACAACATTGGGAAACCGTTCGCTCGCATAGACCTGTTGCGTATCGAATTTCGCTTCGCCCAAAAACGGTGCCAAGCTCCCCTCGGCGGCTTTGCCTGCGTTCGCCGCACTCACTTCCGCCCCCGACCCGTCGGCGCGAGCAATTTGCACCGCGAAAGCAATTGTTGTCACGACAACCAGCATTCGGGTTCCCTTCGTCATTGCGGCGTTTCTCATTGCGGCGTTTCTCATTGCGTTTGCTCCTGGACGAACGTGTTGGGCTACGACCTCGAACGATCCGGTCTGGATGGATTGTGTACCGACGTCGCGGCCGGCCGCAAGCCCCGTTCCAGCGCGTGGGGCGGTTGCAGATTCGGGACGAGGGGGATTATACTGCCCGCGGTCGAGAGTAGTCCACAAAACGGAGCCCAGCACATGCAGAAGAAATCACACGAACTGACGCGGCGCGAGTTGATTCGACGGTCGATCGTTACGGCGGCGGTGGGCGTGCCGTGGTTCGTCTCGGGCCGGGCCTGCGGTTTGGCCGGCGCAGCGGCGGCTTCCGAACGGATTACGCTGGGCGTAATCGGGATTGGACCGCGGGCGACGTACGATCTGCGCGGCATTCTTCCCCAGGCGGACGTCCAATGCGTGGCCATCGCCGACGTTCAAGCCAGCCGGCGCGAAGCGGGCAAGAAACTGGTCGACGACCATTACGGCAACCAGGATTGCGTCTTGTACCGCGATTTCCGGGAACTGCTGGCACGGCCGGATATCGACGCCGTGCTGATCGGGACAGGCGACCGCTGGCACGCGGCGGCATCGATGCTGGCGGCCAAGGCCGGCAAAGATGTCTACAGCGAAAAGCCGTGCGGCCTGACGATCGGATTGTGCCAGGCGCTGGACGATACGATGCGGGAAACCAAACGGGTCTTTCAAGCCGGCACGCAGCGCCGCAGCGTCGCCAACTTTCAGACCGCCGTCCGCTTGGCGAGAAGCGGCAAGCTCGGGAAACTTCACACCGTGTTCGCGTCGGTGTATACCCCGTCGATCGAAACGGCTTGGTTGCCGGGCGAGCCGACTCCGCCGCGGGACGTCGTCGACTGGGACCTGTGGCTCGGCCCCGCCCCTTGGCGGCCTTACAATCGTGCTTATGTCGCCGGCGGATGGCGCGGCCAATGGGACTTCGATTCGGGCGCCCGGCTACTGGATTGGGGGGCCCACACCGTGGACTTGTGCCAGTGGGCCAACGGAGCCGATGATACCATGCCCGTCGCGTACGAACCCGGGGAAAACACGATCACCGCCCAGTATGCCAACGGCGTCAAGCTGGTGCTGGATTGCCTGAAGACTCCTTTTGGCGAGCGGCCTGGATGGGTCCAAGCGTTGGGCACCTGTCCCGTCCGGTTCGTCGGCGACGAGGGCTGGGTCGAGACCGGCGACAGCGGCGGGATCGAAATCCACCCGGCGTCGCTCAAAGCGGAACTCAAGGACGCGAGCGGCAAACGCGAGAGCGGCCTGGACGTCGCCACGCATTCCCGCAACTTTTTCGATTGCATCAAGTCGCGCGGCCAAGCAGCGGCCAACTCGCGCATCATGCGGCATTCCCACATCGCCTGTCACGCCGCCGCGCTATCCTGGATTTTGAAACGCAAACTCGAGTTCGATCCGGTCAAGGAAGAGTTCATCGGGGATGACGAGGCCAACGGCCTCCGCCACCGTTCCGCGCGCCGGCCTTGGACGCTGTAGATCTTAGAATTTGAGGAGCGGCTTCTCCGGGTACTGGCCTTTCCGGCCACGAACCGGAGTGGCCAGCTGCCCTTCGTCAAAAGCATCGGAACCCAGCATTTTCCAACGCATGCTCCCCGAGGCGCCGGTGAGTGCAAGTTGCTGGGTTCCGGGATCATACTGGATGGTCATGTCGATGTCATAGACGACGTGCGCCACGAACGGAACCTGGATCTCATCATGAAAGTGAAGCTCCAGCGACTCGCCTGCCTCCAGCTTCGTCAATGAAATCGGCGTCTTTCCTTCCGATTCATTGGCGATCCCGACGGCCCGCACCCACAGCGTATCGGGATCGACTTCATCGCGCCGAAAGCGAATGGCCTCGAACCGAATCTCCACCCCATGTTCGTTCGGCGTGCCGCGCAGGGTATTGATCGCCAGGGCGGTAACCTTTTGATCTTCGCCCGCGAAGATAAAGAACGTGGGAATGCCGCCTTGCTCGTCGAGCAGCACAAAGGTCACTTGGGGCGTCTGTTCCGCAAACAGCGGCTCGTTCGGTTCCGGCTGGGCGAGGATGGGCGTCGGAGGTGTCGTGTCGATGGGACGCGTCGCCCGCCACACGAGGGCGCACCCGCCGACGACCAGAAGGAAAGCTGCCAGTATCAGGCTGCGGCGACAGCCCCACCGCGTGCTGGACGTTGTGCTCATGGTTCGATCGTTCTTTCAAGACCAATCAGGCGATCTGTGTACCATGCGGACGTGATGAAAAAGGAACAGGCACCGGTCCCTGACGTCTCAAGGGGACGTAGCGACAGGACCATTCACTCCCAAACACGTACAGTTTATGGCTGCAACGAGCGATTGTCAAAAGCGGCGTTATTCGACCATCAGTATTAAACTCTCCGAATGGCTGTTGAATTCAGGGGCGTACATGCACTGGATCTGGGCGATGCCGGTTTGGTATCGGCCCTTGTGCTGGACGCGGACGGAGTACTCAAACACGTACACGCCTTTGGGTAGATAGTCGATGAAAAAGTGACTGGCGGTGTCGCGGGTCGTTTCGTAGTAGGCCAAGCCGTCCTGGTACTTGTAACGCGATAAAACGTTCACGGGCTCGGTGCCGCTGCCGCGGTAGTCTTTCAAGTGAACGTATTCCATGTCGCGATCTACCCGGACGACGACGCGCGTCACCAGTTCGTCGCCTACGCGAACGGGCCCGGCAACGGGCGCCAGCGATGCGCCTTTATCGGTGTGTACTTTGGTGAAGATTTGCTTCTGCAGCTTCAAGGGCGTGCCGTCGTATGGCGTCACCTTGCCTATGTCCTCCAAATACTGCCAATGAACGCTGCCCCAGGCGACACCGGCGTCTACTTTCTTGACCTTAATCTCTCCCATCGCCGGCTTGATCTCGGCCGTGGCGAACCGTTTTTCATAAAAGCCTGTGCCAGCTTCAGCGTCCTCCGCCTCAATCGCCGCACCACCCAAGGTGACCTGGACCAGCTCGGTGGATGTCAGCAGATCCGTGCCGCGCAGCAGCAAACCGTACACGGCATCCGCCGTTGCCTTGGTGGTTTTCCAGTCTTGGGTCTGCTTCTGTTTCAGCAGCCACACTTTGCAATCCTCGACCGCCGCAGCGTCGTTCATCACTTCGTCGAACGCTTCGATCATCATGGCCTGCGTTTCGATCGGCGCGCGATACCACCACCAGGACAGCTCTAATTCTCGCCAGAACATGCCCATCTCTTCGTCGCTGACCGAACGTTCGCGGATGGACCGCATAATGGCTGGCGGAGTATCGCGGTCGCCGAACCGTTTCAACGCAATGGCCAGATGCGCTTGAGACTGGCGGTTGGCCAAGTCCAGCCAGTAACGGCGGGCCTGCCCCAGAAAGTAATCGACGGCTTCGCGCTGCGCTGCTTCGATCGGCTGGTCTTCCAGGAAGAAGCTGCGGCCGTACAGGTACAGGGCGAACGTGGCAGAGAGATGGTTCTTGTCCTTATCGCCACGTTTGATGATCCGGCGGTAGGCGTCGTCGATCCAGCCGTCCAGGCGGCTGAGCGAGCGGACTGCGGGCGCGACGTCTAAGTCCACGCCTAAATGCCGCAGGCGGCCGAAGCCGGTGGTGATGTACAGCGTGATGTACTCGTTGGCCGGCCCGCCGGGGAACCAAGGCCATGCGCCGTCATCCCGCTGCTGTTCCGCCAAGTTTCGCAACAGCCGCGACGTTTCATCGTTCAGCCGGTTGTCGTCGAACAGGATGCCCACGTTGCGGCGAGCTTGGCTCTCCGCTTTCGCCTCGCGCACCCAGGGCGTTTCTTCCAACATCACGGCTCTCAAGTCCTGGTTCTTTTCCAGCGGACTGTCCAGGGCCGGCGTGCCCTTCCATTGGTCGAATACGCGACGGATCTTGGGATCGGTGTTGGCGATGTGCCGAGCCAGCGCGTTGGCGTACAGGCGATTGAACGTCTGCTCGGTGCATTCGTAGGGGAACTCCATCAAGTACGGCAGCGACATCACCGCGTACCAAGCGGGATTGGAGACCATCTGGACGGTCAGCGATTGGTGCCGTAGCGTGTCGGAGTCACCGGAGGCCAGCAGTCGCGAAAACTCGAATTCTTTCGTCTGCGGGCCGCGGATCGGCAGCGGCAGCGATTCGGTGACCAGCACGCGCCGCGACAGCACGGGCAAGTAGCCCTCCTCGCCATCGGACAGCTGGCCGGTGGAACCGACGGTCTTGTAGGTCAGATATCCCCTGCCGTCAGGCACCGTCAGCAGCCATGACACGCTGTGGGATTGCTGCGCCGGGATATCGAAATTCTGATCGGTCTGGCGATTGCCCAGCAGCGCGTCGGCGCTGTCGCCGGTCCGCGCATCGGCCAGCGTCAATCGCACGCTGCCCCTCTGGCGGGCCGGCGATTGGTTGCTGACCTTGACGGTGAACTCGAGCGTATCGCCTTCGCGGAGGAACCGCGGCGGATTCGGCTGGACCATCAAGTCCTTGGCCGTCACGGCGCTGTCTTGCAGCAAACCGCCGCGCAGGTGCCGGTCGTGGGCAAAGCCCAGGAACTTCCATTGCGTGAGCGCCTCGGGCATGGTGAATTCGAGGCGGACTTCACCGTTTTCGCCGGCGATCATGTGGGGGAAGAAAAAGGCCGTTTCGTTCAGATTCGTGCGCGCGGCGACTTGGCTCAAGTCCGGTCCGGGCCGCTTGGCCGGCGCAGCAGGGCCGCCACCGTGAGCTTCGCCCCCTTGCGGATCCGCTGCGGGCGCGGATTCGGGCTCCGCCACCATCAGATCCATTGGCGCCGCGGGCATGGGCGCCTCGAGCATCGGCGCGGCGGCGTCCATCATCATGGCACCGGCCTCCGGCGCTCCGCCGATCCCGAACCGTTTCACGTCGCCCAAGCGCACGGATGCATATCCCCAGAGATTGGCCGTCAGATCGGCAGGCAGCGCGCGGTACGTCCACGTGACGTCCTTGGTCGGCACGGGCCAATGCCCGCGAATGTGCTGCAGGCCGCGGAGCGAATTTTCGAACGCCGAATTCAAGTTCGACGAGTCATGACGAAACACGCCGAACCCGGACACCCAATCGTGCGGCAGGTAGGCGTCCAGAGACTGGTCGTACAAGGCGGCGACCAACTCGGCGATCCCCGCCCACGTGGACGCGTCGTTCCGTGACCCGATTGTCCCGTCACGCGGTGCAGGGGCTGTTCTGGACTTCTCTTCACCGGCGGGCGCGGCTTGCTTTCCCCCCGCCGGTTCGACGACCAGCGTCCAGGTTTCTTTTTGGCCGGGCTGCAGTTTCGAGACGAAATGCTCCCAGCGGAGTTTGAATTGCTTGTTGGTCCACGGTACGGCGACATGGTGCGATTCCAAATACGCTCGGTTTTCGCGGACCATGGTCACGCGAACCGTGAACCCGCCGCGCATGGCTTCGGAGACGCGTTGCGTGATCGTGGTCTGGGTATCGGCCGCGCCGGTCCAGTAGCTTTGCACCAGCTTGCGGCGATGCTCGATTTCGACAAACGCGCGGCCGCGGTCATAGCCGGTGCCCCAGAGGGCGGTAAACTCCTCGCCCGGCTCCAGCGACCAACGAGGCGCGGCGAACATCTGCGGCACTTTGATCGCCAACGCTTTGGCCTTCGGGTCCAGAACCTGCAGCGGCAGTTCGGCCGTCACTCGCTTGCCGAACCGGTCCTGTGTTTCCAGCACCGCGCGATATGCACCCACCGGCAGATCGAAAGAATGGCTGACGTTGCCGGCCGCGTCGGTCGTGAATCCGTGCTCGGCGACGATTTCGCCCAGCGGCCACGAGTTGGGATTGGATAGGTCGGGAGCTGGCGCCCCCTGGTTGTGCCTATACGGCGCGTAACCGCCGGCCAGCGGTGCGCGCTGTACCCGCTCCGGTGATTTCAGCCGATACACCTTCAGCGAACCTTCGGCCTGCTGGTCTTCGCCGTCTAGCGTCGTGGTGCGGACGGTGACTTCGACGGGCTTGCCTGCGGTCTGCCAGTCGGATGCGGACATCGTCGCCTGCAGCGCTGTGTATCCCACGTTGACCGTGCGCTCGTCCGAGCGGGTTTCTCCGGCGGTATCCGTAACGTCGGCATAAATGGTGTACTGGAACGTCGGCTCGTCTTTTTCCGGCACCGACGGATCGGGTTTGGCGGTGAACTCGATGGAGAATCCGCCGTCGGCGGCCGTGACCCCGGTGCCGCGCGCGATCTCTTGACGGGACTCCGGCTGCGGGGGCAGCCACCACATCCGCCAGTACCACCACGGCGGATAGCGAACCTCTCGGACGACTCGCCAGCGGACGTTCGCTCCATCGATTGCCGCGCCGGTATACGCCGTCGCCTTTCCCTGCAGCGAAACCGCTGCGTTCAATTTGGCGGCCGCTTTCGGAGCGTCCAGCACGATCTGAAACTTGGGCCGCTTGTACTCCTCGACGTTCACGGCGGCCTGGCCCGGTGCGTCGCCTTCCGTGCGGATCGACATGCGGCCCAGCAGCCGATCGCGAGGCGCGGTGAAGCTGCCGCTGAACGATCCGAAGTCGTTTGTGCGATGCTGTTGCCGGGCGATCTCCTCGCCGTTGACGTCCTGGAACACGGCCGTCACATCGTGCTTGGCCAGCACCTCGTACCGGTCCGCTTCGGTTTCAACCCGGACGGCGATGCCCTTGTACTGAATCGTCTGGCCGGGGCGGTACAGCGAGCGGTCGGTGAAGAAGAACGTCCGCTGATACGGCTGGTCGCGCGTGTCGCGGCCGTAAGTCGAGTAGTTTTCGCCTGTCGCCAATTGTTGGTCCTCATGCCGCGCCAGAATCAGGTAATTACGGTGCTCGGCGGTGGCGATGCGGAACAGTCCATCGCGGTCCGTTTTGACGCTCTTCGAGGCGATCCGCTGGTTCCGGTCTCCCATGATCCAAACGCGAACTTCCGCCGCCGCGATCGGCTGGCCTGACACTGCGTCCAACACAAACCCTTCGAGCATGTTATCGCCCCAGCGGCTGCGCATGACCAGCGCCAATCGGCTCACCCAGAACGGCGTATAGCTGACCTGGTTGTTCTGCTCGCCGAACTTCGGGTCGTGGCTCGCGACAAGATAATAAAAGCCGGGCTTCAGATTCTCGGGCGCGTCGATTTCGTGCAATCGCTCTTGGAAATCGTCGGTAGGCGGCAGGTCAACCGACCACTGCTGTTCCGGTTTGCGGGCCAGCAGCGCCCGCTGCTCCGCATCGTCCAAATACTCCGCTTGCCAGCTGCCGGACTTGATCCGTTGATCAAAGTCCCACGCGACCACGCGGAAATGGGCTTTCGTCAAGTTGCGATAGCGAACCTGGATCGTCGGCCAGGGATCATTCCACACGCGTTCGGTCGCGATCGATACTGATTTGGCTTCGATTTGATGCAGCAGATTAAAACACATCTTTGCGCCCGCGCTGTCCGGGAACGCGCCGCGCATCGAGCGCCCGGCCAGTTCGTGAGCTTCGGCCAAGCGGCCTTCCTCCTGCAGCACGCTCGCCCAGGCAAACAGGATTCGCGTCGAGATTTCGTGATCGCCCCACCGTTCGGCACAGCGTTTCAAGGCCGCCTGGTAGCGGGTGTTCTTCTCTTCGCCAAAAGCGGCGTTGTAGCCAAATTGCAGGCGCAGCAGGTCGGCGTCCGCAAACGCGGTCGGATCTTCGTCGTTCTGATGAAACCGGAGCAGCTCCTGGAACAACAGCACGGCTTTGAAGGCCGGGGAAGTTTCGTCGGACGTCTGGACGCGCCAAGCGATAAACTCCGCGGCAGGGGCGAAGATGGGGCCGTCGGCCATCAGCTCGAACGCGTCCGACGGTTTGGCAGCGGCTTGTTCGCCGGACGTGTAGAACTCCAACGCCTCGTGCGCAAGGAAATCGTACAGGGTCGGTCGATAGGCATCGGCCGCGGTGCCTCGTTCCAACAGATCGTCGTACTGAGCGATGCGCGTCTGCTGGAGGGCTGGCTTGGCGGCTAGGGCGGCCGCGAAGCGGGCATCGATCTCGGCAAAGATCCGCGTCAAGTCCCAGGTCGTGAAATCGTCGCCGGGAGCTTCCGCGGTGGCGGTCCGCTGCAGGAACCGCCATTGGTTTTGTTGATAATAGTGCCAGTACCAGTTGGCCAGGATGGCCTGCATCAGGGTCTTCATCTCAGCCGGCGCCGCGGCGATCTCGGCCTGCAGGCGCGTGATTCTCTCTTCGGGCCGGTTGCCCTGGATATTGGCCTCCAGCACGATCTTGCGGCCGATGGCCTTGATGGCCTCGGCGTACGCCTTGTCTTCGATCGCCGCTCGGATGATCGGCTCGAGTTTTTCGACGGCGGTCTTGGGAAGTCCTTTGCTCATGGCGTCATCGACCTGCTTCCATAGCTCGTCCCGCGTTCCCGCGACGGCGAGCAGAGGGCTGAGATACAGCAACACAACCGATACCAGAACGGCAAGCGAACGATTCATGGGGACACCTTTGGCGAACGAGCGATGTCAGAATAATCGAGAGCTGCGAGCCATCCTACCAGATGCTCGCTTCTTGGGCGAGGCGCGGCAGGCTGGCTTCCTCGCTGGAAACCCACGAACCGTCTGATTGAACGCGCGACCATGCTCCCGGTATACTGTGGGAAAGTGCATCACAACCGAAGGCGAAAAACGTGACCACGACGACTACGACGTTCAAACGCTGGACAGCGGCGGAACTGCGGCGCCTGCCTGCACACGAACGCGAGGTTGTGCTTCGGGCCGCGGCTGAGCAGGCGGAAGCAGAGTACCGCACCAACCCGGAGTTGACGGCCTTCGAGGCTGTTGGCGAGGACGACAACGACACATTCCCCCAGAACAACCAGTCGCGAAACTGCGTCTGATCGGCGTTACCTGGCCAGGATAAAACGCTTCCCGCCCCCCCAAGAAATTCCAAAACCCTTGCAATGCCGCCCCTTGCGCCTGTAAACTATCGCTCGAACAACCCGGCAATATCCAAGCCAACCGGCCAGAGAACACGGATTTGACTTGCTGAAGAACAACGCCTTCTGCGAACACATGGATTGGAAAAGGATACACGGGTCGGCGATCACTTATGGTCCCTCGACGATAAACTCGCGACACGCGTGACTAAACCAGCGAGCGCCGAACCAGGCGGTGCAGTCGAGCGGGGATCAGGCTGCTTGCTAGTGGAGAGGTCAACCGTCGCCGCGGGCTGACCGCGGTCGTTAGGCCGAAAGGGACTCTCGTTCGGCGTCGGGTCGCACTTATCCCGCTTCAGCGTGGTGTTGACATTATTTGCCGCGCGTGGCATTTTATGGCCAGTGTCGAGGGCTTGGCATGTTCCTTCATCTGATTTGGGACACGGGGCGGACGATCCTCGTGGTCTACGACGAAATCGACGAGGACACGCTGTATCCCGTGACCGCTTACGACCTGGAAGACTGACATGGGCACCGAAATCAAAGAACACGTGCGCGACCGTTACCTCACCGAGGAGGAGGCCGCCAAGTACCGAAAGATTCGCGAGTTAGTGGCGGAAGAGTTGCCGGAATTGCGGCGGCGGGCGAAGGCCCGATTGCGAGAACTCAGGGACGCCGCGGAGGTGTTCGCGGAGTTGCGAAAAGTTCGCGAGGCTCAGGGGCTGAGTCTCGGTGATGTCCAGCGTTTGACGGGGATTGATCGTTCCGCCCTCTCGAAGCTGGAACGCGGCGAGCGGGCAAATTTTACTGTGGATACGCTTACCCGTTACGCCGCAGCGGTGGGCAAGCACGTGTCGTTCCATTTGACAGATGCCACGGAGGCATAGGGTGGCGGCGGCCACATTGGTCAGTGGCTTCCGTTGACGTGGCGTAACCAATTCGCGCACCGGAGCCGCGCACCGGGCATAGCAAAATGGAGCGTCATTCGGCTCGGCCCGGTGACGATGGTCGTTCGGACCGGCAGACGTTGCGCGGACGAATGGATGACGGGTTGGCGTTGGCGGCCGCCTCGACTGGCGACCGTTTGGTGGTGCTAGTCCCAGGATGCCACAGGCTTGCCCTGTGGAGGTTCACGCTTCTTGCTAACACGGGGCCACCACACCCCCCCAAAATATCCCCGCGCGACCGCGGCGGCTTCGCCACCGCGGCCGCGCGGGGACGGCTGGAGCTTGTGGGGACCGCTTGTGTAGCGAAAAGCCTAACGATCTCCAGGGCAAGCCTGGAGGATTCCGGATGCTCGTAGTTGGTCGGCCCATGATGCCCGGGGACGAAAGGTGTCAGGAACGCTCCTGACACCTTTCCAATCCACCTTCGTCCAGGGTGACGCCATCGGGGCCGGGGGCTCCGCGGTTCGCCCGGACACCCTTCCAAGCCGTTTCGAGATTGGCTGGGTCGGCAATCCTTGCCGACACCGGCCCGGAAGTCGTCCTTGTTGCACGCGTGGCTCGCGCGGGTCGGCGTCCCATCGGAGTGCTCGCGGGCTTGGGAACCATCATGTGCGGGTTCCGGGCGCTTCGTTTCGCTAGGCGGCAACGGCAGCAGGCGGGGATCGCGACCGCCGGGCTGTTCCTCGGCTTGCTGGGGAACGCGGCATGGGTCGTCGCCAGCATCGCCTTACTGAACACGACCGAGAGTCTGCTTCGCATCCACGGTCGGTGGCCTGCGCAGTTCGCGCCGGGGTCCCAGCGTTGACTTCGCCGTTGGTTGGGCCTATCGTGAAGGTAGTTGGCGGGCCGCGGTCCTCGGCGGAAGGCAGCCACATGCGTCGTTGGCCGCAACAAACCGTACGAACAAACAACGAGGAGATACTCAGAGGATGATTACCATCACTTTTCCTGATCGCGATACGGAGAAGCGGGCCCTTGCCTACCTCCTGGGCCGGTTTTCGGGTCGGATCCTCCGATCCGGCGAACATCTCGTACCCGAGGCAGCGCTCGAGGCATTGGCTGATCAAAACATCCCGTTCAGCGTGAAGGGTAAGGCGACGTATGTCGAACAATTGGCGGCGATTCGAGGTGCTGCTCCCGCTGCAGTTCAATGACGGTCGCGATGTGCCGCCGGACTGGTTGGCGGAAGCAGTGCTGGAGATCGTCGACAATTTTGGAGCGGCCAGCTACGAGACCCAGAAGGTGGAGGGCCACTGGCGGCACGGTGGCGTTGTGTACCGCGACAATCTCGTCAGGATCGTCGTGGATGTGCCGGATACGGCCGATAATCGGCGCTGGTTGCAGAGCTTCAAGGCTCGCTGGAAAGCTCGCCTGGAACAACTCGAACTGTGGATCGTCAGCTATCCCATCGACGTTGAATAGCGCCGAACAAAGATGTTTCGGTTGGCCTGAAAACCTGAACTCGCTAAATGGGATTGACCTGCTCTCGCTTTAGGACAGCGTGCCTCCAGGCTAACAGGAGAACGGTTGTCAGGATCCCGACCGCGGTCATGCCGGTTTTCGGGTTCGCCGAGGCAGAAAACCGAAGGAACTCGTGAACGGGCGTCAGTAAGATATACGGGGCCAGAGAGCCGATGACGAGCGCGGTGATATGGCGTCGGGTCACGGCACGGTGATACACCTCTAAGAACACGAACAAGAGAACTAAGCAAACGAACAACAAAACAACGACCACAGCTGTTGGGCCAGGAATGCCCCGTTTCAACATTTCGTTGGGGATGATCAGGAAGAAAGCTTGTGCCGCGAAACCGGCGACAGCGAAAACAGTGGGAGGAAAGAGGAGCAGGAAGCTGGTCTGCGCACGCCGAGAGCGAAAGCAGGAGGCCAACCAGCAAAGCAGGATAACCATCGCAAACGTAATCGCCAAGAGCGGTTGTTCAGGAAAAAAAGTTATGACGTCGCGTCCTTCCACATTTCCAAAGCTCAACATTCCAAGTAAGATCACGCTGCAGAACCCTGCGGTCGTCAATATCAGCGCAGGTTTGCCAAGAAACACGGCGTCCCGTTTCGCTGGCCAGAGGTTGTCCACTATCGCGATCGGAACAAGTGTGCTGACTGTCGCGTGGACGAAGAAGACACCGATCGCCCAAACCCATTGGACTCCCCAAGCCATTCCGTAAGCTGAAAAGGGAGCCACTCCCTTCCACTCGGTATTGAAGATGGCCTTTGTTGTCAGCCCCTCCTCAACAATAGCGTATGCGACAGCTAGAAAAACTACGCTCCACTGGAGATTCCACCGAACTCTTGCCTCCCGGATCAGTAGCGTGCCGCAGCCATAGAGCAGAACGAAGATCAAAAGCATAAGAGGTTGAAAAAACCTTAGCGGCGGCGCGTTTCCAGAGAGCAGCTCTCCGAAGCTTGGGGGCAGGAAGAGCAACAGGAACACGCACTTGATGTTTCTCATGTCAACTTTCCGGGAATACGTTGGCAATCACGATCATGTTAGTGGCCGCGTATCGACGAAAGACCAAAACCAGCAGCCTATTCGCTGGTTCCGCCAACATCTTCCCGTAGCGGCTAAAGCTGAATAGAAGCGGAGCCGATCGATGTGTGTTGATGCCCCCCGGACAACTGGCGCAGCAGTGAGAAGGTTCATAGATCTTGCCGATGCATAACTTCGCCGAACCATGAAATGCACGGGAGGACGGGTGGTCCGTTTTGTCGTCTGCTTGCAAGTCTTTCGCCCGTCCCCCGTGATTTCTGCCGTTCGGTCAACGATCCGCATTGCTGGCCAACGGCGCATCGTGCTTGCTGCCCCGGTTCCCGATTGCTTTCGACGGTTAGAATGCATAGGCTGATTGGGAAAGCAGAACCCTGGTGGCGTCCGTTTTCGGGAGGCATATTAATGGGAGCCAAGTATAACGCCGTCATTCAGCAGCACGAGGATTGGTGGATCGGATGGATTGAGGAAGTCCCCGGCGTCAATTCACAGGGCCGGACCCGCGAAGAACTGCTGGAGAACCTGCAGGACGCCTTGGAAGAGGCATCGGAGATGAATCGGGCCGACGCCCGCGCGGCCGTAAGCGGTGTGTTTGAGGAAGTCAGCATCCCGGCATGAAACGGCGCGAACTGATTGCTCACTTTCAGAATCATGGATGCGTGCTCGTCCGCGCGGGGCGCCGGCACTCGTGGTGGGGCAACCCGGTGAACAACCAGCAGTCGGCGGTCCCGCGGCATACCGAACCCGCACCGCTGCGGAAAACGCGGCCAGCCGCTCGAGCGTTTCCTGCTGATCCGTGCGGCCTCACGGGTCCTCCGTATGCCGCAGCCAATCGGCGATGTTCTGGCGGTCTTCCGCGTCGAGCCGCGCTCGTTTGGCGGCGAAGCGTTCGTGCTTGGCAAGCTCGTCGGCCGTCCATGTGTTGGCCTCCACATAATCGCCGCCGAACGGGACGCCGAGGTCGATCCACGCGGCCAGTTTGTCCAGGTCCTCGCGCGCCAGGCGAACGTCTTCATGGCCGCCCGCCAGCAGTTCGATCAAGCGGCTGCGCGCGGCGCCGGCGGCGTTGGGCGGCTGCATCGGCGGAGCGGATTGAGCGCTGACCCAGCGGACCAGCGGATGGTCCGCGTTTCCCCGCCATGCGCCTTTGGGCGGGTCGTCCTGGCGGGCGTGCGTCAGGGCCAGATACGCCTGGCTCCAACGGCGTTTGGCCCGCACGTCGTCCACGCCGAGCGCGGTCAGCGTGTAGGGGACGTCGGCCCGTCCGTCATGGCAGCTGACACAGTGGCGGTCGAGGATCGGCTGGATTTCCTGCGCAAAGCTGAACCCGCGCGCCGGGCCGTAAAAAGGCTGCAAAGTTTCCGCCCGCTGACGCAACGCCTGCGTCAACGGCAAGCCGGCTACGGGAACGCTGTTCTTGTGCTCGTGACAGCCCACGCACGAAGCGTTCTCGCCAGGCTGGAGCGTCGTCCAACTGCGCATCGTCTGCACCATGTGGCCGCGTTCGTCGAGCAACTGGAAATACACCGGCGTCCGCGCGGGAATTTCGACGAACACCGACCCGTCTTCCTGGACGGTTGCGTCGCCGAGAATCCATTTGGGGTCCCAGCTGCCGTTGCCGATCGCGACCGGCGTGCTGATCAAGGCTCCGCCGCCCGGTCCGCCGTTGCTGTTGGAGCCGATGCCCGCGGAGCGGAACTCGAGGGCCACGACGCGCATCGTCTTGATCGTCCCGCGATCGACGCCCGCCAAGCCCGGTCCAGCGTACACGTCCTGGACGTACACGGTTCCGCTCGTTTGCCGGTAGTCGACCAAGCTGGGGCGCATCCGTTGCGTGGTCCGCGGCCGCACGGGTACCGATTGGCTGCAGGGCAAGCGGGAATCGTCCACCAGCCGCTCCCGCGCTCCGCTGTCGGTCATCCAATAGATGCCGAACCTGGGCCCGAAACGGCCTTCGGCCCAGCGCCAGCCGACCGGATGATAGGTTACCAGGAACTCGCTCTCGCTCAGCGGGTACGGATACTGGAACAGGTCGCCCTTCTGGCCATAGGCATCGATCTTGACCGCCGGCGTATTGCGGATCGGCGCGAGCAACTGTACGCCTTCGTTCTCCTGGCGGCCTTTGGCCGGATCGATCAGGATGAGTTTGCCCGTCTGGCGGGAGTGGTGGCCCGTCGCGATTGCCGCCACTTTCTGGCTTCCGGGCACGCCGCGGGCATGGAGGATCGTGGTCGGGAACCACGAGTTGCCGCCGTAAAAATCGGACTGGTTCGTGCCGTCGGGGTTCATCTGCAACAGCGGTTGCGGATACACTTGGCCGCGATCGTTGTACTCCCAACGCGTGTACAGGACGCGCCCGTCGTCGGTCACCGTGGGATAGTTGTCGTGAACCTGGTCAAAGGTCAGCCTCCGCAGGAACCGGCCGTCTCCGTCACAGCGGTATAGATTGCTGACCTCCGTCCACCAACAATCCACGATCTGCACGCAACGCGTAGAATTGAAGATAATGTCGCCGTCCGGCAAGTAGGCGCCTTCGTAATCGGCCAGGCCCAAGCCACTGGTCAGTTGTCGAACAGCGCGCGACGCCAGATCCATTTCGTACAGGTGGTAGTCGTCCTCGCGATCCGATTTTTTCCATGAGAACAGCACACGGCGGCCGTCATACGAGACGTCTGGATCGCGAATCACACCGCTGGGATCGTCGATCAGCGTTTCCACCCGCACTTGTTCGCCGTCCCAGTGCGCCAGGCACAACGCCGCGCCGGGTATGAAATGACGCTCGGCTTGAGCGTCCGATTGGCCTTCGGTATAGGCGTAGTGCGAGCCGCCCATCGTATAGTGCTTGGTGAACACAAACTGCGGCACGCGCTGGCGCAGCGTCCGCAGACGTTCCGCCCGCCGCAGCCGGCAGGCGTCGGCGTACAGGTTCAGCCAGGCGGGATCGTCGGGGGAGATGGAAGCCTGGATCAATGCTTCCAAGCGGGCCGCGTGGACTTCACCTGTCGAGCCCAACTCGTCCAGCGCGCGGCGGATCAACTGCTGTTCGACCGCTGCATACCGACGGGACTCGAAGTACCAGCCGAACTCGCCGTGAGCTTGGAAATCATCAGTTGTCGTGCGCGACGGGCTGTCTTGCAGCAGCCAGTCGGTCTCAGACCAGTCCGTCCAGAACCGCCGATAAAGATCTTCCCAGACGACTTTCCAGTCTGTTTCGTTCGCCGGCAGCTTGAGATTCTGGGCCTGGACCTGAGCCACATTCTGCCGCGTGGCCGTCATGCTCTCGGCCCACGTCGCGCGCCGCTCGTACATCGTGGTCGGCTCGGCGGCTTGTGCGCCGCACGCGAGCAGGCAAAGCAGCAGAATGAATCGTGACTTCATCGGGCAGGTTCCTCGTGTTGGCGGGCAGGGAAGACGCGCATCCGTCGCTGTAGCATGACGGCCCCAGCGGCGGAAAACAAGACCCGTCCGCCATGGTTTTTGGCGGGATCACGAGTTCTCGTCATGCGGGATGGAAAACCGGTACCCGCTCGGGTACATTCGGTTCCTGTCACACCTCAATCGCATCAGGAAGGCAACCATGATTCAACCACCATGTTCCGTGTCTGGCAGCCTGATTTGCGTCGCGCTGCTGGGCTTGTTTGTCGCCGCCCCTGTCTCTGCCCAAGAGGGACGTTTGCGCCCCCGGTTGCTGGTGTCGCTGCCGGACACGTGTCCCACGCCCGACGGCATGGCGGTCGACGCGGATGGGAACCTGGTCGTAGCCTGTCCCAACTTTGCCGACGCGGCCCAGCCGGGTTGCCTGATTCGCGTGGATCGCCAGCGCCGCGTTACACCTTGGGTCAACGTGCCGCCGCTGGCCGAGACCGGTCGCGCGTGTCCAATGGGGATCGCCTTTGGTCCCGACGGCGATCTGTACGTGTGCGACAATCAGAACTGGCCGACCGGCAACGGCCCCGACGGCGAACTCAATCAAGGCCGGCTGTTGCGGCTGCGGATTCGCGGCGGTCGGATTGAACGAACGACGGTGGTGGCACATCAGATCAGCCATCCCAACGGCGTGCGCGTCCATGAGGGCCACGTCTATATCACGGTCAGTCTGCTGCCCAAAGTCCGCCGGGACGACAAGTTGCTCCTCAGCGGCGTCTATCGCTTTCGGCTGGACGACGAAGCAGTGGCGCTGAGCAATACCCTGGCGGACCCGAACCTGCTGGTGACGTTCGTCACACAGAATCGCGACTGTCAATACGGCGCCGACGGCTTGGCGTTCGACAGCCAAGGCAACCTGCTGGTGGGCAACTTTGGGGATGGCGCGTTGCACAAGGTCACGTTCGATGCCGATGGTCACGTGACCGGTAATACCGTTTTCGCGAAGACCGATTTCGCCACGCCGATGTCGGACCCGAACTTTCAGGAAAAAATGGTGCGTGGCAAGATGCGAACCACCGACGGGATCTGTATCGACGCTCGGGACAATATCTACGTCGCCGACTTTTCCAATAACGCCGTCTGCCGGGTCGACCCGCAGGGCCGGATCACGGTGGTGGCGCAAAGCCCGGACGGGGACGGCAGCGACGGGGGCCTGGACCAGCCCGGCGAACCGATCCTGTGGGACGGCAAATTGGTCGTCAGCAACTTTGACATGGTCACCGGGCCGGACAAGGTGAACACGAAGCATGACAAGCCGTATACGCTGTCGTACTTGGAGCTTGAGGATTGAAGCTGGGGCAGATGGAATTGGCGGCTTTCAAGGAAACCCGATGACGACTTACCTGCTGGCTCACGACTTGGGTACTTCCGGGAACAAGGCCACGCTGTTCACCGACGAGGGACGTTTGGTGGCCAGTCGGACGTGCAGTTATCCGACGCGGTTCTTTCACGGCAACTGGGCCGAACAGGAGCCGGACGATTGGTGGCGGGCCGTCTGTACGACGACCCGGGACTTGGTCGCTGACGTGGATCCGGGACGGATCGCTTGCGTGGCGTTGAGCGGCCAGATGATGGGCTGTACGCCGGTTGACGCCGAAGGGCGAGCGCTGCGGCCGAGTATCATCTATTGCGACCAGCGGGCGGAGGATCAGGCGCACAGCATCCTGCAGCGGATCCGGATGGCCGACTTTTACCGCCTCGTGGGCCACCGCTGCAGCGCGAGTTATTCGCTGGAAAAGCTGATGTGGGTGCGGGACCACGAACCGGACGTTTTTCGCCGCACCGACAAGACGTTGTGCGCCAAGGACTTCATCAATCTGCGGTTGACGGGCGAGGTGGCCACGGATTACAGCGATGCCTCGGGAACGAACGCCTTTGACTTGAACAGCTTTTGCTGGTCCGACGAGGTCCTGCGATTGGCGGAATTGGACGTCCGCCTGTTTCCTCCCGCGCGGCCGTCGACGGATATTCTGGGCCACGTGACGTCCGAAGCCGCGGCCGCCACGGGCCTGCGCGCAGGCACGCCGGTCGCGGTGGGCGGCGGCGACGGCAGTTGTGCCGGCGTCGGGGTCGGGTGCGTCCAGCCGGGCTCGACCTACAACTATCTGGGCTCGTCCAGTTGGATCGCTTTGACGGTGGACCGTCCGATCGTCGATCCCCAGATGCGAACCATGAACTGGGCGCACTGCGTGCCGGGCTACTTGCATCCGTCGGGCACCATGCAAGCTGCCGGCTCCAGCTTCCAATGGCTCCAGGAGACGATCTGCACGCTGGAACAGCAGCAGGCGCGCGAAGCCGGCGGGGACGTGTACGAATTGATCAACCGGCAGATCGAGAACTCGCCGCCCGGCGCCGGCGGTCTGATTTTCCTGCCCTACATGCTGGGCGAACGCACGCCCCGCTGGAACCCCAAAGCCCGGGGAGCGTTCATCGGGCTCAGCCTGGCCACGCGCCGCGAGGACGTGCTGCGGGCCGTGCTGGAGGGGATCTCGCTGAACCTGGGCATGATCGTCAACATCTTCCGTCAACACGTCCCGATCGACGCGGTGACGGTGATCGGCGGCGGCGCCAAGGGCGCCGTGTGGCGTCAGATCCTGGCCGACGTGTACGGCTGCGAGATCCGCAAGCTGAACGTCCTGGAAGAGGCAACCTCGATGGGCGCGGCGGTGGTCGGCGGAGTGGCGGCCGGGGTGTTTGATGGTTTTGACGTCATCGATCGTTTCGTGCGGGTGGACGATGTGGTCTCGCCGAACCGCGCCAACCAAGCTGTCTACGAACGGCTGATGCCGATTTTCGATCGCAGCTACCAGGCGTTGGTGGACGTGTATGACGATCTGGCGGGCTTCGTCAATTGATCGCGTCCTCGTGGAACATCGCCGAACCAATGCGGCTTTCGACCGCAAACAAGACAGATTAACGTTCATTAGCGTCGATTAACGGTTTTGTTACAGTACGAGTGCGGACATGTCGGAAGAACGTGGAACATCAGAAGGAGCATCATCCATGCGTGCCGTCGCGGTTGTGGAACCGGGAAAGCTGGAACTGGTCGAATTGAAAACGCCGTCCCCCGGCCCTTACCAAGCGCTGGTCAAGACGGACTTGGCTGCGTTGTGCAATGCCACCGACGGCAAACTGGTGGCGGGGCATTTCCCGGGGGTCGACACCTATCCGTTGATCTTGGGGCATGAGAGTACCGGGATCGTCGCCGCGGTCGGCGAAAAAGTCCGGACGTTTCGCCTCGGCGACCGCGTCATCGGCGGACTGAACTTTGCGTTTTCCGACCCGCGCTATGCCAGCGGCTGGGGCGGATTCTGTGACTATACTTTGGCCAACGACCACGATGCGATGCTGGCCGACGGGGTGGCGGACGCGGAGCACGGCTGGTTCGAGGTCTACGAGATCCAGCGCCCCGTGGCAGCGGACGTTCCAGCCGCCGAGGCGGTCTTGATGTGTACCTGGCGCGAAGTGCTGGGCGGCTTCGGTGACTTTGCCCTGGCCGCCGGCCAGGACATTTTGATTTTCGGCGGCGGCCCGGTGGGATTGAGCTTTGTCAAATTCGCGCGGCTGCTCGGCTTGGGCTGGGTCGGGGCGGTCGATCCGGTCCCCAGCAAGCGTCAGCGGGCGCTGGCTTTGGGCGCCGACGCCGTATTCGCGCCGGACGATCCGGCGCTGGCCGCCTTGGTATCCGCGCGCGGCAAGCCGCTGGATGCGGTAATCGACGCCGTGGGCAACCCCGCGTGCATCAACGCTGGGCTCCCGCTGTTGAAACTGGGCGGTACGCTGGGCGTCTATGGCGTGCTGGCCGAACCGCAGTTGGTATTGAACAAAGCGATGGGCCCCTACAACTTCAATTTGTGCGTGCATCAGTGGCCGACTCGCTGGCGCGAACGGCTGGCACAGCCGGTATTGGAAGAGCACCTGCGGCGCGGCCAATTAAAAGCCGCCGAGTTTGTGACGCACGAGTTTCCCGTGGAACGAATCGCGGAGGCGCTCGCGGCCGTTCGCCAAGGCGACGTGATCAAGTGCCTATTACGGTTCTCGAACGGATAACTTGCAGCTGCCTCGTAGAACGTCATAATGGGACCTCAGCCGAGCCTCGAGTTACTGCCCATTCCCGCGGAACGCGGGGCTTGGCTCTTGAAGTCCTTCCTCGCTTCAAACCAAGGAGACTTGTTGCCATGTCCGCAAATCATGACTTGTCGCGCCGCCGTTTACTGCAAGCTGCCGGGGCGGCCGGATTGGGCTCGCTGCTGAACGCACCGGTGACGGCCCAAGCCGGCGAGCCGGCCCAGACGTTGTCGGCGGCAGCGCCTGGTTTGGGCATGATTACCGAACCGGCCCGCCAAATTCCGATCGCGGCCGACTGCGACGTGTGCGTGGTCGGAGGAAGCGCCACGGGCGTGTTCGCCGCCGTGGCCGCGGCCCGACTGGGTGCCAAGGTGGCCATCCTCGAGCTGAACGGTTTCTTCGGCGGAGTCGCCACCGCCAGCCTGGTCAGTCTCTGGCACTCGACCGAGGACATGAACAACGAACAGCAAATCATCGCCGGCTTGACCACCGAGGTCTTCGAGCGTCTCGACCGCCGCAACGCGCTGACGGTGGTCAAAGGCAAACGCACGCATTATGCGATGAATACCGAGGAACTAAAGATCGAATTGGACGAGTTGGTCACAGAGGCCGGCGTGCGGCCATTTTTGCATACGATGTTTGTGGCACCGGTCGTCGAGGACGGCCGGATGGTGGCTGCCGTCATCGAGGACAAGACGGGCCGGCGCGCGATCCGGGCGAAACAGTTCATCGACGCGACGGGCGACGCCGACGTAGTGGCCCGCATGGGGTTGCCCGTCTATCAGCGCGAGTCCGTCCAGCCGCCCACGATGTGCGTCATCCTGCGCGGCCTGGACGCGATCGCCAAGAAGCATCCGGGCTTCAACGTGCATCGCGCCATCTTCGACACGCAGTTCCCCCAGGCACTCCAGCCGGGATTCGCGTGGGGCCGTGCCGTGCCCAGCGGCAACGATGAATACATGCTGGCCGGCACACGGGTGTTCAACGCGAATTGCGCCGACGCGGATGGACTGACCGCGGCGACCATCGAGGGCCGCCGTCAAGTCCGGGCGGTGTGCGATCTGCTGCGCCAGAATTTTATGGACGGCAAAGGTTCGCCACTCGTCACGCTGCCGGCCAAACTCGGCATCCGCGAGACTCGCCATGCCCGCTGCCTGCACACGCTGACCCAGGACGAACTGCTCAGCGGTCAGCGGTTCCCGGACGCCATCGGCAACGGCACCTATCCGGTGGACATCCATAACGCTCGCGGCGGCGGAATCACGTTCCGGTATTTGGAGAAAGCTCCCTTCTACCAGATCCCCTATGCATCGCTGGTGCCGCAGGGATCGCACAACGTCCTGATCGCCGGGCGGAGCATCGATGCCGACGAAGGAGCCTTCGGCGCCGTGCGGGTCATGATCAACTGCAATCAAACGGGCCAAGCCGTCGGCGTGGCGGCTTGGCTTGCCTTGGATTCCAACAAGTCGATCGCCCAAATCGACACGGCCCGGCTCCGCGAGATCCTCAAGCAGCAAGGTGCGGCGATTGTCTGAGCGCAGACATCGTCCGCGCGGCGCAAATCGTAGCAGGCACACTCCGTGTGCCGTCCGCAGATCACGGCACACGGAGTGTGCCTACTACTTTGGAATTGAACAACTTATTCCTGCGCGGGCGCTCAGCCGCGCACCGGCTCCCGTGCTTGGCTGTCCAGGATTCCTTTGAGATAGCCGAGGGCGAACAGGTGGCCGAGCGTCTCGTAACCGCTGCCCGTCCCCTCGCCTTCCATGCTGGGCGCGTGGTCGGTGCGGATCGGGCCGGAAAAACCGATCTCACGATATGCCCGAATCGCCGCCGTCATGTCGTGGCCGCCGTTATCGTGAAAGCTCTCGACAAACGACGCCGCCGTGCCTCGGATGTCGCGAAAATGGGCGAACACGATCCGCTCGGCCCATTGGCGAATCAAAGCGGGAACGTCCTCGCCCATGGCATAAAACGTGGCCTGACAGAACGTGATTCCGTGGGACGGGCTGGAGGACAGCTCCAGGGCGCGGCGAAACCCGTCAGCCGTACAGAATATGCGGCAGTAGCCGCCCAGCACCGGCACCGGCGGATCGTCCGGATGCAGGCCCATCCGCACGCCGGCCGCCGTGGCTGTCGGCATGACGCGCTGCAGAAAGTAGCGGTAGTTGTCCCAAATCCGCTGGGCGGAGAAATCCGCTGCGCCGACCAACGATTCGCCGGCCAGATCCGCTTGTTCAAACGCGCACGTCACGGCGCCGCCTCGTTCGGGTACGTCGTGCCGAGTGCGGAACCAGCCGATGCCGGCCATAAAATTGTAGCATAGCAGCGGAATCCCCAACTCTCCCATATTGTGCAACATCTGCTCATATCGGTGCAGGTCCTCGTCGCGGCCGTCCAAGCCGAGCTTGATACGGCTCATGTCCATCGGGTCGCCTTCCAAGCCCTCCAGTACCAGGCCGGCCGCGCGGAATCGCCGTTGGGCTTCAGCCAGCACGTCGATGTCCCAGGGCGGATTTCGCCCCGTCAGTTCGGGCGCCAATTTGACCACTGCGTGCGTGACGCCGCACTGGCGCGCCAAGTTCCATTTACGATCCGGCTCGAAGGGCAAGAACATGCAGAGTTTCATGGTTTGCGGGGTATCTTTCTTGGTTCCTCGACAGCGGCTTCCGCCAGGACCGCCGGCAAGTCCCACAACTTCAGTGGATTGACGATGTCGTCGTCGCCACCAGCCGAAGCCAGAAAACGCCCGTCCGGCGAGATCGCGGCCGCATAGATCGGTACGTCATGCGCTCGCCACGAAGTCCGCAGGTCGCCTGTCCGCGTGTCCCACAGCCGAATCCGCTTGTCATCGCCGATCGAAACGACAGCACGCCCGTCCGGGAGGAAAACCGCCCCGTAGACCGGACCGCCGTGATTCGGCAAGACGAGCGTCTCGCCTTCCTGCCGGAGTTTCCACAGGCGGACGGACTTGTCTTGGCTGGCCGACGCCAACTGCAGGCCATCCTGCGAAAACGCCAGCCGATAGACGTCACTGGCATGGCCCGTCAGTACGCGTTGCAACCGGCCTGTCGCCGGGTCCCACAATCGAATCGACTTGTCTCTGCTGCCGGATGCCAACAGCCGGCCGTCGGGCGAGAACGCCAAACCGTAAACGTCCGCGCCGTGGCCCGTGATCGCGGCGATCGGCGCTCCGTCAGCCGGCTTCCACAACCGCACGATCCGATCCTCGCCGGCGGAAGCGACCACGTCGCCGGCGGGCGAGACGGCAACGCTGTAGATGGCTCCTTCATGACCGCGGAGAACGTGGCGAGTTTGTCCGGTGACGGTATCCCACAGACGCACCGCACCATCGCCGCCGGCGGAAGCGAGCCAATGGCCCTCCGGGGAAAAGGCCACGCCATAGACGGGGCCCTCGTGGCCGGCCAGTGTCCACCGCTCGCATCCCGTCGCGACGCTCCAAAGCTTCCAGGTCTCGTCGCCACTGGCCGACGCCAGGAAGTCGCTACGAGGCGAAAACGCCAGCGCGTAGATGTTGTACTCGTGGCCGAGCAGCGTCCGCGGTTCGCTCGCCGCGCCCGTGGCGGCGACGGAGGCGAATGCCCACACCAATCCTGCCACGACCAGAGGGCGAATGAAACGAACGGAACGACCCGCCGAGACGCACGAGTGATGGAGTTGCCACATAGGTGAAAGCATTCTGCCTCACAGACGCACTTGTTGCGAGTTTTCATCAGCGGCTGGCGATGGGGCGGATTCGGACGTACACCTGGGTACCCGGCCGCGGCGCGACACTCCAGTTGAAGCGAACCGTCGGCTTGGGGTTGTAGATGGGATAGCGGTTGTCCGCGATAATCCCGCCGGGGCAATCGCAGGGGCATGCCACGCAGCCGGTGCCGGCGCGATGGATCGCGCCGCTGCCGTGAAAGACGAAATGCGGCGTCCACGGCTTTGTCACCGGCTGGCCGTCCACCATGACTTGCTCGTCCACGAACGATTGGTACGGACGCTCGATCCAACGTTCGCCCTCTTTCCAGAAAACCGACAACACCACCGGATCGCCCTGCAGATAGTCTTCGGATTGGGTCGATGGCTTCAGTCCCGAGCGTTTCTGTCCCTCCTGGATGCTGTAGTGGACCTTGGTCTTGGCGCCCAACTTGATCAGGCCCTCGTAAACGTCTTCCGTCGGCACGTCGACCAGGAACACAAAGTACCCGGCCATCTTGGCGTCTCCCCCCGCCGCGCGGCTGCAGCCCACAAAAGCCTGGACCCGCTGGCCCCAGTCGTCGATACAAGGCTTGTCTTCCGGATGTTGCACAACGGCACAAACGATCAACTCGCCTTTCTCTTGATTCACGAAAACGCTGCGCGGCTCCGGCAGCGGCTCCGGCGGCTGCGGCCCTTCCAGCGCGCGTAACGCGGGCAAAAGGGCGAGTAGCGGGCCGAAAATTAAGATTGCGGCCAAGGTGATCTTCATCGCGGGATCCTTTCGAGCATTTCGTGATAACAGACAGTCATGTTATAATTGAAGCAACAGCAATTATGCCAGATTCGTGGTATTCGAATTTGTGTTGGCGGGCGTCTTCTGAAGGATTCCTGGCATTTTTGCGCCTCCCTTTTTCATTCCCCTTCCATTGGCAGATAAAAATCGTCTGCTATGGGCCTAGACTCGCGGGGGGAATAGGGTATACTCCTCTAACGTTTGATCCCGTCGGTAGTTGCCCATTGGATCACTGCCAGGTCCAATGGTTCTTTGAGCACGCGATACGCGATTCTCGCCTACGGTCCTGGAAACTCTCTACAGGACCTCGCATGACTTTCGAAAAACTCGGTCTCGCTTCGCCCCTTTTGCGGGCGGTTTCCTCGCAGGGCTACACTTCTCCTACCCCCATCCAGACTCAGGCAATTCCCCATGTCCTTGCCGGCTCCGACGTGCTCGGTTGCGCTCAAACCGGTACGGGCAAGACGGCCGCGTTTGCGCTGCCGATCCTGCACCGCTTGACGCAAGCCGCATCGCCGCCGCGCGAACGGGGCCGCCCCATCCGCGTGCTCGTGCTGTCCCCAACCCGCGAACTGGCCGGTCAGATCGCCGACAGTTTTCGGACTTATGGGCGTCATACGGGCCTGCGGCACACCGTCGTGTTCGGCGGCGTCAGCCAGCACCCTCAGGTCCGCGATCTGCAGCGCGGCGTCGACATCCTGGTCGCCACGCCGGGTCGACTCGTAGACTTGATGAGCCAGCGGCTGATCGACCTGAGCAAAATCGAGATCTTTGTTTTGGACGAAGCCGATCGGATGCTGGACATGGGTTTCCTGCCCGATCTGCGCCGGGTCCAGGCCCAATTGCCTGCACAGCGGCAGACGCTGTTCTTCTCGGCGACCATGCCGGAAGCCATCCGGAAGTTGGCCGATTCGTTGCTTCGCGAGCCCGTGCAAATTCGCATCGCTCCGATCGAATCGACGACGGCTCTGATCGCCGAATCGGTGTGTTTTGTGCCCGGCAAGGCCAAGCCTCAGTTGCTGGCCGATCTGCTAGCGGCTCAAGGCGTGGCCCGCGCCTTGGTCTTTACGCGGACCAAGCACGGAGCGGATCGCGTCGCTCGGCAACTGAACAAAGTGGGGATCCGGGCCGAAGCGATGCATGGCAACAAGAGCCAGTCGGCTCGGCAGCGCACCTTGGCCGGCTTCAAGTCGAATCGGCCTCCGGTCCTGGTCGCCACCGATGTCGCCGCGCGGGGCATCGACGTGGACGGCGTATCGCACGTGTTTAATTACGACCTGCCGCACGAGCCCGAGATGTACGTGCATCGGATCGGCCGGACCGGCCGCGCGGGCGCCTCGGGCATCGCCGTGTCGTTTTGCGAGCACGCCGAACGCAAGCTGCTGCAAGCCATCGAACGGCTGATCCGGCGAAAACTATCGGTGGAACGGACCGTAGGCGGACCGGAAACGGTCGACGAGGTGTCTCCGCCGTCGCCGACGTCCGAGGAGCGCCCGCGGCACGCTCCAGCGCGCCGCTGGACGAGCGCCAAACCCAAAGGCTCCCGCCCCAACGGCCGCTACCCGGCCGGAAAAAGCCGTCGCTGGTAAAACGGCACCCGCCGAGCGGAACCGGTGAATTGAAACGGCCCGACGACATGACAGTCAACGGCCTAAAAGCGCTTCGCGGACAGTAAGCCCAACGTTGCATCGGCCTCAGGCCAGGTCCGAGAAGAAATACCGGGTCAAATGATAGAACACGGGGGCGGCGAAGCAGATCGAGTCGATGCGGTCTAGCACGCCGGGATGGCCTTGGACCAAGGTCCCAAAGTCCGCCACGCCGCGGTCCCGCTTGATAGCGGACATAACCAGGTTGCCGCAGAACGCCGTCACCGCCACAATCATCGACATGCAAGCGGCTTCCCAGAACCGAAACGGCGTGGCCCACCAAAGCAGCGCGCCGATCAGCGTCGTGCTGGTCACGCCGCCCAAGAAACCTTCCCACGTGCGCGTCGCACTGATGGCCGGGGCGATCAGCCGCCGGCCGACCAGCCGGCTCCAAGTCGTCTGAAACACGTCGGCCAGTTGGGTCAGCAGGATCATGTAGAACAGCAAGCCGGCGTTGGCCAAGTGCGAACCACGGCCCCACGCGGTGCCGTCGGAAAATGTCAGCGGCAGATTCAGCAGCGCGGGAGCGAAGCTCAACGCGTACACGCAGATGAATAAGCCCGCTTGAATCTTGGCCGACCGTTCGAGAAACCGCTTCTGGTCGCCTGCAAACGCAATCCACGTGGGAATGAACAGAAAGGCGTACACCGGGATAACGATGCTGTACAGCCCGTACAAATCCCGCGGGATGCCCACCAGGACATATTGCAGCGGCGTAAAGCCGAAGAACACCCAGAACAACGCGCGGTGATCGCCGCGCCGCGTAGGGGTCGTGGTGACGAACTCGCGCAAGGACCAGAACGAGACTGCGCCGAACAGGATCACCGTGGCGACGCGCCCCAGCAGAAACCCGGCCACCAAAATCGCGCACATGATCCACCAGATGCGGATCCGATGAATGAAACGCTCGACCAGCGCCGGGTTCAACGTGCCTTCGGGATAGCGTTTCAAGAGGACGCTGACCGCATAGGCGATCGCCAGCAAGCCGATGACGACCCCCAGCAGCCAGAAAATCTGCGCGCTGGGCGGTTCCGCCGCCGGGGTCGCCGAGATCAGCTGATCGAGGGCGGCCCAAGGCCACCAGGGAGGGTTCGTCATGGGGTGATAACCAAGGGTGTTTTCGAACCGTGGACGGAGCTGGAGATCCGTCCTACAAATCTTTCAGCCGACGGACCGCTTGGCGAGCCCGAGCCAAGAAGTTCGTCTTCGGTTCGCCCACCTCCAGCCACATCGGGGGGCCGAACGTTATGCAACTGAGCAGCGGTACCGGCAGCACTTCGCCCCGCGGCAAGACGCGATTCAGGTTCTCCATGTAAACGGGTACCAATTCCAAATCGGGCCGTTTTTTCGCCAGGTAATACAGCCCGCTCTTGAATTCGCCCAAGTCCTCGCCCGTCGTCCGTCCGCCTTCGGGGAACACGATCAACGAGTAGCGTTTGCCGATCTCGCGAATCATGATCTCCACCGGACTCTGATGCACCTTGATGTTCTCCCGATCGATCAGCAGCACGTTGAACGAGCGGGCGATATGCCGCCGCACGGCGCCGCCTTCCCAGTAATCCCGGGCGGCCACCGCCCGCGTCTCCAGTCGTATTTCCCGCGGCAGGCAAGCCCACAGCACCAAGGCGTCCAGATGGCTGGTGTGGTTGGCAAAGTAGACTCGCTGGCACGTGTCCGGCTGGACATCCACCCAGCGGACGTTGGCCCCGCTGAGCAATTTGGCGAGCAGGGCTAGGATAGAGGCCGTAAATGCCATGGCTTGCGTCAGCCTGCCCCAAAAAGGATTTCCGTCGTTCCAGCTTGAACGGTCCGGCTGGAAATTCGACGTCCATCTACTCCAGAATCATGTCGTCCACCGTATGGTTGGCCGGAATCATGGGCAACACGTGTTCCTGATACGGCGTCTGGACATCCAAGACGTAAGGCCCGTCGTAGTTGAGCATCTCCTCCAACGCCGGCACCAGGTCCGATTTCTGTCGCACCGTCGCCGCGCCGCAGCCGTATCCCTGAGCGATCTTGACAAAGTCAGGGTAACGCTCGGCCGGATAAATGTCTTCGCCCTTGCCGGTCGCCTCCGCGTGGTGGATCGGCCCCAAGTACGTGTGCGCGCGGTTGCCGGCCATGAATCGGTCTTCCCACTGGACAACCATTCCCAAGTGCTGGTTGTTCAACAACAGGACTTTGACCGGCAGGCTTTCGCAGTAGCACGTCGCCAACTCCTGAATGTTCATCTGGAAGCTGCCGTCGCCGTCGATATCCAGCACCAACGCGTCAGGATGGGCCGCTTGGGCGCCCATCGCCGCCGGCAGGCCGAAGCCCATCGTGCCTAAACCCGAACTGGACATCCACCGCCGCGGCTGGCGAAATTTGTAGAACTGGGCGCTCCACATCTGGTGCTGGCCGACACCCACACTGACGATCGTCTTGCGGTCTTGAGTCAGCCGCGACAGTTCCGAAATCGCGTGCTGCTGGAGAATCCCGTCGAACGACTCGTCGTATTTAAACGGCTGCTCCCTCTTCCACTGCTGGCACTGGCCGACCCAGCCGTCCAGGTCCTGGCCCGGCTCGACGGCTTGCAGCAGGGCCTGCAAAGCATACTTCACGTCGCTGATGATCGGGAAATGGGCCGGTTTGTTCTTGTTCAACTCCGACGGATCGATGTCGATATGAATGATCTTGGCGTGCTTGGCGAATGCCTCCAGCTTGCCGGTTACCCGGTCGTCGAATCGCACGCCCAGTGCCAGCAACAGGTCGCAATCGCGGATCGCCCAATTCGAATACACGCTGCCGTGCATGCCCAGCATGTCCAAACATAACGGATCGTCGCTGGGGAACGCGCCCAGTCCCATCACCGTCATCGCGACGGGAATGCCCAATTTGCGGGCGAAAATCCGCAATTCGTCGCTGGCGTTGGCCGAGACGACGCCGCCGCCGACGTACAGCATGGGCCGCTTGGCCAATTTGAGGGCCGCCGCCACTTGCTTGATCTGCTCCGGACGCGCGCGCGGCGGAATCGAGTCGCGATAGCCCGGCAAATTCATCGGAACGTCCCAATTGACGGCCGCCTTTTCCAGCTGGATGTCCTTCGGCATATCCACCAGCACCGGCCCCTGCCGCCCAGTCGTCGCAATGTGAAACGCCTCTTTCATGATCCGCGGCAGATCGGCAATGTCCGTCACCAGATAATGGTGCTTGGTGATCCCTCGGCATACCTCGACGATCGGCGTCTCTTGAAATGCATCCGACCCGATGGCCCGCGTCGTCACCTGCCCCGTAATCGCCACCATCGGAATACTGTCCAGTTTCGCGTCCGCGATGGTGGTCACCAGGTTCGTTGCGCCCGGGCCGCTGGTGGCCATCACCACGCCGACTTTGCCGGTGGAGCGAGCATAGCCTTGAGCGGCAAATCCGCCGCCTTGTTCGTGCCGCGGCAAAATGGTGCGCAGCCGGTCGGAAAACCGCGTCAGCGCCTGATGCAGCGGCATGCTGGCCCCGCCCGGATAGGCGAACAGGACCTCGACGCCATGATCCACGAGCGACTGAACCAGAATGTCAGCTCCGGTCATGATCTGGGTCTTGTTGGCTTGTAGCGGTGTGGCCATGCAGTCTGCTCCTCCGTCAATGAACGTCGAACCTGGTGATTATATAACACGCCCCCTCGCGCCAAACGCCGGGGCGCACCGATAAGCATCGTAGTGTACGTTAGATAGGGCTGGTTTTCAAGGTTCCCTCGGATCTGAATCTTGCCCCCCGGCTCGATCACCACCGCTTCGGCCGCCGTCGCCGGCCGCACGGCGGCGGTCCAGGCTCGCGGATCTCGAGCAATCGGCGGCCAAGATTGACCTAGTGCGGACCCATATGCGCTCGTGGTATGAGAGGGGTCCCGGAGCAATCCGCCCCTCAATCCCGACTAGGTTATGCTTGGTCTTTAAAAACGTCCTCGCAGATTCGATTCACGTTCACACCAATTTCAGTAACATTTCAATGCACTTTGGTGACCCAGCGGCATGGCAATTCCGACTTGCTTCGCCGGCAATTGTCGCACAGCTTGTGCAACTTTCTTGCTCGCTGATTCCAACGCCACCGCGGAGATCCCAGGTGGCCGGGGGCGCGTTTCATGGCATGGGTTCCTTGAGGGTCTTGTGATCTCGTTTCAGCCGTCGCCACCATGGTCAGATCGACTTGGCCGCAGAGTTGTGGATGTGTCATGGATATCATTCAATACACCAGTTCACGAAAGTCCTTGACGTGGTGGAAAGTCATCGGATTGCCGCCCACGGCGACAAGGCCCGCGAACCACCAGTCGATCATGTTCTTGGAAAAATACAACTGCAGGCGGCGACGCTCGTTGTTCGGCAATAGCTCGCTTGCGCCGCCTCAGTCGTCGTTGGAATCGGCGCCGATGGCCGCGATGGCCGCTGGCGGCGGCAGCAGGATCTCGCCGGAAAACCATAAGTGGATCAGGCCGATCGCCAGCCGGACCAGAAGGAGGCCGAGGGACCAAAACAAGCCCATGGCCACCAGAACTTCGCGATGCTCCGCGCCCAGCAGCAGATACAGCGCTGTCTCGCGGGTCCCCAGGCCAGAGATGCTCGGCAGCGAGTCGGCCACGAGTACCAAAGGGATCGTGCTGAGGACCGTGGCATGGTCCTCGTAAACCCCGCAGATCCGCAGGGCCAACGTGGCATACATCCCCACGACCGCGTAATACACGATTCGCAAGAGAAATAGACGAAGGGAATGGCGCCAAGTCCAAGCGACCAGCCAATTTCCCCAACGCGTGTTTTGGAAACGGTGGCGCAGCGAAGCGGGCGACAAGGTGACGACGGCAGCGAGGCCCAGCAGCAGGGCGAGCGCGGTCCCACAGAAGATGCGAATCCCCGGAGCCGGCCCACTGGTGCTGAACCAGGCCCCGACAAACCCCGCGGATATCAGGATGACACCGTCGTGGTACAGCAACAGGATCCCGCGGGACGCCGTGGCGACCAGCGAGCCTCCCTGATGCCGGGCCACGTTCCAGATCACCATCGCCTGGCCCAATTGGCAATGCAGTGCGCTCAGCAAGTACGAGAGCCCACGGATGTGCAGCATGCGACGATAGCCCAGCGGCGAACCCTCCGTCGTGTAGACCGCCTGCAGGCAGAGCCCATCCCACAGGTACAGGGCCAACGCCATGGCGACCGTCAGCAGCGCGAGTTGCTTCCACGGCAACTGGGCGCCAGCCGCGAGCACGGCTGCGGGTGAAACCTGGTACAGGAGCCAGCTGATCAGGCCCGCACTGACGACCAGCGGAAGGATCTTTTCCCAATGTTTCATGGTCACCGTTCGCGGTCCGGAGTAGGGGGCTCCCCGAGCCCTTCGGTGATGAACGGGTGGGTAGGGCACAAGGACCGCATGCCTTCGACGGCCGTCTGATGCAGCGAATAATTATTGACGGTCCGAGTGACCAGCCACTGTGCGGCACGAGGGCGGGCCAGCAGCAACAGCGAAACGGCCGCCGCGGGGACCACGCTCAACCAATCGTCGCGCGGACGCGTCATCTCGTCCTGGCTTTCCTGGTAGATGCCGCGGTGCGCCCACGACCCCCGGAGTTCGGCCAGCAGTCGTCGGCGGCTTCCGCCCTTCAGGGCCGTTGCCATGAGGGCCAGGAAGCCCTGATGCGAGCGAACGCCGACGCGGCCCGGCGGCAGCGGCGAAACGGGGTGACCGAGCGATACGTCGACCAGCTGCTGGCCCAGATTGACGCCGCTCAGCCAAGCGTTGCTCGATTGCGCCATGCGGGGATTGCACTCGATGAACTGGGGCTCGCCCGTGGCAGGATTGTAGAAGTACTCCAAGCAGATGGCGCCATGCCAATTCAGGTGCGAGGCCAGTCGCATGAGCGGTTCCATCACCTCGGCGTGCGATACCCCGACCTCTGCCATTCCAGAGCCGCCGACGCCGATCGCCCGCGTCTCGACACAGTGGGAAGCCACCAGGCGGCCGTGCTGGATCACGGCGGCGACGGCCCGCTTGTTGCCCACGGCGGGCGCTTGAACGAGAATCTCCGCGTGGCCGTCCAACCATCCGGCCGCCTCGAAAGCCTCGGCCACACGGTGCAGCTGGCCGGCGTCCGCAACGTATCGCACGCCCTCGCCGGCGGTGCTGTACGCGAGCTTGACGTAACACGGAAACTCCGGCGCAGCGAGCAGTCCGGCGCGATCGCGAACGATCCTCGTCGCCGGAGAGGGTAGTCCCAATTCCGCCAGCAGACGCACGAAACGGGCCTTGCTCATCACCTGGTCCAACGCTTCGAAAGCAGGCAGCGCCAGACCCGCATATCGGCTCAACGCTTCCCGAAATCGCGCCAGCAAGAATACCTGCTCGTGAGTCGGCAGCAAGACGTCATATCGTTCCGCGCGCAATCGCTCGACCAGAAACGACAGATAAGCATCCGGCTCGCGCGAGTACGAAGGACACCGATACCAGCGGCGCACGTAGCGCGAAAAGCGGCATTGGCAAAACGTCGCGGGGTCCACGAGATCGATCGTGTGCCGCCCTCCCAGGCAATACAGGGCCTGGCGGGCGGACGCGCTCGAGCCCTCGGTGAACAGGATCTTCAGCCGCTTGGAAGTGGAGGGCGGGATCGCTACGTCACTCACGGGAATACCATCGAGTCCGCCGGGAAGACTTGAAAACCTCGACTGCCGCGTGTTTATAGCAGGTTCGGCCGGATAGCGCAAGGGGGATGCCGTTGAAAGGCCGTGTTGAAAGGCCGCGTTGAAAGGCCGCGTTGAATCATTTCCGCTGGGCGAATATACTGACGCCTGTGGTATCGCGGACGGAGACGGACCTTCGCGCGGATCGAGAAATGCGGGCTCGAGACGCGCCGCCAAGAGGTATCGAATGACGGATCTTGCGGAACGATTGGCCGGCCTGACGCCGGCGAAACGCCAACTCTTGGAGCAGCGGCTGCGCAGCGAAGGGCGGGTTGCCGAGCCGATCGCGATCGTGGGCATGGCCTGCCGGCTGCCGGGCGCCGGCAGCCTGGAAGAGTTCTGGCGGGTGATCCGCGACGGAGTCGATGCCACCGGGCCGATCCCCTCGACCCGTTGGGACGTCGACTCCCTCTTCGACCCGACCGGCGAGCAGCCCGGCAAGATGTCCGTGCGCTGGGCCGGCCTGGTGGACGACGTGGACAAGTTCGACCCGCAATTCTTCGGGATTTCTCCCCGCGAGGCTTCGCGCATGGACCCCCAGCAGCGTCTGCTGTTGGAGGTCGCCTGGGAAGCGTTGGAGATTGCGGGCTGGGCGCCGGAACGGATGGGCGGCACGGCCACCGGCGTGTTTGTGGGGATCGGGGGCACGGATTACTCGAAAATTCCCGCGCAGTTCGAGGACTACTATCAGCATATCGACGCCCACGTCGGCACGGGAAACGCGCTCAGCATCGCGTCCAACCGGGTGTCGTACATTCTGGATCTTCGCGGGCCGAGTTTGTCCGTGGACACGGCCTGCTCGTCGGGCCTGCTGGGCGTCCATCTGGCGGTCCAGAGTCTGCGGAATCGCGAATGCGACGCCGCGCTGGCCGGCGGCGTGAATCTGATCCTGTCGCCCGAAACAACGATCGCTTTCTCCAAAGCGCGCATGCTGTCGCCGGACGGACACTGCCGCCCCTTCGATGCCGGGGCCAACGGCTACGTCCGCGGCGAAGGCTGCGGGATGATCGTCCTCAAGCGGCTGACCGACGCAGTCCGCGACGGCGACGGCGTGCTAGCAGTCATTCGCGGCACGGCGGCGAACCAGGACGGCCGCACGTCCGGCATCACGGCGCCCAGTGGCCGAGCCCAGCAAGCCGTCATCCGAGCGGCGCTGGCCCAAGCCGGCCTGACCACGGATCGCGTCAGCTACATCGAAGCGCACGGCACGGGCACGCCGCTGGGCGATCCGATCGAAACGCAGGCCCTGGCGGAGGTTTTTCGCCGCCGCACCGATCGTGATCCGCCGCTGCACGTGTCGTCGGTCAAAGCGAACATCGGGCACACGGAGACCGTGTCGGGCATCGCGGGCATCATCAAGGTGGTGCTGATGCTGCGGCATGGCCTGATTCCGGCGCAATTGCACCTCCAGACGCTCAATCCCCACCTGGGCTTGGAAGATTCACGGGTGCGAATCCCCACCGCGCCGACCGCTTGGCAGCCGGCGGGTCCGACCCGCGTCGCGGGCGTGAGTTCCTTCGGCTTCGGCGGAACCAATACGCACATCGTGCTGGAAGAGACGTCGCCTGCGGCCCTTGCGCCGACCGACGCCCCGGAGCGGCCGCTGCACGTGCTCGCGCTGTCCGCCAAGAGCGAATCCGGCCTGACGAAACTGGCCGCGCGATACGCCGATTACCTGGACGGCAATCCGCAAGCGGCGGCGGCCGACGTGTGCTACGGCGCCAATGCAGGGCGTTCGCATTTCAACCATCGCGCAATCGTGACGGCCCGGGATGCCGTCGAGTTGTGCGGGCGTTTGCGGGCCTTGCACTCGGGCGGAAAATCCGCCGGTGTCAAGGCGGGCCGCGCGAGGTTGATCGGGGCGCCCAAAATCGCCTTTCTGTTCACCGGCCAGGGCGCGCAATATGCCGGCATGGGGCGGTCGCTGTTCCAGACGCAGCCCGTGTTTCGCCGGACGCTTCAACAATGCGACGAAATTCTGCGCGGCTGTCGGGGCCAGCCGTTGTGGCAGACGCTGTACGGCGATCCCGCGAACACGGCACTTTTGGACGAGACGGCGTACACGCAACCGGCGCTGTTCGCCCTCGAAATTTCGCTGGCCCGACTCTGGCAATCGTGGGGGATCGAACCGGCGGCGTTGATCGGCCACAGCGTGGGCGAGTACGTCGCGGCGTGCGTGGCGGGCGTATTCAGCCTGGAGGACGGCCTGCGGCTGATCGCCACGCGTTCCGCCTTGATGCAGCAACTGCCGCGCGACGGATTGATGGCGGTTGTTTTTGCGCCCGCGGACCGCGTCGCGCATCGAGTGGAGCCGTTTCGGGACGCCGTCGCGGTGGCGGCGGCCAACGGACCGGAGAACACGGTGATCGCGGGGGCGGCCGAGGCGGTCCGCGAGTTGGTGAGACAATTCACGCAAGCCGGAGTCGGTTCGCAACTGCTGACCGTTTCGCACGCCTTTCATTCGCCGCAGATGGATCCCATCTTGGACGAATTCCAAGCGGCGGCGAGCAAGTTCCAGTACCAACGTCCGCAAATCCCGCTGGTCTCGAATCTGACCGGACGCCTGATCGGTGACGAACCGCTGGACGCCGCGTATTGGCGGCGACACGTTCGCGGGACGGTGCGATTCGCAGAGGGGATGCGCACGCTGGCCGAACAGGAACTGCACGCGCTGCTGGAGGTCGGCCCGACGGCGAGCCTGCTGGGCATGGGCCGGCGCTGCTTGCCGGATTGGCGAGTCCCGTGGCTGCCGTCGCTGCGCAAGGGCCAGGACGATTGGTCGAGCGTGCTGGCCAGCCTGTCGGAACTGTACGTGCTGGGAGCGCGAATCGATTGGCAGGGGTTCGATCGCGATTATCGGCGGCAGAGGCTGATCCTGCCGACATATCCCTTCGAGCACGAGCGATACTGGTTCGAACCGGCCAAATCGCCCCGCCGCATCGACAGCACCGGCCCGGGGCCCATGTTGCATCCGCTGCTGGGCAACCGCATTGCGTCCGCGTTGCCGACGCAGCTGTTCACAGCCCGCCTGAGTTGTCACTGGCCCAAGTACCTCGTGGATCACCAGGTCCAGGGCTCGCCGGTCTTCCCGGCGGCGGGCTATGTAGAACAGGCATTGGCGGCGGCGGACCAGATGTTCGGTCCGGGATCCCATGCGCTGGAGAACCTGTCAATCCAGCATGCCATGTTCCTGCCGGAAGCCATCGCGCGGAACGTCCAGATGGCCGTTTCGCCCGAGTCCGGCGGCGCGTGTTCGTTCGAAACGTACAGCCTGCCGGTCGACGGCGAATCGGACGTCGCGCGGTGGTCGCTCCACGCTTGCGGCGCCGTGCGTCGCGAACTCGCGATTCCGCCCGAGATAACGGCCGTCGATCTGGACCAGGTGCGCGGCCGGGCGGTCAAGACCCACGCGCACGACGAGTTCTATCGGGACATCATGAGCAACCGGGGCTTGGCTTACGGGCCAACGTTCCGGTCGATCCAATATGTGTATCACACGCCGATCGACGCCTTGGCCGAAGTCCGCCTGCCGCCCGACGTCCAGCGCGAGCTGGCCGGCTATCGCTTGCATCCGTCGTTGGGAGACGCGATGTTCCAAGCGGCCTCCGGCATCATTCCGCTGGAAGCGGACGGTTCCTACAGCCCGTATACCTACATGCCCATGGGGGTTCGCCGGCTGCGCGTGTTGGGCGCGGCGACCGAACGCATGTTCGCCTACAGTGTGCGCCGCTCGCCGGAAGACCGCCCCAGCCCGGAATCGGTCGAGGGAGATGTGTTCCTGGTCGATGATCAGGGGCGCGTTCTGGTCGAAATGCTGGGCGTGCGCGTGCAACGCGTCGGCCGCGGCAGGGCGGCTGAGCGCACGGCCGACATCCAGCAGTGGTTGTATCAAGTGGCTTGGCTACCGGCGGCGCTGAAGCCCGCGGCGACAGCGCCGCGGATGGGACGCTGGCTGATTTTCGCAGACCGGCAAGGTGTCGCCCAGCCGTTGGCCTCCGGTCTGCGGCAGGCCAGCGGCCAGAGGGCCGTGCTGGTGGTTCCCGGCGATGGTTTTCGCATTTTGTCCACCGCCGGCGACGATACGGATGAGACCTACCAAATCGATCCCCTGGCTGCCGACGACTACGGACGATTATTGTCGGAGGCGTTCGCGGGGGAACATGCCGCGTGCGCCGGCATCGTGCATCTGTGGAGCCTGGATCTCGCCGCGCCGGAAGACGCCCCTTCCGACGCCGCCTTCTCGCACGCCTGGGACGAGGCGCGGCGGCGAGGCTGCGGCAGCGTGTTGCAGCTGATCCGCCAAATCGTCCGATTTCACTTTTCCCCGCCGCCGGAATTGTGGCTCGCGACGCAAGGCGCGCAGTCTACCGGCGACGACCAGGCCGATGTCTCGGTCGGCCAATCGCCGTTGTGGGGCCTGGGACGCGTCGCGGCCTTGGAGCATCCCGAACTGGCGTGCCGGATGATCGACGCGGATCCCGCGGCCGATCCGGCTTCCGTGGCGGCTCAAGTGCTGCAAGAATTGACGGGTTCGGCCGACGAGGACCAAGTGGCCTATCGAGGCGGCCGGCGGCTGGTCGCCCGCTTGCGGCGCGCGCGCGAAGTGCTGTCGGACGCCGGGCCGGCCGGCAGCGCGGGACCGTTGACGATTCCCGCCGCCGGGGCGTTCCGCTTGCGGCTGGGAGCGGCCGGCAGCTTTGATGCCCTGCGTTACGAATCGTGTCGCCGCCCGGCGCCGCGGCCGGGGCAGGTCGAAGTCCGGGTTCATGCCACGGGCCTGAATTTCAGCGACGTGCTCAAAGCCATGGGGTTGTACCCGGGCATCACGGACGAAATCGTGCCGCTGGGCATCGAATGCGCCGGCGTGGTGACGGCGCTGGGGACGGGCGTCGAACGATTCCGTGTGGGCGACGCGGTGCTGGGCGTCGTGCCGTACAGCCTCGCTTCGCACGCTCTTACGGCCGAATATGCGTTGGCGCCGAAGCCGCAGCAACTGACCGACGCCGAAGCCGCCACGATCCCGATTACGTTCCTGACAGCCTATTATGGATTGGTGCGGCTCGCCCAATTGCAGCCCGGCGAGCGGGTGCTGATCCATGCGGCGGCGGGAGGCGTGGGCTTGGCGGCGATCCAAATCGCGCAACAGATCGGGGCAGAGGTCTTTGCCACGGCGGGCAGCGACGCGAAACGCGAATTCTTGCGGTCCTTGGGCGTCCCGCACGTGTTCAGTTCGCGGACGCTGGATTTTGCCGACGAGATCCTCGAGGTCACCGGGCGGCAAGGCGTCGACGTGGTGCTGAATTCCTTGCCCGGCGACGCGATCACCAAGAGTCTCGCCCTGTTGCGAGCCTACGGACGGTTCCTGGAAATCGGCAAAACAGACATCTACCAGAACCGCATGATCGGACTGCTGCCCTTTCAGGACAACCTCTCGTACTTTGCCCTCGACCTGGACCGCTTGCTGCGGCAACGTCCGGAAACGGTGCGCGGGCTGTTCGCCGAAGTGCTGGAGCAGGTCGAACGGGGCGCGTACAGGCCGCTTCCATTGACCGCGTTCGCGGCGGAGCAGACGGCCGAAGCGTTCCGGTACATGGCGCAGCGCAAGAACATCGGCAAGGTCGTCGTCCACCTCGGCGACGCGGCGAACGCTGCGCGGGCGGCTGGGGAAGCCGCTTCGGAAACGCTGCCCACCGCTTCGACAGGCGACGCTTCCGGCGCCGCCGTTCGTCCGGACGGCACGTACTTGATCACCGGCGGTTTGGGCGCGCTGGGCCAGCACGTAACCGATTGGCTCGCCGCGCAAGGGGCTCGATACGTGGCCCTCCTTTCCCGCCGCGGCCCGCCGGTGGCGGTGGCGGAGCGACTGGACCAGTTGCGATCGCAAGGTGTCGCAGTGGCCGTGCTGTGCGGCGATGCGGCGGACCGCCGCTCGCTGGCCGAGGCGCTTGCTCAGATACCTCAGGAATTTCCGCCGCTGCGCGGCGTGCTGCACGCCGCCGGTGTGCTGGATGACGGCCTGCTGTTCGACATGACCTTGGAGCAACTCGAACGGCCGATGGCTCCCAAGGTCCAAGGTGCTTGGAATCTGCACGCCGCGACCCGGGAAACGCCGTTGGATTTCTTCGTGCTGTTCTCGTCGGTGGCCAGCGTCCTCGGCTCGCCGGGCCAAGCCAACTATGCCGCAGGCAATGCGTTTCTGGATGCGCTCGCCGGCTGGCGGCACCGCCGCGGGCTGCCGGCGTTGAGCGTCAACTGGGGCCCGTGGGCGGATGCGGGAATGGCCGCCGAAGCCGGCCGGGCGGATCAGCTCCAATCGCGCGGCATGGGCCTGTTGCCGCCGCCAGCGGCTTTGGAGCTGTTGGGAACGCTGCTTCGCAACGCCTGTGTCAACGTGGCCGTAATGGACGCCCAATGGTCCGCCATGCTGCGGCGGATGAGCGGACGAGTCCCGCCGCTGCTGCGCGACATCGCCGACCAGGAAGCCGGCGGCGAGCGAAAACCGGCGGCGGACGCGGTCGATCATGCGTTTCGTCAACGGCTGTTGGTCGTCGAAATGGACCAGCGGGCGGCCTTGTTGCGCGAGTACTTCGCGGACGAACTGTGCCGCATCATGGGAATCGAGCGCGCGCAGCTGGAACTGGACCAGCCGCTGAACGACATCGGCATGGATTCGCTGCTGGCCATGGAGTTGAAGACGAACCTGGAGTTGCGGCTGGCGTTCAGCTTGCCGATGGCGGCCTTTCTCGAGCGTCCGAGCGTGACTTCGCTGGCGGGGCATGCGGCCAAGTCCCTGGTCGCGGGAATGGAGGACGCCGTCGCCGCGACGGCCGCCAGTCCTGGCGAACAGCTGGCGTCGTGGTCGCCGCTGGTGTGCTTGCAGCCGGCGGGCGAGGGCCCCGCGCTGTTCTGCGTTCATCCGCTGGGCGGCGACGTGAACTGTTACCGCGACTTCGCGCGGCAGGTCCAGGACCGCCCCGTGCATGCGTTGCGCGGGCGCGGCAGCGAAGGCCGGTTCCCGCCGCACGCGGCGATGGACGAGATGATCGCAGACTATATCCAGGCGGTGCACGCGGTCCAGCCGCGCGGGCCCTACCATCTGGCGAGTTGGTCGGCGGGGGGAATGTTCTCGTATGAACTAGCCCGCGCCTTGCGCATGCAAGGCGAAGAGGTCGGTTTGCTGATGCTGTTCGACACGCCTTTGCCGTCGATCTACGACAACATCAGCTTGGATGACGATATCAGGTTCCTGTTCGACCTCGGCAAATTCGCGAATTGGTTTTCCGGTTCGGATATTGACGTGGACAGCCTTTCGTACGACGAGCTGCGGACGATGGACGACAGCACGCGCTGGGAGTTCGCGTTGCAGATCGCCAAGACGCATGGTGCGGTCCCGCCGGAGACATCTACCGACCACATTCGGCGCGTCGTCGAGGCGGCCAAGGCCCATGCGAGAATGATTTTGAACTATCCGCTCGCACCGTTCGATCAAGTGCTGCATCTCGTGCGGCCGGAGCAGCCCGATGTGCTGAGTCGGATGACCGGACAGACGCTGGGCCCGGACCTGGGCTGGGGCCAGTTGATCGGTGACCGGCTTCGCCTGCATACGGCCCCCGGAGACCATTTCTCGATGATCTTGGGAGAAAACGCCCGCCGGCTAGCGGAACTGGTGAATACATGCCGCTGAATTTGGTCACCGGAGCGACGGGCCTGCTGGGCAGCCAAGTGGTCGAGCGTCTGCTGGCGCGCGGCGAGGCCGTGCGCATCCTGGTGCGTTCTGCTTCCCTCCCGCCGTTCCTCCAGCATCTGGACGTGGAGGTGGTGCTTTGCGATCTCGGGAATGCCAGTGCCGTCCAACATGCGGTTGCCGGAACCGAGTACGTGTATCACTGTGCGGCGCCCGTCAGCGACTGGGGACGCTGGCAAGATTTCTACTCGGGAACGGTGGTTACGACGCGCCATGTCATGGATGCCTGTGTGTACAACGGCGTGCGGCGGCTGCTGCACGTCAGTTCCGTGTCCGTCTACGGCCGTGCGAAATCGCGGACCGAGGACGGCGTATGCGGCGAGGAAACGCCGCTTGGCCAGCGATTCCGCTGCTGGGACTATTATGGCCGCGCGAAGTTGGAGGCCGAGCGGCTGGTTCGCCGGCTGGGCTCCCAGACCACCGTGGTGCGTCCGACGTGGATCTACGGGCCCCGCGACCGCGTCGTTCTGCCGCGCATTATCCGCGCGCTGCGCAATCGCCGCGTGGCGATCGTCGGGTCGGGAGACAACTTGCTGAACATGGTCTACTCGGAGGACGTTGCGGAAGGAGCGATTTTGGCTGCCAATTCCCCGGACGCCGCCGGGGAAGTCTTCAATCTGGTGAGCGATGGAGAGATTACGCAACGGCAGTTCTTCGATCTGTTGTGCGATTTGATGGGGCTGCCGCACATTCGCCACCGAGTGCCGTTCTGGCTGGCTGACGCCGCTGGCTTCATCGGCGAACTGGCCGGCCGCGCCACGCGGCGCAAGACGGCGCCCGCCGTTTCCCGCAGCGGCATCGCGCTGCTCAGCCGTCCCACCTTTTTCAGCAACGAAAAGGCCCGAGATCGCCTGGGATGGCAACCGCGGATGAACGTCCGAGAGGGGCTGGAACGGGCCGTCGCGTGGCAGAAAACAAGCGGATGATCATTCCGCCCGGGAACGAATGCGACGCGGGCGGCCAATCTATAAGGAACCTGACATGCTGGACCTGCCCATCAAGTACGCCTATCTCTGGTGGCGAAGCCGGGAACTGAACCGCCTCGCCGCGTCGGCTCGGTCTGCGCGTCAAGTTCAGGGGGAAGTGCTATTGGCGAAGTTGCGCCGGAACGCTTCCAGTGCGTTTGGCCGCGATCATGGCTTTGGCGAGATCCAGACGGTCGCCGATTTTCGACGTCGCGTCCCGGTGACCGATTACGCTTATTACCGGGCGTACATCGAGCGTCTGAAACAGGGCGAGATTGGAGCCATGTTCGGTCCTCGAACCAAAGTCCTGATGCTCGCCCTGACGTCGGGAACCACGGACAAATGCAAGTTTGTCCCGATCACCGGCGAGTTCTTTGACGAGTACCGCCACGGCTGGAATCTCTGGGGACTGGGCGTCTACCGCGACCATCTCGACCTGCTCCGGAAAAAGACGCTCAAGCTGGGAAGCAACTGGCGCCAATTCCATACGGAAGGCGGCATCCCGTGCGGCGCGATCAGCGGCTTGGTGGCGGAGACCGCACCGTGGGTCGCGCGCGACCGATTCGTGCTGCCGAGCAGCGTGTATGGGATCGACGACCCGTTCCTGAAACATTACACGGCATTGCGATTGTCCCTCGCTAATCCGCAAGTGGGGATGATCGGAACCGCCAATCCCAGCACGCTGATCGAATTCGCCCGGCTGGCCGACGCCCGGCGGGAATCCCTGATTCGCGATATTTGCGATGGAACCCTGGAGCGGGAAGCCGATCTGCCGGCGCTCGTACGCGAAGCCCTGCAGCCGTTCATCCGGCCTCGGAATCACGGGCGGGCTCGGCAGCTGGAGCAGATCGTAGCCCGCACCGGAACTCTCTATCCGCGAGACATCTGGCCGCAGCTCTCGGTCGTGGCCGTCTGGACCGGCGGATCAGTGTCGGTTTACCTGCCTCAGCTGCCGCGGTACTACGGCGACGCGGTGCTCCGCGATCATGGATTGAATGCCAGCGAAGCCCGCATGACGTTGCCACTGCAGGACAAGTCCAGCGCCGGAATCATCGAATTCATGCACCATTTCTTCGAGTTCATTCCCGTGGCCGAACACGATTCGCCGCATCCGATCGTGCTGGAAGCCCACGAATTGGAGGAGGGACAGGATTACTACATTCTGTTGACGACTTCGGCGGGCCTGTATCGCTATGACATTCACGACGTGGTGCGCTGTGTGGGCTTTCAGGGCGAAGCTCCGTTGTTGACGTTCCTCAACAAGGGAGCTCATTTTTCGAGTATTACCGGCGAAAAGCTCAGTGAATTTCAGGTCGTCTCCGCCGTCCGTCAAGCGTTCGCCGATCTGCAACTGGGCATGGTAGAATTCAGCGTCGCTCCCGTGATGCGGGATCGGCCGGGATACGTACTGCTGTTGGAAGAATCCTCGGACGAGACGCGACGGGACGAGCTGGCCGAACGCGTCGACGAGCATCTCCACCAGTTGAACTGCGAGTATGCCGAGAAACGCCGCACGGGCCGGCTGGAACCGCTCACGATCCGCCACGTGCCGCCCGGAACGTGGCGTGCGCTGCGCGACCAGCGGTCGGCGGCGCGGGGCAACTTTGAAGAGTATAAACATCCGTGCTTGGTCGGCGATCTCGGTTTCGTCGATCGGGTGCTGCAGAAGAGCGTTTGAAAGTGCACAGCCGTCCCCTTCCTACAACAGGGAACCATTTCTCATGTCCGCAGAACGAATTCTGGTTACCGGCGCCACGGGGATGATCGGCAGCTTCGTGGCGCGCCGCGCCGTCGAGTTGGGTTACGCCGTCCGGGTCCTGGCGCGGGCGTCGTCGGATCGGACGCTGCTGCAAGGGCTGAACGTCGAAACGGCGGTCGGCGACTTGGCCGATCCCGATTCGCTCCGCGCGGCTGTGGCGGGGGTCGATGTCGTCGTCCATGCCGCGGCCCACATCGGCGACTGGGGGCCGGCCGACAAGTATCGCCAGATCAACGTCGTCGGTCTGGAGCATCTGCTGACGGCCGCCGAACGCGAGGACCGCCTGCGGCGCTGGATTCAAATCAGTTCGTTGGGCGTCTACGCGGCGCGCGACCATTATGGGACGGACGAAACGGCCGCGCCGAGCCTGGCGGGCTTGGACGGCTATACGCGGACGAAAGCCGAAGCCGAAGTTTTGTTGCGCCGGCACGTCGACGAGTACCGCCTGCCGGCCGTGGTCCTGCGGCCCGGCTTTACCTACGGACCCGGGGAACGGGCCGTGATCCCTCGACTGATCAAACGGTTCGAACAAGGCGTGGTCAAGTTCATCGGGGACGGCCGGAAAGTGCTCAACAACACCTACGTCGGCAATTTCGTCGAAGCTGTCTTCCTGGCGATCGCCAACGACCAAGCGGTGGGCGAAACGTTCAATATCCGCGACGAGCGTCTGGTGACCCGCGAAGAGTACTTGACGACGGTCGCCAACTACTTGGGCCGGCCGCGGCCGAGCCACGTGCCGTTGTGGCTGGCGAAGACCGCCGTCCCGTTCATCGAAGGCTGGGCCAAGCTGCGCGGCCGCCAGGAGCCGCCGCTGTTGACGCGAGCCACGATCAAGTTCATGGCCGTCAACCTGGACTTCTCGATCGTCAAAGCCCAGTCGATCTTGGGCTACGGCTCAACGGTCGATTTCCGGCAAGGCATGCCGGACGCATTGGATTGGGCGACCGGCAAGACCAAAGTGCCCCGGCTGATTCGGCCGTGAGCAAGTCTGGCATCCGAGGGCCTCGGGCGTTTTCAGTATTCGTTCCTCGCTTACGCTTCGGGTTACAATTGCATCCTCGTTACGCTTCGGGTTACAGTTGCATCATAACCGCGTCCTGTGTGCCGCCCATGCGAATCGTCTCTCTAACGGCATCTATCGTCCAGATCCCGCTTCGCCGCGAGATCAAGCACGCCTCGGCGACGCGGCGGGAAAGCGCCAATCTGTTGGTCTGCTGCCGCTTGAACGACGGCACCGAGGGCTGGGGCGAAGGCGTGCCGCGGTCTTATGTCACCGGCGAGACGCCAAAGGGCGCGTTGGAGCAACTCGCCGCCACGCCGCTGGAGGAACAACTCGGCCGGCCGTGCGCGTCATGGCCGGAAGTGATTCAATTGTGCCGCGGGTTTCAACCGCGGATCAACCAGCCGAATCCCCGCGGCCACTGCGCCAACGCCTTGCGGTGCGCGGTGGAGCTGAGCATCCTGGACGCGTTTGGCCGGGCTTTCGGCCAGCCACTCAGTGAGGTCGTGCGGCACTACGAACCGGCTCGCCCGGTGTACGCCCCGCGGGACCAGGTCCGCTACTCGACCACCATAACCGCCGAAAATCCGGTGCGAGAACGCCTTAGCGCGCTGAAAATGCGGCTGTATGGATTCCGGCAATGTAAAGTCAAAGTCGGCGTCGCCGGGGCTGACGATGCCCAGCGGCTCCGTCGCATCCGTTTCTGGATCGGTCGCGGCATGGATCTGCGGCTGGACGCCAACGAAGCATGGCAGGCCGGTGATTTGCCGCGCAAGTTGGAACCGCTGCTCCGCAACCGCATCAGCTGTATCGAGCAACCGGTTCCGCATGAACAGCTGGAATCACTGGCGAAGATCCGGCGGCAATTAGCTGTCCCGGTCATGCTGGACGAATCCTTGACCAGCTTGGGGGACGCCCAGCGAGCGATCGCGCTGGGCGCGTGCGACCTGTTCAATATCCGGTTATCCAAATGCGGCGGATTCCTGGCAAGTTTGGAATTGGCCGCCCTGGCCGACGCATCCGGCTTGGGTTATCAATTAGGCTGTCATCCGGGCGAAACCGGCATCCTGTCGGCGGCCGGACGGCATTGGGCCGCCAGTGTGGACGGCATCCGATACGTGGAAGGTTCTTACGACCGCCACTTGCTCCAGACATTGGTGACCTGCGAGGACATCACATTCGGCTACGGCGGACGAGCGGCCGCCTTGCGACGTCCCGGACTAGGGGTCACTATCGCTCGGGACGTCCTGGCGAGGCTCCTGACGAACGAGACCACGTGGCGCTGGGGAGAATCATGACGCTGCATGCACCTTGTCTGCGCTACTTTCCGGCCGCCGACGGCTATCGTTTCGCCGTTCGTGTTTGGGACCGTCCCGGCGTCCCGCCAGGCCGCGTTGTCGTGATCCACGGGATCATCAGCCATGGCGGCTGGTACCTGAGCAGTTGCCGCCATTTGGCCGAACACGGCTTCGAGGTACATGCTCTGGACCGCCGCGGTTCGGGCGTGAACATGGCCGCGCGGGGCGACGCGGGGACTTGCGAGACTTGGCTCACGGACGTCGAAGATTATCTGGCCAGTCTGCCCTCCGATGTGCCGACCGTCTTGGCCGGCATCAGCTGGGGCGGCAAGCTGGTGGCCGCGCTGGCGCGGCGGCCTTTGCTCGATCTGGCTGGCATCGCGATGATCTGCCCTGGATTGTTTGCATGTCAACAAGCGAACCGGTTGCAGCGAACGCTGTTGCGAGCTGCCGGCGCCGCCGGCCTGTCCGGTTTGCGCGTCGCGATTCCTTTGCGCGATCCCGCATTGTTCACCGCCACACCTCATTGGCGCGATTACATCCGGGACGATCCACTCACCCTCCGCAGGATCACGATCCGATTTGCCCTGGCCGACCTGCAGCTGAACGGCTACGCCCGAGGTGCCCCCGAGGATATCCGCGCACCGGCTTTGCTGATGCTGGCGGGCCGCGAACGGATCGTCGATAACCGGCGGACTCGCGATTTCTTTCACTGCATCCGCTCGCCTGACAAAACCGAGTTGGAGTACGCCACGGCGGGCCACACGCTGGAATTCGAAACCGATCCGAGCCGCTATCTTTGGGATTTGCGCGATTGGATCGTTCGGGTGACCGGCTCGTAGATCGGTCGCAACGACACAACGGTGCGCATGCAATCGTCCAGGCGCCGGTAATCCTTTTCCCTAGGTCCCAGCTAGGTTTTTTGGGGATACAGCCGTTTTCAAACAGGTCTATACTGCCCAACGCTCGCAAAGACGCGAGTAACGGTCATTCCAATAACTTGTCTGAAGGAGGTGCCGCGTGCTAGTCTTGACGAGAAAACTTGGCGAAGAGATTCGCATTGGCGACGACATTACGGTCACCGTACTGCTGACTCAGCGAAATCGGGTCAAGTTAGGAATTTCCGGCGGCAAAGGAGTCCCGGTGATGCGGGCGGAACTGCGCCCGACCGTTTCCCCCGCGGGGCGCCCCGATCGGCGCGTCTGCAGCCTGCAGGCCGCCACGGTGTCTCGATCGCAGTAAATTTTCGAAGCAGTAAGCGTACACTCGGTCGGGACGCAGCAACTTGAGCCTTTGACGTGGCGCGTAGCCGAATTCGCCAGAATTCGGTGCGTTCTACAAGGCGGCGTCCGGCCCACGATCGCCCGAATCCGTCCGCAATCCGGCTACTTCATCCCTTATCAACCGAGTGGGTGCCGGAGTTGAGCCCGGGCGAGTTCTTCTTCGCTCGTGAGACGGGGGCGCTCAGCGCGATGCCGCGCAGTCCCAACAGCACTGCCTGCTTGGCGGCGGCCAACGTCCCGGAATGCCACATCGAGTTGCCCAGGTTATTCCCCAGGTTAATCCCCGACAAGACCACGTCTGCTTTCTCCCAATGGTACGCTCCCAGGGCCACACAGTCGGCGGGCGTGCCGTTCACGCGGTAGCCCTCGAAAGAGCCGATCACGGTGCGTTTGTAGGTCATCGGCCGAGAAGCCGTGACCGCATGCCCGGCGGAGGACATTTCCACATCAGGCGCAACGATCCGCACCTCGCCGAACCGGGCGGCGACTTTCGCTAAGGTGGCGATGCCAGGACTGTAAATCCCGTCATCGTTGGAAATCAGAATTCGCACGCGGCTCGCCCCTTGCTCAAGAATTCTCCATGGAATACCACCTCCGGTTTATTCTAGAATAGGCGCGGCGCTGCGTCCAATTTTCCAAACATGGGGATGGATCCGTGAAGATAACATTAATTCACAATCCGTCGGCGGGCGATGAAGACTCCGACGCGGATGAACTGACGGCGATGATCCGAGCCGCAGGACATCTGGTGGAATACCAGTCATCCCAAGAGAAGCACTGGCGTGCGGCGTTGGAGAGGCCAGCGGATCTGGTCGCGGTGGTCGGCGGCGACGGCACGGTAGGCAAGGTGGGCCGCGTTCTCTCGGGGCGAGGTATTCCGATCGCCGTCTTGCCACAAGGCACGGCCAACAACCTCGCAGCCACCCTGGAACTGACGGAAATCCCGCTGCAACAACTGGTCGCGGGCTGGGCGACGGCACGGCGGCTGGCCTTTGATGTTGGAGTCGCCAGGGGGCCGTGGGGGCAGGATATTTTCTTGGAGAGTCTGGGTACGGGCCTCTTCGGCTGGATGACGTGCCGGTTCGACGATGTCGGCGAACAAGATCTCGGCGAGCACGACGGCGGCGAGGCTAAGGACGTGGAGCTGCGAGCCGCGCGCCGATTCTTGCGCGACCAATTACGGCAGTTCTCCGCACGGCCACTTCAGATTAGGCTCGATGAGCGGGACCTATCGGGTGAGTTCCTGCTGTTCGAGGCCATGAATGCCCGCTCGATCGGCCCGAATCTCCGCCTCGCTCCCGCGGCGGATCCCGGCGATGGTTTGCTGGATATAGTTTTGGTCTCGGCGGACGATCGCGCGAAACTGAACGAACACCTTCAAGACTAGCCGAAGAACGGCCGGGATCGGCCGCACCTCACGGTCCACCGAGGGAAGCTCTTGCAGGTGCAAGCAAATACGGCAGAGTTTCACCTGGATGACCAGCCGTGGCCGGAGAAGACGACGGCCGATCCGCCCTACTCGATCGAGGTGCAGGCAGTCCCCCAAGCTCTCGCATTTGTGGTTCCGCAAAGAAGTTGTTAAAAACTCTTCTGCCAAGCTACCGTCCGACGGCTGCGGCCGCCTCGCTCGACACCGTGACTTAAGCATGCAGAACCATTTCACCGTTCTCGATTGGATTGTGCTGGGGGTCTATTTCGCCGCCACCATGTCGATCGGTTTCTATTTCTGGCGCAGGAGCCGGTCCACCGAGGGCTTCACTGCCGCAGGCCGTTCGTTGCCCGGCTGGGTGTGCGGGCTGTCGATCTTTGCGACGTACTTGAGCAGCATCAGCTACCTGGCCTTGCCCGGCAAATCGTTCGTCGACAACTGGAATCCTTTCGTATTCAGTCTGTCCATCCCGATTGCCAACTGGATTGCCGTGCGATGGTTTCTGCCGTACTACCGGGCGAGCGGCGAAGTGTCGGCCTATGCGCTGCTGGAACGCCGGTTCGGCGTGTGGGCCCGGCTGTATGCCAGCGTGTTCTATCTGCTCACCCAGATCGCGCGCATGGGCGTCGTCATGTACCTGATGGCCCTGCCGCTGGCGGTGATTTTCGGCTGGGATATCCGGGTGATCATTCTTTTCACGGGCCTCTCGGTGACCGTCTACTCGTTTGTCGGCGGGATTATCGCCGTGATCTGGGCGGACGCGATCCAGGCGCTTGTCTTGATGGCCGGCGCGGTGATCTGCCTGGCGGTGATGCTGTTCAGTGTGGAAGGCGGCCCCGCACACGTCCTCACGACGGCCGCCGCGGCCGGCAAGTTCAGTCTGGGTGAGTTGGGTGCGGGGAGCCAGCAAGGACGTTTATGGTTTGACGCCGGCTCGGCCACGTTCCTGGTCGTTCTGCTGTACGGTTTGTTCCTGAACCTGCAGAACTTTGGGATCGACCAGAGCTATATCCAGCGCTACATCGCATCCAGCAGCGACCGCGAGGCCCGCAAGAGTCTCTGGCTGGGCGGGATCCTCTACGTCCCCGTATCGGCCGTCTTCTTCTTGATCGGAACGACGCTGTTCGTGTACTACCAGTCCGAGCAGCACGAGCGGGAGTTGCCGGAGATCAAGCAACTGGTCGCCCAACAGCGGCTGATGCAACGGGGCGTCCATCCGGAGTATGAGAACGCTGAAGCAGAAGCAGGCATTTTGACGGAGGCCTACCGCCGGGCCTTGGACGCCGAAGCGGCCGAACTGACGGATCGGGACATCGGTGATCGCGTATTCCCCCATTTCATCGCCAAACACCTGCCGGCGGGCCTGACGGGGTTGTTGATCGCCGCGATCTTCGCGGCGGCCATGAGCACGGTATCGACAAGCTTGAACTCGTCCGCCACGTTGTTGATGAGCGACTACTACCACCGCTTTTTCAATCCGGGGGCCACCGACAAGCAACGCATGGTCGCACTGTACCTGGGCACGGTCGTGTGGGGGATCTTGGGTACGGGGATGGCGCTGATGCTGGTAAAGCTGACCGAGAGCGCACTGGACATCTGGTGGACACTGTCCGGCATCTTTGGCGGTGGCATGTGCGGCCTGTTCTTGTTGGGCATGATCAGTCGGGCGAAGAATCCAGCAGCCGTGGCGGGCGTTATCGTCGGCGTGCTGGTCATCCTCTGGATGTCGTTTCCGAAACTGATCGATTATCTGCTCGCCCAACCACTTGGAAGCGCGGTCCAGGAATTGGGCGTCCAGCTCCAACAACATTCGGCCGGCTGGCGCAGCCCGTTCCACGCGTTCATGGTTCCGGTCATTGGCGCCCTGGCTATTCTGTGCATCGGGTTGTTGGTCAGCAGGCTTTCGGGCGGCGGGGACCACCCAGCAGCAAGAAACGCGGGCGACGAAAACGGTCCCAAATCTGAATCGCTTAGAGATCCTGTTCCGCGGTCCTGCCGGTGAAGTCGTCGTGAGGCCGTACAGGAATTGCTTTGGACGTTTGACGCTTTGACGGACGCTGAGAAACACGAGGCTGCGGCGTGGTCGAGGCTGAATCTGGCGACGTCCCGGAAGAATCGCTTATAGCTGCTGCCGAGGCGTTGTTTCTCGAACTGGACGCTCGGGAGGCCGCTGGAGGACCTATGCCCTCCGAGTGGATCGCCGTCGCGACTTGCTCTGCTTCGCCTGAAGCGCGTTGGCGTGCTGTTTGTAGCCGGCCTCCGATTTACCCGTTCCGTCGCCCGCGGGGAACAGCAAGCGGTCGTTGTGCATGGTCCGCATCACTCCAGCCGAAACTGGCCCACACCCGGGATATTGAATTGAATCTGCGGCGCTCGCCGCCGGTCGCGATCCGACTCGCGGGGGTGGTCGCCGATCGCTTCCCGCCGTCCCGTCTCCCCGTGCCCAGCTCCCGTCAGGATCTCGTGCAACTGGTTGTGAACCGCGTCGACGCGCTGTGCGTGCCTGCGCAGATACATACCGTACGGCGAGGTGTTGATTTGGTTCACGACGCGATGCCAGCTACGGTCAAGTTCGGCAAAATCGTTCCGCAGGTGTTCGCTGTCGGCGCCGCGTTCGACCGATTGATGAAAGTGCTTGGCGTCATCGGCAAACGAGCGGACGGCTCGTTCCAGGCTCCCGTCCAGCTGGCGGCGGCTACGTTCCTGCCGCGCCACCTGCTCCAGCTGTCGGCTTTCTGTCTCCAGCACGTGAGCGTGCCGAGCGACTAGCTCCCGATAACCGTCCTGCCCCGGGGCGTCGGTCGCTGCCAACAGGTAATGCAGCTGCTGGTCGGCGTATTGGATGCGCGATGCCGCACGCCGCAGCCAACTTTGGCGATAAGACGATAATCGTTCCAGAAGGTTGTGAACGGCAGTGTCGAGCGCTCGGAAATCGCGGAGGAGGTGGGCGTGACCGGCGCCTCGAGCAAGCACCCGCTGAAAGTGAACGGCCGCCGTCAACGCTTCGTCGACCGGTGCCCCCAAGCGACGCAAGTCGGCTTCTCGTTCGAAGCTGATATCCTCCTGCAAATGATCCAATTCGCTCAACAAGTGATCCGTCCAGCGCTCGATGGCTGCCGCACGACCACTCTGATCAAAATGCCGTTGCTCGGCGCCTGCCGCGGTCACCGCGGCGCTTAGCGCTATGGAGACGGCGAATAGTATTCGCGTTCGCATGATCGGTCCTCCCTCTAACCCTATCTGTCTTATGGCGCGCGTCCGATGGATTCGTTGCAGTGCAAGATCTGCGCCAAAACGGTGATCGGCGAGGCGGGAAGGGGCGGGGGGCACGGAACCCGTGTCGTTCCCAAACCTGATTCCATCGGCAGACTTCGACGTGGAACGTCTGCTGGGCGGCGACCCACCGCCATCAAGCCGCAGCCGATCGTGGTGTTAGAGCTTTGGCCGGAACTCCGAGAAGATCCCGACCTTTGGATTATTCAGCGGCGGTCAACCAAGCGCCGGGGCCTGGCGAGCATCTTGTCGCGAAAACCGGTTGGCCGTGTCTTGACAAAGCGTTTTCGAGCAACTTTCAAGAGATGCGTCTCAATGGGCGATCTCCGTGAAGCGGGACTCGCGGACGACGGTGACCTTGATTTCGCCGGGGTATGTCAGACGCTCCTCGAACGCCTTGGCAATATCGCGGCAGATCCGCGCCGCGCGGATATCGTCGGCTTCTTTGGCGCTGACCAGCACGCGCAGCTCTCGGCCGGCTTGTATGGCAAACGCCTGTTCCACGCCGGGGAAGCCGGTGGCGATGGCCTCTAATTCCTCCATGCGTTTGATATATCGTTCCAGCGATTCCCGCCGCGCGCCGGGGCGGGACGCGCTGCACGTGTCGCCCGTGGCCACCAGCATGGTATAGGGGTACTCGGTAATGATCTCATCGTGATGCCCCAGGGCTGCATGAACGACGTCCTTTTGCTCGCCGTGACGTTTCAGGAGATCCGCGCCGATCTTGGGGTGTCCGCCCTCCAACTCGTGGTCGGCGGCTTTGCCGATGTCATGCAACAATCCGCAACGGCGGGCAAGGTCGCCGTTCAGGCCGATCATTTCCGCCATCATGCCTGCCAAGAAAGCGACTTCGACGGAATGGCGGAGCACGTTTTGGCTGTAACTGGTGCGGAAATGCAGCCGGCCGAGCATATACACCAGCCGTTCGTGCAGGTTGTGGACGTTTACCTCCTGCGCCGCTTCCTCGCCCTTGCGACGGATGAACTTTTCGATTTCCTTCTCGGTGTCGCCGACGATTTCTTCGATCCGCGATGGATGGATGCGGCCGTCGACGATCAGTTTTTCCAGGGACTGGCGCGCGATTTCGCGGCGGACCGGGTCGAATCCGCTGACGATCACGACGCCGGGCGTATCGTCGATGATCACGTCCACGCCGGTCCGCTTTTCGAATGCACGAATGTTCCGGCCTTCGCGCCCGATAATCCGCCCTTTCATATCATCGCTGGGGATATCCACCGTGCTGGTCGTGCTCTCGGCCGTATGGGCTGCGGCGTAGCGATGCAAGGCGGTCAGGAGCATCTCGCGCGACAGAGCTTCACAACGTTCGGCGACCTGCCGTTCGTGCCGGAGGATGATTTGGCCCGTCTCCTGGGCCAGCTCGTCGTTCAGCGCTCCGAGCAGCCGCTGGGTGGCGTCCTCACGGCTGAGCCCGCTGATCTTGTGCAGCGTCTGGCGGTGCATTTCCAGCACTTTGCCCAACTCTTCATTTTGGCGAGTGCTGTTTTCCAGTTTTTCCGTCAGGCGGCGCTGGGTGGATTCGACGATTCGTTCTTGTTTCTGCAAAGCATCGGCCTGCTGGGTCAGCATCTCTTCGCGCTTATCCAGCATGCGTTCCCGCTCGCGGAGCACATCCCGCAGCTTGGACAGCTCCTTTTCGGTTTCGGCCTTCTGTTGGATCGCCTTTTCCTTAATCTCCAACTCGGCCGATTTGAGTTGGTTGGCCGCATCCTGGTTCGCTTGCGCGAGGATCCGTTGCGCTTCGCTTTCTGCGTCCTTACGACGCAGTCGGGCGAGCGCCTGGATGATCGCATAAGTTGCTCCGGCAGCGATCACAGCCGCGACAATAGCAGCAATGACTTCGGTCACGGTCCGCTCCTTCCGTTGTTGATCAGGAGCGTCCGCGGGCAGGACGAGACGGACGATCGCAGGAGGCTGCGAGTCCAGCCCGGAACCGGGAACCTCGGCAGAAGGTCAGGGAGGCAAGCTTACGTGGAATTCTTTCTTAGCATCCGCCGTGACGGCGCCACGAGGGGTCACCCGCGCCGGGGCCAAAGCACTTCCACCAAACACTTGCCGCTAACCGCTGAAACACTTTCTGGTTTTGCCGAGGTTCAGAGTCCCCAAGCAGCCAACCCCGACCCGGTGTCCAACAGTAACGGACAGTCCGTGTCTGTTGAAAACCACCCTGACGAGACCCCACGGAACGAATCGGGATCAGCTGCAACTCGAGACAAGCGTCCAGAGCCGCACCCCACACCAGTCGCAAGATCATCAGGATCAGGTACATAGGTCAAACCGTCATCAAGTCAACGGCTGGCTGAAACGTTTACAGGACAAGTACTTCCGTAAACTGAACTCAAATCACTTACCGCGAATCGCCCGCAGCTCCGGGTCTGTCCCGGGGACGCGTTGCTTTACGTTTACTCAAAACACTGAACCTTACCTTAGCGATAGCCATATCGGCGATCGCCGGTTTGCACAATGTTAACAGAGGTTTTTGATCCTGAGAATAGATTGAACCTGACAAATGACCGAAATTGTCAAGATGACTCGCTTTTTGCGCGTCGATCCGCGCTGGTCTCTGACCCAGTTTTCCATTCACGGGCAGGCTGAGGTAGGCCGGTTGAACGGACGCTACGCTGGCTTGATCGGAGTGTTTGCGCACCGCAACCCGAAGCGTTAGCGAGAGAGAAAAGTCTTATTTCTCGCTGACGCTTCGGCTTACCGATGGCCCAATGCAAACTTATTCTGCGCAATACCCGATCAACGCCACTGTGCTCAGCCGGACGTCACCGAGCTTGCCTAGTTTGCCTCGGCGGAGTCATCCTCCGCCTGAAGGCCATGAATTCTCGAATGGCTCGATCGATCATCGCGTTGACTCGACCGATCGCCGACATTTTTCGGCAAGACCGTGACTAGGCTTTGGCGACCAGGGTGGAACGTTCCTTTTCACAGCTGCTGCCGTCCGGAGTGGCGTCGTGATTCAGGTCGTACCAATTGTCGTCGAATTGCAAGAAACCGGGTTCTCCCTGCTTTTTCTTGCTGACGGCGACATTGGTGCCCAAGGCGATCACCGCATCCCCTAAGGCAACGGAGGGTTTGCAGCGGGGCTGGTTTTCCGGAGCCTTGTTGCGGATGCACCACGCCCAATGCTCGATCTCCTCGGTATACCCGCGGCTGACCGGTCCCATGCTGTCGGCCGTTTTGGCCGCGGCGGCCTGGGCGCCGCTGGCTTGGGTATCCATCGTCGGGCCGCCTTTGCCCTCCTTGACGGCGACGCGCGAGGTGGTGTCCGAATCCTTGTACAGCATGACTTCCTGTTCGCGATCCAGGACCAACGTGCCTTTGGTGCCCATGACGATCTCGCCGTAGCCGCCGAAGCCATTACCGTTAATGGTCGAGTACATCACGACGACTTTATGGCCGGAGGCTCCGTCTTCGAAACCAGGGATGCCCTTCTCCGGATTGGGATAGTTCAGGGCGACATCGCGATAACCGACGTCAAACGCCGGCTCATAGGCCGGCCCGGGGAACTCGAACAGGCAGCATACGTGATCCTCGGCATCGCGATCGAGCGGGAACAGATTTCGTCCGCCGACGGCATGGACGCTCAAGGGGTGCGCCTTCTTGCCGTCCGCGCGCAGCGCGCTGACGAAGATCCCCGCCGCATCTAGTTGGTGGCTTCCCAATTCGGCCATCAGGCCGCCACCGGTACGAGCCCACAGTCGCCAGCGGCACAATTCTTCGATCGCCGGACGCGGTCGGCCGTTGGGCAGGGTCGTGGAGATGTAGCCTTGCTCCTCGGCATTCACATTGCGGTCGGAATCCCAAGCGCGCCATTGAGCGACCTGTTTGGCCAGCAGTTCGGCGCGGGCCGGGTCCCTTTCGTCCTTCAGTTCCGCTTCCTTGCCTCGCAATTCTCGCAGAATTCGATCCACACCCTTCCCGCCTCCGAAAACCACTTCTCCGCCGGGCAGCGGTTGTTGCCAGCTGTCTCGACCCGGCAGGTTGCCGCGGTGCCATTGGGCGCGGATATGGTGCAATTGGCCCAGCAAGCCCCAGCGGAGCAGGTTCACCGCGTTGTCATACAACACGCTGTAGTGCCGCTGGTGGCCGACGGCCAGGTACAGGCCCAGTTCGTCGGACAAACGGCCCATCACCTTGCATTGAGCAATGTTGTGCGCCATGAGCTTTTCGATCAGCACGTGCTTGCCCGCCAACATCGCTTCGCACGCCGAAGAGGCATGCAAATGCAACGGTAGAGCAATGATCACGGCTTCGACGTTGGAGTCTTTAAGCAACGCCGGATACCCGCCGTTGCTCGCATCATAGACCTTGACGTGTTTGCGGGCCTCGTCCTCGGACTTCCAGCCGTAAACCGACATCAGCCCCTTGCGGACCGCCAATGCCGCCGGCGATGCCCAATCGCCGTGAAAGGCTCGATGAATGTTGTATGGCCGGATATCGGCGATCGCCGTGACCTGGACATACTCCGGGTTGAGGGCCCCAATCAACACGTTGCCTTCGTCGCCGGTGCCGATCACCCCGACGCGCACGGGATCGGTAATCTTGTCGTAGCCGAAGTACATCGCCCCCAGGCCGCCGCCGGTAACGGCACCTGCGGCAATAACTCCTTTGAGGAAGTCTCGACGGGAGACGCCGATCGCTTCCCAATAATTCTCTCGTCCAACTTCGCGTTGTTCAGGCGTTAAGCTCAACATTGTTTACTTCTTCTCCGTTTTGGGTGGGCAGCACTTTCTCAGCAGACAAGCGACAAGAAAATCCAGACCGGCGAATCGACCGGCCCCGACAGCGGCAAGCACTAGACAACCGAACATTTCGATGATCTGGTAGTGCGCTGGAATCGCCCCAGGGGATCCGGGCCATTGTGTGGCCACGATCATCGCCAGAAAACCCGCCGCGGCCAAGGACGTTATACGGGTGAACAGCCCCAAAATCAAAAGGACTCCAACGATCAAATCGAAGGTCGGGATAATCTGGTCAATGAAAATCGTGTCCATTAGCTTGCGGCCGGGTTTGCCGAGCGCTAAATGACCGCGCGAGGCCTGGTCGGGCGTCGCCAACGCGTTCAAATCATTCTCCAGGCCCTTCCAGATGGCATTGATCGAAGCCAGCCAGCCGTTCCGTTCTCTGACCAATTCGCGTTCGATCGTCTCGACCTGGCCACGCAAGGACGCGACCTCCATCCGCCCCGCTTCTCGGCGGTACTTGTCGCGCCGCTCCAGACCCCGGAAATACGTATCGATGTCCGCTGCGTTGTCATCCAGCAGCGTTGCGTATTGCCGTTCGCGAAACTTCAGCACTTCGCTCGCCCTGGCGGCTTGCTTTTCATCGAAGCCGAAATGAGCCGCAACACGTTCGCGATACTGATTCCAGGCGTCGAGTGTGCCTTCGCGATCCAGCCGCGCATGGCCATCGAGGTCCCAGACAAACCAATGAAAAACGGGCGTCAACGGGCCCTTGGCGACCGTCATGAAGCCGGCGGAACTGAATTCGCCGCTCACCAGCTTGTCGGCCCCTTCACGATAAAAATGCCAACCGATGGCTAGTCGCAAGCCCAATATGGCCAGCATGGCCAGCATGCCGATTCGATAGGAGGATTTCAAGAGCTGCGTCTCCTGCGAGGTTACGAACTATTAAAACAAGGCGGGGTTTGTTGCAAACTAGCGGCCTGATTGCCGCCGGGCGGGATATCTTTGTATCCGCACATCATTATTACCAAAGGTCGCCGCGATGCAACAGCTCTTTCTCATTTCGCAGTTTGACGTTTTTAGTCGAGCGTAGTTCCGTTTCGGTCCTCTCGGTCCTCTCGGTGCTTTTCGGCCTCTCGGTCTTTTTCGGAACGGACAATTCTTCGGCTGAACGGTTGCACCATCCCATCGGAAGGCTGGATTTGGTAAACTGGGACAATGCCCAATGAACGGAAGACCGCGGATCTGCCTACACCCTTTGACGCTCGGCACCCTCAACGAGCCGCCAGATGGCGGTTGCGCACTGGTGAACTCGTTTTTTCCCATCGACCGATGCTGATGGGAATCGTGAACGTTACGCCAGACAGTTTTTCGGACGGCGGCCAATACCTCGAGCCGGCAGCGGCGATCGAGTGGGGCCTGCAACTGGCGGAACAGGGGGCGGATTTGTTGGACGTCGGTGGCGAAAGCACGCGGCCCTACTCGGCTCCGGTCTCCGCCGCCGACGAGCTTCGGCGCGTGTTGCCTGTCGTCCAAGCTTTGTGCGAGCGAACTCGGATTCCCGTCTCGATCGACACCTCGAAAGCCGTCGTGGCGGCCGAAGCGATTGCGGCCGGTGCGGAAATCATCAACGACGTAACCGGTTTGGAGGCCGATCCCCGCATGATGCGAGTTGCCCAGGAAACGGGCGCCGCAGCCTGCGTGATGCACATGCGAGGCACACCGCAAACGATGCAGGACGACCCCCGGTACGACGACGTCGTTCAGGACGTCGGGGCATATTTGCGCCGTCGCCGCGACGCCTTGATCGCCAGCGGACTGGACGTTCAACGGATCTGCCTCGATCCGGGCATCGGGTTCGGCAAGACGCACCAGCACAATTTGACGCTGCTGGCTCATTGCGGGCGATACCACGCACTGGGATGCCCGTTGATGGTCGGCCATTCGCGGAAAGGCTTCATCGGCAAGGTTCTGGACGATCCCCAGGCGGACCGAACCGCGGGGACGATCGGCGTCGCACTGGCGCTGGCTCGGCAAGGCGTCCAGGTGATCCGCGTCCACGATATCCTGCCGCTGAGGCAATCGCTGCTGCTGTTCGACGCCGCGGGAGGAATCCTGGCGGAATGATCAGACCACCACTTCGGCCTGCAGCCGCATCTCGCCGTATCGGTGGCGGATGGGCGCGACGACTTGCTCGACGAATTCGTCCACCTGTTGCGGTGCGCGGCCGACGAATTGAGCCGGATCGAGGGCGGCTTGCCAATCCGTGCCGGCAAAGGCCGGGTCGCCGGCCAGCCGATCGATCAAGTCGTTCGGGCGGCCTTCGAGCTTGACGGCCGCCCCGGCCGCCTGGCTGTGCTGGCGGATTCGCTCGTGCAGCAACTGCCGATCCCCGCCCGCTGTGACGGCGGCCATCAGGATGTTCTCCGTCGCCATGAACGGCAGCTCGTCGCGAAGGTTCTTGGCGATCACTTGCGGGTACACGCACAGTCCGGAACATACGTTCTGGCAGAGGATCAGCACCGCATCGACGGCCAAGAAAGCTTGCGGCAAGACCAGTCGCCGATTCGCGCTGTCGTCCAGCGTCCGTTCCATCCACTGCGTCGCCAGCGTCTGGGCCGCGCTGGACTGGAGGCTGATCGCGTAGCGGGACAGCGAACAGATCCGCTCGCAGCGCATCGGATTCCGCTTGTAAGCCATCGCCGACGAGCCGATCTGCTGGTCCTCGAACGGTTCTTCGATCTCTTTGCGGCTGGCCAACAACCGCACGTCCGTGGCCATTTTATGTGCCGATTGGGCGATGCCGGACAAGGCGTCGAGCACCTGGGCATCGATCTTCCGCGTGTACGTCTGCCCGGTCACGGCATAGGTAGCATCGAAGCCCATCTTTTCGGCCACGAGCTGGTCCAGACGCCGGACCTTGTCGTGATCGCCGTCGAACAGGGCCAAAAAGCTGGCCTGCGTTCCCGTCGTGCCTTTCACGCCGCGGGCCTTGAGCTGTTCCAGGCGGTGCTCCGCTTCGTGCAGATCCAGCGCCAAGTCGTAAGCCCACAGACAGGCGCGTTTGCCGACGGTCGTAGGCTGGGCGGGTTGCAGGTGCGTGAAGCCCAGGCAGGCCAAGTCGCGATGCTGGACAGCAAAGTTCGCCAAGGCATGGATCACGCCCGCCAAGCGGCGGCAGACCAGCTGCAACGCCTCGCGAAACAGGATCAAATCGGTGTTGTCCGTCACGTAACAACTGGTCGCGCCCAGATGGATGATCGGGCCGGCCGCGGGACAGACGTCCCGGCAAGCGTGGACGTGAGCCATCACGTCGTGCCGAAACTGGCGTTCGTAACGCCCGGCGGCATCGTAGTCAATGTCGTCCACGCGCGCTCGCAGTTCGGCGATCTGCGCATCGGTGATCGCCAGTCCCAGAGCCTGCTGGGCCTCGGCCAGCGCCACCCACAGCCGCCGCCAAGTGCCGAACTTTTTGTTGTCACTCCACAGGCCGCTCATCTGCCCGGAAGCGTAACGAGAAATCAGCGGGTTTTCGTAACGATCGTGGGGCATAAGCGTACCTGTTTACCCTTCCACCGACAGAAAGCCGGTGGTGAAGACCCTGGTTAATTCGGCCGTTTGCCGGCCATCAATTCCTGTTCCCATTGGTCCATCAACGGCCATTCCGCGGCGCAGGTGCCGAAATCGGCCATGTGCTGATAACGCTGCAAACGCGTGATGACGGCATCCAGTAACCGATCCTCTTTGCGAAAGTACGGACCGTGGCTGGGCAGCAGCCATTTCGCGTCGCTGGCGCGAATCCGCTGCAGCGAGCGGACGAACGCCGGCAGATCGCTGCCGTGGTGCGCGTCGATGGCGCCGACGCAACCGTCGCGAAACACATTGTCGCCGCTGAACAGCAGATCGCCCATCCGAAAGCAAAGTTGACAGCTGCTGTGCCCGGGCGTCAACCAGACGTCGAGTTCCAGTTCGCCGACGCGCAGCCGATCACCTTCGTTGACTTCGTGTTCGATTTCGACCGGCGGCAATTCCATGTCGATGTTTTGAGCGGGGATCTCGGCAAAACTGAACAGCCGATCACCGCGGCGGAGCGCTTCAGCGGCCAAGGGATGGGCCGTGACCGTCGTCCGCAGGATCTGCTTGGCTTTGGCCAAGCCTTGGATATGATCGACGTCGGCATGGCTCGCCACGATCGTTTGGCATTGGGACAGCGGAAAATCCATTTCGCGGATCAGGTCGATGACCTCCTCGACCGTATCGGCATAGCCGATATCGATCAGCAGCCATTGGTCGCCATCGTAAACCAAATAGACATTCGAGCCGATAATATGGCCGGCTTGATGGTTGATTTCGATGACGTGGGGAAAAATCGGCTGCCGTTTCAGCATAAGGTCTCCAAACGCGGGTGCTTGCAGAATCCTCCCGCCAGAGCGGATTTTAAGCCCACCGGGCTCGTTCTACAAGCCACGAGGTGCCGAAGTGGAACCGAGAAAACCCGGCCCGTGCACTGCATTACCGCAGAACCGCCGTCGTGAAACGTCGCCGAGACCTTGTCATATCGCTCTCGCGGATGGTTCTGGTTAGAATGCAAACCCATGACCCCACGACGCACTATTCACGGATTACTGCTGATCGCCGCCCTGGCGTTCATGGGGTTCTTGCTGGTCGCCATCCCGCCGCAAATCATCGCGCATTACCGCAGCGCCTTGGAGCTGGGCAAGACGTGGGCCTACGTCTATCTGGTTGTCGTCGGCGCGGGGGCGTTGATCCTGGCTGGCTGCTCCGTTTGGGCGATTTGGCAAGTGTGGAGCCACACGCGGCGGAAACGAGAGAAGCGTGCCCGGCAGAGTAAGAGCCCCAGCCAGTTATCGTACGAGCAACAGCAGCAGGAGATCGAGGAGAATCTGGCCGCCATCGCCGACTTGCAGACCGACGGCGAGCCGTCCGCCGAAGTGCGTGGCGAATTGGAACCGCTGCTGGACCGATTCGAGGAGAAACGCGAAACGCACAAGCTGGAAATTGTGGCGTTTGGCACGATTTCCAGCGGCAAGTCGTCGCTGCTGAACGCGCTGGCCGGACGCGACATCTTCGCCACCGACGCCAAAGGCGGCACGACCGTGCGGCGCAGCGAAACGCCTTGGCCGGGACTGGAAAACGTTACCCTCGTCGATACGCCCGGCTTGGGCGAAGTGGACGGCGAAGCGCGCGCGGCCATCTCGACCGAAGCGGCCAAGGACGCCGACGTGGTTCTGGTGGCGGTCGACGGACCGTTGCGCGATGCGGAACACGATCTGCTCGCGCGGCTGGGGCAGATGGAAAAGCGGATCATCGTATGCCTGAACAAGCAGGACTGGTACCCGGACGAGGACCGCCGGCGGTTGCTGGTCCAGTTGACCGAGCAAGCGGCACCGGCCGTTGCCGCCGCAGACGTCGTCGCTGTGCGGGCGCGGGCGTCCACCCGCACCCGCATCCGCATCCTGGCGGACGGGTCGCAGGCGGAGGAGCAGGTCGAATTGGGGCCGGACATCAGTCCGCTGGCCGACCGGCTGCTGCAGGTCGTACGGGGCGAAGGCGAGCGGTTGCTGCTGGCCAATTTGCTGTTGCAGTCTCGCGGGCTGGTTGAGGAGGCTCGGCGGCGGGTTCGCGAGGCGCTCGACCGGCGAGCTTGGCAGATCGTCGAGCGGTATACCTGGGGCGCCGCCGGAGCCGCGGCGCTGAGCCCTTTTCCGCTGGTCGATCTGGCGGCCGGATGCGCAATTTCGTCCAAGATGGTCGTCGACTTGGCCCACGTCTACCGGCAGGACGTGGACCTGGACGCCGCCGTGAAACTGTTGGGCGAGTTGGGTAAGAACTTGCTTGCCATCCTGGGCGTCAGCGCGGCGACCCCGGCAGTGGTGGCCGGCGTGGCTTCGCTGCTGAAAACGGTTCCCGGCGCGGGCACCATCGCCGGCGGGATGTTACAGGGAATCGTGCAAGCCTTGATCACCCGCTGGATCGGCGGCGTGTTTGTGGCCTATTTCCGCGCTGAAATGCAAACGCCCCAAGGCGGTTTGACGGCCTTGGCTCGGCGAGAATGGGACCGTGTGACCAGCGTGGACGAGCTGCGCAAACTGGTCAAGACGGCCCGCCAGTTTTTTCGAGACCGCACGTAATCCAGCGGTGAGTTCGTGTCCTTTGTTTAACGCCCAGCCGTAGACGCCGGCAAATCCGGCGAGCCGTCGCCTTCGGCTTGGCGTTAAACAAGGCGACAGACGCCTGCGAGGCGGCAGCACCAACCCATAACGTGGCACTCCTGTGAGCGACATCAGAATTCAAACCGACGACAATTACCGCCACGCGATCGTATCGGTCGAACGGACCATGGATCGGCTCCGCGGCTGTACGGCCGCAGAACGGGAGCATCTCCATCGCGACTGGGACCAGCTGCAGGAGATGCTTCGCAAGCTGACCGAGGGCCGCGTCGAGATCGTCGTGTTCGGCGAGATCAGCACGGGAAAATCGGCGTTGCTCAATGCGTTGGTCGGCGAAGCGGTGGCCGCGGTGGACGTCCGCGGCGGCTGGACACAAGACGTCTGGCACGTGCCTTGGAAAGGTTGCGGTTATTGTGTTCGGGGGCTGGCCCAATCACAGATCGTGCTGGTGGACACGCCGGGCCTGAACGAGGTGGGCGGAGCGGAACGCGGCGAGATGGCCCGCGAGGCGGCCGAACGTTCCGACTTGATCCTGTTCGTCACCGATTCGGACCTGAACGAAACCGAGTTCTCGGCGCTGGCGGCGCTGGCCGCGATCCACAAGCCGATCTTGCTGATTTTCAACAAGATCGACTTGTACAGTCCCGACCAGCGCCGGCGGCTGCTGGAGGTGTTGCGCGACGACAGGCTGCTCGGGATCGTGCCGGCGGAGAACGTGGTCATGACCGCCGCCGATCCGCGGCCCGTCGAATACGTGATCGAAGCCGCAGACGGATCGACGCGGCACGAATGGCGGACGCCGCAGCCGGACGTCGGTCAACTCAAGGCCCGGATCCTGGAAATCCTGGACCAGGAAGGGCTGGCCCTGCTGGCCCTGAACGGGGCCCTGTACGCCGCCGACCGCAGCGACCGGATTGCGGCGCTGCGGGTGGCCTTCCGCGACCGTACCGCGACCCAGGCGATCTGGAGTTACGCGGCAATCAAGTCCATGACGGTGGCCCTCAATCCCGTGCCGATCGCCGATATGCTGGGCGGCAGTGCGGTGGACGTGACCATGGTGATCACGCTGTCCCGAATCTACGGGCTGGAGATCTCTTGGGGACACGCGCGGGAGTTGATCGCGTCGATCCTGAAAGCCGCCGGCTGGCTGGCCGGCGGCATTGCCCTCGAGTATGCCGTCGACCTCGCCGCCTCCGCCTTCAAGCTGTTGACCGTAGGTTACGGAACCGTGCTCACGGCCATTCCGCAGGGCGCGGCGGCAGGTTTCGGATCGTACTTGGTCGGACATGCGGCCAAGCACTATTTCGAACATGGTTCATCGTGGGGGAACGAATCTCCGAAAGAAGTCGTGCGGAGGATCTTGGAACAGACGGATCGCCAGTCGGTTTTGGCGGGCCTCAAGGAAGAAATCAGCAAGAAACTGCAGGGGAAGAAATCGGAATCCCCGGCACGAAGATAAGTATTTTGGGGGAACTTCCGCCGGCTTTCGTGATTCTAAGTTGTTTTTAACAGGCAACTTGGCACTCTCGCGGCCGCCCGATGACGCCGAACCGAAAGAGACCAGCATGTCTGACGCCAGCTTCAATCCCTACCACCTGTGGCTTGGTTTGGAACGCTCCGTGACGCGTCCCAACCATTATCAGTTGCTGGGCTTGGCGCCCACCGAGACGAATGTCCAAAGGATTGCTGAGGCGGCCAACCGAACGCTGTCCAAGGTGCGGAGTTGCCAGCCCGGCGCCCGGGCGGCCGAACTGGCGCAGCTCGTCGAACAAGTCACGATGGCGGCCAGCTGCCTGTGCGATCCGGCGCGGCGCGCCGAGTACGATCGCCAACTGGGCGGTGACGCCGCTGCGGGCAGGAGGTTCAACCGGCCGGCTCCGCGCAGCCGGGTCGTGCCTGCGGCCGGCGGCGCGTCGGCGTCGCTGCCCATGCAAACTCCGCAGAGCGCGAGTTCTCAGGGGCCGGCGGGCGCCGGCCGATACGTGGATCCGATGGCGCCCATCGTATCTGCGGGATGGGGGCGGGCAACGGCGACGTACGGACGCGCGGCGGGAGACAGCGCTCCGCAGGCACAGCCATCGCCGGCCACACCCGCTTATGCGGCGGCACCTGGGCATCCCGCCGTTGGCACGCCGATGCCCGCTGCGCCGGTCGGCGGCGGTTATGGGTATCCACCGGCTGGCCGCGGACCTGAGACCGCTGGAATGCCGATGCGGGCAGCTCCCGGGGTCAGCGTCGTGACGCCGGTTCCCGTCGCCACAGCGTCGATAGCGGGCAAGAACCGCAGCACCACCTCAAAGGTCCGCGGCCGGGCGAAGAGTTCGAGCCTGATTTTTCTGGCCGTCGGCGCCGGGGTGTGCATGATTCTCCTGGCGGGAGCTATTCTTGTCATTGTCTTGTCTCGGCAAGCCGACAATCGCAATCGTCAGGGCTACCGGCCGGCCGTTCGCTACGGACCGACCGTTACCGAACCGAGTCCGAGTCCGAGTCCGAGTCCGAGTCCGAGTCCGAATCCTGAGAGCTTTCGCAGGCCAAGTCCCTCGCATCGTCCGGCGCGCCCGGTGCGCCAGAAGTCAAAGCCGCTGCGGCGCGCGGCAAGTCACGACGATTGGCCGGTTCCCGGGGCGCCCGAGGCGGTCCTTCCCGCCGTACCTGCCGCGCCGCGGGACTCGTCGCCGGCGCCCGCCGAATCGCCGATGGATCCAGGCTTCACGCCGCCCGCGATGGACTTGCCGTTACCCGTTCAACCGGCCGAAATGCCTGGAGCAAGCCCCGGGCCTGATGCCGCACTGATGTTGCCCGCGTTTCCTACCGCTCCGACGCTTGATCCGCTGAACGAGTCGTTGGCCGTGCCCGCCTCGCCTGAGTTCAAACCATCGTTATCCGACGGGAAGCTCGAACCGCCGAAGCCGGCCAAAGCAGCGCCCGCCGCAGCGGACGTAAAGCCGGACCAGATCGCCGCGCTCGGTCAAACGCTCAAAGCCGCGCACGCGGCGATCTTGGAACGTGAGCACGACGTAGCTCTTGCTGAGCTGGAAAAAATCGCCAAGCTGCCCAAATTGCCGGGGCATCACGCCAAGTACGAACGGCTGACGTTGTTGGCGGGTTATGCCAAGAATTTTCAAGCGGCGCTGCGGTCGGGCATCGCCGGCTTGGAGGCCGGTGACGAGATCGAAATCGGCAGCAGTACCGTTGGATTCGTCGGCGCGGCCCAGGATTCGATCACGCTGCGCGTGACGGGCAGCAATCGGACTTATGCCCTGGACAGCCTGCCCCCGGGACTGGCCGTGGCTCTCGCAGACCGCTGGCTGAAAAAGGACGACCCAGTATCCCTGGCCGTCAAAGGCGCCTACCTCGCATCGCTGAAAGACATCGACGACGAGCAAAAGGCCAAAGCTCGCCAGTGGCTGGAAGAAGCCTCGCGAAAAGGCGTCGAAGGCGAATTGCAGAGAGTCCTCGAAGACGACTATGATCTGGGGAAGGATCTGGCAGAAAAATGAGGGCCGCAAAATTGGCGCGACGAATTCCTATCTTTCTGCCCCCATTTTCGTGCCAGATTTTCTGCTGCCTGATGCCGGCTGCCTGCCATCGTCGAATTCCGAATGCGGTATATGCGGCGATTCTCTTGGTCTGGTGTGGACCGTCCGTCCAGGCTCAACAAACGATCACGCTGTTGGAGCAGATACAGACCGCGGGCACCGTCAAGTCGGTTGGCGTGGGCGTCATCACGGTGACCGATGCGGCCGGCAAAGATACGGAATTCAAGATCCAGCCGAAGGGCGAAAAAGGAGTGCCCTTATCGGGCGTCCAGGCGGTGATCGATTTTCCGGCTCAAGTCGAGATCCGCGGCGTGCTGAAGTCAGGGGCCTTGACGCCTAGCACGCTGGTCCGTTTTTCGGGCCGGGTCAGTCGGCTAGGACGCACAGAAGGTGCGGTCGAGGAAATCGCGATCGTCGACGAGAAACGCTATGAACTGGGGCTGGAAGTCGTCAAGGAGCCGGCCGAACGTGGGGGCTTTGCCGACTGTCTGATCGTCGGCGAGGTATTCTCTTGCCGCGACGGGCGGTTGGTCGTGACCGTTCCCACGACGGAGTATGCGCGGAACAACCGGCTGGCATTCAATTTGAGCAAAGGCGCAAACATCTCGCTGGACAGCGACAACTATCGCCGCGCCAAGCCGGGGGACACGGTCACGCGATTGCTAGCAGCGCGATTCTCGACCGGGGACGTGGTCGTCAAGGAATTGGCGATCGAGGTAGCGGGTGACGCGGCGCCGGCGCCGCAAACGGCGTCGGTCGACCTGAGCAAGTACCGGCAACTGTCCGATGCTCCCTCGAAGCCGCGGGACGTGCGGTCGGCGCACTTCATGCTGCACACCGACGTGTCCGATCGCGAGGCCAAGATCCTGCTGGACACGCTCGAAACGATGATCGTCCTGGTGTCGAACTATTTCGGCCGGCTGCCGGCTGGGATCATCGAATGCTACGTCGTCCGCGACTTGCAGCAATGGCCGCCGGGGGTAATTCCTCCCGAGGCGGTGGCGAAAATCGCCGAACCGGCCGGTGTGACGCTGTCGGTGCGTTTAGGAAACGTTGCCAAGTCGGTCGTCTATTCGTGCGATCGAGTGGGCGTGGTCCAACACGAAGCGATCCACGCCTACTGTCAACAGACCTTTGGCGACACCGGACCGACATGGTACGCCGAGGGCCTGGCCGAGATGGGACACTATTGGAAAAAGGATCTGCTCGCCGTCGAGATCGATCCCGTGGTCATCAACTATCTCAAGAATTCGCCGCCGAAGAAAATGTTGGACATTGTTGCGGCGGGGCAAATCACCGGCGATTCGTGGCAAGCTTATGCCTGGCGATGGGCCCTGTGCCACTTACTGGCCAGCAATCCGAACTACGCCGGCCGGTTCAAGGCGTTGGGAATTGCCTTGATGACCCAACAGCCCGGCGTCTCGTTCGAGAGCGTCTACGGGCCGGTAGCGCGAGAGATCTCGTTCGAATACGACTTCTTCGTCCAGCATCTGGACAACGGATATCGCTCGGATTTATGTGCTTGGCAGTGGGGACGCAAATTCCAGTACCTGCCCAACCAGGGCTACGTCACGATCAAAGTGGCGGCGAAGCACGGTTGGCAAGCCACCGGCGTCAAACTTGCCGCCGGTCAGGCCTTCGACTATTCGGCCAAGGGTACATGGAAGCTGCAATCCGGAGGCAACGATTTGACGGCCGACGGCGACACCAACGGCCAGGGCCGCTTGGTGGGGATCGTGATGAAGGACTTTGCTCTCGGCGAGCCGTTCGAATTGGGCAGCCGCGGGAACGCCACGGCTCCGCAAGAAGGCGATCTGTATCTCCGCTGCCGCGCCCCGTGGAATCAACTGGCCGACAACGACGGCGCGCTCACTGTCTATCTCCGCAAGATCGTCGCTCCCTGAGACGCCGGATTTCGGCCAGGCCACATTGCGTCGCCGTTGGGCTTGCCAAGATCGGCAAGATTCGGGACGATCGGTGTTCACGAAAAGACAAGGATGGGACGTGAACGGCAATCCGAGACAAAACGATTCTGCACCACCGCTGTCCGATGCGGCGCAAGCAGACATGATCTGCGCCGAATTCGCGCGGGCCTGGCGAACGGGAGCGGGGCCGCGGATGGAGGACGCTCTGGAGCGTGTGCCGCTGAAGGAACGCCGTCTGCTGTTCTGCGAACTGCTGGAAACCGAATTGCACGCTCGCCAACAGCAGGGGGATCTGCCCGCGGAAGACGAGTACGTCGAGCGGTTTCCCGAACGGCAAGAAGCGATTGTCGCTCTGTTTGCCAAGTGGGTTCGCAAGCGTCTGGGCGACTACGACATCTTGCGGGAGATCGGGCACGGGGGGATGGGGATCGTCTACCAGGCCCAGCATCGCCTGCTGGACCAGATGGTCGCCATCAAGTTGTTGTCCGACTCGTCTTTGGGGGATCTGCAAGCGCTGCGGCGGTTCCAGCGCGAGATGCTGTCGATCGGCAGGCTGAACCATCCCAACATCGTTCGCGCGTTGAATGCAGGCGAGGAGCGAGGTGTTCCGTATCTGGTCATGGAGTTCATCGAAGGCCTCGATTTTCGGCAATTGGTCAACGAATCCGGCCGACTTCATCCCGGCGCCGCGTGCGAATTGATACGGCAAGCGGCGGTGGGGTTGCAGCACATCCACGAGCACAGCTTGGTACACCGCGACATCAAGCCGGCCAATCTCATTCTGGCACGCGACGCGTCGGTCAAGATCTTAGATCTGGGCTTGGTCCGCTTGGAAACCCTTCCGGCTTCGCGAGAACTCACCCAACCGGGCATGCCGATGGGAACCGTGGATTATATGGCCCCCGAGCAGTGGGTGGACCCCAGCGTCGTCGATATTCGCGCGGACATCTACGGTTTGGGCTGTACGCTGTATTTTCTATTGACCGGCCAGTCGCCGAACGCCATGTCGGCACGCAAGACGCCGCTGCCGCGCAGGCCGGGGGCACAGATCACGCATCCCCCCGTCGCTTCGCTGCGCCGGGATTGCCCGCCCGATTTGGACAAGATCCTCGACCTGATGCTGGCCGAAGAGCCGGACGAGCGATTTGACACGCCGGGCGAAGTCGCCGACGCCGTCGGCATGTTTGCGGAGCCGGCGGCTTTGGATTCTTTGGTGGCCGTCTGCCAGAATGCGTCCGGTGCGGACCGAGGAAAATCGTCGGCCGGTTCGATGGTGGCGACCACCACGTGGGCCAATGCCGCAAGACGGTTGCCGCCGGGCGGCGCCGGCAGGAGCCGAGCCAAGCTCCGGCGACATCGGATGGGCTGGGGAATCGAAGCGATTGGAGCTGCGGCGCTGGTGCTGGCGGTATTGGCCGCATGGCTGGTGCTGCGTTTTTGGGGTGGCGGGACGCCTTCGTTCGAGTTGCTGGGCCGGGCGGAGGACCGCGCTCCGTCTTCCGTGCCTGTTGAACTCGCCTCGCTTCCCGGTTTGAACGGTCATTGGTGGTTTGACGAGACGCCTTGGCTGATCCCCCACGTCCGCGAGCACCTGGCGCGAAACACGCCGTCCGCGACAACGGAGGCCGCGGAAAACACGCGCGCCGCCGAAGCCTCATGGCTTTGGAATCCGAACGTGCGCACAGTCCAGGATCAGCTGTTGAGCCGCGTCCGTCCATCGCTGGACCAGTTCGCGCCCGCCGAGGCGGCGCTGATCGCCGATCTGCTGGCCCTGTCGCAGGAAGACCTGGGCGACGAACCGCTCGCGGCGCGGCTGCACGCCGGGTTGGATCGGTTTCAGCAGTCGAAAGCCGCTTCCGCCGCCTGGTCGGCCGCCGATCTGCACACGCAGGCCGTCCTGCAGCACAAGATCTCGGCCATCCGCAGCGATTGGGAACTGGCCAAGCAGGCGGCGGAATCCTACGACGCCGCGCTGGCGGCGTACGCGGCCGGAGACCCGATCGGTGCGGCTTTGCGCGCCCGGTGCCTGGTCGACGGCGGCCAGTTGCACGCGCTGGTCTTCAAGGACTTTTCGGAAGCCCGCCGCCGGTTTCGCGAAGCACGGTCCTTGGCGGGAGCCGCTCGCCTGGTACTGACGGAAACCTGGTTCAGCGAGGGGATCGCCAGCGCCGTAGCGAATCCGCACGCAGCCGACAAGTACATCGATGCGGGTGTTGCGCTCACCCAGGCCCAGCAGGTGATCCAAGATGCCGGGCCCCCCCTGTCGAACCACCCGCTGCTGGCGCACGTGCGCGAGCGATACGCCTGGGTTCTGATGGATCAGTGGAACGTCCTCCGAGCCGGCCAGGAGTTTCAGGAAGCCAGGAACATCCGCTTTGACAACTATTGGAAGTCCAAGAACGAGTTCGCGCAGATCTTCGTGTTTCACAACGATCATGGCCTGGCGATGGCGGAACGCTATTGCGGCGACGACCGGATTGCGCGAGCCAAGTACGAGTTGGTAATCGGCGAGGTCGAAAAGGCGCTGGCCCAAGCGGAATCGCAACCGGACCGTCCCGGCGGGCAACGTTTTCGGCGCGATCTGCGCGAACGCTGGTCGAATTCGTGCGAACGCCGCGCGGACTGCGAATTGTATGGCGGGGCGGCGTCCGGCGCCCCGGTAGACCTCAAGGAAGCCGCCCGGCTGTATTCCGTCGCCCGGGATCAGGCCGATGATCCGGCGGTACAGATCGCCATGTCGTGCAAACGGGCCATCGTGCTGGCGTTGGCCGGGCAAGTCGTCGAGGCCCGCCAGGAGATCAGCGGCGCGCGGGTGACGCAACAGATCGTGATCGGCGTCCACGAAGAGCGTGTGCGTCTGTTGAGAAAGCTGGCCGAGGCGACGTTGCTGGTGAAAGATGCGGAGGTGGAAACCAGGCTGTCCGCCTTGCGCGCCTTCCTGCGCAGCTTTGACCTGGATGCCAACTATCCGGACCGGCACCGTCGGGAAACGCAGGAATTGCAGTTGCTGGCCGCCGAGTTGCTGATCGCCACGGAACGGGAACGACAGTCGGGCGAAGCAGCAATCGCCGACCTGAACTTCCTGGACCGCCTGATTGCAGCTTTCCCGTATCGAGATCAGATGCTGCCTTACCTGCGGAGGTATTACGACTTGGCCGTTGAAGCCATTGCGGCGAGCGACCCGCATTTGGCAGCCGGCTACATCCTAGCCGCCCGCGATCAACGTCCGGCGCTCGACGCAACCATGGTGCTGTTTCATTTCGAGGCGGCGCGCGGACGCGCGATCGTCTATCACACCGACACGTCGATGTGTTTCCCTCTGGATTTCGGCCGGGACGAGGTGAAACAGGCCGCCGCGACCGGGCAGACTCTCTCGCTGCCCGAAGAGCTGATCCGGTTGTTGACCGCAGACCCGAACGCGGAACGCGATTTCGTTCTGTACTGGGCAGACGGCCGCTGCTGGGCGCGAGCGGAAAACGCTTTGTCGAGGAACGACTGGCCGTTCGGCAGCCAGCTCGATTTGGACAAATTGGCGGAACCGGCACCTCGTAATCCGCCAGCCGAGCGAGCGGTAAACAATCGCTCGTCTAACGTCGAGCCAGCCGGAGCCCTCGCCCCGCCCCCTGACCACTGACCCCTGACCACTGACCACTGACCACTGATGACCACTGACCACTGATGACCACTGATGACCACTGACGACTGACCACTGACGACTGACCACTGACACCACTGACACAACTGACACAACTGACCAATGACCAATAACCAATGACCAATGACCAATAACCAATAACCAATGACGCAACCATGATGACGATCTTCAGCCTCGCGTTCTGGGGAATTCTAACGGCGGCCGGTGCGGAGCCGGGGCCCGCGGGCGGCGCTTACGGCGCGCCTCGCCTGTTGGTACCAGCCCCGGATGATCCGGCCATTGCCCACCTGTCTTGGCCGAAGATCGTGGGCACGGCCGACGGCACGCTGGTACTCGCTTACAGCGCCGGCCGGGGACACAACATCGGCGGGTCGGGACCGGCGGTTTCCCGCTCGACCGATGGCGGAAAGACGTTTAGCGCCCCGCGTCTGCTCGGACGTTTTCCGGACGACGATCCGCGCTATCGCGACTGTGGCAATGTAGCGCTGGGAGTGGCGCTCGACGGTGCCGTTGTTCTGCTCGCAATGGCCTACTCGGGCAACGAACAGAATACGATTCTCGGCTGGCGGTCGGTCGATGGCGGCGCCAGCTGGGTACCGGCCGATACCACGGCGCTGGCCGAGAACAAGACCGGGTCCGTGTATGGCCACGTCCTGCAGGTGCCCGGTGAGGGACTGGTCGTATTCGGCCATTACCGGCGGCCCAGCACACCCGCCGCGGGAATCTGGAGGTCGATCTCGCGCGATCACGGCCGGAGTTGGGAGCCGCCGAGCGTGGTGACGGAGCAGGCGTACTTCGAGCCGGCCTTTACGTTTGCGCAAGGCCGCTTCGTGGGTCTGCTGCGTCTGGCAAGCGATACCCAATCGCGGCGGTACGACGAAGCGGTTTCGGACGACCTGGGCAAGACCTGGCGGATCTATCCCTCGAAAATCGCCATTCCCGAGGGATTGCCGGGCCGCCAGCCCAGCCCGTTTATCACGGCCGCGGCGGCCGAACCGTCCAAACTGTACGCACTCCAGTCCATCCGAGGCGAGTTGGGCGATAGCCGCGGACGGGTCTATCTGTGGACCGCCGATGCCAATGAACTCCAGTGGCAGCAGGAGGGCTTGGTCGTGAGCATTCCCGCCGGTGGAAGCCTTTCGGACTGGTCGTATCCCTGGATGACCCCCGTGGGCGATCGCAAGTGGATGCTGGTGTTCTACGCCGGTACCAGCCGCGGTTCGAACTCGATTTACGGAATGACTTGGGATCCCGCGCGGACCCCGTAGTTCGGCCCGGCGACGAGTCCCCGCGGCAGCCGGGGCGGACGGGGCGCCGCAAGGCCAGTGGACGGAAATCGATACGCAAACGGAGACGGAGATCGCCGTCCAGGCAACAGCCACGCTGGATCGAGGCGAGTTGGCCGCATTCGCCGCCAGGTCCGCGCCCACTGGACTCCGCTCTCGCGCCGTGCGTGAAGCGGTCGATCAACAGGTCGTGAGCAGCGCGTACAGTCCGGCGGACCAGTAGAAGGCGGTGAATGCAAGCGTTGCCCCCAGCAGCACCATCGCGATCGAACTGCGGCTCGACAGTTTCCAAGCCACCGGAACGGCGAGGGGCCACGAAGGAAGGAAGCCGAGCAGGAAGACCCAGCCGATCGCCAGATCCAGACGGCGGCAGAGGTGGAAGTACACCAGGCACGTGGCGAAGAACGCCAGCGTGCCGAAACATGCCGCCCAGGGGATCGTACCGGCGGGCTGACGGCGAGCCCGTACGGCTGCCGCCAGCACGGCATGTTGGACCACAAACAGACACAATGGCCACGTGAACATGAAGTGATCGAACCACGCATTGCCCAACGGAGTCAACGCGATTCCGGCCACGAACAGCAGCATCCAGAAAGCCGCGAGCGTTGCCGTTCGCGCGTCGCGGCCAGACCGGGCGGCGAGGTATCGACATCCTGCGATCAGCGCGGCCGACGGGAGCAGCGCCCCGAACAGGATCAAGAGGTACCAGCGCATCAACTCCTCCAGCGAAGGAAAATCGGCCGGATAGGTTCGTTCACCCCCGACCAGCCAGCGGTAGTCGAATCCGCGGCGATGTTGGATCTCGCTGGCCGGCCGGGCCCGCGCAGCGTGATCCTCGGCCAGTTCTGCCGGATCGCCCAGATAGATGCATGCGGCGCGCGTCGGGCTGCGCAGAAACAACCTGTTGCGATGCAGGGCGGGAGCTGTCCAGCAGATCTCGCCCTCGAACACCCGAGTCCGCGCCAACTCGTCGTACCCGTCCGCGCTTGGACGGGCCAGCAGCAATTCGCCACGATCATTGAACAGGATCAATTTGCCATCCGCATGGATCACGCTGGCATGGCCGACGCGGTCGGTCGACCAATGGACCTCGCCCGTCACAGGATCTACGCAACGGAACTCGCCGCGCGACGGTCGCCGCGCCTTGGACTGGGGTTCGCGCAGATCGAATCCGAACACCCGCCCGTCGATCAGGATGCTCGACGCGACATCGTTCGACATCTGTCGGATCGTTTGAACGCGGCGCACGGTGATGGGAGGCCAGCCGGCGGCGCTCCCGCTCGGGACGCTGTTCGCCGCCTCGCTCGCCGCATCGTTCGCCTCTGCGGTGGCCGCGGCCGCGGCCTGGATCTCGTACACGTCGGCTCCGCCGCGGAACGGATGCGCCACCATCAGGTACGGCTCCTGGTACAGCGGCATTGCGGCACGCTCGTCGTACCCGCCCGAGAAACGGTGCTCCCACAGCCAACGCCCCGCTTGCGGTTCGAGCAGCGCTAACGTGTTTTGAAGAAACATGATCAACAGCGGTTGTCCCTGGAACGCGATCGGCCGCGCGCAGCAATAGCTGGCCGGTTCGTCGCCGGTGGCCCACACGGTCGAGCCGTCTTGCGCGTCCAACGCTACCACACTGGCCCCCAGCCCGCCGACGGGCAGAATGATCTTGCCGTCCACGATCGTCGGCGACGCGGAATAACCGAAATCCGTGCCGCGCCCGCCAAAATCCTGATTGACGTTCCGCGACCACAGCCTTCGCCCGTTGCGCGCATCCAGGCACCCGACCAAGCCGTCGGGCGCTGCGAAATAGATACGGCCTCCGTAGCAAGTCGGCGTCGCTCGCGGACCAGGATACATCCCCGCGGAATCATGGGGCCAGCCGTACCGTGTCTCCCACACCGCCTCGCCGCTGTCGGCGTCCAGGCACAGCACCGATTGGCCATACAGCGTCTGACGTTGCGTGTACACACGGCGTCCGACTGCCGTAAACCCCGAATAGCCGATGCCGATCTCGCGCGTCCACAACACCGGCGGACCTTCCGCAGGCCACTGGTCCATCAAGCCTTCCGCATCCGTCGTGGAATCATGCCGCGGACCGCGCAGATGGGGCCACCCCGGGCTTGTCTCCGCTTCCGCCGAATCCTCGTCTTCCGCCGACGACGCCGTCAACCGCGCCGATGGCACCCATCGCAACTCGCCCCACAACAGCCAAGCGAACATCGCCAATCCGCCCAGCACGACCAGCCGAGGCGCCGCAATGCGAATGGCCATGCCCACCGCCGGGCCGGTCCATCTAGGCCAAGCTCGCCGCATCCTCAGATCCCCCTGACCCGCTCATCAACACGTCTTGCCGCGTGCGCGCGAATAGCTGTTGTGATCCCTTACAGCCCCGCAGTGTATCCGACCCGTACTCCCGGGCTTTCTCGGGAGAGAACGGTTCGTAGAATCGGCCCCCATGGTGTGCGTGTACGTCCAGATCAGCGCGAATCCGCCCGTAGACGTCCGCAGCCAAGTCGTCGAAAGGAACGCTAATCAGCGGCGTGGCAAACGTCTGAACCAACGTCAGGTTTGCGGCGGGTTTCGGGCTCTTGTACGCACCATAGCACAACTCGGCGACCACGACGGAACATAGGCGAAGCTCGCGGGGGCTGCATGACTGAAACCGGGCCACTACACCTGCGTTACGATTGCGCAAGCACTCGACGCACGCGTTGGTGTCCAATAGGTAGGTGGTCACAGCGGCTCGCGATGTTCGAAGGGGCCTTCGGATTCACACACAAAATCGCCTTGCCATTTGCCGATCGTCGAGTCCAGGTAACCGGGAGGCCATTCCCCCGCGGCTCGCGATTCCGCCGGCTGTTCGTCGAAGATCACCAGGACGTGATAGGTATGTCCGACCTTGTCGACCGGGATTTCCAACCGCAACTTGCCATCCGGTCCCGCCTGCTGCGATGTCTGAATCGTTTTCATCTCGGGCCTCAGGACTCAACGGATCATTGCTCTCCGGCGCCAAGGAACTTCCTCTTCAGAGCCGTTCACTCAATTATCGGCGGTGAGGGGACCAAGCACAAGTGTAAAGCGATGTATCCGACTCGAATGGACACAGTCCACTGCTTCTCGGCGAGGTGGCCTAATCAACGCACCCCTTGCGTGGACAATCGAGCGGGGGCTGTGTATGTTGCGCATATTGCCTGTCGCCGGAATTTGGAGCCTAACATGGCTCTTCCCTTGAGCCGGAAAGGAGTGTGCCGCGTGATTCGGATTGCGTTGCTCTGCTTGTTGATCGGGATCGGTACACGCGCGTGGGCGGCCGAAGAATCGGTCGTGCCGGCCGTCAACCGGGACTTCACCATTGTGGACTGCGGCACGCCGATCCGGGTGCTCAAGCTGTATGCGGGTACGCTCTACAAACACCCGGAGACGGCCCAGCTGCACCTGCTGCTGGAGTTCGGCAACAACAACGGCTACCGCATCGGCGAGCAGGAGTGGGAGGATGTCTGGCACCGCCTCGTGGACGTCGAACTGGAAACCGGCCAGACGCGGCAAACGAACGGCAGCGACGGAGTCACGTCGCTGCACTTCCTGCATCCCAACGGGCTCATGTACCTGTTCGAAGGCAAGACGCATCCGGCGAGCCTGGGCGAGTATGATCCGCGTTCCGGCAAGTACCGCAAGATCGGAGCCTTGGGCGACAGTCCGTACAAGGTCGTGCTGGCGCCCAGCGGCCGGATCTATGTGGGCGAGGTGAACGGCGGCGTGACCGTTTACGATCCCGCCAACCGAGCACTCACCCGTTACGACATGCCCGCCGGCCGCAAGATCCACTGGGGCGTGTACACGCTGGAGGTCGACGAGCCGTGGATCTACTGCGGCATGACGAACCAAGGCAAGTGGTTCCTGACGGCGATCGACACTCGCACGGGCACGCCCACGAGCTATTTCGACACCGAGATGGGTCAGCCCCCGGCCAAAGGCGGCGGGAACAGCGTGATCCGGACCACGGCGGGTAATCTGTTCTTCGGCTCCTATCCGCTGAAGGACGGTCAGCCGCAGATCGACGACCGGGGCGATTCCGTCAAACGAGAGCCGCCCGACAAGAGCCCGCCACTGGACGGCAACCGCTCCTGGCCTAACATGTGGAAGGTGGCTGGCTACGCCGGCTCGCGCTCGCAAGAGGCCAAAGAGCAACTGGGCATCGAGTTTGATCTTTCCGACGTCGAGCCGAACAACTGGAACGGTGCCGTCGCCACCATACGCTGGCGCCAGCCGGATGAGAGCCAGTGGCGGACGCTCCAGATCAAGGGCCTGGAGCCCGTCGGCATGTCGACCGAGTGTCTGGGCGTGGCGCCCGACGGCAAGCTCGTCGGCGTAGCGGCATTCTATGGCTCCGTATTCCGCTTCGATCCACTGACGGGGACCAGCGAAAAACTCGGCCTGGCGCCCGGCAGCGTTTATCAGATCCTGCCCGCCGCGGACCACACCTACTTCTGCGGCTACGTTTCGTTCCTGGCCGATTACGACCACCGCCAGCCGTATCTGGTTCACAAAGACGGCACGCCCAGCACCAACCCGAAGAACTTCAGCACCGGCGTGAAGTGGACGCACTGCATGGCGCGGGGGCCAGACGGACGGATTTACCTGGGCGGTTACGACGGTCGCCATCGTACCGGCGGCGGGTTTTCCATCTTCGAGCCGAAGACGCAAGAGATGAAGAACCTTCGCGATCCTTGGTTCGTCTACCAAGGCGTGCGGTGCTTGTGCCTGCTCCAGGGCGGCCAGACGCTGGCGATTGCCACTCGCCCCATCGGTCGAGACGTGCCGGACTCCAAGGGACGCATCTTCCTGTTCGACTTGGCCAAGCAGGAAATAGTCCGCGAGGTCGTTCTGGAGGAACTGCCCACCAACCCCGATCAACTGTTCGTGGCCGGTGAGCGAGCCCTGATCGGCGTCTCACGGGCTACGGAACCGGGCCCGGACAATCGCGAGCAAGACGTGACGCTGGTCTACGGACTGGACGCCGAAAACGGCAAGGTGCTGTTTCAGAAGCGGTATCCCGGCCGCGCGTTCACCGGGATCTGTCGTTACGACCACACCGACGTGGTCCGCGGCCCCGACGGCTGCGGTTGGCTGTTCGTCGACGAATCCCTGTGCCGTATTCATCCGGACGGCACGCTGGAGACGGTTCGCCCGAAGATCGATTACCGCGGCAAAATGCTCTGGCACGGCAAGACGCTGTACGTGTGGAACGGCGGCCGCGTCTACTCTCGGTTGTTCGCCAACGTGGTGCGCATCCCGGACTTGTTCGAGACGTCGGGCGGGTAAGATCGAGAATGCGATTGTTACGAATGAACGAGGCGCACGGCGTTATGAGGATGGCCTGTCCGGTTGCGTTGTGGATGGCATTGACGTGATGCTTGCCGCTCGGAGCGGACGAGTACGACCCGTTGCAGTTGTCAAAACAGGGTTGTCGCTCGTCTGGTCGGACTTTTTGCCCTGGGTGCCTTCGGCGGCGGATTCGTTATTCAGAGCGTGATGGTATACTGGTTCCACGTCCGGTTTGGGGTGGAATCGGTTACGTTGGGCAGTATTTTCTTCTCGTAATCGACCATCCGCCTTCGTTTCCATTCAATGACAAAGAGATCGGAATTCGATGGGAGACGTGCGCTCGGGAGACGAACTGCGTAATACCAGGTCGAAAGACGGAGAAGACACAGACGGGTACACGAAAGCCCCCCAAATAACCGTCGTGTGCGGTTAACGCGCCCTGGCCCGGTCGTTGGTTTGCGAATCGCCGTGAATCCGCCGCGGCTCGTAACGCACGCGACGAGATTTCGATCATTATTGCCAGCCTTGTCAACTGTGCCGGTGACGTGGCACTAGCGTCCTTTTCCCACGCAGTATAAATGCCGCGTGGTGCGAATGAACAGCTGGCCGTGGGCGGCGGCAATCGAGGACCGCACCATTTCTCCCTGGGTCGGCTGGTCCATCGGAATCGTGCGGACCAGTTCGCCGTCCGCCGCGCGGAAGATCGCCACTTGGCCGTCGAAGTTGATCGTGTACAGTTTGCCGTCGCCGGCCAGCGGCGAGGCTTCGTACTTGGCGTTGCCCGGCGTCGGAACGGTCCACTTGACCTTGCCCGTGCGGGGCTCGACGCGCGACAGATTCTTGCGGACGTCGCTGAGCACGAAGAAATCACCGTCGTAAAAAGCGGGCGTGGGAACGTCGGCGGACACTTCCTTCGCTTCGCGGCTGACCCACGCCAGACAATCGTCGTCCAGCACGCCGCTGCCGCCCGCCCGCACGGCGTAAATCGGATCGCGTTTGGGTGCGCACGCCAAAATGATGCCGTCTCCTGCGACCGGCGAGGGCACCAGCCGCCAGTGCGGAATCCGTTCGGGATTCCAGGTGCCCCAGCGCCACAGCTCTTTGCCGGTGTCCGGATCGTGGCCCGTCAGTTCGTCGCCGCCGATGACCAGCAATTGGCTTGCGCCGCCGACGGTATACGGAATCGGCGTCGAGAACGCTTCGCGCGATTCGGCCACCGCGCGGCTGGGACGCACGTGCCGCCACAACGTCTTGCCTGTCTGCGGCTCCAAGGCCAGCAGATAAGATTCATTAAACCGCCCCGCCAAACCGCGGCCTTCGACCGGCACGTCGCGCTGCAGTACCTGGACGTACAACTTGCCGTCGAACAACAGCGGACTGCTGCTGAACGTCCAGAGGAACGCGAACGCACCGTAATCGTCTTCCAGATTCCGAGCCCACCGCGGTTGACCGTCCAGGCTATAGGCAACCAATTCGCCGCTGCCGTAGAAGAAGAACGCGAGCCGGCCGTCGGTTACCGGCGAGGCCGCGGCAAAGTTGCTGCGATAGTCCTTGCTGATGCCTTTGGCCACGTCGTGCTGCCACAGAACCTCACCGGTCTTGCGGTCCAAGCACATGGCTTGAAGCATATCGCGAGCCGAATCGGTGCCCGTCAACAGGACGCGGTCCTCCCAAATCACCGGCGTGGATGCGGCTACACCCGGCAGCGTCGCGCTCCAAGCGATGTTTTCCGTCCGGCTCCATTGTTCCGGCAGCCCCGTCTCGTCGGTCGATCCATTAAAGGACGGCCCCCGCCATTGCGGCCAGTCGCCGGCCTGGATCGGCGAGAAGGCAACGAACAATCCGCACGCGAGTAAGAAATACTTGGTCACGAAATCTGCACCTCATCATGAAAGGGTTAAAGGAAAAGTGCACGGCCCGCCGGCTGCAATGCGATCGGCACCGCTACGGGCGACGCTCCATTCCACGTCAGTCAAGGACCTAATCTTTTCACCTCCGAAATTAAGTGAACGATTAGGAGTTGTATCGGTTCGTTTCACATCTGGCCGCTCACTCCAACTGCCTGATCAGGACATTGGCAAAATCGATCGGATCGCCGTGGTGTTGCAGGGCCAGCGGTCCGCGCGCGGGCAAATCGGGCAGTTGCGCGTTTTCGATGACCGTTTCGCCGTTCAGATCGACCGTCAGGCGATCGCCGCGCATCGTGATGACAAAGCGATTCCATTGCCCAATCGGCTTGTCGGCGCACTTGCGCGGCGTAACGCCGGCTCGGACTTCCGGCGGCATATTGGGGTCCGTACGGTATCCGTACACTTCGCCCGAGCCCGCCGGCCAACACCACATATTGATTTGACTCTTACTGCTGCCGCGCAGATAAATCCCGCTGTCGCCCGCATCGGGGACCTCGACCTGCTGTGCCCGGCCGTCAGCTTCCAGCGCCGGTTCGCCGCTGGGCGTCAGCACCGGCCGCAGCGTGGGCACTGGCTTGCGGGTCCAGCGCCAGTCACAGATCAGCACGAAATCACCGTATTCCTTTTCCGACCACAGATTCTTGTCCACCGCCTCGCTGCGGCCGTCGTAGGATAAAATCCAATCCTTGGGCTGCCAGTGCCCCGCGTGTCCCGGGTCGGCCTTCCAGCCGCCGAGGTCCGCGCCGTTGTACAGCGGCACAAAGCCTTCAGCCACGGTGGCGATCTCGTCCGGCGCGGGATTGGTCGAAGGCAATTCGCGGATGCGGATATTGCGGAAATGGCATTCGGAGCCTTCCGACTCGAGGCACAGGTAGCCCTTGCGCGGCGAGCAATCTTTGCCGACGGTCACTTCCTTGCCGTTGACGCTCAGTCGCAGCACTCCGTCAATGCCTTCGACACGATAATGATTCCATTCCGGCGAACTGTTCGAGCGTTCTTCGATGGGAAAGCTGCGATGGCCCGTCTGGGAGATCCGCCCCGTGGGCGTCATCTTTGCGCCGAACACCGGAAACACGTCGCCGTGCGTCGTGAACCATTCGTTCTTGCCCTTGGCGTCGTAACCGTTGTCCAAGATCTGGACTTCCATGCCGCGGGCGAACGGCGAACCGACGGCCGGCAGAGCATCGCCCCAGACGAACAGCCCGGCGTTGCCGCCCGGCTTCATGTGCCGCCACTCCAACTCGATGACAAAGTTTTCGTACTGCCGTTCGGTGCGCATCAGCCCCGTGGGGATTCCGGTCGACACGATGATTCCATCCTGCACACGGAACGTCCCCGGTCCGACGTTGATCGGAACCCAGCCCGACAAGTCGCGGCCGTTGAACAGCGACACCCAGGGCGTATCCGCGTCGTTTGCGGCGTCGGCCTCAGCCGCCGGGCCCGATGCGGCTCCCCCTAGGATTGCCGAACAGCAAACCATCGCGATCCGCATCCGAGTTCTGATGTTCATACAGGGGTCCTTCGCGCTAAAGATGATCGTTCGTCAAGCATTCCAACCCGTTCCACCGTCACGAAACTAAGGGCCAGCGGTTTGCTTGTCAAGGGATTGCCCGCGAACGGACGATGACGAGTTCGTCGCCATCCATCTTGAAAAGCGTCGACGGCCGGTTGCATCACCAGCGGCCGGGAATCATCATTCGTATCGGTCAGCAAACCGGAAACGGAGAGAATACCACCAAACGCCGCCCTTTCCGACTCTTTTGCAGCAGCCGTTTTGCAGCAGCCGATGTGATCCGTCATGAAAACAACCGGCAGGTTATCGCCTGTGACCGTCGCTCCGCCCCGGCGGGTACTGATGGCGTTGGGTTACTACGATCCCCAACTCCACCGGGGCATCACCCGCTATGCGCGCGAGGCCGGCTGGGTTCTCGATACCTCGATGGCCCATTACGGCGTGATTCCGGAACATTGGCACGGGGACGGCGTGATCACGATCCTGCTGACCGAGCGCGGCGACATCACGCGGTTTATCTCGCGGCAGAAAGTGCCCGTCGTGGCGCTGTACGCGGACGCCCAGCACGTGCGGGTGCCGCGGGTGGTGCTGGATGACGCGAGGATCGGGCAGCTCGCGGCGGAGCACCTGCTGGAGCGCGGATTCACGGACCTCGGCTTCTATCGCTTCAGCGAGTACCAGGCGGTGCGCGGCCGCGAGGAAGGTTTTCAGCGCACCGTCGAGCGGGCCGGCCGGAATTTCCATCTGCTCGATTGGTCCGGCGCCGCGCGGCAGCGCCGCAATCTGAATTGGTTCGACTGGCTCCAGCGTCAACTGGCAAACCTCCCGTTGCCCATCGGGATCATGGCCCAGAGCGATCATCGCGCCGTCTACTTGCTCGGCGCCTGTGAAGCCGCCGGGTTGGCCGTCCCGGAGCAGGTTGCCGTGGTCGGCGTCGACAACGACGAGCAGGCTTGCGAATTTGCGGCGGTGCCGCTGTCCAGCGTGGATTGCAACCGCGAGCGGATGGCCTACGAGGGAGCCCGCCTCTTGGACCGGCTGATGAACCGCGGGCGGCCGCCACGGCGGCCGATTTCCATCCCGCCGCGGGGCGTAGTCGTGCGCCACAGCAGCGACATTTACGCGGTGGCCGATCCGGCCGCGGCCCGCGCTCTGCAGTTCATCCGCGAGCATTTTCGGGAATCGATCGGCGTCGAGGACGTGATCCGAGCCAGCCAGACGAGCCGGTGCGGATTGTATCGAGCCTTTCGAAAGCACGTCGGCCGCTCCGTCGGCGAGGAGATCGACCGGCAGCGCGTCGAGCACGCCAAGAAGCTGTTGCGCCAGACGCGCGACAAGCTGCACGTGATCGCCCGCCTCAGCGGCTTCAGCGGTGCCGAGCACTTTTCGCGTACGTTCCGCCGCGTCACCGGCGATCCTCCCTCCGCCTACCGCCGGCGGGCGCAGCCCGTCGGCGAAGCACCTTGAGGGGGACGTGATACGAAACCCACGTAGTTGAAGCGGGAGCCACGGGCCACCACGCGGGGCGGGCACCCACGCACACCGCCGGCAAGTTGCTCTTCTCGGGACGAAACACAGCACATCCAGGGCAGCCCCTTCCAGACCGACCACCCCCTCCGGTTGGCCATCGGGCGAGTGCTTACCGCCGCGATTGGGTTGGACTTCGAGCCGATTGGAAATCGGTGAAGCGTGCCCGGCCGAAGCAGCATGAGCGCTCAGCTGAACAGCTGCCACTGGCCGACCGCCTCGAATGCATTCTCGAAATGTTCGATAAGCGGCGCGCAGCCGTCGTCGGCCCAGGTGACGGCCACGACGTCGAAGCGGGCGCGATATTCCAGCAGGTGATGCCGCTTCAGGTAGGTGAGTGCCAAGCGCGTCAGTCGCCGCTGCTTGTCGTCATCCACGGCATCGGCGGGGTGTCCCGCATCATGCGACCGCCGGGTCTTGACCTCGACAAATACGATCGTCCGCTGATCGATCGCCACCAGGTCGATTTCGCCCAGCCGTATGCGATTCGATTGGGCGACGATCAAGTACCCTTTCTTCTTCAAGAACTTGGCCGCCGCCGCTTCGCCGCGCTGCCCCAGCGAATGGGCTGCCGGCCACAGCCGAGCCAGCTGTTGCCATGAAACCGTCAGCCAGCGCCTGGCACGTATCAAGTGTTCTCGCATCTGCACGCGGTCCGAGTTTTCGTTCATGGCAATGGCGAACACCGCCGCCGCTTTTTCACGGAATAACTCACGGTCACACGATCAGCCGCCGGTCTCCCGGGACGCGGGCGGCGGACGAGTCGGCAGCGCGTTCAGCGTAGCATGGTTTTGTGCGGCGCCAAGCCGCAGGGGCGAGAAAGAGATGACCCCCAGGCGTGGAACGCGGGTGTTGCTGCCCAGTTTGTCCCAGTGGACGGGGCCGGTCAGCCCGGACCAGCCGTCCAAGGCGCGAAGCGCGTCGTGGATGCGAGCGCGATTAAGTCCCGCGCGCCGAATGGCTTCGATCGTCAGGCTCACGGCGTCGAATGTGTGCGCGGCGGCGTAGTCGAACGCGATGGTCTCAGCCGGCGCGGCGGACGGACCGTCGGAGGCCGTGTACAGCAGCGGAAAGACGGCCCGTTCGGCGGCTGGACCGGCTGCTTGCAGGAACGAGTGGCGGCCCAAAGCCGGGCCGCCGAATACGCGGCCTTCATAATGCTGCGAGCGCAGTGCGCGAATCAGGCGAGCGGAATCGGCGGCATCGGCCACAACGACTACGGCAGCGGGCGGGCTCTTCAGGACCTCGGCTATCAGCTCGGCTGAATACGGATCTGCTTGCCGGCACGTATGCTGAAAACGAGGTACGGCATGACGCCTGGCCAGCGCCGTGCGCAGTTCCGCGCTCAGGACGCGCGAATCATGATCGTCGGCTGTAATGAGCACGAAATCGCGGGCGCCGGCGCGGGCCACGATCTCGTCCGCCAGCAAAGGCGCCAGTAGATGGTCGCCCGGTGCCAGCGAAAACATCCACGGGATATTGGCCAGGTTCACGGATTTGTCGGTGCTGACCGGGCTGATCAGCGGCAGGCGCGATTTGACGACGATCTGTTCGGCCAAATGCGTTGTGGAACCGTCGACGCCGCCGACAACGGCCCACACGCGTTCCTCGAACACCAATCGCGTCAGTTGCTTGACGCCGCCGCCCCACGGATCGTCCGACCACGCCGCGACCAGTCGAAACGGCACGCCGCGATAGCCGCCGTTGCGATTCGCGGCGGCAACCGCACACATCGCGGCGCGCCACAGATCGCCGTGCTGTGCGTGCTCGGGATCGCCGGGGCCGAAATAGCCGATCAGCACTTCGGAAACATCCTCCGGCGATGGTTCGTCACGCCCGGGCCCGACGTATTCGGTTTGACGCTCGCGGAGGATGGAAAACGGCTGCGGCCGGGGCGGCTCGGCGGCGGAAGAGAATGCCGTCAGCACCGCCAGCTTGAGCAACCAGGCGACAGGGATGAGCGGCCGGTGGGACATGGAAGTTACAGGACGTCCTCTCTCACGGCATCGTTGCTCATTGAACCGCACTTGCGGGACGAGCATCTTGGGCCACTGGAGGCGCCGGCGGTGCGGGGATGTCCAGTTCCTCTCGTGTGTAATACTTCCAGACGCCGTTTTCGCGTTTGCCCAGGTATACTTCGCCGGCGTCGTCTAACACCGCGCTCAGCGGAATGTCCCCGGTGACACCGGGCCACGATTGGGTACGATAGGCCAGAATGTCGCGGATCTTGGCCCGGTTCAGCCCGGCCACTTGGGTTGCCCAAATCAGCATATTCATGCCGTCGTAGGCGTGCGCGGCATACGTTTCCGGCTCTTCGCCCTCGAACCGTGCACGGTAGGCGGCTCGGAAAGCGTCCAGTTTCGGATCTTGCCGCGTTGGATTCCACGGCGAGCCGCAGACGACACCCTCGGCGTTCTCGCCGGCGACCTTGGTGAACTCGTCCAGCAGACAGCGGTCGCAGGCAAAGAACGGTTGTTGCATGCGCATCGCACGCATCTGGTTCAAGATTCTGGCCCCGTCCCCCGCGTCACCCCAATGCACGATCGCCTCGACGTTGGCGTCCCGCAGCCGCTGCAATTCCAGCGAGAAATCCTCGGCTCCGACAAAGTAGGCCATCTCGATCGGAACCGGGCGCCCGATGCGGCGGCTACCGTCGCGCATCTCCCGCACGCCGAAGCGGCCGTAACGATTGCTGGCACGGAGAATGCCGACTCGCTGCAACCCCAGCTTGTGGTACATGTAGTCGGCCAACAGATAGGTCTGCTTCCGGTCGTCGCCGATGCAGCGGAACACCCAGGGGATATTGGTCTCGATAAATGTCGGGTCCGTGTCGGCGCTGTTCATCATGGGGATTTCGATCTTCAGTCCGACGCGAATCGCGATGTGGCTGTTGGCACCGTCGATGCTGCCCAGCAGAGCCCAAACCTCGCGATCGTAAGCCAATTTGATGATCTCCTCGCCCGAGGCGCCCCACAGTCCATTGTCGTTGCTGACGACCAGTTCGAACGGTACTTTGCGCCGCAGATAGCCGCCTTGGGCGTTGGCATGCTCGATGGCCAACTGGCAGCCGCGCAACATCTGGTATCCCATGTCTTCGGCATGGCTCTTGCCGCCGGTCGCCACGGAGACCGTCGGTTCGATCGGCCCCAAGAAGCCGATCCTCACGGTCTTGACGTCATCCGGCTCCGGGATGACTCGGCCAGCGCCGGTATACTCCATCTGCTCGAGAAAATGCCGCTTGAACGGCTCGACGTGCCGGAACGGCGTCACTTCGGGTTTCGTGTCGGCGTACCGGCGATCGAACTTCAGCGGCAACTGCGGCTGTTGGTGGGCATTGACCGAATTGATCGCCTCCAGGACGCGGAGCGTGTCCGCGTCGACCTCGAAGGGAGGCCACCAGTTCGGCCGCGGCTCGGCAGCCGGCTCGTCGGCCACGGCGGTCGCGGAGCCGAGAAAAACGGCAAACAACGCGAACCGAAAGAATTGCATCGAATGGTCTCCGTTGATAAAGCCGAATGCGGCCTGACGGCTGCGATGTTGACAAAGGACGGCACAGGGATTGCGCCCGCTATTGGTTCGACCAAGCAGGATTCTTCTTCAAACCGGCGTAGTACCCGTCACCGATGGCCCAGCCGAGTCCCTTGCCGGTGGCGACCCAGGTATCGTTTCCATCGTGATCCAGGTTGATAATAAAACTGTGCGGCACCGCGTGTTCCATGTCGACGTTCTTCAACAGCTTGCCGCTACGAAACACCTTGGCCCGCCCCCGCAATGTCTCGGGGTCGCGCGTGTAGGCGACCACGGTCTCGGTTGGGAAATCGGCGACGACGCCTAACCCTTTGTCGTGTGCGAACCAGCACTCGTTGGCGCTGCGGGCTTGGACATTGTTGGTAAAGTCGCTGGGCAATCCGGTCTCGTGGGCATACAGGCCGCGCCAGTGGCGGCCATCGTAGCGGCAACAGCCGAAATACGTCGCAATCCACAGGGCATCTTCGGCGGGACTGGCTCCCGTCACGATGACATGGATGATTCCATCATCCCGGTACAAGTCGATCTCCATTTCGCCGTCCGGGTCGAGATAGACTTTCCAAGTCTCGGTCTTGATATCGAATTCCAGACAGCCGCTGCCCCATACGGCCAGGAACATTTTCCCTTTGCCATCGTACGTCACGCCGTAATTCCAAATCTCCTCCATCGGGGCATTCTTTTCCGTGAAGATCTTCCAGGTTCCGTTCACCGGATGATAGCGGCTGGCCCCGGCAGTGGTCGCAGCCCAGACAAAGTCGTTCTGCACAGCCACGCCGTAGACCACGTCATTGACCAGGCCGCTGTTCAACTGGTGGAAATGATCGAAACGGCCGGCGCTGTACCGAGCCAGTCCGCCGCCGAACAACCCCAGCCACACGTCGCCTGTCTTGGGATCGACGTCGATCGCCGTAATCGCGCGGAACGGCAGTCCGTCTTTCTCTTTCCACGTGCGGACGACCTTGGCCGACGGCTTGTCAATCAACGCCAGACCGTCCTCCGTCCCCACCCAGACCCGCGGACCGTCGGCCTTGACCGAAAAAATATGGTCGTTGGGCAGACCATCCGCGACGGTGAAGTGTTTCCACTTGGTATAGACGTAAGGCAACTCGTCGTCCGCGGCCGGCATCGCAGGCGGACTCGCCGGCGCACCGGGCCCGGCCGACGGAACGGTCCGGAAGGGGCCGGCCGCTGGCTCGGCGGAGAGAATCGCTGATCCAAGACAGGCGGAAAACAAGGCAGCAAAATGAAAAATACATCGTTTCATCGGCAAAGGTTACCTTGAAGGTTCCGGGGCAGTTCCTTTTCACAGTTCCTGTTAGTTGTCTTCGTTCGCAGGATGCGCTTCTCCGTGCTCGCATCCCGCAGCAGCACAATGCTGCTCGGCTCGCGGCGTTTGCCTGGGTACGGCCCATGCCGCGTTATAGCGTTTTCAGGTACTCGATCAAATCGTTCAGTTGGTCCTTGGTCATGTCGTTGGTTTTCCCATGGGTATCGTATGGGTTGAACCGCGTCCAGATCTCTTCCAGCGTCTCGGCCATGCCGTTATGAAGATACGGCGCTGAATCATAGATGTTGTTCAAGTGCGGCGTGTCGAACGTTCCGCTGCGGTCGTTCGGCATTTTCGTGCCCACGTCGTGCAGACGGCGATCGGTGTACAGGGGCGGGAAGTGGCAAGTGATGCACCGGTTCTCCTTGGAGATGATCGTCCCGTCGTTGGCGCGCGTGCGCTCGAACAGCAGCTTACCACGGCTTTGTGCGCCTGTCAGCGGAGCCCCCACGGGACGGTGGCGGTTGGGCGGGCGCGGAATGGTGCAGACGTACAAATCCACGGCGGCCAATTCTTCGGGCGTGAACGGCTGCAGACGCGTAAAGAAGGTGGACAAGCGGGCCCCGCATTGCCGCGACAGGCTCGGATTCGTGCCTTCCCACTTGAACGGCGCCGTGTCCAGGATGCCGCGCAATGTCCGGTTGTCAACGGGCGAGATGCCGAGCCCATCCGGCTCGATATCGTACACGATGTTGTCGATATGGCCGTCGGGGTGACATGTGTGACAGGCGAACTGCCGGCGGAAGGTAATGTTGGCGCTGTTGAACAGCCGCTCGCCATAGCGGACCTGGGTGATCTCGGCGGGACCGCCCAGATCGATTCGCTGGACGTTTTTCAGTTGCTGCAAGTCGATGACCGCCAGCGAATCGTCCAGCGTGATGGCGACGAACGCCGTGTTCCCATCGGGCGCGATCAGGATGCCGCGAGGACTGGGGGGGGTGGTGATGTGCGTTACGAGAAACTCGGCCGACTGGCCCAGACGGTTCGGGATGACTCCTTCCCGCTGCTCGGGCGTCGCCTGCTCCAGCAGATCGATTAACTTCTGCACATCCACCACCGCGACGAGATTGGACGTCGAACTGGTGACCAGGGCCAGCCGTCCGTCCGGCGTGATCGCCACGTCGGTTGGGTCCGGAAAGCACATCCCGGGCTCGTCCAACAGCACCTGATCGACTCGGCCGTCGGCCCAGATCACGCCCAATCCGTTGGTGATCGTCCAGCCTTGATGCACGCGCGTCATCGGCACCAGGTTCTTGGTCCGCAGCAGGGTGGTCAGAGCGAATCGACCGCTGGGATGCCAAGCGACGCCGGCCAGCAGGTTGGACGCCGGAACCACGCGCCGATCGGCGACTCGAGCGGTTGCGGTATCGATCACCGTCACCTCCGACATCGAGGGCGTTCGCACCGGGATGAACCGCGACATGGCATGGGTGACATAAATCTGAGTGCCGTCAGGGGACAGGGCCAAGGACCACGGGCTGCGGCTGGCGGCCAAGTGTTTGACGGTCTCCAGCGAGGCGGTGTCGATCACCGCGATATTGTCCGACGACGTATTCAGCACGTACAGATACTTGCCGTCCCGATCGGTCAGCACGCCGTGCGGTTCATCGCCGACGATGACCGTAGCCACGACGCGTCGCGACGCGACATCGATTACGGACAGCGAGTCGTCCAGCCGGTTGGTGACGAACGCCCGCCGGCCGTCGGGACTGAACGTGACGTCCATCGGCTGGCCGCCGACGGGGATCTCGGCGATTGTACGGCGCCGAACAGGATCCACCACGATCACCGAATACGAACCCTCGCAGGCGACGTACAACTCGCTGCCATTGGGATTCAGCGCGAGATTGAGCGGGTTCTTGTATCGCACTTCCTGCTCGATGACGGGCGCGACGTTGGGATGAGCGATTGCTTTCACGGCGGCGGCGTAGTCGAACGGCTTGCCGTGCGCGTCGGCGTGACAGGCGGCACACGTCTGCTCCGTGATTTTGTTCAGCTTCTGTGTCGGCGCCGCCCCGAGCTTCAGCGTCCGCGTTTCGCGAACGTGCTCGCTGCCGGCTCCGTGGCACGCTTCGCAGCTGACACCCTCGTGCAGCGCGTAGGTCTCCCGCAGCCCCGCGGCAGGCCGATGAAACGCCGTGGTATGGCAGCGCAGGCATTGCGAACTGGTTCGCGGATCGCCCTGGACGCCCATCTGCGCGGCGATTTCGGCCGCCCTGGGGGTGCTCAATCTCGCGTACGCGTCGGCATGCCCCGTCAGCCGCCAGAGACTGAACTGGTACCCGAATTTGACTCCCGCGTGACATTCGGCGCAGACCGCCACGCCTTCGTAAGCGGGACCGTCGGGCGTGGCGGCCACGGGCGGTTTCGGCGTCGCCAGGCGGATGTCTTTCCGGTCGGGGGGCGCGGGGTGAGCGATCGCCTCCCAGGCCTTGTCCAGGTCAAAGTTGCGCGGCCCGAGAACGATGCGATGCGAGCCCTTTTCGGCGTGGCAGTTCAAGCAATCTTCTTTGGTGGGGATGTTCAGGCCCGCGGCGATCGCCGCGGGGCGATTCCTCATCACCTGTTCGTCCATATACTCGCTGCCCGCCCCGTGGCACTTTTCACATTGGACGCCCTCGTACATGAAAAACGTATCGTCCTTTTCCCACGGTTCGGCCTCGGCGGCGGTCGCGTGACAGCCCAGACACATGGCCGATTCCTGCGGCTCCATCGGGATGCCGCTCCACTTGGCGATCTGCCGGGCCGCGGGTTTCGCCAAGCTGGTGTAGGCCTTGGCGTGCGCCGTGTGGATCCAGTGGCTGAGTTGGTTGCCCGCCTCCGGGCCGTCATGGCACGAGCCGCAGGCTTGGGTCCCGACGTACACCGGATGTTTGAACTGCTCGGCCGCTCCGGCCGGCAGCAATCCAGCGACGAGGAATCCAGCCGCCAGCAGCAGGTGGGAACCGCTCGAGAAACAAGTTGGAATGACCGTACGACGCATCAGGTTTCACCGAGATCTCGGAGTGGGTTATCGCTCTTGGGAACTCATTGCCTTCCCGGCTGGACCACTTTCAGGAACTGTCGCGACGGGACGTCGGTCAGAACCGTGGTCTGGCCGCTGGGCCAGCGAATCTCGACACGCTCGGCTCGCGCGTGAGGCCCCAAGCCGTAATGCAGCCGCGGGTCGCCTTGCGACAGGTATCCGCCTGTCGGCATCAAGTCGCGGAGTTGTTTCACGCCTCCGGCGGTCACCGTCACGCGAGCACCGATCGCCGGCGATCGGCCGTTGGTACTGCGCGCATCGACTGTCAGCCAGTGGTTCCGATTACCACCATCGTTGCGCAGCAGCCGGGGCCGGTCGTTCAAGTTGACGATCAGCAGATCGAGATCGCCGTCGTTATCAAAGTCGCCCCACGTGGCTCCGCGGCTGACGAACTTCTCCTCAAAACAAGCGCCCGACTGCCGCGCGACATCCGTGAACTTTCCCTGCCCTTCGTTTCGAATCAGTACGGCTTCGTCCGGGAATTCCTGGTGGGCGTCTCCGTTGGCGACAAAAATGTCCAGCAGCCCGTCGCTGTCGTAATCGAACAAGATCCCACCCCAGCCGACATATTGGCCGCAGATCACCGCCAGTCCCGCCGGCGTCGTGATATCCTCGAAGTATTCGCCGCGGTTCATCAATAGGCAGCCGTAGTCCATGTCGGGGATGTACAGATCCAGCCGACCGTCGCGATCGACGTCGCCCACGGCCGGGCCCATCGACGAGACGCCTTGGCCCGCTTCGCCATAAGCCATGCCGCGGATAAGCGCTTCTTCCACAAAGTTGCCTTCGGCCGTGCGCAGAAAGAAATAGTTGCCCATGGCGTCGTTGGTGACGTAGATATCCAGCCGGCCGTCGTTGTCGAAATCGGCGACGGCCACCCCCATGCCGCGGCCTTCCGGACTGTGCAAGCCCAGCTGTTTGGTCACGTCGGTGAACGTGCCGTCGCGATTGTTGCGATACAACACGTCGGGTTGCCCGTGGTAGCTGAGCGGTCCGGGATAGCCCGTCGGGGCGTAGAAAGCACGAAACGCCCCTTTGTCGTACTCCAGATAATTGACGACGTACACATCCAAGTAGCCGTCGCTGTCGTAATCGAACCATGCCGCTTGCATGCTCCAGCGCGAATCGGCCAGCCCGCTGTCGGCCGAGATCTCAGTGAACGTGCCGTCGCCGTTGTTGCGGTAAAATTCGTTCGTGCCGTAGCACAGCACGTACAGATCCAGGTCGCCGTCGTTGTCGAAATCGGCGGCGGAAATGCCCGTCGCGTAATTCCTGCCGGCGACTCCCGCCTGCTGCGTGACGTCCGTAAACGTGCCGTCGCGGTTGTTGCGATACAGCTGGTTGAACAGCTTGCCTCGCAAATGCCGGCCGCGATTGTCGCTCAAGTCCGGATGCCAGCGGCCGTTTACGAAGTAGATATCCAGCCAGCCGTCCCCGTCATAGTCGAAAACCACCGCCCCGGCTCCCGTGCCCTCGACGATGTTGTCCAATTTGGTATCGCCGTAACTGTGCTTGAACGCGATGCCGGCCTGCGCAGTGACATCGACGAACACCGGCATCTGCGGACCGTCCGCGGCTGCGGCGGTGGACGCAAGAAGAATTACCAAGCTGCTGGTCATGAACGGTTTCATCGGCACCCCTTAACCTCACGTTCGCTCCATCGTATCATCCAGCACGCCTATCGTCCGAACCGGCCGCTAAAATGCCGCGCCCGTATCAATCCAGCGGATCAGGATCTGCCGTTCCTCTGGCGCCCATTCGATCTTGCTGTCGGCCGGAATCGGTTTCGCCTCGCCCCGCATCCACTCGCCGTCCCAAGGCCGCGAGGTGTTGCTTCCAAGCACGTGCCACACCAGCGGACTCGTTCGCGCCCGCCCGGGATGAACGTACCTGCCGGATTGTTGATCGGGCGTCCGTTCTTCGTCCAGGACCAGCAACTGCCGATACAGTTCCTGTGCCGATCCCGCGTCCAGCAGTGGCGGGCTGCCCTGCGCGGCGTGACAGCCCTGGCACTTGGCCGCCACCAGCGGCGCCACATCCCGCTCGAAACGGACGCTCACGCGCTGTTCAAGCGGCGGAGTCAGCCTAATCGCCGGCTTGGCAATAGCGTCCACCACCCGATTTTCCGGCGTCAGTTCCGGATCTTCATGACATCCGACACAACCCTGGTTAAAGTGCGGACGAGTCCACGTCCAAACGCAGCTCTTCAGGGCCAAACCATTCTTGTCCAACACCTGAAGCTGAAGCGGCATGTCCGGGGGCACTTCCAACTGAAACGAGCCGTCGGGTTCGACCGGCACCTCGCCGAGGATTCGACGAACGGCCAACTGCATCCCATTCGCATGGACGCTGGAACAGGATGGATCGGAATTGGGCCGCGAAATTCCCTCTAAGACGCGAACTTGTTTGACACTGCCCCGCGGCAGACCGTTCGCCTGGTCGCGCCCCGAATTGTAGACATCCAAGCAGTAAATTCTGCCGATCGGATCGCCATCCACCATGGGACTCGACCGGCCATCCGGCGCTGGACGCGGCGCCAGAAGCTTGGCCTGGATGTCGTGGAATGCGGGATCATCAAATACGGGCTCCACGCGCTTCGATTTCGGATCGAATCGAACCACGGCGTGCGTGCCTGCTCCGTCGGTAGGTCGCCGCGAGACGAGAATTGTGCCGTCGGGCAGCGGCGAAGGCGAATGAAATAGCCCGTCTGCGGGATTCGTCAGCGAACGATACGTGTGCAGCGGCCGGCGCAGTGTCACGGCGCCCAATTGCCCCGCGCCATCCCAAGGGATTCGGTCCGCCTCGACAAAGATCGCCAACTCGCTCGGCGTAGTGCAGGGCATGTGCTTGATCCGCCGTCCCGCCTCGACCACCATCGGCGCCATGTCCGTGCCCTCCGCATTGGCATCCAGCAGCGAGACGCGCCCGGATCGCCCATGCTCGAGCGTACATCGCTGCCAACTGGCAAACAGCACCCGCCCGTCCCACACGATCGTCGGGTCGAAATCGCTCGACAGGTTGTACGTCGACCGCCGAGCGAGCGAGCCATCCAGCTTGCAGGAGTACAACCTGCTGACTCCCAGAGATCCATCCTCGTTACGGCCGTCGGGATCGATCTGCACAAAGGTGATTTGCTGCCACGGCTGCTCGAACGTGATCTGATAGAAACTGGACTGATAACACCCTTGGCGGCAATCGCCCAGGTCTCTTGTGATCTGCCGGACTTGGCGATCGGCCAATGTCAGTTCGTAGATGTTCCAAGCGCCTGACGCGACACGCTTGCCGGCAAACAGCAGCCGGCATCCGTCGAACGATACATCGGGATCGCACGCACTGTGGAAATCTGGGGCAAGGTTCTCGGCGGCCCCGTCCGGCTGCACTCGCACCAGCCGAGCCCCCTCGCCGTATGCATCGCGCAACATCCCGCGGGCTGCCGTGGGATTTGATACGGTGCGCGGAACCACCGGCAGTTGGCAAACGACAAGCGGATGCTCCCGACGAAGGAGAGTTTCGGAGGCTGCGCCAACCGTCGCGTCGACGAAGGCAAGCAGAATTGCAGGGAAAAGCAAAGGTCGTAGCAACATCATGAAGCGCAGTCCTTCGAGAAACCAATATGGTACGATCCGTGGCGGCGTTTAGTTCAGCGTTTTGGGGACCGAATCATTCGGATACGAAGAAAGTATTGGGGAGACCTGTAAGAAATGCAGGAGAGGCGGGTTATAAATTAGGGGTTATAAATGGGGAATCGCTCGCTGTCTCCGCGATCGCCCGGCCAGCCGGTACGGCGCCGATCAGCAGCAGCCGCTCGCGGCGCAGAAACAACGGGCATTCGGCTAAGACGGTCGCGTTGGAGGGCAGGGCGGATCGCAACGGATCCCAGTGGCGATCCGTGGTGATAATAAAGCGATCCACGCCGTGTCCGAAAAAATCGGTGGCCAGCGGGCGCGGCTTGGGTCCCCACCGACCGTGGTCCCGAGCGGCTTCCGTCGGATCCAACGTCAATTCATCGATCGGCCGACCGCCATAAAAGACCCACGTCGGCTCGAGGCGTCCAAATGCACCCACACGCGAATTGCCGCCCGCGTTGTCGATCATCGCCAGCAGCAGGTGATTCTGCTGGTGTCGGTCCACGCGCAGCACGGCCCAACCGAACATCGCGGTGGCGAAAGCCGCGGCGGTCACGGCCACAGTCCAAGCCGCTTGGGGAAATCGCCGTCGCCACTGAAAGCCCCCCGCCACCACCGCGCCGAGCAACGGGATCAAACCTATCAGTCCAAGGCTCGATTCGCCTGGCAGAAAACGCTTGGCCGCCAACGGTACCGCCACGACCATCGCCAAGCCAACCAGGCCCAACGTCGTAATCGCCCCAGCGGGCCAGCCCCGCCATCCGATCGCGATCCCACGCATCCAATGGCGAACGAAACAGGCGGTCAACAGCGCCAAAGCTGGGTAACACGGCGTGACGTAACTGGCCAGCTTGGTTCCTGCCAGCGAGAAGAGCACCACATAGACGCCGATCCAGCACAGGGCGAAAACGTAGCCCGGCCACCAGGGCGCCCGTTGGCGGACTCGCGCCGTGACATCGGCGATCACCGGCGCTGCAAACACCGACCACGGAAAGAAACCCGCCAGAATCGCCACGGGATAATACCACGGTCCGCCGCTGTGGCCTTCCAGGGCCTGGGTCGCACGCCCCAAGTTATGCTCGCCGAAAAAGACGCGGAGAAATTCGCCGTCCGTCCTCCAGCCGACCCACACGTACCAGGGAGCAGCGATCAACAGAATGACTGTAATCGCGGTGATCGGCCGCATCTCCCAGCAAGTGCGGAGAAAGTGCCGAGGCGCAAACGGGCGAAGACAGGGTAGGACCCACTTTTGCCAAACGCGACGATTCGGATTCTCCGCCACATCCGGCAGACGCACGATCAGCAAGAACATTCCGATCACTGCCGTCGGAAGGACTGCGCCAACGGGGCCTTTGGCGAGCACCGCGATGCCCATCAGACCGTACATCGCAGCGGCAGCCCACCAATGCAGTGCGGCGGGCTCCAAGGGCCTGTCCACGAATCCGAGTTTTTCCGTCGCACCGCCGTCCCGAGTAAAGGCTGCTAGCACATACACCAGCAAGGCCGCCGTCGAGAAGAAGATCAGCGGCGAATCGGGAGTCGCCGCGCGGCTCGCCACGCCAAACATGAGACTGGTTGCTAAAATCAGCGCTGCCCAAAACCCCACACGCGAGTCGAATAGTCTGCGGCCGATTCCGTAGGTCAGGAACACCGTCCCGAGGCCCAGAGCGGCAGACCAGAACCTGGCCGCAAACTCGGTGACGCCGAGAACGCTGTATGCCGACATCATCAACCAATACAGCAGGACCGGTTTATGCCCACGCAACTCGGCGTTGAAGAAGGGCACCACCCAATCGCCGCGCTGCATCATCTCCAGGGCACAGCCGGCGTTACGGGGCTCGTCTCGGTCCCACAGCCGGGCCCTTCCCAGGTTGGTGAACAGGACCAACGAGGCCACCGCCAACAGGATGCCCGCATGCAAGCCGGTGCGGACAGAATTCGGGACTGGTCGGCTGTGCATAGCGTTTTGCCAAGTGAAGATGGGCCGCGCGCCGTCGAAAGCGTCATCAAGGCGGCAGTTTAGACAATCTGGATTGATTCAGACAAGAGCATTTAGCCAATCCGAACTTTCGCAGGGCGTTTAGACCTGCTAACCTACAGCGACTGGTTTCCATAATTCACCCGGGAGAATTGGGTTGAGTCGTCGATTGTGTTGCCTCGCGGCTCTGTTTGCGGTTGCGGCGGCACTGGCTCTGCCGTTCGACATGCCCCTTATGTCCTACTTCCAAGGCGAAGAGGATTGGGATGCGATTCATGATTTAGTCACGCTGGCCGAAGTCTTTGCACATGGGCTCGGAGCGGCCTGCATTCTGCTGACCGCCTATGTGCTGGACGTCCCGCAGCGCCGGCGGATGCCGCGGATCATCGTTGCCGTGGTGGCGGCCGGTTTGTCCGCCGACGTGATCAAAGTCGTGGTGGGACGAATGCGTCCTCGTGCCCTGGCGGTCGATCAGGTTTGGGATAGTTTTGCGGGCTGGTTTCCGCTGTTCTATCCGGAGATCCGGCAGGGGATGTCGGTCAGCAATTGCCAGTCATTTCCCTCGGGGCATGCGACGGTGGCGACGGCTCTGGCCATTGGGCTTTGCATTCTTTATCCGCGCGGCCGGTGGCTATTCGTGGGATTCGCCGTCTTGGGCTCGATGCAACGCGTCGAATCTTGCGCCCATTACCTCAGCGATACGCTGGCCGGGGCCGCGCTGGCTTGCCTGGTCTGCGCCGCCTGCCTTGGCCGCCACGGGATTGGACGATGGTTCGAGCGGCGGGAAAGTATCGGCGACACAAACGGCGAGCGGAACCGTTGTAGTTTGCCCGGCGAACCGATACCATAAAGAGACGATACCATAACGAATACATGGGGCAGAGCGAACGATCGTCAGGGAGTGGAGCCGATGAGTATCCTGTGCATTGCCTTAGGTTTGGCTGTGGTGACCGCCGACGCCGGTTCCGTTGCTAGGGAGGCCGCGCCTGCGGTTGTTTCGCGCCGCTATCATGAAATCGAACGAGACATGTCGGAAGCGTTGCGCAGCGAAGCTCGCAGCGCGACGCCCGCCGCGCGTGCCGTCGCGGTGCGGAAGATGTGCGAATTGTACCGCGAGCTTGTCGCCGATCCGCGGCTGGAGACAAGCGATGTGCTGAAGGGCTACAAAGCAAAGTTGTGGACGCGCATGACGCGGATCCAACGCGAATTGGCGCAGCAGGTGGCTCGCCAGTCGGGATCGCCGTCGAGTCGATTGCCGAGCGAAGCCGAATCGCAGACGATCCGCGGCTCGGCGGCCAGTCCAACGGGAAGCCCGTCGGATTACGTGCCGGGCGGGCCGGGTTATGTGCTGGCGAACCGCGGGGCGTTCGGCGGAGGAGCCGTCAACGACCATGCCCAAGAGTTGATCGACCTGATCCAGCGCACGATCAGCCCCAATTCCTGGGACGTCAACGGCGGAGCGGGTTCCATAGTTTATTACCGGCCGGTGATGGGCCTGGTCGTGCGGACGACAGCCGAGGTTCACGGGGACGTGGCCGGCGTACTGGAGGCTCTGCGTCGCGCGGGGAACTAGCGAACGGGACGGAGCCCTCCTCTTGGTGACGAGCAACTCGAGCGCATCGTTGTATCGAACCGCGACCCAAGCCACGCTGTTGGGGCTGGCCGTCAATCTTACGCTAGGCGTGGTCAAGCTGGTCGGCGGATTGGCCGGCAACTCGTTCGCCTTGCTGTCTGACGCCGTCAACTCGTTGGGCGATTGCTTGACGTCGATCGTCGTCCTATTTGCCCTCCGCGTCGCCCAGTGTCCCGCCGATGACGAGCATCCCTACGGGCACACGCGCGCCGAGGCCATCGCGGCCACGAACGTCGCCGTGGTGATCGTCCTGTCCGCCCTGATGATCGGCTGGGAAGCGGTGCAGCGGCTGGGAAGCGTCCATGCAGCACCGCCGATGTGGACGCTGTGGATCGCCGGCGCGAACGTGCTGATCAAAGAAAGCCTGTATCGATACAAAGCGCGCGTTGGGCGGCGCGTCGGATCCTCGGCAGTAATTGCCAACGCCTGGGACCACCGCAGCGATGCGTTGTGTTCGTCCGCGGTCTTGATCGGCTTGGCGGCTGTGCGATGGGGCGGTCCGAACCTGATCTGGGCCGACGAAGCGGCCGCGCTGGTCGTCGTCGGGGCGATCATCTGGACGGGGGTCCAATTGTTCCGCAACAGCGCCAGCGAATTGATGGATCCACAAGCCGCTCCGGAGTTCGTAGCGGACGTCCGTCGCGTGGCGGAACAGGTCCCCGGAGTCTGCGCGGTCGAGAAACTATGGGTCCGGAAAACCGGCCTGGAGTACCTGACCGACATCCATATCGAAGTGGACGAGCAGCTGTCCGTGGCCGAAGGCCATCGCATCAGCCACTGCGTCAAAGACCGTCTGCTGGAGTCGTTCCCCGCACTCCGCGACGTGCTCGTCCACCTCGAACCGTATCCACCCGCCAAGCCTCCGGAAGCCGCCTAAAAACCTATTTGACGTCGTCCATGTTGATCCACCGTTTTTCGCTGGCGGACAGCAGCGCGGCTTCCAGCACGCGCTGCGTCTGGTACGCATCCTCAAAGTCCGGAATCGGCACGGTGGGCGTCTGGCCGGCGAGCGCGCACAGGAAATCGTAGGCTTCGTTCGTGAACGTGTGCTCGTAGCCGATGAGATGGGCGTCCGGCCACCAGTTGGCGACGTACGGGTGATCCCCGCCGTGGGTGCACATGATGGTCGTCCAGCCTTGGACGCGCCGCGGAGCCGTGGCATCGTAATACTCGAGTTCGTTCATCCGCTCGAAATCGAACTTCAACGAGCCTTTGGTTCCGTTGATCTCGAAGCCGTTGCGATTTTGGTTTCCCGTGCCTTGGCGGCAAGCCTCGAAACTGGCCACCGCACCGCCCGAGAAGCGAGCCAGGAACAGCACCGCGTCATCGACCGTCACGTCGCCGTACTCGTCGCCCGCTTGCAGGCCCGAGCCGATTCCGCCGGCGGACACGCCCGTCATCTTCTTCCGCTGCTTGACGAATGTCTCCGCGATGGCCCCGCAAATCTCCGTGATCTCTTGGCCGGTGACAAACCGCGTCATGTCCACGATGTGAGCGTTCAGGTCGCCATGGGCGCCCGAGCCGGCCTGCTCCTTGATGAACCGCCAGGTCAGCGGCACCGAATCACCGGCCCAGTCCTGCAGATACTGGGCGCGCACGTGGCGAATGTCACCGATCACGCCTTCCTTGACCAGCTGGTGGGCCAGTGCCACGGCCGGACAGCGGCGATAGCAGAACCAGACCGCCGTCAGAACGCCCGCTTTGCGCGCCGCTTGGGCCATCTCGCGGGCTTCGGACAACGTGCCGGCGATCGGCTTTTCGCAAGCCACTGCCTTGCCCGCCGCAATCGCCGCCTTGGCTGGCGGAGCGTGCATGAAGTTCGGTGTGACGATGTCCACCAAGTCGATGTCCGGCGAGCGGACGACTTGTTCCCAATCGGTCGAAGCATTCTGCCAGCCCCAGTTCTCGGCGAACGCTTGCGGGTTTTCCTCCGGTTGGCCGAACACCGTGTGCATTACAGGTTTCAGCGGAGCCTTGAAAAACTTCGCCACCTGCCCCCAGGCGTTCGAATGCGAACGTCCCATGAAGCCCTGACCAATCATCGCCACATTCATCGTCTTCATACGTGTCTCCTTGTGTTGCGTCGAAATCGCTGTCGAAGGATCGAGCGGAATCTGCTGCTTTACCGCACTCGATAGAGAACGCTCCGATTTTTAAGCCGGCTTGTCCGGTTTTTCAAGGGGGGGATGTGCGAAACGGCCCCCCCAGGCTAGTACCGGAACTTACAATGTGTTTGCCAGCGAGATCATTAGGTTCGGGTCCTACGACCAATCGGCCGATTTTCGCGCCCCTGGAATCCGCGCTGCTCGCCAGCGGGATCGTTAGGTTCGTGTCCGACGAACGACCTCAATTCGCTCCCTGGAATCCTCGCTGCTTGCCAGCGAGATCGTTAGGTTCGGGTCCTACGACGATTGGTCACCCGACCGGACCAATTGTCGAAAATCACCCCCCGGTAGCGCAGAAAACTTTGGAAGTTCCTTTCCGATCAAGGCCAACGTCACCTAGCAATCATGAAGAACGCGGGCAAAAAAATCTGGGGCAAAAAAATGATGCCGCGGGGACTGACGTGTTCGCCGTGTTGCTTCATCTTTTTGCCTCTTCATTTTTTTGCCATAGAAATCGCTTCGCGGGGGGGCTCGCCGAGTTCAGATTGGTCGCGACAGGTCAAGGTCCGGGATGGCTCGTCGACCAAGGTCCACGAGGTCATCCAGACGGCGATGCGATATCGACGTACTTGCCGTCTTTGAATCATTTCCGACCAGGGATCGACGCCGTGTAGGCGTTTGCCGTGCCACTTGCCCAGGATCGTCGCCGGGAATGCGCCGCGGGCGACGCCCACTTCCACCCTGTCCCCCTCCAGTCCGTGCTGATTCAAGAATTCACCGAACGCGCTACGGTTGGGGATGAACCTCGAGATGGCCCCTATGCTTTCCTCCCGCTTTTCGGTATCATGTGGGGAGTCGGAGGTTCGGCATGGCCGACGAAACGGCGATGCATCGAAACCGCGGCCCAGAGAGCGGTCGCTTTGACTCGCCGGCGTTCGCCGCACAGCGAGTCGGAAGGGGGATTGTCTGATGAGCGCGGTCGAAATGAGGATCTTGCAGTTGTTCCACCGCTACGAGGTCAGGCCGGCGGAAATGCTGTTCGTCAACTTCCACGAATGCCGGGTCAGCGCCAGCGGTTTCGCCGTCGCGATGCGGCGCCTGATCGACAAGGGCTTGGTCATCAAAGAACGCCCCCAGCAAGCGTATTCGTTGACGCGCGCCGGCTATGATGTGTCGCGCTAAGAGCGTCTCAGCTGCGCCATGCGAGACGGCGGCAGAAATCGACGATGGCCGGTTCGTCGCGGAGGTGGCGGGTTTCAATGCCTTGGGCCAAGAGTGGCCCCGAAGCCTGTGCAAAGTCGTATTCCTCGTACAGGTTCAAGGCGGCCGTCACGGCGAAGCCGCGCCGCTTGAGGTTCCCCAAGGCGATGGCGTGCTGTTCGGTCACCTGCGGCAGAATCGCCACGACGGTGGCGTCGCGGGGCATCTGACTGGTGGTCTCGCCGATCAACTGAGCCAGATTTAGTCCGTCCGTCAACTCGATGCGCGCCAGTGTTTCAAAGATGCGCATCACCTGGTCCGGCCCCCGCCGAGTTTCGACCAGGACCGGCCGCAGACGCTCGCTGGTCTCGGCCATGCCCGCCGCTTGGCGAGCCGCATCCCGCGTGCGGATGTCATAGTCCCAGCCCTCCTGACGGATCCGGTCGGCGGCGTCCCGGCCGTTGGTGATCAAGCCGACTTGCTGGCCCATTTCGTAAACGGCGTTGGCCAGCGACGCGGCCGCCGTCACCGCCAGCTCGCTGCGCATCGGCTCGTGCCGGGGATCGTGAGAGGCCGTGTGGAAATCGAGCAGGATCGTGACGCCCCCGACGGTCGACGGTTCGTAGACCTTGCAGTGCAGCCGGCCCGTCCGCGCCGTCGCTTTCCAATGCACGCGACTGAGCGGATCGCCCACTTCGTACTGCCGCACGCCCGCGATTCGCGTCGGGTCTTCGTACAGCCGGTACGACATCCGGACTTCGCCGATCGGCCGCCGCGATGCGATCTCGTAACCTTCCAGCGGCATGACTTTGGGATAAACCAAGAGAAAATGCGGCGCGGTGACGACCCGGTAACGCCGGTGCAAACCGAACAAGTCGCCCGTTTCCAGAATCAGGGGGCCCAACTGGTAATAGCCGCGCCGATTGCACTGCAACTGGTACAGCAGACTCTTGGCCGCCCCGGCCCGCAGCATCGACAGCTTGACCCGCCGTCCTTGGACGCCCAGATTCGGCGGATTATGAATCAAGGCATGACGCGGCAGCAGATCTTCCAGAAGCACCCAAGGCACGGGAAACCGGCCGGAATTGGTGACGCTCACCACCACCGCCACCGTCTCGCCGATGTTGGCCGTCAGCCGGTTGCACTCCCGCTCGGCCGTCAAGCCCTCCGCCCAAGCACGCGTCAAATAGCGGCTGACCAGCAGCACACCCAACAGCACGTACATGGCATACGCCAGCAGCCCAAAATCGAGAATCAAGGCGAGCAGCAATAGGAGAATCGCGCCGACCAACCAGTTCATCGCGTGCTCGCCTCCGTCGGTCGCCGAAATCGCCCTGCTCGCCGCAAGATCGCCGCCGGTTCAACCGGCCGGTTCCACGCCCAAGGCACGCAGCTGCGCCGCAAGCCGCTCAGCCCGCTCGCGCTCCTGCTCGGCCCGTTGGCGCTCCCGATCGTTCTGCGCCGCCAGTTCTAAGTACGTCGCGAAAGGCCGGCCATCCGGACGAAGGACCTGCAGATCGCCGGACGACAGATCGAAACGCACTCCTAACCGAGGACTTTGCCAGCCATCGATGCGTTCGATGGGCTCGAAGCGATCACCGTGCCGGAGATAGCCGTCCAATTCAACCTTGTCCGGATCGAAGACGTAGTACTCATCGACTCCGAAGCGTTCGTAAAATCGGAACGTTTCCATCATATCAGACCAGCGATTGTGGGGCGACAGAACCTCGAAGGCCACCTGCGGCGCAATCCCGGCCTCTTCCCACTGCTTGTACGAGCCGCGATAGCCCTTGGGGCGTCCGAACGCGACCAGGGCGTCCGGGGCGGCACACAGCTTGTTGTCACCTTCGACCGGGTACCACAACAGGTCGCCGACGACGAACACGTCGGGATCGTCCCGAAACATCGCATCCAGACCGCCTTGCAGAGTCACAATCCATTGAAACTGGAGTGTGTTGTCGGCCATCGGACGCCCATCGCTGTCGGGATAATGGATCTTGGGCTTCGAACGTAGAACAGTCTGTGGGCTCATAACGGTTTCACCTCGACACGAGACGCGAACTCTGCCCGCACCAGAAAATTATACCCGTGGCGGTCGCGGTTGCCATCCAGCCCAGCGATCTGACAGCCTGGCGCTCACGCCCCGAGCAACGCGGCCCCATGAGCCTGATGACAGGCGGCCACGACGTGCTGGCGGATCTGATCGGCTTCCTCGTTGGTCAGCGTCCGCTGGCGAGAACGCAGCGTGATCGAGAACAGCAGCCGCTTCTTGCCTTCGCCATCCTTCTTCGGATCGCGATAGGTCTCCTGATAGCTCAAGCTTTCCAAGCACTCGCCCACCGACCGCTGGACGGTTTCCGCCAGCGACGCCCAACGCACCGCTTCATCCACGATCAGGTTCAAGTCCCGTTCGATCGCCGGATAGGGACTCGGTTCGATGTACTTGGGAATCAAGTCCGCCAGTCCGACCAGGACCTCCATGCGGATTTCGGCCACCGTCGCTCCGGATCGTAGACCGGTTTGCTTACCACCGTCCGCGGACAGCTCGCCCAGGTAACCCAAACGCTGGTCGCCGATGCGCAATTCGGAAGACCTGACCGGATCCAACAGCGGCTGCCGGGTGTCGGCCGCCTCCAATCGCAAGCCGCCGCGCAGCGCTCCCAGCAGGCCCTCGACGACTCCTTTGACCCGGTGATAGTCGCCCGAAGAGACGATTCCCAGCGTCCACTGTTCCCGCGGCAAGCCGCCGGCCGAAGGCAGGTAAACCCGCGCCGTCTCGAACAATTCGATCACCGGATTGCCCAGCGATTCGTTCACGCGACGGGCCTCCAGTAAGCTTGGAATCAAGCTTCGCCGCAGTCGGTCGGCGCCTTTGAGCATGGGCGTGCTGGTCTGAAACGCGGCGGCGTCCGTCCAAGGGCTGAACGCCGCCGCCGTCTCGTCGGACACCACGCTGGCGGTGATCGCTTCGTCGAAACCCGCGCACAACAGCACCTGCCGGACTTTGCCCAGCACGCGGTCTTCGTCGCTGCGGTGCGATGGCGCCATCGGCACACCGACATCTTCGGGGATCTGGTCGTAGCCATGCACGCGCGCAACTTCTTCGATCAAGTCGATTTCGCGCGTCAAGTCGCGGCGCCAACTCGGCGGAATCACCGTCATCGTGCGTTCGTCCCGTGCCGTAACTTCGCATCCCAAGGCGGCGAGAATCCGCCGCACTTCGTCGCCGGGAATCTCGATCCCCACGACGCGCGGCAGTTGCGCCAGCCGCAAGACGACGCCTTCGCGAGCGGGAATTTCTTGGCCGATGGAGATGACGCCCTGCGCCAACCGGCCGCCGGCCAGTTGCAGAATCAGTTCGCAGCACCGGCGGCTGGCCCATTCGACGCCGGCAGGGTCCACGCGGCGCTCGAACCGGTACGACGAAGGGCTGTGCAGGATCAGCTTGCGGGCCGTCGTGCGAATGGACAGCGGGGCGAAATCGGCCGCTTCGATCAAGACGTCGGTCGTCGCCTCGGAGACTTCGGTCTCGGCTCCGCCCATCACGCCGCCCAAGGCCACCGCCTGTTCGGCGTCGGCGATCACGCACATCCCGGCGTCGAGCGGATACGTCTTGTGGTTGATGGCCGCAAACAGCTCGCCGGGCCGCGCTTCGCGAACGACGATCTCCGGCCCGGCCAGCTTGGCAAAATCGAACGCATGCAGCGGCTGGCCGCATTCCATCATCACATAATTCGTGACGTCCACCACGTTGTTGATCGCGGGGATGCCGAGCGTCGCCAGCCGCTCGACCAGCCACGGCGGACTGGGCCCGATCCGCACGCCTTGCAGCACGCGCGCCGTGTAGCGATAGCACAGATGGGGGCATTCGATGGCAACCTTGGTCAGTCCGGTCACCGGCGGCCCCGCCTCCGCAGGCTGCGGCGACGGCACACACAAACCGGTCTGCCACAGGACCGATACTTCGCGGGCGACGCCGATGTGCCCCAGACAGTCCGGCCGATTGCTGGTAACTTCGAGGTCGATCTGCAGGTCGTCACCCAACGGCCGGCTGTCCTCGTGGTTCAGTCCGGCCATCGCCAGCCGCTCGGCCAACTCGTCCGGCGACATCGTCAGCGACACATAATCTTGCAGCCATTTCCAGGAAACTAACATGGTCGTCCCGAAAAAGGTGTCAGGAACCGTTTAATGACAACGGTTCTGACACCTTTTCTAAAATTGGTGGAGGAAGCGCACGTCGTTCTTGTAGAATTCGCGGATGTCCGTGATTCCGTGGCGGCGCATGCACAAGCGTTCGATGCCCAGGCCGAACGCGAATCCGATGACCTGTTCCGGCTCGTAGCCGACGGCTTTCAGCACGTTGGGGTCGACCATCCCGGCCCCACCGAACTCGATCCATTGCCCGTCCCAGTGGAAATCCACCTCGACGCTCGGCTCGGTGAACGGAAAGAACGACGGCCGGAAACGGATGTGAACGTCGCGGCCGAGATAGCTGGTGGCGAACAGTCGTAGCACGCTCTTCAGGTCCGCCATCGTCACGTGGGTATCGACCAGCAGACCTTCCATCTGGTGGAACATCGGATAGTGGGTCGCATCCGCCGTGTCGGGACGATACACGCGTCCCAAGCAGATGATGCGAATCGGCGGCGGCGTCTTTTCCATGACGCGGATCTGGACCGTACTGGTTTGGCTGCGCAGCAGTGCCGTCTCGACGCCGCTCGCCTGGCCGGCAGCGGCCAGGTAGAAATTATCCAGCGGATCGCGGGCCGGGTGTTCCCGCGGAATGTTGAGAGCCTCGAAGTTGTGCCGCTCGTCTTCGATCTCGGGACCGTCGGCCACCGAAAATCCCAAGCGGCCCATGATGTCTTTCAGTTCTTCGATCGTCTGGGTGATCGGATGCAAGCGGCCGATGCGCAGCGGCGTGCCGGGCACGGTCGGGTCGAACTGCGGCTTCATTTTCTGGATGGCCGACGGCTTGGCGGCCACACGCTCGACCGCGGCCTGGAACGCCGCGTCGATCTGCTCCTTCACTTCGTTGAAGCGTTTGCCGGCCGCCGGACGATCGGCCTTGTCAAGTACGCCCATGCCTTTCTGCGCCGCTTTCAGCCGGCCTTGCTTCGCGCCCACAAACTCGACGCGTCCGGCTTCGACAGCCTCCGCATCGGACGCGGAGTTAAAAACCTGCACCGCTTGCGCAGCCAATTCATCCAATTGTTTCAGGAAATCCGCCAGTGCCATGTGTCTGCCGTCTCAAAGTCAAACGGGGAATAAAAAAAGAGATAGGTCTGGTATGTCCAAGACCCATCTCTTCAGAATTTTCGTTTTTGCGCGAGCGGGGCTTAGGGGGTCGGGCGTTCAAAATTCAATTTTGGCCGATCACGGCTTGGCTACGGTGGACTCTCAACGGCCAAAATTGAATTTTGAACGCCCGACCCCAAATCCGCCCCAGCAGCGATTCTTTTTAGACGGCCGCCAGAGTCTGCTTGACTCTTTCGACAATTTGATCGAACGCGGGCGGATCGTGGATCGCCATCTCGGACAGCGCCTTACGATCCAATTCGATACCGGCCTTCTTCAAGCCGCCCATGAACTCGCTATAGCGCAACCCCCGCTCGCGAACCGCTGCATTGACGCGCACGATCCAGAGGCTGCGGAAATTGCGTTTGTTGATTCGCCGGTCGCGATAGGCGAAAGCGCCGGCGCGCAACAGCGTCTCTTTGACGGTGCGCAACAGCTTGCGCCGTCCGCCGACGTACCCCTTGGCACGCTTGAAAAGTTTTTTCTTGGCCCGGTTGCTGGACCACCCGTTCTTCGTTCGCATTGCGATTCATCCCTTATTGGCGACGTAAGGCCCCGCCTGTAACTGCAGACGGCGTTCATTGCCCACGGCGCATGTGGTTCTTTGGCTCTGGCTCGGCTTCGCGCGAGTTACAGCCCGATCAGTTGCTGTTGCCTGCCAGCGCGCGGCGGATATTGGCTTCCATCGTCTTGTGAGCCGTCGTCGTGCCGCGAAGATTTCGCCGCCGCTTCTTGGATATCCGAGTCTGTAAATGGCTTGTTCCGGCGTGACGATGCTTAGCATGTCCCTTGGCCGTCAAACGAAACCGCTTTTTCGTACCTTTGTGCGTCTTTTGCTTGGGCATAGCATTTCGAGCCTTCGCGGAGGTTAAGCTGCAACATTTAGAAGCTTCAGAGTTTAATTGTTGTCGGCCGGGTGCGAAAGGGGGATTAGACCGGATTATTTCCGTTGCTTCGTTCTTGTGGTTATCGGCAAAAACAGCGAGATTATCGCATCCTCACCGTTGCCAGCGAACAGCCGTATCGCCAGAATCGTGAGGGACAAAGGGTACAGGAGACGATATCTATGCATCGATATAGCTGGCCGCTGGCTGGTGGATTCCTGCTTTTCGCGTCAGCGCTCGGCGCTGCCGAAGGGAATTGGAGCCGCTTTCGAGGGGAAAACGGGGCGGGATTCAGCGACACCGCGTCCGTTCCGGTGACTTGGACGGACAAGGACTACAACTGGAGAGTCGCTTTGCCGGGCGTCGGCCACGCATCGCCGGTAGTTTGGGGCGATCGGATCTATCTGATGTGCGGCGACGACGGCACGGCGGCGCGAACGATCGTCTGCCTGCACGCGGCGGACGGACGCACTTTGTGGCGGCGACATTTCGCGTCGCAGCCGTTTCGCCAGCATTCGGCGAACAGTTACGCAACCGCCAGCCCGGCGGCCGACGCCGCGGGAGTGGTCGTGACGTGGGCGACGCCGGACGAAGTGATCCTGCGGGCGTTGAGCCGCGACGGCGAGGATCGGTGGTGCCGCAGCCTGGGGCCGTACGTGGGCAAGCACGGCAGCGGTGTTTCCCCGATTATTTACCGGGACCTGGTCGTGCTGGCCAACGACCAAGAGGATCCGAACGCCTATCCGGAAATCTACGGGCGGAGCGACTCGCCGGTTGTTTCCGGCAAGAGCTTTTTGATCGCCGTCGATCGCAGCACAGGCCAGACTCGATGGCAGGTCGAACGCCGCACCAGTCTGTCGGCGTATTCGACGCCATGCCTGTATCGCCGCGAGGACGGAACGGACGAGTTGGCCTTTACCAGCACGTCGCACGGAATTACCGGATTGGATCCGGCCACGGGGCAAGTGCGTTGGGAACTGGCCGACGTGTTCCGCGATCGATGCGTCGGTTCGCCGGTGTTCGGTGCCGGCTTGGTCATCGGAGCGTACGGCTACGGGGCGCGCGGCACCCGCTGTGTCGCGGTGCGGCCGGCAGGGGCCGAACCGGGGGCGGCTCCCACGCTGGTGTACGAAGTCACCAAATCGGTCCCGCTGGTGCCCACGCCGATTGTCCGCGGAGACCGCCTGTTCTTGTGGTGCGACGACGGCGTGGTGACGTGCTTGAACGTTGCCAGCGGCGAGGTGATCTGGCGCGAACGCGCCGGCGGCAGCTTTTTCGGTTCCCCGGTGTGTGTCCGCGATCGGCTGTACTGCATCGCCAAAGACGGCGAAGTCGTCGTGTTGGCGGCGGGGGACGCGTTCGAGGTTCTGGCCCGCGTGCCCTTGGGCGAGCCGAGTTTCGCCACGCCGGCCGTGGCTGGCGGCGTGATGTACCTGCGAACCCGCTCGCAATTGTTTTCCCTGGGCGGGAACCGATCCTTGCCGACTGCCGGCGCCGAAGGCCCGGTGAGATAACCCCAGGAGACCCGACGTGAGAGGGAGCAAGGCGATATTGATTACGGCGGCGCTGGCCGGCTTGTTGGCCGGGTGCTGGCAGCCGACGGCGCCGGGGCGGCCCGTCCGGCTTCGCTTGGCACACGTGTACGAGGTGAAATCGCCGACGCACGCGTTCGGGACGGCTCAGCTGGCCGATCGGCTGGCGGCGGCCGGGGTCGGATTGGAAGTTTCCGTGTTTCCGGCGGCTCAGCTGGGCAGCGAGGCGGAGTTGCTGGAGCAGCTGGTGGCGGGCGAGTTAGAGTTGGCCATTGCCGGCCCTTCGTTTTTGGCGATGTGGTATCCGGAAATCGGCGCCTTTGACGCCGCGTATGCCTTCCGCGATTTGGACCATATGCTCGACGTCGCGCATGGCGACCTGATCCAGCCGCTGTGGGACGAATTGCGAAAGCGGTACGGCGTGCGGGTCCTGGACACTTGGGTTTACGGCTCGCGGCACATCACGTCGAACAGGCCGATCCGCCATCCCGGCGATCTCCGCGGCTTTCGGCTGCGGCTGCCTGCGGCCCGGGTTTGGCAAGCGTCAGGCGAAGCATTGGGCGCCAGTCCCATGCCCGTTGCTTTTGCCGAAGTCTATATGGCTTTGCAGCAGGGCATGGCCGACGGTCAAGAAAACCCGGTGCCGACGATCCAGGCGATGGGCTTTCACGAAGTGCAGAAGTGCTTGAACCTGACCGGACACATCCAATCGTCGATCCAGATCCTGGTCAACGAGCGGGTCTGGCAGCGACTGGACGCCGCACAGCAAAATGCTTTGCTGCGGACGCTGCGCGATCTTGGCCGCGAGGTGCAAGGGGGAACGGAACGTCAGGAGCGAGAAATCTTAGCCGCTTGGCGTGAAAAAGATGTCCTGCAAATCGTCGACGACGTGGACGTCGAGGCCTTTCGCCGCCGCGCCCGCGAGTACTTTGCAGACGGGTTTCCTTTCAGTCCGCTGTATCGGGCGATCAGTTCTCAGGAGGCTTCGCCGAAGCCCGCCGGCAGCGACGCCGTCCCGCCGCACGATCCCGCCGAGCGCGAGGAGATGCCATGAAGGGCGATCCGGACAGACAAGCGTCAGGCGGCTGGATGGGCTGGCTGTTGAGCCTGGAACGGCTGGCGGCGGCCGGGATGTTGGTCACCATCCTAGGCACGATGGGCGCTCAAGTCATCGCCCGGTACGTGTTTCATCAACCGATCTCTTGGAGCGAGGAATGGGCGCGCTTCGCGCTGATCTGGCTGGCCTTTCTCGCCGCCGCATTTGTGATGGCCGAGGGACGGCACATCGCGGTAGACGTCGTCTCGTCCCGCTTCGCAGCCAGAGGCAAGCTGCGGCTGGAATGCATCAGCAGCGGAATCGTCGTCGGCGCGTGCCTGCTGTTGCTGGCCGGCGGGTTCCGCTTTGTGTGGCACGTCGGCTTAGTCGCCTCGCCCGCGTTGGAGATTCCGATGAGCTGGTGGTACGGCGCGGCGAGCGTCGGCTTGGGACTGATGGCCCTGCACAGCACGCACAGCACGGTCGCAGCGTTTCGCCGGGGCCGGCCGGTGTGGGACATGCCGCCGGTGGATGAAGAGGGCCGCGTGGACGGAGGAGACGTTTCATGACCCTGGGACTGCTGATTCTGCTGATGCTCGTCCTGCTGGCCCTGCGGGTCCCGGTGGCCTTTGCCCTGCTGTTGCCCTGCCTGCTGTACGTGGGCCTGTCCGATGACATTTCGCTGGGGGTGGCCCAGCAGCGGATGGTCGCGGGACTGAACTCGTTCCCCCTGCTGGCCGTGCCGCTGTTCATCATGACCGGTTATCTGAGCAATACCGCGGGCCTGGCCGATCGGCTGTTCCGGTTCCTGATGAGTCTGCTGGGACGCGTGCCCGGCAGCTTGGGATATGTCAACGTGGGCAGCAGCCTGATGTTCTCGTGGATGAGCGGCGCCGCGATCGCGGACGCCGCCGCGCTGGGCTCGGTTCTGGTCCCGGCGATGCGCAAACGGGGCTACGACGAGCATTTTGCGCTGGGGCTGACCGCCGCCGCGTCGATGCTCGGCCCGATCATGCCGCCCAGCATTCCTGCGATCATCTACGCGGTCACCGCGAGCGTCTCGGTCGGAGCCCTGTTCTTTGCGGGAGTCCTGCCTGCGCTGGTGCTGGCGGCCGTGCTGTGCGTGTACGTCTTCTTCTATGTCCGCAAGCATCATCCGGCGGCAGGCGAGGCGGACGAGCGCGGCGGTGTGCTGGCCGCGACGCGCGGCGCGTTGCCCGTGCTGGTGACCCCGGTGATCATTCTGGGCGGGATCCTGGGCGGCGTGTTCACGCCGACCGAAGCCGCGGCCGCGGCGGTAATGTATGTCATGCTGCTCGGCCTGTGTTATCGCTCGCTTTCGCTGCACGGCCTGTACGACGTGCTGCTGCGGACTGCGCGCACCACCGGCTCGATCATGCTGATCGTCTCCGCGGCCAGCTTGTTCGGCTGGGTGATCGCCCGCGAGCAGGGTCCTCAAATGCTGGCGGATATGCTGTTGCACATCACCGACAACCCCTATGTGTTTCTGCTGCTCGTCAATGTCGCGCTGCTGGTGATCGGAATGGTGCTGGAACCGGTGGCCGCCCTGCTGATCACCGTTCCCGTGCTGATGCCGGTGGCCGTCCAATTCGGCATCGACCCGGTGCACCTGGGCGTGGTGATGATCCTGAACTTGGTGATCGGGCTGCTGTCGCCGCCGGTGGGCTTGGTGCTGTACGTGTTGAGTTCCGTCACCGGCGCGTCGGTCCAGCAAGTCATGCGAGGCGTGCTGCCCTTTCTGTTGCCCCTGGCCGTGACGCTCGCGATCGTCACCTTTGTCCCGGCCGTCAGCCTGTGGCTGCCGCAACTGCTGGGCATGTAGATTCCCGCGACAAGCGATCGTGGGGTCACGCTTGCCGCCCGCGCGATCCCGTCCGTTACGCGGGGAGATGGCGTGGTCGCCGGCGCAGCGTCCCGACGACTGGCGGGCTTGGTTCGCGGCGACGGCGAGGAAAGCCAGAAGTCATCCGAAATGTCTCAAGTCATTTCGGCAAAATGTCTGTCCACGCGTCCCAGCAAGGCGGGAACAGCCAGATCTTGCGGACAGCGGTCTTCGCAAGTCCGGCATTGGTCACAGGCGGCGGCCCGTTCGGATTCAGGCAAGCCCAGGTATAGATTCCGGCACAACAGCCGGCTGCTGCCTCGGTAGACGGCCGCTTGGTTATACAGTTCGAAGTTCAGCGGAACATTGACGCCGTTGGGACACGGCAGACAATATCCGCACTTCGTACACGGAATCGGGGCCAGCCGCTGGTACTCGCCGCGAATTCGAGCCAACAACTCGTGGTCGGCCGGCGTCAGCGTGTCCACGCCCGCCCGCGCGGCGCTGGCAACGTTCTGACGGACCTGATCGAGCGTGTTCATGCCGCTGAGCGCCAGCGATACCTCCGGCTGGTTCCAGACCCAGCGGAGCGCCAGGTCCACGGGTTGGACCTGCGGCCCGGCGGCTTCCCAAATCTGACCGACCGATGGGGGAGGATTGGCCAGCGTACCGCCGAACAGCGGTTCCATGACGATCACCCCCAGGCCCTTGGCGGCCGCATAGCGCAGACCCTTTGTCCCGGCCTGGACATCTTCGTTCACAAAGTTGTATTGAATCTGACAGAACGACCAGTCGTACGCATCGACGATCTCGACCAGCGCATCGTAGCTGTCGTGAAACGAGAAGCCGAAATGCTGAATGCGGCCGCGCGCTTGCTGACGTTCGGCCCAGTCCAGCACCCCCAGCTTGCGCATCGCGGCCCAGGACTTCGCTTGCAGGCAGTGCAGCAGGTAGAAGTCGATGCGATCGGTTTGTAGCCGAGCCAACTGTTCGTCGAGGATGCGGTCACAGTCGGCAAGCGTCTGGACGCTCCAGATCGGCAGCTTCGTCGCCAGATGAACTCGGTCGCGATAGCCGCCCGCCACCGCGCGGCCTACGACCGCCTCGCCGTTGCCGCCGTGATAGACGTAAGCGGTGTCGATATAATTCACGCCGTGATCGAGGGCCCAATGAATCATTTCGATCGCGGCCGTTTCGTCGACCTCGGTCTCCTGGCCGCGAAGCGGCAACCGCATCGCGCCGAATCCCAACACCGAGACGCGGGCGCGTGTTTTTCCCAAAATCCGGTATTCCATCAAATCGTCCTCCTGCGGGCCGATTCTACCAGCCGTAGCGGCGGCCGTCTGCGGGAAGGGCGGCGAAGAAACACGTCGGAGCGAAAGAACTTCCGCGAAGGTCCCGATTTCTTGTCGCCATAGTTTTCAGACGATCCGGCGCGGAGGTATACTGATGCCGCTTTCCGCGTTCCGTTCGTTTCCCCCCCGCCTCAAGGAGCTTGCCATGAGTCGAAGCATCCGCCGCCGTGATTTCCTAAAACGCAGCGCCGCCGTCGCCGGAGCCGCCGCCGGGACGAGTTTGTTCGGCGTCCCCAAGATTCTGGCCCAAGGTGCCGCCGAAGCCAAACTGGGCGTGGCCGTCGTCGGGGCCGGCGGGATGGGCGGTTACAGTATGGATTGTGCCCTGAACGAAAACCTGGTCGCGATCGCCGACGTGGACGATGACACGATCGCCAAGCTGATGAAAGACAAAGTCAAAGATCGGGCCACGCCGAAGGTCTTCTGCGACTATCGCAAGATGCTCGACGAGTGCCAGCGAGACATCGACGTGGTGCTGATCGCCACGCCGGATCATCACCACGCCCCGGCGGCGATCCGCGCCATCCGCCTGGGCAAGCACGTGTTTGCCCAGAAGCCGCTCGCCCACAACATCTACGAATGTTACGCGCTGGCCAAGGCCGCCAACGAGCACAAGGTCTGTACGCAGATGGGCAACCAAGGTTATTGCGACGAGCGGATTCGCTTGGTGGCCGAGTTCATCGCCGCCGGCGCGATCGGGAACGTGCGGGAAACCCATACCATTCTGGGCCGCAACTTCGGCGGCAGCGGCGGACGACCGGCCGGCAAGCCTGCGCCCGCGCACTTGCATTGGGACGAGTGGCTCGGCCCGGCCACCGCTCGCGAGTACCATGACGGCCTGCATCCTTTCAGTTGGCGGTCGTGGCGGGACTTCGGCACCGGCACGATCGGCGACATGGCTTGCCATCATGTGGCCGTGCCCTTCATGGCCTTGCGGCTGGCGGAAGTCAAACAATTCACCGTCGAGTGCCTGAACACGACCGGCGGCAGCGAAGAGATGTATCCGCAGGACAACGTCGTCTGCTACCACATCCCGGCCCGCGACCAGTTTGCGGCCTGCAAGTGCTACGTTTACGATCACGACGGTTTGAAGCCGGAGATCATGAAGGAGACGGAACAGAAGACGAACCGCAAGTTCGGCGAGTTCACCCTGTTCGTCGGCGACAAAGGCATGCTGGGCAGCGACGGGTACTTGATTCCCCGCGAAGCGCACGACAAGTTCACCCCGCCCGAAAAGACGCTGCCGCGCGCTCACGGCGGCCCGATCCACGACCTGTACTGGTGCATCCGCAACGGCGGCACGCCGGCGTCCAACTTTCCCGACGCGGCCGCGCCGCTGACGTCGATCGCGCTGACCGGCCATCTGGCGCAATTCGCCGGCCAAGGCAGCAAGATCGAATGGGACGTGGACAAGATGGCGTGCACCAACAAACCGGAAGTCAACCAGTACGTCCGCCGCGAATACCGCCCGGGCTGGGAAGTGTGAACGAGCGATCCTCCTATCTTCCCAGCTGCATCAGCCCCCAGGCGGTCAAGACCAGCAAGCCGACGGTTAGCCAGGCGAGGGCGAAGCCAACCAAGTCCTCGCGGTAGCGCCGCCAAAAATTGTGCCACCGCGCGGCCGTCAGCCAGCCGGGCAGATCCAACAGCAACAGGTCCTCGCCGCGGTCCGCAGCCAGCGGCTTGGGCCCATCCGCGGGCATCCCCTCGTCATCCGTCGAACGCTGCATGTTGTCGAAAAAACGTTCGATCCGCGTGGCGTTTTCCCGCGGGGTGACGAGACTGACGCACACAAACGTGACCACGCCGGCCAGCGTCGCCCAGCCATACGGCGCCGCCAGCCATTTGTAGACCAGCCGCAGTTCGCCGGCCTGTTGATAATTGAGCGTGTAGTACACCGCCAGCGAAACGATCACGGCGGCCAGGGCCCCGTAGCGGTTCGCCCGCCGCCACAGGAAGCCGCCCAGGACGGCGATGCCCAAAAAGGCCGGCAGCGTTTCGTTGAACATGAAAGCGTCCAGCACCTGGTCCACGCTCAAGGCGAACACCACGCCCAGCAGCGTCAGGGAAAACCCCGACAGGCGCCCCACCAACAGTTGTTCCTTGTCCGCCGCCCGCGGCCGCAGGTAGATGCAATAGAAGTTCTTCGTGAACAGCGCCCCCGTGTTGACCATGAACGTCGAACAGGTGGACATGTTGGCGGCCAGGATGCTGGCCACCATCAGGCCCGTCAGCCCCGGACTCAACAGATGCAAGCAGGCGTAGCCGAAGGCGCTTTCGGGATCGTCCAATTGCGCGTCCTGCTGGACGATCATGGCGGCCACGATCAAGCCGGTCAGGGCCCAGCCGATGGTACAGAACCGTTTGACCATCGAGCCGTAGGTCTGCCCCACGCGGCCGGCCCGTTCGGTGCGGCCCGTGGCGTTCATCGTCAAGATGTGCGGCTGGGCGGTGATCCCGATGAAACCGTTCAAGGTCAGCATCAAGATCGTGAACCCGGTCACGCCGCTGGATTCGTTATATAGATCGAAGAAATTTTCCGGCAGACTCGCCCGCAGGCCGCTGAATCCGCCCACCGCCCACAATCCCAGGGGGATCAGCAGGAACGACATCACGACGATCAGGAATCCTTGGACGAAGTCCGTATACGCCGCCGCCACCAGCCCGCCGAAAAAACTGTACAGCACAAAGGCGGCCACCATCACCAGCACGACCTGGTTGGGCGAGACGGACTCCGGCCCCACCGCATAGGAGACGGCCTTGCCCGCCCCCTTCATCATCGTGCCCTGGTTGAACACGAAGTAGCACATGGCGAACACGGTGTACAGCATGGCCATCCCGCGGCCGTAGCGGTCTTCCATGATCTCGCCGATCGTGGTCCGTTCACAGCGGCGATACCAGGGGGCCATCAGCCAGTAAAACGGCGTGATGAGCATGTTCTTCCACTGATACCAAATCGTGGCGAACCCAAACTTGAAGGTCGCTCCCGCCTGGGCCACCGGGTTTTCCGCGTGCGTGCCGGTGCTGAACGACTGGCCGATCATGATCCACCACGGCAACTGCCGGTTGCCGAGGAAATACCCGCCGCTGGAGCGGATCTTGCGCGAGACCCACAAGCCGAACGTGACGATGCCGACGACATAGACGATCAGCACGGTCCAATCGAGACCGGTGAAGCGTGCAGAGCTGCCATCCATGCTGCATGTTCCTGTGGACAAATTGCCGAATGTCGAACCTGGGACGTCGGCGGCGCTGCCGTCCGCGTCCCACCCCGTGGCCGCAAGGCTGCGATCATACCCCGCTCGGCCCGCCGGTGCCAGCAGGATGCGGTGGACTTGAGATGTTAAGTTCTTCCATATCGGCCCGGCGACCGATGAACGTGTAGTAAGGAACTCGCAGCAACGGTACGTAAGGCAGGCGTGCTCGCTGCTCGTAGAACTGGATGGGCGCAAAACGCCAGTGCAAGAAGGGCACATGATCGGCGGACAGGAAGACGTTGTCGCGGGCGAACCAGGCGGGCCAGAACGTGCGGGTCCACCAAGTGTGCCGCCGCAGTCCCGGCGACGGGTATTTGCGGGACATTCGCTGCCCGGATGCTGCAGGAAGACGGCGACGTCCCTACGTCTCGACCGCCACGCGCCAGGCGGACGTCAACCATTTGATCGCCTCGAAGAGGCCCAGGCCGCCGAGGCCAGACAGGGGAAGTGAGGATCGCCTGCCCGTGCAGACGCCCCTGGACATTCTGCCACGTTAAGTTGTGCGACGGCTTTCTGGGACCGATGTGTCGGTGAATCGCAGTCGCGGGGAATCAGCCGAGGAAACCCTGACGGATTGTCATCAAAACGGCGGCGCGACGGGTCCGCTACTCCCGATCGAAGTTGCTCGGGTGGATGTGACCTGAGCGCGCAAACACCTTCGAGCGTCGGCGCATCTGTGGCGAACTCGCGGTAGCCAGAGGCAGGCCAATCCGATGGCGAGCAGCGAAGCAGAGACCAGGGGTTTCATTTTCGGCCCTTCCTCCGCGTCGTATTTCCGTGTCATCCTGGATCTTGCGGAAACGGCCCTTCGACACGCAAACACAACTGCTCGGCCAGCAACGCCTGCCATTCGGCGAGAGGCATGGACTTGCGATTGGCGAAGGTCAGCTCCGCGATTTCGCAGTGGCCAGGATCATCGTCGAGCGGCCGGGGAACGATCTCCATGCCAGCCGCCGCAAGTCGCCGGCGCGGAGGACCGCCACGAAATACTGCTTACCCTCTCGCCCCTGCCCGGCCTGCTCCAGGGTCTTGTATTTCGCCCGCGAGAGGGACAGTCCGGTCGTATCGAGCTGCGTGGGGCGAAAGGCCAGCGGCGATGGATTCGGATCAACGTGCGGATCGTAGAACCCGCCGGTTGCGGGAATCCGCCGATACAGGATTTCGTGATCTGCGACTGGTTCCGAGCCTTCCGGCATCCTTCTGCCCCTGAGCAAGGCGTGGTTTCACGCGATCCGATATCGAGTGACCAAGCGGCCCGTGCGGAAAACGGACAGTTCCAGACTTCCGTCCCGTTCCACTTCGACCGACCACAAGTAGGGCGCCGTTCGCCATTCAAAGACGGCCCCGGCTTCGCAATTGGGGACCAGACGCAACGGGGGCTCCACGGCCAAGTCGCGTAATGCGTGGGCAACTTCCCAAATCAGAGGAAGGGTCTCCTGATTGGGCGGTTCCAGTCCGTCATCTTCCAACGCGCGGGGGTCTTGCTCCCAGCGGACAAGCTGCTCCTCGAAACGGTCCCACTCGTCCGGCGAACGCTCTGCGGCATATCCCGGCGAAGAGTTGATCACGGGACGAAGTAAACGTTCGACTTTTTCTGGGATTGCTGCCGGGATGTCTAGGAGCTGCATGGCCAAAGTCCTTGAGAAACGCTGACGACTCTATTGTACAAAGCTCGTTCCCAACCGGCCATGCCCCGGGAACGGGATCATTCGAGGTCGGCCAGAAACCGGCGCAGACGGCCGACGATGCGGCTCCTGACCTTGTGCAGGGCCCCCACCGAAATGCCCCGTTCCTTGGCGATCTCAGCCGATTTGCGGCCAGCGAAAACCAGGGCCTCGAACACTTCCCGGTCCCGGACGCTGAACTCCTCGCGGATCAGTTGGTATCCCACGAGCCCATAATCCGGGTTGATGGCCCTTGCACCAGCTATCTTGGTTTCGCGAATTGTCGTGCGAGCAGTGCAAAAGCCGTCGAACCACTGGCACCCAAAGGGTGCCCGGCCCAGTGGCGAATAGTCTCGCGGCGTTGCCAGCCTGGAAAAGCAGAACACCCCGGCTGCTTGATGCAACTGCCGTACGGAACAAGGGACCAAGCGTAGTAGCCGCTATTTCGGCCGGTGCCAACCAACAAGGGTATCTCGGCCTTGTTCTGCTTGAGATCTAGGCTGAAATTCTGGCCCGAGACAAAACGGACTTGCCGGCACCCCTCCACGATGGGACAAATCTCACTCGCCAGGGCCACGAATCCAGGCTCGTTTGGCCGTCCATTCTAGCATCGCGTGCCTCCACCGTGTCCAGCGCCCGGGTGGATTCTCTGAACTGGGCCGCCATTTTTCCACGCGTTCGGCGCGGGTCTCACGACCCCGCCGCCGGGGCCGACCGAAGGTCTCCTGGCACAGCCTCCTGACCTTCGGTCGCCGGTGTTGCGGGCTCGGGAAACCCGCGCACAGCGCGAGCATGGCTACGCCTCGCGTCGGTCCGCGCCCGCTCATTTCTTCTGCCAGACGTCGGCGGGTTCGAGGATGCGGCGCGGGCCGTCGCCGGTGAGCCAGGCTTTGGCGGCGGCGCCTTCGCGCAGGTAAGCGTCCCAGAACGCGGTGCTGAGCGCGAGGATCGCCCGGTGATGGTTCGGATTGCGTTGCTCACGATCGCCAGGCAAAGGCCGCTCCGTGAAAGCCGAATGCTCGGCCTTGTCCAGCACCAGTTCGAACTTGTCGCCCGGAGCCAACGCCGGGAAGACGCGGCGCCGCGACTCGGGAGTCTGGCTGCCAATCGCCGCCGTGTCGTGCGTGCCGGTCATCAGCAGCCACGGAATCTTCACGCTGCCGAACGCGGCGTTGATGTCGCCACGCTCGGGAGCACTCGGGCTCATCACGATCGCCGCCTTCACACGGACATCTGTGAGTGCTTGTCCGCCGAGCGGGAACTTCTGGCCGGCGGCCGCCTGCGTCGTGTGTCCGCCGAACGAATGCCCCAGCATGCCGACGGTTCGCGCGTCGAGCCGTCCCGCCAGTTCGTGGCCGGTCTGGCCGTTCCACTTGGTGAGCTGATCGAGCACGGCCGGCACGTCCTGAGCCCGCAGCAGGTAGTTCTTTCCCGACGCCGCTGAGCGCATGGCCGCCATGCGCTTGGCCAACGGCTGGTCCTTCCACACCGATTCATCGCTCCCCAGATGCTGCAGGAAGACGGCGACGTAACCTCGCGCCGCCCAGTGCTTGCCAAGAAAGGGCGACCCCGCCCGCGACCCGCCCAGTCCGTGGCTGAACAGCACCACCGGCTGCGGCGTCCGCTTCGGCTCGCCCCCGTTGTCCGGCGGCAGGTAGACGCGGATCGGAATCTCGCGATCGCGAGCCGCGTCGATTACCGCCAAATCGATGGACCGTACGCTCTGCAGGGCCTCGACCTTGAGCGGGTCGTATTCATCCGCGACGGCATCGCGAGCGAACCACGATCCGAACAGCGCAACAATCAACAGCCAGTTGCTCATTGCATTACATCCTCCCGAAGACTTGTGTTTGACTCACCTGAGCGTCTCCCGACAAAACCACTTGCCGTCGATGAGGCCCTTGGATGAAACCGGATTGCCTCTGAAATCATAGTCCGTCTCCCCGGAACGCGGAACTCTTCACTCTGCGGCTCTTGGCGCAGCCCCGGCCCGTGACAGTGGACTGCCGAATCCGTTTGGTTACACGTTCGCGAACAGTTTTCGACGCAAAACGGAGGAATTCGCCCGCGTCCCTGCGTCTCGACCGCCACGGGCCAGGCGGACATCAACCATTTGATCGCCTCGAAGAGGCCCAGGCCGCCGAGGCCAGACAGGGGAAGTGAGGATCGCCTGCCCGTGCAGACGCCCCTGGACATCCCGCCCGCCACGTTGAGTTGTGCGACGGCTTTCTGGGACCGATGTGTCGGTGAATCGCAATCGCGGAGAATCAGCCGAGGAAAACCCTGACGCATTGTCGTCAAAACGACGGCACGACGGGTCCGCTACTCCCGATCGAAGTTGCTCGGGTGGATGTGACCTGGGGCAGTTGGGAAATCGCGTATCGCTAGCGAGTTGGAGGCACCGTGACCACGGAACGGACACCCGTTTGTGCGCGGAGGTCGATTGAGGAGCAACGGCAGTTGACCAAACTGCGGCGCGGGGGCCAACTAAGCGCGTTCTGGCTGAGGGAGAAATGAACCGAGGGCTGTCGGACCCAAGCGTGCTGGCGATTTCTCACGATATCACCGCATCGCGTGCTCCGATTGCGCCGCGGTCGCGGCGTTGGAGGACCGCGGTTCGAGTACGACCGCGTGGGCTGCGATCCCAGGCCGATGGTATTTCGGGGCGACGGCACGTTTGCAGCAGGTGGCGCCGGCTGTGAGCGGTACGGGATGCTCCAGGAGGGGCGGCTGCTGATCGCAGGCGACGATGGATCTGTGCGATGCCATCTGGCCCATCAGCTTCGATGTCCTCAATGCGCGGCCGTTTTCGCCGGATTTCGGCAATCAGCATGACATTACCTTGCGTATCTCTTGGCGACGTCAGGTTTCAGTTCGAGGCAATTCCGAATCCACTCCGCCAAATACTCAATGGACTTCTGAATGTTGGCGATCGTCCCATCCAAGTCAACGGATACCACGTCGATCGTTGTTTCACCATCGCGTACAGCGTAAGTTCGAGAAGTTCGTTCGCCAGCGGTGATAAGCAGTCCCCGGTCAATCCCCATGACGCGACAATACGCCAGCATTTGGTACAAGTCTTCCCGGTCAGGCTTCCCTGTCGCTTTGTATTTCGTGTCGGCAACCATTCGACGTCCGCTTTTCGCCTGGATCACCAAATCAGGGCGAATCGTCGCATAGGTGAACTCATCGAACGGCATTGTTACTTGGCGGCGAACACTAATTCCCCGTGACCCGAGCAGTGCGGACAAGCGCCGAAACACGAACTGCTCAAACAATTCGTTCATGTTTAGAAGAAACCCGCTCGATTCCACACCGCCGAACTCGTTTGCCAATCCCATTGAAGCCAAGATCAGTCGCGCCAGCCGTAGGGCAGGCTCATAATGCGACGTCAGACGATCACAAACGATGGATTCAACTTGTGATGCGTGCAACCTGACATCCGCAACACCGACAAAATCGGTCATCAATTTATGTGCAACACGGCGTCGTTGTTGCGAGAAAGATGAGTTTGAACTGATCGCGCGCAATGTGGCGAGAAGTGCCCGGTTCTCCGCACCGTCCAAGGTGTATTCATCAAACATGCACCACACTTTCGGCTTCGCCCGCATGTGCAGCGCGAAAGTGCGACGAACATCAAGTCGCCCGCGGACTGGAATGATTTCCTCGTCGAAATTTACATACGTTCGTTTGAGGCCGCGTTGCGCGAGATAATCAACCTGGTTGAGAAATACGTGAATCAGCAGGTCCACGATTTCTGGTGTTTGTTGGAATCCAGCGAAATCCGGAACCAAGCGAGCCAGTTCGTGTACTTCGGCCAACAAAGCCAGCAACGACGGAATCGGCAACTTGGGCCTCAAAAGGAGATCGACTGAGCCGAGTCGCAATCGCCCCACAAATGAACTCGCGGCCAATCGCACCCTGCCGCTCGGTAGCAGTTGAACGCTGACCACCTTTTCCACATTCCGCGTTAGGTCGGCAATTGCCGAGTGCGGCATTATGAGGTCAACCCAATCCCATTCCTTGACCTCGACCTCGATTCGATGAACGACTGAGGCAGGAGGTCGTAACGATGATTGAGACGCAGGCCACGGTGAAATGGTTGTCATGGCTACAGCTCCTGGCCAGCGGTTGGGTTTGGCGGCTCGAATTCGTGTTCTTCCTCGGAGTCATCGGCGACGAAGTTCACATCCTCGACCGTCACAACAGCACTTATCTTGAAATTCTCCAAGTGGAACTTCGCGAGCCGTTCGGGTTCCGTGAAAAAATACTCCCTCAACATCGGCTCGATGGTGCCCTCCCATATCAGTTCCAAATACTCCTCATTCAGATTGTTCGACATGAAGTGGGCATGGCCGACCAAGCGGTCATTGTCGATGTGCTCCGATCGAAGGGCGTCATTGAGCCGCCGAAAAACATCCTCGATCCAAAGTGGTTTCTTGTTTGCTTTAAGCCACGCCCGCAAGATTTCCCGGCGCGGCTCCATCGTTACGAAGTGAAATCGCCGCCTCAACGCCAAGTCCATCAGCGCGATGGAACGGTCAGACGAGTTCATCGTGCCCAGAATAATGACGTTGCGTGGAATCGAGAACGGCTTCTTGGAGTACGGAAGTTGTGCCGTTTCTTCTCGCCGCTCCAGCAGGAACAACAGCTCTCCAAGAATCCGTGGAAGGTTGCCGCGATTGATCTCGTCGATCAAAAGCACGTAGGTGCCTTTGAGGTCAGCCCGCGCGTCGTCACACAGCTTCTTGAAAATGCCATCCTCGACGTCATACAGAAGCTGTCCGTCCCGTGTTACCGGCCGTAATCCCTCCATGAAATCTTCGTAGCCGTACGATGGATGGAATTGCACCGTGCGAAGTTTGCTTTTGTCCTGCGTGAGATATTCCCCGTACTTCAACGCAACAAAAGTCTTGCCAGTTCCCGGCGGCCCGAAAAAGATTAGCTGCTGTTTGTCCTTCAAATACTGGTCGAGCTTGGCAAAGAACTCCTCCTCCATGAATGTTTCTGCGGCGATGTCCGCGATCGTGATCCTGGGTTCGACCTCCTCATCGCCGTCGTTAAGATATGGGGGAATGTCCTTAACTGGGTCGTCCGACACCGCTAATTTGAACAGCGGATAGAGCGTGCGAAAAACTTCGCCGATTCGTTTCTTGAGATCCGCACCTGCTGAAACCGCGTCATCTGGTGCTAACTCCATGAGAACATTGAAGTGCTGGTTCTTTGCCAATTCTGCAAACTGATCGAAGTTTTCCAGGTCGACTGGCTGTTCATGTTCCGTCCCTTCTCCGGGTATGTACAGAAAACCTTTTGGCTTGATCTGAGCAAAGACCTTTTCCGCCAAGCTCCGGTGCGTCTCCATCGCTTCGGTCAATTTCGCTCGCACGTCATCCGCCTGTTCGCCGAAGTAGATTCCGTAAGCGAGCGAGGTTTCTCGAATAGAAATGAAAAACTGGCAATCCGTTTGTTTCGTCCGTCCCTTCCGGTAAAACGCAGCCCAGTAAACCCCATGGAAGACGTTTTCTTCCTGTTTCCCGTACACGTTCTTCCGAATGCGCGAGATGCACTTATTCGCTTTTGAAGTCGTCTCCAGCGTAGGGTCGAGGGAGGTGATCACCTCGTTACCAAGATCCTTGACAAGCGCTCGTAACGGTCGGTCTACCTGTTCGCGAAATCGCTGGCGATTAACGTCAAACCAGGTCTGATTGTTATTCGCGACCAATTCCCCCATGAATTGAAACGTATCCGCCGTGAAGCCGGCGAAGCTACCGGACAAAACACCGTCGGTTTCTTCATCTGCGGTCGCTTCCGCAGTAAATACTTTGAACAACACCCAGTCGTGCAACTCTGGCGGAAATCCTGTCAGTTTTCGCAGGCGTCGCAATCGGTCACAGTATTGAAGGTAGCTGAAACCAGTTGTGATTTTCGCCGGCAATCCGTTGACGACGGTGTACAGCGCACGTTCGAGATTGGTCGTCCATACTGCAAAGCGTTCCTTATCACGTAGATAGAGAATGGCGGTGGGGAGTGCCCGCCCGCTGCCGGCGATTTTCTGTTCCCAGAACTGATCCAGCAACGTCGACAGCGCCGTCTCATCCGCAGTCCAGAGCTTCTGAATCCAGACGTTCAATTCGCTGGCCTGTTCGATGAGCTTGTTGGCGTTGTTCCCGATGAAGGCGGATGAAAACCGGTTGTACACGACGCCATTCTTGCCGACGCATGTGTTGATCAGCTCAAACAGCTCGCTGAACTGGGTTGCAGAAAGACTGCCCAGGTTGGCTTCGACTAGCTTGCGAGCTTTTGCTTCGGCCTCTGCGCGAATGCGGGTGTCCTCTGTCTCGGCGGGGAGCTGCGAGATCACGGGTTTTAGAAGTTCTTCGGGATCTTTTCGATCGCCCCCTTCCAGTATGTAAATGAACTGATCGAGCATGTGGAAGTCCGCGAACCCACAGATCGTGCGAACCTCGTCTAGGAACACCTGCCAGCGAAACACTTCGCTGATGACGCGGTCGCTTTCGTCAGCTACGCTGGCAAAACGCTTCCTTGCATGGGCAAGCGCCAGGCGTCGCTGGTCTTTCGTGACGTTCAACCAACCGTCATTTTGGAACGGAGCGGTCGAGGCGCTATTGATGAAGGAATAGCTGTCGGGGTGACACAAGTGCAAGAAACCGGACACGATGGCCAAACCGGCGCCGGGTATTTCAAGCATGGCGCCGGCTCCGCGATAGTGGTCATCGGCGGACTGAGACGAAATCAGCCGCAGAGCCTTACTGACTTCGGCCAAATCTGCGCCCTCGTACATGGCGGTCTCACCCGTTTCGGCCTCCACCTGCGCCAGCACATCTTCACGCGTTCCCGAGAAATCGCGGAAGTGAACCTTGTAGTGGTAGGTCCCAAGCAGCCGAGGCATTTGCATCGGGTTCAGGTTTTGAATTTGCCATTGCAGGCTGACCAATCTACACAACGTCTTGCGATCGAGCGTGTCACCATCGAGTATTTTGCTGTTCTGAATCGTCAGCCGAATCTCGTCAGAAATTCGCCGCCGTCGATCGAGATCTGCCTCGTCGAGCCACGTCTTGGTATCGTGAGCCCGTCCTTTGATCAGTTTTTGTTGGGCGGGTGTCAAGATGGTCGATTCTGGGTGTGTGGCTACTGACACGGTAAGTCCCTCACAAGTTCTTGGTTCGTTGTACAGCGGCGGTCGTTTCTTCATGGCCACGCACTTCCCGGCGAGATCTGGGGCTTCCGGCGCGGTATGCGCGTGGTTATCCCACTTGCACATTGTCATCCAGGCCCACTTCCTTCAAGCCGGTCGGGCTTCGTGGGCTTTGGCTTGGCGTTGCTCGCCTTCGCTGCTGCGGCCCGGGTTCTTTGACATGGGAAACTGTTGGAGTCTCGGATTCGCTGAGCCGCTGCCCCGCCGTCTGGGCAGCCCTGGTCCCTTGTAACCTCGTCCCTGGGAGGCAAAAATAGGACCCCGACAAAACTAGGTGCCTTTTAGAATCATGTCTGTCGAAGAACAAGTCAAGTCCCATACCGAGCAGGTGGAGCCCGGTGTGCCCGTGCGCTACGGGGAAGGCTGTCGCATTGCAATAACTCCGAGTCGTTCCACGTGCATGAATGACGGTCGGGAATGTTTCGCCTAGGCGACGCCGCAGCGTCAGGATATTTCGCTCCGGAATCTGGCGTTGGGTCTGTCTGATCTGTGGGAAACGGTTTGCCGACTACCCCGTTTGCCTTGCCGCACAAACGCTGTGTGACTGAGGTGGTGCGTGACCGATCGCAGGGTTTCCTGGGGTCAGACCAGTCGTATCGGGCTACGGTGCTAGCGGAGGGGCGGGCCCGCACAGCGACGCGGTTTGACAAGGCCGGTGCGCGCTTGGGTCAGACCTCCGCGGGCTGCGGGGCGTCGATGGTCCGATTGGAAGTGGCTTTGGACTGCTCTCCCGATGGAGCCGCCGAGCCAATCGCAGACCTTGTTAATTTCCCGTTAAGACGCGGCCGGAAAAGTCGGCCGGCTTGTGTTCCTGGAGTTGGATGGTCGCTAAGATTTGATGAACTCTCTTTTTCGCGAGCGATGCATCCCGTTCAAACAAGTAGAATGTTTCTCCTTCATCACCCCCTGTTCACCACCCGACGCAATTCGGCCAAGCTACGCTTGGCTCATCCTCGTCTCGGGTTTCCCCTTCTTCCGATTCCCCCATTTCGCCGCCGCGTGCTGAATCTCGCGGTGATGGCGGAGCGTGCCTTGCAGAACCTCCGTCATGGCGTTCGAGAATCGCCCCGACTGGTCGCCGCCGAAGACGTGGGCCAGTTCGTGCAGGTAGGTGCTGAACGCCTCATGAAAACCGCCTTCGGCCAGCAGCCACTGTTTCAACGCGACGTAGGGCAAACGATAATAGACCCTCAGCCCCCACGGTGTCGGCTGCGGGTTGGACAGGCGGATGCAATTTGCCATGCCGCGCCAGACGCCCCGTTCGCTGGTGATCACGCGGCACGGCGGCAATGGGCCTTCGCCGAAAAAGCCCGGCAAGACTTGCTCGACCAACGATTCGAGTAGACCGATCCGCTCGGCCTCGCGGCGATCCGGCTCGCGGACCCGGACGAAACCGCCCTCCCGCTCGCAGGCATCTTCCAACCGCGGATACCCCAGCCGCGCGAAACCGTCCTGCACCAACCGATATCCGGGCGGCTGGTCCCGCAACCAGTCGAGCGCCTGCCGACGGCGGTTAAACGCGGCCAGTTCGCTGCGTTTCACTTGCGCGGCGACCAGCAGCTTCGGATATTTGTTCCGCCAACGCCGCTGCTGGTCGGAATCCTCGGAAAGCCGTTTGGTCAAGGCCCGGATGATCGGATACCAGCAGTCGAAATCGTGTTGCTTTCGCGGATACGAATACCAACGGCTCTTGAAGACTTCCAGGATCTCAAACGCGCAGGAAGCCGGAACCCGCCGGCTCACTCGCTCGATCACCTTCACCACGTCCATTCGGTAGAAGGAGTTCCGTTCGCGGTCGTTGAGGCGATAGTCGTGCTGCGCAATGACCAGCGGAAAGGAAAAGGAACCGAGGGCCTGGTAGCCCGCGAAGATGATCCCGGCCCCGCAATCGTCGTAGGTTTGGGGAAACGAATACGGTTTGGGCCGCGAAGAGCGATGGTACACAGCGGTCGACGCATCGCTCCAAATCTCTTCGCCCAACAACGGGTTTTCCGGGTAGAAGAAACTTGCCAACGCGGATTCCAGAATCGCCGGATCCGAGAACGGGTGCAGTGCAAGCACCGTATCTTCGCGCGGCGCGGGTTGTTTCCACAGATGGTAAGCCAACGACGGCACCTTGCGTCCGTCGATGGTCATGTCGCTGACCACAACCTGCAGTTCCCAATCGCGCGACGCCATCTCGATTTCCCAGTTGTGGTCGCGGACCGCGCACAGGGATGCGATTTTGAACCCCTCGCCGAAAAAGCCCGCAAATTCACCTGGGCGCTCGCGTTTGGTGGAAGCTCCGATCGGCACCAGCCAGTCGTAGCTGAACCCGACGTCCCTTGCCTGCAGATACAGGACGCCGTCTTCGAGCGAGTGGGAAAAACGCTCTTGCCACGCCCGGCAGCAGACCGCGTCATAGAAATTCTGCACCAGGTCGCGGAGCACTTTGTAGCGGCTCCAGGCGACGGGATAGTCCAGGATCAGATTCAGCGGAACGATCTTCGGCTCCGTCCCGTTCCGGCCCGCCAAATGTCGTCGGTTCGTTGGCATGAGGAGATTTCCGCAGGAAAGCGAGGTCTCTGGATTTGCTGTCAAGAGCTGCGCCAAGACCGCTGGGAACTGGTGAGTTTGAGCCAAGATGCTCGGCTTCGCTTGGCTAATCTTGCCGCTGGATCTCGCCCCAGCGGTAGAAGGCGAAACTGTGATTGGCCGCGTCGATGACCGAGCCGTCGGGACGCGTGTCGAAAACGGTGTGCTTCATCGGTTCCTCGTGAATCCGATAGAACGGGGCCATCCAGATGTTCGGCGTGTTGCGGATGCGGAAGCCGGTCATCTGCGCGGTTTGTTCGTCGGAGCCGGTGGGGTGGATCACTGCGAAGATCAGGGCGATGCGGTCCGAGTCGATGATCTCGTTCATGACGCCTTCCGCCGGATAGTCCCCCTCGCCGTAACCGGTGGCGTAGAAGGTCACGTCCCGCGCGCCGATCATTTGCAGAGCCTTGTCCGTCTGGTGCTCGCAGCACAGGCCGTAGCCGACCAGCGGCTCGCGGTTGTGGTCGATCACCACGCCCTTGTTCAAGCCCCCGCCGGTGGCGGTCCACACTTCCAAGATGGTGCCGCCTCCGGCGCCGGTGACCAAGAGGCTGGTGCAGGCGTTGACATTCGTCTGGACGAAGACTCGCGGCCCCGGCGCGGGCACGACGACGCCCTCCTCGCAGTTTCGTATTTCACACCCGATCATCGCCAAGCGATAAGGCCGG